>JGI12316J15310_10000002_pt8 | contig 721732 bp, 549 predicted proteins | sample MarCyaLeptolynsp_FD_15310 | JGI IMG/M metagenome (IMG submission 15310) | reverse complement strand
CATCGGATGCAGATGCCGGTGTTGGATTTGGATGGCCCGGCGCTGTGAAATGATTCAAGGGAGTCAGCAGTGACCTTGTGGGAAGACGGTGAGCTCGACTCGCGGCTGAGCGTGAGGCTCGATGATAGATGGAGCAGCCGTCTTTCACTCGAACCCAACCCATATGAGCTAGCGATCGGCGATGCTCGGATAGAAGAATGAGATAATCACTGCAATCCCCCTTGACACGGAGCATGACTTCATAGAAGCCGCGAGGCGACGCCTCGCAGGTAGGTTTGTTATTGCTTTGAATTAGCGTCATGCGCGTTTGGCGCGGTGTCAGACGACAACAAACCCACCTGCGACGTGGTCACGTCGCGGCTATGAATTCAGGCTGAAGTGTATTTCTACAATCGTCTGTACGCGGATGGCGATACGCCTGTGTGTTTTCGAAATGACCGGGAAAAGTAATTCGCGTCTGGGAAGCCCACGTGTTGGGCGACTTGCGCGATGCTCAGTGACGTATGCACGAGCAGTCTTTTTGCTTCGTCCATCTTCAGTTGCAGAATGTAAGTCCATGGCGGCACACCCAGACTGTGTTTGAATCGGCGGATCAGATGATATTTGGACAGGCCGGTGGCTTCGCATATTTCGTCGAGGGATTGTGTTTGGTAGCTGATCTTGCCGAAGTGATGCATCAGGTCCGCGACGCGCTCGCTTTCGGGTTTACCAAGGTCGATCAGCAGGAGAATCAGTCTTGCAGCCGCATCTTTGCAGTAGCCGGGTAGTTTCCCGCAGATCAGCGAATAGATTTCATGAAACCGATCGATCAGTGGCTGCTGTACCCCGATTCGGCGCAGCGGCTGTTTCGCGGTCAGTCCTGCGAGGGTTGTCAGTTTCTGCGCGTATGACCCGCCGAAGCAGGTGAACCAGATTTCCCAGCCCTGTTTCGGATCACAAGCTGAACGAAATGGTTTTTCGGGCGGGATGTAAAGGATGTCACCCTGGTTCAAGGCAAATGACTTGTTGCCAATGCTTGCCCTGCCCGTGCCATTGACGCAATACAGCAGGTAGTGATCGGAAGAGATGCGGTTCGGACAGCAGTCGGCATCGGAAAGAATGTGACCGACATTGATGACCCAAGCCTCCAGGCGTCGGTCCAGATCAAGCGGGGTTGCATACGCGAATTCCTTTACGTTCTGCGCCATGCAGACACGATATCACTATTCTCCAGAATGATTAAGGCTACAGCTGACAAATCATTAGATTGGATGCTTGTCGCGGATTTATGAGGCGTGCAATATTGTCCAGATTTTCACAATATTCTCGTCTTGTCCGTTTCAGTGGGCCGGTTCTAATATTGTTTGTCATTTCCAGGAGAGCCGATGCAACAGCCTTACCCCCGCAAGCAAATTTTATGGATGCGCGGTTTTACGCTCATTGAATTGTTGGTGGTCATCTCCGTTATTTCATTGTTGGTTGCCATTCTGCTGCCTGCGTTGGCTGGGGCCAGAGAATCGGCGCGCCGGATCAAATGTCTGTCGGGTGTTCGGCAGGTGGGTCTGTTCATCCGTCTGTATCAGGACGATTCGGATGGGTTCTTTCCGGGAACACCTTCGTTTGAGCCCAACGTGTCCGGGCACAAGATTCTGGTCGAAACGGGGTATGCCCCGAAGACCTTGTTTACCAATAAGGGAGGCTGTCCTTATGGGCCTTCGGCGTATTCCGCCAGCGCGGGAAGTACGGCCTACACACCGCCACCCGTGGGCGTTACAAGTTATGGATTGAATGACATCCTGATGCGCGGCAACGGCATCGCACGTGAGACGGCGCCGTCGCTCATTTACAGGTACAACGGACAGCAAAGTGATCGCTTGCGCCGCCTGCAACAAGCGCCGGATCGTGTCATTGTTGCTAGTTGCTGCATTGTTTCCCAGCTCGGCCATACGCCGATGCGCCATACGATCGGTATTGAAAATGATCGCATCGTTTATATTCCCGCATCGCGTCTTGCAGACAATCGGCACAATGGGGACGGCCTGCCGGCGGTTTACTACGACGGCCACGCCAGGTTCCTGACCGCCGATGAGATTCTGGATTTCAATTCCAACAACCGCGCCGGGCCTTGGAGTGACATGGAGTGGAGCTTCATCGGCACTTATTACGCCTATGGGATGGACTACTGAATCGGGCGCGTCGGTGTCCGTCTGTGGTATTCCATGCCGCCTGACATGTCCACTCATATTCCAAAGGCATGTTGAGCCAGCATCGCCCGAGACGGGCGAAGATGCTTGTATTGCTGTGGATAGCTACCGGTCTTCGCGTTTCCTTGTTATTCCGGTTGCTAAAATCCTGTTAAGCGTTAATAAAACTACAGTTACGACCCACCCGTATCGCGATTGAGGCATTGTAAAGATGAAGAATTCTTGACGATCTGTAATTTTTGTGTAAAGTATTACATATAAATTACACCTGTGTGGAGCTTGGGTCATGCGGTCTTTTTCTACCGATTACAAAGCCACCTTCCGGAATATGCCTGCCAGATATCAGTTGCCCAAGGCTTTCACCCTCATCGAGTTGCTGGTCGTGATCAGCATCATTTCACTGTTGATCGCTGTCCTGCTGCCCGCCTTGGGAGGGGCGCGGCGGGCTGCTCAATCCACACAGTGTCTGGCCAATCAACGCCAGATCGGAATTGCCAGCCAGACATATATCGTCGAACACGATGAATGGCTTCCGGCCGGCCGCGACACGACAGGGGTGCTTGGGTATTTCAGTACGCGCACGCCTGCGTGGTATGTTCGGCTTGCGGACGGCCTGGCGCTGCCTCGGCGGCCGGACAGTTCGTCTCTTTGGCATTGGGTGGTCGGCAAGGACGACAACGGCCATCAACAGTCGAGTGTCATCTATTGTCCATCCGATCCCGAGCCGCTGCGGCAGCGAAGTTGGTTGAGCTATAGTCCCGGCCACACACTTTATCTTTTTGATGCGCATCCGGCCGGTTCCGGTGCGGCGCTCTATTTTTCGAGTAATGAACTGAGGCTCGCAAAACTCAATCACATTATTTCCCCGGGTGCCAGAGGCTACATGGCTGATTCAGTACTCGGGGCCGCGTTTAATTATGGCAACGTGTTGAACCCCAGCCGACCTGAGTACGCCGCCTTTGAGCGGCATACCGGAAGTGGCAACGTGCTTTACTTCGATATGCATAGCGAGACGATCAAGCATGAGGCGTTTGATGTCTTGGACTGGTTTCCGTTTCGCCCGTAGTTGACGTTTGTGAGATACCTTTCATGCCCGCAACGATTGCAAAAATTGCATCACACGCTCGCGTTTCACCCGCACTGGTGTCGCGTTTTATCAATCAAGACCCTGACCTGCGCATCACGGACGAGAAGCGCGAGCGCATCCTCAAGTCCGCTCAGAAGCTCGGCGGCCTGCCGGAAGGTCGCGGTATCAAGCGATGGAAACATCACCTGACGTATCGTGTGGTGGTGCCTTTCAACGAGGAGTTCAGCACGTTAAGTGACGTGCAGATTCCCGAACATAGCGTGACCCTTCGCATGCAGACCGCATTGCTCAAGGCCCTGAAGGCCGAAGGCTTTCGGTTGGAACTGACGTTTTATGACGAGCAGCGCAAGATCGAAGACTTCATCCGGCTGCTCGATTCGCCGCCGGTCTGCGATGGGCTGATGTTGTATCACGGTGCAGCGAACGACGAGGTGGCTGAGTTGTTGCTGGCACGCCGGTTCCCGCATGTCAGTGTCGACGCGAACGACGAGCGAAAGGGCCTGAACACGCTGCTGGTCAGTGAAACGGACGTGCTTGACGAAGCGATGGCGCACCTGCTTTCGCTTGGTCATCAGCGGATCGCTTATCTTGGGCCGAGCACTTACTACCGCTATGCGCAGATCGTCCGGGCGATTGCGCAGGCTGGCGTCGAATTGCGCGAAGATCGGCATTGCTTTCTGCCAGACAGTCACGAAAACAATTCATGGGCAAAGGATCGTGGCCATTCAGTTGCTGCCGAACATTTCGGCCGATGGCTTGATGCGGGGCCGAACGCAACGGCGGTGCTGTGCTCATCTGACCATGTCATGGTTGGTGCGATTGAGGCCATGCGTGAGCGCGGGCTCGAGCCTGGGCGCGATCTTTCACTGATCGGCTACAACAACATGGAACAGCGGACCAATGAAGTCTCCACTAAGCCTGTCCTGACCACCATCGATCATCCGGCAGACCGCATGGGTGAGCGATGCGCCAAATCGTTATTAGCGCAGATCGAACGCAGGCAAACAGATATCGCGCATGAACGAGTGCCGACCCGGTTGATCCTGCGTCAAACCACCGGCCCGTGTCCGAAGCACTGAATCACATCGGAAGGGAGCGTCATGTTCTGCCATCGTCGACTCACATCTATAAATAACCGATGTCGCGGCTTTACCCTTATCGAACTGCTCGTGGTGATTTCGATCATCTCGCTGCTTATTTCGATTCTTCTGCCGGCGCTGAGTTCGGCTCGAAAGACCAGTCAGAAGATTCAATGCGCCAGCCAGCTACGGCAGGTGTATCTGGGATACCAGGCGTACGTCTCGGATAACAACGAACATTACTTTCCGATCCGCCAGCCAACGGCGACGCACTTTTACTGGTACGCCTACCTGCTCGGTGATACCAGTTACTTCAGCGACAGCAAATCCAACACCAAATATCGGTTTCCCGGTGACACGGCACGCAAGCCGACGGGGCAGTTTGGCTGTCCCTCGGTGGATATTTGCAGCAGCTACTCAAACGGCGATGGGGGGATTGGTTCGACGTACGGCATCAATCGTTATTTCTGGATTCGATATCACAAGAAATTTCTCGGCACGAATCTTGGACATTACGAGCCCATGCCTCTGATGGCGATTCAGAACCCGTCAGAACTGTATTTCAACGCCGATCAGGTATCGAACTGGGAATCCGGCAACAACGAAGACCTCGGCAACGGGGTTCATATGGATTTTCGTCATCTACAGGTGGGCAACATGCTGTTCCATGACGGCCATATTCGAACGTTGTCTGCTGAAGAATTTACGACCACCCATCCGCTGCGCCCGCAATGGGCCGGTTTCTATGACACCAATTGGGCACCCTGAATATGCGATTTGCTTTCTTATTGTTCATCGTCGCGTGCGCGAGTGGTATCTGCGCCGCTGATCCGGTCCGGCCGTTTCATCGCTCGGATGTGCGTGTCACACAGTCAAGCGACACGTTCGCGATCCCCGGTGACTTTGACGGCTTTGCTGTCACGTTGGGGAAGTGGCATAGCTATACCATCAATGCCGGCCAGATTGTCGGGCACATGTTTGAGCGGCAGCTTGGCATGGCTCGTGTCAAAGAGCCTGGGCCTCGGACGCTGCGCATTGTGTTGAGCAGTCGTGAGCAGCCCTGGGTTGGGCCGAAGGTACCGCAACTTAATGCGCTGGATGATGAAGGTTTTGTGATTCGCGTTTTGCGCGACGATGCGGGGCGCGCTAATGGCTTGCAGTTCGCATCCAAGTCGTCGATCGGCCAGTTCTGGGCGCTGTCGTATTTCTTTCACAATGTCGTTGGCGCGCGATGGGTGCTGCCTGGCGCGGTGGGTGAAGTCGTACCACCCGGGCCCTGGCACGTGCCGGCGCGATATGAAGTGATTCATCCCGGCCCGCAATACCAACAGCGCTCACTGCTGACGGAACGGCTCTATCTGTTTAAAAAAGAAAAAGCATACGGGCGCATCCAGTCCATGCTTTACATGAATTCGCAGGGTGGCTTCTCCCGGTTTCAATATCACCACAATATGTTGCACATCTTCCCCCCGGCCAGGTATGCAGCTGAGCATCCCGACTATTACCCTGTGGCGAATGGTAAACGTCGCGTGCCGGATGCAAACGCCATTCAGGGTTGGCAGCCATGCTTTACACATCCGGACGCCGTGCGCGTGACATTGGATTACGCGAAGGAGCTGTTTGAACGGCGGCCCCATCTTCGGTCCTTATCGCTGGCGCCGAACGACAGTCGCGGTTACTGCAATTGTGACCGATGTCTTGCACTGGGGGATCCGACAACGCCGCTTTACAAGGACGCGAACAATGCGTCCGGCCGAACGTACAGCCGTCAGTATTACCACTACGTGCGCAAGGTCGCCGAGGCATTTGCGGTAGAACACCCGGATCGACTCGTTACGGTATTGCCTTATCAGGATGTGGCGGACCCGCCGACTGAACCGTTGCCGGACAATGTCATCTGCGTGTTCTTCGGAAATCCGTCTGACCAGCCGGCGCATTTCGCTCGCTGGCAGAAGACGGTGAAACATTTTGGCATGTACCTGTGGGTTGGTTCGGACTGGGTCTGGCCGGGCGGTTTCAGCCGGCGCGATGCGCAGCAGTACGTTCGGTCGATGCGCGATACCGGTGCCGTGCTGTTTAAGGCGGAGCAGACCAGCACCTATTGTCTGGGTGGCGTGAATTTCTGGGTTGTCAGCAATCTGTTGTGGGATGTGAATGCGGATGTCGATGCACTAGTGCGCGACTACTGCGACAGCGCATTCGGCGAACAGGCAGGGACGCACATTGCCGCTTTTTACAGCCAGCTCGATGATATTCACGAACGGCTGTACCCCGGCAAGCTGTGGCAGCAATGGGCACCCGGCGAATTACAATTCAACGGCGTGACCGATGCGGATATGGCGTCGTTACGCATGCATGTGAATCAGGCGCTTGCGACCGTCAGTGACGAAGCTGATCAACAGCGGCTGGCACTGTTTGATACTGCTTTCACGCACGTTGAACATTTTTATCATCGCTATCGGATTCGCCAGGACATTCATACATCCACACCACAAAGCAGTAGTGATGTAAGAGACTGGCTCGGACGGATTGCCGAATTGCGTCGGGCCGTCGAGATGCACGAAGCATTCATGCGCGACAGGCTGAACGATCTGGAATGGTACGCATGGGTCGGCCACGAAAATCGCAAGAAGGATATCGTCTATCGCATCAACAACCGGTACCGCACGGCGTACGATCGGCCGATATCGGTGATCGCAGAGCCTGCGATTGATGCGATCAATCAGCGCATCAATGGAGGCAAGTTGCCCGCTGATCTCTGGCCGCAGATGGCGCTGGCGTTCCCGGCGTTGAGTGACTTGATTGACGGCGCATCGGCTATGCGGGCGATCCGCCATATTGCGGACCTGCCGAATCTGCTGAGTAACGCATCATTTGAACAGCCGCTCGGCCCGCTGCGCGGTCCGAAAACGATTGTTTGGGGCAACTGGGTGATCTATCACAACCGCAACATCAGTGCGACTGTTGATCGTTCAGATGAAGGTGCGCTTGATGGCAGGTACTGTGCCGTGATTGCCGGCGCGACCAGTTATTCCGGTCTGCATCACCTCATGCGCGTGAAAGGCGGGCATCGCTACCTGCTGACCGGTTTCGTGCGCGGCACCGACGGCGTGTTCCGCGTCAGTGCCAGTACCGGCACACAGTGGCCGGCAATTACCCTTCAGCCAACGCAGCAGTGGTCGCGGTTTCGCCTGTTCTTTACCGCCGAGGGAAAACGCGATCAGCAAACGGTGATATGGCTGAACCTCGATGCCCGAAAAGTGCCGGGCGATCGCGATCAATGGTTCATTGACGACGTGCGATTGGTCGACCTGACCGACGTGGAAAAACAGTAAGGAAAATCCAAGTGAAGCAATTGATATGGGTATTGATGTTCGTGTTGCTCGGCGGGCCGATCGCGCATGCGGGAATTGAACTGTCCGCGGTAAAGCCGATCGTGGTTATCCGGGTAGATGGTCAGGGGCGGGCGGCTTACGCTCCGCGCCACTTGAAGCGCCATCTGGAGAAAATCACAGCAAGCACGATTCGTGTGCTCAAGCATGTGCCGGAGGAGCCTTGCGTTCAGATTCACGTCGGGCGCACGCCGTGGGTGCAGGAAACACTTGGCGAGCGATTGGACGGACTGCCATCCCATGAGTCCTACATCATCAAGACGGACGGCGATCGAATCGCGCTTGCCGGCCGTGGCGGTGACGGCACACTCAGTGCGGCGATTGAGTTTCTGCGTGGACATTGCGGCGTCGAAATGTATCTGCCAGGTGATATCGGGACGGTCTACACCGCGCCGACGCCTTTGGTGCTTGGCGATATCGACGAGGAGAATACCCCGGCGTTCAGGCATCGGCTGATGTACAGCCCGCCGCGCAACAAACGGGAGGCACAGGCGATTCGCGACTGGTTCGATTTTCACCATCGCGCCAATGCTTATGAGTTCAGTCACAATCTGTGGAAGCTGCTGCGCCAGTCGAAGTATTCAAAGACCAATCCGGAATACTTTTCGTACGTAGACGGTCGGCGCCGGCTATTTGCCAAGGACGGCGGGCATCAGTGGCAGCCTTGCATGACCAACGAAAAAGGCATCGCCATTGTGGCTGACGAGGTCATTCGTATTTTTGATGCGGAGCCCGATCGCCTGTCCGTTTCCATCGGTGTCAACGATGGTGGCAATTACTGTGAATGTGAAAACTGCAAACCGCTCTGGCGAACGGACGGCAGCAAGTTCGGCGAGTGCAGCGTGCTGTTCTATACCTATGCCAATCGAATCGCTGAACGTGTTGCAAAGAAGCACCCGGACAAGCTGCTGGGATGCCTTGCATATTCCAGCACGGGCAATCCGCCGGACGGACTCGATCTGCATCCGATGATTATGCCGTTCTCGACCATCATGACGCAGGCCGCCACGGATAGTGATTCCTGGGCCAAGGTTAGTGGCCAGATTGACGAGATTTCGCGTAACGCCAGACAGTTCGGCCTGTATGACTATCTGCACGGCAATGGCATGTACATTCCCTATGTCTTCGATCATGCGATCGCCCGATCCATTCGTTACGCCTATGAACGTGGCTGCCGCGCGATGTACTTTGAAACGGGCCAGCAGAACTGGGGCCTCGATGGTTGCAAAAATGCGCTGGCCATGCGCCTGCTGTGGGACCCGACGACTGATGTGACTGCCTATCGTGAAAAGTTCCTGCGCGATTTCTACGGTGACGCAGCCGACGCGATGCGGCGCTATTACGCGGCTTGCGAAAAAGCATGGGCTCGCGTGCCGCATGTCGGGGTACTGCACAAGCGGGCCGAGCAGATGGAACTGTTTAACGAACCACTGCTGCAAGAATGTGAAGCGGCACTTGCCGAAGCGGTGAAAGTGGCTGATACGGACATTGCGGCCCAGCGTGTGCTGATGGTGCAGCGCGCCTTTGCCACGTCGGCGACGGTCGTGCGGCGGTACATCGCCGGCAAGGCCGCCAACGCGCTGCTCGATCAGAATGCAAATGCTTCGGAGGTGATCGCAACACTGGCGTCGGTTGCTGGTCCGTCATTTGATTACGACCTGCTTTATGCCAGTGGTCCGGGTCGTGATCTGATGGTAACCATCCAGCCACCGGGCGATGGCAGCGTTCGTATGGCAGCTATGTTTACCAAAGCAAGATCGCGGCTGTATTCGCGCGTGCTCAACGATGTGGCCAGGGCGGTCGTCGATTCGCCCCGGACCAACTCGGCTCAGCTGGTCGTCAGCCGTGTCAATGAACTGTTCGCTGCCGCGCCGGCCGGCCAAGGTAGCGATGCAATGAAGGCCGAGGCATTGTCTGTTGCTTCACGTATCGCTGTTGCGCCGCGCACCCAAACAGCGCTGGAGGTCGACGGCCTGCTTGACGATACGTCGTGGCAGAATGCGGCCGTACTTGATCGTTTCATTGCCTACGGCAAGGGAGGCCCGAGCCGTTTTGATACGCTTGTGCGCGTTTGCCGTGACGAGACGAATCTGTATCTGGCGTTTGACTGTCGCCAACCAATGGACTCGCTCTGGTGTGCTGCAGGCATGCGCGACGGCTCCGTCTGGACGGACGATTCGGTGGAGCTGTTCTTCAACCTGCCTGGCGAAACCAACGAAAAGCATTACCTGCAACTGATCGTTAACGCGAAGGGGCAGATATTCGACATGAAGAACGGCAGTACCCATTGGAATGGTGACTTCGCTGTCGCCACACACCTTGGTGACGACGGCTGGACGATGGAGATGGCTTTGCCGCTGGCGATGCTTGGCGACTATTTCGCCGATGGCGTGAGTCGCATCAACATCGCGCGTAACCGTCAGAAGTTAAGAGGCAACAAGTGGTGGGATTACGAAGAAATATCGAGTTGGTTTCCGTCATTCGAGCATCACAAGGCACTCGGCTCGCGCGGCTGGCTGATTCTGCGCTAGCGAGGCTGCGATTCTCTTGCCGACAAGCATGCTCACTCTTATTCTAAGGAGATGCTCAAACCAATATCGCTTGTCCTGATCATTCTCCTGCAATGGGCATGTCCATGTTCTTTGCAGGCGAGCACACCGATCAGTCTGAATGCATTGTTCAGTGATGGCATGGTACTGCAGCGCGACATTGAACTGCCGGTCTGGGGTACCGCTGCGCCGGATGTCAAAGTCACGGTGAATTTCCTGAAACAGTCGGTCACCACCACTGCGGATTCAGACGGCCGATGGCAGGTTCGTCTGGCGCCGGTTGAGGCGGGCGGTCCGCATGTCATGACCGTGTCCGCAGCTTCCACAACGTTGACGGTCAAAGATGTGTTGGTCGGCGACGTGTGGATCTGTTCCGGCCAGTCCAACATGCAGTTCACCATGGCGTCAGCTGATGGTTACCAGGAAGAACTCCAATCCGCCGATTATCCGAACATCCGACAGTTTACTGTTGGCCGCAAGCCGAGTGTGAATAAGCCGCGCGAGAATCCGGTCGGAAAGTGGACGGCCTGTTCGCCAAAGACACTCAAGAATTTTTCAGCTGTGGCCTATTTCTTCGGGCGTGAATTGCACCGGCATCTGAATGTGCCGATCGGCTTGATTAATACGACCTACGGCGGCACCCCGATCGAGGCATGGATGTCGCCCCAAAGTTTGCGATCGAGTGATGACTTCAAGCCGATTCTCGACCGTTACGCTGATGCCGTAAAGGCCTACCCGCAACTGCAGGAAGAATATCTGAAGCTCAGCAAGTTGCAGAAAAGCGCCTTTCGGAAAGTAGACGTTGCGTTTGCGGACCCGGGCAACGAGGCCGTTGATGACTGGGCCAACCCAAAGGTCGACACAGCGGATTGGGAAACGATAGACGCGCGGCACAGCATGATCCTGTGGCCGGGTGACAGCGTGGTATGGGCCCGCATGGCTATTGACATTCCAGAAGACTTGGGCGGACAGGCACTGGTGCTCAGTCGCACTCATACCAGCCGGACCGCTTCAATGACCGCATATTTTAACGGCCACCCAATTGAACTGATGGAACAGGTGGGATACATGCGAACGTTCAACGTGTCCGGCGAACTGGTCAAGCCGGGCAGGGCGGTGATCGCGCTGCGTATCTACAGCGATCATCGCACCGTAAACTTCTGGAACGTCCAGCCGACGATTGGACCGGCCGCAGAACCACCGGATCGGCGCACGGCCGCTGGTGAATGGCGGTACCATCACTCGGCGTCCGCGGAGAATCACCCCATTGTGTTTATGCCACCGCCCCGGTTGCCCATGGGCCCGGACCACCCCAAAGCGCCTATCGGCTTGTTCCATGGCATGATCCATCCTTTGATTCCTTACGGCATCAAAGGCGCGACCTGGTACCAGGGCGAAGCCAATACCACGCGCGCGTATCAGTACCGGTCGTTACTTAAAACCATGATTGAAGACTGGCGGTCCCGTTGGAAGCAGGGCGACTTTCCATTCTTGATCGTGCAACTGGCCAACTACACATATCCGCTGAAAAAACCGGCCGCCTCTATATGGGCAGAGTTGCGCGAATCGCAGGCTTTGGTTGCGCACAACGTTGAACAGGCCGGGCTGGCTGTTGCAATCGACATTGGTGAAGCGCGCGATATTCATCCGAAAAACAAACGCGACGTCGGTCTGCGCCTTGCCCTTGCTGCGCGAAAGATTGCTTATGGCGAATCGATTACGAGTTCAGGACCGGTCTACCACTCGATGAAAATTGATGGCAGTACCATTCGTCTGCAGTTCGACCATGTCGGTAAAGGATTGATTGCAAAAGGTGGCCCGCTCAAACGGTTTTCCATCGCGGGGAAGGATCGCGTGTTTCATTGGGCAGATGCCCGGATCGATGGTGAGTCGATTCTAGTTTCACACCCGGATGTCTCTAAGCCGGTGGCGGTGCGCTACGCATGGGAGAATAATCCGGAAGGCTGCAATCTTTACAACGCCGACGGCTTGCCGGCCGTTCCTTTTCGAACGGACAACTGGCCGGGGCTGACGGATAAGAAAAGATAAAGCCGGTTATGCCCGCAGACCAGTCATTGTTCTGGATGTCAAGGTATACTTAGGGCAACTTCCACCATATCTCACACAAGGGGGGTCTTTCCGATGGATGCCAAACTGATGAGAGTCATGCTGCTGGTCAAGGATGTTCCGGCGCTTGCCGCGTTTTATCGCGATTCTCTTGGCTGCACGATTATTGGAAAAATTGATCCTGAATGGACAGAGGTCGACGCAGGAGGCTGCGCGATTGCCTTGCATCGTTGGCGTACGTCTCAGGCAGAACGGGGTCAGCCGACCGTAAAAATCGTCTTCGGCGTCTCAGACGTTGAAGCAACCCGGGAAGAACTTGTGGCAAAGGGTGTTCAAATGGCCGAGATGATGACATGTGATGAAGCACCTTACGAAGGGCTTCGGCTTTGCGACGGCTTCGACCCCGAAGGCAATTGGTTTCAAATCTCGAATCGCGGTATTAGTGCCTGCCTTCCGAACGCTTGAAAATATTGTTTCGCTTGACTGAATTTTCAGAACGCGACCCCGGATCAATCACCCGCCCGTTACGCGCGCCTGCGATACATTATTGATGATAATCTGAGGCGACTCGCGTACAGGTGAATCTGCTTGCCGACCACGTTGACCATCTATGTCACCTCGCCGGCGACAGTCTGCACGTCGCCATCGGCGGCGACACGGATGGCCAGGGCGGCAGCGAAGGCGCCCCGGCCGGCATCGATACGGTGACCGATTATCACAAGCTCGGCGATGTCATACGCGATCGTGGGTACGGCGATGAGGACGTCGAGAACGTCATGTATCGCAATTGGGAACGATTCTTTTCACGGGCGCTGCCGTGAACGCGCACTGCTGATAAAGCGTACCCGCAACTCTTCAATCTCTTCGCATTCGTATTGAGTACATTTGCCATGCGCCGTAGGCGTGGGAGAATAGTTTAAAACGCCCGCCATGGATCAAGGACATGAACCATGCCTGCGTCTCCCACGTTTAGCAGGATCGACCGTTGTCTGGCGTCACTTGAAGGCCGAACGCCGGATCGTGTTCCCACTTACATGCCCGCCATCAATTGTGAAGTCGCTTCGGCCATACTCGGCCGATCCGCATACGCCGGCACTGGTTCGCTTCACTACGCGGAAGTCAACGCGTGGGCCGATGGTGAGGCGGCGCATACACAGTTTGTCGCGCAGTTGGAACAGGACCTGCTCGACCTGCACCAGGTGTTGGACCTTGACGTATTTCACCTGCCGTGGCGCATGAACCGTCGGCCGACGCGGCGCATCGATCCGTACACGTTTCTTTTTGGCGACGAGGGTGGCGTCCACCAGGTGTATCAATACAACCCTGAGTCGGCTGATTTCGCTGCCATCCATGTGGTCGAGCCGCCGGAGCCACCCGAGCAGCGATTACGCGAATACGTCGAAAAGCTTGAGGCTGATGAGGCGGCACATTTGCAGGCTGTTAAGCAGAACGCGGCCACCACCATCGATGCACATCGAAGATTCGGCGAAACATTTTTCGTTGCCAATAGCGGCGCTGGTATCAGTGTTGGAATTGACGAGACCGCCATGATCCTGCTTGCGACGGAACCGGAGCTTGTCGCGCGCAGGTGCATGCTGATGGCCAAGGCCGCTGTTGCGCTTGGGCAGGCTGTGTGCGAGGCAGGCTGCCCGCCAGTGTTACTCGGCGGCGGCGACCTGGCCGGTACGAACGGCATGTTCTATTCGCCGCAGATGTTTCGCGACGTGGTGCTCCCCGCTTACCGCTACGCTATTGAGCGCCTTAATGACATCGGTGTGCACTACGCGTTTCGAAGTGATGGCAACATCTGGTCGATCGCGGATATGCTGTTTGACGAAGCGCGCGTGCCGGGGTTCGGCGAAGTGGATCGCGATGCCTGCATGACCACGGCCGAACTGCGCCGCCGGTATCCGAACCTGGTCATCTGGAACAACATCTCATCGATGTTTCTGGTGACTGCGACGCCGCAGGAAGTGCGCGACGAAGCGAAGCGCGTGATTGATGAATCCGGCGGCACGCGCTACTTCCACGGCTGTTCCAACGCGATCATCAAAGGCACACCGCCGGAGAATGTCCTGGCCATGTTTGACGTGCGGAGTTGATCGAGCGCTGACAGTCAATCGGTCACACGCGCAGTGGGTAGCTATGAATAAAGTCACAGACCGCTTTGATCGTTTGCGGCGGGCATAGCGGCGGCATCACGCCGGCCGACGATGTCACCAGGCCGCGATGGTGTGGCAATTGATCGAGCCATTGCCCGATCTGAGTACAGATTTCATCAGGTGACTTGAGCCAGAGCATGGCATTTGTGCCGCCGACCAGCGCCTTGCCCGGACAGGTGGTGCGCCCGTCCAGCAGCGTGGTGTTGCCGAGCGTCGGCGCGGTGAAGGCTTCGAATCCCGTCACGGGCAAGGTACTCAGGTCCCCGAGCAGTGCTTTAAGGTGGCCGCACATATGCAGCATCAGGCGTCGCCCCGCGCCGGTCACCAGTTCGCCCAGTTGTTTGATGTGCGCATAGTCGTATCGCTGGTATTGCTCCACTGAGATTAACGTTGTCGATGTATTTTCAACGAGGTAGAGCAGGTCGGCAGGGCTGTGTTCAATGAGGATTTCAGCGTGGCGAAGAAGTACGCGCTGGATGGATTCGAACAAGCCCCACACCTCGTCCGGAAAGTCGGCAAGCAGGAAGTGCGCGTTTTCAATGCCCGCAAGCCATTCAACCCAGTGCATCAGTCCGGACTCCCCGATGCTCGCTTGCACGACCGCGTCCTGGCCGATGCGCTCGTAGTTCGCCTGCGCTTCGGATAGCTTGTCCCTGTCCACGTCAACCTGCAGGTCATCGTACCATTGCGTCATGATGGCAATATCCTGGCGCGTCTTGATCGGGAACGTCACGGGATGCCACGATCGCGAGTCTTCGTCCCATTCCATGCGCGCGGTCAGGTCGGCTGCGGGGGTATGAAATGTCTTGTGGCGGACGCCGTCCTGTTCGTGCTCTTCGTAGCCGGTGTTGCTGCGCGTTTCCCTGAGAATTGACACGCTCAGGCCGACCTGTGGTTCGCTGCCGATCCAGCGATGCAATTGCATCAGGTCCATGTCATGAAATGGTGGCGATTGCGCCGGCGCGTATGCCGGGTTAAGCTTGGGCCAGAACGGCAAATGGTCGATCGGCTTGAATTCCAAGGCCGCCAGCCAGCGCTGCTTGGGCGTCATTGTTTGTGTTTGAGGTTGTATCTCTGTGCGCACCGCCATGGCATGTCTCCGAGGCGGGCGACTTCGATTCCTTAAGCGTACCGCACCAGCATGTCGCGGCAATGATCCGAATGGGCGATTTTTTTCACTGACCCGGTGAAATCAAAACCTTGGGCGCCGGGCCACCACCAATCTCCGGCCATCTCAATAAATATCTTACTTATAATTAGATATTTGAATTATTTTCATCTATTACGGCGTGTTTTTCTTGAATTAAACTTATAAATAAGCATAATTTTCTTTCGGGTTCTTTAGGCTGCATATCTGACCAACCATCAAGAGAGGAGCCGCTCATGGCTGTTTTCAGGTTGACCCGGCAGGACGGGCCGCGTGCATTTACGCTCATCGAGTTACTGGTGGTAATCAGCATTATCGCGCTGCTGATCGCTCTTCTGTTGCCGGTATTGAATGATGCGCGCGAAGCGGCGATACGCGCGCAGTGTGCCGCACTGCTGCGGCAGTGGGGGCTGTCGTTGACGACTTACGCTGCTGATCACGATGATTACTACCCGTATCGCGATCCAAGTGTCGGCGGGGCCGGTGGCGTGTATTCGATATTCCCTGATTCGCCGGGCCCTGCGCTGACCAGTTCAATGCACAACTATGGCATGGCGAGGCGGTTTGACTTGTACTTCTGTCCTTCGCCGCATCAGACGTGGACCCCATCCTTGCAGGCGTCATTCATATCAAACGGCTGGTTCGGGTTTCACTACAACGCATGGTTCACCCAGCGCAACGAAGCGGTCAACAGCGGCAATCCCGAATCGCCCACCAGAACGAGTGACAGTGAAGACCAGTTCGGAAATCGAAGTGTTCTGATCGCCGATGTGATGCGGATCGTCGGGGGCAATCCGTGGGTCACGAGCCACTGGGATCCAAACGGCCGGTTCCATTCACTTGCGCCGGGGTGGGAAGCGTTCGAGCCGTTCGGCATGAACGTCAACTATGTTGACGGCTCCACGCGCTGGGTGAATTTTGGTGATCTTGATCCCAACAAATACGTGCGCGTCGGCGGTGAACGCTCTTATTTCTGGCTTGAGGATTAGAAGGCCCCGATACCTGTTTGTTCTCAAGATCAAAGCGTAAAGAAAAAGGCCCAGCCTGGCAGCCGCAAGGCTGAGCTACTCCGGGGACGGGGTTCGATTGAAGTGCTTCCCGCGGCGAACGACCCCCTTTGTTCGCCAGCGAGAAGACTCGATAACGGCTGTACACTGATCAAAAAATTGATCGTATGTTGCGCTTTGTCTGTAGCACAATTGTACTCAGTCGTCGATTGTTGTCAATGTGCCACAGGAAAAAAGTTTTACCCTTCAATTCGGCAATCACTTGCGCGATTTACGTGAGAAGCAGGGGCTCTCACAGGAAGAGTTGGGCTACGAGTCCGGCTTGCATCGCACTCACATCAGCCTCATCGAGCGCGGCCGGCGATCGATCCGTCTGGAAACAGTGCGCATACTCGCCGAGGCACTGCGCCTTCAGCCGAGTGAGTTGATGCCGAGCATTTCGTTACCCAGGAAACGCCGACCACCGTCACCAAAGCGATAAGCGCTTCATTCACAGTTTCGCGGTACTGCGTGTATGTGGTCTATCGAGCGAGACGTCATCAATCAACCTGATACTCACCAAAGACCTCCCGCAACGTGTCGGCGATTTCGCCGATGGTGGCGCGTGATTCGACGGCGTTAAGAATTGCAGGCATGAGGTTGTCCGAACTTTTTGCGATTGATGCGATGTTGGCCATCGCCGTTTTAACAGCATTAGGGTCGCGGGATGACCGGGTCTGTTTGAGCAGTTGGACCTGCTCGGCGGTCTCATCTTTGGGCTGAAAGATTTCAACGGATGCGTCTTCCTGTTCGTCGGTGAACTCGGTGGTCCCGACAATGATTCGGTCGCCACTTTCAAGCGATTGGCCGAATGCATAAGCAGCTTGCTCGATCTGCGTTTGCGGCCAACCATTGTTGATCGCGTTGACCATGCCGCCCATGTCGTCGATCTGTTTGATGATCGCCTCGGATTCATGTTCGAGATCATCTGTCAGCTTTTCGACGAAATGGCTGCCGCCGACGGGGTCGACCGTATTAATGGCACCGGATTCGTGGGCAATGACCTGTTGGGTGCGCACCGCGAGTTTAGCCGCTGCTTCGGTGGGCAGCCCGAGTGCTTCGTCCTTTGCGTTGGCGTGCAGGCTCTGAACGCCGCCGAGCACGGCTGCCAGCACCTGAAGCGTGACGCGCGCGACGTTGTTGTCCGGCTGCTGGGCGGTCAGGGTCACGCCGCCAGTCTGGGCGTGGACGCGCAGCATCTGGCTGCGCGGATTGGTTGCGCCGAAACGCTCTTTCATGATCCGGGCGTACAATCGCCGGGCGGCGCGGAACTTGGCGATCTCTTCAAACAGATCGGTATGCACGGCAAAGAAAAATGACAGTTGCGGGGCGATTGCATCAACGGCCAGGCCGCGCGCGATGGCCGCTTCCACGTAGGCGATGGCGTTGGCGAGCGTGAATGCGATTTCCTGACCGGCGGTCGATCCGGCTTCGCGGATGTGATAGCCGCTGATGGAGGTCGGGTTCCACTTTGGTAAGTCAGTGGCGCACCAGGCGATGACGTCGGTGACCAGGCGCATGGATGGCGCGGGCGGATAAATGTATGTGCCGCGCGCAATGTATTCCTTGAGGATATCGTTCTGGATGGTGCCGCGCAACAGCTTGAGGTCCGCGCCTTGCGATCGCGCGACCGCGACGTAGAGCGCCAGCAGGATCGGCGCGGTCGCGTTGATGGTCATGCTTGTTGACACTTTGTCCAGCGGGATGCCGTCCAGCAGGGTGAGCATGTCGTCGAGGCTGTCGATGGCAACGCCGACGCGCCCGACCTCGCCGCGCGACATGGGGTGGTCCGAGTCATAACCAAGCTGGGTTGGCAGGTCGAACGCCACTGACAGGCCGGTCGCGCCCTGCTTGAGCAGGTATTGAAATCGCTCATTGGCGTGGCGTGCGGTGGCGAAGCCGGCGTACTGGCGCATGGTCCAGAGGCGCGACCGGTACATGGTGGGATGAATGCCGCGCGTGTAGGGGAACTGGCCGGGCATCTCACTTGCGCCGTCGTCGGAGTAGACCACATCGATCGGCCTGCCCGAGCCGGAGACAAATCGCTTGTCTTGCTTTTGTTGATTGTCTTTCGACTTGTTCATGATTGAGTCAGCAGGGTATCAAGTAATGATTCAATGCCGTCGCCGGTCATGGCACTGACCGCGACGACCGGCGTGTCGCGGTGCTGCATGTTCAGCGTGGCGAGCAGTTGTTGTTGAAGCTGTTCGATGCCCGGCTGGTCGGATTTGTTTGCGACGACGCAATCGCCGATTTCCATCAGGCCGGACTTCATCCACTGCATGCTGTCACCGGTGCCGGGTGCAAGCACGATGGCCACGCGGTCTGCCACGGAAACGATTTCGGTTTCATTCTGCCCAACGCCGACGGTTTCGATCAGCACGAGATCGGCGCCGATCAGTTGCATGACGCGGGCGATCGCGGCCACGCCGTTTGCCAGCCCGCCCATGTGGCCGCGCGTCGCAATAGAACGGATAAAGATGTCCTTGTCGCCGGCGTGTCGCATCATGCGCACCCGGTCGCCGAGCAACGCGCCGCCGCTGCGCGGGCTGGACGGGTCAACCGCAATGACGCCGATCTTTCGATTTTCATCGCGCGCCCGCAGCTTGGTCAGCATTGCATCGATCAGCAGCGATTTGCCCGCGCCGGGTGGTCCGGTGATGCCGATGATCTGCCCATCAGCAGTGGGGAACTGTTGCAGCACGTCGGTTGCTGCCTGCACGTCCTGTTCGACAAGGCTCATGACGCGCGCAGCGTCGCGCACGGACAATGCGCCCGGATCGGACAGCCGGGCGATCAGGTTATTGCTTGTCTCGTTCATCCAGTATGCGGCCGAGTGTTTCAATGAGATCCGCGTCCGACGTGCCGGGCGTGAATATCGCGGCCACGCCCATGCTCTGAAGTTTCTCAATATCGTCAGGCGGAATGGTCCCGCCGCCGAACAGCGTGATGTCCTGCGCGTCGTGTTCGTTGAGCAATTCGATGGTGCGCTCGAACATGGTCATGTGGGAGCCGGACAGGATGGACAGGCCGATCGCGTCGACGTCCTCCTGGATGGCGGCTTCAACGATTTGTTCGGGGATCTTTCGAATGCCGGTATAGATCACTTCGTAGCCGGCGTCGCGCAGGATGTGCGCCACATATTTGGCGCCGCGATCATGTCCATCGAGCCCCGGTTTGCCGATCAGGATGCGTCGTCGTTGGTCGCTCACGCGGTCTGCTCCTGTGCGGCGTCCTGAAACAGCTCGACCACCGCCGGCTTGGTCACTTTCCCGATCGGATTGCGAGGTAACTGTTCCACCACGCGCAGCAGTGACGGAACTTTATAGGTCGCCAGCCGTTCCTTGGCCCAGACGCGTAGTGTATCAAGGTCAATCGAATGACCGTTCGCGCAGATGATGGCAACGCCGACACGCTGTCCCCATTCGTCATCAGGCACACCGACGACGGCGCATTCGTCGATCGCGTTGTGATCCCGCAGCGACGCTTCGATCTCCAGTGCGGACACCTTGTAGCCGCCGGTCTTGATGATGTCGACCGAGTTGCGCCCGAGAATGCGGTAGATGTTGTCTTCACAGATAGCGACGTCGCCGGTCTTGAACCAGCCGTCTTCGGTAAACGCGTCGGCCGTGGCTTCGGGCTTGCGCCAGTATTCCTTGAATACAGCCGGGCCTTTGATCTGAATCTGACCCGACTGGCCGTCGTTGATTTCCTTGCCGGCTTCATCGACGAGGCGCACCTGTACGCGTGGCAGTGGGGAGCCGACGCGCCCGGGACATCGTTCGCCATGCAGCGGATTGGAGAGCCCCATGCCGATTTCCGTCATGCCGTAGCGCTCCAGCAGCGTGTGGCCGGAAACGGTGCGCCACTTTTCAAGTGTCGTGACAGGCAGCGCTGCGGAGCCGGAAACCATCAAGCGCAACTTACGGCAGGCTTCGGTCATGGCTTGTTGCTGTTCGGGCGACGCACTGTCCCAAGCCTTGATCAGCCTGGCGTAGATCGTGGGCACGGCCATGAACAGCGTCAGGTCCTTGCAGTCGATCAATCGCTGCCAGACCAGATCCGCGTCAAACTTTGGCAACAACTCACACTTGGCGCCGGACCAGAGCGCACACGCAACCACGTTGACGATGCCATGCACGTGATGCAGCGGCAGCACTTCGAGAATGTGATCGTCTTGCGTCCAGCCCCACGCTTCGACCAGCGACGTGACCTGTGCGGCGATGTTGTCATGCGTAATGACCGCGCCCTTGGGCCGATTGGTGGTGCCGCTGGTATACACCAGCATGGCCGGGCGCGAAGAGTCAACGTCCGGCAGCGCATCGTCAGCCGCGGGCGAATCAAAATCCATCAGATCGGTGGTCAGCATGAACCGCAAGCCGCGCTTTTGAGCGATTGGCTTGAGGCGATCGGCAAACTCCGGCGCCGCGATGACGATCTCCGCGCCGGCGTCTTCAATCACATAATCCAGCTCCGGCTCGGGATGCTGGGTGCATAACGGAACCGCCATCGCCCCGGCGCGCCACGCGCCCCATTGCACGGCCAGGTACGCCATGGACGGCGACGTCAAAAACGCAACGCGCTTGTCGGCCATGTCCGTCTGCCCGTCGAGGATGGTTGAGGCAACGTGGCCTGAGACATCGAGCAATTGTTGATAAGTGAACTGTCCTTCCGCGGCAATGGCAGCGGTCCGGTCCGCAAACTGATGAGCGCGTGCAATGATTGGAATCGTCATGGCGTACCTTGATCTCTAAAGTTGGTGATCCGTCAGGATGTGAAAGCAGGCTGGTCGGGCGGCGGGTTTGTACATCCCTACATCCTATCTTTCGAGCGTTCGGAATGACAGGCGGTACCCCATGCGACGGATTTTGCGGTTCATACGACGTTTTTAATCCGCTGTGATCGGTACTCTGGATTCGTTCTGATATGCGAAAAATGAAGAGAAAATCCTCCGTTCGTTTACGAGAACAGTAATGTGGCAGTTTGCGGTATTGCCCGTATGTCGCGTTTTATCTGTCATTCAATAGTGCTCGGTCAGTGATTGTTGTGAACACATCGCAAGCGCGCAAGATGGCGTTAGCGTGCTGACACCCAATATCGCTATCCTGATGATTCTGAAGGTGCCCATACGGAGCATGTCGGATGCCCTTTTCGCCCCCCGCCGTTTGAAGTGTACTTCCGGGGCAGTGGATAACCGACAAGGTGATGGTTAGCACGGTGGAGTGATATCAGATGCAAGTAACCTCAGTTGTACCGCTTCTGTTCTTCATTGGCTTCTTCTCGTTGGTGACGGGGGTGGCTATGTTTGTATTCAGCCGCATTCTGGGAGTCTGGTTCTGTCGTTTGGGGAAGTCGACGCTGCCGCCACCGACTGATTCTGATTTGCCCAAGTGGCTGTTTCGGGGACTTCGCGAGACGTATGACGAACAACGCGCGCCCGCCAGGCTTCGTGCACTCGGTGCGGTTAATATTGCACTGGGTATTGGTATGCTGATTGTTGCGTTGTTGGTCGGCTGACACGGTCTTAAAACTATCCGGGCCAATGCATCATGAAGATCACGCAGGAAGATTTCGTCGCTCGTGTGTCGCCGGAAAAGCTGGCCGACCTGATGTCGGACTGGGAATGGTTGGTTGGTTCCGGCTCAAAGGCCGTCATGGTTACCGCCTTAGGTGATGCGTTTGTGCGGCGGGCGGACGATACATTTGCCTATCTGAACATTGCGTATGGGACGCTGCGCAAGGTGGCAGCGTCAGCCGATGGATTTGGTCGTAAATTAAGTGACGCTGAATTCATCAATGAATATTTTGCGCCGCACGTGATCGGTATGTTTTATGAGCATGGCTTCGAAAGGCTTCCCGAGAACCACTGCTTCAGTTTCAGGATACTTCCGATTCTCGGTGGTGAAGCCGATCCATCCAATATTGATGTGACCGACGTTGATGTGCACTTTTCGTTAGCAGGGCAGATACACTTTCAGATCAAGGATCTTGTGCCCGGAACGCCAATCATCATACGTGGCTTTCAGGGCATTAAGCAGTCCAACGGGGAAGCGGGGGCATAACGCGCCATGTTCCCTGATGTTGATTACTTATCGTTGCAACAGATACCGCACTTCGCCGTCAGTACGCGTGGTGTCCACCACGCGCCATCCTTGCGTGGCCAGATAGTTCAGTGACTGAAGACCGGGACTGCGCTCGGGCCGGGTGAACAGGTTCAGGCCGTCGTCGGTTGTCTGTCGGGCGTCAACCGGGCGCCGCGGGTCGCCGATGGGTGGTGTGATGAGGGTGCGCAATCCACCTTCCAGCAGTTCGACCTTGTTCTTGGTGACCAGCAGGATGGCGTACGTTGGTGTTTTCTGTTTGATGGTTTGGGCGTCTGACTGGCTTTGCAGGGCAATGAATCCGACGGACAGTATCAGCGCCAGAAGAGTGAATACAGCAAGTTGGCGTGTGGGCATGAAAAGATCCCTTCATTTGTTGATTGCGTTAGGGGTTCGTGTAAGGCAATTGCCTTGAACCACATTTTAGGCGCTCTTGACTTTTTGAGATGTGAATGAACCGGGAGGGCCGACGAATGTCTGACATTTACGAACTGATCACGTCGTAAAGCGGGCTGTTCGGCATATTCGCCACCAGCGCCGATTCCGGATTAGTTTTCTCGTTTAACAGACAACCTGCCGCGATGTAGCCGCTGCGTGTCGCGCCTTCCATCGTCGCCGGCCAGCCGCTCTGGCACCAGTCGCCGGCGAGGATCAGGTTTTCGATGTCGCCGGTTGCGGTGGGACGCAGTGCGTCGATGCCGGGGGTGATGGCGAAGGTGGCGCGTTTTTCCTTGATGGCCTTGGCGTAGCGCACGCCGGACGGCTGCGCTTTGGGGATCGCTTTCTGGATTTCACGGATGACCAGGGCTTCGATTTCCGCAGCCGGGGCGTCGATCAGATCGTGAGCCGCGCTGATCACGCCGTGCAGATGCTGGCCGCCTTGTCTGGCGTCGATGCCTTTGTTGAAGATCCAGTGCAGCGGGCTTTCGGTCAGGACCAGATGGGGCAGGTCCATGACTTCGTCTTTGAACCAGACATGAATGCCGATGATCGGACTGACACGGATGTGGTTTAGGCCTTGCAATCGTTTGTCCGCAGCCACGGTGCGCGGGTCGCAGAGTTTGGCAAGACGATCAAACGGCACGGCACTGATGAAATGATCCGCTTCAAGCCACCTGGCGCCGGACAGCTGTAAGGAAGTAATGCGCTTGCCATCGTAATTGAGCGCTTCGGCGCCACCGCCGAGCACGACTTTGCCGCCGGCATCTTCGATTACTTTTTGCGCCGCGTCGTAAAGTTGAACGAGCGGCACGTTGGGCAGGCCCATGGCGCTGGCGTCTTCACTGGCGCAAAAGCCTTCCTGAAAAACCTGAATGGCGTAGTCGGCGGCCATGCGGTCGATGTGTTCATTCAAAGCACTGACCGCGATGTTCTCCCAGTACTTTCGAACCGCGCCGGGTGGCTGGTTGTGGTGGCGAAGCCAGTCGGCGAAGCTGCGGTTGTGCCAGGCTTTTCGGCCTTGCGCGCCGAGGCGCATCAATGATGCCATGGCCTTGCTGATGGCGAATTTTTCCAGCCAGGACAGTTGTTTAAACTTGAGGAACGCACCGGTCAGGTGCAGCGGGGCGGGCAGGTCGTCCGGCTCGAGCATGTCCATGGTGCCTTTGGCATCCATGAAGTAGAGCGTTTTGTGCCACGTGATTTTGTCCGCCACGCCGAGGCGTTTATACAGGTCGATCAGGTTGGTGCAGCACCTAAGCAGCACATGCTGACAGTTGTCCAGCACCTGGCCGGTCGCGGGATCGACGAAGCTGGTGGCCCGGCCGCCGAGGCGCTTGCGCGTTTCAACGAGCGTGACGCGCACGCCGGCCTGGGCGAGCTTTACCGCTGCGGCAATGCCTGCCAGTCCTCCGCCGATCACGATGGTGTTCTGATCTTTCAACTTGGTTTGGGTGCCGTTGGTTTGCGCAATCGGGCTGCCAGCGCGATGCGAGATTTCTGAAATGGCGTCAGGCGAACGCGCTCGGAAAGCACGTGTCGCGGGTTCTCGGCGATCTTTTCGAGAATGCCGCGGTAGATGCGCATCATCGCCCAACACGTGGACTGGCAGGAAGGCTCAATATACTGCTCGAGGTTTTCTGACAGTTCGTAGTATTGTCTTGCGCGTTCGATCTGAAACTTCATCATGCGATCGAAGTTGTCGTTTGCTTCAAATTCAATCTTCGTGCCAAACGCCATGTTGAATCGCTCGAGGTCTTCCCTGGGCAGATACACGCGCCCGCGATCGGCGTCTTCTTTCAGGTCGCGAAGAATATTGGTCAACTGAAACGCAATCCCGCGATATTCGGCCAGCTTGGCAATGCCCGGTTCGCCGCTCGTGCCCCACACGCTGATACAGACCAGGCCGACCACGCTGGCGACCTTGTAGCAGTAGTCGTACAGCTCATCGAACGTGCCGAGGCGCTGGTCGGACAGGTCGCTTCGCTGACCGTCGAGCATGGCGTGCAGATGTTCAGCCTGGATCGGATACGAACGGATCACGTACTGAAACGCAGGCCAGATCGACTTGGTCGGCTTGTTGCCGTCTCGGGGCAGTTCGCCGCCATCGATCACGGTCTGCATCTGCCTACGGAAGTCTTCGATGCGATCCGCCCGCTGGGCGATGGTGTCTTTTTCATCGACTTCATCCGCCAGGTCGTCACAGGCGCGCATGAAAGCGTAGATGGCGTACAGCGCTTCGCGTTTTGGGCCGGTGGTGAGTTTCAGGCCGTAGTAAAAGTTTTTGGCGTGGGCCCGGCAGACCTTGGTGCAATAGCGCATGGATTGCGACTGCGCCCTGGTCGGCTCAGCAGCGATGATCTCGCGGTCAACAGTACCAACACTGATTGTATTGTTGATTGTCATCAATTCCTCGGTCTGGACTCACTCATACAGCCTGACAACAGCTTGCCGCTCAAGGCTCGCATCATCAGCGCGACTTTCGCGCCTTTGCTAAGCGATGGGCGCGACTGCAGCGTATTGTAATTCTGTTTTCGCACCATTCGCATGATTGCCTCGCCACCAAGCGAAAAAAGTTTCACATCGGTTCGCACGTCCGGGCGCAGCATGGGCAGCAGGTTGCGCCCGCGCTGGAACAGCGGCGCGGTTCGTTCGACCAGTTCGTGAATAGTTGCTCGATAAGCCGGCAGGATGGCGCTGATTCCAGCGGTCGGAATGCCGTCGGCCACGTCGCAGCACACCTCGCCGCGTTCGACCCGGCCCTGGTGATCGTATTGAACGACTTTTACCATCAGATCGATATCCAGCCCGTGTTTGCCCGCGACATCTCTGGGGACGTAAACGCGATCGCGTTCGATGATATCCCTGCGAACATCCTGCCAGAAGTTGATCAGTTGCAGTGCGGTACAGGTGGCATCGGAGAAGTATTGCCTTTCCGTGTCACGGTAGCCGCTGACGTACAGCACGAGACGGCCGACCGGGTCGGCACTGCGCGTGCAGTAGTCGAGCACCTGGTCCCAGGTGTCGTAGCGCGTGACGGTCTGGTCCTGAACGAATGCGTCGATCAGGTCTTCAAACGGCTTGCGCGGAATGTCATGTTTCTGGATGGTCTTCTGCAGGGCCACGTAAACCGGATGTCGCGGCTTGCCGGCGTAGCAGGCGTCCAATTCCTGCTGCCACCACTTGAGCAGTTCGAGTGAACGGGCCGGGTCGCCCGTTTCGTCACCCAGGTCATCCGCCCAGCGGCAGAAGCTGTATACCGCGTTAAAGTCCGCGCGCATGCCCTTTGGCAGGAACCAGCTGACGACCGTGAAATTCTCGTACTGCGACTCAGTCAGCTCGCGCGCATAGTCGCTGGCCTGCTCGTAAGTCAGTTGCTCGCAACGGTCAGGCCCGTAGGTTTCGAGTTGTTCCAGGACGGTAGAACCCATTTCAAACAGCAATGATAGCAACGACCGCGAGATGCGCTATAATGGCGGTTTGCGCTTCGGAGCAAATACCCTTTTTTGAAGGTGATACGGAACTTGACCAATGGCTGAAACCTATCCTCGCATCGGACATTTCAAAGAGGTTGACTCATTTCGTGAGCGTTTGAAAGAACTGAATCTGGACCTGCCACTGGATGACGGCATTCTCAGTGCGGCTGCCGGCTCGCCGCTGGCGCAACCGCTGACGGTCGGTGCGAATGGAACTGAGTTCACGGTCAGCAACCGCTGGTGTATCCACCCGATGGAAGGTTGGGATGGCACGACAGACGGGCAGCCTACAGAATACACCTACCGACGGTGGGAGCGGTTCGGCATCAGCGGCGCCAAGCTGATCTGGGGTGGCGAAGCGTTTGCCGTGCAGCCGGACGGGCGCGCGAATCCGAATCAGATTTACTATCGGCCGGAGAATGTGCAGTCCATCGGCATGCTGCGCCAGCGCCTGCTCGATGCGCACAAGGAGCGATTCGGCAGCACCGATGATCTGTTGGTGGGTTTGCAGTTAACGCACTCCGGCCGATTCTGTCGTCCGAATGACAAGAAGAAACTTGAGCCGCACATTGTCTATCACCATCCGCTGCTGGACCCGAAATTCAACATTGCGCCGGACGATGATTCGGCGGTCATTACCGATGACTACATCAAGCGACTGATCGACAATTACATCATTGCCGCGAAGATGGCCGCGGACCTGGGCTTTCAGTTTGTGGACGTGAAGCACTGCCACGGCTATCTCGGCCATGAGTTTTTGAGTGCGTACGACCGCCCCGGCCCGTACGGCGGCGATCTTGCAGGGCGCACACGATTCATGCGTGAAATCATTGAAGGCATTCGCGCGGAATGTCCGGACCTGTTGATCGGCGTGCGTGTCAGTATTTTTGACCGCCCGTCGTATCATCCCGACCCAACGCAGGGCAAGGGTGATAAGCTCGGTCCGGGTGTGCCGGATGCGTTTGATGACGCCCTGCCGTTCCCCGGTTTTGGTTGCGATCGTAACAATCCGCTGGAGCCGGACCTGACCGAGCCGATCGAGTTGCTGAAGCTGATGCGCGACGAGCTGGGCGTGGCGCTGGTGAACATTTCCGCCGGCTCGCCCTATTACAACCCGCACATCCAGCGGCCGGCGTATTTCCCGCCGAGCGACGGGTATCAGCCGCCGGAAGACCCGTTGGCTGGCTGCGTGCGTCAGATTCAGATTGTCAAGGAACTCAAGGCCGCGGTGCCGAACCTGCCGATCGCCGGATCGGCGTATACGTATTTCCAGGAGTACCTGCCGCACATCGCGCAGGCGGTGGTGCGCGACGACTGGGTCGACTTTGTCGGTGTGGGGCGTCTGGTGCTCAGCTATCCCGACCTGCCGGCCGACTGCCTTGAGCATGGCGAACTGCGACAGGCGAAATTGATCTGCCGCACGTTCAGTGATTGCACGACGGCGCCGCGTAACGGCATCATTTCCGGTTGCTATCCGCTGGACGATCATTACAAGAAGTCGGAGGAGTTCGGTCAGCTCAAGGATGCCAAGGCAGCGTTGCGCGAGCGGCTCAAGGTCCTGAACCAGGGATAGGTTTGCCGCGTTGCGGCGATTGTTTATTGCTATGACCGATAATGTGTGCATAGGCGAGGTTTCTTAAGAACCCCTGCCGCTGCCACTTCTTACAACAAACTTTTCTAGGCGGCGGGGGTTGTAATCGTATAATTGGGGGTAATGGCGATTGTTCTCTCATGCGAATGCGGGGTCAATATCCGCGTGGAAGAGGCCGCGCGCGGGCACAAGGTGCGTTGTCCGCAATGCGGCGCGATCCAGACAGTCGACAAGCACGCCAAGTCCGTCAATAAGACCGCCAAGGCTCACACGCTCGAAGTTGAAGACACAGACGGCGTCATGTTCGAGGCGCTGCAGGAACACGCCGGCCCGAGGCAGTGTCCGGTTTGCGAGGCGCTGATTGCCGGCACGGACGTCGTGTGTCCCAAGTGCGGTCATAACACCGAAACCGGAATGACGCTGACTGAACAGGACTACCGCCGGTCGCGAAACCGGTATCTGCCGCTCTGGCTGGTGGCGTCGGCCGGTGTTGTAAAGGATTTGATCAGGAAGTTTTCGCCGGTTGGGGTGATTCCGACGATCACGGGTTCTTCGATTGTTGTCGGTGCGATCCTTGCTTTGATGATCGGTGGCTGGTGGTGGGCGGCCACGGAAAAAGGCAAATCCGAGTACATCCAGCAGGAAGTGCCGCGCCTGTTGGCCATGCACGTTCAGGACACCTACAAGCAGGGGGTTAACGGCCTGTTACTGGAAACCATCAAGGTTGAAAACCTGAACTTCGCAACCAGCAATGACGGGTCCGGCCATCAGACGTTTGTCGGCGACATGACTGTCATTTCCGAAACCAAGCGCCTGCACATCGGCAGACTCGAGGGCGAATATCATCCCGGCTTCATGTGGTTTAACGTGAAGATCACCGACAACCTGATCACGGCGGATTTTGAACTGAGCGACCCGTTCTTCAAAACATTTGGTGTGACAAGGCCGGAAGAGCAGGGGGAGATTTAAATATCCTGCTACGGTGACGGGGGTTTTAGGAATGACCCGCCTGTTCACATTGAGCCTCAAATCTCAACGAAATCCCGATAACAATTGAACACCTGCGCAGGTTCTGCGCTGGTAACCCGTTACCCCACTTCCGGGGGGCATTTCCGGGGATACTTCCGGGGGTGAGAATTCCATTTGTAACGGTTGTGTCAATTAACTGGCCCCTGCAAAGTGCCGATGTTGGTCGAGATACGTGTCTCTAACGACGGTCTGACCATGCGCATCGCCCTGGACGCAAGAACAGTTTATCGGCCTGTCCGCCGCGGAACCGGCAAGAACCTGATCGATCTGTACACCCATGTTGCGCAGATGCGTCCCGACTGGGAAATCGTTGCTTATCACCGCGAAGAACAGGCCGACCACTCGCTGATTCCGGGCGATAATGTCGAGCCAAGCATGATTGAGATGCCGGGCGACCGGTTTGACGCGTGGGAGCGCATGCGCCTGCCCATGGCCGCCTGGCGCGGCGAAGCGGACGTGCTGCACTGCCCGGCCAACACGTGCCCGGGCTGGATGCCGATCAATACGGTGGTCACGATTCATGACCTGATTCCGCTGGACATGCCGCAGGGCCGGCCGGCCGGCCAGGTCAGGCGGTTTGAGCAGTCCGTTCGCGTTGCCTGTCACAAGGCCGCAGGGATTATCACCCCTTCGACTTATACGGCCGATCGCCTGATCAGCGAGTTCGGCGCCGATCCGAGACTGGTCACGGTCAACCCCTGGGCGGCTGACAGCACGATGACCTGTCTGGCGCCGGAGGAATCAATGCCGATCGTTGACCTGTATGGAGTCAGCACACAGTACGTGCTTCATTTTGGCGCCAGCGCGCCGCGAAAGAACACGCATCGCATGATCGAAGCATGGTCGCGCATTGATTCGCGCAAGCGCCGCAACTGGACGCTTCTGGTTGTGGGCCTCGATCAGGAAATTCGAAACGACCTGACCAAACGCGTGAAAAATCTCGGTCTCGAATCGAGTGTTCGTTTGCATGGTTTTGCCGATGAAATAGATCTGCCGGCGTTATTAAGCGCCGCGGAAATACTCGCATACCCGAGCCTTTCCGAGGGTTTCGGCCTGCCCATCCTGGATGCATGGCAGGCCAGAACGAGTGTGCTGACCAGCAGTGTCACCAGTCTTCCGGAGGTTGCCGGGGATGCGGCGGTCGTCGTTGATCCGACAGACGCGGGCGTCATCGCCACGGGTCTGTCGCGCATGATGACCGATCGCATTCTTCGGCAGGACCTGGTCAAGGCTGGTCAGCGCCGACTTCGAAATTACACCTGGCAGGACACGACCCAACGGTTCGTCACTGCCATGGAAGCTGCCGCGGGTGGTACTCAGAAGTTGAGGCTGGCCGCATAGGAGAGATGGGATTGTCCGAGCGCACGGATCAACTTGATGTTCTGTTCATTGGCGAGCACGCCGTGTGGCCGCTCGACCAGGGTTTCTGCATTCGCGGCTACAACATGGCCAATGCGCTGCGCGAGCGCGGCTTGAAGGTCGGGCTCAGTTCCATTGAGCCGCCACCGGCCGATGCGCCGCAGAACCTGCATGACATGGCCATCGACTGGCCGGACGCGCGACACGAGACACTGAATGACTTTCTAAAAGCATGGCAAGGCCCAGCCTACAAGATGCGCATGCGACTGGCGGATTACCAGGGGCGCGACCTGCCGCGATTTGCAGCTGTGCGCGATCTGGTCAAGCAGACCAATCCCAAGCTGGTGGTCGGGCTTGGGCAGCACAGCACCATGATGCTGCGAGGCCTGTGGGACCAGCCGCAACTGAAACGCGTCTGGTACGCCGCTGACGAACTGGTTCGCTTTCAGATTTCCTGCTTAAAGCGTGAGGGGATCGGCTCCGTGCGAATGCGCATGCAGAAGCTGGCGCTGTACGCCGGCCTGGAAGCCTGCTTCGTACGCGGCATGGATGGTGCGATCGGCGTCAGCCCCAAGGAAGCAGAACTGTTGCGCCGGATTGCGGGTGCCAGGCAGACAACGACGATTCGCAACGGCGTTGACCTGGACTACTTCCGCCCGGATCGATCCGCAAGACAGAAAGAAAAGACGCTTGTCTTCTGGGGCCGCATGGACTTTGAGCCCAACGTGGACGCGGTCTGCTGGTTTGCGGACAACATCTGGCCGACCATTCGGCTGCTTTGCCCGCAGGCGCGCTGGCAGATTATTGGTAAGAAGCCAATCACGCGCGTGTTGGCACTGGACGAGCGCGACGGTATTGAAGTGCTGGGCGAGGTGGCGGACATTCGCGATTACGCGCGCAACGCTTCGCTGACCGTGCTGCCCATGCGCTGCGGCGGGGGTATCAAGAACAAACTACTGGAAGCAGCGGCCATGGGTCTGCCGATTGTCGCTTCCACCAAAGCAGTACAGGGCCTTGACCTGTCCGGCAGTGAGACACCCATGACGGTCTGCAAGTCGCAGGGCGAATGGATCGAATCCATCTGTCGGCTGTGGGCCGACAGTGTGCTGCGTGAGCGAATCGCGCGAAACGCGCGCGACTGGGCCGAGCGCCGCCACAGCTGGTATTCGGCAGCCGGTCAGTTTATTGAGTTTGCCAATCGCATTGGCGCATCGATTGATCATCACGTCGCCGACCGGGCACGGCAGTCAGTAACCCGCCACTGGAAGGAGGCTGCGTAATGCAGCAATCACAAAAAGTACATTCCCTCGCGCCCCGCGTAACGGTCATCGGCATGGGGTATGTCGGCGCGGTCAGCGCCGCGGCTCTGGCAGCGCAGGGCTGCAGCGTGACAGGCGTTGAAGTTCACCCGCAGAAGTTGGAGATGCTGCGTAACGGGCAGTCACCCGTGAACGAGCCGGGCCTGCACGAACTGATCAGCGACATGACGCGCGTCGGGCGCATGAGCGCGACGGATGACATGGTGGCTGCCGTGCGAACGGCGGACATCGTGATGGTTTGCGTTGGGACGCCGAGCGACTCGGATGGTAACGTGGACCTGACCGCGATTGATCGCGTGACGGAAGAGCTTGCCGAGGCGATCAGCCTGAGGGCACAGCCCTGCGTGGTCATGATCCGCAGCACGGTTCCGGCCGGCACCACGCGTGACCGCATCGCGCCGGTGATCAAAGCCGCGAACCCGCGAGCGGCGGTGTGTCATCATCCTGAATTCCTGCGCGAAGGTTCAGCGATCAAGGACTGGAAGCGCCCGCCCATGATCATCTGGGGTTGCGAGCCGGTCGACGGCCATCAGGTTGCCATGGCAATGGAGCGCATGTACCTCGGTGTTGCCGCGCCGCGTCTGGCGCTGGGCACGGTTGAAAGTGAACTGATCAAGTACGCGTGCAACGTGTATCACGCGGTGAAGATCGACTTTGCCAATGAAATCGGCGCGCTGGCGTCGGCCTGCGGTGCTGATCCGGACATGGTCATGTCCGCGTTTTGTCAGGACACGAAGCTGAATGTCAGCAAGGCATACCTGCGACCGGGCTTCGCATTCGGTGGCTCGTGCCTGCCCAAGGACACACGCGCGGTTGCTGCTCGTGCAGCCAGAGAAGGGTTGCACCTGCCGCTGATCGAATCCGTGCTGTCGTCAAACCAGGCACATCTGGATCGACAGGTCAATCGCGTGCTCGACTGCGGGCGCGTGCCGACACTGTTGCTCGGCCTGTCGTTCAAGACCGGCACGGATGACCTGCGCGAAAGCCCAATGGTGGAACTGGCTGAGCGGCTGCTTGGTAAGGGCATTCCGCTTCGCATTTACGATCCGGATCTCGCGGCTGACAAACTGGTCGGGGCGAACGCGGCTTACATTCGCGAGCACCTGCCGCACCTGAAGATGCTGCTGTGTGACGATCTTTCTGAAGCGATTGCCGATGCGCAGACGGTGGTGATCGGCAAGCCGATCCGCGACTTGGACCCACAGCAGCTTCAGAACTGCAACATCGTTGATCTGACGTGTGGCGATCCGCCGCGCATGGAACAGTCCGAGGAACAAAGGGAGGCTGCCTGACAAAAATCGGGGCGGTGGGGAACACATGGCTTGGACGACCATGCATTTTGCGGTAGGAATGGGTTGTGCCGGCGCGGCAACAACCATCGGCTGTTTTATCTTTCGGCGCGGCTGGCGATGGATCCCAGCCGCGATGACCGCCGGCGGCGTTTGGGCCGTTGTGCCGGACATGCCGCGCATTTTCCGTGAGGACTTTCCAAGCCTGCCGTTTGCGGAGTCACTGGGCACCAAGGATTTTGAGCGCAGCCTGCATCGGTGGGGTGATATCTTTTTCTTTCACAAGCAAATGGATATTCAGCCGCACGAGTATGCATTGCTTGGGCTGACTCTGATCCTGATTTTCTACAACCTGTCGATTGTGTTGTTGATGTGGATGGAACATCGCCAGCGCAACAGCGTGATTCATCGTGCGTATCGCGCGCATGGCGATCTGCTTCCGATTCTGACGCCCAAGGACATTGAGTTTGAACTCAAGCCGCCGCCGGATGATGACCCGCCCGAGCCACCGGTTCGTCGCCCGACGGATTCAGATGGTCCGGTGATTGCCCGCATTGGTGGGGATCGTCAGACGGGGTCTTGAAGAAAAATAAGAAAGCAGTTGATAATTCTACCCGCTCATTTTTTTTGTTGTTGTACGGGCGTGTTTTGTTAATCTGCGATGATGTCCGAGGGAGATTTACAATCCACATCCGTCGATTGGCAGGTAGGCCAGTATCTGACGCTTGAAAACAAAGAAGGCAGGTTCAACGTTGCGATGATTATTGGCATCGATGACGGCAAGATCGTGTTGAAGCTATTCTCCCGTCGTTTTCCGGAACGGCCTGTAGTAGTGAAACGTGATGACCTGTCGCCATATATTCTGAACCGAACGGGTGAACCGGAAATGACGATTGCGCTAACGCCTGATTTGCTTTCTGAGCGCAAGGCTGAGCCGCTGGATTTGCCGACGGACATGGTAAATGACGAGCGTCAGGGCACTATCGCGCTGAAGTTGGCATGCTGCTCGTTCGTCTCACTTATTCTGGCTGCGGTTGTCGTGTTCACCATTCCAGAAACCAATGACCTCGTGAAGTCTGCATGGGTTTTCGTTTTGATCGCTGATGCGCTTGCAGTCCTCGCGATAGCGATTCGGCCGACGACGCCCGTTATTGTATTGACGGGTTTGGTGTTTCTGGCACAGTTTGGGGCCTGTTGTCTCTGGGCGGGATTTATGATGTCGTTCTTGAAGGGCTTTGAATCCGTAAGGTGATAGCTTTTTCTTTCTAAAGCAACTTAACGTCAGCCGTTGCCTCCGGATGATGACCCGCCCACGCCACCTGTACGCCGCCCGACGGATTCAGACGGGCCTGTGTTGCCCGCATTGGTGGGGATCGTCAGACGGGATCGTAGTGGGACTAGAGGGCTTTGCAGAAATTATCCGCACTTTGGTCTGACTTGATAGCCGCGACGTGACGACGTCGCAGGTGAGTGTCGTTGTGGTCCGACTGCGCATCAGCCGTGCTTGGCGCTGAATGACAGCGATTGAAAAATCCACCTGCGAGGCGTCGCCTCGCGGCTGTTAAGTGAAGAAAAGTAACGCAAAGTGGTCTAAACCGCGACCAATGCTCGCGGCTTTACACGTCAGGTGATTTAGCGGTTGCCGGATTCAGCTTACCATTTGATATGCTTACGACGATTGGTCAGTTCCTCGTGGCGGTCGTCGATCAACTGCTGTGACGACTTGCTGCGTTCGTCGAGTTGCTTCTTCATTTCTTCAATGCGTTTTTCGAGTGCCCGGATTTCCAGTTGTCGAACTTTCTGGCGAACCTCAAACTGCGCGGTAAGCCGCTGCCTGAGTTGTGTGCTCAGTGCTGCGCGCTCGCTTTCGTCGGCCTCGTGAATGCGCTTGGCCAGTTCCTGAGATTCGCGCTGAAGTTTGAGGTCCTGCAGTGAGAGTTCGTATCGTTCCGGGTCGTTGCGCTTCATGTAAATCAGGCGTCGGACCCATGGCAGTCGTCCGCCGATCAGGGCATGCAGGTTTTCCCTGCCTTCTTCCTGCCAGCGCGCGATACGTTCTGCCAGTTCCGGGTTGTATTCGCGCAGAATCTCCATGGCTTCCTGCACTTCTTCTTCAGACAGCGTCCAACGGCCGGAGGCATGCGATTTACCTTCCTTGTTCATGCGCGAGCCGCGCGCAGGGCGATCGCCCATTGAGCGATTCGCCTTGTTCATATCACGGCGCTTGGGGCTGTCGTAGTCTTCCGGCGGCGGTGGGGGCGGCGGCCGATCCTGCGGGTCAGCGTTGTCCTGGGCGTTGAGCAGTTGGGCTGCGCCGATCAACGCGCAAAGCACGCCCAATACAATCAGTTTCCGGTGCGCAGATTTAAACATCTGTCGCTTCTCCTTCCGAATCAGAACGATGCATCGGGGGCGCCAAGAGAACCGGGGGTTCCGGGCGTGCCGAACCGTGCATCGGTTTCAATCGCTATCAGGGCGTCGCTTAACTCGGCGCTGACATCGCTCCAGCTTTCGCCGCCGCTCATGGCCAGTTCCACGTGCATGACCAGCGAGTCGATTTCCTGATCGATCTGCTCCTGTGGGCCGGCGTAGTCCGACATCGCGACGATTTCACGTCTTGTATCGGTCAGCACATCCGCCTTGTGTTTAATCATGCCGCACATGATAAAGATCGCGATGCTCGAGCCAAACAGAAACGCGGCCGCCACCGTGCGCCACTGCGGCCAGTTCAGGCCCCACAACCCGATCTTGCCGATCACCGCGCGATGCGGCAGGTCATCCCGGGTGGCCTCATACACACGGTCTGCCAGACCGTCCGGCTCGTCGACCGCCATCGCGCTGTCCAACAATTGCTCAGTGCTGGTTTGGGGCAGTTGATCGGCGGTCTGCTCAAACACGCGCTGCGCCAGGTCGCCCGGCATCTTGTTCGCGGACATCGCCGCGGACAGGATCGCCTCGAGCTGCGGATCGTTGAATTGTTCATCTGTCTGGCGTGACATTGCAATCTCTTTTCTAAAAATTCACCACAGAGGACACAGAGAGCACAGAGTGTAAAGACAGAGAAGAAAAAGTCAGGTAACCACAAAAAACAAAAAATTCACAAAAAAGAATGTGACGACCAGACGCTGTAGTCGGCGTCTGATAGTGACACAATATTTTTTGTTTTGCTGCTTTCATGATTTCATGCTTTCCTTTTGTGTCTTCTGTGCTTTTTGTGGTTAACTCTGTGTTCTTCCTCTGTGAACTCTGTGTCCTCTGTGGTTCAACTTTTTCTCTTCAATCATCCTCATCGCCACAAAGCATCTTTCTGAGCTTACCCAGGGCACGATGGCCTCGGGCCAGCACGGTTCCCAGTGGCATGTTTTCCATCTCTGCAATCTGGGCGAACGTCAGCCCCGCGGTGTGCCGCAGGTGGATGATCTTCTGATCTTCCTCGCTGAGTTGTCTCACTGCCAGTTGCATGATTTTTATCTGCTCCTCACGCTGCATTCGGGCCAGCGGCTCGTCGTTCTCATCCGTCTGGGTCGCGGCCAACTGCTGCTGGACCACGGCCCATTCACTCGGTCCTTCGGCTCGGCCGCTGCCGGGCGTCATCGCCATCGGCCGCGCCTGGCGCTTGCGCCGACGCATCTCGTCGCGCAGCAGGTTCATTGCCACGCGAAACAGCCATGGCTCGAACTTGCCCTGCTCCTGGTAGCTGTCGATCCGGGTGACCACTTTGACGAACGTCGCCTGGGTCAGCTCTTCAGCCAATTCCCGGTCGCCACACTGACGTGCCAGCAATCCAAACACGCGCCCGGTGTACCGATCCACTAACTCGCGCCAAGCTTCGGCATCGCCCTGGCCCGCCTGCTGGAGCAGTCGGTCCAAGGCCGTTGGCTCGGTCGCCCCGTCGGGCGTCTGGTCGGACGCAATCTGCACCATACTTCCATCTTCCTGGGGTTAAACGTCCGAGCCGGCCGTCCTATTGCGTCGATGTGCCTGTGGTCATGATAACGCGATTTGTGTCATAAGTAATGAAAAAATAACCAGCTACGCGCCGTTTTCTCGCTTGGCGAGGCCATTCTGTTCGCCGATTCGTTCATCCCGGACCCGCCATCGTGCCGATATCGGACCAAGCCCGCTATGATTCGACCATCAATTCTCAACTCGATTGTTGGTGACACGACTCGGATGCCAGAACCCGCGCCACATCTTGGGATCGACCTGCAGGACCCGGAGGTCATTATCGATCTGTTCAAGCAGGCTACGGCGTTGAATTTGAACCATCCGTACCGCTCGGGCTGCATGGTGGATCTGCCGGCGGACGGAACATTGTTCATGACCGGCGACCTGCACGACCACGGGCTGAACTACCAGCGAATCCTCAAGGCCGCCGCCCTGGAGCGAAACCCCAAGCGGCACCTGGTGCTGCATGAACTGATCCACGGCCTGCCGCGCATCAATAACCGCGATATGTCCGTGCGCATGCTGGGAAAAGTGGCGGTCCTGAAGGTCACCTTCCCCGAGCAGGTGCACATCATGTTCGGCAACCACGAACTGGCCCAACTCGGCAATGAAGGCATCATCAAGGACGGGGTGAGCCTGATTGAGGATTTCGACGCCGGTGTGGATTTCATCTTTGCGGACGATGCGGATGACGTACGCGACGCGATGTTCGAATTCATCCGCAGCATGCTGCTGGCCGTGCGATGCCCCAACGGCATCTTCTGCAGCCACAGCCTGCCGTCGGAACGCATGCTGGCGAACTTCGATGTGAAGGTGCTGGATCGCATTCCCACGAAAGAAGACCTGGCCATTGACGGCCATGCGTACAACATGGTCTGGGGCCGGCGGCACACGGAACAGGTGTACGACACGCTCAGCAAGGCATGGGATACGCGGCTGTTCGTCATGGGCCACCAGCCGGCCGACATGGGGTTCGAACAGGAGGGCGAGCATATGCTGATCGTCGCCTCCGACCACAGCCACGGTATGCTGCTGCCGATTGACCTGACGGCGGAATATGAGATAGCCGATCTGGTTGGGCAGTTGGTTCCGCTTGCCTCGATTGTGCTTTGATTCCGGCAAAATCGTCAGCTGTACATTCCCGCTAAATCAGAGATTGACAGGTAAATTCGACAAACGAAACATCCATCGCTACTGTAATAAGATAAATAAGTCTTATTTTGGACTTCAAAAAGGTATATCACTGCTCTTGCCCGTTCGCCGCGCCTGAGCGGCGAGTTGGGTTTCCCTGATAAAAATCTTCACTCGCCATGACTAGGAGAGCCTATGCCCTCATTACAGACTTTGAATGAACCCCCGACGTCCCTTTCAGTTCTCTCCAATGATCCGGTTCATCCGCTTGGCACCAAGGCGCGTGTTCTGCTGACAAGCGTGTTCGGGCCGTATGCGCACGATGATGTTTATGGCTCGCGCGCGATCAATCCCATGGAGCTGTATCACAACCAGGTGACGCGCGTGCAGGGGCCGTTCTCCTTGCGCATGTTCCACCGGTCGTGGGGGATCATGCTGATCCAGCAGAACATCAGTGCGCCGTGCACGCTGCTCGACTTTCCGCAGCGCGATGCGTTCATCAAAGAGATTACCGAGAACCGGTACGACATCATTGGTATCACCTCGATCATGGTGAACATGACCAAGGTGCAGGAGATGTGCCGACTGATTCGGCTGCACCAGCCGTGGGCAACGATCGTCATCGGCGGACACATCGCCAACGTCGGCGGCTTGCAGGAACGATTGGGCGCCGATCACATCGTGCGCGGCGAGGGGGTCCAATGGTTTCGTCGGTTTCTTGGTGAAGACGAGGACCAGCCGATCCGCCATCCGCGCATTGTTTCGGGATTCGGCACGCGGTCAATGGGTGTTACCCTGCGCGACAAGCCCGGTGACGTGGCGGCGACTTTGATCCCGTCCGTCGGTTGCCCCGTGGGCTGCAACTTCTGTTCCACCTCCGCGATGTTCGGCGGCAAAGGCAAGTCGGTGGATTTCTATAAAGACGGCGACGAACTATTCAATGTCATGGTCGGCCTGGAACGCGATCTGAAAATCAGTTCCTTTTTCGTCATGGACGAAAACTTCCTGCTGCATCGTAAGCGCGCCTTACGGCTGTTGGAACTGATGCAGGAACACAACAAGTCGTGGGCGCTGTATGTGTTTACGTCGGCCAACGTGCTTAGGTCCTACACCATCGAACAGCTTGTGGCGCTTGGCATATCCTGGGTATGGATCGGGCTGGAAGGTAAGAACAGCAAATACGCCAAGCTGTCGCGAGCTGACACGTTGAGCCTTGTTAAGGATCTTCAGTCGCATGGCATTCGTGTACTCGGATCAACCATCATCGGCATGGAGGAACACACGCCGGACAACATCGATGATGCGATTGCGTACGCGGCCAGTCACGACACAGAGTTCCATCAGTTCATGCTCTACACGCCGATCCCGGGCACGCCGTTGTGGGAAGAGCACAAAAAAGCGGGAACACTGACCGATGCGGATTGCGAGGATCTCGCCGATACGCACGGCCAGCACAGATTCAATTTCAAGCACCCGAATATTCCAGCGGGCGAAGAGACCGGCTACCTGCTTCGGGCGTTTACGCGCGACTTTGAAGTAAACGGCCCGAGCATCATCCGCGTGGCGCGCACCACGTTGAAGGGCTATAAGCGATATCACAAACATCATGACAAACGTATTGCCGCGCGGTTTCGCTTTGAAGGCAAAGATTTGTCCACCACCATGGCCGGCGCGATTTGGGCGGCTCGTAAATGGTTTGCCGACAATGAAAACGTGCGCAAGCGCATTGATGACGTGTTGCAGGACCTTTACCGCACCTTCGGCTGGTCGACACGATTGATTGCGCCGATCATCGGCCGATACATCTATGGCCGACTGCAGCGCGAGCAGGCACGTTTGAATGCAGGCTGGACGTATGAGCCGAAGACCTGGCGCGAACAGACCAACCAGCCGGAGGCGGTGACCAGCCCGGAGGAGGCGCGCATGCCGGACGGCCGATGGAGTGCGCCGCCAATGACGGCTGTTTCGGCGTCGTGATGTGACAGCCCGGGCCATTGGTATCATCAGGCTGCCAATGGCAGATACCAATGCCCCGAAAACGATCCGCCTGTTTGTTTACGGCACGTTGATGCGCGATCAGCCGCGCGCGGCGCTGTTGCAGGGCTATCGGTTTCTTGGCCAGGCCCAGACGGCGCCACACTATCGACTGTTTCGCGTGCACGGTGGGTGTAACCCGTATCCGGGACTGGTTCAGGTGCCGCGCGAGGGCCTGATCGAAGAAGGCGTCAGCATTCAGGGGGAGTTATACGAGGTTGACGAGCCATGCATGGCAGAGCTGGACATCTACGAAGACGTGCCGCATGGTTTGTATGCGCGGCATGAGATTGAATTGCTCGGTGAGTCTGAGCCGGCGGTAGCCTATCTTTATCTGCACCCGGTGGTGGGTTGTGAAGACTGCAGCCCGCGCTGGCGCGGTTAGATCGTTTTGTATCAATCGTCTTGACTTCAGTCTGAATTCGTAGCCGCGACGTGACCACGTCGCAGGTAAGTTTGTTGTGATTTGACATTGCGCCTCAGGTGCACGGCGCTGAATCACAGGGATCGGTAAATCTACCGGCGAGGCGTCGCCTCGCGGCTACGAAGGGAAGCGTATCACGTAAAACGCTTCAGGGTTGGCTTCGCTTGCGCATCAACACGCGCCAGTTCAGAAATACCGACGACGCATCCTGCTTCACGTCTCTGAACCTTGCCCGGCTGAGGTTATGAATCTCGAAGCATGGCTCGACCACAGCCGTAATCTGAGCGGCCGTCAGGCGCGGCGGGCCGCCGGACGTTAAGTCATCCGCGTTGCCGCACAGGCTCAGCCACCATCCGGCCGGTCGAAGCAGTTCCGCAACACGTTGCGCAAAGAGAACCCGGTCGGCATCACTGACGGAATGAAACACGCCTCGGTCAAAAACGAAGTCAATGGATGCCTGTTCCACGCCGGGAATTGCTGCATCACTTAAAAAGTCATGCAAGTGAAATTCGATGTTCGCATTTGCTGCTGTTGCTTTTTCCCTGGCTCGCTCGATTGCGCCGGTGGCAATGTCCGTCGCAATGACGGTTGCAAACCCGTGCTGTGCGAGCGCAATCGAATTGGTTCCGGTTCCGCAGCCGATCTCCAGCGCGGTTTGTCTGGATACGTCCAATTCGGCCAGCGTATCGAGCAGGTTGTGATCGGCAATGCCGCTATCCCACGGCAGGTCGTTGGTCTGGTAGTGCTCGTTCCAGTGTTCGGCAGTGCGATGGTTTGGCATGTCTGATGATAGCAGGGCATGGCGCTTCGGTCAGCAGGTGACGATGCATCTTTCAAATTCGCAGTGCGGCACCATAGTCGTTTAGCGCCTGGTCGCTGAAGACATTGAAATAATCTGCGTTCATGCGGCAGGCAAAGCACTGGATATCGCGTATGCCTTGTTCTGCGTAGCAGGCGATGTCACTTTTGAGAAGATCCAACCCCGGATTCACTTCAACTACGGGGTTGCTTCTCCCGCCGGAGAACAGACTCACATCCAGCCAATACTCCAGTACGCTTGCATCTTGTGTGCCGAACGTTTCTAACAATTCCCGCAGGCTGTTTCTGTGCTGTTCATTAACAACGCAATTACTATGAGTCAGCGGCTGCACCATGTTGCGCCTGTATGGCGCGAAGGTCAGAAAGATATCTTTCTTGGGCTTCACCTTCCGGGGTCGAGGGGTGGCCAAGGTTTCCATGTATGCCAGGTACGCCAGTTTGCCTTGCGGGTCTGACTGGCGAACCCCTTCGAGCATGGCGTTCATTAAGATCAGGTTCTGTTCTGACGCGGTGTAGCTTTGACAACCTTCGCAGTGGCACCACGGCCGGGCATCGCCGGCCCATAGCTGGTAACGATGTGTGCTAGCGGGCAGATGCGCAACACATGCCGCGGCTTTTTCTTTTGCATAATTCAAAAGTTGATCGTTGCTGACACAAGGGTTCGCGCCTTGCCAGTCGCGCACGCCGCAGATGTCCATGCAGAACCAGTCGGGGTGTTCGTTGAATAGCGATTGCGTCAGAAACGAAGGCGTGAAGTGAATGCCGTATTCAATGTGAATTTCGTTTTCCCGCAGCCGTGAAATGAACGCGGCGCCTGTGTCGGAAGATGCCCATGCTGCAAGCTCCGCTGGATTGCCATGCATGCCAAGGACGTTCAACTGGTTTTCGGTCAGCTTTTCTATCCAGTCGACGCCGTCTAAATCCTGTATGAAGAGTTGAATCCCCTTGTGATGAATGGTGGTATCGCTCATAAGTCAAAGTTGCTCCAGCAACCACGGGATGGCCTGCTCACCACACCAGCGATGTTCGCCTTCAAACACGTGGTGGCCGAGGCGACTGTCTGCGGACAGCGCGTCAAATACTTTCTTTGCAATGGCCGTTTGTGAATAGACGTTTTTCAGTCCTGACTCGCCGTTGAGCGGATCGCTGTCGCCGGTTTCAATAAACAGGCCGCGTGGGGCGATTAATGCGCCGACGTCGCCCATGTCCGCGTGTTCCCAGAGGTGCGGTACGCAGTTGCAGTCGCAGTTGCCTGCTTTGCGGATCAATGAATCTTTCACGCCATAGAAGTAGCCGCTGACCACGGCCGCTTTCACACGTTCATCCACCGCCGCGAGGCTCAGGGTCTGCAAACCGCCGCCGGACAGGCCTGCGCAGCCGATCCGGTCGGCGTCGCAATCGCCGCGCGTTGCGATGTAATCGAGCAGGCGCATCAGGTCCCACGTCCACATGCCGTTGACCGTCTGGCCAAGCGGGTACCCCATGATCATCAGCATGTGGCACGAGCCATTGATAAATGTATCGGGCACGTCGCGATCGTTCTGCGCATGCTGGATGCGCCGTTGACCGAAGCCGCGCGCGTCAATGGCGAACGTCACCGCGCCGCGCTCTGCCAGTTGCACGGCGTAGTCGTAATTGTAGTGTTCAATCACCGGTTTCATGACTTCCAGGTCTGACCGGCCGGCAGGGGAGTAGCGCCCGGCAGAGCCATGGCCGTGCGGACAGGCGACCGCAGGGCGTCGTTCGCCGGGCGAGATATCCTTTGGTACCAGTGCGTAGAACGGCGCAATCACATCCGGCTCTGTATTGATCGTCCAGTCTTCGCGCCAATACGAACCCATGTCTTCCTTGCCGAGCAGTTTCGGATTCAGGTCGCACGATTCAAAGTTGCCAAGGCCGATCAGTTCACGGTACTTGGCGCGAAACTGCTTTTGCCAGTCGATTGCTTCTTCGCGCGTGGAGCCGGTGAAAGCCATGCTTCGTCCGACTTTGTCGAACCGTTTGGCGAAGTGTTCAGTGACATCATAGAAATGGTCAAAGTGCGTGGAGGGTGAAGTCATATTGTTGCCCGAATCCCAAATCAGGAGCTGATCCACTGTCGGCGGCAGATGATACTGGAATCGATGTTATTGAAGCGAGCCTTTTCACACCTTTTCAGCGTCAAAATGCAGACGAAATTTACGAAAGTCTTTTTCAGGTGGTTCGATTCTCGATCTTGCTGCGTACAATTATTCGCATGAAACGATCAAATTATCTCGCCTTCACACTCATCGAACTGCTTGTCGTGATCACCATCATCAGTCTGCTGATCGCCATCCTGATCCCGGCCTTATCCAAGGCGCGCGAGCAGGCCCGGGCGCTGCTGTGCCTGTCCAACGTTCGACAGCTCGGCATACTCGCCTCGGTCTATTCCGCGGACAATGATGACATGCTTGTTCCCGCTGCAGGGCTTGGCGGCTTCAGCGGCCGCAGGCTGTACCACGTGTTCAACACAGGTTCGAGTGCCATGCCCGGCAGTCTGGGCTACAACATCGCCATGTGGGAGCTGCTCGACCCCAATGGTTACGACCCGGCCGCGGCCATGAACGATTCCTTTATCGATATCGGCTATTGCCCGTCGGCCGAGGAATGGACGTTCGTTCCTTATAAAGAAGTCACCTACGGGCTCAACTTCTGGATCAGTCAGTACACGCGCCCGCCGGTCGATCCGAACCTGACGCATACCGGGGCGTGGGAAGTCGCGCATCCGTCGGACCTGATGTACTTCGGCGAAACGCACAATCGCGGCGCATTGGGGGTGCGCGTATCCGGCTCACAAACCTACTGGAACGACTCGGCATTTCCGCCGTTGGCGCTGCCTTCTGATTATCATCCGGCCAACTTTGATCATCTGCGATCCAACACCCGGCATTCGCAGGGCTTTAATATCCTCAACGCTGATGGTCACGGGCAGTTCATTTCTCACGAGCCGGTTGAGCATCCCTCTTTCCCCGGAGCGGATGTTGTCTGGCGAAGCTATCGCGGTGGTATTACCCAGTCGACCTGGTTTAATCCGGGATCATTGCTTACCAGCGATGCGTATACCGCGCGTGCATGGATTCCGGGTGGTACTTGGCCGCCGTGATCCGGAAGATTCACCACAGAGGACACAGAGAGCACAGAGAAGAAGCAGGTATCGCTATTCCTTTGACGATCTTAAGCCGACTTCGCCGTCGTGTTGATCAGGCAGTTGAATGTGATCGGTGCCGAGTGGGTGGTCGACGCGAATGGTGTGGCTGTCGATTGCTGTTGCGTCGGTGTGTTGATCGGCTTTGCGTGGCGCCAGGACTGTCAGGAAGCGGCCCGACTCGTTGCGAGCCGCGAACGTCCCGTGTGGCGCGTCATCGACGGTCGTCTTTGCAGGATGCAGGAACTGAACGTCCAGGTAAACATCATCTCCCGCATCGGCGGTAAATGAACCCGGTCCACTCGGCTGAAGTGGCGCCTGCGGTTGAAGCAGAAAAACACACGGTCGATCCGCCGGCTCGATGATGTCGTGAATGAGAATGTATCCACCCCGTTTGGCCAGCAGATACTGACGCCAGTGCGTGGTTTTGTCACATGGTAGACACACGTTGTACGGCAGGCGCGAAAGATCGCGATGGTTTGTATTGACGATGCGATGGGCGCACCAGTCATACTCGTCGGTCAATTGGACACGAACCGGTTCCGGCGCCTGTTCGATACCCGTGTAGCCGGATGAGTGATCGAGATTGTCGCTGTAAACAATGGTGCTATGCCAGCGCGTGGCGGCGGCGTGAATTGACACGTCATCCGCGTGAGCGTGATAGCCGGGATCGCGCAACAGGACCTTGTTATAGGCAATCAGTTGAATCGTGCCCTGATCAAAGTCCATGTGGTTCGTCGCGGCTCCCGCGCGAAACAGTGCAAACGTGCCGTTGTGCGCAGGTGAACGAGAAACAATCCCCAGCGATCGGCGATGAACGCTTTGCAGCGGCGGTTCAATTGGCGCAACAGACGGGTCCAGCAATGCCAATGTCAGTATCGGGTGTTCGGAATCAAGGATTGTCTTGCCGGACTGCTGCCACACCCATGCCAGTTGACCCGCCAGTTCCGGCTGTGAATGGCGATATGCGGCGATGCCGATGGTCAACTCGCCGCGCGGGCTTTGCATGAGCCAATCGCCACCCGAATTGCCGTTGTTGATATAGGCGCTGCGCGGCGTGCATGGATCAGCAAGCACTTTGGCGATGTGTGGCGGCCACGGACGGTGCAGTGCGCCGCCTGTTTGTTCCACATCATCCGTCGGCGGCGTGGTGACTTGTACAAAGTGTTGGAACGAGCCGACAATGCGCGGGTCTTCGAAATAGTCATGATGCCCTTGCTCGCGCAACGGCCACATCAGGCAACAAAGCATGTTCAACACGTGATTGTGGTAGTTGACTGATTCGCGGTACGTGCCGTCCTCTTCAAAGAAACGATTCAGATAACCATCAATGTGCTGGATGGACCAGTCGCGCCAGTGCGGTGACTTGGGATGCTCATCAAACAGGGCGGCCACAACGCCAACCGTGGAAACAAACTCCGCCGCGAAGTTCGGCGGGACAGGCGTCGGCCCCATTTCGGCGGCGATGGCCTTTGCAGCACTCGGATCATCTTCCCCATCCGGGTCTGTCCAGAAGTCCGCGTATCGACAATAGTCCGGGTCAGCGAACATGTAGGCTAGCATGAGCATGACGCGCCGAACTTTTCGGTAAGTTTTTTCGTCGATCAGTTCGAACGCCCACATGACATCCAGGTCACACGCGCGCCGCTTGATGTGACGACCTTCAAAAATGATCAGCCGCTCGTAGCCGCCGTCACATACCTCCCGTTCGGTTCGTTCGGCCCATTCGACCAGTTCGGCAACCGCTTCCTCAAACTTCGACTGATCTGACTTCCACCACGCGGTGGCGAAGAAGCCGGGATCGGTAGGCTGAGCCTCGACGTAATGCGCTTCCAGCGCGTCGATGATTTGTTGATCATCTGCAAGCCGGTTGCGTATCGTCTGCATGGCATCGGTCGGCAGCAAGCGCAGCTTGCGATCCGGCAGAGGCGGGTCTAGCACCCATTGCGTTGTCTTTGTATGGGGTAGATCAGCCAGTGTGGCTTTACGCCAGTTAAGCAGGCATCGCTGATCGGTCGCGTCGACCGCGGCGTCTTTACGTGTGCTGAGCACCAAGCCCCATCGCCGTCGTCCCTGTTGGATTGGCAAGTGAAGCACGTCGCCATATTCAGCCGTGCGCACAGCGGTGATGCGTACACTGCCGCGCATGTGCCAGCCGCTTGCCCAACCGGTGAATATGCCGGCGAATGGAGCATCATCTCCATCTGCGGTGAATCCCACCCACGCCAGTTGCCATTGGTTGAAGTACGACAGATGCCCGAGCCGGCCGAGCACGCCTTTGTCGTCCGCAGCGGTCAGTGGCTGCATCGGGCCAAGGCGCTCACCGCCACCGTGAGCAAAGGCGGTAGCGGGTGCGTCGCCGAGCGGTCGGATTTGAATAACAGCATCCGTATCTGTTGCGATTTGTTCGTCAACGATCAAGGTGTCACTGCCACGCTGCCACTGAACGTCGCAGGTGTACAGGCAGTCTCCATTCGGAGTGCTGTATGTGGTGCACCAGTGAATGCCTTGTTCGTCGTTTGTTTTGATTTGCGTTGATATGGCCAGTCGGCCGGTTGTGTTTAGCAGCGACCAGCGACTGGCTCCGGTCCGTGTCATCGGCGCGGGAATGTCTGGTCCGTCGAATTCACCATTTGGAGCAAGTTGTACGCGGCGTGTGCCGTTGGAAATGACATGCCCTTCGGGGGTGTTCTGGACTGTGAACTGCCGGTCCGGTTTTGCGGCTTTGTCAATCATTCCTGTGACGTACTTGTGATTTGGCCTCGTGCCTTTGGGCAATAGCCAAGCGCTCAGCCAGAATGGCTTCCACCTGTTCGTCATCCGCTTCGGGGAATTGATGGCGAATTCCGGCCCGCATGAGCGCACAGGCCTGCTCAAACAGTTCCGGGCCGGCCAGGAATTTTTCCATCGGCGTCATCTGCCGCGCGCGCTCGATCTTTTCCCGTTCGATCGAGTCTGCCAATGCCTTGATCTCGTCCATATTGACATTGTCGGTTCCGTGACGTGGCCGTGTCAATTGGTTTGATCGTGAGATGATGGTTCATGGCTGAAAGCATCGGCCATTATTCCTCAGATCGATTTTGAGAAGAAGACATTCGGTTCGGGGGTGACGATTAACCTGCCGCTGTCGTACAAGCTTGCCGTCGTCAACCATACCTGCGGCCGTTGCCGCGTCCAACTGTTCGGTTCGCGATGCTGAAGGACTGGTCGAGGACTAAACTGTATACGTCACGCAAATTGACACGTGAGAAACTTGAACTGCTATCCTGACATCATTCCCGGCTGCGCGGGAATGACTCAGCGGTTTCACAAAGATGCCGATTATCTATGCGTCGAACTGCGTTGCTTCATCAGCCGGGCCCTCTTGTTGCCACCGGCATCGCGAACCGAATGTCGTTGCGTCTTGCGACGGCATTTCAGATGACTGACGTCTGTTAACGTGTTCGTTACTGTACCGTTCGCTCGTCATCCCCGAACCGGATGTCTTTTTCACTTGCTTCCCACCGCAAGAATGTGTGTGCTCGCACCGATCAGGGATTGTTCCGATTCAACAAGCCCGGTTAAGCGCAACAGTGTGTCGCGCATGGCGTCACTTCCCATGAACTCGCCCAGGCGTTCACTCATCCAGGCGGGTCCCTCCACGCCAAGGAGTGACTGAAGCGCAAATCCTGCTTCCTTGACTTCCGATTCAAGCTCTTCCGGGGTGTGGAAGTAAGAACTTGTGAAGTACTTCTGCTCATCGCTGATGTCCCGATGGTGGCCGGTTTTCAGATCCGTCTCGACAATGGTCACAAACTGCTCATCGTTGAAAAGGTCAGCGCGCAGTCCCTGACAGAAAGAGGCAAACCGGGAGATGGCGGCCGCAAAGATCACACCCCCGGGCTTAAGAACGCGAAGCGCTTCGCCAAGCGCGGTGATTCGACCGCTGCGTTGCGGCAGATGGTAGAGAGGGCCAAGCATCAATACCGCATCAACCGACGCATCCGTACGTTCCAATGACCTGGCATCGCCAATCGTGAAACTGCTGATCGGATGGGTGGGCTGGTTTGCTGAGGCCTGCTGAGCCTGATTGAGTAGAACCGGGACGGGATCGATCAGGTGCGCTTCATAGCCTTGGTTGGCCAGCCAGCATGCGTACCGTCCGGGTCCGCCGCCGACGTCCAGAACCACAGCCGGCGCGGGCGGCAGGTAGCGTTTGATGATCTGCGTCGTTCGAAGGAACTCAAGTTGCCCCCGTGGCGAACTCAGCCGCGCGGCTTCGTCATATCTTTCGTAGAAAGAGACGATTTCGTCCATGTCGTCATTGTCGATCGACCGGGGCATTTGTGTCAATCGGCTGGATGATCAGATGGTGACTTACTGCGGAAAATATCGAGTGCTTCAGAGTTCCGCATCCCAGTACGCGGCCAGCATCGCGTCGGAGGAGACTGTCGAAGCCCGGCCGTCCGCCCAGAGGTAGTTGCCCGCATTGTGATGCCAGGCGCCGGGCGGGTCGATGGGTCTGTATTGAGCTGTTCTGGTTTCGCTCCAGCTGGTTAGCAGCATGTCGTTGTCTTCGCCAACGACGAACGTATTGGAAGGCGTCAGCAATTCCTGCGATCGGATCGGTGCGTTGTGGCGTAGCGATGGATTGGTGTGGAACAGGTAGCTGTCGGCAATGCCGAAGGCGGCAGTATTGTGCGCGTAGCTTGTGGCATTGTTGCCGCCCCAGGCGTTGATGCCGTCTTCACTGGGGCACTGGAAGATATGGTTGTTCTTCTGTGAGCCTGAGCCGTCGATGGCGTCGACGCCCTTCCATTGCTCGGGCGCGTAGGGCACGGTGATGCCGTTGTTCGCCTGTTCGGTGGTGTAAGGCAGATCGAGGGTTTTGGCGACCACGCGCCCCCACGTCGGTGTGTGTTTCCATACTGATGTGCTGTGACTCCTGCCGCTGCCATCAAGCCACCAATCTTCGTTATCCATGACGTAAGAGAAGTGGCCGACGCCAAGTTGCTTGAGGTTGGAAAGGCATTGTGCCTGCCGTGCGGACTCGCGCGCGCCGCTCAACGCAGGCAGCAGAACCGCGATGAGCAAACTGATGATGGAGATGACAACGAGCAATTCGATCAAAGTGAAACCGTACGAGCATGTCCTGCTGACAGATGCTTTAGAAGTGTTCATAAGACGGTCCTTTGCTCTGAAACAACGGGAAAGGTTATTGATGCTTCGATAGGTCGACAGCGGTACAGGTTTTGCCCAAGGCAAACCGGGTGGCAATGGTATGGCGCACAACGCGGCCAGTTTCGATCGTCTCTGCCAACGCTTCGGCAGCCCGCACCACGCCAACGTCCGGCGGCGTGATTACGCGGGATAACTCGCTGACCCCAAGCCGATGTGGCTCGGCTGCGCCCAGCGCAACCACGCTGATCTGCTGCGGCACGGACCAGCCCGCCTGATGCAACAGGTGGATGAAACGGCAGGCTCGCAGGTCGCCTTCGATTAACAGGGCGGTGGGCGTTTCTTCCGCCGATGACAGATGCTCGATCAGCGCCGGCTCATCCTCGATCTGTTCAAGAACCAACTCCCGGCTGCTTTCGTGCACGCCGACCGACGCTGCATGCTGCTCGAACAGGCCAGTCAGTGAACGGTAATAAGCGGAACTGCCCCGATTGATTAACCATATCTTTTGATGACCCATGTCGGTCATAATTTGAAGTGCGGTGGACACGAGGGCATCAAGATCAAAGCGGACCCAACTGGCCCCGGTCGGGAATTCGCCATCCATCAGGTCGCCAATGACCACGGTCGGTATGTCTTTCGCAAGCAGGCCGGTCACGAGCGCTCGTGTCGGCTGCCCCCAGACGATCACGCCCTGGTGACGCTTCGCCCAATGAATCGCGGCTTCCTCAGCCGAAGGTGAAAAAACCTGAACCGCCAGTTCGTGCGCGTGGCTGGCGACTGCTTGTTGAAGTGTCAGAAGCTGATCGTTGATGATCAGGTCATCCTGCACGGGGCTGATGATGATCAGGCCCATTGTCGTGATGGCGGAAGGCGCGGCGTCGTTCTCTTCCGGATGACAGACGAACGTTCCTTTGCCGCGATGTGAAACGACCAGGCCCTCTGCCTGTAAACGGTCCAGCGCCTGGCGCACGGTTCCCAGCGCTACGCCGTACTCACTCATCAACTGCGACTGTGAAGGCAGAGCTCGCCCGTGGGCGTAGACGCCGCGGGTGATCTTGGCTTTCAAGTCGTTTCGAATGAGCTGATGTTTGGCGTGAATCATTCACGGACCTTACTTGCGTCAAAAAAGTCTTGCAACGCCTAAACTAGTCTATATATTAGATAACTTATGTGCCAGTGTCAATCCAATTCGCCAATATAAAGTCTAAAAAATTATATGTAAATTCATTTATAAAAATATTTTATGTAAATATTAGAGGTAATTGAGAATGTTCAACCCAACTCCTTCAGATACTGCCTGATCCATACTAGATAAGTCCTCAGAGCGGGTCGGCCCTTCTTCTCACGACTCGTTCCGTTCAACCGAATTCCCTTTCTCGGAGACCAGCCATGTTTGAGTCATTGTCTCGCTTCGCACGCCGAAAACAGAACCTGCGGACATCAACAAAGCGCCAACGAAAAACAGCCCGGCGTGCGCGCGACGGTTGGATCGGCTTGCAGCCAATGGAGCGACGGATGTTGTTAAGTGCTCCGTCTGAAGCCGACCTGTATGACCGTTGGCTGGTTGTTGAGTCGGACGCAAGCAGTGACCTGTTGGCATCGGTCGCGGTGCTCGAGACGGAACTTCAGAACATGACCGGCGTGGACTTCAACGTGACTGACACGAAAACAACCGGACGCGGCATCTTCCTGCTTAACGCGGCGTCCGACCTGACTACGCGCTATCCCGACCTGGCATCGCAATCATCTGATCTGACAACGCTGGCAACCAGGGACACCGAAGGGTTCTTCATTTATTCATCCGGCAGTGACAACCTTTACATCGTGGGCAACACCGATCATGCCCTGGACCTGGGTGTGTTCTACTACCTTCAAAAGCTCGGCTGGGCGCAGTTAATGAATGGCGACAACTGGCGCATCGTCCCGGACCTGGACTCAATCACCATCGCCATCGACTCTGTCGAGGAGCCGGACTTCCGTTTGCGCAACATTACCGCGTCGGGCAATTTCTCCAACAACATTCCGCTGGACATGGATGACAAGCTCGGGACGGATTACGAATTCTGGCAGCGCGCGACATTACAGGGCGGCTCGATCCGGGCGGCCGGCCACACCGGCGAACAGTTCAACGACAAGTACCGGGACACCCTGCAGGACAACTACGACACGTATATCGGAACCCCCAACGAAGACACCAACATGATGATGGCGTACAACAGCAACCCCAATCATCCGGGGTGGCAGTGGGACTGGTACAAGTGGCCTGCGGGTGAGGACCCCAACGTACCGACATCGGACGATTACATTCACGTCAAGATGAATCCCAGTTCTGACGCGGTGCGCGATCTTTTCGTCGATGATCGCGTGCAAGCGTACAAGGATTTGCTTGCCCTGTACGGCACGGAAGACAGCCGAACCTGGGCGATCAGTGTGGACCCGGCCGACGGCACGTCGTTTGACGAAAACCCGACCACGCTGGCGAACTTCCCGACCGTTCAGGACCAGGTGCTTTATTTCGCCAAGGCCGTGGCGGATGAACTGCTTTTGGATAGCGACCCGGACGTTCAGGCCGGCAACGTGACGCTCACCGCGTACGGCGGGCATGTGATGGTTCCCGAACGCACGGATATTCTCAACTGGATCGGCGATGCAAATTCCAACTTCTACATTCTGGTGACGCCTTACGCCTATACCAACCAGTACACGGAATTGAGCGGCACGGAGATCATGGAAGCGTGGGCGGATGTTACCGCAGACAAACATCTGGGTATTTACGACTACTGGAACATCCCCGGCTGGACCTCGGGCGAGACAGGTGAAGACTTTGCGGAAAACGGCGAACGCATTCAGACATGGTGGGATCTGGGCTACGACGGGTTCCAGGGTGAAGCCGGCGTCGGCGCGGCAGTCGCCCCGATGATGTACATGGCCACTCAGATGCTTTACGACACAAGCGTTGATCCGACCGACTCGCGAAATGAGTTTTATGACCTGGCGTTCGGCGATGCTGCCGTGCCCATGAAGCGAATGCTCGAGCGATGGGGTGGCGGCACGCTGTTTACGTACTCCGCTCAGGAGATCGGCCAGTCGTTTGAAGACCTTGCCGAGGCGCGCACGCTGGCAGCTGACGATCCGGGAAGCCTGGCGCGGGTGAACGATTACGTCAAGTACACGCAGTACCTGCGCAAGTACTTTGAATATACGGATGCGGTGACCCACGGCGCGACCGATGCGGAGCGCCGCGATCTGGCTGAAGATGCATTTCAGATCATGTGGCAGAATCACGATGCGGGTCTGATGAATACATGGATCATCGGCAAACAACTATGGAAAGCGGAACTCGGTAATACCGAGACCGGTACCAGTGGATTTACCGTAACCGAAGACTGGGACCTGGATGATCCTGACGCGTGGGGCTGGGACTGGGTGAAAAACAATCCGTTGACCGACGCTGATGTCACCGGCTTCCTTACAGATGGCCTGGCAGACTACGGCTCTTCCGGCTCCGAACATGAAACCTTCGATCGGCCGGTCTTCTCCGAAACGCTGGTCGCGCTGAATTCGACAGCGCTGGATACCAACGTTGTCCAGACGCCGTTCTTCCTCGGTAAGGGCGGTCGTACTATTGACTTCACGTTTATTGTTCCCACCGGCGAGACGGAGCTGGACTTTCAGGTTCAGACGTCGAGCTATGGTCCCAATGCCCATCAGCCCGTTCATATTGTTGTCTATGACGACACGCAGACCGTCGTGTTTGATGACTATTTCGGCGGGGATGATCACGGCGGCAATCTGACCTGGTTGGACTTCAAGGTGAAAAACCTTACCGCCGGTGACACCTATACGATGAGCGTGGTGGACAAGAAGCATGGCTTCTCGCTGGAAGTTCCCGAAAAATTACCCTTTGCCCTGACCGGTGATCTGACCAGTTTGTATACCAGTTCTCCAACGGCCTGGGATTCATACTTCTACGTCCCGACCGGCACGGAAACAGTCGGGCTCTTCGCGGACTTATCCGGTGCGGCCCAGCGGATTGAAGTCAGGGATGACAAGGGTGATGTTGTTACCGCTGCATTCGGTGATGGCGCCGGCGAGACAGACTTCACCGTTGCTTCTGGTCATGACGGCGAGGTATGGTCGGTGTCGAACCTGGACATCTACCACCAGCCACTTAAGGCGCTGAATATTCCCAATGTCTGGTCCTTCAGCGCCGACGGCATGTTGGTTCCTGAGAATCTTGCGCCGGAAGTCTACGCCGGCGGCGATCAGACCATCGTCGTGCCGACCACTCAGGTAACCCTCGACGCCACGATGATTGACGATGGCATGTCCGGTCTGGCCAGGGCAACAGTCGCGTGGACAAAGATCAGTGGACCGGGCACAGTTACCTTTGGCAACGCGGCTGCTGTTGACACCACTGCCACGTTCGGTGCAACAGGCACGTATGTTTTGCGTCTTACCGCCACAGACAGTGACAGCCTGTCCGCCTATGACGAAGTGACGATCGAATATCTATACACCGCAGCGAACACTGCACCGACCGTTGATGCGGGCGATGACGACTCGGTGGCGATTAACGGCGCTGTTGCCACCGCAAGCCTTGACGGCACGGTGACCGATGATGGTCTACCCAACCCACCTGCGGCAGTTACCTATCAATGGACCAAGGTCGAAGGGCCGGGCACGGTTTATTTTGCCGACCCCACTGCCGTTGATACGGATGCGACCTTTGACGAGGTCGGGACCTATCGCCTGCGCCTGACTGCGGACGACAATAAGTTGGATGCGTACGATGAAGTGACGGTCACCGTTCTTCCCGACTACACCACGCCGGTTTACAACCTCGGTGATGTCGGCACATTCGGCCTCGGTGAGGACTACGACTATTTGGGGCTCATCGCCACGATGAATTCAACGGATGACCAGGTCTCCGCTCGTTTTCGCGCATTGGAGACGGTGACGGTCAATCGTGTTTTGCAACGCTTCGTCGGAATCGATGCAGGCACCAATATTGAAGTCGGCATCATGGCGGACGACGGTGCCGGCAATCCCGACGGCACATTCCTCGTCTCCAGTGGATCTTTTGATCCGGCTGACGGCACTGGTGAGCAGTGGGCCGTCTTCAATGATTCGTATGAGCTTCAGTACGGCGAGATTTATCACGTCGTGACCCGGGCAACTTCACTCGGTGCGGGCGACGTGTTCAACGTTCGCCGCAGTACCAACGATACAGGCATTCGCCCATACGACCGCGCCGCCGATCCGACCATGAAAGTCCTTTCCAGCACGAATGGTGGTGCATGGGTGGAATATGATTACGATCCGTTCTTCACTTTTGGCAGCGGGTCGCCGGCCATTGTCGTTCCGGGGCCTGGTCAGGCTTACGCCGGGAACATGCACAATTCGGTCCAGTCGCTCGACACGAGTGGCGGAACGAACACGGCCATGGGTCAGAAGTTCACGATATTTACCAGCGAGGTGGCCGCCGAGAATCGTGTCGTCATGACCGGCCTGACCACCGACGTTTACAAGGCCGGCAATCCCACAGCCGATCTGATTTTAAGACTCCATGACGCTGACGGCGTCATACTTGCGACGATCACCGTCGATGCAGGCGACATCGCCACGACCAGCACACAGTACATATGGCAATTTGATGACGACGCCGAAGTGTGGCTGACGCCCGGATCGACCTATTACCTCACCAGTGAAATGAGTGGGGCCAGCACCACGAACCAGCACTATTACTTCCGTGCCGCCTATTCGTCGACCGATCCGACTTCGCTGGCGGACAACACATGGGGTGGCGCAACGGATGCTGTGCCGATCCAGAGCGACGCGTCAAACAAATGGAACAGTTACGACTGGGCCAATCCAACGATCTACACTGGCAAGGAACACGCCGACCTGCTTTTCAGCTTCACCGGCGAGGTGGTGGCCGCCCCCCGGTTTGAGTCGGGCACGGGCGAGTTCGGCCTGCGTGAGAACTTCACCAATACGGCCGGTGCCATGACACTCGACTCAATCAACGACTACTTCTCAACCCGTTTCACCGCGCAGGAAACAGTGGCCGTGGACCGGGTGCTTCAGAAACTCTCAGGCGTTGATGCAGGCACGCGCATCGAAGTCGGCATCATGGCTGATAACGGCAACGGTAATCCCGACGGACGTTACCTGGTTTCGACCGGCTCCTACGACCCGACGGACGGCGACAACGACGAATGGTCTGTCTTTACACAGTCCTACGAACTTCAGATGGGCGAGGTCTACCATATCGTGACGCGCATGACCCTTAATGGCGGTAGCGACGCCTTCCTCATTAAACGCAGTGCGTCGGCTTCGGGCATTCGGCCGTATGACCGTGCCGGCGATGCGCAGATGACGTACCTGACCAGCACGGATAACGGTGCGAACTGGACAGACGGCAACTACGATCCGTACTTCGTTCTCGCGAACGGCCCAACACCGACGATTGCCCAGGGGCCGGGCCAGGCGTATGTGAACAGCGCGTCGAACCGACTGAGCACGCGCGGCGGCACCGGCGCGGCCATGGGTCAGAAGTTCATGATCTTCACGACTGAAGCAGCACCATCGACGACTGTGACCGTAAGTGAAATGACCTTTACGCTTTTCAAAACAGGAAGCCCCACGGCCGATCTGGTCATCAAGCTGCGTGACGCCGACGGCACCGTACTGGGTACGATCACCAAAACAGCCGCGAGTATTGCTACTACAAGCACTGAGTACACGTGGAGCTTCGACGGCTCAGCCACCGTGGGCCTGACGCCCGGCCAGACCTATTTCATCACGACCGAGATGGATGGCTCGAGCACCACGTCGCAGTACTACCGGTTCAAGGGCAAGTACAGCAAAGCCGACGCCAAAGACGCGACGTGGGGCGGCACAACCGAAGTCGTGCCAATCCAAAGCGGCGCCTCAAATGACTGGAGCGGCTACAACTGGTCGAGTCCGACACTCTATGCCGCACGCGATGACTCAGACCTCTGGTTCAGTTTTGACGGCACGCTTCCCGGTGGCGGTTCCATGATGGCAATGGCTCAAGGCGGTTCGTCCGCAGGTCAGCAAGCCGCGCTTCCACTGACCGTCTCATCAGCGACTCAGCCCGTCAGTTATTCGCAGCCCGGCCTCAGCCTGTCCGGGTCTAACCAAAGCCAGTCGCGGCTAACGCAACTATTGCGCGAAAGAACTGCCGTTCGAACGGGATCACAATTCAGCCTTCTTGATGTCGATCAGGAATCGTCGCCGTTGGCACAACTGCTAAATGAACAGGCAGACAGCTTGCAGCTAAATCTGATTGAACTGGATGACGAGGCGTAATGCTCTGGTTTCCTTAGTCGCGCTCAATCGGCGTTTATGGTTCCAACCATTCGACCTCATCAGGGTTGTCTTTCAGAATACGATTGACTTTGTAGTTGAAGTAGAACAAGGTGAAGAAAAATGTCCAGAAGCTGCGATCAAACGTATCAATGCACCCCTCCAGGGGTGCCCTTCTTCAATAGACAAGTAGACTAAGAGTAGAGCAAGAGACGCATAGGACATAAACATGATGACATTCACGAAGCCGTCGGAGATTGGATTGTTGCCGTCCAGTTCGGCGTTTATTTTGACGGTTTGCTTCTTGATGTAATGGGCGAAGTAAACGCCATAAGTAATGATGCCCAAGCCCGGTAGTTGGCAGGTACTTTGGTCTTTTAGATTTGCGATGAAATCAAAGTTTGTCACTGATTTGTTTCGTCGGTGAAGTTTGACTATTTCAGGCAAGTCTTGCGTATGACACAGAGATTGATGTGGTGTAAGTCGTAGCAGGAAGTTATCGCTTAATTCGCCAAGGCCCGAAAAAGGGAAAACAGTGTCGAATATCTCATTCAGTTTACATGAGACTCCGAACGGAAATCAGCCTCCGCTTGCATCCTCAAGCAGTTTTATGGCCGCGTCTTTGCGTGCGGACTTTGCCAGTCCAAGCGGTGTCTGGCCGTCTCTGTCTTTGATGCTGGGATCTGCACCTGCCTTGAGCAAGGTTTCGATGATGCTGACATCGCCGCGTTTGGCTGCAAAGTGCAGTGGCGTGCGACCGCGGCTGTCGACAACACCCACATTGGCACTATGGTCCAACAGTAGTTGCACCATCGCGGCGTCCTTGAACTCCGCGGCATCATGCAGGGCCGTGCGCGATGCCCGACGGCGCAGGTCGATCTTCGCGCCCAGTTCCATCAGTCGTGTTACCGTTTCAGTTTGACCAGCGATCACCGCCCACTGCATGGGTGTTGTGCGCAAGTCACCAAACGAATCGACTTCGGCTCCACGTTTTACAAGGTAGTCCAGGGCCCGGAGGCTGCCGAAGCCGGCGGCATAGTGCAACGGCCGCATGCCACCTCGTTCGGGCTCATTCAGGCCTGCCGGATGTGGCTGCTCTGGTGGCACCAGTTGTTTTAGCAGGTCCATGTCGTCCAGTGCCGCGGCAATGGGAATGGTTGGCGTCGAGCCGTGATCCATAAGAAACCGCAGCAACTCGGGATCGTCCCCGCGTAAGAGGCATTCCATGGCCGGCTCATAGGAATCATCGTTGCGAATCCGCACATTCGCCCCACGCTCGACCAGCAGCCGGGCGATCTTGGCCTTGCCAAGCGTGCAGGCCCAATGCAATGGTGTGGCCTGTTCGTTGCTGAGTGCATCCACATCCGCGCCGACGTCCAGAAGCATCTTGCAGATGTCGAGTGTGGCGTCGTGAAGCGGCGTTGCACCTAAGTAGTCGCGCAGATCCGTTCGTGCGCCATGCTTCAGTAAAAGGGCAGCAATCTGGGTCGCACCTCGGTCGGCGGCAATGTGCAGTGGCGTGCCGTCCTTGGGATGTGTGACATTCGAATCAAAGCCATGCTCCAGCAATAGCGTGACTGATGCCAAGTCCTTGACCACCACTGCCTGGTGCAGCAATGAGTGACCTTTGTTATCTTCGACATCAAGCGACTCGCCGGCCTTGATTCGCCGGCGAATTTCCTTTGCCAGCTTGCCGAGTTTCTGTCTGTATAGCTGGGCTCGTGAAGCCACGCCATCTGGCGCCGGGTGCTCCTTGAAATACCGTTGCACCCAGCGGTCTGTCTTTGTCGGCTCTTTTTTAAAGGTAGATATATCCAGAATGGACCAGTCATGGTTGTCGAATGCGTAGGGATTGGCACCGTGCTCGATTAGTCGCTTTAAGGCGTCAAGCGCGTCGCCTCGTAGCGCATAGAACAATGGTGTATCGCCACGGTCGTCAGCCACATCTGGCTTCATACCTTCAGCGATCAGTTGATCCATCAGCTCCACCAAGTTGCCTTCGGCAGCGTAGTGCAACAGCGTCACATTGTCGTCATTCATCTTATACTTGCGTGCGCCCTGGCTGATCAGGAACATCGCCATGTCATGCTGGCCACTGCGCGCAGCTTCCATCAATGGTGTCGTGCCACTCCAGCTCGTTTCGTCCACGGCCTGGCCCAGTTGAAGAAGTCGCTTGACAACCTGCATCTGATTGTTGGCGGCAGCGATGTGGATCAGCCCGTAGCCTCTGTGCCAGCCGCCATGTTCCGCGCCTGCGTCCAGCATCTTCACCGCCACGGTGGGCATCTGCGACTCACATGCCAGAAGCAGCAACGAACGATGCACCTCGTCGTAGGCCGTTACGGCCGTTCCTTCAGCGATCAGCTTGAGGGCAGCCGCTTTGTCCCGCGCCTTAATGGCCGCTTCTAATTCGGGGTTGCGAGGATATCTTTCAATAGTAGTCCTGACAGCACCGGACCTTTGAACGGAGCCAGGTTTCGTTTTGACACCTGGTTTGTCCACGTCGTCGCAGCCGACAAGTAAGGACAGAATACCTACCGCCAGAAGAGCCTGATAGCGTTGAAAATGCACAGTGGAACCTTGCAGAAAGTGTTTCAGTTGTCGGCCGCCCCGCAGAAAAAGGCTTCCAACCGACAAGTGAATTATGGTTAGAAGCCGAAGCAGGTCAAGGGCAAGGTAGAAGCGCAGAGATAGTATCTGATGTCGAATTTACAGTTTTCTACTCTATTAACCTCGTGTGTGAGAGCATCTGGGGTACAGAGAAAAACCAAAAAATTGGCCAGCGGTATCCGACACCATTCCCGAATGGACTTCATGATGTTGCGCTATTGTGGGGTTGTCAATAGAACAAGGATTTGTGGTGCAACATGGTCGCTGAAGCATCCTTTCGGGACGGGTCAATGGCGATCGCTGGTTGGGGCTACGGGTGGTTGTTCTGCTTCTTCAAACGTCAGATTTCTTGCCTCGGCTGGAACGAGGGATTTCGGCACGTTTGAACCATATCCAATAGTCACTGTTTGTGCTTCTGCACCCAATGGCACATTACGGAATGCCCATTCGCCCAACCATCTTGGTTTGTCCTGATTGGTTGCTTCGGTTTCAGCGGTCTGAATATTTGTCCGTGCGATCAGATCGACGTGTGTCGCGCCAGGAAAATGCTTACGCACGCGTTCCATGTTGATTGTAATCATCATCAGCCTGTATTCTCCACCTGCTCCACCACGGCTTCGCGAAATAATCCAGTTGGTCGCGTCGACGTAAGGGCCATCCGTGCGCAACCACACCTTGGGCATGAGCAGCAGATCAGACTGTCTGGCGCCGAAGCACAGGTTTACTTGGTTGGATCGTGGATGTTCGCGAAGCCACACCCAGGCATTGGCCGCGCGATCTTCTACAGGAACGGTATCAGGGTCGGTGTAGTTGCCTGTCGGATGGTCGACGATTTCAATCGTGGCGGTCAATGTCCGGGCTGCTCCTTTATAGGCAGTGGAGGTCCAGTTTCCAGTCTGGATGGTGTACACCGGTTCAACCTGCAATTGCATGGACAACACGTCGGATGATGCATCGGCTGTTTGCACCGGCAGATGGTCGACGCCGCCACTAAATCCGTTTACCTTCCATTCCCATCTAGCCAGTTGGTCCCGGTGGTACTGATTTAGCGGAACATTTCGGTCGTTCACGGTGAATTGCGTGGCGCGAAGTTTTACATGAATCAATGTGTTCCGGCCGAGGCGTTTGTTTATCCTACAGCCTGCGTAGCTTGTCGCGTTTCGTCCTGCCTGAATGCGTGATCGAATCTTGAGTTCGAATATCCCGGCCTGTTCTGCGTAACGCAACATCTGTTCCGCGCTGAGTAGTTTTGCGGAAGCCGCTTCTTCAATGATCAGTCCCCATGAGTTGGACCACGTTTGCGAGAGATCTCCTTGCACACTTAGTGCCTGATTGGCTGCGTCGATGGCCAGTGAATTGCTGAGACGCCCGTTGCTGATTCGCGCTACGACTTCTTCGCGTGCCTGATCACTACCAAGCATCCGGACCAGTAACAGATCGGGCGCGTACTGGTAGTAGTTGATATCCAGCCGGGGATATGCGATCAGTCCGCCTACAACAAGCAGGAGCAGCGGCGCGATTGCCATCATCCATTTTCGTCGTACGCGCTGTCCGGATACTTTGGCGCGCGGGTGGCGTAGATTTGCGCCGCATTCCGGGCAGGAGGTCTTGTCGTCCGGCAAGCCGGTGAGATTGAACTCGCACTTGCGGCAATGTGGGTGATCGCCAAGTCGGCGGCCGCGCCAGCCGAGTATCAACAGCATGACACTGACGATCAGCAGGCCCCACATCAGAATGCCAGCCCAGGTTAGTGCGAGTAATGCCATATCGAAACCGCCCGGAATGAAGATGCCTCGCCACGGCTGCCGGAAGTAACATCCCGGAAATTAATTCCGGCAATGGCCATAGTGTACAACGAATGAATTGTCATTCGCGGGGAAGGTGATGATTGGCGATCGGTATTTCAGGCGCCATATGGTGACTGCACAGGCAGCATCACGGCTGAAGCGCCCCTTCGGGACGGCCGCTAAACGTTAGGGATGGTTGTCGTCTGGCAATTCTCAAGTTTTTCTCTGTGCTTCCTGTGCCGAATCATCGACGGTTCGGCGCGGGCCAGGTGGTGCTTCGATTGATGACGTGGGTCAGGACGCGCTCGTTTGTGACGGTGGTCTGTTCGCGTTCAGTCTGGCGGAAGAGACTGGCCACGCAGCGCCGGGCGATGGATTCGACGGGATAGTCGATGGTGCTGATGATGGGGTCGTGGGGATTGGTCCCAAGGCGCTGTTCAATGTTGCCATAGCCGATCAGGGAGAGGTCGCGCCCGGGCGCGACGCCTTGTTGCCGCATGATGTCGATCGCGCCGAGCAGCAGTTCGTCATTGAAGAAGACGGCGGCGGTTACGTCGTGTTTCTGGTTGAGCCAGTTGTAGAAGGGCTCGTGTGCGGCTTTACGCCAGTCCGGATGCGTTTCCTGCGGGGCGTTAATAAAGCAGTATTCGTTTTCGCTGACCGGCAGGCCGGCATTGACAAAGGCGCTGAGGACGGCGGTGTAGTTCGGTGTATTTTCGCGTGGACCGACGTATATGATTCGCTTATGGCCGAGTGTCTGCAGGTGTAAAATTGCTTGTGTGAACGCGTAGTTCTGATTGACCAGAATGCTGTTTAAGCCCAGTGCTTCTGCGTCGTCATCGAGCCCGACGTGTGGCATGCGGACCTGCCAGAGCTCGCGCGCGAGTTTCAGGTTGATGACGCCGCGCGAGAGAATCAGGCCTTCGCAGGCGGTGGGTGGTTCGATCAAGCGATGGATCTGTTCGGTGCGACGTTGTTCGTCGAAGAACGTGACGGCCAGTTGATGGTTTTGTTCGTTGAGTTCTTCATTGAGTGCCTGGAGGAACTGATGGTAAGTCAATTTCGAGGACAGGCCGGTCTTCCAGTCGGGCGCTTGTTGTTTGCCGATGGGCATGAAGATGGTGTGGGTTCGGGTGCGCAGACGACGACGGGCGCCGCGCCCGACGGGCATGCCGCCGAGACGTTCGGCCGCGGTGATGATTCGAATGCGTTTGTCGTCGGAAATCCACAGGTCGGGGTCTTGATTGACGAATCGCGAGACCAGTGCGGGAGATACGCCGGCTTCCTGGGCCACGCGAGAAACGGAGACTTGTTGCATGGGGCACCTCTTTTCAGAAGAGCGATGACGGGGCTGTTAAGGCTTTACGTAAAGAGCTGTAACGCTGGTCAATCTTATCGTAAAGCTATAAATACCAGTTGTTTGTTTGGTTTTCAGTCGTGTCTGCAGGGCGATTTTCGCGGTTGCGCGGTTGATGAGAGATTTGGGGCGTGACTCATCGCGTTCTCATTAAAGCGGTTTATGATGTATATATAACTCCTTGGTTTGATTCTTCTAATTCATCCATTTCTTGAGCGTGGGAAGGAGCTTTGAGATGTCGGATGACAATAATCATTGCGCGTGCAGGTGGATCGTGATTGCGGTGATCGGCATGATGCTGGTCAATGGTGCGGTCCTGGTGGGCCTTGTGTATGCCCAGGGCGGTCGACCGATGGGACCGCCGCGAAGTGATGGTGATCGGCGCGGTTCTTTTCAGCGTGGTTCGAATAATGCGGCCGGAACGTCCGCGACGAATCAGGTCCGCATTGTTGAGCGTAATGGTTACCGTTACATCACGTCCAACGGCATTGCCGATCATGAGACGGGTTCGTTTCCGAATCGTGGCAATCCGAACGCCATCAGCGCACAGAACTATTCGTTTCGTGTCACGCTGAAACCGAAGAAAGCACGTCGCGCGACGCAGGTTGGGCAGGTCATGTTTGGTGTGGCGCTCAATGGTGTGCCGTTTGATCCGGGCACCGCGGAGTTGTGGAACAATAATCGTTCATGGCGTTATGACGCGCTGTCTGGCAAGATTAATCTGGGGCTCGATGAGAACAACGCGCACGTGCAGCCCAACGGGGCGTATCACTACCATGGGCTGCCGATTGGTCTGATTCACAATGTGAGCAGTGGTAAAGGCATGGTATTGGTTGGTTATGCCGCGGACGGCTTTCCGGTTTACGCGTTGTATGCGCACGAGCGCGCGGGTGATGCGAGTAGTAAAGTCGTTAAGCAGACGAGCAGTTACCAGTTAAAGAAAGGTCGGCGCCCGAGCGGCAGTAACAGTCCGGGTGGGACGTATGACGGGACGTTTGATCAGGACTGGGAATATGTGGCCGGCACCGGCACGCTTGATGAATCGAACGGCCGTGAGGGCGTGACTCCGGAATATCCGGACGGGACTTACTATTACGTGTTAACGGACACATACCCGTTCATCCCGCGATTGCTTCAGGGGACGGCTGACAGCAGCTTCCGCAGGGGACGTACGGCTGCTTCAAGTGTTGGTGGCCGGCAGAGAAGCAGTAGCGGCCACCCGTCACGTCCATCGCATGGTCATGATCATCCGCATCATCACCCGCCGAGGTGAAGTGGGTGAGCGCGTTCAATATCGATCCGCATCTTCGCTCCCCCGGAAGGTTCGCTCAGAAGTGGCTTGAGGCGAGTTGTGCGGTTTCTGATTGATTCTCATGCGTGAAGGCGCTGTATTGGGGAATAAGACCTCCACCTGGATCGCGTCGCGATCCGGCTACAACAAAATTCGCGACCCCAGCAGCCAGGCCCTATTTATTGGTTCGGTACCTGAATCGTGTGGCCGTTGTCGCTATCTCGTTTGCCGATGATGCAGTCGACGATGACTTGTGCGATTGCGTCCGGGGAGAGGGTGTTCTCCTTGGGAATCATTGATTCATCAAACAAGCTGCGCAGCATCGGTGTTTCGACTGCACCGGGGGCGACGGAGAATGCCTTGACGCCGACGGCTTCGCCTTCGCGGGCGGTGACTTTGGTGAACATGTTGACGCCTGCTTTGGCTGAGGCGTACATGGCGAAGCCGGGGAACGGGTCGATGCTGGCGAGGGATGAGACGTTGACGATTACGCCTGATTGTTGTGCGGTGAAGGTGGGCCAGGCTTGGGCGGTCAGGTGAACGATGGCGGTCAGATTTGTGTCGATGCAGGCGCGCCAGTTTTCCGCGGTTGATTCGCTGATCGGCAGGCTTGGGGCATTGCCCGCCACGTTTGCAATCGCGTCGATTCGGCTGAACTGATCGAGCGACTGTCTGATAATTCGTTCACATTCCGCCGGATTAGCGATATCTGCGTCGACGCATAGGGAATTTCCGGCCAGGTCGGCAGCGGTCTCTTCAAGTTTCGAGAGGGTTCGGCCGACCAAGACGATGTCGTAGCCGGTGTTGCTGAGCAACTTTGCGGTTGAGCGTCCGATGCCGCTGCCTGCACCGGTGACGATGGCGGAAAGATGATCGGTTTGGCTATCCAATGGGGGCTCCTGTTCGACTGGCAAGCTGGGGTGTTTCTAACGCCGGAGAGCGTCCGTATAACGGAAAATCCGCTTTTTTTGCGCAATCGGCTTTGTCGGTTATGCCACTATATCTGACGTTGAACTTGTTGGCATGCAGGTGTGTTGGTGACGGCCTAAAATGAATCCAATGGTGCAGAGTGATTTCGAATGTGTGGCCAGGGGATTAGCCGGGGCGGAAGGTCCGTTGACCACCCGCGATGGCCGCATGTTTGTGGTTGTGCCATCCAAGAGCCGAATTGTGGAAGTGATGCGGGACGGCTCCACGCGCGATTTGGTTGTTTACGAAGGCGGTCTGCCAGCCGGTCTGCAGCTGGATCGCAACGGCGACATCTGGGTGGCTGACATGAAGATGGGCATCCTTCGCGTGACGGCTGACGGCAAGCTGAGCGAAGAGGTGACGCTCTTCCAGAACGAGCGTATTCGCGGCTGTAACGACAATTACTTCGACAGCCAGGGCAATCTTTACTTCACTGCGCCGGCTGGTTCGCACATGCAGAACGCGGTGGGTGAATTGTTTGTACGCATGGCCAATGGCACCGTGATACGACTGGATGACGGCTTTCAGTTCTCTAACGGCCTGGCAGTGACTGCGGATGACAAGACATTGATCGTGGCTGAAACGTTTACAAAGCGACTGTATGCGTATGACATCAGCACGCCGGGCGTTGCGTCGGACAAGCGCCATTGGGCTACGCTGCCGGGTGAGCATCGTGGCGGTCCGGACGGGATGGATTTTGATTGCGAAGGCAACCTGCTGGTCGCCAACTGGGGCGGCGGGGCGGTTGAAGTATTCAATCCGGCCGGTCAGCACGTTGATCGAATTGAATTGCCGTTCAACAAGCCTTCGAACGTACACTTTTTCAAGCCTGGCTCGAATGAGCTGCTCATCACCGAGCACGATGAGCACGCGCTCTGGCGCACGACATGGAAACATGAGGGCCAGATGCAGTATGGCTGGACCTGATCGCGGGTTTGATCAATTCCTGAAATACTGATTTTGATTGCGCGATTTATCGCGGCGCGCGTCGGGGGCCGCCGTTTTGTTGCTGTTGCTGAGGTTGCTGCTGCATTTGTGGCGGCTGCATGGCGGACTGGACGAGTTGTACAACGTGCATCACTTCCTTGATTGACCGGGCCGGCAGGTACATCTGCATGGCCGCACCGCCATTGTGCATGCCCATGCCCATTGACAGCGGCGGCAGGTCCTGCGGCACTTCGTATTCCTGGTTCGGCATGAAGTTGGCAATGAACAACGGTGCAACGGCGCTCAGCAAGCCGGACATATTGAAGTATCCTTCGGCAACGAGGTAATCAGGTTGATTGTTTGTCCGGGCCGCTTTGAGTGCGGCTTGTGAGTTCAGCCCGCCGTCCTGTTTCAGTGCTTCGATGGCGGCGGTCATATGCAACGGGTTTGTGCCGGAACTGGTGACGACGTAGTTATCGACTTGTGCGATATAGCCCATTTGTGTGGTGAACATGCTGGCCATTGCGCCGGCGCCGCCCATCTGCTGGAGCATCTGCATGGGAATCTGAAACTTTACTTCGTATTGCGAGACCTTTTCTTCGCTGATTTCCACGGCGTCTCGCATGAAATTTGTTTCGTACTGGACTTCACCTTCGGCGGTGGTGACCTTCATGCCGTTCATCTCGGTGATGAGCTTTTCATAACTCTGCATCAGTTTTGCCGCGTCATCAGACTCGGTGGTTGCAATGATTTTCCAGTCAAAGGAGTTCATGACGCTTTGCGGCTGGGGCGTGTAGAACGCGTAAGCCACGCGATTGGAGGATGCGATCAGGTCCATCACCGCCGGCAGTTGCTTGACCATGCCCATCCCGGCGTCGGACGATGTTTCCATTAATTTCATGATCGGCCCGATCCAGTCCTTGATGTGCAGTGCGTCTGCATCGGCTGCAAGCGCAAAGACATACTGGTCGTCGGGCAGTTTGCTCAATAGTGAGCCTTTGGTCTGTGTGCCGGCGAATTGTTTGGCCGATTCGCTACCGGGTTTGAACTGGATCGTTGTGCTTGTGCCGAACCCGTCCGACGAAATATCGTATGACGCGACCATTGCCTGAGCATCGCCGAGCATCTTGCGGAGTGATGACGTAACGGTTTCGGTGGCCTTGGCGGCTTCGTCGCCTCCCTGTTCGCGCGCCTCTTCAGTCGCACGCGTTTGTTTAGCGTCGAGCCACTTCATATCTTCGCCGAGGCCCTTGCGCATTGCCTCCAGATCGACGTAGTAAACCAATTCACCGGACTGGATTGCCTTGCGGCCATACTCGCCTGCTTTTCTAAGTAGTCCCTTTGCATTCTTGCCGGGGGTATAGGCTTCGGCGTCCTTTTGTGTTTCCGCCATCACGGCGAAATTATTGACGTGGCGAATGTACGCAGTGGAGCCGTCGGTAAGCCTGACGTCTGCAATCTCTTTCTTTTCATCGCCACCAAAGTTTGCGAGGAAGTCTTCATAGTTTGTCACTGCCGTAATGATGGTGATTTTCGGTTCATCGAGGATTTGGCCCTGATCGTCTTGGGTGAGGTCGAGAACCAGGATTATGGGACCGTTGTCGTCGATGCCTTGCCCGATTCCCATCATGCCCTTGGCCATGCCCCAGACGTCGAGTTCGAACTCTGCGCCCATGCCGGGTTGTCCCATCATGGCAAACAGGCCGGGCAGCATTTCTGTCAGACCCAGGCTCCCGGTCAATTCGTTGATCGACTTGCTTAGTGCCCCGGGGTTGGGCACTACAACTGCGACGTGTGCGTTGGCAGGCACCATGTCCAGTGCTCTTTGGTCGGCCGATACGGTGCCGACGATCATCGGTAGAATCGCGAAAAGAGTAAGCAAACCGATCAAGCGTCGTCGTTTCATATCAAGTGCCCTTTGGTGTGGTAATCGTCTGTAGCGCCCCGAAGCGGAGGACATATCATACATTCATTTCAGATCGCAGGCCGGTTGCGGGAAAGTGGTTATGTCACGATGTTTATGTCACTTTTCTCGCGACTTCAGTTGAGGGGCTTCCCTGTGCACATGGAAGGTTCGTGACGGCAGCAGATTTATGATGTGCGTGTGGAGCGGTAGCCGTTGCTCAGTCTCAAGGTGGGGCGGCTGGACTGCTTATTTCACCATGGAGACGTGGAGCACGCGGTGACAGAACGATTCAGTGGTGGTTAGGTTTGTGGCATAGTCTCGGGGTGGTCAACCGAGAGTACACGCACTGCCCGACACGCCTCCACGTCTCCGCGGTGAAAAGTCAGATCGATATGTGTTAAGTCTCTGGCAGATGGGCAACTGTGAGCCATGGCAGTGGCACAAGCGCGTTGCTTTTACTCGCTTACATGAAAAACAAACAACTGTCGGCCGATTCGATGCTCCAACACCGAATCCAACTCTCTTCCCACAGCCATTTATTCGCGCGGCGTTCTCAAGAATTGCCTACCCGCGACATGACATGATATTCCCGCGATACACCCGCAAAAGTCCCTAAGCCGCTCTGGATGAATCAGGGGGTAAATCCGGGGTCGAATCCAGATCTGCCTCCTGCTCTAACAAAGACAGTGCCAGATTGGCTTCTGCTTCCCAGTCGATATCGTCCCGGTCGGCCAACGTGTACAGGTCTACCAGACGTAGTGCTGAGCAGAAGTCATCAGACTTCGCTGCTGTATCGCATGCGATTTCCAGTTCCCGCGTCATCTTTTCAAAGTCCCTCTACGACTCGGAGAAATGTGTCCCGTACCGAGTTCTAAGAAAGGCCGTTCCATATTGATAATAACGTCGACCGCTCGAATCTTCATTCATTAATTTTGTAAAAACTGAAAAAGTTTGGCTTTTGTATGGTGAACTCGGTTCAAACGGAATTTGATTGACCAGATTCTCTTGTAAATCGTCGCGGCAGAAACGGGGTGGAAGCGTTGAATTTGCTGCCAGTGGCTACTGATAGGAGGGGTCGCGTACCCAAGGTTCGACCGGATTGCAGATCGGCTGCCTGGCGATGTCGCGGCCACTTTTGTTCGGGTCTTCATAACGCCCGAAGTACTGATCCAGTTTTGCTGTCATCTGTTCGATCAGTTGGGCGTTCGCGGGCTGGTCGAAGCTGTTTGTCTGCTCGCGCGGATCGTTTACCAGATCGTAAAACTCATCCGGCCAGGTCCCGTTTGGGCCAGGGTAACGTCGAATGAGTTTGTGCGTTTTTGTGCGGATCATGCGTGCGTTGCCGTACTCGCAGTACTGCTCATCGCGCCAGTTCGACTGCTTGCCGCATAGCGCAGGCAGGTATGAACGACCGGGAGAGTTGATGGATTGTTTGAGGTTGTCATCCAATGTGACGCCGGCGGCGTCAAGCACCGTTGCGTACGTATCGCAGTGATCGACAAACATATCTGTTGATTGGCCAGCGTTGATGTATTCCGGCCAGCGAAGCAGACACGGGACGCGCACGGATTCATCCAGCAGGTTCTGGGGGGTGGTGGAATTGCCCTTGTAGTACAGGCCGTGGTGTCCGTTCATGTGGCCATGGTCGGAGGTGTAGATGATCAACGTATTGTCCAGTTCGCCAAGACTGTCCAATTCGTCAATGATGCGCCCCATCTGTTCGTCGATCATGGTGACGGCCGCATAGTACTGTGCGAGATACTCGCGGTGTTGATCCGCGTCATCTGGTTTGGGTGCCTTGGGGGACCCGTGGGCGGAAATGAATTGTTCTTCGGGAACGTCGCGAAACGAGCAGTGACGATAGCGGCTGACCAGGCGCTCTGGTGACATGGCATGCGGGCTGTGTGTGTCGGTATAACCGACGAAGAGAAACATTGGTTTTTCAGCGTCACGCTGCTGAATATATCGCAGCGCCGCGTCGGTGATCATAGGCGCCTGGTGTCCGAATTGTTTTACTTCTGTCCCGTTGTCATTAAACGTCTGTTCGGCGAACCGGGCGTTAGTGCCGCATGTCATGCTGAACCAGAAGTCAAAGCCGGGTTGCACTTCCCACGGCGCCTGGCAGTGCCACTTGCCGGTTAGGCCGGTCTGATAGCCGGCTGACTGTAAGTGTTGTGCGAGATTGGGCTGGCCGATGATGCCGGGATGTGAACTTCCCGAGCCGGGTTCCTGAATGTAGTCGTGGACACCATGCATGGACGGAATACGTCCGGTCCAGAATGATGCGCGAGCGGGCGAACACACGGGGCAGGGGGTGTATGCCTGATCCATTCGTGCCCCAGTCTCGGCGATGTAGTTCATCGTGGGCGTGTGTAACTCGCTATTGCCATAGCAACCAGCTGCCCACTGGCCGTGGTCATCGGTGAAAAACACAAGAATGTTGGGTTGCTTGGTTTGTGCCACCGGTTATACGTCGAGGTTCTTCACTTCCAGCGCGTGATCTTCGATATAGCGGCGGCGCGGTTCGACCTCTTCGCCCATCAGGATGCTAAAGAGCTTCTCCGCTTCGCTTGCGGCGTCCCATGTCACACGCAGCAGCACACGGTTCTCCGGGTCCATGGTGGTTTCCCAGAGTTGTTCCGCGTCCATTTCGCCCAAGCCTTTGAATCGCTTGATATCGACGCCGCTGCGTCCCGCGTCGAGGATGGAGGGCAACAGGCCGGCAAGATTGGAAATCTGAATCGCGCCTGTCGATTCTTCTTCGTCTTCCTTTTGTTTGCCGACGATGAGTTCGAATCGGGCCGGCAGCAACTCGCCCGAAGCAGACTCTTCGCGGACCAGTGCATAATCGTCAATCGACAGGCCGAGGTCTGCGAGCTTGGCAATAATGCGCTCCATGTCGCGCACCTCGTGCAGTTCCTTACGAATAGCAATCTGGTCACCACTGTGACCTTCGCCATTTTCGCCGATGACTTTGTCCAGATCGGGATCGTGTTCGCGAAGGTTATGCTGCTTGCGGAATGCGTCTTCGTCTTCTTCTGACCAGAAGAAGTGTTCGCCGGCATGGGTCTGATCGCCGGAAACCTGCAGGCGGATGCGCGGGAGGCGCTCCTTTTCGCTCGGGTCGTTATGGCGAAGCGTCAGGAACTGTTCAAAGATGATGCCGCGGCGCTCAATGATTGAGATCAGCTCATTGAGCTGTTCCAGCAGGCCGAACGCCTCGTGCAGCTTGTCGCCGGTCAGACGCGTGACTTCGTTGTGCTCGTCGTCGTATACCACCAGTGTTGCATCATTCATGCCCAATTCGCCAAGCAGAACGCGCATGCGTTTTTCATTCAGTACGTACTCACTCTTCTTCCTGCGAAGCACCTGGTACAGCGGCGGCTGTGCGATGAACACCTTGCCCTGCTTGATCAGTTCGGGCATCTGGCGGAAGAAGAAGGTGAGTAGGAGTGTGCGAATGTGTGAGCCGTCGACGTCGGCATCTGTCATGATGATGATGCGGCCGTAGCGGAGCTTGGCAATGTCGAATTCATCCACGCCGATGCCGCACGAGAGTGCCTGGATAATGGTGCGGATTTCCTCGAACCCGAGGATTTTGTCCAGGCGCGCCTTTTCGACGTTCAGGATCTTGCCGCGCAGCGGAAGGATCGCCTGATAGCGATGATCGCGCCCGCCTTTGGCGCTGCCGCCGGCGGAGTCACCTTCGACGAGGTACAACTCGGAGTTTTCGACGTCCTTGGAGGTACAGTCATAAAGCTTGCCGGGCAGGCCGCCGCCATCAAGGGCGCCTTTGCGTCGCGTGAGTTCGCGTGCTTTGCGCGCTGCTTCGCGAGCTTGTGCGGCGAGGATTGCCTTCTGGCAGATTCGCTTGGCGTCTGACGGGTGCTCTTCGCACCAGGCGCCGAGGGCATCCGATACCGCGGCGGAGACCATGCCTTCCACTTCCGGGTTCAGCAGTTTCTCCTTTGTCTGACCTTCAAACTGCGGGTCCGGAATCTTGATGCTGATGACGGCGACGAGCCCTTCTCGCCAATCGTCGCCAGAAGGCGTCAGGTCGCTCTTGAGCAGGCCGTTGGCCTTGGAGTAGTTATTCAGGGTACGCGTCAGTGCGGTTTTGAAGCCGGACAGATGCGTGCCGCCATCGGTTGTGTTGATGTTATTGGCAAAGGTGGTGATGACTTCGCTGTACGAGTCAACGTACTGCATGGCGACTTCGCAGACCAACTTCCCGTCTTCGGATGTTGACGATACGAAAATGGGGTCGTGGAAGACGTTTTTGCCTTCGTTCTGATGACGGACCATAGCGACAATGCCATCGTTGAACTGAAAGGTTTCTTCCTTGCCGCCGTTTCGTTTGTCCGCGACGTTGATCTTGATGCCCGGATTCAGGTAAGCCCGTTCACGCAGTCGGCCGGCGATGACATCGTAGGAGTGTGTCAGGTCGCCGAAGATTTCACGGTCCGGACGCCAGCTGATCTTGGTACCGGTCTTTGAGCGATCGCCGATGACGCGCAATGGTTCGGAGACTTCGCCGCGTTCGAAGCTCATGGTGTGCAGCTTGCCGCTGCGCGCGATTTCAACTTCGAGCCATTCCGCGAGCGCGTTGACGCAGGAGACGCCAACGCCATGCAGGCCGCCGGAAACTTTGTATGAGTTGGAATCAAACTTGCCGCCGGCGTGAAGCACGGTCATGACGATTTCGACCGTCGGCTTACCGTCCAATCGTGGGTTCTCGTGCTTGTACGGGCCGACTGGAATGCCGCGTCCATTGTCGACGACGCTCAGGGATTCATCTTCATTGATGGTGACGCGAATCTCATCGCAATGACCGGCCAGCGCTTCATCGATTGAGTTATCGACGACCTCCCAGACCAGATGATGCAGGCCGCGCAGGTCCGTACCGCCGACGTACATGGCGGGTCGCTTGCGCACCGCAGCGAGACCTTCGAGCACTTTGATATCGTCTTCGGTGTATTCGCCGGTTTCTGGATTGATGTTTTTCGCGTCATCCTGCATGAAAAGTCAGCCCTGAAAATCGGGTAAAGCCAAGCACTATCGGAATGCCTTTCCATTCGGAAAATACAGGCATTTACAGACCCACCATTTTACCAGAAATTTGCTGTTACAGCCAATGCCCCGAACGCCTTGGCAGGGACGATAAAGGCTTGAAAAACCGGGGTTTGGGATGGACGAAAAGACTTACTCGGCGGCCTGTTCGGCTTGGGCCTGAGGCTTGTCGATCGGCTGTGGAACGTCCGCCAGCGGGGGCGCCTGATTCTTGCGAACCGCATCGATCTTTTTCTGAATCCGATCTGCCAGTCCTTCCAGTTCCGGGTCATCCGGGCGATCGAACCAAGCGGCTTCGAGTCGTTTGAGCGACGCCAGGGCAGTCCGCCATACGCCGGATGCCTGGTCCTTTTCTCCCTGGCGGTAGTAGGCGTCGCCGAGGTGATCAAGAATGACCGGGTAGTTGTCATGGTCCGCTTTGACTGACGCCTGAAGTTGTTCAACAGCCTTGTCAAAGTCACCGAGCTTGTAGAACACCCATCCCAGCGAATCCAGATACGCCGATTGATTGGGATACGCTTCGACCGCCGCTTCTATCAACTTTTTGGCCTGCATGAGGTTGCGGCCTTCATTGGCCCACATGTAGCCGAGTCCGTTTTGCGTTTGTGCGTGGTCGGGAAACTTCTTGAGCAGATCGATCATCATGCGCTCGCCACGCTGCTTGTCTTCGTGGTGCTCGACAGTGATTGCCCAGAAGTACGTAATGTCCGCTGCTTTATCGGGAAAATCTTTCAAGAGTTTTTTGAAGACTTGTTCGGCTTCCCTTTTCCTGTCACTTAATGCCAATGCCCTGGCTCGAAGTTGCTGCAAGCGGACTTTATGCTCATCTTCAATGGGGTTTTTGAGCGCCTTATTTGCCTCGTCGAGTGCCGCTTTCACAGCGTCACGTTCTTTGGTGTGCTGATACCACGACAGATGAAGCATGACCAGCGAGCGGGATCGTTCGGCCGGGTTGTCGATCAGTCCCAGGAATCGCAGGAGCATTTCGTACTGCTTCGGCTCATTGCGCGACCGGACATAGTATTCCACGAAGACATTGATCAGCGCCTTGTTATTCGGTTCCACATTCAGACGTTCGTTGATCAGCTTTTCCGCTGCATCGGCGCGATTGGCATCGCGATACATATCCAGAAGCTGGCGCAACGCGCGCATGTCGTTCGGGTCTTCTTCCAGGATGGAGAGCAGCAGGCGTTCGGCCTGATCAAAGTCCCGGGCCGACTGAAACTCCGCCAGCATCAACCTCGCAAGGCGGCTGTTGGGAATATTGCCGAGCATCCGATGCATCAGGCGTTTGTACTGTTCAACGGAGTCCGTTACGCGCCCGGCGTCGTACATGCGGAACAGCAACTCATAAATGCGTTCTTCACGTGGCATGGTCTGCAGCGCATCCAGCAGTGTACGCTCGGCCGCGTTTGCCTGATCGGTTTGCAATTGCAGCGAGGCCTTCTGGATGATCAGGTTCACATCACGCGGCCGATCGACCAGCATTTTGTCCAGCAGGGCGAGCGCTTGTTCTTGTCGCCCGGTGCGTGAAAGAATCGCCACGCGGAGGCTGATGATGGTAGAGTCCGACCGATCTGACAGCGGGCTTAGTACTGTGTCCGCTGCCTCAAATTGCTCACGGGCGACCAGCACCAGAGCAAGGCGAATCCGGGCCGCCTCATAGTCCGGGTGTTCCTTGATGATTTGCTGTAACAGTTCCTCTGCTTCCTGCACTTTGACTTGCTGCAGTAGTGCCATAGCACGGATGTATTGCGCCTCGCGACGTTTGCCGGTGGCTTCGTCAAGCTTATCCAGCGTATTCTGGAGTTCATCCGGTGAGTCAATGGCGTCTGTCAGTGTTTTTGTAAAGTCGTCAGACCGGTTCGGCGCAGCACTCATCGCATCGATTGTTGCGCGAAGTGCGGCCAGTGCCGCTTCCCCTTTAAGTGATTCGCCACCGGCTGCTTCGATCTGTTGTTTGAGCAGGTATTCGAAAACAGCCTGATCATTTGGTTTGGCGATCAGATGTTTGCGAAGAAACTCACCGCCTTCCTTGGGGCCGAGCAGTCCCGCGATGGCAATTGCCAGGCGCGACGGACGCTCCTGCCTCGCGTAGATCGGCTGAAGTTGTTCGGCCAGTTGTTCGCGGACGACACCCTGTGCGGCGACGTATCGAATGAGTCGATAGCCTTCGGCGGAAGAGTCATTGTTCTGTAGATACTCGACGAGGATACGCTCCGCATCTTCACTGTCCTTGAGCAGCAACTCCGCGTAGATTCGTCGTGCCGACAGTGCCAGATCGTCCACGTCGTGCTGAGCCGCACGGGTGTACGCATCGATTGCGTGTTTCACCTGATTCAGGCGCATGTGGGCATCGCCAACGGATTGCCACAGGAGGCCGTGTTGTCGCGCGAGCATCATCAGTTGCCGGCCGTACTCGCTTGATCGGCTGGCATGATCGGGGCCGGAAAGGAACGCGGTCATCAATTTGACCATGGCCTGATCGTTGCCGCGGCGTTCCAGGGCGCTTGCCAGGAAATAATCGATCATGGACCAGAGCGCGGGATCGGCTTCAATGTTCTGTTGGTTGTCCTTGGCATGGCTGAAAGTCGCGATGGCCACGTCCCAGCGGTTCTGATCCAGCGCGTGTCGGCCGAGCATGTAGAGTGTCTGAATGTCTGATGGATCGGCGGCAAGTGCCTTTTCCAGATAGAACGCGCTGCGCGATCGATTGCCGGTTGCCGCCCACAGTCGACCCATCAGACGCAACAAGTGCGGGTCATCCGGGGCCATGCTCAGGGCCATTTCGAGTTGGCGCCGTGCTTCAAAGACCTGCCTTTCGCGCAATGCCTGCCTGCCGATGATGTATGCGCGCTGCGCGGCAAGTGATGGCTCGGGTAGCGGTTCGTCGTTTGCATCCTTGTCAGCGGCCTTGAGGTAGTCGGGCTTCTCAGATGACTTGACAATCTGGTCCAAAGTTTCTTTGGCGCGTTTGAGTCGGTCAGCAGCATGGGGCATCAGCACTTCGGACCGTTCGATCGGCGGAAGGGGGGGCTTACCGTCAGTGGGCAGGACATCCGCGCCCTGTTGCCGTTCTTTTTTTGTGAGTTTGGCTTTGGCGGGCGCTGCTGGTGCGGACTGCGCCTGGGCGAGTTGCGGGTCTGATTTCTCCGGCGCGCCGGAAACCGGTGGCTGGGTTGCTCCACAGCCGACCATCCATAACGACGCGGCGAGAATAGTCCGTAACACATTTATTCTGATTTGGCGGTTCACGATCGTGGCACGACTCCTTCCCGGTTAATCAAGGCATGGCTGCTTCGGGCCATGACAAGACAGTTTAGCCATGATAGGCCCGTAAGGCGCGTGCGAATTCTTCACCTTTGAGGCGAAAATTCGGGAATACACCAATGAACCTGCGTTTATCGTACCGATCAGGCCGAATTCTAATGCGACCTCATGCCGGCCTGCCGAAAAACCTGCGTGGATCGCTCAATGTACGACTTTCATCAGCCGGTAGCTGAAGATGCCGGTCGCCCCGGCTCGCTTGAGTTTAGGTACCAGTTCGCGTTCGACGATCTCGTCCACGATGACCTCGATAGCGACCCAGTTTTCATCAGCCAGCGCACTGACGGTGGGCGACTGCTCCGCCGGAAGCAGGTTAACCAACTCGTCCAGGCTTTTGCGCGGCATGTTCATTTTCAGGCCGACTTTTTCGCGAGCGTTGATCGCACCCTGAAGCAGCAGGGCCAGGTCTTCAATTTTCTGTCGCTTGCGTTCGTCGGCCCAGGCATCGTGATTGGCGAACAGACGCGTCGTGCTGGTAAGAATAGTGTCGACAATGCGCAGCTTATTAGCACGCAGGCTTGAGCCGGTTTCCGTGATATCGACAATCGCGTCCACCAGCCGTGCTTTGACTTCCGTGGCGCCCCAACTGAATTCGACCTTCCTGATCGGAACGTTCAGATCTTTAAAGTACTTCTCGGTCGTCTTGACCAGTTCCGTGCTGATGATGCCGCCTGCGAGGTCCTGCGGCTTGTGAATGTCCGACTCCTCAGGCACGGCGAGTACCCATCGCGCGGGGTTTGAGGTGGCCTTGGAGTAAGCCATCTCGCAAACCTCGTGTACGTCTGATCCATTTTCAACCACCCAGTCGTGGCCGGCAATACCAATGTCGATCACGCCATCTTCAACGTAGCGGCTCATTTCCTGTGAGCGGAACAGGACCGCTTCGATCTGCGGATCATCGACTGTGGGGAAGTAGGAGCGGCTGGGAACAGTGATTTTGTAACCCGCGCGCGCGAACAGGTCGATCGTGGAATCCTGCAGGCTACCCTTGGGCAGGCCGATGCGAAGGATCGTATTGTCATCTCGCTTAATCATGTTCGAATCTCACTGATCGCAAGCCGGCAGGTTACTTTTTCTTCTTTGTCGTTTTCTTTGTTGTCTTCTTGGTGGTTTTTTTCTTGCCGCTTGTCGATTTTTTGGCTGTCTTCTTTGTCGTTTTCTTTGTTGTCTTTTTAGTCGTCTTCTTGGTGGTTTTCTTCGAAACTTTTTTAGTGGTCTTCTTGGCTGCCGCCGATTTCTTGGTCGGTCGCTTAGGTGTCTGACCCTCGGCCCGTGGGGCGGTGCCGGCGTTGGTCGTTGACAGACTCATTGACACGTCGCGAAGCTTGTGGCTGTCAGCCCAGCTGCGTAATGAAGCATGGGCGTCAAGTCCGTCGCTTGCCTTGATCTGGCGTTCGATAAAGGCGCCGGCTTCTGCTGCCGTGGCGTCCGGGTCAATCGCATCGTTCTCCTTCAGCAGTGCCAGCAGGTGGTCGTCTACTGGAATCGCATGGCCGCCGAAACAGAGCAGCATGACCTGAGCCGCGGCGTACTGCGGCATACCCGGCAGCGTGTCCAGATACTGACGCGTATGCTTCTTGGGCTTGCCAACCAGCGATTGCAGCGACACATCGTGCTCTCGCAGATAAATCTCATTGAGCGATTCGTGTATGCGAATCGTGCGTTCTTCTGCCAGGGGATAGTCTTTGCCGATGGCGCTCACCAATTCGTGCGGCAAGCTTACACGCAGGTCGTTATTGTCCACCATCTGCTCCATGAGTTTTTCGTGAGCAGTGGCGGCCCGTTTGCTGGAAGCGGCGTTCCATTCCAGCAAGGCGATAATGATCTGCGTGACCGGGTCGGCGCCCTCGGGGGCTTCGGCTTTGTGCGATGCGCGAATCTTGCGCCACAGTGCGTTGAATTTCTTTACGTATTGCGATTCGTTCTTCACGATCAAGACTCCTGACCTTCGTCGGAAGTATCCGTTGCCTGGGCGTCTTCGTCGCCCTGCTTTGCATTCGGATAAGACTCCGCGAGGTGTTGTTCCTTGTTCAGACCGTTGTGGATTGCCCTGTCGACTTCCGCCTGACGTTTGAGCGAGTCGTCAAGAATAAACTGCATGCGCGGTACGCGCCGCAGTGCCAGTGATTTAAAAATAGCCGTGTGGATGCGCCCGGCCGCACTGTTCAGCCCCTTTAAGGTCAGCGACCCGTGCTCTTCGGGAATGACGGAGACGTACACGTCCGCGTTGGCCAGGTCGGGCGATACGTCCACCTTGGTAACGCTGACCATGCCCCGAATGCGCGGGTCTGACAGCTGCCGCGACAGCACCTGGCTGATCGCTCGCATCATGGCTGACTCAACTTGTTCGACTCGGTGACTCAAAAGGGTTATTACTCCCATCCATTACTTGCCGGCTCGTTCTGCTGTGCCGGCGATGATCTGCTTGTCGTGGTCATTCAGGTAACAGCCCCGCTTGGTTTTGAGCTTGTCGAGAATTCGATCCAGCACACTGTGGCAGTGACCTACGTCGTTGCTCGCCATGGTGATGCCGAGCACTGCAATGCGATGGTTGTCCAATGCGTCGACTTCAGCGACAGATACCTGATGTTCCCGGTGTAGCCGATCCTTAATACTGTTGACGATGCGTCGCTTATCCTTGAGCGACAGCGAACCGTCGATTGTTAATTCAACCTGAAGAATCCCAACAATCATTGTTCAATAGCGCCGCCGGATTACGCCTACCCACGACGCGGCAGGGTTTAGTCCAGTGTTCGGGCGACGGTCAGACGGTTGTAACACTCGATTGTGTCGCCGGCCTTAATGTCCTCGAAACCTTTGATTCGCAGGCCGCATTCTGTGCCGGCTCGAACTTCCTTGACTTCATCCTTCACACGTCGAAGTGATTCGACTTCGCGATTGTCGATCACAACAACCCCGTCGCGAAGCACGCGGATCATGCCGGTTGAGACCATCGCTCCTTCCGTGACGAGCATGCCGGCGATGTTGCCAAGCTTGCTGATCTTGAAGATTTCCTTGACCTCCGCGAGGCCGAGTTGTTCTTCGCGCTGCTCGGGTTCGAGCAGGCCTTCAAGGCCCTTCTTCAAGTCGTCCGTCAGGTCGTAGATCACGCGGTAGAGTCGAACTTCAACATTGCGTTCGTCGGCAATGTCACGCACAGCCGTGGTCACGCCCACGTGGAAGCCGAGCACGATCGCATCCGACGCGTCGGCCAGCAGTACATCACTTTCAGTGATACCGCCGACCGCGGCATGCAATACACGAACCGCGACTTCGTCGTTGCCGAGTTCTTCAAGCGACTTCTTAAGCACGTCGATCGAGCCTTGCACGTCCGCCTTGAGCACGACGCGCAGGTCCTTGATCGTACCAGCCTTGATCGTCTCGGCGAAGTTGTCCAGCGTGACGCGCGTCTGGCTGGCCAACTGAAGTTGACGTTCGGCTTCACGGTATTGCTTGGCGACGTCTTCAGCCTTCTTCAGCGTGTCGGTAATGTAGAACTTGTCGCCGGCGTCAGGCAGGATATCGATACCGGACAGTTCCAGCGGCGTGGACGGGCCGGCTTCCTTGATCGCATGGCCGCGGTCGTCGGTCATGTCACGCACGCGACCAAATGCACGGCCGATGACGATAAAGTCACCAACGCGCATGGTGCCTTGCTGGACAAGAATGCGCGCGACTGAGCCGCGGCCTTCCTGCATTTCCGCTTCAATGACCATGCCGCGGGCGCGGCCGCCGTGGTCGGCTTGCAGTTCTGCCAGTTCCGCCTGGTAGTCAAGGATTTCCAGCAGGTCTGCAACGCCCTGGCCGGTCGTGCCGCTGGTCTTGACGATTTCCACGTCGCCACCCCAGTCGGTGGGGTTCAGGCCGTGCTCAGCCAACTGGCCGTAAATCTTGTGGATGTTTTCCTCGGTCGCCTGCGCCAAGTCGATTTTGTTCAGCGCGACGACGACAGTAACACCGGCTGCCTTGGCGTGGTTGATCGATTCAATCGTCTGAGGCATCACGCCGTCGTCAGCGGCAACGACCAGCACGACGATGTCCGTGATGTTTGCACCGCGGGCACGCATGGAGGTAAACGCTTCGTGACCCGGCGTGTCGAGGAACACAACGGTCTTCTTGTTACCGTCTGAGCCGTCAATCGTGACGCGGTATGCACCGACGTGCTGGGTAATACCGCCAGCTTCATGCGCGGCAACATCCTCTTGGCGAATTCGATCCAGCAGGCTGGTCTTGCCGTGGTCAACGTGGCCGAGCACCGCAACGACCGGCGGGCGGCGTTTGACGTCGACTTCTTCCAGTTTTTCAAACTCTTCGAGGACCGCCTGTTCGGCTGTCTGGCGTTCCTTCACCTCCAGCTCGATGTTGTATTCCATGGCCACTTCCATCGCCATCTCGTTATCGATGGCGGAGTTGATCGTGGCCATGACGCCTTTGCCGAACAGATATTTGATCACGTCGGCAGACTTGATGCCTGTTTCGGCGGAAAGACTTTTGATGGTGATTGGTTCGGCGATTTCGACCTTGCCGCCGATCTGTGCCGGCGTTGGGGCCGCGCTCGCGTTGGAGCCCTTGGATCGCATCGCGCGTCGGCGCTGCTTGAGGAACCCTGGCGCGCCTTTGAGACGGGCGTCGAGCTCGATCAGATCCTGTTCGCTCATTTTGCCGGGGCCGATGGGCATGGCATCTGCCGAACGACCACGGCGCGAACTTTGACTGCGTCGTTTGTTGGGGCGACCCGTCGGGCCGTCCTGCATGCCGCCGCCGGCGCCACCGCCACCTGCGCCGCGGCCTCGGACCGGACCGCGTGAGCGTGTGATACCAGGCACGCCGACATCCGCTGGCGCCTGACCACCGCCGCCACCCTGGTAGCCACCGCCGCCGCCATTGTTACCCATTGGACGTCTTGGACGAGGTGCTTCAAGACGCTCGGGCTGTTCCACGCGAACGACGCGCGGGCCCTTGAGTGCGGCTTCCTTTGGTTTTTCCAGTTTTTCGCCGACCGGCTTGATGTCCTTGGGTCGTTCCGGCACGTTTACTTCGCCGACGGGTTTGACTTCCTCGGGCTCAGCCGGTGTTTCCGGTTCCGCGGGTGGTGCTTCCGGCACCTCGGCGACCGGCTCGGCGACCTTGGGTGCTTCTTCTTCGGGAGTCTTTTCTTCGACCGGCGCAGGTGCGGCCTCTTCCGGCTGCTTCGGTTCTGCTATCACGGTCGCCTTTACCGGCGTTTCTACAGCTTCGGCCGGCGCTTCCTTCTTAGGCGTCGCTTTCTTCTTCGCGGCACGTTTGCGACGCGGCACCCGCGCCTTTTCCAGGTCAACAGGAGCCGCTGTTTCCACAGCCGTGTGGGGCGCTTCTTCTGCCGCTTCGCTGCTGAACCATTCGGTGATCGTGACAGCGAGCCCGATCTTCACCACGGACATATGGTTCGTGATGCCGGGAACACCTTCCGCCTGGCACTTCGACACGATGGCCTTGCTGGTTACACCCAGCTCTTTGGCGATTTCAAATACGCGCTTGGCCTTAGCCAAAACAGACTCCTTGTCCAATCATTTGCCGAGCAAATGCCAAGTCACAAGACTCAGCTACCAGTAGGGGCGTCAGCCTGCTCGGATGATTCTTCTTTCGTCTCATCTTCCTCAGATGCTGAAGGCGCTTCCGCATCGGTTTCCGGGGCGGTCTTGCGATCTTCGAGCATGTCAACAATGCTGCTGCCATCGTCGGCCGCAGCTTCTTCTTCCGCGGGTGCATCGTCTTCGCCTGCATCTTCCGCTGGCGCTGCCGGGGCGTCGCCAAGAATGTCGCCGAAAACTGCTGCCGCCTGAGCTTCGCCGGGCATGGCCGCAAGTGCTTCGGCTTCTTCCTTCTTGCGCTTTTCTTCCTCCTCCTTCTCCTTCTGCTGCTGTTCGGCCACTTCGCGTGCCCGCTCGGCTGCGATCTCGACGAGCTTCGCCGCTTCCTCCGGCGTGCATTCCACGGCTTCGGTCAGGTAGTCCGCACCGACTTCCTCGATATCGAACACGCTGATCACGCCGAGCGCCGCCAGACGGTCGATCTGGTCTTCGGTGAGGATGTCTGCCTTCTCGAGGCACTCCTGCATGATGTCCAGACCCTTGGCGAATTCGCCGGGGGTGAGGATGTCCACGTCCCAACCTGTCAGCCGGGCGGCGAGGCGCACGTTCTGGCCACGCTTGCCAATTGCCAGTGAGAGCTGATCTTCCTTGACCACGACCGTCGCGCGGCCCAACTCGAAGCAGAGGCTGATTTCCACGACCTCAGCAGGTTTCAATGCGTTCTGGATCAGGATCTGACTCGACTCGTTCCAGCGCACGATGTCGATCTTCTCGCCACCGAGTTCATCGACGATGTTCTTGATGCGGCTGCCTCGCACGCCGACGCAGGCGCCGACCGCGTCCACTTTGGAGTCGATCGATGAGACCGCCAACTTGGTGCGGTGGCCAGGTTCGCGAGCCATCGCCTTGATTTCGATGATACGTTCAGCGACTTCCGGCACTTCGATCTCAAACAAGCGACGAATAAAGTCCGGATGGGCTCGCGACAGAACGATCTTGACCTGGTTACCCGCTTCGCGAACGTCCAGGATCAGGCAGCGGACCCGTTCGCCGGGAGCGTGCTGTTCGCCGGGAATCTGCTCGCTGCGCGGCATGAAGCCTTCGGCGCGGCCGATCTGAACGACCAGGGCGCCGCCTTCATAGCGCTGTGCCATGCCGGTAGCCAGTTCGCCGACACGGTCGATGTATTCGTTGTAAATGCTGGCCCGCTCATCTTCGCGGAACCGTTGGATCATGACCTGCTTGGCGGTCTGGGCGGGGATTCGGCCGAGTGACTCAAGCGTGATTTCTTCGTCGCCGCGCCACAGTTGGATCTTGCCGGTGATGCGGTCGACTTCACATCGGAACTCTTCAGTATCAATGGCATTGAAGTGCTTACGAGCAGCAGACACCATGGCCTGCTCGATGTCGGTCAGCAGCGAGTCCTTCTCCACGTTACGGTCACGGGAGATTGAGTCGATCAGTCTTAACAGCTCTTGTGAATTCATATTGTCCTGGTTCCTATTCAGTTGTCGGGCCGCGTCGTGCGTTGCCCATTCTTCAGTTTTCACCGACCCGAATGCCGTATAAAACAAAACAGCCACGGACCGCCTTGTTCAGCGTCGTGGCCTGATGCTTCGTAATCCAGAATCTGTCCGACTGATTTCCAGTCGGCTGGATTACAACCGATGCACTTATACGCCGTGCATTAGTTCATTCGCGGTTTCTCCTTCCATGGACATCCGTGCTCGGAACCCCGGAAACCGCTTGAACCCGACGGCGCAGGAAGCTTGCCACTGACTGGTGGGGCCTGACCCGCACCATCACTTGGTCGTCGCCTCTTGAGCAAATTGTGCCGACAAATCATGCATCGATTCGGCCTCAGGTCACTACCGGACACCACGCCCGGCGTAAACGCGTGAATCGAACAGTCTACGTTAAACCCGGGTTGTGTCAAGCTTTTAAGGGATTTGCACAGGGTGTCAACAAGGCGGGATCGAGACCTTGTCTGGAACTAACGATGTCAGGTAACTCTTCCGAACAAAGTGGTTTAGGAACTTATCGGACCAGGGGGTTCGTTGTGTCGCCTGTGGCACCCACAGAGCCGGGGTGTCTCCACCCCGGGTTGGGCGTGAGCCCAAGCAGTACCTCGAGAACATGAGCAGGCGCTCATCCAGGGGCGAAGACGCCCCGGCTCGGTATCGTGCTCTGATATCCCAGGTCATTTAAAATGACTTGCATCCAACGCCGCTTTACGGCAAAATACCTCGCTTGCCCGGCCCCGGTGGGGGGCGGCCTTGAATTGAAGAACCAGTTGTTGGAAATGATTGACCATGGCTCACTCGCTTAGTGCCAAGAAACGTATTCGTCAGAATGAAACCGCCCGTGCCCGCAACCGCTGGCGCAAGCGTTCCTACCGCGTCGCCATCACGGAATATGCGGAAACCATCCTGCACGGCACCGTGGAGCAGGCGGAGAAGGAACTGCAGGCGTTATACAAGCTACTCGACCGTGTGGCCGCCAAGGGCGTAATGCACAAGAACGCGGCGTCACGCTACAAGTCGCGTCTGGCTGCGAAGCTGAATGCCAAGCGAGCCGCCGCCGCATAAATAGTCCTGCTAACAATGAAATAAGCAAAGCCCTGCTTGAGAGAGCGGGGCTTTTTCATGCGCTAAGAAGCAGTCCGCCATCGTCTCTACGCTCGTAACCACCTACGATGAGGACTGAGATTCACCATGAATATCCTCATCCAAACCCTCGGCTCGCGTGGCGATGTGCAGCCCTACGTCGCGCTCGGTAAACACCTGCAAGCCGCCGGCCACACGGTTACACTCTGCACCTCCTGCAGCTTCGAGTCGTTCATCACCGCCCACGGCCTGAACTATGCGTACATGAACGACGACTTCATCGAACTGGCTCGCTCCGACGATGGGCGCATGTTGATGGAGTCGTTGACCAACGCGTGGGAAGTGATGAAAGCCACCCGCCGCATGCAGAAGAAAGTTGCACCCATGCAGTACCGCATGCTGGATGACATGTGGACAGCGGCGCAGCAGACCAGTCCCGACTTGATCATCTACCACCCCAAGGCATTCGGCGCATCGCACTACGCCGAGAAACTCGGTATTCGCGCGATCATGGCGCTGGTTATCCCGATGTTTGTTCCAACCGGTGAATTCCCCGCGCCAGGGTTTCCGCAGTGGAAGCTGGGCAAGGCCTACAACCGCATGACGTGCTGGCTGGTCGGTAAGCTCTTCACTACATCGACCCGCAAGTACGTCAGAAAGTGGCGCGTAGAAAACGGCATGACACCTCAGCCACGCGGCGTCAGTATGTTACAAATGACGGACGGTACACCGATTCCCGTGCTGCATGGGTTCAGCAAACATGTCATCCCCGAGCCGATTGACTGGCCTGATACCGCGACTGTCAATGGCTATTGGTTTCTGGATCAGCTTGAGACCTGGGAGCCACCTGCCGAGCTGGAACAGTTCCTCGCTGCCGGTGACCCGCCGGTCTATGTCGGGTTCGGCAGCATGGCGAGACGCGATGCCGGACCGCTTACGGAGTTGGTCATCAGTGCATTGCAGCAGGCAAAAGTGCGTGGGTTGCTTGCCGCTGGTTGGGGCGGCCTCGCACCATCGAAAGAAGGTTTACCCGACACGATTTTCGCGATTGATAAAGCCCCGCACGACTGGCTCTTTCCGCGCATGTCAGCGGTGATCCATCACGGGGGGGCGGGTACGACTGCCGCTGGTATTCGGGCGGGCAAGCCGACATTGATTTGCCCGTTCTTCGGCGATCAACCATTTTGGGGGTCGCGCGTGCATGATTTGGGTGTTGGCGCCAAACCGATACCGCAGCGGAAACTGACTGTCGAGAATCTTGCAGCGGCGATGCGAAAGATAGTCTCTGATCAGTTGATGCGGGAGCGGGCGGCTACACTGGGAGAGAGACTTCGAGCGGAAAAAATCGAAATCTCTGTATAGCCGAAGCAAAATGTCAGCTCTTGGTTTCGCGACATTCAGCAGGATGAATGAAATAGGCGCCCATCGCCGGTGTAATCGCCGGCCCGCCAGGGGAGATGCCAAGCCATGTGCTGGTCGACGTACACATCGCGTCGGCCGTCAATATCGATTTGAAGTGCGGTTATCTCCCAAGGTGTTGCCGGCCCGTCGTCCGTCTGAACATCCAGAAGCTGAACATCCACCGATGGTGCGGTATCCTGAAACGGCACCAGCAGGGCAGCCATGATGCAGTGCCCTGTGGCGGTGTGCGTGAAAATCAACTGATCGGGTGTCGGGTGGCCCTCATAGGGATATGGGATCGGCTCACATGTCACCTGATCGCAAGAATTGAGGAGCGGTACGAACAGCAGATTGCCGCCGGCGCCTTCGGTTTGCACCTTGTGGTCCGGCAGCATGCGCGAAGGAACACCAACCTGAAAGCGCTGCCGGTAGCAATGTGTGTGACCGGGATCAGCGACCGTAAAGCGGTCGATCAGAATCCAGTAGTTGTCGCGCAGATAGAAAAGCTTTCGCCGACAGACCGGCACCGGCTTGTCGAGTCGCGCGTAAGCTTCATGCGCACCGCTGAAGTAAACAAACGACGGCTCAGACCTCCACATATCCACGGTCGGCTTGACCACGTTCGCGAAGCGATAGACGGAGCGCAGAGGCAAATGATGTTCGTCATCCACGGTCGCCACGCTGTGCGAAAATGATTGGTGACGCCAGGTCCGCTCTGGCTCGGTACTTCCATCAGGACCTTTACCGTTGCCGATCAGAATCGGGCGTCCCCGGCTATAGAGCTTCAGGTCGAAGATGCAGCCGTGCCCGTGGCTGGCCACCACGTTGCCTTTCGCGCTTGCTTCAATGGCTGCGTAGTCTGCATGGCGTCCCCAGTCTTGACGCATGACGTAGTAACCGGAATCGGACAGGGCGAAGTCGCATTCGGGTGGCGAAACTGCTTCGAGTTGTTCGTAAGCGGGACGCAAGTCTTCGCCGATGGATGGATAATGCAGACGCTCAATAAGTATGCCTTCTGTTTCGTTGGCAATGCCATCACTGAGATGCTCTGCTAGCCACTTCGCTTCTCCTATGCCAAGAATGGCGGCAATAGATGGCAGTCGGTCGAACGTGTATCCGGGTCCGGAGAAACAGTCGCCGAACGCCGGATATGACCCGTCCGGCGTGATCAGTTTCCACTCGACGTCATACATCTTGCGCAAACGCTCCATGAACGCCGGCGACAGAGCGAGCCCGTTGTGTTGGGCCATGCGCGTTATGTCGAGGAATATATCGCTTGTTCCTGTGTGGTAACTCACGGAGCATTCACGCGTGAAGCCGTCCGGTGCGATGAGCGTACGTATCTGGTTTTCAAAAAACGTAGGGAAAAATGCTCGAAAGCGATCAAAGCCTTTCAACTCAGGGAAGAAAAGGCCGATCTCCCAGAAGCGTCCAAATTCCATAACCCACCAGTTGTGCCCGTCGGGGCTGAGCATGCCGTCGTGCCATGCACGGGCCCGTTGCCATTCCTTATCCACCTGTTCGGCCAGGAAGGCGAATAACGGAGGTAGCGCTTCGTCCGGACATTCCGGCAGGTTCCACGCCAGTTGCAGGAATCGCGCGATGTTCCCCGCCGTGTGATGGGCTGCGGTCTGCCAGGAATCGCGATTGGCTGCCACCTGTTCTGCAAAGGCCAGAAAATGTTCAGACGCAGCCCCGATCAAAACGGTTTGAGGTTTCGCGCATAGGAATGTCTCGCGGCCATCCGGCCAACTGCCGCCTAAGAACGGCACCGCCAGATAGTCATCCATCTGCTGCTTCGCCGTGCTGTGAGTCTCTGTAGAAGATTGTTTGCGCAACTGATCAATAAAGGCAAGGGGAAAGCCCAGCTTCGGTTTCGGCCGATGTCGCAGATGTTTGACCAGTGATACGGCCGCCGTTGTCGGTTCATCAGCGTGATATGCGACGATGGCTTCTGTGTGCTGAAGGTCCGGGCGTTGCCAGTTGATGTGTTCGCAGAGTATCTCGCAACACTGTTCAAGTCCTGCTGTGTTCATCAAAGCTACTTTTCATTTTAAGGAAAAATACAGAATTCTGGCGCGCTGTCATGAGGGTCGGTACAAGGTGCGCACCATTCACATCTATATCAAAGATCAGTCACTTCGTCCGTTTTGGCGAGGAGGTCGTTAATGTCATCAGTGAGCATATCGTTGACATCATCGCCCTTACGCAACTTCTCAAACAGTGACCCGAATTTCTTCAGTCGTGCGGTATCAATTGTTCGCTCTTCCATTGCTGTCATGGTCAGAGGTCCGCGTTGGGCGTGTGTCCGGTTCGCTACTAGTTCATGGTGATACATTGCCCGCCCCAAAATGACAAATGGTAAGTTGACATTTTTTGACGGCCCAAATTGCAGCCGTGCACCGCCCAGCCGCATGCGCATCACCTCAAATTTTGCCAGTCGTCCCGCGCCCAGCCATGCTGCTGCACCACCTGAGACCGCGCCGATCGCCGTTCCTGCCAGAAACGAAGTTCCGCCCAGCATGGAATCGAGCACACCGCCCGCCAGTGCGCCGCTGGCAATTCCCGTCACCATCAGTTGTGATCGGCTCAGTCCCCACAGATACCAACTTTTCATCGCAAAAAGATCTTGCTCCAGTATTTCGAATGCCGGCTCCTCCCGATCGATCGAGTGGTGGTCGTAAATGCTCTGTACTCTGTTGCGGCAGGTCTGTTCACGATCTCGCATCTTCTGCTTGTATTTTTCAATCAGCGATGGTTTACTCACTTCCGCATCGTTTTCGTCGGCCAGGTCACGGCTGACGCTTAAAGTCACTATGTCGCGAAGCATCGCCACAATTTCCCTTGCAGCGCGATGTTGCTTTGCGCGCCGATCGGCGATGAGAATTTCAACCGCCTGGTTCAAACCTGGCTGCCATGGCTCTTCGATTTGCCCGAACGCACGCAGCAATTCGATTTGTTTCGTAAAGTCCGCATCCAGCGCATCGAATACCCGTACCACGTTGAAGTACTGTCCCAGCGCCCGCCGCCATTCTTCGATATGATCTGTTTCACGAATAGGGTTAATCAGCGCCAGCCGCGGTTGTCCGCTCCATCGCAGAATCTCCATCTCCGATTCGTATTCCGGACCGTATGGCACAGAGCCATCCACCACGTAAAGGATTCCGGCGCCTTCCAACAACGGTGTCAATAATTGGCATTCATCTACAAATCGATCCTGTCCGCGATGCGCATCGACGAACGCGCGCACAATGCCCCTGTGTCCCGCAGCCGTAGTCTCATGCTGCTTCATCCATGCCATCGCCTGACGCGCTCGTTGAAACCCCGGCGTGTCCACCAGTTGATACAGCACTCGTCGGTCTATCTCCATCGGGAAATAGCGACACCGTATTGTCGTGCCCGGTTCCGGCGCGACGCGCACTGAATCATCGCGGGCCAGCGTCGAAACAATGCTCGACTTACCTTTGTTCGGATGTCCCACTACGGCGAAAGTCGGCACACTCATGTCCCTGCCTCCCGACGCACATCACGTACAGCAAGCCACGGATCTCCCAGTGTCGCCAAACGTTTCTGCCACACATCCTTCTGTTCGCTATCAGCATCGACCGGTGCGACGTTGATCGACCGGCCGTCTCCGATCGCGCGACGAAGATCGCTGACGAAGTCCAGAAACTCGCCCATCGGCGGTTCAAACGCTTTCACCAGGATCACCACCGACCCAGGTCGTTCGCGAATCAGATCGATCGCCTTCTGATCTTCATCGACGTCTCGCATCCCGCCTGCATGAAGCACGATGTCGCCGACTTCTGAAAAACAGGTTCGACAGAGGGTAATCGCCTGATCGTCGGTTAAGTCCAAATCGGACCAGTTGACGATGGTCCCCGCGCCGTTCGTCTTCGGATTTACCGCTTCGGTCACCGTTGTGTTGCTTGTCTTATGCGGTTCATTTTCCGTTGCCTGTGTTTGTACCAGCGGCGCATGCATTCGATCGAAGAGTTGCGAAACGCCCGGCGTTGTCATCACTGCGTCGCGCGCCACACGCTTCAGTCGAATTCGCGCAATCGCCAGCGTGATCAGCCGTGGGGCAAGGCCGTACACAACCATGCACGCAATCAGAAAAGGCCACCAGCCACCATATTGTTCCGGATTGCCGAGATCATCACTCGTCGTGTTCATCTCCAGCCGAAATATTCGCGTCGTGTCGATCAGATCGCGCGGTGGAACCGCGTCGGGAAATAGCTGTGCCCACGGCCGGGACAACGTATTGGTGATCTGATGCAGCGTCTGTCCATCCGCCTCAAGCGTCGTTCCCCAGCCGAACGCAAGATCGGTAAACACCACCAGGCTGATCGCTGTCACGATTGCTGAGATGTTAAATGCGACAGCAAGTAGTTGTGTCAGGTGAATGATCAGCCACTTGTGTACCTTGCCAAATACGCGCGTGTGGCTCTTTGCTGTGCCTATTGCTCGCTCGAACCCTTCGCGCACTGATTGATCGAATCGTTGGAGCAACAACGTGACCCACCGCCCCGGACTGAATAATGACAGCGCATCAAAGACCCCGCGGCCTGCCGATAATGCCATCATCAGCCACGCGACCAGCAGTAACAGTTGTAATCCGACAAACACCGCCAGGACATGCACCACGTTGACTGGTTGTTTGCCCGTATAGTGAAATAGCCCACCTGCCGTTATGCACCCTGCGACTAATCCAACGGCGATCATCGATGCACGGATAAGCCACAGGGCATGATCCACCTTGTAGCCTATTGTCGGCTCACGTACTTCGTTCAGCCAGGTAAGGACTTGTGTCCGCCTGTCTTGTTTTAGAAAGTCATCCTTCAACGCGATCGACCGGTCGCGCTGTTGCAGAGTCCTTTCGTCCGCCTCGGTGTCGGTATGCGTTTGCTCATGCAACTCAATGAGTTGAGCAATCGCGGATAACGTTCTTGGCCGATGATCTGACATCGCATGCGATTATACGGTCTATGTGAACAACGCTCTCGCAGGGAGACTCGGGGTGTTAATCTTCGCGCATATCGAGGATGCCGAAATAGCTTCAGATACTTTTCGTGAGTAAATCCACGTTTGACTGCGGGCACTATCACCGTATTAAATGATCAAGACCCCACTGTCACGTCCGCGCTAAATCGCTCCCGCGCGTTTCTGACGAGTAACTTTCGCAACACCGCCAGCAACGTCTCCGCTGGCTTCAGGTAGTTGGCCGGTGGGCGGTAGTACACCGTTTGCTCGTCAATCACACTGACTCTTCCGGGCGCGCCTTCAAAGACTGGCTCCAGTTCCTGTGGATGGTCCGTCATGAAGATCAGGTCTGGGCCTTCGAGTTTGAGTTTCTTTACATCCAGCAGAGTGGCGGCGACACGCAATTCGGCCAGATCGATAAAGGCTTGGGCTTGCGGCGGTGGTGGACCGTACGCGTCGGTCAGGTCAGTGACCACGCCGTCGAGTTGTTTGAGCGTGACCGCTCGGCTCAGGCGACGATAAGCCTCCATGCGGAACTTGTCAGACGCGATATAGGTCTTGGGCAGTTGGCCGGAGATCGGCAGTTCCAGATGCGTGCGCATCGGGGCGATGATCTTTTCCCGTTTGAGCTTCTTGGTTTCCTGCTCGAGCAACTGGCAGTACATCTCATAACCCACTGCTGCGATGTGGCCGGACTGTTCTGAGCCGAGCAAGTTGCCCGCGCCGCGAATTTCCAGATCGCGCATGGCAATCTTGAACCCCGCACCAAGCATGGCATATTGCTCGATCGCTCGCAGGCGCTGGGCGGCATGATCGGTGACCGGTCTGTCCTCCGGTAACATCAGGTAGCAGTACGCGCGGTGCTTGTAACGTCCGACACGACCGCGCAGCTGATGCAGGTCGGCCAAGCCGAAGTGGTCCGCGCGGTTGATGAACATGGTGTTGGCAGTCGGGATGTCGATGCCGGATTCAATGATGGTGGTGCTGACGAGGATGTCCGCCTGACGACGAATGAACTGGAGCATGACCTTTTCCAGTTCCGGGCCGGACATCTGGCCGTGTCCAACGATGATGCGCGCGCTGGGCACCATGGCTTGCAGTTCGTTGGCGATGTCCTGAATGTTATGCACGCGGTTGTGGACGAAGAAGATCTGCCCGTCACGATTGAGTTCGCGGATGATCGCGTCCTTGATTCGTTCGCGACTATATGGGATGACTTCCGTCACAATCGCACGGCGGTCCAGCGGCGGCGTAGTCAGACTGCTGATGTCGCGCAGACCGAGCATGGACATATGCAGCGTACGTGGGATTGGCGTGGCGGACAGTGTCAGCACGTCGGCTGTCAGGCGGAACTGAAGTAAGCGGTTCTTGTGTTCCACGCCAAAGCGTTGTTCTTCATCGATGATGACCAGACCCAGGTCGGCAAAACGCACATCTTTACTGAGCAGGCGATGTGTGCCGATGATGACGTCGACCTGGCCGGCGGCGAGCTTGTCTAGCGTCTGCCGTTGTTTCTTGCCGGTTTTGAAGCGGCTGATCGATTCAACCTTAAACGGATAGTCCGCCATACGACTGCGGAAGGTACGCTCGTGTTGTTCCGCCAAGACGGTGGTGGGCACGAGTACCGCGACCTGCTTGCCAAACTCGACTGCCTTGAACGCGGCACGGATGGCGACTTCTGTCTTGCCAAAACCCACATCGCCGCAGATCAGTCGATCCATGGGCTGTGGGCGGGACATGTCTTTCTTGGTTGCGGCGATGGCAGCCAGTTGGTCCGGCGTCTCCTCGTATGGGAATTCGGCTTCGAATTCTGTTTGCCACGCGGTGTCTTGCGGGTAGTGCAGGCCGGGCATGCTCGATCGGGCGGCCTGCACACGCAACAGTTCGGCAGCCATATCCTTGACCGCTTCGGTGACCTGTTCCTTCTGTTTGGCCCATCGCTTGCCACCCAGCACCGACAGTGGCGGCGCGCCGTGAAACCCGCCGACATACTTTTGTACCAAGTCGATTTGTGAAGCGGGTACGTGCAGCAGCGCCTTGCCGCCGAACTCCAGTGTCAGGAATTCTTCGGAGGGTTTGTCCTTTCCGGCGGCCGGCTTCATCGTTCTCAGGCCGACGAACCGGGCAATGCCGTGATCGGCATGTACGACGTAATCCCCGACATTCAGGTCGAGAAATGCATCGGCCGCGCGAGTGGTATCGCCAGTGGTGCTGATTTTGCGCACACGACGGCGCGCATGGTATCGATGGAACAACTCTTGGTGCGGCACAACCATGAATCGGTCTGCAGCGTCGTCATCCGGCAAGCCCCAGGCAAACCCACGATGTAGATAGCCGACTTCATTGCCGATGCTGTCGGTTTGCTCGGGCGTAAACTCACGCAACAGTTCGTTGAGCCGATCGCGTTCTGCCGGCTGTGGGCACAGGACATAGACATTGCCGTTTTCACCTTCGGCTGACCACTGACCAAGTTCTTTCACGGCTACGGATGCATTTTCGTCAAAGACAGGCAGGGCGCGAACCGGCACGCGCACGAGTTGCTTCTCATCCGTGTCACCGGCCTTGAACTGGTTCACCTCGACATGTGGCCGGGCAATCATGGCCTTGAAAACCGACGGCGGAGCATAGATGCCACGCGGGTTGGTCAGCCGTTCGTAGTACCCGCGTGCCTGTTCGGACAGTTCCATCAGTTCGCTTAAGACGACGATGGTGTCTTGTCGCAAGAGTGTCCAGAGCGCGGTGGTGTTTTCATCGGATTGCAGTTGATCCGTATTGGCCCCGATCAGCTGAATCTGTTGCAGTCGATCGCCCGAGCCCATAGTGTCTGGATCGATACGGCAGATGGTGTCGATTTCATCGCCGAAATAGTCCAGGCGGATTGGCCCGGCCGAACTGTCAACATCCGTTGCGTCAACGGCAGATGTGAAGGCAATACCAGCGGGTGGGTAGATGTCCACAATACCACCGCGTACGGCAAATTCACCGGGGTTCTCAATCGCGTCAACGCGCTCGTAGCCGGCCTGTGTCAGCCATTCAAACAGTCTGCCGGGAGCGATTTGCGAACCAACATGCAGTGACATTTGCAGATTGGCCAGTGCCTCGGGCTGTGGCACGGATTGCATGATCGCCTGAATCGGCGCGATGATTACTTCTGCACGCGGTGGCTCGTCGGCATCTGCGACCAGCTTGCGCACCATGGCCAGACGTTCGGCCAGCAGATCGAGGCTGACGGTTGATTCCCCCGGCAGCACTTCCAGCGCGCCGAAGCGATGCACGCCGAGCGTGTAGCCGGCCGCTTCATAAAGTGCGAGATCGTCCAGTGCTTCGTCGGCCTCATCAAGGTGGGCAACGATCAGCAGCGTGGGGCGTTTGAGTCGCGTTGCAACCGCACCCGCGATGAGCGTGGTGCTGGACCCCTGGCTTGCTTCCATGGCCACGCGTGGTGCACCGGTCGCGGACAACCGTTCACATAGCGCGGTTGTCGTGGCTGATTCCACTAACCGTTTTAGCCAAGGGTGTTCGGATGACATCGTTACGATTGATCGGTTGAACTGGGTTTGGTCACGTTCAATACAACCGGCACATCAATGGCGCCGGGTGGTGGTGCGGCCGGCTTGGGCACGTCCAGCGCCGGGACGTTCAGTTCTCGCACCATGGCGATTTCGTCGCACGCCTGATTCTTTGGGCACCGGGCACATTCGCTCCAGACTTTCATCGGCAGTTGCTGACGATCCAGCACAGTAAACCCGCATTTTTCGAAGAACGTTTGTTCATACGTCAGGCTCATCAGCTTGGCGATGCCGAGCGATTCCGCTTCGGCGATCACCGCCATGACGAGTTGCTTGCCCAACCCCTTGCCTCGCTGCGAAGGCGACACGGCCAGGGCGTAGACCTCGGCAAGGTTGCCCCAGATGATACCCAGGCCGCACACGCCGACGACTTCTTTGTTGTCATCAATCGCCACGTGAAAATCGCGCGCATGCTCGTAGAGGAACTCCATTGAGCGATGCAGCATGAGCCCGAACTCGGCGCAATCGTTAATGATCTTGCCGAGTGCCGGAATATCAGCGATGGTCGCGCGGCGAATCATGATGGGCATTGTATGCAGTTTGTGAGTAAACGTGCGAGCGTGACAATATATTCAGGGCAGCGAGCCGCTACGTCCTCGTGGCGGTTAATCTTCAGTCGCCAGTACATATTCGTAAGCAGAACCGCGAACACTTCCGGGCGTGATCGCCGCGGCTCGCTGCGAAGGATTACTTCTCAACCGGCACCACAATACCGCGCATTATGATGTTCTGAGCGAAAAGGAACACGAGGAACGTTGGGATTGCTGCGATGATCAGCGACGCAAACGTAATCCCTTCGTGGCTGCGCTGTTGCAACTGATACAGCATCGGCATCAGGGTCCACATCTCGCGGTCCTGGCAGATCAGCAGTGCGAACAGGAAGTTCGCGTACGCATGTGTAAAGGCCTGCAGCGCGATGTAAGCCAGTACCGGCTTGGACAGGTTCATGCAGATCTGCCAGAAGATGATCCACTCATTTGCGCCGTCGAGACTGGCCGATTCATACAACTCGCGCGGCTGTGAATCGAAGAAACCCTTGAGGATGAAGATCGCATAGCCGTTTGCCAGCCCCGGCAGAATCAGCGCGGCAAATGTGTTCAGCAGGCCTAAATTACGCAACATCAGGAACACCGGAATTTGCGTCACCATCGGCGGAAACGCCATGGTCAGCATCAGGAACAGCAGAATGGTGTACGTCGTCGGCAGGCGGAATCGGCTCATGGCGTAGGCTGCCATGGGGTTGACGATCAGCGCGGAGAGGATTGCCAGGCTGCAATAGATCACTGTGTTCCACAGGGCGCGTCCCTGCAGCGCCATGTAGTCGACCACCATGCGGTAGTTACGGCCGATGAATTCCCACTTCAACTCGCCGGCGTTGTCGAGAAAGTCGATGTAATGCGCATCCTGTTGCGGCATGGGGATATCCGCCAGTGAGGCATACCGCGTGCCGAACGTCTGGTTGATTTGCTCAACCGAGTCATACTTGGCGAGCAGGTGGTCCTGCCACTGAAAGTCCAGGCAGTCGATGCGGAGATGGCCGACCGACATCTGGTGCATGGTGTTGGTCGTGGGGTCTTTCCAGCCTTGAATAAAGGCGTCCCAGTCACTGAGCACAATACCCTGTGGCGGGTCGGATACCAGCGGCACCTCCTCGAACGACTGGTATTCCGTGCCATACAGGCTGTTCAACGAGTTGATCTTCAGGTACTTCGCTTTCAGGAACGTGCGATAGTCCGTTACCGCTTCCGCGTCGGGTTTGATCCATAACAGGTTGAGATCCGCGCGCACGAACTTTTCCCATTCCTCGCGCACAGGTGGGGGGGCGTCGGTTGGATATCGGCGGGGAAGGTACAACTCGTCATAGGATGCGAAGTTGGTCTCATGCTTTTCGTTGTACGTTTCGATATTGCGCGTGTATTGCGTCTTAATGAACAGCGTCTTGTAAACCCCCTCTACGCTGGTGTAATAGCGGAACCACTCCGGTTGCCGTTCGCGGAATTCTGTCATGCGAGAAGCGATCGGTGACTTGAGCAACTTTTCCCGACGGATCATGTGCGGCGAGACGCGAGCAATCACACTCGTCCAGTCGACAAAATAACTGTTCAACGCCTCGTTGACTTTCGCGATGTCGCCGTCGAAATCTTCGTGCAGTTCACCCGCATAAGCGCGAAGCATGATCGGCCGTGTGCCACGGGTGGAGTAGACAGCCAGATGACCGAGGTCGTAGCTGTAGACCGGCAGCTGGTTTTCATCGAGGAACGTTTTCCATTCCTGTACCAGTTGGCGATTGGGTGTGGCGGGTTGCGGTACGAGTTCTGTCTTGCCTTCGCGAATAGCCTGCGCGTATTTCGGGTTGCTGTAGGCGATCTCGTCGATGACGATTGATTTGGAGTGCTTCGCTGCTTCCAGCTGTGATGTCAGACGCGTGCGCCACTTTTCGTCTGAAGAAGGTGATAAAGCTGCAACGAGTGTTTCAAGTTTTTCGATGTCTTCAATTTGTTTTTTCAGTTTGTCGATCTGATCCTGACCAACGTATCCGAGCGGGCTGATTTTCTCGAACGTGGGAATGTCGGTGTCATAAGCGATCTTCATGTAATCCAGCCGCTCGTTGAACATCGCTTCCATGTGTTTGCGATACAGAAGCACGTCGTCAGCGAGAAATCCTGGAATGACGCGCAGCTCTTTCTGATCAACGGTGCTCTTGGTGCTGCCCGCAATCATGAGCACGAACGGATACACCATCGTGATGGCGCCGAGCGACAGGAGCACATAAATCACCAGCACGAGTGCTTTGGCTTTGGCGGCTTTCTTTCCGACTTTCGAGATAATTGGCATGGCTTATAGTTTCTGGTTGCTGGGGTCTCGTACGGTGAGCATTCAGGCGGGGTCTTTAAAGACCCTCGCCACTAATCCCTCGTGATTCACTTCTTCGATCCCGTGGTCTTGAATTCCAGGCGTGACAGGATGCGTAACTGATAGACTGTAAATCCAATCAGCATCGTGCCCAGAACCCACGCCATCGCGGTGGCCGGTCCCATTTTCACATAGGTAAACGCTTCGAAGAAGATGTCCAGGTTGGCGACTTTGGTGCCCGCACCGCCGCCGGTCATGGCGAGGATGTTGGCCGATTGCTGCCACGATCCGATGAACACGCCGACAAAGTTGATGATCACCAGCGGTTTGAGGATCGGGAATACCACGAACAACACTTTGTCGATGAAACTGGCGCCGTCGATGTCGGCTGCTTCGTAGAAGTCATCCGCAATGCCTTTCAGTGCGGCCAGGTAAATCAGGCAACCCGGTCCCATACCCGCCCAGACCATGGGAATTACGCATGCAAGCATGGCGGTGTTACGGTCGTCCAGCCAGCGGTACGGTTCTGGCTGCGTGGCAAACAGACGTCCGGGTAAGCTCATCAAGGTGGAAGGGATACTCTCTCCGCCGGGCAGCAGAATGGGAGACGCCAATGCCCAGCAGGTGTAGAACAGAATCGCAGCAGTTGCGAAGGCGATACAGGCCTGCCACTTGGCTTCGTGGAACCACAGCCGCCTGCCGAATGCGATAGCGACCCACGCCAGCACCACGCCTAACCCGATGTATGCGATGGCCGGTATGGCCATCACAACCTGGTTCAACGCGCCGTGTTCGTTGGACTGGTAAAACATTTTCCAGAGCAGCATCGTGACCAGGCCGGTGATAACTGCAGGCAGGTAATAGACGGTTCGGAAGAACAGCGTGCCGATCGGCACCTCCTGAAGGAGGATGGCTAAGACCACCGGCGGCAGGAACGTCAGCGACACGACCAGGAAGCTGTAACGCAGTGAGTTCCAGACGGATGTCCACCAGCCTTCAAGGTCCCACAGGACGTTACCGAAGTTATCGACCCCGACGAATGCGGAACCCGCAATGCCGTCGATAATGTCGTAGTCCATAAACGCCATGCCGGAGCCTTGCGCCAGCGGGATGTACTGCCAGACAAGAATGGTCAACAGGGCGGGGATCAGGCAAAGGTACGCGAGCCAGTACTTGCGGAACTGCCACTGGCTGGCAGTTTCCGCTTCGGAGCCGAGCTTCTCCGGACGAAATGCGCGAAACACGCGGCGGAATACAAAGAAGAACGCAACGACGACCAGAATCAGCGCGGCAAAGCCGGTGATGCGCCTCAGCGTCATTTCCCGCGGCGGGATTTCACCGATCATCTTACGGTTGGCCTTGGCAACCGATTCGCGCAGCATTTGCTGGAGGACTTCCAGTCGCGCTTCGTCGTTTTCCGGCAGCTCGCCGTTGCGGTACATGTTCTCCGCTTTCTGAAGCGGCTCGGTCATGATGATGTAAGCAAGATTGCTGCCCTGGCCGTACGGCTCGGGCTTACCGGTATTGATCGCGATGTCGAATGTGTCCGACCAGCCGGGCGGGGCGAGGCGAATGATGTCTTCATAGCCGAACCGTTTGAGATACCTCGGGTTGACGAATCGGCCCAAGCCACCTTCAACCAGAATCTTCGTGCGAATTTCCTGTGCTTCGGGCAGTTCGCGGAAGCGAATGAATTCCCACGCGGCGTCGCGCACGACCGGATGCTTGATGCGCGCGAACAGCCCCATCATGCGGCTGTTCAGTTCGCCGCCGCGATGTCGCACGCCGTTTTCATCCGGATAGCCCAGCGGCACCGGGGCCATGCCAGTGACGTCCGGGTTGATGGTCGCGAACATCTTCTCGTCGATGTAGGCGAAGTACATTCCGATCTTGCCTTCGATCCACTTGCGCCCACCTTCGGAGGCGTCCTTGTGTGCATAGCCGCTACGCTTCTTGCCGTTGCGATCAATCCATGGCTCTGCAGACAGCTTGATGTAGTAGTCGAGTGCTTTTGCCGCGGCACGAGAGTCGTACGTACAGGTCCACTTGTCGGTTTCTTCGTCGTAGACCATGACCTCGCCGCCGGCCGACCAGAGGAAGGTGATCCAGTACCACGACTCATGCACGCCGCGACCGAATCGAATGCCGTAGGTGTCTTCTTCCGGGTTGGTCAGTTTGCGACAGGCGTCGAGCATCTGTTCCCATGTCCAGTTTTCATCTGGAAAAGGAACGTTGTGCATTTCGAACAGGTCTTTGCGGTAGAGCAGCACTTTGCCCAACGCACCGTCGTACGGCATGGACCAGATGTGTGTGTTGCCGTTAGGCCCTTTGCGGCGAATGACCGGTTCGATGGCCGGATGGACGCGGATGTTCCATTCGTCTTCCGTCATGCTCGGAACGTAGTTGTCTTCGGGCTTGTCGAGTGGATAGAGAAAGCCGTTTTGAATGTATGTGTCGGACTTTCGAAAGTTGACGTAGAGCACATCCGGCGCCATATCACCTGCAATGGCCAAAAGGTCGGTTTCAACGCCTTCGACCTGGATGCCGGAGAAGGGTTTGAGGCGGACCTCGACATTGCCCCAGTCAAAGTCGCCGTACTTGGCCGGATCGCTTTCGTATTTTGCCTTGTAACGTTCTTTTAGAATCTGCGGGTACTTTTCGACAAATCGCCGCACGATGGCGACGTCTGACAGGGCCTTGGGATCGACACTGGCCGGGTCCGGCAGGGCCCAGACGGTTACCGTGATGACGGTCTTGCCGTCGATGGTTTCGATTTCGCCCGCATTTGCCGGTTGCTGCCATAGACCAAGTAGAGTCAGTATCAACAGAATCAGCGTGGTCGTGGGTCGTGAGTACTTTCGATTCATTCGTTGATTCTCTGTTAGTGCTTTTAGCAATATGTTCGTGCGCACACCCGCCTGCGCGAACGAGCCGCACATGATAGCAGTTGCCGCATATGGCTGCTGATTGGATGGTTGCAGATTGGGGCGGGCTGAATCTGCTGTCTACCTGATTAAATAAGGGAGTTGCCGGGTCAGAATGCCGGGGCGGTTCAGCCTGATGATGACATATGACCAATTGTGGGTGGATGAACTGATTTAAACGACAATTGGTCAGGTAATCATTTCTCTATAAGTGCTTCCGTGAGTTGCGCTTCGTCCCAGATTTCGATTTTCAGCTTCTGCGCTTTTTCGTACTTGCTGCCTGGGGAATCACCGACGACCACGAGGTCGGTCTTTTTTGACACGCTGGAAGTGACTTTGGCGCCGAGGCTTTCAAGCTGTTGCGTCAGTTCTTTCCGATCGTATTGATCGAACGAGCCGGTGATGACGATGGTTTTGCCCGCGAAGGGTGAGTCGATTTCAGCTACGGCTGCTGCTGGCGCCTGTTTCGCGGCCATGTCCACGCCGGCTTCTTTGAGTTGCGCGATGATGTCCTTGCCGGCCTGGCTGTTGACGAATGCGAAGACCGAACTTGCGATCTCCGGGCCAATGCCTGACTTTTCGCCGCTCACTTCGAAATTGGTAATGTCCTCTTCGCTCGCTTGTGCGAGTTGGTCGATTGTCCGGTAATGGCGCGCAAGAATTTGCGACGCACGCGACCCCACGTGACGAATACCCAGGCCAGCCAGCACGCGTTCCAGCCCGCGCGACTTGGACTGCTCGATACCCGCCAGCAGGTTTTTGAGTTTTGTTTCAGCGAAGCGCTCGAGTTCAAGGATTGTTTCCTGATGCTCGGCCAGCCGATAGATGTCCGCGAACGAATGCAGCAGGTCGGCATCTGCCAGTTGGTGAACCACCTTCTCTCCCAAGCCATCGATATCCATCTGGCCGCGCGAAGCAAACCAGATCAATCTTTCGCGCAGCTGCGCCGGGCACTGTGGATTGTTACAGCGGAGGGCCGCTTCGTCTTCCTCGCGCGTGACCGGCCCGCCACAGCTTGGGCAGCCGGTCGGGGGTTCGGTTGGTTTTGATTTGCGCTTGCGCTTTTCAGTGATGACGCGCACGACTTGCGGAATGATTTCGCCCGCTTTTTCAATCACCACCACGTCGTTTACGCGGATATCCTTGCGCCGTACTTCATCAATATTGTGCAGCGTGGCACGCTTGACTGTTGTGCCGGCTACAAACACCGGCTCCAGTTCCGCGACGGGGGTGACGTTGCCGCCCTTGCCGACCTGCCAGGTGATTTCGTTGACAACGGTTTCCGCCTGTTCTGCAGCGAACTTGTAGGCGATGCACCAACGCGGCGCTTTGGAAGTAAATCCGAGTTGCTCCTGCTGGTCGAGGCGGTTGACTTTGACGACCGCGCCGTCGGTACCATAACCGAGCGTGTGGCGGATTTGGTCAAAGTTTTCAATCCACTTCCAGACATTATCCTCACTTTTGCACAACTTGATGTGCGGATTGACAGGCAGGCCCAGCTTACGAATCGTATCGATGAAATCCTTTTGTGACTCGAATGGGTTCGGCTCGATCTGTCCGCAACCGTGCGCGTAGAACATCAATTTGCGCTCAGCAACCGCGCGGCTGTCTTTCTGTTTCAACGTGCCGGCTGTGCTGTTGCGCGGGTTGGCGAAGACGTCCAACCCTTTCTCTTCACGGTCGGCGTTGATACGGACAAATTCATCGTTTGGAATAAAGATTTCGCCACGCACCTCCAGCACAGCCGGCGGCTGCGTGCCGTCATCCGCGTGAAGTGCCAGTGGAATTGCCTTAATCGTGCGGACGTTCTGGGTGATGTCATCCCCTTGCCGGCCATCGCCGCGCGACAGGGCCTGGGCCAGTTTGCCGTCGTCATATCGCAGGCTGACAGCCACGCCATCAATCTTCGGCTCGACCAGATATTCAATGTCGCCGCCAAACAGGTTTTCGGAGGAACCCAGCCCCTTGATGACGCGCTGGTGCCACGCGGACAGTTCTTCCTGCGCATAGGTATTATCGATGCTGAGCATCGGCGTACTGTGGGCAACGGTTTGAAATCCCTCGATCGGCTCGCCGCCGACACGCTGCGTGGGAGAGTCCGGCGTCACCAGGTCGGGGTGCTCCACCTCCAGCTTTTCCAGCTTCTTGAGCAGTTCATCGTACGCCTTGTCATCGATCTGTGGCGCGGCGTCGACGTAGTACAGCCGATTGTGTTTGGCGATTTCCTTGCGAAGCTTTTCGATCTGTTTGGCAGCGTTTGTTGGCATGCGGAGTATTGTAAATAACCCGCCGCCTGTTCGGGAGTTTGTGCTGGTTTCATCCGGATCAGCCGGGAAACTGCATGCTAGAGTTTGCGCATGATTTCGTTCAGTGTGGCACGGGCTTCCGGGGTGAAGCGTTTGTCGTTTGCCGCAACGGTGATGGCACTGGCCTTATTCTGTTGCTTGAGCTGACGGATCAGGTCGATCAGGTGCCGATTCCGGTCGCGCGCATAGACATCGTATGCCTGTTCCAGTTCATGGCGTGAGTGTTCGCTGAGCGGGTCGTTCGCACCGGTCTGGCTGATGGCCCACTCGAGCAGGCCACGCGGCGTGGGTTCTTTTGCGCCGTAACGGAACGAGTCGAGCACCGTTGCAAGCCGCGTTTCAAGTGAACTGAACGGATCAGAAAAGGATTCAGGCAGTTCGGTAAGGGCAGAGCCCGAACGGCCTGACGATTGCTGTTCCAGTTGTGAGAGCCATCCCTGGCTTTGTGTTTCCGGATTGTTCATCTGTTGGACCAATTCCTTTGGAATCAACTGTACGATCGCAGTATTGATCGTGGTAATACCATTGTTTGCAAAACTGACGGTCAAACGTTGACCGACTTTTCCTTTGACGGCCGCACGCGCCGCGGACTTAACGATGCCGTCTCCCCATTCAGGTCGTTTGGGGTGTACAACCACATCACCGGGTTTGTGTTGAATCGTCTCTCTCACGGATGATTGCCGTTCGTGTGGGTTCGGAAGGCAAATCGAATCGGAGGGTTATTCTATCGTCGCTCTGTCAGGGGGCAATTCCCGCTTTGCTCGCTCGTGTAGTTTTTGTAGCAAGTCACAGCTTATTTTGTTGTGGAATTGGCTGTCTGTCGCCGGGCCATGTGTTCGCTGGCGGCGAGCAGTTTGGTCTTGAGAATCAGGACCGCTGCCTCCAGTTGCAGGTCAGTACCCTTTTCCAGCAGCTCGTTCACATCCGGCCACGGCTGGTCCGGGTCAACCGGTTCATCCGGCGTGTGCAGAATATCTGCCTGGCGGCGGAATTCAATAGCATCCGCGACATGCTGATCAGTCATCTCTACAACCATGTCCGGCTCAATGCCCCATTGGTCCGCGTCCGGGTTGCGATGAATCTTTCTACCCAGCGGCAACTGGTAATGCTGCGTGGTGAGTTTTAGCACTGATCGCCCGCCGCTCAGCTGCACGATATCCTGAACGGAGCCCTTGCCGAAACTGCGCGTGCCGACGACGACCGCTTTCTGGTGATCCTGTAGTGCGCCGGACACGATTTCCGACGCACTGGCCGATCCCTGATTTACCAGAATGGTCATGGGTAGCGTCGGATGCGTGCGATGGATATGGGCGGAAAATGAACTGGTCACCTCGCCGTCCACGCGCACGGTTGACACGATTGTTCCTTCACGCACAAATCGGTCGACCATGTCAACGGACTGTTTGAGTAGCCCACCGGGATTAAACCGCAGGTCAAGCACCAGCGCGTTTATTCCCCCCTGTTTTTGCATCTGGTTGATCGCATCGTCCAGGTCATCCGTCGTCTGCGGGATGAACTGGCTGATGCGCACGTATCCGATGTGATCATCGTGGTCGATGTAAAAATCCCATCCGGTTGTGCTGGATTCATCACGCTTCCAGCCCTGCACGGATTCGATCTTGATGCGCGAGCGTGTCAGGACGAATTCCAGTGGGTCCGTTTCGGTCTTGCGCTCAATGGTGAGCTTGACCTTGGTGCCCTCGGGGCCGGTGATTTCACGTACCGCCCAGTCGAGCGTCCAGTGGGATGTGTCCTTGTCGTCGACCTTGGTAATGATGTCGCCGGAACGAACGCCCGCGCGATGAGCTGGTGTGCCCGGCAGGGGGCTGACCACGGTCAGTCGGTTATCCGTTGTGGCAATCTGAATACCCACGCCGTAGAACACGCCCTGCGTATTACGTTCGAACTGTTGCAGGTCGTAAGGCCAGATGACGGCGGTGAAATCGTCCAGCGTGCTGACCGCGCCTTCGGTCAGCTCATAGACCATGACGGCTTCCGGCAGGTTAACGGTCATGCGGTTGCTGGTCAGGATGTCTTCGATGCGTTTGCTGGCGTCAAATGAACTCAGATCGCGATTCACCCTGGTGCACCGAAGGCGAATATCCGTCAGCCGCCTTGTAAAGCGCTCGACGATTTCTTTATCGCCCAGTGTGGCGAAGGCTGTTTCCATGCCTCGGGTTTGGACCATGATGCTCAGGCGATCAATGGCGCCGAGCAGCAATTGCTTGTAGCCGACGGAGTCAACATGGTTGTCAACCACGTGACGGTAGGTTTCGTACATCATTGACGAACGCACGCCCTCGAGCCGTTGCTGCCAGGTTGTCTGGTCATCCATGATGGGCGGCTTGGCATCTTCGTTGCCGTTCTTCTTTGCCGCCTCCAGGAACATCTGGTTCAGTGTTTCCGGTGCGTAAATCCGCAGGACGCGCACCTGCTGTTCCAGTCGTTTGACCTGACTTCGATACGGCTCACGCGGATCGAACAACAGATTCAGTCGACGGTACAGGCTCATGGCTTCGAGCCATTGGCCTTCTGATTCGTCCTCAATAGCGCGTGTTTCCACACTACTGACCAGTTCACGAATCTGTTCGCCCTCCAGAAACTGTTCGGGATCGGTTGCTGTGGCATGCGCTTCGACTGCGTAAACGATTGCCTCGTCGAGCTTGTCCGCTTCAACAGACTCTGCCATCTTCTTGAGGGCTTCTTCGTGCGTTTGCAGTTTGCGCGATGCGTAGTGGGCGACGTGTTCGTTGTACCGCTCCAGCCAGTGGACCAGTTGGGCCGCCTGTTCGTCCGTGGATGCCAGGTCAGCTTCCTTCAACCGCGTCAGTACGTCGTCGAACCGACCGACTTCCGCCATCACGCCCAGTTCATGGGAGGGATTGGGTGAGGCGACCAACGGCCCAGCCGAGCAACTGACCAGCGTGAGCCACAGCATTGCAAGCAGAATTCGTTGTTTCATTGCCAACATCATAGGCAATCAGACCCCGGGTTGGTACCAGTTTGTGGGATACCGGTATATCGGTAAATCACAGTCGGTTAACAAAAAAAGAAAGCCCAGGCTGGTGAAAACCTGGGCTTCGATATAGGTTCTAACAATGATCGAACAACCAGTCGATCATGCGGATTCCTTCTTCGGAGCAGCCAGCAGGTCCGACAGGGCGGTCTTGGCTTCAATGTCATCCTTGTCGATGATGTACTTGGCATTGGGCTGCTTCATGTCCGGTAGGTCATACATCAGGTCGAGCATGATCTCTTCAGTCACGGACCGCAACGCGCGAGCACCTGTTTCGCGGGAAATGGCGCGACGGGCGATCGTCAGCAACGCCTCATGCGTAAATTCAAGTTCTGCCTCTTCCATGGAGAAGAACTGTTGGTACTGTCGCACCAGCGCATTCTTTGGCTCGGTCAGAATCTGGATCAGCGTTTCCTCTGTCAGCGGTGACAGTGAAGTCACGACCGGCAGACGGCCGATCAGTTCCGGAATCATGCCGAACTCGTTCAAGTCTTCCGGCGTGACATCTGCCAGCACATCGTCCTGATCCATCTTGGATGCTGCCGACACATGTTGTTCGGACGCGAAGCCAATTGTCTCATGACCCAGGCGGCGGCGAATGATATCCGTCAGGCCGACAAACGTACCGGCACAGATGAACAGGATATTGCTCGTATCAATCTGAATGTATTGCTGCTCCGGATGCTTTCGTCCACCCTGCGGCGGAACGTTTGCAACGGTGCCTTCGAGCATCTTCAGCAGTGCCTGCTGTACGCCTTCACCGGACACGTCGCGCGTGATGGAGACGTTCTGGCTGGTCTTGCCGATCTTATCGATCTCGTCGATGTAGATGATGCCGCGCTGTGCTGCTTCAACGTCGTAGTCAGCCGCCTGCAGCAGTTTGAGCAACAGGTTTTCAACGTCTTCACCCACGTAACCGGCTTCGGTCAGCGTGGTGGCGTCGCCAATGGCGAACGGCACGTTCAGCGTGCGCGCCAGTGTCTTGGCCAGCAGCGTCTTGCCGGAACCGGTCGGGCCGATCAGCAGGACGTTTGATTTTTCCAGTTCAACGTTGCCGTCTTTGTCTTCCGCAGTCAATCGCTTGTAGTGATTGTGCACGGCAACGGAAAGGGCGCGCTTGGCGCGCATCTGGCCGACGGCGTACTGATCGAGAAACTCTTTGATCTGCCGAGGGGAGGGGATGGTGTCGAACGTCGCTCGGCCGGTATGCACGCGGCGGCGCTCCTGCCGGAAGATGTTCTGGCACAGATCAACACAGTTCGAACAGATATAAACGTCGTTGGGTCCCTCAACCATTGGCCCGACCTCACGCGAGGTCTTGCCGCAGAACGAGCAGGTGGTGATGCGCCGGCCTTTGAAGCCGTCGTCACCGCCGTTGGACCCGCCCCCACCGCTACCGCGGGGGCCCTTTGGTGTACGTCCGCTGGTCATTGATTACTTCCGTTGTTTCAGGCGATTGCTGCCTGAAACCATTCTCGGCGATCATTTGGGCGAGCTGATGCTCTCCCCTCTAAATTGATGATCGTCCAATCCACATAATGTCTTAACGCGATGCAAGAAATCCCTTACGACGCTCTCGGAGTAGGGATCGTTACATTCGGCATATTTTAGCACGTGAATGATTACATGAGCGAGCCCTTCAGGGGTTATCCTCAGGTAAATCACAAATTTTCGACCATCGTTGGTCCATATTAGGGTTATCACCTGTGTTATTGGAAGCTCGGTGGTGGCTCAGGGCATGCAATCCGCAACTCAGGGGTTATGTGAATACACCTTGCAGTTGACTTTCGATTTGTGAACTATGTTTTTTCAATCAACCAGTTAAGGGTTGCTCCTTATTCCTTCGTCGCGCATACTGCCGCCGTCCATTCAGGCATGAGGCCTTTAAGGAGCATTGGCCATGTCCGGTTCCGTTCTGACCGATCAGCAGATTGAGCACTTTCTTGAGCGCGGCCACGTCGTGATCAAAGGTTGTTTTGACCGCAGCCTTGCCGAGCCGTGGACCGATTTCGCGTTCAAGCGCCTTGGCTATGACAAGCACGATCTATCAACATGGAAAGAGCCGGTCGTCCATATGCCCAGACGACAGGAAGTGTCTGTCCAGACGATCGCCCTTCATGCGTGGAAAGCGATTTGTGAACTGCTTGGCGGCGAAGACCGTTTGGTGCCCGAATATTTGTGGCATGATGGCTTTATTGCGAATTTTCACCTCGGCTCGAATGAGCCCTGGCAGCCGCCATCAGTCGATATATCTGGATGGCACAAAGACGGCGATGCTTTTCGTCATTTCCTCGATTCGCCCGAGCAGGGCTTGCTGACCCTGATGCTGTTCTCCGACATCGCCCCGCGCGGCGGCGGCACGTTTGTCGCACCTGATTCAGTACCGGTGGTCTCTCGCTATCTGGCCGATCATCCGGAGGGTGTTTTGCCGACGGCGTTCCCCGTTAAGAAACTGATTGGCGAATGCAGCGAGTTTATAGAGGTGACAGGTGAAGTCGGGGACCTGATCCTTCTGCATCCGTTCATCCTGCACGCGTCGTCACAGAACCACAGCGGGACAGCGCGGTTCCTGATCAATCCGCCTGTTGCACTGCGCGAGCCGATGAATTTCGACCGCGAAGACCCGAATGAATTTTCACTTGTAGAGCGCGCTATTCTGCGCGGCCTGGGCGTGGAGCGTTATGCATTTAAACCCACGTCGCCGCGCGAAGAAGTCATCCCGGAGCGCAGAAAGATGCAGGCGAAGTTGCTCGAGGAAGAACGCGCCCGGCTTGGCGAGACGGGTTAGCGTTTGTCTTTCATTATTTCTGTCAAGGAGTGTATTTATGCGCTGGGCACTTTGTATATTCTTTTTGACGGTTATCGTATTTGTTGAATCAATCACTTTCGCAAAACCAGCTAAGCCAAGTGGCCTTATGGGTGGATGCTATGAAAGACTGTCTGATGGACGTGTCGGCAAGCAAATTCCTGGCGTGCGAATTGCGTATGTAAGTGAAGATGGCAGTTGGTCAAAGACCGTCGACGCTGGACAAGGCGGGCGCTATCGTGTTGCACTGCCGAAAGGTCGGTACAAAGTAATTGCACTTGCTCCGGGGTATAAACCTTATAAGACCGGGCAGGGGTTCTCCGTGGTGACCGGTGACAAGGGGTATCAGACATCGAATATTTTTCTACACCGGCAGGAAGAGTGATCTTGCGACGTGCCTCTTGTCATTGCCGCTATCTAGAAATCTTAGAGTGACGTACCCAGTCATAGAGTCCCGACACGTCAGTTTGAATTTTGCTGCACATCGCACGGTGTAAATCAGTTTTCACAGCGCGGTGCGTTTCACCTGTAGAGAGGTTCACCGTCTCTTCCGGATCATCAGTGAGGTTGTACAGTTCATCACATTCGTCAAACCGATGAAGTATGTACTTCCAATCGCCACGACGGATCATGATGCTGCTGGCCAGGCGATCCATACCGGTTTCCTCATTGTGCTTGTCAACATCACCAATCTCAGAAAGAACCGTATTTTCAAAGTGCGGCTCATCACCTGTCCGTATCGCGTCGGCGAATGAGGTGCCATGGGTTGGATGGTCGTCATTGATTCCGACAAGGTCGAGTAGTGTTGGCGCAAAATCCACGCCGCCGAATGGCTGCATGATGCGGGTATCCTGTGCGATTGTGTCCGGCTGCCAGAAGAGGCACGGCACGCGCACAGAACCTTCATAAAACGTTCGCTTGGCAAACAGGCCATGCTGGCCAAGCATTTCGCCGTGGTCGCTGATGATGGCGACCAGCGTGTCTCCATCATGGCCGGTTGATTGTAGGGCGTCGAATAGCTTCGCAAGTTGATTATCGATGTGCGTGATCAGAGCGTAATAGTGCGCCATCACTTCGCGGAACACGTCATTCGAAAAGCAACCGCGGATATCGTTCAGCGAACCGTTCAGGCTTTTGGGCTTGCCGGCACGCGAGTCATTCCATTGAGCAGGCAATGGCAGCTCGGCGGGATCATACATTTCATAGCACTCGGCCGGCGGAATGATCGGTGGGTGCGGGTCTTTGATGCTCAGGAACAGAAAGAACGGATCTTCTTTCTGACTTTCAATAAACCTGATTCCCTCGCGCACTGTCCATGTGGTTCGCTGATGTTTTGTCGGAATCGCAGCCACATCCGCAAAGCAGCCGCCGGACGATTTGGTGGAAACAAACCCGAACGCGCTTCCATTTCGGCCGACGTAGGGCGTGCCTTCCCACCCGACCTGTTCCAGATACGTTTGGTACGCATCGGTGTTCGGCTCGAAGCAGTATTTGTATGTCTTCCATATCGCGTGCATGCCGTGCTGTGGTTGCTCGTCGTGCCCGAGATGCCACGGCCCGACGAGACCACCCTGATAGCCGTGTTCGCCAAGCACGTCGGTGAAGAGCCGAATGTCGGTTGGCAGGTAGTGTCCGTCAATCCCCATCTTGCCTCGGCCGTAGTTGGTCAATTGACGATGCGCGTGTGGATACAAGCCGCTCAGCCAGCTCGCGCGGGCTGGTGAGCATTGCGGTGACGAACAGTACGCATTGTGCATACAGACGCCTTCGCGCGCGATTCGATCCATGGTCGGCGTGTGTACATGCGGGTTGCCCATAAAGCCGGCGCAGTCAAACCGCATCTGGTCGAACATGATGAATACGACGTTGGAATGTTTGTTACCCATTGTGGCCTTGGAGTGCTTCAGTCGCCCGGTGATGCATGTATGTGCCAAACCCATCAGCGACAACACGCTGATATTGCTTGACTGCATCATCGTGATGGCCAGCCGCTTGTGCAATTTCGGCATGGAGGAATGCCGCGGCGTGTTTGTCGATCGGGTGTAGCGCGATCTGATGGACTTCGTCTATCGCCTGCAGTGCCGCGTCGTGTTCATTAAGGTGGTGGTGACACTGGGCTTTTGCCACTGCGGTGGCCAACCGGAAAGGGCGGGATGACAGGTTGGGGGCGAATGATATCAATGCTTCCAGATGCTTCGGCGTCTCGTTTGGATCGCCTGACATTGCAGCATATACAGCTTGATGTTCCAGGTATCTGTATTTATTCATCGGAAACTTTTCTGCCAGTGAACCAAGACGATCGACACAGTGTTTGTAATCATCCATACGTCTGGTGGCCTGATAGATTTGTGCCAGCGTCGCTTGTCGCAAGCCAATCGCCTGCGTCGAATAAGCGGCCCGGAATTCTTCGAGCACTTTTTTCCCCTGTCCGGTTGTGACCATTCGCTTCACGTCTTTATCGCTGAGTTCGGTTGCGCCGTCTCCAATGTCTGCCTGCAGAATTGCGATCCCTTCATCAAAGCGGCCTAGGTACATCAGGCTTGACGCCGCAATGATGCGCGCTCCGTCACTGATGGTTGCCTTGTGGACGCCGAATAATTGTTGCGCCAGGCTTAGTGATTCCGCCAGCTGCCCGGCGTTCCGGTCGATTTCACAGGCGATAACTTCAAGCATGCTGTTGGTATCAATGTCCGCAAGCTGATTATCAATGATGGCTCGCGCTTCATCGTATCTGCCGTTGGACGCGAGAACCTGTGCGCGGATGGCATAAATCACGTCGCGATGTTTTTTGTTGTTCCTGCCACGGGTGACTGCTTGTTCGGACATGGCGATGGCCTGCGTGTGTTGACCATACTCGTTCAGATCGTTTGCGTACTGCGCCTCACAGACGCCGGGAGCAAAGAACTTGATCAGCAGGCGAGCTGCCGGCCGCCATGTGTGAATGTAGGACCGATGCAATTGCATCAGCTTATCCCATTGCATACGGTTGATCAGTACTTCCCGTTTTGAGCTGTATTGAAGCATCATCCGGCAGTCGAGGTAGAGGGATAGGAACACAACCAAGGCTAATGGAAACAATGTGATCAGGCCGGACAGGGCTTCGTCGGGTGTAATAAAAGCGAGCAATATCACCGCCACCGGCAAGGCAATGACGAAAGTGATGAAGAACATTCGTCTCTGCTGATTTTTGGCACTCGATTGCGAATACGAGCTGTATGAGGCCGGATCATCCGGGTCGAACGTCTGCCCGCATTCTGGGCAACGGGTCTTTGAAAGACCTTCCAGTGCGTAATCACACTTCAGGCAGAATCGCCGTAGCGGTTTGGTTGACAGTGGCTGATCGGTCATGTGCGACAAGCGAATCCGGGTTCAGAGCGTGACAAATCGGCCATCATGGCACGAGCACGAGCTTGCCGATGTGTTCACCTTTTTCCATAAAATCGTGTGCCTGACGCACGTCGTCAAGATGAAAGGTCATGGCAACGTGTTGGATAAAGTTGCCGCGCGCGAATTCATCGAGGATGTAGTCATAGCCACATTCGTATTGGTCTCGGCCGGCCTCGACAAGTTCAGATAAAACCCATCCCCGGATGGCACCGCGTTTGCGGATCAGCGTGTGTATGTTGATGGGGGCGGGTTTGCCCAACAGGCCGTAAATCCAGATGGTGCCGTAGGGGGCCAGGGCACGGATTTCTGTTTCCAGGTAGGGTCCGGCTGCGACCGGGTCAAAGAAGACATCCACGCCGCGCCCATCTGTGATGGTTTTCAGCTCGCTGTACCAGTCACGATCGCGCGTCAGGACCAGATGGTCATAGGTCGCTTCCGGCAGGTCGCGTAGCAGTTCGAGTTTGTGTGCGTTCGTGGTCAGTCCGATGGCCGTACCGCCGACTTGTTTGACGATCTGAGCGGCAGCCATAGCGACGGCGCTGGAGGCGGCCGGAATGGCGACGGTCTGGCCCGGTTGAAGTTGCTGCTTCCAGATCAGGCAGCCCCATGCGGTCAGATACGCAAGCCACAACGCGCCGATCTGTGTTTCGGGAATGACATCCGGCACGGGTACGGTTTCGTGCGCATCGCAGACGACGTGGCTCACATAGCTGCCGAATCCCCTGCGTGGTGTTGCCACGTCGAGGGTGACGCGTTCGCCTGGCGCGCGATCCGCTACATCGGGGCCGACCGCATCAATCTCGCCGCCTGCTTCAAGACCTGGCGTGAAAGGGGGATCGCCCGATGCGATTTTGTATTCGCCGCGTCGGGCCATCAGGTCGGCGTGGTTCATGCCGATGCTGGTAATGCGAACGCGCACCTGTCCCGGGCCGGGGGCCGGGAGATCTTCTTGGACGACTTGCAACACTTCCGGGCCGCCGAACTTTTCAATCACGATTCGTCGCATGGATCACCCCACTCACTGGACATCAAAAAAACCGTGAGCTTTCACCCACGGCTATTTTCAATTTTATATTATTCAATCGTAGCCATGGTCGCGCTCTTAAAACTATAGGCGCGATGCGGCCAATGACGCCAGGTCTGATCGTTCGCTCTTTTCAAGCGTAACATGGCCGACAAGTGGTTCGCCTTTCAGACGTTCCACCGAATAGGCCAGTCCGTTCGACGATGAATCGAGATAGGGATTGTCGATCTGCCCCACATCGCCGGTCAGAATGATTTTCGTTCCCTCGCCGACGCGCGAGACGATGGTCTTCACTTCGTGTGGCGTCAGGTTCTGAGCCTCATCAATAATGATGAACTGGTGCGGGATGCTGCGCCCACGAATGTATGTCAGCGGTTCAAGCACCAATTGATCGGATTCGATGTATTGCCTGATGCGTGCCTCCGGTGTTTTGCTTTCCGCGTGTTGTGGCCCGACGCTGCGCGTTGAAAGCAGGTACGCAAGGTTGTCAAAAATCGGCTGCATCCACGCGGCCAGCTTCTCGTCCTTGTCGCCGGGCAGGAAGCCGATGTCGCGTCCCATCGGCATGATCGGGCGCGCGACGAGTAACTTGTCGTAGCGCTGTTCGGTAATGACCTTGTGCATGCCTGCCGCGATTGCAAGTAGTGTCTTGCCCGTGCCGGCTGCGCCTAACAGCGTGATGAGTTTGACATCGTCGTCCAGCAGCAGGTCGAATGCCATCGTCTGCTGCATATTTCGTGGCAGAATACCGAATACGGGCTTGCGCGGTCCGTGAATCGGAATCAGATAATTGGTGTCACAGAGCAACCTCGCCAGGCCGGTATGTGATTCGTCCATTTGATCACGCAGTTGGACGAACTGGTTTCCCCACAACTCGAATGGTTGTTCCGATCCATCTTCATACTTACGAACCAGATAAGGCTCCAGGTCTTCAACCGGTAACTGCTTCTCTTCGTAGAGCGTATCGATGATGGCGCCCGGAACGTCCAATGCTTCAAAGCCGCAATACAGCCGATCTGCATCGACTTTCTGTGCTTCAAAGTCCTCGGTCTTGATACCCAGCGAATCCGATTTGAGGCGGACGTTGATGTCCTTGGAGATAAAGACGGTTGTCTTTTCCTGTTCTTTGAGGTTCCACGCAACGCCGATGATACGGTTATCCGGCGCGTCTTCGTGCAGCACCTTGGGACGATCATCCACCGTGAACTCAACACGGATACGCCCGCCGTGGCCGTTCCATTCCACGCCTTCGCTCAGTTCGCCGCGCTGGCGCAGGCCGTCAAGGTGACGGATCACCTGCCGCGCGTTGCGTCCGACGTCGTCATTCTGTTTCTTGAACTTGTCCAGTTCTTCCAGAACCGTGAATGGAATCACAACCTCGTTATCATCAAACATGAACAGTGCTGCAGGGTTGTGCAGCAACACGTTAGTGTCGAGAACGAAGAACTTTAGATCCTGCTCGGCAGGCCTGTCGTTCGTGTCGGTCAAAGTCATACTCCTCCTGGGATCAATCAGCAGCCCGGTCCGCTACATATGACGTCGGCTATCTTATGCGATCAGGTTTACCTTTGGGTAGCCGCCTGCCCGAAACTTTTTACGGCGCCAAAAGCGGACCCGCAGTACGAGTGATGCAGGACCACTGGCTCGTCAAAGCCGACCTGTTGCAGGAGCGATAACTGATACATCAATGATTGCGGCGAGTCCTCGTATTCAATGTATTCAAACACGTGGTCACGATAGGCCTCGTCTTTGAATGAGACCAGATAATCCCCATACCGGTCCCACATCATTTTCCTGATGTTCGGATCGTTATATTGGATCATGTCCGCGATCCAGACCGAACCGCCCGGGCGAAGCCACGAATAAAATTTTTCAAACACCGTTTGCCACTCATCGTCCGTGCGCAGGTGATGCAGCACGGCCGCGGCAACAATCACGTCCCGACTGGCCGATTCGAGTTCCAGGTCGCGCACGTCCTGTTGAATAGTGGTTATCTTTCCGTTGGTCCGCGCTGAAACACGCTCAACCGCGCGATCCAGCATGGGCTGGCTCAGGTCAATCAGCGTCACATTCAGGTTCGGCAGCGCGCCCAACACCTTGAGGCTGTAGTTTCCCGCACCACAGCCGATGTCCAGCAGGTCGCACGCATGCGGTGCCGTTGCGGCTGCTGCTCTGGCTACAAGCTCCAGCATCACGGCTGCATCCGGGATGGCCGTCTGTCCGGTCTCCAGACAGGTGAATCGTTCGACGTCGTTGTCAAACCGGGCGCGTATTTCTTCAACCGTTGATTTGGTGGTCATGACTGTTTCTCCAGCCAGTCCTCGCGAAGCATGGCGTATAAATGGTGATCCACCCAGCGCCCGTTCCAGCGACAGATATGCCGCATCGTGCCTTCGCGCACAAAGCCGAGACGTTCGGGTACTGCCCAACTGCGTTCGTTGTCCGGCTCGGCGCGGATGGTGATGCGAAAGATTTCTGTGTTGTTGAATGTATGGTCAATCAGCGCTCTGGCACATCTGGTAATAATGCCGCGACCGACTGCGTTCGCCACCAGCCAGTAACCGATGTCCGCAACATCCGTCTGGATATTCGGCAGCGTGGCATTGGGCGCAACGGCGTTCCAGCCGCAACCCCCGACAACCTTATCGTGCTCAAACACCGTCATGGAACAGGACAAGCCTTTAGCGTGACTTTCAATCTGCCTCGCAGCAAAGTTGCGTGTGTCGTCTGCGCATCGCGTTATTTCCACCCAAGGCAGCCATCGGCTGATATGTTCGCGGTTCGCATCCACGACGGCGTAGATGTCCTCGGCGTATTCAGGATCGATCAGACGCAACGTCAGCGCATCATCCACCGGAATCTCGAAACTCATGGCTGCCTCAATTCTTCGGTGGACCCGTTTTCACCATTCATGGTGGTGGGTTCAACGGTACGCTGCTCGACCGTCTTGATGCGATTGATCGCGGCAAGGTATGCCTTGGCCGCGGCTTCGACCACATCCGTCGACACGCCGCGCCCGCGCACCGCGCGGTCGCGATGGCGGATGCGCACGGACACTTCGCCCTGCGCATCTTTACCGCTTGTCACGCCGCGCGTCTGGTAGTCTTCCAGCGTTACGCCGACGCCCGTTGCCTCCTGGATGGCCGAGTAGATCGCATCAATCGGACCGTCACCAGTTGCGGCGACCATGCGTTCCGTGTCAGTCGAATCGCGCAGGACGACCGTTGCCGTGGCAATCACGCCCGTCCCGCTGGTGACCTGGAAGCGAACCAGCTCCCAGAGCTGTCTCGCAGCGTCGAGTTCGGCGTCAAGCAATGCTTCGATGTCCTCGTCATAGACTTCCTTCTTTTTGTCAGCGAGGTCTTTGAACGCGGTGTAGATCTTTTCGAGAAGATCGCCGTCAATGGTGTAGCCGAGTTCCTTGACGCGTTCGGACAATGCATGACGCCCGGAGTGCTTGCCGAGCACGAGCTTGCTTTCGGGCACACCGATGTCGCGCGGGTCCATGATTTCGTACGTGTTGCGATGCTTGAGCATGCCGTCCTGATGAATGCCGGCTTCGTGGGCAAACGCGTTTTCACCGACAATCGCCTTGTTGCGCTGCACATGCAAGCCGGTGAAATTGGACACCATGCGCGAAAGTGGAAAGAGCTTCTTCGGATTGATGTTGGTGCTGAACCGTTCGTAATAGTCCTGCCTCGTGCGCATGGCCATCACGATTTCTTCAAGCGACGCATTGCCGGCTCGCTCGCCAATACCGTTGATCGTGCATTCGATCTGTCGACAGCCGTTCTCCATCGCGGAAAGACTATTCGCAACCGCAAGGCCGAGGTCGTTATGGCAGTGAGATGAGAGATAGACGTCCTTCTCATCAATCACAGGAAGTTTTTCACGCACATACTTGAAGATGTAGCCGTACTCGTGCGGCACGGCATAGCCGACCGTGTCCGGGATATTGACCGTCGTCGCACCCGCCTCCACGACTGCCTGTGTAATTTCGACAAGGACGTCGAGTTCGGTGCGCGAGCCGTCTTCGGGGCTGAATTCGACATTGTCAGTGTATTGCCGGGCCTGCTCAACGGACGCAACAGAAAGCTTGATGATTTCGTCGATCGCCTTCTTGAGTTTGTGTTCGCGATGAATCTTGCTGGTGGCGCAGAACACATGAATGCGTGTATTGGTTGCGCCCTTGAGCGCTTCGCCGGCCCGATCGATATCGCGCGGCACGCAACGCGCCAGACCGGCCACGGTCGCTTTTTCAAGCTCGTGGCTGATGGCGCGAACCGCTTCAAAATCCCCTTGGCTGGTAATGGGAAAGCCGGCTTCAATGACGTCGACGCCCATGGCTTCCAGATTTCGTGCGATCTCGATTTTTTCCTGGTGATTCAGCGTCGCGCCGGGGGATTGTTCCCCGTCACGAAGCGTCGTATCAAAAATCCGAATCGCGGTTGGCGTTGCCATGATGGTTCTCCGTCTTCGAACACCTTCGGGTGTTCATGTTGTCGTACGTTCTGTCCCTGCCCCGGTTCACGATAAATGCGCAAACAAAAAACCCTGTCGTTTTGCGGACAGGGTTCACATCACAATCGAAAATTCGCGTGAGCGTCCTATCCGCAGCGTACCGACAGCAGTAGACCCAGTAGCAGGCCGTTGCCGTTGATATTCAGCGAATGAGACGTCTGGTCACGCATGATCGGCAAATCCTATCGAGACGACGATCTGTCGTCAAGCATTATATCGGCCGGATGGGCGGATCGCATGAAAGAACGCCGGACGACAGGCAGACCCGCTTTTTTTCCTCATTTGGCCGATGGTTACAGTACATTAATAGCCTGTTAATCCTTTTTAGCTGGGAGGCTGGTATGAAACAGGTCATCATCGGAACAGTGGCTGGCGCGGTCGTGGCATTCATCTGGGGCATGATTTCCTGGATGGCACTGCCATGGCATGGCTGGACCATGAACTGGATTGAGAATGATTCGCCGATCGCCGCTGCAGTGAAAGAGTCGATCACCGAGCCAGGTGTGTATTTCTACCCGAACATGCCCAAGGAGATGGAAGGGCCGGCCATGGAGGAATTCACCAAGCTGCACGAAGCGGGTCCTGTGATTCAGCTGCAGGTTTTGCCGCAGGGCGCGCCGGTCATGCCGCCGTCGATGTGGGGCTTTGGTTTTTTGATTCAGATTTGCTGTGCCTTCCTTGCTTCATTTGTGCTATACAAAGCCAGGTCCAGTTTCTGTTGCTATCCGAGCCGTACAATGTTTGTTGCGTCGTTGGGTCTATTTGCCGGCCTGGCCAGTGACATGCAGTTGTGGAACTGGATGCATCAGCCACTGGACTACAGTATTGTGAACCTGGCTGACAAGGCCATCGGATGGTTGCTGGTCGGCCTGGTGCTGGCAGCGATCATCAAGCCTGCGAAGGATGCGGCCGGTGCGATTGAACCCACGACCCAGACTGAGCCGACAAAAGAAGACAGCGATACATGATTCGAACCTTTGAGCGCATCTTCGGCCGATTCGCGGTTCCCCATCTGACCATCATTCTGGTCGTGGGGAAAGCGATGTTCTATTTTGCGATCGTCGCAAACGAGGCGATCGCCGACCGATGTGTGCTCGTTCCCGCGCTGGTGATGCAGGGCGAATTCTGGCGTCCGTTTTCGTTTATCTTCATGCCGGAGTCCCGTCATCCGATCTGGATTTTCTTCGAGCTATATTTTCTGTGGCTGATGGGCACCGCGCTGGAGAACCATTGGGGGCGCGTTCGGTACAACCTTTATTTCTGGCTGGGTGTCGTTCTGACGATCGCGGCTGCATTCCTGAACCCGAATGCAGCAACCTATAACACCGCTCTGATGGCGTCGATCTTCCTGGCGTTCGCGTTTCTCTATCCTGATTTTGAAATCCTTTTGTTCCTGATCCTGCCCGTGAAGGTCAAGTGGCTCGCTTTGATCACATGGGTTCTTTTCGGTGTTCGGTTCCTGATGCCGGGAGCCGGATGGGAGACAAGAATCGCCATCATTGCTTCGTTGGCGAACTTCTTCATATTTTTCGGCAAAGACATCGTGGACATGATCAGGCGACGACATGGCAATCTGGTTCGTCGCGTGGCAGACATCGAACGCACTGATTTTCACATGCACCAGTGCAGCGTCTGTGGCAAGACCGAAAACTCCGACCCCGAGGCAGAGTTCCGCTATTGGCATGATGGCGACGACACCAAGTGTTTCTGTTTGGATCATCTACCGGATGATGCTCTGTAGTTGGCTGTAAACTGACTGTATCGCGTTGCTCTGCTACAATCGCTTCAATGGCAGGTAACAGCTTCGGACAACTTTTTCGGATTACCACCGCAGGCGAAAGCCACGGCCCGGGCAACGTGGTCATCATTGACGGCGTGCCGGCCGGGCTGGCGCTGTCCGTGGATGATCTATTACCCGACCTGGCAAGGCGTCGTCCCGGCCAGTCGAAGTTGACCACCCAGCGCCAGGAAGCCGACGAGCCGCGCATTCTGTCCGGCGTGTTTGAGGGCAGGACCACCGGCACGTCGATTGCCATCCTGATCGAGAACCAGGATCAGCGGTCCAAAGACTATTCGGATATTAAAGACAAGTACCGCCCCGGCCACGCGGACTATACGTTCGACGCCAAGTATGGCTTTCGCGACTATCGCGGCGGGGGACGCTCCAGCGCTCGCGAAACTACCGTGCGCGTCGCGGCCGGTGCGGTCGCCAAAAAACTGCTGCACGAAATGTGTGGCGTGCAGATTCTTGGATACGTCAAACAGGTCGGTGATGTTGTGGCTGATATTCCTGAGCCGGCTGCTGTGACGATGGAACAAGTCGAGGCGACACCCGTACGTTGCCCGGATACAAATGCAGCCCAGTGCATGATCGATCTGATCGACACGGTGCGTAAAGATCAGGACTCCATCGGCGGCGTGAGCGAGCTGGTGGCGACCAACGTCCCGGCTGGCTGGGGCGAGCCAGTGTTCGACAAACTCAAGGCCGATCTTGGCAAGGCGATGTTCAGCTTGCCAGCCGTGCTCGGCGTGGAGTACGGCATTGGTTTCGGTTGCACCACCTTACGCGGCACGGAAAACAACGACGTCTTCGAGAAGCAGGACGATCACGTTGCCACTGCAAGCAATCGCCACGGCGGGATGCTCGGTGGGATCAGTTCGGGTATGCCCATCGTAATGCGATGCGCGATCAAGCCGACCAGTTCGCTTTCCAAGCCGCAACAGACGATCACGCGTGATGGCGAGCCAGCCGAGATATCCACCAAGGGGCGACACGATCCTTGCCTGCTCCCGCGCTTTGTGCCGATGGGTGAAGCGATGATGGCGATCACGCTTGCCGACCACATGCTCCGCCACCGTGTCAGTCGTGTGGAGCTTTAGCCGCAATGGCTGCGCGCCAGACACTTGATGAAAAGCTCGCCGCGCTTCACGCGATTCGTGACGACCCATCTTCTGATGAGGCGCTGGGTTTAATTCGTAAGGCGCTGTCCGGCAAGACGAATCTCCTTGCAGCCAAAGCGTCGCAGATCGTCGGCGAACACCTGATTACCGAATTTACGGAAGACCTGTGCAAGGCTTTTGATCGGTTCATGATCACCCCCGAAAAAACAGACAAGGGCTGCAACGCCAAAACCGCGATTGTCGATGCGCTGTTCAAGCTGGCCCACGACGACGACTCGGTTTATTTGCGCGGCATCCGTCACGTTCAGATGGAGCCGATCTGGGGTGGCAGCGCGGATACGGCAGCAGAGCTGCGTGGTGCATCGGCGCTCTGCCTGGTGCGCATGAACTATCCCGATGTGATGAATGAACTGGTCCGACTGCTTGCGGATGATGAGATGCCCGCACGCGTTGCCGCGGCTCGCGCCATGGCATATAGCGGCCTTCCCGCTGCGGAACCCGTATTGCGCTTCAAAGTACTGTCAGACGACACCGAGCCACAGGTCATTCTCGAATGCATGCTGGCGTTGTTGCGTCTTTCACCATCCAGTTCATTGTCGTTCGTATCCGAATACTTGAACCACAAGGACGAGGCATTGATTGAAGCGGCCGCCATGGCGATTGGCGAATCGCGTATTGACGGCGCGCTGGAAACGCTAAGACGCTGGTTGCCTAATGCGTCTAAAACCAGTCGCAAGACTGGATTCCTGGCCATTAGTATGTTGCGCACGACGGAAGCTATGGACGATCTGGTTGGCCGTGTCACCAATGACGAAGTCGGCATTGCCTGTGACGCGGTTGAAGCACTTGCGATCCACCGTTACGACGAGCGGATCCGATCGCGCGTCGAGCAGGTTATTCAGTATCGGGCTGATCCTGAATTAGATTCCTTATTTTTCACAGTGTTTAGTCCATAGCTGTTTCATTACTGGGTTGCGTCGGGTAGCTGTCCTGTTTAAAGTGCCGTTGTCAGTGACAGACCGACACCAGTCTGTATTCATCGCCGGGGCCACCTGAATTTTAGAATGTGACAAGGGGGTAACGCATGTTAAGACGTATTGCCATTGCCTTTGTGATTGGTATTTGCGCCAGTTCAAGTGTTTATGCGAACCAGGCTCGTTTATTGGTGAAACCGGGGAATCTACCCGACAAGCCAGCGGGGGAGTTGCTTCCCGGTCAGCCCGCTGCACACGTACAGATCAATTCCATTGGTCTGTTGCTGAAGGATTTGAACGAACTGGTTATGAGCATGGTGCCTCGGAAGGCCGTACCAACCGATCTTACGCCACTTCTGGATACCCCCAATCCGACGGTTTCGTATCTAACCATGATGGCTATGGGAACAGTCATGTCGGAACAACAGTTGGCAGATTTATTCGGTCTGGATCTGAACCGTCCGGTGAGTTGGTCACTCTATCTCGGGCAATGGAGTACAGCTGCGATTGTCGCGATCCCGGTGACCAATCACATGTCGGTATCAGGATTAATCAACAATGTACTCAGGCCGACTGCCGTTGAAGAACAGGAAGTGTCAGGTGTCACCTACTATCACGTGACTAGCGGAAATCAAAACCTGCCGAAGCAGATGACGATTGCGTGTTCCGCTTCGTGGGTTTATATGTGTACTTCCATGTCGATCGCGGAGTTGCTGTTGAGGGAAGACGATGGCAAGACGCTTGCCCAGAACGACTTCTATATGGATCAGTTGGCGGCGCATAAAGAGGCAAATCTCGTATGTGTCATGAATGCCAAGCCAATCATGGTGGTTCAGGCACAACTTAGCCGAATTGAGCATATGCTTCGCAGACAGTTTCTTTCAATGCGAAACGACATCAGTCTCAAGTTGTCTCCCAAGGATCGCCGCAATGTAAACATGCAACTGCGTTCAAGGCTCGGTGTGCGGGATGTGGACCAGTTTGTTGATTACGTTGAGTGCTTCACGCTCGGTAGTTTTTATGCGGTTCAGAAATCGGCGAATCACCAGGCCGAGTCACTGTGGGGGGTAACGATCAGCTTGGATCTGACCGGCGCTGATCAGACGGTGCGTCTGGCAATACATTCGGATGATATCGATCCGGCGGAGTCACCCTCGACTGTTGACATCGCTTCCGTCAAGCAGGCGCTCGCCCAAATGCCTGGTTTGTCTAATTCATTTGTTGCGACGGGGAAACATCCCAGGCCCAGGCCCGCACAGTTTGCGAAGCGATGGTTTGATGCGGTTGACCATCAGTTGACCGAGATGGGGCTGTCAAAGGTTGCTTTTGACGCTATCCGCCGCGCGATCGAATCGCATCATCCGCCACGTCAGGTTGAGGAGTTAGTTGACTGGAAAGTAAGCAGTACGCGCATGCCGGTCATGGATAAAGACCCAAATCAATTCAACAGCGTGTCAGATTATTGGGAATACCTGACCCAGTTCTGGCTTGAGAACAACACCAGAACGGATCTGGTTGCCGTCCCACGAATGAAGGACGGCGCATACGAACAGATGCTGGTGTCCAACACCCAGATGAAAAATCAAAATGAACAGCGACTTGTGACGTTGAAAAGCACCTTGAATTTTCGGGCATCCAGTTTCGAGCGAAGTCATTGGGTCAGAAAGAATGAATTACAAGACGGGTTGAAGCTGTACATCATTGAAAACAGTTGGCGTACGAAGTTCGGCCTGTTTGGCTATAACCAGCATGAACTTGTCAATCGTCGATATTCGCTATATCGCGATTTGGACAACATAACACTGCTGCATGAGGGCGCCATGCAGACCGGACTGATCCTGAGTGCCCAGTCGGGTAAGCCCAATCCGTTGCCACTCGCGATTGTTCGCCTGCTGGATGAAGCGCCACAGGGTACGCATACGATTGAGGTCTCTCGCCATCTGCATCTGTTAGTTGAGCTCGTGGGATATCTCGGCAAAGTGGAAGGGCTGATACATCGTGAAATGGAAGCAACCGTTACACGGATCAATCAGATTTTGCAGGGGGAGGGGACGGCCGACGAGAAGCACCAGAAGCTGCTGGATCTGGAATTGCCGATTTCATTTTCAGCACTTCGTGTGGATGCCCAGACTGGTCAGCTATATGTCACGATGCCGTTTTTTCTTGAATATCCTAGAAAACGGTCTGTCGCAGGTGCGTATTGGTACATTCGAGAATTTGCAGAAAATGCTCCAAAATATGGCGGGGCTGCCGTTTTCCACCGCACTGTGCCGGGAACACACGAATGGATTTTTGTTCAGAATACTGAGCTGCTGGCGCTGCTTGTTCGAACTGTCGTCGATAAAATTTATGAGCGGTATATTTTGCCTGAAAATGGAATGGAACAGTTGCGGATTCACTTTGTAGCGCCACATGACGGTCAGCGGCCGGAAGATCAGACAGTCATTTACAACGCGATGTGGGAACCGTTTAACAACTCGGCTACTGAACTCATAGATAAGGTGATTCCATAAGCTGTAAGTTTATAGATTTGTTTCTATTGTTGTATGCAAATACTCATTTCTCAATGACATTGATGTGGCACTCTTTCACCGTTTGAACCCGCCGAAAGTCGATCACAATGGAGAGGCGATTCTGGTCGGGCGTAAGCGCGAGAATCGCTATCCAGTTCGTATCGGTCTGATGTAGTTCCACTGGCTGATCTTCCAGCCAGACTTCCGGTTGGCCATCTGTTTGAAGTGAGATTGCAGTCGTTATCGGTTCGGTCACGGTGTATTGCGTGACTGCGATACCGTATTGCGTACCAGTCTGCCACTGCAACTGGTTGTTCCCATTCGTATCGGCCGTCCAGCCTTCTGTCGACGTCATTGCCGCCTCCAGATTTGTTTCCTTTGACATTGATTTGAGATGCCAAACTTCGGCCGCGGCGGTGAAGTCTTCAGCCTTACGATTTTCCAGTTGCTTTAATATTTCCTTCAAGTCGATATTCGCAATCAGTTTGTGCAGTGTTTTGTTGTCGATCAGTTGAATGACTTGTGGATGTTGTCCCAGCGCATAGACTGCGGTTATGTCACCGTCCACAATCTGATCCATCAGTTCGTTCACATGTTCATTCTGTACTGCTGCCAGTACGTCTGGGTGGGACATCAGGGCTTTCAGGGATTTATTCTGATTGACCAGCCACGCTCGTTCATTACCCGAAAGCGAGGCAATCTGTCGTACCATTTCGAATTGATCTAAAAATCCTGACAGGCCGGTAGCGTCATAAACATACTGACGGGTTGACTGAAACTGAGTGGCCAAACCGGAAAGTAGCTGATTCTGCTGATCAATAATGGATTGAAGCTGCTGTTCTTCATCTGGTGTATGCGATGCGATCAGCCGATTCATCAGAAAAGTATTTTGGGAGACAACTTTGGCCCATTCACCTTTCGTCAGCAAAGCCGCGCATACGTCCGCGACAAACAGCAATCCGCCCAAGAACAGAAGAATCAATAGCGCATTGCCTATATGATTTGCCCAGCGCCATGATGTCGGTTCTCGATTGCTGCACACCCGTCTGGTAAGCCATATCGGTCCGGCATAGGCCATGATTCCCACTATCAGAACTGTAGTCAGCTGAAGAGGTAAGCCTGCCGATGTGTGCTGCATCATGTGCCAACTTAGATACGCCACACCATACGCCGATAAGGCGCAGAGGACTTGCCGAATGATCGTGTGCAGATTGGCTCCAATAGACCGCCGCCAGATCCACCATGTTGCGCAGATGATCAACAACAGCAGGACCAGCTCTGTGATTCGAATCCACATGTGAGATGTATTCCCCGTTGTTTGCTGTCAGTCCATTCTATGAAATAAAAAAACGGAGGCCGATTTCGGCCTCCGCTTTGGATTTTTCAAATGTCTTGCCGAACGATTTATTCGCCGGACTTCGTCCCGCCGGGGCCGAAGGTAATCTTGTCGGTACCCAGGGCGCCGTGGCTGTCCATACCGCCGCCGAGGTTGGTGCGCTCCGGCTGGCGTTCTTTTTCGGTATCCGAATCTGCAGTCCACTGAGCACGCTTCAGTGACAGGCCGATCTTGCGCTCGTCCAGGTCGACGCGGAGAATCTTGACTTCCACATCTTCGCCCACCTTGACCACGTCCTGCGGGTTCTCCACCTTGTGGTCGGCCAGTTCGGAGATGTGCAGCAGGCCTTCCAGATCGTCTTCCAGTTCGACGAACACGCCGAAGTTGGTGATCTTGGTGACCTTGCCCTGCACGATCATGCCCGGCTGGTAGTGCGTCGGGATGGCTTCGTGCCACGGGTCTTCGGTCATCTGCTTCAGGCCCAATGCGACACGCTGCTTCTCCTGATCGACTTCCAGAACAACACACCGGCTGTCGTCGCCCTTCTTGAGCACTTCGTTCGGGTGCGTGAGTTTCTTGGTCCACGAAATATCCGAAACGTGCAGCAGGCCGTCGATGCCCGGCTCGATTTCGACAAACGCGCCGTAGCTGGTGAGGTTGCGAACCTTGCCTTCGACAACCGTACCCGGAGGATACTTCTCGGCGACCAGTTCCCACGGATTGACCTCGGTCTGCTTCATGCCGAGGCTGATTTCCTGCTTGTCCGCGTTGAAGTCAAGCACAACGACATTGACTTCCTCGCCGATGGAAACCACTTCCGACGGGTGATTGATGCGCTTGGTCCATGACATCTCGGAGATGTGAACCAGGCCTTCGACGCCTTCTTCCAGCTTCACGAATGCGCCGTAGGACATGATGTTCGTCACCACGCCGCTGACGCGCGTGTTGACCGGGTACTTCGATTCGATATCCGCCCACGGGCTGTCTTCCTTCTGCTTCAGACCCAGGGCGATCTTTTCCTTGTCCGAGTCGATGCTCAGCACCTTGACTTCGATTTCCTGATCGATCTTGAGCATGTCGGACGGATGGTTGATGCGACCCCAGCTCATGTCGGTAATGTGCAGCAGGCCGTCGATGCCGCCGAGGTCCACGAACGCGCCGAAGTCGGCGATGTTCTTGACCACACCCTTGACCATGTCGCCGATATGGATCGTGTCGAGCAGACGCTTGCGCGATTCGGCTCGTTCTTCTTCGATCAGCTTGCGGCGTGAGATCACAATGTTGCGGCGGTCTTCGTCGATCTTGAGAATCTGTGCGCGAATGTTCTGGCCGATAAACTCGCCAATGTCGCCGGGACGACGCACGTCGACCTGCGAAGCCGGCAGGAAGACCGGCACGCCGATGTCGACCAGCAGGCCGCCCTTGATCTTTCGCATGACGCGGCCTTCGACTTCGTCGCCTTCCTTGTTCTCCTGAATGATGCGCTCCCAGCCCCGGATGCGGTCGGCCTTGCGCTTGGAGATTTCAACCATGCCGGAGTCGGATTCGATATCCGTCAGCAGCACTTCAACCGTGTCGCCAATTTCAACTTCATCCGGCTCATCAAATTCGCTTTTATCGAGCAGACCTTCACTTTTCAGGCCGATTTCGACCAGAAAGTCATTGCCGACGCGGCCGATGATTTTGCCTTGAAGAATGGAGCCCGGCTTGAAGTCCGAAATCTGTGTATCCAGCAGCGGCTGCATGTCGCCATCCGCCACCTGTTGCCCAAGCTCGGCGGAAATCATCGCCAGCGCTTCGGTCTCGTTAATATCCAGATCAGCAATAAGGTTCTTGTCTACCATGAGAAATGTCTTTTCCCTTACCCTCCGACGTCGAGACTCCTCAAGAGGGACTCTTTAGACGCATCGGGTCGCGGCCTGCCCACCAGCAGTCCGCCTGGCCCAGCCACCGACGCGGAGGCCCAACATGGGCCGCCTCTAGACGCTTGTGGCGAAACGGTGAGTATAGCATCGGCTTAATGGCTTGGGCAAATGGCGAAAAGACATGCTGACCGGTTCCCTCGTGTCCGAATTGATTATTAGCCCCGGCCGGTTCGTCCCCTTGAATTGGCGGGACGGTTAATCCGGCAGTGCGTGATCGTCATGGTAAACCTTTTCAGTCTCATGGCTTGTGTGATCTGGTGAATATCTGAAGCAGCCATCGGCGACATTTAGTGAGATGTTTGTCAATGGTATGGGGGTTTTGTTGGGGCAGCCGGGCTTCGGTTAGGCTGGCCGGTTGCGTGAACAGCGTCTTCGAAGAGGAGTCATTGTGAAGTCTGAATCTGTGTTCAAGCCGTTCTTCGGATTGGGGTGTGGGCTGATTGGGGGGTTGTTCGTCATGCTGACAGGATGTGCATCCGGTCCGGAGAGGTCAGCTACCGCGTTACACGGCGAATCGCGGCGTATTGCGTTGCAGATTGTTGAGCCGGCGTGGCGCGATGCAAAGTTGCAGCAGGTGCCGGTCAGCGTCGGGCTGGTGTTTCCCAAAGGTGAATTGGGTGCATCGCCGTCCGGCACGCTGGTGGATGATCGGGGTAGACAGATTGAATGTGAAATCGAAGTCACCGGCTGGTGGGATGCGAAACACCAGTCCATCAAGTGGCTGCTTCTTCATTTCCCTGCGGATACAGATCGACAGTATTGGTTCCTGCCCGGCAGCGAAGGCGTCGCGCGATCGCGCGCACCATTGGCCAACACAACGGACGATCTGATCACAGTCAATACGGGCGCAATGAGCCTTTCAATTGCCAGGGCCGAGCCGACACTGCTGGACAGTATTTCGGTCGATGGCGAGTCATTCAGCATCAGTCGTCGCGAACAACACGAACTGATTGTTGACGATGGCAAGGCAAAGTCGTCAACTCGCCTGGTGGACTGGTCTGCTCAACTCGATCAGGTTTCCGATCAAAGGGCATCCGTCACGGCGCAGGGTTACTTTGAAACACAGTCGGGCGAGCGAGTGGCCAGACTGGATCTTCGATACCAGTTCTTCAAGGGTGAGTCACACTTTCGCCTCTACCACACCGTCACCTGGATGGTTGAAGATCCGCAGGTCGGTGTGGCGGGGATGAGCATGCAACTGCCGATCGCGCTTGATAGCGCACACACCACGCATGTCGGTATCAATGAGAAGGGCGACGATGCGTTCGACTCTTCGGCAGCTGTTCTGACCGTGTATCAGGACTCAGCCGAACATTTTGCGATTGAATCAGACGGCAAGGCAAGTCACGAAGGCAAACAGTTGGGCGGATGGATTGCCGTATTGGATGAAAACGGCAGCGGGGTCAGTTTGTCACTTCGTCATGCATGGCAGACCTACCCGACACAGTTTCGTTCTGATAACGGTCAACTCAGTATTGATTTCTGGCCGAGCCGCCATGCGCGCATGGGTTTTACGCCGCGCGAGATCATGGGCGACCGCATCTATTTTCATCCCACGTGGAATCGTTTCCCATTCGTGGAAAACAAGGGCCATTTCGTCAATAACTATGAAAAAACAAAGGGTTTTGAATACACCGCTGAAGGCGCTGCGTGGACACATGAGTTAACAATTGGTTTTCATAGCCCCAAGCACAAACGTTCGCCAGGCGAGATCAACAGCGTCACGCAGTACCCGGTGGCGCTGAGACAGGACCCTGCTTCGGCCATGCGTGTCCCCTTTATGGGAATGAATATCCCGCCATACGACGCTCAAGCCAATCCGCAAATTGAAAAAGCAATCGACTGGCTCGGCCGGTTATCGCTGGGGCGATGGATCAGTGAGAACAACTACGGTTTGCTTCGCTTCGGCATGGTGCGCTGGTCCAAACATGGCGAGTACACCTACTACCGCTGGATGGACAACACCCAGTACGACCAGCAGATGATTCCATGGCTTCTTTTCATGCGCGGTGGAGATCGTCGTTTCTTTGATGATGGCGAGATCACCGGCCGGTATTGCATGGACATGAACGTCAACCACTACAACACGCGCGATTCGCCGACAGGCTACATGGCGACGTGTGGTGGTTCCCTGCCGTTCCCCAACTTCGCCTTTACGCCTTGGAACCTCAAAGGCATGAAGCTGCACTTTCTAGCGTATTACTGGCATCTGACCGGATACCCGCGCGCCAAGGAAGTGATGGACAAAGTGATTGCCGGCGCGAAGGAATTCGCGATGAAGCAGTTGACAGAAAAAGGTCCACACGCGCTGGTTGGCGGGCGCGAGATGTACAACATGAACCGCTTCTGGGCCACGGCCTATCAGGAAACGCACGACCCGGACATCGCGCAGCTCGCGGCCCATTCCAGGTACGTCACCGTTAACCGCGAGTATGACGAGCAGGCCAACACATGGGGCCCGCCGAAGGTTTACCTCTACAACGGCCTGCTCATGCAGGACGACGTCGTTGGTGATTCGACAGTCAGCAGCGTGATGCGCCAGAATCTGCAACGCGCCATGCTCAGTCGACCTGGTGGCGGGATAACCGATCCTTCAGACGTGATCGCAACAGATTGGGCATATCAGAAGACCGGTGAGAAACATTTCGCCCACATTGGGTATGACGTCGCAAGGGGCCTGGCGGAACTGGCGCCAACCGAAATCGAACTCGATCAGCAGAATGTTCCTTATTACCCATACGCGTACGTTGGAAATTCAATCATCAGGATGCATGTCTTGCCCATGTTGGTGGGGCTCCGAGCGGGACAACGCGCCGGGCTTAGCAATCACGAACCGCGTGCGATGACAGATCTGTGCATGTGGCTGGATAAGCCTGCTAAAAAGGATCAGCCGTGGTCGATGGATGCGTATGTCAAAAGGTCGGATGGTCATCCAATACCCATGACGGTTTTCATTCGCGGGCGCGGCGATAAGCCAGTCCGGTTCTTTGCAACCGAGCAGGGCGGTTCATTGATTACAGATCAGCAGCTTGCAATGGACGTCTCGCGCCTTGTTAGATGGCAATTACCATCGGGGCCAGCCGGATCCGTGTGTCGTTTACGTTTCGAGCGAGATGCTGCCGCAGTTGTCATGGTGGACATCGCCGCGCCGCTTGTCTATCACGTGCCGTCGGATCAGATGCACGCCAGCGAGTCGCTCAGTGGCGGCCAGTCGTACACGCCAACAAAAATGTATACGCGTGTTACCGTCGGCCCGGTTGGCTATTTCAATCGTGTGCAGCGGCCTTACGCGATTCATCGCGCGGATACCGGCGAATTGATTTTGCGAGGTACGACATTTACGAGGGATGAATCCAGCAGTGATCTATTTGGCACGACACCCGTTGTCTTCACGACGCGGGGCAGTCGCTCGCCAGGCGAATGGCAATTGCAGGGTGTTGAGCCTTACGTGTCGCCGACGATGCAGCAGTGGTTCGATCCGACCCAGGAGTAGCGTAATAATCCAAATGTCCATTTGCGATTGGGCTTGTCAGTCCATCACTAGGCCCGCATTCACATCGAGAATCTCGCCCGTGATGTAGTCGGCCCGGCCAGAAGCCAGGAACACCACGGCTTCGGCAACGTCCTCCGGTCGGCCCAGCCGACCAAGCGGAATAGATGCCTTGCGGGTTTTTAGTACGCGTCGCGCCATCTTGGTTTCAATCAGTCCCGGTGAGACAGCGCAGACACGAATATTGTGCGGCGCCATTTCGCGCGCCAGCGAGCGCGTGAGCGACATCACGCCGGCTTTTGATGCGGCGTAGTGACAGGCTGGAATACTGCTGCCCGTTTTGCCTGCGTCGGAGCCCATATTGATCACGCAACCCGAACCGCGACGGACCATGCCTTTGAGTGCTGCCTTGCAGCAGAGAAATGTTCCCTTGAGATTGATTGCCATGATCCGATCCCAGTCGCTCTCGCTGAGTTTGCTGATCGGCGTGGTCTGAAAGATGCCTGCATTGTTCACCAGCACATCGATCTTGCCGTACGCCTTGGTTGCTGTTTTGACCATATCTTCTACAGCGGCGGCATTACTCACGTCGCCCAAGGCGATGGTTGCCCGGGCGCCCAGCGCTTCGATCTGGCGCGCCACGCGTGTTGCTTTCTGTTTGCTGCGCCCGTTGACAACCACATCCGCGCCGTGACGCGCGAATGCCAAAGCAATCCCTTGCCCGATCCCATCGGTCGCGCCGGTAATCAGGACGGATTGCCCGGCGAACTCTTTGCTTCGTTCAGTCATGCTGATCCTTCTTCCAGTTTCGATCGAATATCAGCCGCGATCTGGTCCATGCCGCGCACAAGAAAGCCGAAGTCAGAGCCGACTTGCATCCACTGGACGCCGCGTTTGGCCATTTCATATGCATAGTCCGGATCGGTGCGCATCCCCGCGCCGGCGAACTTGCCGGCAGCGCGCGTCCGTTCGATGATGTGATCAATGGCCTCAATGACCTTCGGGTTTGTCAGTTCACCCAATACGCCGAGCGCGCCGGAAAGGTCATATGGGCCAATGAAGACCGAATCCAACCCTTCCACGGCCAGAATGTCATCCAATGCTTCCAGCGCTTCGACTGTTTCGATTTGCACGGCGACGAATATTGCCTCGTTTTGTTGTTCGATGAATGCCGGCCCGCCCACCCTTCCGTAGTTTGATGGAATGCGCGGCCCGAATCCGCGTGTTCCCTGCGGTGGGTAGCGGCAGGCGTCGACGAATCGTTGCACTTCGTCAATGGTTTTGATCTGTGGCGCAATGATGCCGTCCGCGCCGCCGTCCAGTGCGGGCTTGATGAAGGCTTCTGATGGCGCGGGGACGCGTACGAGCCCGGGGGTATTGCCGCTTCGTGTGGCAAGGAGGTGCTTTAATAATGTTTCATGGCTTAAGCCGCTGTGTTCCAGATCCACGAAGATGAAGTCGGCCGAGCCTGCGATCGCTTCGGTGACCAGCGGATCGGTAAAACCAATTCCCGCCCCCAGGCAGATATGGCCGGCTTGAAGCTGATTGCGAAAATTCACAATGGCTTGTGTCATTTGATTTCCTTCGGCTGACAGGTGTGCAAATGTAATAACCGAGTTTGTGGTTCAGTGTAATGTATCGTTTGATGTGGCTGAAACTTGTTGGAAATGGGCAGACAGATACATGTGTATCTGATTTAGATACGACAATCCCGGATATCGTCAATGCTGAGAGATCGGTATACGGACGGGTGCTACTCTTCGAACAGCAATCGCGCCCCGGTCATGAAGACCATGGTCCCGATGCTATTGCCTTTTCCGATGATGCCTGTGCCGGGGGCAAACGGCATCAGCGTTGACCACTTCATCAACTGGATTTGTGTGCGTTCGTGTATGCCTTGGCGCGTGAAGCGAGCGATCGACACGCGCGGATTGGCTGTCGGATCAACACCGGGCCGGGCGACCAGCTTGGCCAGGCTGATCGCCAGTTCAACCTGCCAGCCATCGCTCGTTCGGGAGACGTTAGATTGCAGCACCGCATCAAACTTAAGATTGTTGCGATGGAAATCTGACACAGCACCGTTGGCATTGATACGCACGTTCTGAAAGCCGGCGGTGGGTCCGGCTGCAAAGTTCAGGATGACACAATCATCTCGGCGCATGTCCGGGTTGCGCCAGAAAGTCGTGTCGCGATCGGTTACGTCTGCCCCAATGGATTGCGGCTCCTGTTCACAGTCGAATGCAACATAAAGCGTGTCGTCGTCGCGCGTCATCCAAATGCGTGTGGCGTTTTCATCCGGCCGCGTGACGACCGTGCTGGTTTTTCCCTTCATCTGTTTGATGTTCAGAAGGTGTCCGTCGAAGATCGGTTTGCCCCAGGATGGCTCATCGATCTTCCCGTCGATAACGGGTGGTGTTGCCGTTCGGTTAACAAAGATAAATCCCCGTTTGGCAGTGATGTTTGCCAGGTATTCAGATGCGGCTGAAGTGCCCAGCTTGCTCGTCTGCGATTGAATAGCCGCTTTCATCTCCTGGGCATTGGTTGGTTTGGTCAGCGCCGCCTCAAGGGTCAAACGTCCAATCCACTTTTCGATCGCCTCATTGGGCTGATGATCGTACATATCGATGCGATCGAGCTCATTGGTGCCGGTGGTGCTGAATGCCGAGTAACCGAGTTCGCGAGCGGCCTGAACCGCGCTATCGAGGTCTTTGGCGGTGAGCCAGCTATCCAGTTGTTTTAGAGAGCCGATCCAGTCGGGTGTTTCAGCTGTGATCAGTTCGTCGGCCTTGATAGCATGGTGTGAACGAATACAAAGTAGTCGAGTGACATTGAATGACGTTCGAAAATATTCGATTCGCTTTCTGATCGTGTCGTTGGGCGCTGTCTCGTATGCCTGGTTGATTAGGCGCCATGCTTTGTGGCAGTCTTCTGGTTTGAAAATCTGCAATTGGGTTGAGTCGCGAAGCCAACGGTAATTACTGCGGTCGCTCTTAAGCGTTTGGGTGCACCAGACTTCTTCAAGGTGGTCGAAGTATGCCCGCATCTTGTCGCTTACCGGGCCGAACATATCAGAATAGAACTGCTCAAGCAGTTGATCGGGATCAAGCGATGTGTCCCAGAGCAGCTTGGTGGCGACCCAGTACTTTGGTCCGTCCAGCCCCCAGTTGGGATATGCTTCGGCATAGAACCCATCGACGCCGATGTTGTATTGCCGCTTGATGTTTTTGAACAGGTAACGGTTGTAAATACGCGGGATCACAAAGCCGCCGCCGTACATGTACTCGTAGATGCCCATACGCGTGGTGATGGCGTCCCATTTCTGAATGCTTTGTTGGAATTCGATCTGCTGGTCCGCGTCGTGCAGTTGGGCACTATCGAGTGTCAGGTAGGGCACAAGAATCGGATGTAGCTTGATCGAGTTGGCGGGAAGCGATCGTAGACCGGCATACGCAAGACAACCCAGACGCTTGTTCGGGTACTTCTCAGCGACCAGTGCCGCGACGCGGTTATAGAAGTCGAAGAACGCGTAAGCGGTTCGTGCTCGTTCGTCTTCGATCGATGCAGGCGCAATGGCAAGGCAGGGTTCACATTGACAAAACCGGCGGGTGTCGTTCATGCCAATGCTGAAGGAGCCGCGTGACAAATCGTTGTCAAATGTAGCGATCGCTTTTTGAGCGACGAATTGTGTAAGCGCTTTGTTACTGATGCACGGCTGCCAGTCTTGGTCGTGTTTGGGTTCGTAGCGTTTCCCTTTGATCAGTGGAAACCATTCCGGATTGGTTTTGTAGAGTTCTTTCGGGGGAACGATTTTGCCCAGCGCATGATGAAACTGATCGCGACTGCGCAGTCTGAATGAGTGATAGGGTGTGATGCGAAACCAGCGCGACTTGTAATCCGGCTCTTCGACAATCCTGATTGGCGAAGGAATCCGAATCGTCTCCGCCTGAGGTACGATGTCGCCCGGCCCAACCATCCCGTCTTTCGTCGGCTCCCAGAAGCGCGGCTCCATCAGGTACCAGCGACAGCCGGCGAAACGCTCCAGCACATCGTGCACCGCCCAGTTGGTGCCCCACCAGAATTTGCCGGCCAGGTAAAGGTTGTTCTTGTCCGCATGAATGATGTAGCCGTCGTCATCAATCTCGTTGAGTTGCTTGCCGATTACTTTCTCAACCTGCGGCTGTCTTCCAATCCAGATCGCGTTCGGAAACCTTGCACGTTTGAAGTTTTTTGCCTTAACCACTGGCAGGCGTTGGCCGGTAATCAGTTGGACGTGCCGGCGCAGAATTGCGTGGCCGCCCCAGTCGAACCATCGTTGTTTCTTCCAGTCGTCCGCGATGACGATTGCGGTGTCGGTGTCGGTGTCGGGATCGCCAATGGTGAATTGGTCTTCAGCCCGAAGTGGCGCGACCGAGGCAAGCAATACGGCAATCAGGCAATAAGCGCGCTTAAACAAGAAACGGCCCCTTAAATGATATATTTCAATATTAACAGTTACCGTTACGCGATATCAAGCCTCAAGATTGAGGAAAACCTTTGTTGCTGCCAAATGGTTCGTACCAGTCATCGGTACGCTATGGCGTTTTCAGCGATATTTGATTGGCTATCCAAATGACGTACTACCGAGATCTTGATGTCTTCAGCGACTTGGTCGATGCCGCGCGCCGGTCGCATCCCGTTCATCCCGTCGCGGAGCCCGGCGAGGTAACCCATCAGAAAGTGATGCAGACGCTCAGTTTCACGCCCGGGCCGGACATGCCGACCGATGTGAAGGTCGAAAAAACGTGGAAGAAAGACGGGTTGGTCGGCGAGTTGATCACATGGTCCGTCGGGTATGGACCGCGCACGGAGTCATGGCTGCTCAAGCCGGAGAATGCTACGGGCGCGCTGCCGGGCGTGATCGCGCTGCATGATCATGGCGGCTTCAAGTATTTCGGCAAAGAGAAAATCGCGGACGGCCCGGATGCTACGCCTGGTTATGTCCAGACATTTCGAGGTGACAGCTACGGTGGGGTGGCCTTTGCGAATGAACTGGCGAAGCGCGGCTACGTCGTGTTGGTCAATGATGTCTTCACCTGGGGCAGTCGCAAGATGCCGACCGACAAGATGGCGCAATGGGCGCTGGACATTGCCGACCTGCGCATTGCGGCGAACGGGCCGAGCTTCGGCCAGCCGGTGGAGGTGTCACGGCATAATCACGCGGCGGGCATTCAAGAAATGATCATTGAAAAAGTATGCACCGTATTGGGAACGACCATGGCGGGCTTGATCAGCTACGAAGATCGTGTAGCCGCTGGCTTTCTGTCATCACGCGACGATGTTCAGCCCGGCGGCGTCGGGTGCGTCGGCCTGTCCGGCGGTGGAGCGCGCAGCTCATTGCTTCAGGCATCCTGCAAAAACATTCGCGCTGCGGTGGTGGTCGGTATGATGGGTACCTACGAAGGCCTGCTCGATGACAACATCAAGGGCCACACCTGGATGATGTTTCCGCACGGCTGGGCAAAGCATGGCGACTGGACGGACTTCACTGCCTGCCGCGCTCCGTCACCATTGATGGTGCAATACGATCTGGAAGACTGGCACTTTCCTGAAAAATGCATGCGCGATGCAGATAAGCGAATCGGGGCGCGTTATGCCTCCGTGAATGCGCGCAAGAACTACGTGGGCAAGTTCTATCCCGGACCGCATAAGTTCGACTTGGAGATGCAGGCCGACGCATGGGATTGGTTTGATCGCGTAATGGCGAAGGATTGACGCCGTAGTAAGCGCCAGGACTTTTCCCTTGCCCCGTATTGATTCTACAGGTTCAATACGGCAACTCGTCGAATACACGTTCGGCCGAGAAGTGCGCCACGTGACCATCAGCAAATGGAATGTTGGTACCGTCCTTGTGAAGTGTGGAAAACATGGATGTCCCGCCGGTGCCGGTGATCGTGCCTGTGCTCTTGATTTGGTTGTAAGGTGTGATGAACCATGAGGTGAGGATGCTGCTGCCGAATGCGCCCACGAAACCTTTGGGACTGCCTAGATAAGGCTCAAAGGTGTGGGAACGTGCTTCGCCGAACAGTGGATATGCTGAGTCGGCAAGATTCCATGGGCCGCCGAATCCGACCCCGCGCTGCTGATGCAGCAGGCCGTATCGTGGGTAGAAACTTTCCGGATAGATTGCGCCCCAGTTTTCGTTAACGTAGCTGGCGCCGCCGTAGAACATCCCGTAGTCGGTCAGGATGCGCCCTGGCAGCCCATACGAAGTCAGGTCAGCAGTCTGTCCCTGAACATATTGCCAATCGACGTTCGGGTAACCGGCATGCGGTGCTCGTGTTGCCAGCGCTTGATACGACGGGCATCGCAGGACCTTTGCATTGCCATTGAGGTATGAGTAGATGCGCGCGACCCACAGTCCTTGCGCACCAGTACCGGAGCTGTCTTCCGCGAAGGTGTGGTAGAACGGCAGGTAATCTTTATTGTCCGCGCCATAGGCGGCGGAAGTCTGGCTAATCGCTCGCTGATTCGTTTGGCACTGTATATCGCGGGATGCGGCCCGGGCTTTACCCAATGCCGGTAACAGGATCGAGATCAGCAGTGAGATGATCGAGATAACCACCAACAGTTCGATAAGCGTGAACGCGGGATGAACCTTCCGACTTGCCAGTTGATTGATACGTACAGACATGGTTGCTTCCTCCAAAGCGTGTGATGCCGAGCTTTTCTCAGTCAGCCGAGTTGATGCTGGCTGGACTTTCGGCAGGCGATGAATCGTTGGTATCTGTATGAGCGGAAGAAGATGCGTTGCCGACCATCGATTTGACTGTTTGTCCTGTCAGCAACTGGCAGCCTAATGTGATGCGCATCGGTTCGGTTTCACCTTCGACGACCCGTTGTTTTAAGAGTTTTGCAGCCTGTCGACCCATGGCGTCTGCGGGCAACTGCACCGTTGTCAGGGCAAAACCAGAGGCGGAGCGGGCGCGATGCTGACCGTCAATACTGACCAACTGAAAATCCACGCCCGGCTTGGAGCCTTCCATGACTGCTTCTGCCAGGATGCCGAGCGCCAACTCATCACTGGCGGCACAAATGGCGTCGGGGCGCGGTGATAGATTGCGCCAGTGTTTTAATGCGTGGTCGCCGGTGCGTGGGCTGTAGAATCGGCCGTACATGAGGTGTTCGCTGTCAAGCTGATTTCCCCATGCTTCTTCGAAGCCTTGCAGCCGTGCTTGAGAAGTGGCGTCATAGTGTTGTGGTTCTGAGCTACAGCCCAAAAAACAGACGGAACGGCAACCGGCTTCGCGCAGGCAGTTGCCGGCCAGATAGCCGGCGTACTGCTGGTCAATGGTTATCAGGTCTGCGCGGCTGGGATATCGCGCAGCTTCAGGGAGCCCGGTCGATACCATCATCACATGATTAACGCGCGGCCAGATAGTTTTCAGGTCATCTCCCAAAATCGGATTGAAAAGCACTGCGACATCGGCTGTTTCGTTCAGCACCGGCGACTCGCCCTTACCCTCCTGCCAGGCAAACACATAGTCTGGATTCATTGGTTTGGCTGCGTCTATAAATGCGTCCACCATTCGGTGAACCATTGCATCGGTATGGCGTGTCCGAAGGATCGCTACCTTTGGCCTGACACCCAACGGAATGGTTTGGGCTGCAGTCGATGTTGCTTTTGACGTCGCTTTCGCGCGCAGAATTTTTGTCCCTTTTCCGCGCAGTGGCAGCAGATAGCCTTCTTCGGCCAATGATTGCAGCGCCCGATGGGTACTGACGTGTCCAGCCGAGAGAATTTTTGCCAGCTCTGATACGGGGGGCAGCCACTGATCGACTTGCCATTGCGAACCGAGTCGGGCGAGCAGTTCCTGCTTGACCAGTTCGTGTGTGCGCATGGATTGTTTTGGTGAGCGGCCCACGTTCGAATTCTATAAGACAATGTAATAAATTACAAGAAGTGTTATGATTTTAAATTAAATGGACGGTCTTTATGGGGTGGTGTGAGCCATTTTTAGGCTTGTAAGATTTTTAATTAAAGGATTTTAGGTAATTTCCAAGCGTGTTGCCCGGCTTCGATGATCTTCTTGGAAAGATCCTTTCTGCCAATACGCAGAAACATCCCCCAAGCCGTATTGTTGGCATTGCTCAGTGCGACGATCACTTCGTGCTTACCGCGTTTGGCATTGATAGGGACCAGTTTTTCGCCGGGCACTGCCGGGTTGGTGCCTTTGGGATCGTGACAAACTTGTTTCTTGTTCAGCCAGACTTTGATCGGGCCGTCGTAGCCGAATTCCAATTGCAGCTTCATCGCTTCATCACATTGGAACTGGTATGCGAAGCAGATCACGCCGTCCCCGTCGCCTTTGGTCAGTTCTTCTCGAACTTCAAGAAAGCCTTTCACGGGATGATTGAATCGGCGTTTCTTCCACTTCATTTGGCGAGGTGTGGGCAGTTTGAACTTTGACAGATTGCCCGCGGCCGGCAAAACAGAACTGACGCGCAGCTGGGTGACAAACGGTGTGCTCGGAACGTGTTTGCCCAACGGAATCGGCCCGAAGACGGGGACAGGTCGTCCCGATTCATCCATCAAGGTGCATACTGGAGTGGGGCCGTGACCGTATTGAATCGCCAGGTTTGGGAGTTGGCTTATCGCGCGGTCCGTTCGCAACACGACGCGATCTTTGTAAACGCGCGTATCGAAGATGCCTGTAATGGGGGATTGGTCGATCAGTGAAAATCCGGAAGGAAGGCTGTCGTGTGCCAGTCCCTGTTCGAGGTTGTCGAAGCGCACTTCGATATTGCCCTGGCCGGTCAGTTTGTCTTTGACGATCTTGACGGATTTTAAGTCGATAGAAGGCTTGCCGACTTTCCTGCCGCCGCGCAAAACGCGCAGAGCGTGTGCCAGTCGCTGGCCGAGTACGTTCGCGCCATCGCCGCTGATGTGGATGTGATCGTCCATCGGCAGGTCGATCGCGGGAACAACAGCAACGTTCTTTACTTTCCGGAACAGTTGTCGTTGGCAATCCTGAATCAGATTCCAACTGTTCGGGTCGAATCCATTCCCGAAGTATCTGGCGAGTTGGACGACTGCAAACGGCAGATTGGGATCGCCAGTGTCACGCCTGATTGCGCGGATCAGTTTTTTCATTCGCTCAAGGTAATAGGGCGCGACATCAAAACCTGCATCGGACTCGCCTTGATACCACGCGATGCCACTGACTTTGGTGTCCAACAGTTTCAGGCGGCGAATCAGCGAGCCATACAGGCTTTCGCCCCCTTTGTTTTTCAGCTTCGGGTCCCATTGGGACATGCTGGTGCCACCGTGGGCATTGGCGATCAAGCCTTGCGGTACGCCTGTCGACGCGAATAGTGCCTGTCCCATCGCAACGCCAGGCCCGACAGGCTTGATGTCGCTTCCTGTCTTGACGTTGTGAACCGGGTCCGGCGAATCCCACAGATTGTGGATCGGATCCTTGGCCGGCGCCCATCGGTCCTCGAAGTAGAACGCTCGCACAGACGGATTTGGTTTTAACCGATGCTCTCTGTCGCCCACACCCTGCATGTTGGACTGGCCGCCGAGGATCCACACGTCGCCGACGAGGATGTCGCGCACAGTCAGCGACTTCTTGCTGCCGTCGACACGCAACTGAATATCGTAAGGCCCGCCGGTCGGCAGACCTTTCAGTTTCGCGGTGAACTTTCCGCGTTGTGCCTTGCCGGTTGCCTTCCATGAGAAGCCGCGCACTGTTTTACCGTTGTGCGTAACGCGCAGTTGTACAGGGCCGGTGTCGGTACTGGTGCCGTTGATGGTGCAGTCGGATTGATTCTTTCGATCACGTTGCAGGACCATGTGGTCGAGCAGGCCGGTTTTGATTTTCACGGTGGCGGTTCCTGAATTGGCTTTTGTTACGTTGGTTCGGCGGCTATCCACGTTTGCGGTTAAACATCCAGTCATTTCGGGTATCGATCACTTGTCGATACACGTCCGCATCTTCGTCGCTGAAGCAACAGAAGATAACGTTTTCGGGATGTTCGTGCCGCATCAGAAAGCCGTGGACATGGCCGAAAGCGATGCGCGCCGCGCGCTGCTTGGGAAAGTGATAGATGCCGGTGCTGATTGCGGGGAATGCGAGCGTTTTGACATCGTGTGATGCGGCCAGTTCCAGTGCCTGGTGATAGCACGACGCAAGCAATACGTCTTCGTGCAGATCGCCGAGTTTGGTGGCTTGATCGGGATCGCCCGCATGCCAGACCGGGCCGACGGTATGGATGATGTATTGGATGCCGCGCGCTTCGAGACTGAACGACGGTGTAATTTTCGCCAGGCCGGTCGGGCAGCCGCCCAAAGTCTCATTGTGAGCGAGCAACTCCGGTCCGGCGGCTCGATGAATTGCCCCATCCACACCACCACCGCCCAGCAGTGATTCGTTGGCGGCGTTGACGATGGCATCGACGTTCAACTGGGTGATGTCGCCGGTGGTCACCTCAATTCGTTGCATCAATTCAGCGTCGATGGGCTCATTCACTTTGTTCCGCTTTCAGTGCTTGTGGGCTCGAAGCCGTTTGCTCTGGGTCTACAGCTTTTTCTGTGGGGCATCATTCTACAGACTGCATAAGCTGGAGAGCATATCAATTACGCTGCTGGGAACCGTTCTGTTTTTGACGTCTATGACGATATTAGATCAAAAACAGTCAGTTTTTTGCAAGACATAGACATTGTCTGAAAGGGATGTGGAAGGGATTATTTAACACTTTGTATTGCGCTCAACGTGAGCAAAGAACAAGGACATGGAGTGATTGACGAATGACCGCCGCCCCCGCCAATGAAAAACAGTTTGCCAGTGACCGTATCGACACGCCGCAAAACCTGAACGACGAGCAGGTCAAGCAGTTTGTAGATGACGGCTTTCTGATCGTTCCTGATCTGATCAACGCAGAAGAACTTGATGAACTGAAGCATGACATCGTGAAAGTCGCGCGCGGCGACTATCCGAATGAAGGTATCTCCCCATTGCCGGCGGATGTGTCCGAAGAGGAAGTGCTCAAGAACATCCTGTGTATCCATCAGCCGCACTACATCAGCCCGGTGATGCTCAAGTATGTGAAGCACCCGAAGATCAGCGGCGTGCTCAGCCAGGTGACCGCGGCGCATCTACCTTACTGGGATGGCAGTGTGAAGTGCATGCAGTCGATGTACTTCGTCAAGCCGCCAAGCTTCCAGGGACAGGCGTGGCATCAGGATGAGATTTACATTCCTACGCGCGACCGATCACTGATCGGCGCCTGGATTGCCGTGGACGACGCGACGATCGATAACGGCTGCCTGTGGGTTATGCCGGGCTCGCATCGCAATGGTTATCTGTATCCACAACGCCCACACGAAAATCATGATGAGTTTGATTTTGCGCCGGAGAGCTATGGGTTTGACGATTCGAAGGAAGTCCCCGTTGAAGTCAAAGCCGGCACCGTTGTATTCTTCAATGGTTACCTGTTGCATCGGTCACGGAAGAATCGCAGCGATATTTATCGCCGTGTGCTGGTCAATCATTACATGAATGCCTGGTCCTTCCTGCCGTGGCACGCGCGCGATCAGGAGCGCGAACAGTCTGGGGCTACCGCCGACGTACGCCGCATTGTGCCGGTTGCCGGCATTGATCCATACGCGTGGAAGGGCTATGAGGAAATGCCGAAACACGCCCATTTACGCATGTGCAAGGCGAACAATCCGGATATTGATAAGAAAGACTGATCGATTTACGGGTTGGGTTGGCGTGCTCGCATTATTGCGCGCCCTCTGTCATCTTCAGATGCTTCTGAGCGTCCGCATGATCAGGGTTGATCTTCAGTGCTTGTTTGAAGTGCGTCAGTGCTTCATCTCGATGGTTCTGCATCATCAGTGTGACGCCGAGCAGATCATGAGCATCCGCATTGTCGGGTGACATGCTTAAAGATCGCCGCAAGTGCGTTGTTGCGCCTTTGGCATCATCAGCTTGCACCAGCAAATACGCATAATAATAGTTCGCCTCCGGCTGCATCTGATTGAGGGCCAGGGCTGCTTCAAACGCCTCGCGCGCCTCATCCAGTCGATCAAGCCGCAATAGCGCCAACCCCAGGTTGACGTGCGACATCACGCGCCGAGGGTTCAATTCAATCGCCCGGCGGGCGTGCTTGATCGCTTCTTCATTGTCCCGGCGCAGCAAGTGCGCGGCAGACAGGTTCGCGTGTGCCTCCAGATGATTCGGCTCAATGCGGAGTGCCTCATTCAAATGCGACATGCCTTGTTCAATCCGTCCCGCCTTGACCAGCGACATCCCCAGCGCGCTTTGAGCCACCACGTTGTGCGGCTGTTTATTGACCGCATCCTGCCAGAGTTTTACTTCGCTCTGGTAAACCGCAGCCCTGTGTTGTGTTGTGACGACACCCATCATCGTTACTGCACTGGCAAACACCACGCCAATCTGCCATGGGATGCGGAGTTTCTTTCCAAGCGGTACCGCAACAGTCGCCGCTAACGCGATCACAGCCGCAAGTGGCAGGTACATTCGCCGCTCCGCCGCAACCTCCGTGACGATCGGGACGAAGCTGCTACTGGGTGCCAGCAGAATGAAGAAGATCAGACCGACGACAGCGGCGCTCCAACGACGCACGAAGCTGCCATACAGACACAACAAGAGGGCTACGAGTAGCACGACTCCCGGCAGAAGGTTCTGATGCCATTGTGTGGCGATCGGCACATGATGCGAGATGGACAGTTCGGTCGGAGCGACCACCTGCTTCAGATACCAGCCAATGACACCCGCCTGTGTCCGAAGATAATCAATCGGCGACACGCCATGGTGCCAGCCGACGCTGTCGGAGCGCGGCCCCAGTACCATGCATGCGATCAGAATGCCCCATGTCGCCGCCAGGCCGACATACAGATATTTTCTTCGGCTGATCGCCTGCTTGAATGTTTCGCTGAACCATGCACGATCGATCAGAAGAACAATCAGCGGCGCGCCGACCATCACCTCTTTGCTCGCCATGCCCAGCGCACATGCGATGACGCAGGCGCCAAGCCATATGGCCGATTGCTTTGCTGTTGCGCCGCGTACGAATGCGTAAAGCGTCAGCAGCATGAACAGGCTGACAAGCAACTCGGTTCGCTGAACAATATAGATAACTGTCTCACTTGCCAGCGGATGCACCGCCCAGATCAGGGTGATTGCCATGGCCAACGGCTCTGATTCCGCATCGTGACCAATGTGTTGGAGCAATCTTCGAACAAGGCCGAACAGCAACAACGTACAACCGACGTGAATCAGCAGGTTGGTCAAGCGATATCCGCTCACGTCCAGGCCGTGTATAGCGTGATTGATAGATAGCGACAATGTTACGACCGGCCGACCCGCAAGTGTTGATTGTGGCGGCGCGGTTGGCGGCCAGATGTGATGCAGATGTGCGTTTTCGACAATGGCGTGGTTGTCATCAAAGATAAAAGGCGCGTTCAGTGATTTGCGGTACACCACCGCCAACAGAATGACCACGAGCCCGAAGAATAACCACCGACGCACCATCGGCACATTGTAGCCCGGGGCGTTTCCAGGGTATTTGGGGCGTGCTTCGGGAGGCGTTTTCCGGGGGGACGGCCATCGCAATCGGTTGCTGCTTTATGTTTCCCGCGGCACCTGCTGATTCCAGCGGGTCCAATAGGCTTCCAGGTCTTTGATCATCTCAAGAAAGTCTTCGTAGCTGCTTGGTTTGACCAGATAGCTGTTCGCATGGTTGTCATACGCCAGCTGCCGATCCTGTTTTGTATCGGAACTGGTCAGTACGATCACCAGTGTGGACTTTAGACGAGAATCTGACTTGATCTTCTTCAGGACTTCATGGCCGCTGACTCTGGGGAGTTTCAGGTCAAGCAGGATCAGGTCGGGCCGATTGCTTATTGATTGTTCCGGAGCATCAATCTGAAGCAGTTTCAATGCTTCCTCGCCATTGCTTGCCCGGCGAAGGCGAATGTTTGATTCGCACTGGTTGAGCAGGATTCGAATCAGTTCTGCCTGATCGTCATCGTCCTCGACCAGCAGGCAATCAGTTGGCGTGGTTGCGATCATCAGGTTTCTGCTTTCAGTTCTGTCGCATCGCCATGGCTGTGTTTGGGAAAAGCGATCCAGAAACAGGCGCCTTGATTTTCGTTTGACTCAATCCATACCCGGCCGCCGTGGCTATCCATGACTTTCCGGACGATTGTCAGTCCCATGCCCGTGCCTTCTTTGTCCGCAGTCAGCGTTTCAAACACACCGAAGATTTTCTCGTGGTATGCCGGATTGACGCCCGGCCCGTTGTCGCGCACATACATTCTGATCTCATCCGGCAACTCAGCTGCGCCAATCACAATTTTTTTCTGGAGTTCGGTGACGCCATACTTGATTGCGTTGGAAAGCAGATTGTCGAACACATCCATCAGCCGGCGTGGGTCGGCATATACCGTCGGGAGTCGGCCGTCGATATAGATGTCCGCACCTGCCTTTTGCGCCTGTGGTGTCAGGTGATTAATAATGTCGCGCATCACAACATCAGCGTCAATAAACTTTGGTTCAGTAGGAATAGTCCCCGCGCGACTCAGATTCAGAAGATCTTCAATACACATATTCAGGCGCGAGACGCCGTTTTCCAGTCGATGCACGATGTCGTCGATGCCGTCATATTCGCCCTTTTGGAGTTTTTCTTTTAATACGCCCAGAAACCCACGACAGGTCACGACCGGCGATTTCAGATCGTGGGAAATGGTGTACACGAGTTGTTCCATCTCTTCAGACTTTTCCTGCAGTCTGATATTCGCTTCTTCGAGTTGCCTACGTGAAAGTTCCGCGGCTCTTTCTCTTTTGACGATGTCCTGCTGTAGTGTTTCATTCAATTTGTCTACGCCGGGAAGTGAAAGCGCTTTGGGCAGGCTCGGAATCATGACCAGCACGGTGCTCCACGACGCAAGGGCCGTAGTGAATTTGAGGGCGCCGGAAAGCCGGTAGACGGGGACCCAGAAGATAATCGCCTCAACAAGATGAACGGTGCCGCACAAGAAGATGAATATGCAGAACAGCCAGAAAATCCATGGGAGCGGAACATCCTTGCGTTTGGTAATGAAGTAGATCAGAACCAGTGGAATGGTGACATAAGCGCCAAACGTGCCGAGATCAGAAACAATATGCACCCATCCGTGTAGTTCAGTCCAGTTGCCGCTGTTCCAGCGCGCAGGAAAGTCACTGGTCTGAAAAAGATTTCTGAAGAACTCAAACATCCCGCTTGCCTCCAGAACAACAGCAATGAGATTGATTCGTGCCCCAAACAGACCGGCTCCATCGTTTGAGTTGCCGGACCCTTCGACGTGGACCGGTCGTAAGCATAATCAATATGAGATGGAATTTCGCGGCAGAGGTTTAACAATATTGACTGATCTATGTTCAGCTATCCCGAATGAGACTCTGATGAGAAAAACAACATCAGTCGGCTTGCCTGTTGCGAATCTTCACAGGCTGATTGGAGGTGTTTGTTTGTAAAGGTCGGGTTTCTATCTATTGAGGCGCATGTCCGGCCAGGGAATTGGTTGGCTGCCGGGAAACGGTCGACGAAGAATAGTGCCCAGCAGCCTGAACGGTGCAGCAATTTTCGTTGCAAATGGGACCTTCGGCGCCAGGCCGTTTGCGCGGAACAGAAGAATGGTGACATCATCTTCTGTCAGGTTACCTGTCGCTTCATTGCGAACGGCATCAAGTAACTGTTCGATGATCTGAGATGGTTCACCCGGATCCACCTTCTGAATCAACCGCATCAAACCTTCCTGTCCCAGCAGGTTGCCATTTGCATCATGCGATTCAGTCAGCGAGTCGGTATAGCAGAGGACAATATCGCCGACGTCAAGCTTGATTTCGAACTGTTCGTAGTCGGTGCCGTCGATGATGCCGAGGGGGATGTTGGACGGGCCGCCATCGTCATGCTTTTCGATTTCTTCCGCCTCGAGCCAATACCACTTCTTCTTTCGATGACGATAGATCAGTGGCGGCGGGTGCCCGGCGTTTGAAACGGACAATTTACTTTTGGTCGCTAGAAAAGTCGTCACCACTGCGGTTGCGAACGAGTTGGATTCAGATATCGCGGCAAACTTTTCGTTCATTTCCCGGACGAAAACACTTTGGTCCACAAAATTCACAAATCGGCGCATAAGGTTCCGCAGGCCGCCTGCGACACTTGAAACGGTCTGGCCATGTCCGCTGACATCAGCCACCAGTAATCTCGTGATTCGGCCGGTCGCGCAGGAAGACACGTAATACAGATCACCACCGCTGTCGGCATCGTCGTACGGCTGACTGTACGCCCATGCGTCCAGCCCGGCCATGACCACGCCGCAATTGACGACCTGATTGCCTCCCCAGACTTCCATGCATTGCATTACTTGTGGTTCTGCCTGTGGCATCGCTGATCATCCGATATTACCTCGGGGTCCGAGAATAAACTGTGGATGTGTTTTGATTATTTCCACAACGAGCATTGTTTGCGCCGGAAGAGGATGTTGTTGTCGTGGAACTTACGATTCCTGCGCCAGTTCCAGCAACATGTCCAGTCCCGTGCTGAGCATGTTTTCATCGCACGCGTAGCTTAAACGCAGGTGCGTATCACGGTTGGAAAAGACAGAGCCCGGGATGACCAGCAGGCCGCGCTCGACGGCTTTCTCAACGAATTGGGTTCCGGTTAGGCCGAGGTGCTCCGGCACTTTGGGGAATGCGTAGAATGCGCCACTCGGCTTGGTCAGTTCATATGTTCCGCTTAACCGATCGACCACCATGTCACGTTTGCGACGATAGGCTTCGATATGCTCGGACATATCCGTGTTTAGTGCGACAACGCCTGCCTGTTGCACCATCGACGGTGCGCACACGAATGAGTATTGCTGAAGCTTGGTCATCTGCTCGACGATCGGCTTGGGTCCGGCGACGTAAGCCAGTCGCCAGCCGGTCATGCCGTATGTCTTGGAGTACCCGCGCATGAGTAGCAGGTTCTTGCTGAACAGGGCAGGTGTCGGGCATCGATTTGCGCCTGAACCGGCCGGCCGTTCGATTTTCTCGTAACAAAACTCATCGTAAATCTCGTCAGACAACACCAGCAGGCCGTGCTTGTCCGCCAGTTCGACGACGTCACGGCAGGTCTGTTCGTTTGCCACCACACCGGTTGGATTGCTCGGCGTATTGAACAGCAACATTTTTGTGCGTTCGTTGATATGCGGCTCGAGGCGCTCGGGCGTGAGTTGAAAATCCGGATACGTATCAACATACACGGCTTTTGCACCGCTGAGCGTGACCAGGTGTTTGTACATCACAAAGTACGGATCGGGAATCAGCACTTCATCGCCGGGGCCGACACAGGTCATCAATGCTAGCAGCAAACCACCTGATACGCCGGACAGCACCAGTGTGCCGTAGTCATCGTCACTTGCCCAGTTGGGCAATTCCGCATTGATATGCGCGCGTACGGCGGACTGAAGCGCCGCAACCCCCTGTGTGACGGTGTAGCGGTTGTGGCCATCATTGATTGCCTGAATCGCCGCATCCTTGACCGGTTGCGGCACATCAAAGTCCGGCTGGCCGATGGACAAGTTGACCGGGTCTTTCAGTTTCGCGGCAAGGTCGAACACGCGGCGAATGCCGGACGCATCCATCGCGCGCAACCGATCGGTAATGAATCGTTGGGGATCAAACATGTAATGATGTTAACAGGCGAAGCGAAGCGGTACGCGCTGGAGTCCTGGGGGTCAGGAAGCTTCTTCTTCCGTCTTCTTCTTCGGCGTCTTTGAGCCGGTCACAATCTTGCGATTGCCGACTTTCGGAAGGCCAAGCGGATCGCCCGCCGACTCGTCAAACTTGCCGGACTCGATAAGCTTTTCGATGCGCTCGGTTCGTGTCAGCACGTTACGGTGCTTGGCCAGGCCGCTGCTGGATTTCAGACTTGGATCAATACTCATAGTGCACCTGCTTTCGTGCCTTAAGCTGCTTCGTGCTGTCCTACCCACCATAGGTGGCAGCGATTACTTGCCGTCGTATCGCTCGAGGTACATGTCTGCCAGATCACCCGCTCCCGCGCGGGTTTTCTTCCAGGCTCGCCCGAGCTGGCGAAGTCTTGTTTCGTACTTTCGTCGCCCGTCCGAGTTCAACTCGTCCGCTTCAAAACCCCGCAGGGCCGCGACCTTGAAAAGTCGGCCATTATTGCTGGAAATCGCTGCCGCTTCAACCCCATGAGCTTTCAGGAACGCCACCAGTCGCTGGGCCTCAGCTTCGTGGTAGTGGACGAGGATGAAGTAGTTTTGACCTGCAACTCTTTTTTCGTCCTTGGTTTGTGGTGTTTTTGGGCTTCCGGCCGAGGCATTTTGCTGACCGGTTTGATCGGATTCAAAAACACTCGTACTCGTATCGCCGGAGCTGATCAGGCGCTCCTGAAGCAGGATAGCCGCTTCCTGTTGCTCGTGGATGAGCTGTCTGCGTGCTTGGTCGCCACGCCGGTAGCCGACCCAATAAGCCAGAATCAGAATGCCCACGAGCCCCAGAATGATGATAGCTGCATATCCCTGGGGAATTCGCAGAACAATCGGGCCAGGCGTGGCGGACGGCCTTAAAGGCGATTCTTCTACAACAGGTTCCGTTTGGGGGTCTGGCTGAGACTGCTCATGTGTTTCGGGCGATACGGACGCGCCGTCGCCGGCCGAAGTCTCGGGTTCAGATGGCGAATTGGCCGGTTCACCCGCCCGTACAGGTGTTTCCGGCGCCACGGGTTTGGGCCGCATCACCTCGAACGGCGTGATTCGATCTTTGCGTCGATTCGCCATGATCTACGTATTGTACCGGCATGATTACCCTGTTTCTGTTTTTTACTTTCCCATTTTTCCCTTGTTCTTAATCGCCCTATGATGGGTGGTCCGATGATTGACAGCGATCTACAACCCATTGCTGAAAAGGTCTACGCGGGTGAACGCCTTTCTTATGAAGATGGCCTGACCCTTTTGCGCAGTCGTGATATCTGGATGATCGGCGAACTGGCCAATCACGTCCGCACCAAGCTGCATGGCAATACGACGTACTACAACATCAATCGCCATCTGAATTACTCGAATATCTGTGCCTTGTCCTGCAAATTCTGTGCGTTTTACCGCAAGAAGGGGCAGGAGGGGGCGTACGAGTACTCTGTCGAAGAGATCGCCGAGGAAGCAAAAAAGGCAACTGCCGCCGGCGCGACGGAAATGCACATTGTCGGTGGGCTGCACCCCTGGCTGCCGTTCAGTTTCTATACCGACATGATGCAGGCGATCCGCGAAGCCGCCCCGACGATTCACATCAAGGCGTTCACTGCGGTGGAGATCGTTCACCTTGCCCGTATTTCGAAACGACCGGATGACATCAAAGGGGTGCTGAGCGACCTGCAGAAAGCCGGTCTTGGTTCACTACCCGGCGGCGGCGCGGAGGTCTTTGACGATCGCGTTCATGACGAAGCATTCAAGGGCAAGATTCGTTCGGACAAATGGATCGAAGTGCATCGCTTCGCTCATCAGCTTGGTATTCGCTCCAACGCGACCATGCTCTACGGCCATATTGAGTCTTTAGAGGATCGTGTCCAGCACTTCTGCATGCTGCGCGAGCAACAGGACGAAGCGATCGAGAACAACTACCCGGGGCGATTCCAGACCATCATTCCGCTGCCGTTCATTCCGGACGATTCGGAGTTGCAACACTTGCCTGGCCCGGCGGGGCTATCGAATCTGAAGATGCTGGCGGTCAGCCGCCTGATGCTGGACAACTTTGCCCATGTCAAAGCGTTTTGGATTATGCAGACGTTGGAGTTGTCACAGGTCGCACTGCAGTGGGGTGTGGATGATGTGGACGGCACGGTTGTGTGGTATGACATCACGCATGTCGGCGGTGAAAACACACATCAGGAAGTGACGGTGACCGACCTTCGTCGCGCGATTATTGAAGCCGGTTTCGAGCCGGTCGAGCGCGACACGATCTACAACCGCGTTGAGCGTGACGGCGCTTTGTGGCGCATCGCGGAGCCGGCTGTTCAACAGGTATGATGAAGATTCGACTTCAGGGCATTTGCGGTACCTTTGGCGTAATTGACTTGACATCATGATATTAGTGATGTGATGATGTCAGTAATTCGACCTCCATTCGTACGGTCGAGGGGCGTGACTTTTCACAATCAGTTAATTTGATTTCAACCCATGTTAAAGGGAAGAAGGGCGTGCATGTTCAGGAAACCTTGCATTAGTCTGTGTATTTGCGCATTGCTGGTTTTTATATCGAACGAACGAGCGTTCGGTGAACTGGAAACCACATCTCCACCTCCGGCAGTTCAACAGAACGATCAAGGGCGGCCTTGGGATCTGTCGATCCGTACTTTCTTTGGATACAACGACAATGTCCAGGTCGTGCCGGAACTGCCGCCGTTCTTTATCGGTGATCGAGATAGCGCATACGGTGGTATTACCGTCAAGGGCGCTTACCGTTTTATTCAAACAGATGATTGGACCGTGGGCGCCTCACTTGTTTTCGATCAGCTTTGGTATGCCGAAGAGCAACCCAAAGCATTTGTTGCCACTGCCAGTGATGCAAATGACTATGATCTGAGTGCTGTCCAGCCGAGCCTATACGTGGACTATCACTTTGACGTGATGGGCAGAAAAGCATCAGTCGGTATGAGTTATGACTACCGATGGGATGATGCACCCATACCTGCCACGGGCATTCAAGCTCACACCCTGACGTTTCGCGGCAGCATCTATGTCTTGCCGCAGCTACAGGTGTCGCTCAGTTATGCACACGGCTGGGATAACTTTGACGTGAAGTGGCCCGGTACGACGGCGTTGAACGAACGGGATGGCGAACGTGACGTGTTCAGTATCTCCGCCAAGTATTCCTTTCATGGCGGACTTCGTTCGATCAAGATTGGTTACACCTACTACGACAATGATTCGGAAGGGACGAACTTCCGCTATGACTCCAATGGCCTGAATGTTCGTTTCGAGTCGCATTTGATCGGGCCGTTGTGGGGTGCGTTCGGCTTCAGTTACAGTCGCGGCGATTATGGTGGATTCACCGGTGGCGGCGTCCCAGCGCCCGGTCGTCAGCATCAGGAATCATTTGTTTACAACCTGCAGTTAATTTGGGTCATCAATCGGCACTGGTCCGTTGACTTCTATTACAAGCACAGCGACTATCGCTCAAATCTTTCGCAGTTCGAAGCGGAAGTGAACAACGTTGGGATGGGGGTTACGTTCAAGTTCTGACCTTCCGCCCCGACGGCTTAATCCGTTTTCGTTTCGATACGATTTGTTCGGCTGGTTCATACTGGAATTGATCATGCTAAAAAGTGATGCTAATTGGATGGTTTTACGTTTTGTGCCCCGGTTTCTTGTCGTGATCGCACTCTTGGCTGGTGCATGGATTCTCGGCGGCTGCCAGACCGTGACGCAGTCTCAGACCGTTGGCACTATAACGACGGCCTTGAACAACACGGCCGATGCGGTAGATGCACATTGCGGCACGGGAACGCCCGAAGCGCAAGCCGCACGCGATGCGGCGAGCAATGTCAGTAGCAAGCACAGCACATATCAGCAGGCCGCGCAGAAAGTGAACGATCTGAAGAACAAACAGATTAAGGCTGCTGAAAGGATTCACGAAATCCAGGTTGAGCTCAATCCGTACGACCACGATATTGCGCAAACTGAAAACAGAGTTGTAGAACGAATTAATGGTAACTTGCGTGGTCATGAACGGGTGTTTGAAAAAGCTTCAGATGTTCGCATTTGGGCGGATCGCTATCCGAATGGTGGTGCCAAGAATCTGCAAGATGGTCAGAGGCTCGCAAGTAGAGTTAACAATAGTGCGGTCGCGACCGATGCTCAGAAAACCGAAGCCGCGGCACTATTGGCAGAACTGAATCAGATGAATCAGGATATTGCCACTCAGGCTGAGTCTGTGAAGAACCTCACACAACCCGGTGACAATTCAGGCAATGATCAACTCAAGGCGTCGTTTTCCATTATGCTTGCGCTGGTCGAGCGAAGCAGGTTGGCTTTACTGAAGCTGGAGAAGCTTCAGATGGAGATCGAGCTTGTCGCGCAACAGCAACGTAGAGACGCCGCTGCTGCCGAAGAGCCTGCAGCACAGGCGGCTTACAATACAGCGAAGTCTGAGCTGGATCAGGCGATCAGTGATGCGGAAAGTGCTCGTGATGCTGCGCGGGCAAAGGCAAATTCGTGTGCACCAACGCCGCCTGATTGGCCGACTCAACCCGACTGGAACAGCACGTTCTGGGACTTCAGCTCGCCGTGATTTGAAGCTTCTTCAGAGATTGATGATATGTCGTATGGAGTGAAGAATGGCAAGTGTTTCAGTCTCTGAAAGCCGGCCCGTCGTGGTCGATCGATTGGGAACATTTTGGCGATTGGCTTTGTGCGGTGTGATCTTCGTATGTTTGACGTTGGGTGTCGGATGTGCGGCTGATGCGCAGCGTGATTCTGTTCCAATCGAACCGCCAGACACGCCTAGCGGGAACAGCACATTCTGGGACAACAGTTCGCCGTAATATGAGTTGGTTGTTTCACCGTTGATTAAAAAAGCCGCAGAAAGTTCTGCGGCTTTTTACGTGCATGTTGTCGTGGAGGTCTGTTTCAATCGCCATGTAACTGACGCAGCCGACCGCTCAGCCGCAGTAACAGATGTACCCGTTCAAACTGATCGAGCCAGTCCTGCAACGTCGCGTTGACTTCATCCTGCGGCACCGGCGCACCGGGCAGTGGGCACGCGCCGCCCAACTGCTTGGCTGCAATCGCGCGGTACCGATTCAGGGTGCGATCACCGAACCATCCAACCGGCTCGTAATCTTCTGCACAGAAAATCAGCACCGGTACGCGATTACCGGCATTGATCGTCAATTTTTCCTGCAGGTCAATATGTTCATCGCGATCCAGCCAGCGCAGGTCAATCGCGTTTGGCGCGCCTTCTGCGATGCGCTGAAACAGTGGGCCCTGCTGCACGCAGTCGCCACACCAGATGCCCGACAGGCCGATGACATTGATTCGTCGCGTGAACGATCCAAGCAGCCCGGCCTGATCATCCGTCAGGCAGGCCTGATCGTAAATCTTCTGCCAGTTCTCTTTCTGCTCGGGCGTGCCGGAGTTGACGTACTGCTCGTACGACAGGCCCGCCTCGTGTTTTGATTTCAGATAAGCAGCATCCATGTCTGCGTTGCTCCGATGAGTATTCATTAATTGCTGAGCATGCCGGCCTGTTTGGCGTAATCAAACACACCGCCGGCTTCGATGATCGGCGCGACGTCGCCAAGCGGCTTGAGCTTGTAAGTCTTGCCGGATGTCTTGTTGGTCAGTTCGCCAGTTTCGATGTTGACTTCACATTCGTCGCCGGTGTTGATTTCTTCAACCAGGCGTTGCTCCGATTCGCAGGGGAGCAGGTAGCCGCCGTTGACGCAGTTGCGGAAGAAGATGCGGGCGTAGAATTCAGCCACAACGACCTTCCCGCCTGCTTCAGCGATTGCCAGCGGTGCGTGTTCGCGCGACGAGCCACAGCCGAAGTTTTTGCCGCCGATGACGATGGTGTACTCGGTCTTGAATTCACCTTCCTTGACGAATGGAATATCGCCCGCCGGCAGGCCGGACTGTCCCTTGGGAATGCCGCAGTTGGCGTACATGCCGAAGTACTTTCGTTCTTCCGGGTCTGCCGGGTTAAATGAGAGATATTCGGCCGGGATGATCTGGTCCGTGTCAATGTCGTCGCCAAGGACGAACGCTTTGCCGCTGATTATGGTTTGCATATTAAAACCCACCTTTTCTTGATCGAAGCGGAGCATTATAGGGGGATTCGAGCCAGAGCAAAGCGCTGACTTGCTGATCAAAAATATGGGCGAGTCAGCCAAGACTGACCCGCCCTGTTCGTTTGATTTTTTGATTCGACTCGAATGAGTCGGTTTTATTTTGCGGTATAGGAGAACTTCTGTCCGCCGATGGAGGCCTCGTACATCAGGCCGCCCTTGGCCATGGTGAAGACCGCGACGCCTTCTTCAAAGTCCGCGTCAGCTGATGCACCCGCGGTGGCTGCGACGGCCGAGGCCTGGGCGCTGAACTCCATGTTGCCGTACTTGAAATTGCTCAACGAAGCTGCTGATTCAAAGAAAATAATTTCACTGTATGCCTGACCGCCCAGTTGCAGGCCGATCGTGCCTTGGCTCAGTGAGGTGTAGCCGACAACCGAGCCGTTTTCATAAACCACGCCCTTGCCGTAAGCGCCACCGACACCAATTGCCCCTTTGCCGACGTTTGGGAATACGGCGTAACCGGCCGCCGACTGGAAGAAGCGATCCAATGTCGGGTCTTCCGTCTTGAATTTGCTGATGGTGATGCTCGCGTTGCGTTCCAACTCCACATTGACCGAATGTGATCCTGAGCCGCCGCTGTCCTTATATGACGAGCAGGCCAACAGGCTCAGACACGCGCCTACGACGATCATCAACTTGGTCGCTGAGTACTGCATGTTCAATCTCCTTCTGATGCAGATTGTGATGGCCGGCCTCTATCTGCGAATGCCGACATCCATTTTATTATCACTTGCAAACAGTCAACTGTCATATCCGTGCGATACGATAGGCGCCGCAGGTGAACCAAATGTGGGTTTGAGAGCTTTTTTGTCCGTCGGTTGATCAGTTCAGCCGGATTGTTGCCGTTCAAGGAATCGGGTCACATCGCGTTTAACTGTCCCATCCTTATCGTCCTTCAGCGACGTGAGCACCTCAAGGGTTCGAGGGTCGTCACGGAAGTTACGGATCATCAGGTACACCGCCCGGCGTCGTGCTTTGGGGTTATCCGTTTTCAGCCACGCCACCAGGATGTCGAACAGGCCGTCGTACTTCAGTCGCTCCAGGGCGCTGTACGCGGTGTTACGGTTTTTCTCGTCGTCTTCCGCGGCAGCCTGTTCGGCGATCAGCGATGCCAACTCTGTAAGTTTGTAGGATTTGGCGCAGTCGTACGCCGCAGAACGCGCGTGTGCGGATTTGTCGGTGAGGCCGCGACGAATCAACATCATGCCGATGTCGGCTTCGTGATTTCGTCTTACCGCGTTTCCGCCAACGCGGACTGCATTTGCCCTTAGCTTCCCGTCATCAGTCTTTTCATATACCTCGAGCACCAGTTTCATGACCGGTATTTTGGCGGCCTGAAATCGGTACAGCGCGGACATCGCATACATTCGTGCGTCAGGAAGCGAGTGCGTCTTCAGGACACCCGTGACGATCTCCAGCCCCTCCGGCGTCACGTAGCTGGAGCCGACTTGACGCATGGCTTCGGCAATGTCGTTCCGGTCGGTTTCTTCTGACAGGCTGATGACGAACTCAATGGCCGGGATTGCCTGATCTGTTTTGTATCGGACCAGCTTCTCAAGCCCGGATTTGCGATACCGCCGGTCAGCTTTCATCAGTTCTAAAATGGCAAGCGTGACCTTGGGATCGGTCAACAGCTCGTTCTGGATGCCGCTGATTGCGTGTGAGCGAACCGTATGGCTGTCGTGTTTGATGGCAACGAAGAACAGCCGCTTTTTACCGTCAAGCGTGGTTGACCAGGGCAGTTGCATGACCATCCTCAGCGCGCTGTCGTATTTCTCTTCTCCGAGCCGGCTGATCAGGTAGTCTGACAGGTCAAACTTTTTAAACGGCCGTAGCTTTTCCAATGCGCCGTATCGCACGTTCTTGTTTTTGTGGGTTGTCGCAACATCTTGAATCGCCTTGAGCGCTACCGGGCTGTTGGGATATCGGCGGGTCAACTCGGCCATGATTTTGTAAATCGACTTGTTGTCGGCCGTCTTCAGTGAGGCCGCAATCGCCTTTACTTCTTCGTCCTGCTCGCCGCGAATGTCGGCCATGACCTGTTTGATCTTTTCTGCATCGTGCTTTGCCGACAGCGCGGCCCAACCGCCGGTGCGCTCCCAGAATGCCAACGGGGTTTCGTCGATTTTGACCTGTTCTGTATTGCCTGTGCGCTTCCCCACAAAGTGGGCCAGCGGTCCTCGGAAGACGCCTTCCAGGCGTTTATTTCCCGAATGCGCCACGAGCAGGGCTTCGCCTCGCAGATCTCCCTGCTTCATGAGTTTCATTGCCGCTGCGACACGCAGTTCCGCGGACGGGGATTGTGATGCCACTTCATACAGAGCACTCCCTTCGGCTGTTAGCAGATCGTGTTCCTTGGTGAATCGCAGCGCTTCGTGTCGGCAGTAGGAATTCTGATGTTTGGTCATGTAGTCGACCATGAGCTTTTCGACTGCCGGTTCCTTTCGGTAGTCTTCGATATAGCTGAACAGGTTTCCGCTGGACGCGATGTTGGGTTTGCTTATCCAATCGGTTTCGCTGAAGACCTTGAAGTGTTTCTGAAAGTCGGCTTCTATTTCCGCGTACATCTTGTAGCTGTCGATGTTCAGGCCGATCTTTTGCAACACGGGAATCGTATCCTTAACCGCTTGATAGCCGTAAAGCCGGTAGGTGACCGAACTGGAAACACCCATCATCGATTCGGTTACGCTGTACTGCTTGCCGCTCAGAGCATCGAGCCCGCAGTTGTGTTTGACAATCCACAGGCCGATCTGCGCCTTGTACCACGGCAACTCGCCGGCCGCCGTCAACCACTTGACGACGTTGCCGGTCTCCGCGCCAGTCGGCTCAAATGTGTCTGACGTGCGTTCGGTCATCCACTTTTCAGTGGACAGGCGCAGGACCTCGATCGTTGCGTAGTCTCCGTCCGAGTCAAACGTTCGCTCAAACGGCTTCCAGACAACAAAGTCGCTGACTTTATCCGGTCGGGTCAGTGGTTTTAACACCGCACCGACGCTGATCCGCAATTGTGTCGGGCGGTCCAGCGACACCACTTTTACTCGAATGCGCGTCGCATCGATCGATTCAAATTCAAACTTGAGTGCTTGTGGGGTCGTTTTGATGTCCGCCGGCCACTGAAGTGATCTGGCTGGCGTATTGGATGTGTTCGACTGGTTTTGTGTTCCGGCAGTCGGCGGTTGGTTCTGGTTGCCGCACCCAATGGTCCCAAGGCTTAATGCAAGTACCATCAGGCTTGCAGTGTCGGTCAGTACACGCCGCATATGATGTCCCCTTGCGATAGAAATTGGCATCCCATGCTGATTGTAACGCGCAAGGGGTTGCATCCTGACCAATCGCGATCTAACTTGCCGACCTTTCACCCTTTGGGCAAAGAGTCAGATCATGAATAAAGCCATTGCTGACAGACCTGTTCGCGTTGCCGTTGTTGGAGCGGGCCACCGTAGCGTCGCTTATGCGTCCCATGCGTTGAGACATCCGGACGAGATGCAGATCGTTGCGATCGCGGAGCCTCGCGATGATCGGCGTGCAGAGGCTGCCAAGACACATTCAGTTTCAGAGGACATGCTCTTTTCGTCATATGAGCAGTTGCTGGATGGCGAGCCGATCGCAGACGCCGTGATCAACGGCACGATGGATCAGATGCACTACACAACCACCAAGCCACTGATTCAGTCCGGGTACAACGTTCTGCTTGAAAAGCCGATTGCGCAGAAGCAAAGCGAAGTGGTCGAACTGATTGACCTGGCGAAGCAGCACAATCGTGTTGTGATGATCTGCCATGTCCTGCGCTACGCGCCGTTTTATCAGCAGGTCAAACAATTGGTAAGCGACGGCGCAATCGGTCGAGTCATTTCAATGCATACGAAAGAACTGGTCAGCTACCACCATATGGCCACCGGTTTTGTCAGGGGCAGATGGAATAAGCGCGAAGCAAACCCCATGCTGCTTGCAAAGTGCTGCCATGATCTGGACATCATTGCGTGGCTAATGTCCGGCGTGAATCCGACGCGCGTCTCGAGCGCCGGTTCACTTATTCAGTTTCGAGAGGAGAACGCGCCCGACGGCGCAACTGATCGATGCATGGACTGCCCGCATGTTGAAACATGCGCGTACTCCGCAAAGAAGATTCACGTCGATGGCGGCTTGTGGCAAGAGTATGCATTTGAGCACGGTAGCACGAACTGGCGTGAAATGACGCGCGAGCAGAAGCTTGAGTCCTTGCGCCATCCCAACAATATGTACGCACGATGCGTCTGGAAGTGTGACAACGATGTGGTTGATCATCAGTCTGTTCTGGTTGAGTTTGAAAATGGCGCGACCGCCTCACACGACATGTTTACCGCAACCGCCAAGCCCGGCAGGACCATCCACATCATTGGCGACAAGGGGGAACTGGAAGGCGAACTGGAAGACGGCATCGTGTACTTACGCACATTCAATCCACTGTCTGAAAACGGTTATGAAGAAAAAATTTTTGATGTGAATACAGCCGGTGATGGCATGACCGGCGGGCATGGCGGGGGCGACAATCGACTCATCGCGGACTTCGTGAACCTGATTCGCGGGCAAAAAACATCCTCCGGACACACAAAAATCGAAGATTCTTTGTCGGGGCATTTGATCGCATTTGCTGCCGATGAGGCGATGCTTACTCGCCGAATAGTAAATCTCACTACCCGTGATTGAGCGCTGTTCACATGTTTTATTAGAACTGTTCTAACAGGATTTAGAACAGTTCTAAGGTGTTGATTGCTTGAATGGGGTTGTCGGTTGTTTGTGTATAACGCAACAAATATTTGAAAAAAAGCGAGTAATATGGATACGATTGATCCGTTCGGGTTTCAGATGATTGTCACGGTCATAGGCAATTGTGACTAGTTGATCCTGTTTGAAGGTGCGAGGGTTAGTACAGCTGTTTATATATTGGGGTTATCCCCCATATCGAGATCGGCAACGAAACTGCGAAAAATTTTTAGGCTTTAGCGACAAAAACCCCTCTCATCTGGCGCGCCGTTTGATGTCTCGATTCGACCCGAGGATCGCCTCGTCAATTTTCCGTAAATGCCTGCAAACAAAATTAATTCAACCGCTTGACGGCCATCAGCCAATTACTTATATACCATGTGCGAAACTGTGCAGATGGCGCTAGTTGCGCACATGTTACGGGTTTTGACAGATGAGCAGGTGGTGAGAAATTCGGATGCAAATCGACAGATGTGCTTCGAATAATCGTCAGGGGAAGATTGAAATCGAAACGTGTTCTCAGGAGTGGTGAAAGTTGGCTGCCGCACTTGCAATTCTGTGTTGCATGTGCGGTGTCGTCTTTGCTCAACGGAACCAATGGTTAAGGGCTAGTCGATGAAACCGGAAGTTAACTGTGGTATTCCAACGCGACGCGGCAATCAGATACGTCATTTCTTGATTGCAGCAATCTGTTTGCTGTCCGTGTTGTGTTTTGGAATGGAAGTGCGTTCTGAGCAAACTACCTCTGATGAAGAGGTGTATAAGACCAAACAGAAGATTCGCCAGTTGGAAACGGAGTTGTCGCGTTTACACGCGAAACTTCGTAAGCAACTCGGCATTCGTGTTGAAGGCGGTTACCTGGCAACACCGCAGCCGTTGCCCGAGCCGATTGAGGATGTTGAGATTGTTGACACGGACGGCCCGAGCTATCCGATCAGCAACATTCGCCTGATGTATGCTCGCGAGCATCCCGGGCATCCGCCGCTTTCAGAAGTCATGTCCGTGCCGGTTGAGTTGGTTCATACGCCGACCGGTTTTGTTTCGGTTCGCGAAGGCGTGCCCGGAACGCGCGTTCGTCTTTGGGACTTCAAGGATCTTTCCGGCGTCAATCTGTACGGTAGCGCCATTCGTTCCATCGCAGTTGCAATCGTCGCCGACTTTAACCGCCAGGGGATCGTCGGCGTTTTTGTTGGTCCGGATCCCAGCCAGATTAATTCACGCGGTGAAGACCTTCGTGCCGGGAATACCGACCTGACGTTGATCATTCGCACTGCTGTGATCAGCGAAGTTCGTTCTTATGCTTCGGGTGAGCGTTTCACCGAGCCCGGCGATCTGATCAACAACCCTGCTCACTCCCGTATCGTCCGCCACCTGCCGGTTCACCCGGCCGACGAATTCAGCCCGGACGACATCCTCAATCGTGACGCTTTGGATAGCTATGTCGCTCGACTCAATCGCCACCCGAGCCGTCGCGTTGACATAGCTGTTTCCGCCGCTTCGACAGACGAGCCTGGCGATGTCGCGCTGGATGTGCTTGTTGCCGAAAACCGGCCTTGGTCTGTTTATTTTCAGATTTCCAATACGGGCACTGAAAACACAGGGACATGGCGTGAGCGTCTTGGTTTTGTTCACAATCAGTTGACCAACAACGATGACATTCTGTCGATTGACTACATCACGTCCGGCTTTCATGATTCACACTCGGTGATCGCATCGTACGAAGCGCCATGGTTCGATTCGCAGGATCTGCGATGGCGAGCGTACACGAACTTCAGCATTTATGAATCCAGTGACGTCGGTTTTGCCAATGTCAATTTTTCCGGTCGGTCGTGGGCCGTAGGCGCGGAAATGATCTGGAACTTTTCGCAGGACCGTGACACGTTCTGGGACTTGGTTGGTGGTTTCGAGTGGAGCGATGTCGAGGTGGATACTGTGACAATCGGCCCTGTCATCAAGGGGCGGACGCAATTCTTCATCCCGCACATTGGTGTTCGTATGCGGTCTCAGACCGAAACGTCGAATACTTTTGCATCAGTCATGTTCAAGTTCAATGTCAGTGAGTTGGCTGGTACGGACGGCAGCGAGTTGATTCAGCTTGGCCGTGGTGTTGTTGGGGGCACTCGGCTTGAAGAAGACTTCTACATCATGACTTTCGACTTGACTCATTCGTTCTACCTGGAGCCGTTGCTGAATCGCGCTGCTTGGGAAGATACGAGTACACCGGAGACGTCAACATTGGCGCACGAATTGTTCTTTGCCTTCCGAGGCCAGGTCAATTTGGGTGAGCGCCTGCCGGCCCAGCAGACCCGCACTGCCGGCGGCATGCATTCGGTTCGAGGTTATGAAGAATCTGAGGCGACCGGTGACTCCACTTTGATTTTCACCGGTGAATATCGCCTGCACCTGCCACGGCTGTTCGCAATACAGCCTGACCCGAGCGAAACACCGCTGTTTGGCCAGCCGTTCCGGTGGTCGCCGCAGCACGTGTACGGTCGCCCGGATTGGGATCTGATGTTCCGTTTGTTTGTTGATATCGCTCATACATCAGTTAAGGATCCGCTGCCGTTTGAAGCGTCCAAGACTCTTCTGAGTACTGGTGTTGGTGTTGAATTTGTCTACAAGCGGAATTTGGTTGTTCGCGTCGATTGGGGCCTTGCCCTGCTCGATGGCGTAATGGATACGGGCGTGAATCAACATCGCACGGATGCCGGCGACAGCCGCGTCCACATTATGGCGACGATTCTTTATTAATCGGGGTTTTGGGAACAGGGTCAGGGGACGAAGGAAAGTTTTTCAATAAACACCCAAACGCAATGAGGCCTTCGGGTGTTAGGAGTTTGCGACAATGGCGTCAAACAGCATGAAGCGATCAGGGACTGGCAAAAACCGTAACAAGCGCGCCCGCGAGATGAAGCGACGCAGCCTGCGTTCGGTTCTTAGAAACAAGACACGCAACCTCGTGGCAGGTGGTGCGGCATTGATGACAACCATCCTTGCCTCACAAGGTTTGTACGCCGCCCCGCAAGGTGAGCAGGTGATTTCGGGTAGTGCAACGTTTGACCGGCAGGGCGACGTGACCAACGTCACCACCGGCACAGACAGTACGATCATCAACTACTCGAACTTCGACATCGCCTCGAATGAAACCGTCAACTTCATTCAGCCGGGCGCCATGTCCCGCGTGCTCAACCGCGTGGTGGGTTCAACGGATCCCACGACCATCGCCGGTGCGCTGACCAGTAACGGCATCGTCTTCGTCTTCAACCAGGCGGGCGTCATGGTTCAGAATGGTGCGTATATCGATACGGCCGGTTTTGTCGCTGCCGCCGCTCGCATCTCTGACGACGACTTCCTTGCTGGTGTCAATCACTTTACGGATGTGAATGGCGCCGTGGTCAACCGGGGTACTATCAACGCAACGGGCGACGTCATGCTGGTCGGCCGTACGGTTGATAACTTCGGCACCGTCGTTTCCACCAATGGTGACGTTGCATTCGTCCAGGGTTCGGACGTCCTGATCGGCTCCAAGGACAGCCACGTATTCGCCAAGATCGAAGGCGGTGCGGGCTCGGGCGCCGAGGCAGCCATCAACAATACCGGCACCGTTTCTGCTGAAAACGGCAAGGTTCTCTTTGGTGCCGGCGACCACTTCGCCTACGCCATTTACAATGAGGGTGACATCATCGGCGAGTCGGTCGACTTGGAAGGCCAAGGCGATGGCACGATCTATGCCGGCGGTGATATTGAAGCCACCGACGGTGCCGTGACAATCACCGGCCAGAACGTTGCCGTCATCGGCAACATCGAATCCAACGGCGCGAACGGCGGCCTCGTCCAAATCGGCGGTGAAGGCAGCGAAAACTTCCAGGCTGAAAATGCTCAGGCCGGCATCGAAGACATTCGCAATGCGGAAGCCATCTTTGTTGACCGTGATTCGACCATCACCACGGGTGAAGGTGGCACCGTCGTTGTCTGGGGTGACAATGCCAACAGGTTCTACGGCACGATCTCCGCTGTCGGCGGCAGTGTCGAAACATCCAGCCCCGGTTATCTCGAAGCAGCGGGTACCGTTCTTGCCAACGACTGGTTGCTCGATCCGTTCAACGTGACGGTCGATGACTTTGCAGGCAGCTCTGCTGGTTCATTTGATGCCGGTGCCCCGAATACGTGGACACCTTCCGGAACGCCTTCGCAAGTCGATATTGACGACATTCAGGCATCACTTAACTTGGGCACCAGCGTCACCATTCAGACTTCCGGTGGTGGTGGTGGTGAAGCGGGTGATGTCACCGTTAATGCAGGTATCAGCAAGACTGCCGGCGGCGACACCATCTTCCGCATTGACGCTGACGGCGCCATTGTTATCAATGACTCGATCATCAGTACCAATGGTGAACTCGGTGTTGATTTGAACGCCGGTACGACCGTCACGATCAATAATGCGACCATCGACACGCGCGGCGGCGACTTTACGTCCGATTCGGCTGCGAATGGTCAGTTCCAGACCAACGTCACGGTTATTCGCACACGTGGTGGCAACGTGGCGATCAACCATGGTGCGGGCACTGTTGACATCAACACCAATGTGCTGACCGAAGGTGGTACTTTTGCGTCCACCGGCGGTGCGTTCGACAACACGGGTGGCACGATCGACACCGATGGCGGCGGGATTACGCTGACCCATACCGGTGCTGTCACGATCGGTGCGCAGCTTGACGCTGCTGGTGCTGCTGGCGCCGTCACGATCGGCGACGCAGCGACTGCCGTGACCTGGAGTGCAAACGTCACTTCCGGCGGCGGTACGATCAACTTCGGTAATAACCCGGTCACCGCGACCGCGGCCGTGCAGGCTTCGACCTCCGGTGGCGGCGGCGTGACATTCGGTGGCACGCTCGACGGCGCGTTTGATATCACCGTGGCTGCAGGAGCCACTGGCACCGCAACGTTTACTGGTGCGGTTGGCACCAACACGGCCCTGAACTCGATTGTGGTTACCGGCCAGAACATTTCCGTGGCCAATATCGGTAACGGCGGTGTTGGCGTGACCGGCTCGTCGAGCTTTACGAGTACCGGTGGCGTCACGCTTACTGGCACGACGTACAACACCGGTGGCACCCAGACTTACGACGGCGGCGGTAGCGACATCGACATCACCAATGCCGGTGGCGCGACCTTCACCACCACCGGTGACGCGATCAACTTCAACAACGGCACCCTCGATCTGACGCAGAATCTCACCGTTACCAATACTTCAGGTGCGGTGACGTTTGGCACAATCGCTGGCGCTGGTGCGTCGGACATCGACATCCAGACCGCCGATGCCAATATCACCGGCTCGGGCAACATTACCGGCGCAGGCCTAGTGAATCTGAATGCCGGCACGCAGACTGTTGCGCTTGCCGCGAACAACATTACCAGCACCAACGCCGATGGCGTGACGCTTGACGGCGACGCGGGTGTCTCTATTGGCGCGATTACCACCGCTGGCGGCGTCATTACGCTCAATAGCACCGGTACCATTCAGGTGAGCGGCAACCTTGACAGTACCAATGGCCAAGCTGTTGCCGGTGCTGCCGTCACCTTCGGCGGTGCGGGCGGCTTTGTGCAGATCAATGAAGACCTGACCATCCGTACCAGCCGCGACGGCAATGCCGATACGGCCTTTACGGCTGCAAAAGCAATCAACGGCCAGGTCGCCGGTACCGAGACACTCACCATTGAGTCCGGCACGGCGGCGACAAACATCAACGCTGCGGTCGGCGGCGCAACTTCGCTCGGCGGGCTGATCGTCAATTCCGGCGCGTTCACCAGTAACGCGACCGGCACGATCAATGTCGCCGGTGCGAACGGCCTTCAGGTCGACGCGTCCGGCATCATCACCATTGGTGCGGCAGTTACGTCCAACGGCAACCAGATCGTTCTTGATTCGACTTCCGACGTGATCGCCAACAGCACCATCGGAGCCGGTGCGGGCAACATCACATTGATCTCCGGTTCGACCGGTGACGCTTCAGACATCGATCTGAACGCCAACGTCTCCGGTACCGGCACCATCACCTTCCGCGGCGCCAATGTTGCCACCGCCATCAGTGTCGGCGGCGCAGGCTCCAATGGTGGCGAACTCAATGTCGATACCAACACCATCGGCTTCCTGCAGGAAGGCTTCAGCTCGATCATCTTCGGCTCAGGTACCCAGTCCGGCACGATCACCATTCGCGCCAGTGAAAACTGGCTCGATGCTGTGGACTTCAACGCCACGGCCGGTGACGTCAATGTCGCCAATGCGATCAATACCACCAACTCGGCCGACGCGGCCGGCGTCACGATTCGCGGTGACGGCACCACGACAACGCTGTCGGCCAATATCACCACGGAAGATGGTGATGTATTGATTTCGGATACCGTTTTGCTCAACGGCACGATTACGATTGACACCACCAATGCTGGTGCCGGTAACGGTGCTGGTACGGTCACGATCACTGGCGCCATTGACGGTGCGAATGGCGCTGCCGATACGTTTACCATTGATACCACGGACGGTGGTGGCGCCGAGAATGCCGCGGTAGACCTTCAGGGCGCGTATGGCAACGACACCGTCGCCGGCAATGCCGGCCAAACGGGTGATCTGACGATCACTGCTGGGCAGGTTGACCTGGCTAATGTGACGGTGGACGATGGCAGCCTGCTTGTCACCGGCACGAATATCGACCTGAATGGCACAGCGTACACAGTGGACAACTCGACCGGTGCAGACCTGATCACCTTCACGGGTGCGGTCGATTTGAATGCTGGCGGCGCGATTACTGTGACCGGCGGCGCAGGCGCGACCGACACCGTGACCTTCAGTTCGACGATTGATGGTGCACAGACACTGAACATCCAGTCCGCGGCAGGCAATACAGTAGTCAGTGGCGCGATTGGTAACGGTACCGCCTTGGCGGCCCTCAACATCAATCAGGCGGCGGGTGCGGGCACCATCAGCTTGGCCAACATCGGCGGTGCGGGGGAAGGTGTCACCGGGGCCACCGCCATTGGTAACGCTGCAACGGCAACGTTGACCTTGAGCGGTACGACTTACAACGCCAACCAACAGACTTACACCGCGACTGCGGGTAATAACATTTCCCTGACGAATATCGGCGGGGCTACGTTTACTTCATCGGGTGACAATATTGCGTTTAATACCTCGGATATTGCCTTGGGCAACATCGGAACCTTCTCTGTGAACACCGGTGCGGGCGCCGGCAATATCACTACTGTGGACATTGACGGCACCAGCGATGAAGATGTGACTTTGAATGCCGGGACGGGTGACGTGACGGTCGGTGTGATTGGCGCCGGCAATGAAATCAACACGGTTGATATCACCGCCGGCACGGGTGGTACAGGCATTACGCTTAACGGCAACATCACCACATCAGATGCCGCTGGGAATACGGTCGACCTGACCGGTAATGTGGTGCTTGGTGCGGATATTACGATTGACACGAATACGGCCGGCAACGACGGCAACATCACGATTGATGGTGGCGGTACAACTGACGGTTCGGGTACTTTCGCATTCGGCTTGACCCTTGATGCGGGTACCGCTTCTATCTCAACCACTGCTACGACACTGCAAAACCTCGATCACATTGACTTTACTGCCGCTACGCTGACCATCGGTAACACGACCGTTGGCGATGGTAGTGGCAATGGTGGCGTGGGAATCACGCTGACAACGACTGGCGGTAATCTAACCATTACCGGCAACTTGAGTACCGACGGTCAGGCTGCGGCAAGTGGCATTGCTTTGACGTCGAGTGCCAGCATCGTTTTGGATAACGATGGCAACACAATCACTTTTGATACCAACGGTACGGGTTCTGACGCTGCAGTTACCATCAATGATCCGGTGATCGATGATGCAGGCCAGCCGAACACAAGCCTGACCATTGACGCGGGTGATGCAGATGTCACTTTTGCAGCTGGTGCGACCATTGGTGGCGCCGGTACGCCGATCGGTTTGTTGACCGTTGACGGTAATGACATCAGTTTCGCGGAAGATGTTGATGTGACCGGCGCAACGATTCGAGCTGCTGATCCAGGTGCGGACACTGAAAGTATTACCTTCAGTAACGATCTGGATGCCAATGGCGGGGACGTCCTGTTCCAGTCTGACGTCATTACCCTCTCCGGCGGTGCGGGCTCCATCCTCTCGACCGGCGGTGGCACCAGTGTGACCTTCCGCGGTGAAACAGCTGCCAGCATTATTGAACTTGGTGATGACGGCACGGCTCCGGCTGCAAACGTTGGTTTGCGAATTCTTGACGACAACACCGGCACCGGTGCAATAGCTGGTGGCGCGAACGGCTTTACGACGATCATCGTTGGTTTCTCTGGTGCGGGTAACCAGACTGGCGCTGTTCAAGTTGACGATTCTAATGTCAACAACATTTTTACAGTTGCTAACAACGGCCTGACAATTAATGCCGACAACGGCGACCTGACAATCGACAGCAATATCGTGTTGTCAAATGCCGGTTCCGACTTGGCTATTAACGGCGATGGCAATACAACCACGCTCAATGCCAACATCACGACTGTTGGCGGTGATGTCACCATCACCGATTCGATCATCGTCGACGGTACCCGTACGGTGGACACCACTAATGGTGCTGCGGTTGCCGGTGGCAACATCACCGTTACCGGCTTTATCACTGGTACGGCCGGCAACAACGAAACATTGACCCTCACCGCAGGTGACGGTGCAGGCGGCAACGCGGACGGCGCGGTTGACCTGCAAGGCGCCGTTAATGGCAGTACCGACGAAATGGGTGCGCTAATTATCTCCGGCGGGCAGGTTGATCTCAATACCGTTCTGCTTGACGGTAGTGCGATTGACGGTCAATTGACCGTCACCGGTACCACAAATATCGACCTGAACGGTGCAACGATCACCATTCAGAATGGCTCCGGTAACGACGAAATGACCTTCACCGGAACAGTCGACCTCAACGCCAACGTGACCGTCACTGGTGGTGCGACCGCAGGCGACAATATTAACTTCAGCAGCACGATCAACTCCGAAGGCGGCGCTCGCACTCTGAACGTTGTCGGCGGTGCAGCCAACGTTGATGTTGCTGGTGCGATTGGTGGTGGTGCCAGCGGCACGCTCACCAGCCTGACCGTGTCCGGTGCGACCGTTGACATCAACGACATCGGTACCGCTGGCCAGGACGGTGTGTCTGGTGTTACTGACATCGACGCGACCACCAACCTGGACTTGGACGGCACCAACTACCGCACCGGCGGCGCGCAGAACTATGACAATGCGTCGGCCAACGCCATTACCTTCTCTGGCGGTGTGACGAACGTAATCACCAGTGGTGACGCCGTGAACTTTGACACCGGCGATGACGACTCGATCGTCACGCTCGGTAGTGGTGTGAACCTGACCATCACCACCGCCGGCGGCGCCGTCACCGCACAGGCCGGCTTCGACGGCACTGATGATGAACTGCTGGTTATCAACCTGACCGGTGGTGCGCTGGACACCGGCCAGATCGGCACCAACGACGTGGACGGTATTGGCGGCGTAACGATCACCGCTAATGGCGGCGTGACCCTGCGCGGCAATATCACTACCAGTAATAACTCCGCTGCCAATGTGACCATCAACGGCACAACAACGATTCTCCAGAACACCACCATCGATACCCAGGCGGGTGCCGATGGCAATATCGACATTGATGCGATTCTCGGTAACGACAACGCCAACGGCTTCGACCTTACGCTCAACGCCGATACCGGTTCCGTCACCGTCGGCCAGATCGGTACCGACGGTCAGGACAACATCAACGCCGTCGACATTGACGGCGACGCGGGCGTTACGCTCAACGGCGGCATCTTCACCGGTGACGACGCGGGCGGTAACGATGGCGACGTGGATATCGACGGCGCCGTGACCATTAACCAGGACACCGAAATTGACACGACCGACTCCGCTGGTGGCGGCACCGTCGCCGGTTTGATCAATATTCAGGACACGATCACCGACGGCGCCGGCACCTTCACGTTGACACTCAATGCGGATGATGTAGGTGCAGGTACACCCAATAACATCACGCTTGGCGGCAATGCGACCGTCGGTCGGCTCGTCGTTGAAGACGGCGGCGTCGTTGACCTCGCGAACGTTCAGACCAATGGCGTTGGCGGTGCCGGCGGCATCATCATCGGCTCGGTCGCCGCGCCGACCCGAATCGACCTGAACGGCACAACGTATGATTCCGGCGTTGGCGACCCCGCAACAGCCGGTGATATCACGCTCAACAGCGCCGATATCAACCTGGACGCGACGGTCACGATCGACGCCTCTACCGGTGGCGCGACGGACGGCAACATCGTCATCGGCACGGCTGCCGGCGACAACCTGGACGCGGCTACGGCCGGTACGGAAGGCATCACCATTACCTCCGCCGACGGTAACCTGACAGTTCACTCTGACTTCGGCACCGGCATCGCCCTGGGTGCGGTCGACGTCAACTCTACCGGCGGTACGGTCACGTGGAACGGCGACATTCAGACCCGCAATGCCAACGTCGACTTCTCCGGCGTGACCGGCACGATTGACGTCACCGGTAACGACGGCACCGCATTCCGCGTCGACACTGACGACGGTGCTGCGGGCGCCGCCGGCGATATCAACTTCGGCTCCAATGCCAACGTCACGGCCAACACCATTGACGTGGAACTGGACGCCACTGACAGTGCCGGCGCCAATGACGGCGATGTCACTCTCACAGGCACGCTTACGCTCACTACCGGCGACCTCGACATCGATGGTGAAGACATCGCAGTCGGTGTGGTCAACACGTCCGGTGGCAATGTGAACCTCAATGCCGATGCGTCGAATGTTGGTGCTCATACCATCAGCTTCCAGGGCAACGGCATCGATACGACCAACAGCGGTGCGGCCAATGCCGGTACCATCACGCTTACGGCTGGTGGTGGTGGTGATGACGTGCTGACGCTCAATAACGGCGGCAATCTGGTCACTCTGCGTACCGACGGTGCGGGCGTGAACGACGCCAACATCACCATCGGCATTCCGGTGAACGACACGGCCAACGAACCGCTCACACTCAACGCCGGTACGGCCGGCGATGTGGACGTCAATGCCCGGATCGGCCAGACTGCCGACCCGATCGGCCTGCTCACCGTGTTCGGTGACAACGTTGACTTTGACGCCAATATCGACGCAGCCGGTCTGCGTGTCACCGGCCAGACGAGCATCGGTTTTGACGATGCCGACGCCGGCACCATTGTCATTGACGTCAACAACGTCGTCTCCGCGTTCAACGCGCCGGCCATTGACGCCGCGCCGGACGCAACCATTATCGACTCCACGGGCGGCACCGATACCCCGGTGCTGTTCCGTCCGCTGACGGCCGCCACGGCCTACAACGTCGGTAGCGACATCGCTGGTGTGACGGATAACGCGGTCGCATCGGTACAGGCCTCGATTCAGCAACTGGAAATCGGCTACGACGCCGCCCAGTTCGATACCCCAGCCAACCAGACCGGCCAGATCAACATCAACGGTGCGGCAGTGACCAACGGTACGTCCACCGAAGGCATCATCATCGATACCAACCTGATCATTCAGGCCGATGGTGCGGCGGTCTCCATCACCGACGACATCGACGGCTCGGCAGCCGGCGCCAGCATCACCATCAACGGCATCGGCAACACCACCACGATCAATAACACCTCGGCGATCGTCACCGACGACGGTGCGGCCATCACCATCAACGACAGCGTCGCGCTGGCGAACGGCGTGACCTGGACGCTCAATACTGACCAGGACGACGACGGCGCCGACGGCGGTACCGGTACTGTCACCGTGACCGGCGACATTCGCGGTGACGGCGGCGGCAACGAAAACCTCGTCGTTGATGCCGGTAACGGTGCGGTCACGCTCGGTTCCGACGGCGCCGACGTGATTGACGGCAACGGCGGTGACGGCGACTTTGGCGATCTGACCATCGATACGGCCGGCGCCGCGGTCACCATCCATGGCGAAGTGGACGGCGATCAGATACTGATCGGCCAGACGCGTGCACCTTCCGCGATCAACATCAATGACCCGATCGGCCTGGACAACGGCGCGGCCGGCGACATCTTCGATCTGAACGTCGCAGTCGGCGGGTCGGTTACCTTCACAAACGATGCCTCGATCACTACTGGTAGCCTCGGCAACGTGGACATCAACTCGGCCGGCGGTGCTTCCACGGTTACCATGCCGAACACGGGTGTCCCAGCCAACTTGATCAACGGCTCGTTCAGCATCGACGCCAACTTCGGTGGCGGTGTTTCGATCGGCGAAAACATCACCACGAACGGCGGCCTGATTGAAATTCTGTCCAACGCCACGTTGACTGCCAGCGTGACACTGGACACCACCAACGCCGGCGGTGCTCCCGCCGGTGCGAACATCAGCCTGGCGGCTGTTACTGCTACAACGGCCAGCACGGAAACCCTGACACTCGACGCGGGCACGGGTGGTGACATCACCATCTCCGGCCTGCTCGGCGCCACACGCCTCGGCCTGTTCACCATTGAACAGGCAGACGACGTGGATCTGACCAACAACACCGGCGGCACGCACAATGTCACCGGTATCAGTGTTGGTATCGTTGACGGCCCGGTCAGCACGTTTGACGCGCTGGACGACATCGACTCGCAGACCGCGACCGTGCAGATCACGGCTGACGACGCGGGTGCGACTGGTACCGCCATCAGCATTCAGGGCCTCGATGCTTCCGCCCAGAACGTCACCCTGACCGCGGCGGCGGATATCGTGCTCGGAAGCACGCTCAACTCCACAGCCGACTTGGTCATTCAGGGCACCACGGCTGCCATCACCATCAACGCTGGTGACAACGCGGCCGCGGGCGGCATCGGTATCTCTGACGCCTCGTTCGCGAACATCAGTGATAACTTTGCCAACATCACGTTCGGTCGCACCGGTCAGACCGGCAACATGGACTTCGATGACAACACGGGCAATACGTTCACGCTCAGCTCGAACCTCGAGTTCATTCTGGACGGCGGTGCCGACCTGACGCTCAGCGATCCGCTCAGCACACTCGGTGCATCCGCTTCGGACGATGACAACAACGTCCTGTTCACCACGGCTGCGGCGACCAATATCAACCTCGGCGGCAACATCAGTACCGACAGCGGCAATGTGACCAGCACCGGTACCGGCACTATGACGATCACTGGTGGCGCGACGCGCACGATTGACACACATGTCAACGCAGCTGCACCGGGCAATGTCGATCTGGACAGCCTGACGCGCATCACCGGCTCGGCCGCTGGTGCTGACTTCGCCATTGATATCTCCGGCGGCGCGGGCGGCACAGTCAGCCTTCCGCTGATCGACGGCAACACCGCGTTCGTTAACGATCTGACCATCACCACCAACAGCGACGGCTCGACCACGCTCAATGGCAACGTGCTGCTGGACGACTCTGATGGTGCTGGTGCGGCTGGTACCGCTCCGATCTTCCAGATCATCGGTAACGGCAACATCATCATCAGTGCTAATGTGACCGTTGATACATCTGACGGTGCTGACGCGGATGCCGGCGGCGATGTCGACTGGAACAACTCAAACGTCTCGCCGGATGCGGCAGGCTTTGACCTGGTCATCGACACCAGTGCTGTCGGCGGACAGCAGGGCGGTGACGTCAAGCTCGGCTCAGTCAATGACACCAATACTGCCAATACTTTCTTCGATACGCTGACCATCGACATGGACGGCAATGGCGGTGCCGCGGGTACCGCTCAGGACGGTCGTCTCTCGTTCGGACGCGCGACGCCGACACTGGAAGTCGAAGGTGTTGCCGGTACGCAGGACACCGCGACCATCCACATTGATGGCATCATTGACCTCGATGCCCAGTCCGGCAACGCAGCCGGTCCGCTCGTCGGCATCGGCGGTACACAGGTCACCAACATCCTGTTCGATACCAATGCGGACAATGTCGCCCGGAACTCCGGTGCGATCGACCTGCGTGACGCAGTCACCGACGGCTCCGCCATCGGCACCACGCTTATCGCCACCACCAGCGGTGACAGCACCGGCGGCGGCGCTGGCAACAGCGTCAATGCGGGCAACATCCGCGTCGGCGACATGGGTACGACCAATCCGTTCCAGAGCCTGACCTTCGACACCAACGGTCAGACGACCGATGGCGTCCTCGTCACGCACGACTCGGACAACAACGGCACCACGCAGTTGTTGATGGAGAACTTTGCTGGTGCCCCGACTTTCAATGTCAGTCAGTCCTCGCAGTGGGTCATCACTTCGAACACCGAAGTCGATACCGAAGGCGCCGACAATGAAGCCGCAGGTGCGATTAACCTGACCAACACCATCGTGTCCTCCAACGGCGCGTTCAACCTCGAACTCGACGCCAATGGCGGCACCGACGGCGCCGTGACGCTTGGCATCTTCAACAACAACAACCCGGCCGCCGCCGCTGAAGGTGGCAGCTATGTTGAAGACCTCACCATCGACGGCGGCACCGTGACTGTCACTGGTAACGGTAATGCGGCCGACGGTCCGGCCAACCTGTCCGTTGAAATCAACGGCCAGTTCCAAGCAAACGCCTCCGGCACTGTTGCCATCAACGACGACCTCGAAACCGACCGTGACGCCAATGGCGATACGTTTGAAATCGAATCAGTTGGCGCGATTACAGCTGCTGCAAACACGACGATTGATGTCAACGCCGGCCAGGCGCGTATTCAGTCCACCAACGGCTCGATCACGCTGGTCGACCTGAACAGTGCGGCTGCCAACGGTGCCGTGCCGGTCAATCTGGTCGGCGGTGCACGCTCCAACCCGCGTAACACCGATGGTGTGGCAACGCTTGCCATTCAGATTCAGGCGCTGACTGACGTCACCACCGGTGACATTGACAACACCAACGCCGGCAACATTGAAATCATCGCCGGCAGCAACTCCGGCGCCGACCCGATCGGCGACGCTGGCACGGGTGCAACCGCGACGATCACCATTGACGAAGTCTCCACCACCGGCGGCGGCATCGTCTACATGCAGGCGACCAACGCGGCCAACAACGGCCAGATCCTCGACGCCGAAGCCGGCGCCGATGACAACAACGACGTGGTGGCCAGCCAGTTCCACGCTCGTGCCAACGACCGCATCGGTGTGGTTGAAACCGTCACCGACGCCGACGGCCACGTGCTGATCGACGAAGAAGACACCGGCTTTAACGGCAACTTCATCGATACCTCGGTTGCAGAAGTCAACCTTGTGACCCTCGACGACGAAGCCCACATCGGTATCGACAACACCGATACCGGCGGCGGCCTGGTGGTTGCCATCCTCGACCCGTCACAGACGGACGATGCTTCGGCATGGATTCGCAACAGCGCGGCGCTCGATGTCTCCGACATCACCAATGGCGTCACGCCGGAAATCGTTGCAGGCAGTGCCTACCAGACCGACCGGTTGGCCTTCATCGCCACGACCGGCAACCTGACCATTCAGGATGCCGCGATCGTTCAGTCTGTCGCAGACACCACGCTCACCGACGGCGCAACGATCAAGCTTGAAGCCCCGGCTGGCGATATCCTCCACGAAACGCTTGCCGCCGGTACGGCGATTAGCATCACCGGTGTCAACGCAATCGGTAAGTCGAATAACACCGAACGCTTCAACACCTCGATCGTTCGCGGCGACTTCCAGATCACCGGCGCCAACAACGACCTGTTGGTCGATGAAGCTGACGGCATCATCTTCATCAACATGGATGGCGATCAGGACCAGAACGGTGCCGGACAGGACCTGTCCGGTTCCGCGACCGACGCGATTGAAATTCGCACGAATAACACCAACCCGGCTGCGACCACCAATACCGACATTGAAGACTTCTTCTTCACCAGCACGTCGGGTAACGGCATCACTGCCGGTAACTCCATCGCCGGTGCAGCAACCCCGGCTGGCGGCCTGCTGATCAACGTCCTTGACGTTGATGCGGGCGTGGCCGACAACCGCGGTGACTTCCGCGTCGGTGTGGCCGGCGATTCCGGTATCGATATCTTCGGTACCAATGGCACGACAGCGATCCAGATCGATGTGCAGGACGGTCATCTCCTCTTCGGTGCTTCCAGTGTCACGGTTGATGCAACCGGTGAAGTGACGGCACGTGGTGCTGGTAACGGTGTGGACATCGACGCCCGCAGTGGCGATTTCCTCGCTCGCGTCATTGCGTCAGACGCAGCCTTCGGCGGCACGACCGAACGCCAAGTGGTCATCGGCGACAACAGTGCCGGTGCCCCGGACGTGTCCATCATCGCAGGTGCGACAGGTAACGGCGACGTCTACGTTGATAACGACAACAACACCGCAACCAATCCGCCGGACGGCACGGGTGCAGCCGGTGCCAACGCCGGTGGCGTCATCATCGGCCAGGACGGCCAGGTCGAAGCTCAGACTGCCGGCCCGCCGAACACCGCGACCGGTGACCTGACCATCAAGGGTGATTTCAACTCAGACGGCAGCACGATTTCCGACTCGCTACGCACCATGATCTTTGAAGGTGGTGCCGCGGATATTGTCATCGGCCCGGGTGGTGTGACCGGTTCGGGTGTGCTGACACTCGCTCCGGGTAACAATCCGGCTGGCAACCCCAATCCTGGCTTTAATGTGATCATTGAGACCGGCGCCACGGTTGAAGTCAACGAAGACCCGCTCAACCCGCTGACCCGACCGGGTAACCTCATCATCCACGACGCGACGAATGTCGAACAGCAGGACGGCTCGTTCATCATCGCGGACGGTTCGGTGCAGATCGGTAATGTCGACGGCATGACCGGCATCGGCGCCGCGCCGCTGCCGGGTGCAACGGCAGTGGAAGGCGACATCCGTCTGACCAACGTGCAGATCGACCGCAACGGCAATGGCTCGGGTAACTTTGATCGCGGTCTGTTCGTCCGCACCAGCGGTGATGATATCGGTACCAACTCCACCGGCACAGGTGGCACTGTCCGCAGTTTGCGTAACGGTGATGCGGCCGGCGACCTGGTAGAAGGCAACATCTACCTCAATGGCACGATCAACGCCGGCACCGGCAATGTCATCATGGAAGCCACGCTGGGTGATATCAGCAACGACAACGACAACGGCTTGATTGAGAACACCACCGTGCTCGGCCTGACGGCTCTGAACGGCATCGGTCATGATTCGGCCGATCCGCAGTCGCCGCGCCAGCCGATCTCGCTGGATGCACTGGTCATTCAGGGTACGTTGACAGGCAACGGTGAAATCCACCTGTCCAACACCCCGCGTGCGGCCGCGACCATTGAAACTTTGACCATTGGTGGCGCTGCGGCGGCAACCAATGTCATCTTCTACGAACAGGAAGGTGAAAACCTGACTGTTGGTAATAGCGGCGTGACTGCCTTTGTGGCCGATCAGGTCAACTCCAACGGCGGTAACGTCACCATCGACCCGCCGTTCGACGTCAGCGTCCTGATGCCGATCGTCTCTGGTGGCGGCGACATTCTGATCGAAGCAGAAAACAACATCACCTTCGACGACGACGGTGGTGCAACCAACGGTACCGTCAGCTCGGGCGGCGGTAATATCAACGTCCTGGCCGGCAATAACATCACCTTCAACGATATGGCTGGCCCGGGTACCCCGAGTACGGTCATCAGCTCCGCCGGCGGACACGTGGTTGTCAACGCGGACGCTGAAACCGTCGCGGGTGCTCAGAACGCTGCCGGCACGATCACCTTCGCCGATGTGGGTGCGGACGGCGCTGAAGTCATCACCGCGGGTGCGGGCAACGTTTCGCTCTTCGGTGAAGACCTCGTCATGAACGACGAAGCAGTCGGCACGACCGGCAGCACCTTCCTGCGTGCGGGTCAGTTGGCCGGCACCTCCACCGGTACGATCACCACCAGTGCGGGCAACACCACGACTGACATCACCACCGGCAACCTGGACATCCAGGTCATCAACACCGGCGGCGGCGACGTGGTCGGCACCGCGGCTGCCCCGATCGACTTCGCTGCAACGGGTACGGTTACCGGCGGCGAGCCAGTCGGCATCGACGGCAACATCTTCCTCGACAGCGAGGGCGTAACCGTTGACTTCACGACCGGCAACCTGATTGCGGACGGCACCGTGACGCTGACCTCTGACCTCGACTTCAACGTCGGGCAGGTCTCCGGTACGGTCATCACCGTGACGGCGGCTGACGAAATCTTTGATGCAGACGTCGGCCTCGACGGCGGCTTCATCGGTTCGACCAGCGTGGCACTCAATGCTGTTAACGGCATCGGTACATCCGGCCAGGCTGGTGCGGTTGAAGTCAACACGCCGAACCTGCTGACCGTGAACAACACGGCTGCGGACGGCATCTTCCTCAACAGCGTCGGCACTGCCGCCCTGGACGTCACCGACGTCGATTCCGACGGCACCGGCAACGTGGAAATCTACGCCATCAGCCAGACCGACATCATCAATGTCGACGCGGCTGACGGTAACCTGACCATCATCGTGGACGGTGTGGCTTCTGCCACGGCACTGAACGTGCTGGCCACCTCCATCGACGACGTTGGCAATGGCAATGACACCATCACCCTGCGTACCACCAACGCGGGCACCGTGGATGTCAACGGCATCACCAACAACAGCATCCTGACGCTGACCATCGATTCGGCGGATGATGTTGAAATCGACGGTTCGATCAATTCCACGACCGCCACTGCCATCAATATCACGGCGTTGGACGACGTGCAGATCGATGCGGACATCATTGCTGCCCTGGCAACACTGACGGTCAGTAGTTCCGATACCACGACCTTCATCAACACCGGACAGATCACCGTCAACGCGGCGGTCTTCAACAACGCGACCGTGTTGCAGACGGACGTGACCATGACGGTTGGCACTTCTGCCACTTTCAATAACACGCTTAACAGCGATGGCACCAGCGACAACGGCCTGACCATCAACGGTGCGGGTGGCAATGCGGTGTTCAACGGCACAGTCGGTGGCACATCAGCACTTGAGTTCCTGTCGATCGGCGGCACCACCGCGATCAACAACAACTCCAACATCACCACCACCAATGCCGATGGCGGCACCGGTGACCAGACCTACGGCGGCGACATCACCGCAACGGGTAACACCACGCTGACCGCGACCGGTGGTGACATCAACATCAACGAAGACGTCCTCGGCGGCGGCACGGGCAACCTGATCCTTTCCGCAGGCGATGTGGTCAACCTCGGCAACGCGGCCGACGACCAGATCGGCACCGCTGGCAGCCAGCTCGGCAGCCTTGACGTGACGGCTGGCACCCAGATCAACATCTTTGCGGGCAACATCCGCACCGTGAACGACCAGGACTACAACAGCGTGGTCGATCTGGAAGAAGACGTCACCATTACTGCTGGCGGCGATGTCACCTTCGACACCACCGTTGATTCGGCCGGTGGCGAAAACAACGCACTGGTCGTCAATGCCGACGGCGCGACCACCTTCCTCGGTGCGGTCGGCGGCAACGACGCGCTCAGCTCGCTGACCACCAGCACGGCCGGTACGACCGTGATCGATGGCGGCACCATTGCCACCACCGGCAACGTCAACTTCGGTGACGATGTCATCCTCAACAGCAACACGGCCATCACCACGACGGCTGGTAACGTCGACTTCGACGAAACCATTAATAGCCAGACCGGTGAGACCAACTCGCTGACCATCACGACCCCGGCGGGTAACTCCGTCAGCTTCGGCCAGCACATCGGTAACGATGAGCACCTGTCCTCGGTCGTCGTCAACACGGCCGGTACGGTCAACATTGGCGACAACATGGCGCCTCTGGGTGTCGATACCGTTCAGATCCTGGTCGATGGTCCGTTCACGCTGCCGACCGGCGGCGCCAACGCCACGACCATCTTCGAGAACGTCAATATCGTGACCAGCACCGCAGCGGCTGACGATGGCGGCCCGGTCACCCTCGGTACCGTGACCACCGACGGCGGCGCGTCCGACAACCTGTTCATCACCAGCCGCGGCAATGTCACGGCCAATTCCATCAACATCGTTGGTGGCGAACTGGAAATCGACACCACCGCGGATACCAACGGCACGACCATTGACATCAATGGCATCGTTACCGCGACCGGTGGTATTGAAATCAATACTGGTGCTGGCGCTGACGTTGTCGACATCGACGGTGCGGTTACCTCCGGCATCTTCTTCCTGAGCACTGGCACGGGCGCCGACGACGTCGATCTGGACGCCGGCGTGACCGCAGGCGGCAACATGGACGTCCTGCTTGGTACGGGTGACGACACCTTTGACGTCGCCGCGGGCGGCCTGAACGTCACCGGCAACCTGAACATTCAGGGCAGCACCGGTGCGGACACGGTCACCATCACCGGCGGCGTGACCACCACGGGTGACACTGACATCGTTGTCGATGACAACGGCATCATCACCCTCAACACCGCCAGCAACGTGACCGGCGACATGACCCTGACTGTTGGCAACTCCGGCACCCCGGGTACCAACGGCCTGATCGATGTCAACGCCGACATCACGGCCGGCAGCCTGACCGTCAACGGCGGTACGGATGCCCAGTTGCGCGTCGGACCTGCCGCGGCAGGCACAACCTGGACCACCACGAATAATCAGACGTACACGATTAACGTACTGCTGATCGATACCAGCGACGTGGTCCTGCTCTCCACGGCCGGCAACATTACCTTCAATCAGGTACTGGACGCGGCTGACAACGGTGGTGCTTCCAACGATGTCGGTCTGACCGTCAACAGCACGACCGGCGATAACTTCTTCGAAGCAGAGGTCGGCAGCAATGGCGGTGCGAATCAGGTTGGCGCTGATGCGGATGGTCTTGAATTCCTCCGTACGGATAACCTGGCTCTGAACGCCAACGGCCACGATGATGTGACCTCCGGCACCAGCTTTATCCATGCGGATGTCCAGACCTCCGGCGGCACGCAGATTTACAACGACGCCGTGGTCATCGCGGACAACGATGCGGACGCCAGCACACCGAACAGCGTGACGTTGCTCGACAATGGTGCGACCGGCATCTTCTTCAACAACACGCTGGATTCCGATCTGGCCGCCAACAACCTGACGGTGACCGTCACCGACGGTGCCGGCGGTGCTTCGATCCAGTTTGGCGGTGACGGCTCGGGTACGCTCGGTGTCGCTGATGCGGACACCACCGCGGATCGTGTTGGTGCTCTGGGCGAGTTCGGCACGTTCACGGTTAACAACACCGGCAACGCCACCGAACAGGCCATCGTCATCAACACGGACCAGGTCTTCAGCTCCGGCACGCAGACTTGGAACGGCAATGTCGAGCTCGGCAACGACGTGACCATGTCCACGGCTCAGCCCGGTACGGGCACGGTCGGTGGCGCCGGTGACATCAGCTTCAACGGCATCATTGATTCCGACGACGATGCGGCTCGTGACCTGATCCTCATCTCCGGCACCGGCACAATCACCTTCGGTGACCTTGCGGGTACGGACAATGTCGGCGGTACGGACGCACTTGATTACCTGATCATCAATGTGGCGGACAACAACGACCGCGCCACGCAGGTGCTTCAGCAGACCAATGCGACCATCACGGCGACCGGCTTGTTCATCGAGGACGCGGCCACCATCAACTTCAATAACACGATCACCACCTCCGGTCAGCTGACCGGCTTCGGTGGTGCTCTGACCGGCAATACCAACGGTGTGGATGTCAACGGCACCACGATTAACTTCAATGACAGTGGTGCAGACGGTGCGGTTCCGATCGCGGACGTCACCACCACCGGCGACGGCGGCTTGCACATCGGTAACGACGGCGTGCTCACCATCGCTGATGACATCCTCTTCACCATCGACGGCGACTTCCTGCAGGACGGCGGCGGCACGGTCAATACCGGCGGCAGCATCCTGACCACGGACGCAGCCAACGCGGACGTGACCTTCACCGACGCCGTGCGTCTGACCGACGAGTTTGCGGCCGCAGCGGACGAAACCGGCGTTTCCATCCGTACCAGCAGTGGTAACGGCAATGTGACCTTCCTCAGCACGGTTGACGCTGAGGCCGGCGGTCGACGCGCTCGCCCGCTCACCATCGATGCGGGTACCGGCAACGTCCTGTTTGAGGGCGAAGTCGGCGGTGCGGATGCGGCAGGCGCCAGTGCATTGGGTGCCCTGACCATCGTTACGGCTCAGAACGTGACTTCGCTGAACAGCATCGAAGCGTCAACCGTTCTGATCGGTTCTGTCTTCGGCCCGACTGATCTGAGTGACGATCCGGACTTCGGCCCCTTCACGGGTGCCGCGGTGAGCGGTGACGTCTCCCTCGGTGTGACCGAAGATCACTTTGTCGACACCTTCGCACGCAATGCCGGTGAAGCCGGCGGCGCCGTGCTGATCAATGCGGATGGCCAGGTGCAGGTCACCAACATTCGTACTGGCGAGACGTCCTCTGTCACTGATCCGACGCTGGACGGTGCAGCCGCTGGTGCCGTGACCATCACGTCCACCAACGAAGGCATCAACATCGGCACGGCCAGTGCAGCCGGTAACGGCAACATTCTGGCTGGCGGTGCGGACAACGCAGCTGGTATCGGCGGTGCGGGCGGTGTGGTCGCACTGACCACCACCAACGGGCTGACTGCCAGCAACAACAACGACATCCTGGCGACCAACATCGACGCCTCCGGCGGTGACGGCACAGGCGGTGCCGGCGGTGCTGGTGCAACGGTCACCATTCTGGCCAACAGCGCAGACAACGCGGCCGGCGATGGTGCGATCGTTGATGTCCAGGGCTTTATTGACGCATCCGGTGGCGACAGCACGGATAACGCCGCTGCCGGCGGCCTCGGTGCGGTGGTCACGATCATCACCAATCAGGACAGCAGTTCCATCACGGTTGAAGGTGCGATCACCACCAACGGTGGCAACGGCACGGCTGGCGGCACAGGTGCCAACATCGTCATCGACACCGACGGCGATAGTGCCTTTGTCGAGCTGGAAGGTGACAACTCCACCAACGGCGGTACCGGCAATCTTGGCTCCGGTGGGGCGGCAGGAAACCTGACCATCACCACTGACGGTTCGGGTGCCCAGGTGATTATGGGCGGCGATACAACGGCCAACGGTGGCGGCATTACCAGCGGCGCGGGTACAGCCGGCAACGCTGGCAACGTCTCTGTTGCAACCGGCGGCACCGGCGCAACCTTCGAACTCGAAGCGGGCTCAAGCATCAGCGCCAATGGCGGTGGTGTCACTGGTGCGGCTATTACGACAGCCGGAAGTGGCGGTCTGGTTCAGGTCGTTACGACTGGCACCAGCGCCACCATCACGGTCAACGGCGCCATGAACGTCAACGGCGGCACCGCGACCGCTGGCACGTCTGCTGGCGGTGCGGCAGGCACCGGTGGTGAAAACGTCGGCGGCATCATTCTCCGTACGGCTGGGGACACGGCGGGCATCACCGTCGGTCTGACCGGTTCCGGTAATGCCCTCGGCGGCGCCAGTGCCGGCGGTGCGGGTGGTAACGGCGGCCTGATCGATATCGATACGGCTGGCTCTTCCAACTCCGACATCCTGATCACCGGTGACCTCAACAGCACTGGTGGTGCGGCCACGGGTGGTACCGGCAACGGCGGTAACGGCGGAACCGGCATCCACATCACAGCGGTTGCTGATGATTCATCCATCACGGTCTTTGCTCCGCTGACCTCCAACGGTGGTGCGTCAGTCGGCGGCACGGGTGGTGCGGGCGGCATCATCGAACTGGATACCGATGGCAATTCCACGAACCGAGCCGTCTTTGTCGACGGTGCGGACATCATCGTGAACGAAAACCTCTCCGCGATCGGCGGCACGACTTCGACCGGCGCGGCCGGCGGTGCGGGCGGCACGATCACAGCCACAACCGGCGGCGGCGCCGAAGTGGCTGGCGATGCGGATATCAACATTGACGACAACGTCGTCATCTCCGCGGCCGGCGGCAACGTCATCGGTGCGGGTGCCGGCGTCGGCGGTGTCGGCGGTCTGGTCCACATCGGAACGACCTATGCCGGCTCGCAGATCAGCCTGCTCGGCGACATCACAGTCGACGGTGGTGACATCACCGGCGGCGGCACGGGTGCCGGGGGTGCGGCTGGCGACGACGGCGACGACGATCCGACCAACGCACTCAGCGGTGGTATCTTCATCCGCACGGCGGGTGCTACCTCCGGCATCACCATCAGCGATACTGCGGCTCTGACCGCTATCGGCGGTGACAGCAACCAGGCTGGCGGTGAAGGTGGTCTGATCGACATCCAGACCGGCGGCACGACCGACTCGGATATTTTCCTGGCCGGCACGGCTTCCGTGAACGGCGGTACGGTCACTGGCGGCACGGGCAACGGCGGTGCTGGCGGTGGAAACACCAATGACGGTGGTATCCGACTGACCACTACTGCTGATGACTCAAGCATCACCGTTCACAGCACGTCCGGCCTGACGGCCCAGGGCGGCGATGTGATCGGCGGCACAGGCTCCGGCGGTGGCGGCGGTAGTATCGAAATCGATACGGAAGGTTCCTCGACCGACGGTGCAACCGGCGTCGATGCGGACATTGACATCCTCGCGGCACTCAACGCTTCCTCGGGTAGCGGTACTGGTGCGGGCGTGGAAGGCGGCCTCATTACCATCGAGACCATCGGTACGGATGCGGACATCACCACGGAAAGCACTGGCACCATCACTGCTAACGGCGGTTCGTCCACCACGGCGGCCGGCGGCAACGGTGGTAACGTGCAGATCGGCACCAATGACGACACCGGCACCGGTTCGGACATCGAAATCCAGGCCGCGATCAATGCCAATGGTGCAACCGGCAGCGGTGTGGGTAATTCCGGCAACGGTGGCGGGGTTTCCATCAACACTGACGCGGATGTGAGTCCGCTTGTGGACGGTGACAGCGACTCGAACGCTTCTACCATCATCATCAGTGCCAACGTCAGCGCGACCGGTGCTGATCATGCAGATGGTGCTGACGGCGGCGATGGCGGCATCATCTTTGTCAACACCGGTGGTACCGGCTCAACCATCCTGCTCGACAGCGGCGCTCAGCTGAATGCAAGTGCCGGCAGCGCCACGGGTGCTGCGGGTGCGGGTGGCGATGCTTCTGTTGCTCCGGTAGCAGTGATTGTTCAGACCAGTGGTGACAGCTCCTCCATCAGCTTCCTCGAAGGTGCGGACATCCTCGCCAACGGTGGCGCCGGTGTGACCGGTGCTGGCGGCACAGGCGGTGGCATCAACGTGCTGACGACCGGCTCGACCACGAGCCCGATCTCAGCCAGTGCTGACTCGATCTTCCAGGCCAATGGCGGTAGCTCTACGGCGACCGCTGCTAACGGTGGTGCGGGCGGTGTAATCACCTTCGATACCGATGGCACCAGTTCTGCCATCTCCATGGAAGGCGACATTGACGCCAACGGTGGTGCCAACACCTCCGCTGGTGCGGGCGGCAACGGCGGTGCGGGCGGCACGATCAACCTCACCACTGACGGTGATACCTCCGGCATCACGCTCTTCGCCAGCGGTTCGGCTCAGGCCGACGGCGGTGCGGCGACCAACGGCACCGGCGGTGCGGGCGGTACGATCAACATTCGTACCAACCTGACCGGCGATGCTTCGGGTGATGATTCGGACATCCTCATTCAGGTCAACGACACGAGCGGTGACGTCCTCGTCGCACGCGGCGGTGCTTCCACGACAGGCGGCGCCGGTGGTGCGGGTGGCAGTATCAACATCACGACTGACGACGATGTCGCTAACGCGGCTGGCAGTTCCATCACCATCAACCGCGACGTGCTCGCGACCGGTGGTGTCGGCTCCGGCACCTCGACCGGCGGCAACGGCGGTACGATCGATATCGACACCGACCACGGTGACGACGTCTCAACCAACTCGCCGATCTCGATTGATGAAGGTGTGACCATCAGCTCCAGTGCCGGTAACGGTGCTGCGGGTGGCGGTAATGCCTTGACCAGCGTGGTCATCGAAACCAATGGTGAAGGTTCGGCCATCACCATCGGCACTGGTGCGACCATCACCGACAACGGTGGCGACGGCACGGCCGGCGCTGCTGCGGGCGGCTCTGGCGGTCGCGTCCTGATCCGTACGCAGGGTGACACCTCTGCCATCACGACCGGTACCGGCACGACCATCAGTACCAGCGGTGGTGCGGGCTTCGGTGAAGGCAACGGCGGTGCGGCCGGCAACGGCGATGGTGACGGCACCATCGAAGCAGACAACACCCAGGACGGTGGTATCTTCATCATCAGCACGGGTGCGACCAGCGGCATCACGCTGAACACCACGACCATCAACGCGGTCGGTGGTGCTACCCCGCTGGGTATTGGTGGTGCTGGCGGTCTGATTCAGATCTCTTCCAGCGGTACCAGTTCTGCGATCACGGCCAGTGGCCCGATCAGCGTCAACGGTGGTGACACGGCCGGCACGGCCGGTGCAGACGCCGGTGGCGCCGCGGGCGGCAGTGCTGGTGTGGTTGACTCGGGTGTGAATATCTCCACCGCGGGTGACGCCTCCGATATCACCATCAGCAACACGATCACGGCCAACGGCGGTACTTCCTCCGGTGCGGCTGGCGGTTCGGGTGGAGCTGGCGGTCTGATCAACATTGACACGACCGGCGCCGGCGCCGACGGTTCGGACATCTTTGTCAGTGCGGCTCTGAGTGCCAATGGTGGTGATGCTTCTGGTGCGGCGACGGCTGGTGCCGGCGGTGCGGCAGGCACGGGCGCCAACGGTGGTATCCACCTGACGACAGCTGCTGAACTTTCTGAAATCAACGTCAGTGCTGCCCTGAGTGCGGCTGGCGGTTCCTCCACGGCCCAGAACGGCGGTGCCGGTGGTCACATCGATATCGATACGGGTGCCAGTTCTTCCCCGGTCACACTTACGACAGCAACGGTCAACGGTGGTGCTTCCACCGGCGGTACCGGTGCTGGCGGTGCGGCAGGTAATACGGCCAACGGTGGCGGCATCGCCATCACCACGGTCGGTTCGAACGGCAGCGTATCGCTCGGCGCGGCGACGGCAGACGGCGGTTCCTCTGTCGGCGGTGCTGGCGGTGTGGGTGGCCGAATCGACATCGACACTGTCGGTACTGGTGTGGGGCAGTCCAACGTGACAGCGACCGGCACCCTGTCGGCCAACGGTGGTACTACCGCCGGTGGTGCGGGTGGCGCGGCTGGCTCCGGTGCGACGACGGACGGCATCACCATCAACACCACGCAGGGTGATGTCACCCTCGTCGGTGCGACTGCCAACGGTGGCACGGGCACGACGACCGGCGGTGCCGGTGGTCTGGTCTCCGTCATCACGGCAACCGAAGGCTTCATCACCTCGACCGGTGCTCTGACAGCTAACGGCGGCAACGGCGGCACAGGCGTCGGCGGTGCAGGCGGCGGCGTCGGGAATACCGGCGGTGTCATCCTCAACACCAATGGCTCGGCTGACCACATCACCCTGACCACGGGTGGCGCTTCGGCAACCGGTGGTACTTCCACCAGTTCGACCGGCGGTGCGGGCGGTCTTGTCCAGCTTGATACCGATGGCACTGACAGCAACATCGTGACAGATGGCACGTCGACCCTTTCGGTCAACGGCGGCGCATCCACAACCGGCACCGGCGGTGCGGCAGGTACGGATACGGACGCTGATCACACCGAGAACCCGGCCGACGGCAACGGCATCTATGTCCAGACGGTTGATGGCAACGTCACCCTCGATGCAGCGGCCACGGCCAACGGCGGCAACGGTGTCACCGGCGGCCAAGGTGGTCTGGTGTTTGTCTCAACGACCTCTGACGGCTTCATTGATGTGAATGCGGCTGTTCAGGCCAACGGTGGCACAGGCACGACCGGTGACGGTGGTGCAGCGGGTCGCGATGACAACTTCGGCGGCATCTTCCTGCGTACGGCCGGTGCTGGTGATTCCATCACAGTCGACGGTGGCGGCCTCTCAGCAGTGGGTGGCGGTTCGACCAGCGATCTTGGTGGCGTCGGCGGCCTGATTGATGTCCAGACCGGCGGTGTGGCATCGTTGATCACAATTGGTACCGACTCGCCGATCACTGTCAGTGGTGGTGCCTCAACGACTTCTTCCGGTGGTGCTGCGGGTACGGACGATGATGCAACTCACACGGAAACCAACCCGGACGGTGACGGTATCTACATCACCACGGGTTCGACGGTTGCCCACATCACGATCGGCAGCGCATTGAGTGCGACTGGTGGTTCAGGTGGCGTAACCGGTGCTGACGGTGGCCTGATCTTCGTTCAGACGACCGGTTCAGGTTCCACGATCACCCAAACCGCAACCGTCAATGCTGACGGCGGCAACGGTGGCTCGGGCGTCGGTGGTTCGGCGGGCCGTACGGCCAACTTCGGCGGTATCTTCTTCAGTACGACCAGCACAAGCGCGACCATCACGATTGATGACGACGATGCAGGTGGTGCAGCAGGCCTCTCAGCGGTCGGTGGTAACACCACGACCGGCCCAGCAGCCGGCGATGGTGGTCTGATTTCCATCACCACCACTGGTGCAAGCGGCTCAAGCATCACCATTGACTCGCAGGACAACAACGCTGTGACGCCGGACGAAGTGGTCAATGTTTCCACCAACGGTGGTAACGCCACAGCAGGCACCGGTAACGGTGGTGCAGGCGGAACCGGCACGGATGGTGTGATCATCTCCACAGCCGGTACGACTTCGCCGATTACGGTTGCGTCGAACAGTACCATCACCTCCAACGGTGGTACTTCGGTTGAGGGTGACGGTGGCGCCGGTGGTCATGTCAATATTGACACGACTGGTGCGAGTGACTCGTCTGTGACCGTGGGTGCGATTTCCACCGACGGTGGTGCGACCACGGGTACCGATGACGGTGACGCGGGTGGTGCTGCGGGTGCAGGAACCACTGGTGGTATCCACATCAACACAGTCGGCACGACCAGCGGCGTGACAATCACCGGTGCACTCAGTGCGACCGGTGGTGCGTCAGCTGAAGGTGACGGCGGCGTTGGCGGTTTCATCGACGTTGGCACGACTGGCACTTCGTCGGGCATCTCCATGACAGGTAACGCTGATGCGGACGGTGGTGACACTGCTGGAACGGGTGCTGCCGACAACGGTGGTACAGCCGGCACGGGTGCAACGCCGAACGCTGACAGCTCCGTTGACCCGGCGACGGGTACCGGTGGTGTGGTCTTCCGCACGACTGGCGAGAGTTCGTCTATCACACTTGTCGGTAACGCAACGGCCATTGGCGGTGATGCGGTAACCGGTAACTCCGGCGACGGCGGGCGTGTTGACTTCTCGACTGTGAGCGATACTTCGCCGATCACGATTACTGGCAACCTTGATGTCAGCGGTGGTGACCCGGCAGGCAACGGCGGCGACGCTGGCTTTACTGACCCGGTTGACACTGATGGCAGCACGGCCGGTTCGGACGGTGCTACCTACAACAACGGCGGTGGTATCGAAGTGACCACCGACGGTGCGGATAGCTCCATTACCCACACCGGCACCAACACGGCCAACGGTGGCAACACCACTGGCACGACTGGCCAGGTCGGCGGTGACGGCGGTTCGGTTGTCTTCCACACTGACGGCAATAACTCGTCGATCACCATTACCGGCGTGACCAACGCCAACGGCGGTACGGCCATCGGCGTCGGTAACATCGACGCCCCGCTGGTTGGACCGCGACACGGCGGTGACGGCGGTATTGCCGAAGTCATTGCTGACTTCCTCCCGGGTGTTGCGGATGACAACGGCAACGTGACCGTGGCCGAGATCAACGCTAACGGTGGTCTGGCGTTCACCGAGGACGCGGACGACGACGGTGAATTTGATGCGGGCGAAGATACGGCACCGACCGGTACCGCTCTTACGCTTGACCGCGGCCTCGACGGTGATGGCGGCCGGATTACACTGCAGGCGGACGCTCAGCAGACGATTGAGACCACCTTCGGTGATTACAACGTGCCGGACGGCGTCTTGACACTCAACGGTGATCTGTCCGCGACCGCTGGCGGTACGGACGGTAATGCCGATGGTACCCCGAGCACCTATGGCGGCAGCGGTGGTACGATCGAGTTGAACACACGCGGTCGTACCGATCATGTCGGTGTGGCCAGCATCGTTGGTCAGAACGCCGGCACCTTGATTATGGATCACAGCGGTGCGACGGGCAGCGGTTCGACCAGCTTCGGCATTCGTGAAACCTTCACGTCGATTGGTGCGAATACCATTGCTGGTACGGACGATGCCCCGAGCGATGGTAACCTGACGTTGATCTCCAACGGCGGTTCGATCACCATCTCCGACATCACGGTTGACGGCCTGTTCACGATTACTGCAGATTCGGTTTCTGACGACGGTCTCGGTGCGACATTGTTCATCAATATCCTGCCGATTCCGGTCCTTAACAATGTGCAGCAGGCGACCGATGTGAGCGTTAATGGCGTACTTGACTCCGACGACAATCTTTCGGATCAAGGCGTGGACATTATTGCCCGCGACGGTTTCCACTTCGGTACCGATTTGATTTACGGCACTGCTCCGACGCTTGGCTTCCCGGCTCAGCCGCAGTTCGCGACCGAGGCAGGTAAGTTCTTCACGCCGAATATCCACACTGAGGCAGGCTACATCGTTCGTACGCTTGATCCTGGCTTCGCAGGCTTGTTCGGTCCGGTCGGTGGCGGCATCGGCGGTATTGCGGCCTCCGGCGGCACTGTGGTCCTTGACCATCATGCAACCGGCCCGACAGTGACAACAATTGCATCTGGTCTGCCGACCAGTCCAGACGTGCCGGATGAGTTCAACGGTGGTATTCCTAGTGATGATCGTCTCTGGGCGGTCCCACGGGATATCAACCCAAGCCCGGCTCAGAAGGACGGCTTGCGTGAAACCGGTGTGCATGTCCGCGACATGACCGACAGTGAAATGCTCGGTGAACGTCTGTGGAACATGTACAACGACACGCCGCGTACCCTCACGCCTTCGGCTGAGGATCACACGGTGGTCACTGCTCGCCTCAACGGCGTACGCGTTGCCACGGCTCTGGAAGCCTACAGCAACGTGTTCAAGACTCAGGAAATCGTTGATCCGGAAACCGGCGAAGTGTCGGAAGGCACCTCGCGTCACGCCGAGATCAAGGCCATCTTCGACGATGTCGTCAGCAGCTACAAGGCTGGTGCCGCGTCTGAAGGTCAGATCGACATCGAAGGCCTGCGTCAGTACATCGAAGCCGTTGACGGTGCCGCACTGGATACCCTCAACGACATCAAGGACGTCTTCAACAAGTACGCTGCCTTGGGCCTGACTCCACGCGAGCTTGGCATCGCCTTCGATACCATCATCCGTGATGCCACGCCGAGCGGCTTGACCACGCAAGAGTTCATTGAGTTGATCCTCTTCGAACTCCCGCAGGAAGAGTTGGTTGCTGAAGAAGAAGTCTTCGAAGAAGGCGGAATCGAAGGTGAAGGCGAATTCACAGAAGAAACCGCCGAGTAATTCCCAAGCGGCCAAAGACAATTGAATAACCCAACACAGCACCTGCCCTCACCGGCGGGTGCTGTTCATTTGGGAACGGCTTACAGCGACATACCAATCAATTACAACAACTTGCTATTAAACAACCATTTGAGTTTGCCCCGCCTCAAGCCGCCGCGAAACAGAGCGGCGGGTCAGCCGCCAGGATCACCATCATTGCCCTCAACCCGCGCCAGACGCCCAGAATCGCACCGACCTCTCTCTGCCAACAGTCTCCGCGCATTTCGCTGAATCCTCACCTTCACCCCGGTACAATTGTCTATTCCCAGCAACCCCAAACGGAGCGGAAAAGTGAGCGAGAAAGTAGACCCACCCATGCATGAACCCGGCACAACTCCCAGTAGTCGATCTCGCAAGGGTAAACGTTGGTTGCTGATTCTGTTATTCATCGCCGTCTTCATGCTCGGCCTTGTCGTCCTCGGCCCCAGCCTTGTCAGCACCGGTATCGGCGAGTCCTTTATCCAGGGCAAGGCAAGCGACGCGGTCGCTGGAAACATTGAGATCGGCGACGTATCGCTCGGCTGGTTCTCGGGCCAGTCCGTGTCCGCTGTGATCATCAAGGACCCCGCTGGTCAGACCGTCTGTTCGATCAGCAAGATCGACTTGCCGGACGTCGGCTTGTTCGCGTTGGTGACCGGCAGCCGCGACTTTGGCACCATTACCATCGATGGTCTGGAACTCGACCTGAAACAGGATCAGAGCGGCGTGCTGAACCTGCTGGAAGCGGTCGGCAGTACAGCTGATAGTTCCGGGGGTTCCGGCTCAAGCGGCTCCTCCGATGGAAGCGATCCGAACAAGCCGCTGCTCGATCCTGCCATGCGCGCCAGGGTCGTTTTAAGTAACGCGAACATCAATTACGCCGCGCCTGGTATTGATCCAGTCAGCGTGTCGAACCTGAACACCGAAGTCGATCTGGCCGGCCCCGAGTCGCTTACCGCAAGTTTGAAGGCGCAGCTGGCGCAGGCCTCTCATCGTGGCGAAATCTCCGTCGATTCGGACATCAAGCAGTTATTTACCAGCGCAGGCCATTTGCAGATCAATGAGGCCACCATCAATGCGGACGTGGGGCTGAAAGGTGTGCCGATCGAGTTGATCGATTCGCTCGGTAAGCAGGATGGCAAGCTGGTCGCACTGGTCGGCAACCGTGCGGATGTAAAACTGCTTTTAGATGGCCCGCTAATGGCCGGTCGTGCATCTGTTGCTGTACAAAGCGAAAACCTGAAAGCCGATGTAAAACTCCAACCCAAAGGTGAGCAGGTATCAATCGAACCCGGTGCATCAGCCGTGCTACACGTGACGCCGGCCGCGTGGACCAAGCTGCGCCCGGGCCCGGCAAAGCTGCTTAAGCCATTCGATATTGAGTTGGACATCGAGCAGTTGCAGGCGCCGCTTAGTAGCGAAACGTCTCAGTTGCACAAGACAAAGATACAACTGGCCGTTCGCATCACCGATATCAGCATCGATACCAACGATCCAAAAATCGGTCAGGTTGCATTGAAGCAGACGCAACTGGACCTCGCATCGCCACAACTGGGGCAGTCGCTCAGGCTCGGCCTGAACGCGGTTGCGGTGCAGAACGGTCAGTCCGGTCAGGCGCAGCTGAATGCCGACGTGACCAATCCACTTAATGATGAGTTAGGCGTTGATTGGAACAACCTTGTTGCCAAAGTGGCCGGGCGTATCAATGAACTGTCACTGGCAGTGGTCGATCAACTCGCGGGCACGGATGGCCTGATTGTTGCGGCGCTGGGTCCACAACTGAACTCACAGTTGGACGCCGACCTGAAATTCGCCGGTAGTGCAACCAGTGGGACCGGCATGTTCTCGCTGATCGCGAACTCGCAACATCTGGATACGTCGATCAAGGGCGCACTGAACGCCGGTTCCGTGACGCTTCAGGAAAACAGCGTGATCAAACTGGCGATTCAACCCGCCTTGATCGATAAGCTGCTCACCAGGCCGGGTTCAGACCAGCCGGCTGCCGCTCGGCTCGTTAAGCCGGTGTCAACCCAGCTGACATTCAGGAAACTGAACGTTCCGATGACGGACGGGACGGTCCACTCAGCGCTGACGGCGCTTGATGCGGAGCTTGTGGCATCCGAAGTCCTGTTTGCCACAGGAGACGCTTACGGCCAGGTTGCCGTGCGCGGTACCCGGCTCGAACTCAAGTCGCCGAAAGTTTCCGAACGCATTGACGCCACCTTCAGGGCCAACGCTCAGCAGGGTAGTCACGCCGGTGAAATCTCATTGACTGCGGCGGTTCTCGACGCGATGACTGCTGACGGCAAGTCGAACATGGCAGGGCTTAAGTCGCAAACCAATCTAACTATTAGGCGGTGGCCCGTGGCCGTACTCGATCAGTTCGTCACCGCCGGTCCGGTGTTGACGCCGTTGCTCGGCCCCGTTCTGAATGCCCGGCTGGTCGCCAACGTTCAGCCCACCGGCTCGGGTAAGAAGATCGCCGGTGACGTGTCGTTGACAGCCGATGCCCAGCACTTTTCCGCTTCACTCACCGGCGATATCGCCGACCAGACGTTCACGGCTGGCAAGGACAGTCACGTGAAGCTGGCAATCGCGCCTCAAACACTGGCGGCGATTTTCACGGCGATGAAGAAAGACCCCGCCACGCTTGAACTGTCAAAGCCGGCCAACATTCGTTTGAACCTTGAACAGCTTAGTGCGCCGCTGAGCGGCGATACTTCAGCCGCAAAGGTGGCTCTGTCAGTGTTGATTGATCAACTCGCGCCGGTCATCAAGGGCGACTTGCCGCCCGCGTCGCTGTCTGACATCAAGTTGGCCGTTGCGCCGACTACTTTGGCTGGCCCGATCAAGGTTGATCTGATCGCCCTTGCCAGGCAGGGCAGCGCCAGTGGCAAGCTTTCGGCCAACGCGACCGTGACGGACCCGACTGGTGATAATCGCACGGTAAAAGCAGCCGTGACCCTGCGTGATGTGCCGACTAGTGCGCTTGACGCACTGGCAATGCAGGAAGGCAAGTTGGTCGGTCTCCTCGGTGCAAACGTACAGCAATTGACACTCAATGCCGACCTTGCCTCGGACCAGTCCGCAACCTTTGCCGCCAACGCAAAGTCAGAAAATCTTACCGCCAGACTGGGCGGCAGCTATCAGCCTGATTCGCATGTGCAGTTGGATGACAAATCCACCGTGACGCTTCAGTTGACGCCACAGGGTTATGCAGCACTTACCAAACCCGCACAGCCAGCCGAGGGTAGACCAGCCCCCAAGCCGTCTAATCAGATGACTTTGTTGCAGGCCGTGCCGCTAACGTTGGACATTGCCAGTGTCTATCTTCCGCTGAAGAAAGGGGGGGCGGGCGATAAGCCCTTGTCGCTGTCTGTCACGTTAAGCAGTCCGGCCATGAGGCTCAGGCAGGCGGACGGCAAACGGGTAAACGTGACGGCCTCGAAGTTCGCCATCACCAGTCCGGATGGCAAGGCGATCAGTGTGAAGGGTAACACCTCCGTTGCGCTGACTTCTTCGCAGGGCAAGGCCGGCCAACCGGGAACACTCAATATCGATGTGCAGTTGAAGGACCTGTTTGATGACGCGGGCAAGCTGCAACTGGAAACCGCGCCGATCTACGCCAATATCTCCACGAAGGCATTCCCGGTTGACCCGCTTGATGCACAGTTTGACTTGCGTACCGCGCTTGGTTTTCAGGGGCCGGTTTCGGACGTGGTCGGCAAAACGATTGACCTCGAGATCGATCTGAAAGACGACGTACAGGCACCGGGACACATGTCGGTCAAGATCAATAGCGATCATGTGAAATCGACTTTTTCTGCTGCGGTGCCTGGCGGCATTGCGCGAACCGGCGAACCTGCTGCGAAGTCCAAGCCGATGATCATGAACCTGCGAGAGGATTCTGTCACGACCGTTGAAGTGACTGAGGCATTTGCGAAGGAAGTACTCGCCAAAATCAACCCGCTGTTTATTAACGCGATTGAATCAGACAAGCCCATCAAGTTGATCGTCAAACAGGAAGGCATGGCCGTGCCCCTTAAGGAATTTGAGATCAGCAAGGCGTCTATGGACGCTCAGCTGTCGATGGGGAAATTAACCTGCTCCAGCGGCGGCCTGGTGCGAATCCTGATGAGGCTCTTGCGTCAGCCGAGCACGCGCACCGTGACGGTAGAAGTAACGCCATTCAATGTGCATTTGGAAAAGGGTGTTGTGTCTTACAGTCGCTATGTCATCGATGGAAGGCCGCAGTTGCGCGATATGATCGCTTCACTAAATGGCATTGAATTGGGCTTCCGCGGCAATGTGTATCTTGACACGCGACTTCTTGCCCTGGAAACAGCGTTCTACAACAAAGCAATTGTGACGGCTTATCCAAGTGTGGCGAAGTATGTTGAAAAGGACGATGCCATTGTGGTCGGTCTGACCGGCACCATCGACAAGCCGCAATTGGATAACACGAAACTGGCCTCCGAGGCTGTTCGAATTGGTGCAAGAGCGGCAGGTAAGGAGTATGGCGGCTACGGCGAAGCGGCTGGCAAGTTGATCGACATTTTGGGTGGCAAGAAAAATGATGGTTCTGCTACACAATCACAAGATGACCGCCGCGCACCAGAAGTTATAGAGCGAGAAGAGGAAGAAAAGCAGCGACAAGAACAAGAACGGCAGCAACAGGAACAACAGCAAAATCAGGGCGGTGAGCAGTCACGGCAATCTGGTGATCAGCAGCAAAACAATCAGGTTGCCGAAGAAGAACAGCCCCGGGAAAAAACCAAGGAAGAGAAACGTCGCGAGCAGATCGAACAGGGCATTGACCTGCTGCGCGGATTGTTGAAGTAGTGTGAGTGGCTGCCCGAAATACCCGGCTGTCGACTCCGTACTTTCTACTCTCAAACCCGTTTTCTGGTACAACATCCACACGCCACGCGTGATGGAGTTTGCCATGGAATTACAGAATTTACTGCGAGATATTCAGGACTACCCCAAGCCCGGCATTGTCTTTAAGGACATTACGCCGCTGTTAAAAGACCCAGCCGGCTTGGCCATGGCGGTGGAACAGATGGCCAACCCGTTTCGCGGCAAGGGTATCGAGTTGGTCGTGGGCGCGGAGAGCCGTGGATTCATCTTCGGTACCGCGATCGCACAGGCGTTGTCTGCGGGTTTCATTCCCATTCGTAAACCCAATAAGCTGCCTTATGAAACTCGATCCATTGAGTATGCGCTCGAGTATGGGACCGACAAGGTTGAGATTCACGCGGATGCGATCGACAGAGGTCAGCGCGTCCTGATGGTCGACGACTTGCTCGCCACCGGCGGCACGCTCGAAGCGTGCTGTAAACTGGTTAGCGATTTTGATGCTGAGATTGTCGGCATCACCGTGTTGGTGGAACTGTCATTTCTACCCGGAAGAGAAAAGATCAAGCCCTACGGCGATGTTCATGCGGTGCTGAGCGTTTGACTGACTTTTCAGTTATACGAGTTGGCCGCCCGAAAGCAGATGAAGGAAACGGTAGATCACACTCCGTCTCACGTGCCGACGTCTTATTGGCAGCTGTCTCAGCGACCGCTCCAGTCGTTGGTCTTTCTGCTGCCGATGATGGTGCTGTATGAGGTTGGGACGATTTTGTTTGCATCCGACCCGACTACGGGCACAACGCAGTTCATTTATGCCCGGTCATTGCTGCAGGATTTTTTCGACTGGTTCGGCGTCACGGGATACTACCTGCCAGGCATCATCACCGTGACTGTGCTGCTTACCTGGCACATCGTGCGGCGCGATCCTTGGGATGTTGACCTTCGAGCCTGCTTCTGGATGGCGGTGGAGACACTGCTTCTGGCGTTGCCGCTCTTTGTGTTCGCGCTGGTTCTATTTCGCGCGCCCAACGCATCCGCGATCGTCCCGGGCATCGGGCAGGCAGCGATGCCGACATGGCAGCAGCAGTTGGTGTTCAGCATCGGCGCAGGTATCTACGAGGAATTGTTGTTTCGGCTCATTGCCATCGCCCTGTTGCATATGTTGCTGGTGGATGCATTGGCTTTGCCTGAGAAGTGGGGCGCAACACTGGCGGTGATGATTTCCGCCGGACTATTTGCGTTGTATCACTTTTCGGAGAGCAATCCGTTCACGTGGGGCAAGTGTCTTTTCTATACCGGTGCGGGGGTTTACTTTGCCGCGGTATATGTCCTGCGCGGGTTCGGCGTGGTCGCGGGCACGCACGCTGTGTATGACGTGCTTGTCGTTCTGCTGCGCATGACGCGATGAAGTGATTTACGTCGCCTGCTCAGCACACCACTCGAACAATCCCATCCACTCGCGGCGCTGCAATACGACCAGATTGTCGGCTGACTGACTGGCCTGATGGGCTTTTTCCGCCTCATCAATAAATGTGTGGGGGTCATAATCGTCGCTGATGCGACCAAATGCCGGGTGTGCATCCACCTTGCGGAACCAATAATGGCTATTCGAGAAATCTCCTTCACGCCGATGCATGATGCCATGCCAGAACGAGCCGGTCGGGTCCTCAATTGACTGGCTGACCGTATGGCTTTTATCAAGCTCATCGACGTACAACCAGAGACCGGACACCAGCGGCGGCTGAGCGGCAATCTCCGGCTTGGCGATCAATTCTGCAACCATCGGGCTGTGTGCCGTGTTGGATGAATCAGGGAGCAGGTGACCCATCGACTGGTCAATCGGCAGGGCATCGAACAACGGCTTAAGAATTGCGTCAAACGGTTCTGGCAGCTTGATTTGCATACGCGGATTGTAACGTGTGGCTCCGGTGTATTCAGGCGACGGCTTGTGACATTGCTATGGTCTGGTTGGCGTGATACGCTCTTGTGTCTGGCGTGGCCGCGAAGGGGCGGTCGCGACTACCCAAATGGTCAGAAACTCATTTAGCAGTTGGAGATACAAATTGAAGAATTCCCGAACGTTGTGGTTGGCCGCTGCCGTGGTCGGCATTGCGATTATGTCCAGCGTGATGACTGCCGGCGCCGGTATGGCGATGCAGGCACGGCCGACAGCTGTCTGCGTTGTTGATGTGAATCGCGTGATTACCGCTCTGGATGAAGCTCCGGAGCTGGATGCGGAACTGAACACCAAGCGAGAGTCGATTCAGTCGGAAATCAACGACCGCTCCGGCGAACTGAAGCGTCTCCAAGAAGACCTTGCCCTGCTTCAGGAAGGCTCTGATGCGTTCAATACCCGAGTGGAGGAACTGCGTCGCAAGAGCTACGAACTGCAGTTCTACGCCAAGTACGAGGAAGCGGCCATGGCTCAGGAGAAGGCTCTGCTTTACGAAGCCCTCTACAAGAAGATTGTCGACTCGGCCGGTAAGGCTGCTCAGGAGAACGGTTATGACTTGGTTCTTTATAAGGATCGACCGACCTCTTTCGCACAAGGCAAAGACGATAAAGCTATTCGGGCACTGCTTGGACTGCGCAAAGTCATCTGGTCGAGCCCTGAACTGGATCTGACCGATCAGGTCATCTTGCGCATGAACAATGAGTTCAAGAACAACGTCAATTGACCGCTCAGCGATGGATGACGTTTTTGACTCGTCGGGACGACATCTGAAATGACCAGCTACACGGCACAAGACATCTGTGAGCGCGTGCAGGGGCGCCTATCTGGTGACGGAGGCGTATCGATCAGCGGTATTGCTGTTCTCAGTGAAGCAACGCCGCAGCAGATCAGTTTTCTGCGCGATTCGCGATTCGGGTCTCAGCTTGCTGAGTCGCAGGCCGGTGTTGTCCTTGTTGCCGATGATGCCGAAATTCCTGAAGGCCAGACGCGAACGCTGATTCGCGTGAAGAATGCTGATCTGGCCTTGGTCAAGGTGTTGGAGCTGTTTGTTCCCCCGCGGCCAAAGCCGCAGGCGGGTGTTCATCCGACGGCTGTCGTTGATCCGACCGCAAAGGTTGGCGCCGACGTAGCGATCGGGCCGTTCTGTATGATTGGTGCGCGTACGACGATTGGTGACGGCTGTGCACTACACGCGAACACCTGTCTGATGGATGATGCGCATATCGGTTCGAATTGCGAAGTCTTTCCCAATGTCGTCATTCGCGAATACTGCGAAGTCGGCACCCACTGCATTCTTCATAGTAACGTGGTGATCGGCACCGACGGATTTGGTTACGAACCGGCTGAAGATGGGAGCGGCCTGGTCAAGGTGCCTCATATCGGCAATGTGAAGATCGGGAACTTTGTCGAAATCGGTGCGGGGACCTGCATTGATCGTGCGAAGTTGTCGTCTACAGTGATTGGTGACGGCACCAAGATCGATAATCAGTGCCAGATCGCCCACAACGTCACGATCGGCCGAATGAGCGTGATTTGTGGACAGACGGCTCTGGCCGGTTCTGTCACAATCGGGGACGGCGTCATGATTGGCGGTCGCGTTGCAATGCGGGACCAAGTCACCGTGGGTGATTTCGCCAAGCTGGCCGGCGGCAGTGTGGTCGCTAGTGATGTACCGCAAGGTGAAACATGGGGCGGTTATCCGGCTCAGGAGGCCAATAGCGCTATGCGAGAAGTGATGGCCCTGAAAAGCTTGCCCAGACTGGTCAGGATTCACAAACAGGAACTGCGCAAAATGCGCGAGGCGGATAGCGGCGGAAACTAGCTGTCCGCCGGACGGCATGTTGTGCTGCAAGTACAATGAGGCGTCCGAGTTTGATGGTGGCGTAGATGGAATATCAGAAAACCATTGCAAACCCTGTCACGCTTAGCGGGAAAGGCCTGTTCTCCGGCCAGAAGGTCAGTATGACGTTTCTGCCGGCTGAGCCCGATACCGGTATCGTTTTCGTCCGGACTGACTTGGATGGGGCGCAGGTGCCCGTGCGGATTGAGAACGTTGTCCAGCAGGACAGGCGTACCGCGCTGCAGCATGGCAAAGCCAGCATTGAAACCACAGAACACTGTTTGAGCGCCTTGGCCGGCATGCAGATCGACAACATTGTGATCGAGATGGACGCAACGGAAGTCCCCGCGGCCGACGGTTCTGCCAAGCCATTTCTGGACGTACTGGAACAGGCTGGCGAGCAGACCAGTGAAATACCCCGGCGCAAACTGGTCGTTCGTGAACCCATTGCGTTTAATGACGGTGATGCTTGCGTTGCAGCTGTCCCCAGTGACGAACCGTACATGCAGGTGACGTACGAACTGGATTACGAACAGCCGGACTGGAGCGGTCGGCAACTGCGTCACTTTGACATGTCCAATGGTGATTACGCGCACCAGATTGCTCCAGCCCGTACGTTCGTGCTTGAGTCTGAAGCCCGAGCATTGCGATCGAACGGACTGGGTCGGCATCTGTCCTTTGAAGAGATTCTGGTCATCTCCCGTGAAGGTCCTCTGGGCGACAACGACTTCCGATTCGAAGACGAACCGGTGCGACATAAGATCGTTGATCTGATCGGTGACCTTTACCTCCTGGGCATGCCGATCCAAGGCCGGATCATTGCACGCAAGTCAGGACATGCACTCAATCAGAAGCTGGCGCGTGAGTTATTCAAGCAGTACGAAGCAGAACACCGCAAGGAGCAACTGACGCGCAGCAAGGCACTGGATATCCGCCGGCTGGCCCGAATTCTTCCCCACCGTTATCCAATGCTGTTGGTCGATCGTGTCATTGAAATCGAAGGGGTTCAGCGCGCGGTCGGCGTGAAAAATGTCACCATCAACGAGCCCTTCTTTCAAGGGCACTATCCCGGTGCACCGATCATGCCCGGCGTGTTGATCGTCGAAGCGATGGCACAGTTGGCTGGCGTTTTGGTCGGGCAGAAACTCGAAAATACTGGTAAACTGGCTGTACTGCTCAGTTTGGACAAGGTCAAGCTGCGTAAGCCGGTGACGCCCGGGGATCAGTTAATACTTGAAGCTCAGACGATCCGAGTGCGTAAGCAGCTGGCGCACATGAATTGTAAAGCCTTTGTTGGCTCGGATTTGGCTGCAGAGGCGGAGATCAAGTTCATGCTAATCGACGATGAGCAGGCTTAAGATGCACATGTCGTCGTCAGGGTGGCAACTGCGGCGTAGGAGAGATAATGGTGCATGAGGATCAGATTAAGTCCGGTCAAATTGTCGCTGGTATGACTTTCAACGAGAAAGTCTGGGCGGTCACGTCACGCATACCGTGCGGCAAGGTGGTGACATACGGCCAGATCGCCGATCTGCTCGGCACACGTGCGTACCGGGCCGTTGGGAACGCCATGAATCGAAATCCTTACGCTCCGAAAGTACCTTGTCATCGTGTGGTTGGTTCGAACGGACAGTTGACTGGATTCGCCACTGGCTTGGAAAAGAAGCGCCGCCTGTTAATGGGCGAAGCCGTGCCCTTTAAGGGCGATCGTGTTGATTTAAAACGTTGTCAGTTCTCCTTGTCATGACGCAACCCGCCGAAAGCAACATGTCCGAGCAGTCGCAGAGTGGACTGGCAACTGGCGAGCAGTCGCAGCAAGGTGTGCAGGTCGACGCGCTGCGCGATTTGCCCAAATGGTTGTGGGTTGTGTTTCCGTTGGCATTGTTTGTTCTCACAATCCTTCTGAGCGCGATGGGCCGCGGCTACTATGACATGGTTGTGGCCAAAGAGCAGGGCATGGCAGAACAGGCAACGGTGATCGCGCTGATACCGGGCATCGGAGCGGGAATCCTGATCTTATTTAACGCTCGTCGATTGCCAGCCAGATGGTTGGCCGGCTGGTTTCTGATCGTGACGCTGGCTTGTGTTTATTTCGCGGGTGAGGAATGCAGTTGGGGGCAGCATTTGTTTCAGTGGGAGACTGGTAATTTTTTCCGCGAACACAATGACCAGGACGAAACCAACCTGCACAACATGAGTTCCTGGCTGGATCAGAAGCCTCGAATGGTCGTGGAAATTGCAATATTGATTGGGGCGTTGATCCTGCCGATTGTGCGCCAGTTCAGCTCGTCTGGCCGGTCAAAGCGGCCTCATCCGGATCGCCCGGCGTATTGGTTCTGGCCGACCCTGGTTTGCTCTGTTTCCGCCTTGATAATGGTCGTGATTAGAACACCCAAGCGAATTTACCAGATCACGGGTTGGGACTGGATTCCCCGGGAGGGGACCAGCGAAATTCACGAATTCTACGTGGCACTGGTGCTCAGTTTTTACCTGATCTCGGTCTGGACGCGGCTTAAGAGCCATCGCTCAAGCAGCGGATTGAGCCGGTTATCAGACTGAATTTCCTTCGTTCTTACGAAAAAACCACTAATTCGACTGTTTACAGGTCCGGTTTTAAACGACAATTACATTAGAAGAACATCCGTAGAGGCTGCTGGTGCGCTCCGATCGTCTGTCGCGTCGGGGTTTTGTGTATGCGGGATAGGTGCATCCAGCCACATCAATAGCGGCCGACTCTGACCGTTCGCCGTGCAGATTGAATGACTGATCCAGCAATCCAACCCATCGGCCATGAAGCCAGTGCCCCTGCGGACTCAGAGTCGCGTGACCTGACAGCGCAGACCGACCCATTGATCCTGAAACTCCAGCAGAGCGTGTTGCGGCATCTACCGGAGTACCAGGCCTACGGCCACCCGGCTGGCGACCCAACTGTCTGGTCGCTCGTTAATTATCACTTTGCAACAACGGGCCATCCGTGCAAGCCGGACCAAGTGTTCGATCTGCTGCGATGGGGTGGCTTGTTCGTTTACGTTGCCAGGAATCCGCGTGAGGTCGCCAGCGTCCAGACTGCGTTTGATAATCGAGGCGGGTTTTGCATTGAACAGCGCATGTCCCATTTTCGATCCGGCCTGTGGGGATTGAAGTTACCCGGCCTTTCCAAAAAACTCTACTACTTCACAGCGCGCAAGATTCTTCTGATCCAACCTGGGCAGACAACGGATCGCTTCACATACCACGTTCAGTTGATGCGTAACCCGCGCGTGGAAAGTGGCTATACCGTCTTGAAGGAAGTGCCAACGCTTGAAAACGTGGCATGGCGTCTGAAAGAAAAGCATCCGGAAATTGACGATCGTGTGATTGCCAAGCGGGCTCAAAAACTGGTCGACAGTGTATTCCCGGTTTTTCTGACGCGCGAAGCCGCGATTTTGAAAATTCTTCAGCGCGACATGCCTCAGCCGTATAACGGCCGTGTGCCCCATGTTGTCAGCATCGACAAGGATGATCGCGGGTTCGTCCGCCGGCTGCATCTGAATTGGCTTCGGATGAGTGGCCCGATCATGACGCAGATGGAGTTTGCCAAGCAGGCTGCGGACCTGTTGCGCGTCCTACATGACAACGGCGGCATCATTCACCTTGACCTGCGCCTGGATAACTTTGTCATCTCAAACGGCCAGGTCATGTTTGTTGACTTCGGATCTGCGGTGCGCGTGGGTGAGAACCTCAAGGAAAGCCCGCTGCTCACCTCACTGTTTGACGAGATGATGCGCACCAGCCAGATTCAGCGGCTGCTCGGTAAATGGAAAGAAGCCGGCAAGGTCACCAGCAAGGTCATCAGTGAAAAACATCATAAAGTCGACAAGGCGATCGACTTTTTCTACCTGGCCGTACAGATGAATCGGCCGCACTACAATCCGGAATTCAAGGGCCTTGTTCGGTTTGATAAGGACAGTCAGGAAGCGGAGTTGATTTCCTCGCTCACCGGCGCAATTCTGCGACCGAAGGATCCGAACAACTCCAATTTCAAATCAGCTGCGGATATTCTTGCCGGTCTGCTGAAAATCGAAAAGCAACTGGCCGGTCTGGAGGAAATCCCTGAACAGCGCAAGGCCGGATAAACGGGCCTGTCGTGCGGTTTGGTTCATCGTCTTGGCCGCATGGTGCCGTCGCAGGGAATATCGCCTACCATTAAGTCGTTTAATAGGTAGATATGAAAAGCTCATTCAGACCCATCCTGTACATCGGCCTGACAATTGCAGCTGTCGGCGCCATCTGGGTGCTTAGCCCCGAACCCGTCAAGCTGCAGGGTTGGCATCACGATGTTGATGCGGCCGTGCAGTACTCGCAGCAGGAAGACAAACCTGTATTTGTCATGGTGACTGCTGACTGGTGCGGCCCGTGTCAGTACATGAAGAAGGAAATCCTTTCTGACCCGCAGGTTGACCAACTGCTTCGCGAAAAGTACAGCCTTCTCGTGCTCGATGCATCCGGCCCTGACTCGCCGGGAACTTCAATGGCCATGTCATTGGGCACTGAAGCGTTTCCCACGTTCTATGTGACCAGGCCCGGCAGTATGACGGTTGATCGAGAGTTGGTCGGTGGATTGTCCAAGGACGAGTTTATCTCGTGGATCAGACAGCAGTCTGCCATGCATTGAATGTTGCGAAGGCCTGAAGGACGCGCATCGCGGCATCCCTTACGATACCGGCATGACTCGATTGCAGATGACACTGTACGCCTGCCTGTTAACTGCCGCCATCGAAGTAATCTGCGTTGTGCTTCGATACGGGTTTGGGCTGGAATCCACCAAAGACACGGCCAGTACCATCGGCCGGCTGACCTTCGGCATTCGAATCCATCACGGCTACATCGGCCTGCTTATGCTGGCCATCGTGCTGTGTTGTCCGCGGTGGGAGGGACCGCTGCGAGATTGGGTTCTGATCGTCGGCATCGCGTTGTTTGTCAGCGACATAATTCACCATTTTCTGGTGCTCTGGCCGATCGAAGGCAGCCCGCATTTTGATCTGGTTTATCCTCGTGAATGACGATTTTGATTGGCAAGCGGGGCGGGCCGTTGAACTGTTCGTGTGCCCGTCCTATTGTGTGGCATTCCCGTTGTTGGAGTTGACTCGTGTTTGACCTTGAATCGCTATGGGCTGCCCGTGGCGCGGATGCCCCTGACCTGCTTGAAAGCCATATCAACCCGGCGATGGCCAAAGTGCTGCGCATTCTGGGGTATGACATTCGCTACGTGCGCGGACGCGGGGCATATCTCTGGGACGATAAAGACAATCGCTACATCGACTGCTTGGGTGGCTATGCCGTCTTCAACGTTGGGCGGAATCATCCGGTGGTTCGCAACACGCTGAAGCAGGCGATGGACATGGATCTGCCGAATCTGGTGAAGATGGGCGTACCCGCGCTATCTGGCTTGCTGGCCGAACAGTTGATCGAACTGGCGCCCGGTGAACTGGATACCGTGTTCTTCACCAACAGCGGGGCGGAGGGTGTCGAAACCGCAATCAAGTATGCCCGGGCTGCGACAGGCAGAGATCGAATCGTCTACTCCAAAAAAGGATTTCATGGTTTGACACTCGGCGCGTTGTCCGTCAACGGCGCGGAAGAGTTTCGTGAAGGCTTTGGTCGTTTGCTCGAACCAGCCGCTGCTGTGCCGTTTAACGACCTTGTTGCACTTGAAGCACAACTGTCTCAAAACGATGTGGCAGGTTTTATCGTTGAGCCGATCCAGGGTAAGGGTGTGAATATGCCGGACGACACATACCTGCCCGCTGCTGCGGAGTTGTGTAAGAAGTACGACACGTTGCTGATCGTCGATGAAGTGCAGACCGGGTTTGGCCGAACCGGTAAATGGTTCGCATGCGAACATTGGGGTGTTGAGCCGGACATCATGGTCTTGGCCAAGGGATTGTCCGGCGGCTACGTGCCGGTTGGCGCCGTGCTGAGTAAACGCGTGATCCACAAGAAAGTATTTTCCTCTCTGGACCGTTGCGTGGTGCATTCGACTACATTTGGCCAGAACGATCTGGCAATGGCAGCCGGCCTTGCCTCGCTGCACGTACTTCGTGAAGAGAAGCTGGTCGAGAATGCAGACAAGATGGGCCGGCGACTGATGGAAGGCTTGCAGGCGCTGACCGCCCGGTATGACATGCTCTACGAGGTTCGCGGCAAAGGATTGATGGTCGCGCTGGAGTTTGGCCCGCCAGCCTCAATGAAACTGAAAATGGGCTGGTCTCTGCTGCACAAGCTCGATCAGAGTTTGTTCTGCCAGGCGATTTTGATTCCATTACTGGCAGATCATCACATTCTTGCCCAGGTGGCGGGGCATCATATCGACGTCATCAAGCTCATCCCACCGCTTGTGCTTTGCGAGCAGGATGTGGACGACATCATCAGCGCATTCGACAAGGTCATTGCTGACTGCCATCGTTTTCCCGGCCCGGTCTGGGAGGTGGGCAAGCGGCTCAGTGGGAATGCAATTCGCAGTTGAAGTAAACTGCCACTTGGCTAAGTGGGACAGAAATCATTTCTCCATGCTGGTTACAGCTGCCGGCTGATATTGCATAAAGGACTGACAGGATGGCCGAAACAGATGAATTGAAGCGACTGAGTGAAGCCATCGAAGATGGTGATGTTGATCGTATCGAGGAAATAGTACGTGGACTGGTTTGCGAGGATGTGAAGCCGTATGAGCACATACTTCATCGGGCTTTTCAGATTCAACCGGGTTCGATGAATGTTCCACCGAATCCGGAGGTCATCAATATCCTGACATCAAATGACATGATCGCGCCGATTTACAGGGGAATTTACAATGTAGATGCCGGCTGTGTCGAAGCGGCTTTGAAAGACGATTCGTCTCAACTCGAAAAAAGAGATGCATCTTCATATACCCCTTTTCTTCGCGCAGCGGAAACCTGTAAAACCAGCATCATTTCCTTGTTAATTGATAAAGGTGCCGACATTCAGGCGACTCGTGACAATGGTTTCGGCGCTTTACATCTGGCAGCGTGGAATGAGATACATCCACAGGAAAGAGTCGATACGTTGATGTTATTGGCTGATTCAGGCTGTGATGTAAATCGGTTGTCACACGAAAATGCAACGCCCCTGATGCTTGCGTCCATGTGTTTTAAAGAGAATTCCGTTGAATGTCTGCTGAAGCTGGGCGCTGACCCAGGCCTGAAGAGTAACGAAGGCAAGACCGCATTGGACTACGCGAAGGCGACGAATTACAACCCGGTTATCAGTCTCTTGACCAACGCGTAGGCGATTGAGTCGCCGAAGTACTACAGATCGTCTTAACTCGACGCGCGCACCACCAACTTCGGCTTTACAACCAGTTGTTGATACGCGGCAGTGGCTGCCTGTTTACTGTCAATCAATTCCAGCAGCAGTGACACAGTTTGCTTTGCCACATCATCGTTGCACTGGTCGACGGTCGTCAGTTCCGGCTCGGCTGCCGCTGCAATATCGAGATTGTCAAAGCCGACGATCGCCACATCGTCCGGCACACCCATTCCTTGTTTACGCAGCGCTTTACTCATGTTGACCCCGATGAAGTCATTACTCGCGACGACTGCATCCGCTTGCTGTGCCACGATCAAATCGTTTACGGCTTGGTCGAAATCGGTGTATTGCGGATTTGTTGCAAGGCGATTCCATTCCAGTTCCAGGTCATGAGGCAGGCCGCATTCTTCCAATCCGGCACGATAGCCCTGCCTTCGCAGGCCGACGACGGACGCATTACCGGCGCCCGACATCAGGGCGATACGCCTTCGTCCACGATCGTGAAGGTGTCTTACCGCCTGACGGACACCGTCTTTGCGATCCAGCAAGACGTAGTGCGCATTCGGGGCCGGCTCCTGGCATTGGTAGACAATCGGAATGTTGTACCGCTTGTCGAGTTTGCGGGTGATGGTGTCGAGCATCTCGCCGGTGAAATGGACGATGAGCAACCCCTCCGCCCCGCGTGCGACCAGATCGTCCAGGTAAGCAACCGCTCGCTCCATGCTGCCGTGGGCATGGCCGGGCAGCAGGCGGTAGCCGTGCATCCATGTTTCGGTTTCGAACTTCATCAGGCGATCGTAAAGGACCGGAGAAGAGCCGGACCCGGTGATCAGGCCGATCATGCGCGTGCGCATGCCTTTGAGTTGTTGGGCAGCCAGGTTGGGGCGAAACTCGAGTTTGTCGGCAATCGCCTGAATCCGCTGGGCGGTCTTTTCGCTGACGCGCGTGTTGGGCCCGCCAGTGCCCAGCAGCACCTTTGAAGCCGTGGCCCGACTGACGCCGGCTGCTGCGGCTACGTCGACCAACCTGACAGGGCTGGAGGGGGCTTGGGTTGGTGATTTTGCAGTATGAGTCATGGCGAATCCATTGTGAACCAAGCAGTTACCATCATTTTACGGGTCTTTGTCTTATTCAATTCTCAATGGCTGGACATCGCCGCCAAGTGTGAAAAATCCGTTGACTTCACGTGAAGTTATAGCTAGAATCACCTACGTTGGTCAACCATATTCGGAGAAATTCACCATGCGACAGAAGCTGCGGCCGGGGTTTACGCTCATCGAACTGCTGGTGGTGATTTCCATTATTTCCCTGTTGATTTCCATTCTCCTGCCGGCTTTGGGTAGCGCGCGCAAGTCGGCAGACGCCATCAGTTGCCTGTCGAACCTGCGCCAGCAGGGGATCGGTTGGCAGATGTACACCACGGACCACAATGAGATGATGGTCAGGGCGCTTGGTGCGACGATCGAGGACGACGCCTCCGGTTGGTATTCAACAATCGGCAACTCTGGTCTCGGGAGGCCTTACGCTTACTTCCTGCGAACCTACCTTGCCAGCTACGAGGAATCATCTGTTGCTGATACCTCCGGCATCTACTTCTGCCCGACCAACAAAGCCAGAGGCGTCACGGTTTGCGGGGCGGGCAGTTCCTCGCCGGGCAACTACAGTGCCAACGGACAGTACTCCCACATCGAGCGGCCGGTCCCGCGCAACCTCCGGCTTCAGGACATTCGCGATCACACGAGCCGCCGCCCAGTCATCTACGACGCGGTGTTGACCAGTGATACGTCCGTTAAAGCGGATCTGGGTCTCAACCAAGCCTTTCGAACGTACTTCTACATGCGTCCGGATTTGTATAGCCAGCGATGGGCACATCAGGAGACGTGGAACGTTCTCTGGATGGATATGCATGCAACGCGGTCCTCACCTTCCGATCTGAGCAGTGGTTTGTTCGACGTCTACATTTACGGCGGCTGGGAGGAAGCACCGGCTTGGCCGACTTGGGAGTTTTAGCTCCAAACGATCTGATACCACTTATTTGGATAACAAACCCATGAAGCGAATATTTGCTGGCGCGCTGTTGTTCTGCGCACTGACCCCGGTTGTACACGCTCAAACCAATGAGTCGATGTCAGTTTTACCGGTCAGGGTGCTGACGCATCCTATCCGCAGTGCGCGTTGCTGGACGACGGCACTCTCGCCGGACGGTAAAGGTAGTTTCGATTTCATTGCACAGTTTTACAATTACAAGTACAGCAGGCAGGACGCGAGCGTTCTACCGGAGTGGGTGGTGGCCAATCTTGCCACCGGCCGGACCAAAACGATGCGCTTGCCTGGTTTTGCCAATTCCAATTACAGCGTTAAGACGCAGTTGCGCGCGGCGAACGGCCGAATCTTCTTTTCCGCATATGGCAATTGGATTCATTACTACGATCCGTCAACGCGATCTGTCAATACACTGGGCCAACTGATCGAAGCCGACAGCCGGATTCGCTACCAGTTTTTCTATCGCCTGGTATTTGGACCTGATGGCAAGCTTTATGCTGCCACGCAGTCCAACAATGGCAAGGTGGCGATTGCACAGATCGATCCTGACACCCTCAAATGGCAGGTCTGGCAGGACATTGGCTCAACAGATCGTGCCGAAGCACTGACGTACGGCTATTACCTCGCGGCTGACCCTCCGTGGGTCTACGTTGCAGTTGGTAAAGGGGAGTGGCGACTGGTCGGCTTGAACATCCAGACGGGTGAGCAACGTGTGCTGTCTGATGTTGTGCAATGGGTCGAATTGCAGACCCAAGCCGCCGGTGTGCGCGCCAGTTTCACGCTCAAGCCCGATCCATCATATGACCTTGCCGGAAAGGACATGGTATACGAACAGAACACGTTGCATCTGAAAGACGGCAGGCGAAAGCAAATCTGGTGGTGCCAGGACGGCAAGCTGTATCCGGCAGTGGAGGGGGGCAACCCGCAGGTGTTGCCCGGCAAGCTACTCAGTGAAAGATTCAATCGAACGGCTAACACGAAAATTGAGTTTCCGGAAGTAAAACTGGAGAAACCTTCTGCGGACAATTCGATCCCGTTGCGATATAAGTTTGCCGGCGCTTCGACTTGGCAAACACACACCTTGAAGATTGATACTGTCGAGCCGATTCAACTCGAGTCGTTCCACGCATTGCCGGACGGCCGCCTGCTTGGCAACTCAGTGCAGTACAACGGCTTCTACCTCTTTGATCCCACGACCAGCGCGTTGCAGACCTCAGGCAGGCACGGCCCCAGCAGGCCGAGGATGGCAGACTTTGGTGACAAGGTATATTTTGCCGGCTATCCCAATTGTGTTCTTCATATTTATGATGCTGGTAAGCCTTGGCAGAACGGTCAGAATCCCAGGCAGCTCGGCTACTTTGGGAGTAAAAGCCGCGCACATTACGCCTACAAACTGATTCCCGCGTCCAATGGCAGGCTATACAACCTGGGGCGGTGCGAACGAGGGGTGACCGGTTCAGGTGTTGCGTACTACGACACCAAAGATCAGTCATTTCACGGACACAACGACAACCTGAATTTCCTGAAGCCGCGTGGCATGGTAGTGCTCGAATCCATCGGCTGTGTTGTGGTCTCTGGCGAGTTGCAGGACGATCCCAATGCTTCGGAACCCAAGCCGACGACCGCACAACTCGTGGTTTTTGATATGGACCTGAAGGAACTCAAACGCATCACAGTCCGTAAGCAATTACCCAGCACGGGTTGGCTGTACGCTGCCCCGAATCCGGAGCAGGTCATCGGCTGTATTCAACATGATGACATCAATTCGATTTACCGATTTGATATCGCCAATGAAAAGCTACTCGCATTTGAGCAACAGTCAGTGCCGATCGATGAGTTGTTTATCCGCCCGAGTGACCAGTCATGGTGGGTTCGTCGATCGGACAACATCCTTTGTCGTCTCGATCCGCAGACCCTGGCACTGACAGTCATCGGTCGAATGGAAAGTTCCGTTTCCCGCCTGACATGGCAACGAGACACGCTTTACGGCTACTCGCACAGTGCGCTAGTGCGTGTCTCGCTGCCGTCGTCAGATTAGATCGTTTTACGTTCTTCTTCTCCTGTCAGCCGCGAGGCGACGCCTCGCAGTTAGGTCTGCTGGTCACTGTGATTCTCGCCATCACACGAAAGCCCAGGTTCTCCGAATCTGGGACCATTACCGCAACAACAACGCTCACACCCCACACGCAGGAGCGTGTGGGCATTCGCCCCATACCAGCACATGTGTAAACCAATCGTCCTATCAGCTACCGTTTCCAGTCGGCGAAACACTGTCGGTGCGCTTGGGAATTCCCAGTAATGCGCAACGCGCTACCGTAAACGCGGTTGTGGCCATAGCAAGGCAGACGGAGAGCATCGGAACAAAGTATTGCTCTGTCGTTGTGTCCAACTGCGTGATTCGTTTGTACGACCACGTCATGAGGATCGCCGAAACAAGAATGCCCATCAGGATCGTGAGCAGGTTGTGCACGGTCCTGGAGCGGTCGGCATGTTGTTGTGTGTTGTGAATCATCTCATGTCCTTTCAGTAAACGTTAACGATAATAAGTGTGTACTCACTAACTAACGAGTTCAAAAAAATTCTCATTGTTGTCGGGTCACTTCGTCAGTTCCTTTCAGCCGTTCGGCCGAAAATGTTTCTTCATCGCCTGGGATGATATGCCCAGTCCGCGAAGCGAAAATCGCGCAGCCTCGTCACTGAGGTTTGTCTTGCTCACGCCGTATGTCACGACTTGCTTTTCCGGTAGTGAGAACATTCGAACAGCAAATGCAACATGTTGTACCAGCCAGATGACGCATTGTTCGGACTTAATCGGATGCGAGATGTCACCTGCCTTGCGCGAGGCTTCGATCGATTCAATCAGAAACGGCCCGAAGTCCGATGAAAAACGACGCAGAAACTGCCGGGCAAACTCACCGTCTGCCAGTAGGCTTTGCGCCATCAGCTTGGGAAAGTCGGTATCGCGCTGATGGAGCATGTGTCCGATCAGATACTGAACCGAAAGGACTAGTCGGCGTGTTGATGGCGGCATGGCGATCAGTCTTTCAACACCCGCGTGTTTGTTGCGATCTGCAAAATGTTCGGCACCGATCGCATCGTACATGTCTTTCTTGCTGGGGAAGTGCTTGTACAGCAGCGCCTCTGATACCCCGGCCGCGTTGGCAAGCTCACGTGATGTCGCCGCGTGAAATCCCTTCTTTGCGAAGACCGGTACCGCAGCTTTAATGATGGCCTGCCGCCTTTGTTCACCCGAGATTCTTTGTTTGCCTTGGGTCATACCGATATTTAAGTAAGTACTTACTCACTTGTCAAATGGTTGTACTACGTCTTTTTGAAATTATCCGTGATGAGCTGCTAGTTGTGTAAGGTTTTCCTGTGGACACGAAGAACCGTATATGGTGATATGGCAAGTACATACACGTCACCCGTCTTGCTCTCGCAAACGCCCAGCAACACGTGGCGGGGGACTACGGTTTTGCTGTCGTCCAACTTCCCGAACCCGTGATGATAGCGCAGTTGCTTGCCATCCTGATCGTGGAACTCGGTAAAGTCAGGATTGCTGACCGTGATCAGACCCAGGTTGACCGGCCTGTCATCCTTCTCTGGTCGATAGCGAATCAGGTACGGCTGTCGATGGCGCTTGTCACGCTTTTCTGTTACCGCGCACCAGACCGTACCCGTCGGCCCGACACATAACGCGCGACAGTCGACTCGCTGCCCGTCAACGACCAGCGGCCCGATTGTCCTGCCCGGCAGTGTATCGCCGGTGGAAGTCAGGTCGTACGCATACAGTGCGTTGCCGCTCATCGGCACCGCGTAGAGCGTCTTGCGATCCGACGAAATGTCCCAGTTGATCGGGTGGCTGTATTCATCTGCCAGATGTGAATCAGCGGGAGGGGCCTGGCCATCAATGGTTTGTTTGAGGCGATCAAGTTCCTTGGTGTCGGGGTTGTAGCGCGCAATGCCACCGCCACGCAACGGGTGATACGCGCGGCCCGCATGGTCAACCACGATAAATGCATAAAGATGTTCGGTATCACCGAAGTCCGTGTACTTTTCCGTTTTTAGATCGAGCGCCAGAAAGTGAGAACTTTCAATCGGCCGGCCGTCGGAGCACGTGGACACATAGGCCAGCCCGTGCGATTCGTCCGGCGTAATGCTGATAATGCCCTGGTGTGGCACAGGGATTGGGTACACCTTTGTCGTTTGCGTTGCCGGGTCATACACCATTGGATAGCCGCCGGGGTATGCGAGGCGCAGCTCACCCTTAGCAGGATAGCCCTGCTTGGTCGCAAAATAGATTTTGCCACTCTTGCCGACGTTGTTGCGCGTATGAATTTTTGACTGTGCGCCGAAACCGGTGACATCGGTACCAATGGCGGCGTGGGCATCGACCACGACATCCATTTTTTCTTTCACGGGATCAAACTCAACCAGCCATGAGTTCACCGCGTTGGCATGTGTGCCGATGTACAGGCGTTGATTGTGCCCTTCGATAATTGCGAAGTAGCCCTCGCCTTCCGGTGCGGTGTGTTTGGGAATGGCGTAGGCTGTCGATGGCAGGTGTTTACTGCCTGATTGACCTGTCGCGCGACTCGATACCGATACCAGTATCGCCGCTAATAAGATTAATAATGTGCGAGTACGCATGGCGCGCCCTTTCGGTACGAAATGTAGTACTCCGCTCAGGCTTTGGCCTGTGTGGCTTCTGGTGATGCAACGAGCTTTACCAATTCGCGACGAAGAATTTTACCGGTCGGGTTGCGCGGAAGGGTTTCCATCTGTCGAATTTCGCGCGGCACCTTATACCCGGCCAGTTGGTCGCGGCACGAACTGCGTAGTTCGTTGGCGTCGATCGTGCCACCTTCGATTGCTTCAACAAAAGCGACGGGTACTTCGCCGCGCGTAATGTCTTTCATGCCCACGACAGCAGCGGCCTGTACGGATGGGTGTCGAACCAGAGCCTCTTCAATCTCACGCGGGAAAACATTTTCACCGCCGATGATCAACATTTCTTTTTTGCGACCGGTAATGAACAGGCAGCCGTCTTCGTCGACTTTGCCGATGTCGCCGGTACGGAAGAATTGTTTTCGTTTACCGTCGAGCGGATCGATCAGTTCGACGAACACCTGTTGTGTCTGTTCGGGCAGATTGTAGTAGCCGAGCATGACCAGCCCGCCGGCGATCAGGATTTCGCCTTCTTCTCCGGTAGGAAGAGGATTGTCTTTTTCATCCACGATCAGGTTGCGCACGCCGGGCAGTGCCTCACCAACGCTGTATCGCTTGGCATTTTCGGGAAGTGACCAATTGGTTGCAGGTGATGTTTCGGTCAGGCCGTAGCCTTCGAGCAGACGCAGATTGAAACGTTCCAGCAAGCCATCATATACCGCTTCGGGTAGCGGCTCGCCGCCACTGACTGGCAGACGCACGGATTTGAAGTCATCCGGCGTAGCTGATTTAACGCCGAGTAGCGCGCCGTACATGGAAGGCACAGCCATCATGACCTGCGGCCGGTGTTCGCTGATCAGTTCCACGATGCGCCGTGGCACGAATCGCGCGGAGTAAACGACCGTCGAACCAATGCGAAGCGGAAGCAATGTCAGTGCGGACAGGCCGAAGCTGTGAAACTGCGGCAACACGCCGAGGAAGGTATCTGCTTCGGTCAAGCCAATGTGTTTGACGATCGCTTCGATCTCGAATTGCAGGTTGCCATGGCTGAGCATGACGCCTTTGGGGCGGCCGCTGGTGCCGGAGGTATATATCAGCACCGCCAAATCATCATCCGATTTGATCGGCGGCCAGCGCAATGGAAGCACGCCGGTGAAGTCAACGTCCTCCAGCTTGACGATTTTCAGGTCGTCCGGCAGCACGTTGTCACCAAGGAACTCCAGCATCACGCCGGCGGTCAGGACGGTATCGATCCCGCTGTCCTTGATGACGTATCGCAGTTCCTCGGGCGATAGCAGATAGTTCAATGGCACGGCGGTGCGACCGGCCAGCCAGGTGCCGAGCAGCGCCGCGGGAAACGCGCCGCTGGTCGGAAGCAGGATGCCGACGTGTGGATTGGCTGTTGCGCTGTCAACCTGTTCCGCCAAGTGCATGGCCGCGCCAGCCAGCTTTGCGTATGTATATTTGCGCTGATCGTCGATGATGGCGACGTGCGATGCGGATCGTAGACATTGGCCGAGGATGGAATGGAGCAGGCTCATAGAATTCCCGTTGATGTCATGCGAACCGGATGACTTACGATACACTACCTTGATGCGAAGTCTGAGGCGAGTTCAGTACATGCCGCGAACGACGGTCATATTGACTCTCATGATAGTGGGTTGCCTGACGTCTGGTTGTGCCTCGCCGGCAACGACCCGGGGCATTGATTCGGCCCGCCAAGCCTTCCAGGCGAAACAGTACAGTCGGGCGCTGGAACTGGCAGGTCCCATGGCCGGCGGCAAGAGCCCGCTGGCGTATGAAGCCGCTTACATCGCCGGCAGCAGCGCTTATCAACTCAACCGGTTGGATGCCGCGGAGCGATACCTGGTGCATGCAGCCAAGAGCAAAGACCGGTCGCTCGCCGGTGATGCGCTGTCGACGCTGGGTCTGCTGTACAACCGCCAGCAACGTTACGAATTGGCAAGCGAAGCATTATTAAGTGGTGCAAAGCTGATGACCGGTGAGGACCGGGCCAATGCCTATTTCTATGCGGCGATCGCGCAACAGAAACTCGGCTGGTGGCCGAGGGCGCGCGAGACCCTGTTGCTTGCGCGGCAGAGCAGTAAGGACCCGGCGTTTCATCGGCGCGTTGAGGCATACCTGAATGCGACCGGATTCACATTGCAGTTCGGCGCATATGGTGACATTGGTCGGGCGCGGCGACATCAGCAGCAACTCACGCGCATGTCCGAGGCGCAAGCGTATGGCCAGCCGCGCGTGGTGTCGGGAACAGATGACCGCAGCACACTTGTTTATCGCGTCCACCTGGGCCGGTTCTCAAGCCACGCAACGGCGGCGCGGGCGCGCCAGCGTATCGGGGTTTCCGATGCGATTATTGTGCCGCTCGCGGAGAATTGACTAATCCCGTCGAGCCCCGCTTTTGTCGGTTTCTGCATAAAATCCATATAAAACGCTGAGTATGCTGTGCTTTACAAACGCGCGCAACCCGTCACAATAATTTGTCCATTCAACGTCATCCATGAGCAGATCACCATGACAACCGACACGCAAACACAAACAATTAACGTTGGACTGATCGGCGCCGGCTCGCGCGGCAAAGGGGTTGCACGCAACATCATCGATCATTCACGGGGGCGGGTTCGACTCACGCGTTTTTTCGATACCAATCCTAAGCGGATTGATACGGTGCGTGCGATTTCCGGCGCGGAAGATGTGCAGTCTGCTGATCGGTTCGAAGATGTTGTAGATGATCCGGATATTGACGCCGTGATTGTCGGCACACCGAATGGCTTCCATCGTGCGCCTGCTGAATACACCATGCGCGCCGGTAAGTTGCTCTACCTGGAGAAGCCACTCGCGGCGACACTCGAGGACAGCCTATCGATTTTGAAGACCCAGCAGGAAACCAACGCTTGCGTGCTGGTTGGCTTCGTCATGCGCTTCACGCAGTTCTACCGCAAAGTACGTGAATTGGTGCAAAGCGGTCTGATTGGCCAGGTTCAGACGCTGCACGCCGATGAACAGATGGGTATTGCGTTGACGGCTGACATCTATCTGCGCGGGTGGCGTGCGGATACCAAGGTCAGTGGCCCGTTGCTGTTGGAGAAGTGCTGCCATGATCTGGACATGATCAACTGGGTGCTCGGCGCCAAGTGCCAACAGGTGTCCGCGGTCTCTGACCGGACAGTCTTTCTTCCCAGACCTGATGCCCCGATGCGTTGCCGCGACTGTGACGATCAGCAGTGTGCGTATCGTTCCGCCCAGACCATCGCGGGCAAGGATGAAAAAATTTATAACGCCGACCTGAACGACGGCTGTGTCTACAACATGGACAAGGACATTGCCGATCACACGTCCGTTGTTGCACGCTACGACGGGGGGGTTCACGTGCTGTTCAACGTGACAGCGGGAGCGCCGCACACCCGGCGATCGATCGACATCATCGGCTCCAAGGGTCGGCTGACCGGCGTATTTGAGGAGCACCGCCTGTGGTTTTACCCCCTCGGCGGAGAGGACAAACCCCAGCCGATTGACCTTGGCGAGCGCCTGCCAGGCGGTCATGGCGGTGGGGATGGTGTAATCGCCCAGTCATTCATCGACTTGTACGACGATCCTCAAATGTCATTTGAAAGCACAATTGAAGCGGGCTTTGAGTCGGCATTGGTCTGTTTTGCGGCTGAAAAGGCCGCAAACGGCAACTGTGTCGTGGATGTGAACGCATTGCGAGGCGGTTGATTACATGGCTGACAGAAGCGGCCCTGCGGGACGACCGCTACACAGATGGGCCGCCCGATTTACGTAATAGACCTATTGCATTTTTTGTAACACGAATTGGCTTTGACGAGGCAGTTATGCCGATCTATAGTCGAACGCCATGAGTCGGAAGCTCCCATTATTGCTACTGTTGTGTCTGCTGGTTGCCGGCTGTGCCAGCCCCATGGAGGTATCGATCGAGCAGGATTTGCGCGATCGGCTGCTGGCCACCAATCAGAAGTATGCCAGCTCCGTTTCGGATTCGCCGGTGATTCAGGTTTCGCAGTCGCCCAGTTCGGTGGAGACGGATCTGAGCCCCGAGCGCCGCCAGGAACTGGACGCGATGTCCGGCCCGACAGCGTATGAAGGGGCGCCCCTGAACCTCGGCACGGACTTGAAGGGGAATGGAAACGGCAACACGCCCGTGGTGCGCATGAGTCTGCGCAAAGTGATCCACGACACGGTCCAATACAACCTGACACTCAAACGCGCCCGGCTGGTGCCGGCGATTGATGAACTGTCGATTACGCAAGCGGAAGCTGTTTTCGACGCGGTGTTTTTTGCGAGTGTGGATTGGTCGGTACTGGATACCCCCGGATTCTCCTCTTCTGGTGTTGTTCTTGGTAACAACCAGAGGACTCGTAGTTCAGAGTGGGCGATTGGTATTAGGAAGCCGCTTACCACTGGCGGTACAGTGACAATTCAGGCGGGCCAGACCCGTACGAACACGAGTCCTGCGAATTTCACAGTGAATCCTATCTATAGACCCAGTGCCTTGATTACGCTGGAACAGCCACTGCTTCGTAACTTTGGCTCCGACGTAAACCGAGCACAGATTCAATTGGCAGATAACACAAAGCGACAGGATGTCGAGACACTACGCCAGCGTTTACAGGAAGGTTGTTTTCAGGCAGAGGACGCTTATTGGGATTTGTTCTTTGCGCGTCATCAGTTGTTGGTGCGGGAACGTCTGTTGAAAGGTACGAGTGAAGACCGAGACCGCATCGTTCAACGCGGTGCATACGACGCGAATCCACAGGCGGAGACGCAGGCTCACAGTGAAGTGGAATCTCGGAAAGCAGATGTGATTCGTGCTCGTCAGGCGGTGCGTCAGGCTTCAGACAATATCAAGCGTCTGATTAACTCCGAATCTTTGCCTGTTTCGGATGAGACGTTGATTTTGCCATTGGATGAGCCTATTTATGTACCCATTGACTTCAGTTTACTCGATGCGGTTACTGCGGCAATGCGCAATCGTCCGGAGCTTCGTATCGCATTGCTCGCTATTGAAGACGCGTCGATTCGCCAGCGGGTTGCTGATAACCAGCGACTGCCGATTCTTAATCTGACGGCCACATCACGTATTAATGGCATAAGTGGTCAGAATGAGTTCATCGTTGACGATACGGACCACGTTGACTTTATCGTTGGTGCGCAATTCGAAGCTCCGATCGGTAACCGCTCTGCAGAAGCCGCTTATCGACAATCATTGATTGTTCGGCGCGACGCGGTACTGAACTACCAGGACGTCGCTCAAGGCATTGTGCTGGAAATCAAGAACGCGATGCGTGAATTGATGACGACCTACGAATTGATTGCCGTGCAGCGGGCTGCCCGGCTCGCGGCTGCTGAAAACATTCGCGCGTTGAATGTCCAGGAAGACGTGGGCGGGGCGATCACGCCCGAGTTTCTGGACCTGAAGCTGCGTCGCCGTCAGGCGCTGGCAACTGCCGAGCTTCAGGAGATCAGTGCGATCATTGATTACAACAAGGCGATCTCCAGCTTCTATCTGGCGATGGGAACGCTGTTGGAACACAACGGGATTGAGTTCACTGCGGATGCGGTGGATTGATTCTTTCTTACCAGTATTGCGTATGTGTTTGTTGTCTGGAAAGCCCACACGTTCCTGGGTGTGGGATATTTACGGTAGATGTCATGTAAGTGATCCCAGGTTCGGAGAACCTGGGCTTTTGGCGATTGTCACTGACTGAATCGGGATTGCACTTTTTGCCACATCAGTCGGGCGGCCTGACCGCGGTGGCTGATGTTGTTCTTTTCCTGGGGGGAGATTTCGGCGGTGGTCTTGCCCAGTGACGGCACGAGAAAGAGCGGGTCGTAGCCGAATCCGTTTGAACCGCGGCCCGTTGGGTTGTCGATGGCGTAATCCGGATCGCCCGGGCCGAGGATGCGGCCTTCGATGGTGCCTCGGACTACGCAGATTGGCTCTGTCGTGTCGGGTTCGCACAGTGCCATCACACATACGAATCGGGCGGTGCGTTGGTCAGCGGGCAGGTCACCCAACGCTTGCAGCAGTTTCGCGTTGTTGGCTGGATCAACCATGTCGCGTGGCCCGGCTGTTCCGGAATAACGAGCGCTGTGTACGCCCGGTTCACCATTTAATGCGTCGACCTCCAAGCCACTGTCATCGGCGATGCACGAATGGTTTGAAGCGTTGGCGTAGTATTGCGCCTTCAGTAAGGCGTTGCCTTCGAAGGTGTCCTGATCTTCGACGGGCTCTTCGATGTTCAGGCCAATGGCGCCAAGCGTGGTCAGTTGCACGGTCGACTGATCAAATACCGCTTGGATCTCTTCGAGTTTGTGGGGGTTAGACGTTGCGAGCAGAATCGTTTTCATGTGGACAGGTTATGCGATAATCGCTCTGCAAGAAAAACGCTGGTATGGGGCGAAAGCCCACACGCTCCTGCGTGTGGGATGTGAGTGCTGTTGTTGTGCTGATGGTCCCAGGTTCGGAGAACCTGGGCTTTCGGGAGCGACGAAAACGTCCCGACGCGCGCGTCACATACTCCACCACTTCAGATCAATATCGGGAAAGATGATGTCGTGCAGTTCCGCGTCTTTGACTTCGAACTGTTCGACTTCGTCGAGCTTACCGAGGTATGCCGAGTCGCGCGCCAGTTTTTCCGCGTGATCGATCATGGTTTCAAACCGAGACACGTGCAGCATGAAGCGTTTGATGCCGTAGTCCACTGCTTGACCGCGTGTGATGATGAATTGCCAGTCACTGGCCTGCAGCAATAGTAGTTCACGAGCGGCCTTTGTCAGCAGGTCATAGACTTGCTTATCTGTTTGCCACGGGAGTTCGAGCGTTGCCTTGCCGAAGTTTGATTCGCACCGGTACTCGATATCCCACATCCAGTTGACGGTGGGATTGGTCCAGACACGATGATCGCCTTCTTCGCCCCATGAGCCTTCGGGCAGGCTTACGGTCTTGTCCGGCGGATGATGTTCGAGCATCTGCTCTGCGGTCAGCAAATCGATATCCGGATCGTTGTTGAGTGTCAGCACGACGTCGCGAATAAACTGCGGCCCCTCAAACCACCAGTGTCCGAACAGCTCCGCATCAAACGTGGCACAGACCATGGCGAATCGACCGGTTTTGTTGTGGTAATCCCACGCGCGCTGCTTGACCTGGTTGCAAAAATGCTGGGCATGTTGATACACACGCCCGTCAATGTCATCCGGGTAATACGGATCCTTGTCGCCGAGGTCGACTTTGTTGCCCGTGACTTTCCAGTATCGCAGGCCGCGTCGCTCACCGTGCTTTTTGTGGAATTCGAGATACACCCCATCTGCCGGGTATCCGATGGAGCCGGACCAGACCTGTTCACACACCTGTTGGTCGCGGGCAAAGACTGCTGCGCGTCCTGGGCCGGTGCCGTCAGAGTTCACAAGGTTCGGCTCATGCACGTCCTGCCAACCGCGATTGGGATATTTTTTCGCTTCATCCCAGTCGACCTTGTGCCACTGGTCACCATTGCGGACAAATTCACTGCGCGAATTTTCGATCAGGTGATTCTCAACAAAAAAATGCGTAATGGTTTCATCGGCAATCAGGTGTTCTACGCCGATGCGATTGGCTTTGCCGGCCCAGTTGATCGGCGGGTTCCACGCGCCGGCTGGCCGGTAAGCACATTCGGGCAGCCACATGCCGGTGGGCTTAAAGCCGAGGATGCGGTGTGAACTGCTCAGCCCCGCGCGAAGCTGGGCGCGGATGGACGCGTCTTCGTACAGCAGGGGAAAATAGCCGTGCGTGGCGGCACTGGTGAGCAGTTGCACGTGACCGTCGCGCGCGTGTTTAGCGAATGCACCGGGAATGTCACGGTTGATACCGGCGAACTGTTCGCTGAGTTTCTCAAAGATCATTACCCAGCGATCTGCGAGGTAGGCCAGATGGCCATCTCCCCATTGCTCGAATTCTTTTTTGTCTTGTTTGGCCCGGTCGATCCGGTCTGCGAGGTATTTTTCAAAACCTTGTTTGAAGTGTTCGTGCGCGAGTTGTTCGAGCAGAACGGGCGTTAAGCCGATCGTGATGCGCGGCGACGCTTGATGCAGGGCGCAGTGACCGACCACGTCGAGGATGGGCAGATACGTTTCCGCTGTTGCTTCGTACAGCCAGTCCTCGCCATGCGGCCAGACGCCGTGACGAAGCACGTAGGGCAGGTGCCCATGCAGAACCAGACAAAAACCACCAATCGCCATGCCGCCAGTGTACACACCTGAGGCGATCACCGCTTGCCAGGAACGAGTGTCAATTGTTGAATTGGAATGAGGGGTGTGATCAACCGCACATTTTGAATTGCATCAGAATCGCCTTACGCTGTGCGCATGGATCAGTCGTTGCCGTATCGCATTGCCGTTCTGTGCTACCTCTTTGATATGGAGGGGCGTGTCTTGCTGCTGCATCGCCGCAAGCCGCCGAACCGCGACCTGTATTCGCCGATCGGTGGCAAGCTTGAACAGGGTATTGGTGAAAGCCCGACTGCCTGCGCGATTCGAGAGATTCAGGAGGAGGTTGGCCTGAATATCTCGCCCGTGGATTTACACCTGACAGGTATTGTTTCCGAGTCCGGCTTTGACGACGCCATGCATTGGCTGATGTTTTTATACGAAGTGACCCATCCGGTGACGGTGGAACGGACCACCTTTGATGAAGGAACGCTGGAGTGGCACGAGCGGGCCGGTATTAGGGATTTATCTATCCCCCAGACAGATCGAGATGTGATCTGGCCACTGTTCTGGCGGTATCAGGGCGAGTTCTTTGCAGCCCATATCAACTGCGCTAACGGCGAATTAACCTGGCGTATTGAACAGCCGGCTGCCGACGCATGCGATTGGCAGGCCAAACCGGCATCGTGGGCATAGACACGGCATAGCACACGGCTATACAATTGTCGGGGACGCACCGGGGTGACACTCCTTAGAGGTCTCCAGATGTGCGCGAGGATTGTAGACAACATATCTGATGCGCCGGTTCCATTTGGGCTGGACAGAGCCGCCATATTGAAGTCTGTTCAAAGCCAGGTTTCATACGACGCAATGATGCTGGGGGTGTTCCGGTTGTCCCAACCGCACCCTGACGAAGTTGTCGTTGCGCACGGATGGAGCGCGCCGGATCTGCATCAGTGGTGTCAACTCTCATCATTTCAGACCGGCTGGATGGCGCAGGCAGTCAACACCGGCTGGGCTGTATCGAGCAACGTCACGCCGAACGGTGAAATGACCCTCTTGGTGATGACGCCGGAGTCAGTCACACGCGGGCGATGGTGGTGTCTGCTGCTGTCGCGCAATCAGCCGTTTGGCGATGCGGATCGACAGTCTGCCAGTTTGCTGCTGCGGCAGTGGCATGCGCAGTTTGCCAACTCGGACGAAGAAGATGCCGGCCGCCTGCTGTTAGCGCATGACAATCGCCTGATCGCCGCTGACCCGTTCATTGAGTTGAAGATTCTGCAAAAGCCGCAGACATTTGATGCACTGATTCAATTCATGCACGAGGTAATTGCCCAGCGTTGGCCTGCCGTTGCCGTGGGGCAGACGCACGACTTTACCGTGCTGTTTGATGAGCGGCCTTATTGGATATGCTTTGAAAAACAGAACCATGTGAATCTGTCCAGCGGCGAGCAGTGGTATCTGGAGCTTCGTAAACTGGAAGCAAACGATCTGCCGCCGGTCGGTGTGATTGAAGATGCGCGAATCGCGCAGGCGCTGGCGTACATTCACGATCATTATCATGAATCACCGGGCCTGTCGGCGATTGCAGAAGCGGTGCACATTAGTCCGTTCCACTTCCATCGGTTGTTCACCAAGCAGGCTGGCGTGAGTCCGAAGCAATACCTTCAGCGCAAGCAGTTGCAGGTGGCCCGTTGGTTGTTGACTCGAACGCGTGAACCGATCCGTTCCATTGCCAAACGCTGCGGTTTTTCCAGCCACGGCCACTTTACGAGCACATTCCACCGTATGCTGGGGATCAGCCCCAGCGAATATCGGGAAGATCGGCGGGGATAGAAGCATAAATCAACATTTATTGCGCATAAAAAAACCGCAGGTAGATACCTGCGGTTTTAGTTTGTTTAAGCCTTCGGTGCTATCCATATTATCCCCACGGCCTTAAGTCGCCGGGCTCATCCACCTTCAGTTCGATGCCTTGTGCGGATGCATCAGCATAGCGCGCCATTGCGCGATAGAGCGGCACCAGCGCGGCGTCCTGTGTCAGCGTGTCCTTGACCAAGTGCATCGGCCCCGTCTCTCCGGCAATGGTACGGCTGCTTAAGCCGTTCGCCAGTGCGGGTTTCATGAACTGGAACGCCTGCCACGTGACGCCCTTGGCATCCCAGTCAGCAGCAGGATCGGTCACGGCCGCGGACAGATCGCCGTATTGGCGCGCCATGCGTACGTGCGCGTGGTTAACGTGTTTGAGAACCCGTTCAACATGTTTACCGCGCGTGAAGCCGCGGGCAAGGTAATGCGACATGTCGCCATTGAGTTCGCAGGCAGCCATGTCGAGGATGCGGCAGCAACCGGCCGGATCTTCCGTGATGCGATCAACATGGACTTCCAGGTAAAAGTTAAACCCGGCGTCCCATGTGGCTTGGCGCAGTTCGGTCACGATACCGGCGCACCACTTGAGGTACGCTTCATCTTCCCGATAGTCGCCGCCGGTGTTGGCGTAGTCCGGATGGATAAACAACTGATAACTGACGTATTCGCCACCAAGGTCTTCGATCAGCTTGAATTGTTCCTGACACCAGTCCAGCCAGTGCAGGCGCCGCATGGCTTCGTCAGTCAGATGCAGCGTGGTGCCGAAGTTTCGCAGGCCGGCCTTATCCAGCGCTCGTCGAGTCTTGGAAACCGCGACTGCGGGTGAATCACCTTCAAAGTATCGTGCATAGCTCGGAACCCCGAACTCGAAGCCCTCGTAGCCGGACTTGGTGGTGTGCCCGATCAGGGCGTCCAACGTGGCGGTGCGCGCGTCTTTCGGTGTGGCCGGCCAATTGGCCAAAGCCACGCGGTGCGGCTTGGCCGCGTCCGGTGTGTTGTCCGATCCCAGAACCCGGTTATGTCCCAATGGCATAAAGACCCTTTCCTCAATAGGTTGGCAAGTAGATTTAACGCATCGCGAGCGTGGTTCAACGTCCACTTGCGAATACACCGTTATAGCGGCGAAACATGAGAGTCAAAATCGGTACAAACGTCAAAATCGGAACGACTGTGAGGACTTGATTCGCCGCAAATGGACGCGAATACACGCGAATGAAGACGAAGAATAAACAGTATCAGGATGGGCAGTCTGTTCTATTGCATGGCTCGTGGTCAAGTTTACTAGATCCTAGACCCTAAACCCCAGCAACCGGTCCCCATGTTTATTCTCGTGTATTTGCGTCCACTCGCGGCTCAACCACGATGCTCGCTGGCAAGGTCGGGCATTCCCGCTCGCACACGCCACAGCCGGTGCAGCCATCTTTCACTTCAATGCGGCTGGTCTGGTCTTCGATGCCGATGGCTGACGCTCCGATGGGGCATTGGGTGACGCATATCTGGCAGTCTTCCTGTTGATCATCGATCAGCGGGGCGTCAGGGCGGCGCAAACAGCGTTCATGGTCGACAATAGCCAGACCCATGCGGATATCCTCCGGCCGCTCAACAGGCACGAGTGCTCCGGTGGGGCATGCAGGCATGCAGGCAAGATCCGTGCAAATCACGCAGGGGGCCTGCCTTGCGATGATGTATGGCAGGCCGTCACCAATTTGGGCTGGGCTCGTATCCAACTGAATCGCATCCGCCGGGCAGGCTTCGACACACTTACCGCATTGTTCGCAGGTCTGTGCCAGATCTTTTTCGGGCAGGGCGCCTGGTGGGCGAAGCAATTTTGTTGGGTCTGGCGGGGCCGGCGCATAAGAGGCTGATACAGGGCCGGGTGCCGGCTCAATGGCATGTTCAACACGCTGAATCAGTGATTTTCCGGAATTTTCGACCTTATCCAGCCCTTTAAGCAAAATCTTTCGAAAAAAATCCCGCCGGTTGGCCGATAACGAATCTGGTTGTCGGTGGTCTTTTGCCATCGTCAATTTGCCATGGGTTGTTTTGGTCCATTTTAGGTCCAATAGCCGAAGACAATATAGAGCGTTTCGGCACGAAAGGATTCGATTATGTCCAGGCTCAAGATATTCGCGATCGCACTGATGTTGATGCCAATGGCAGGTTGCCTGGAGCACATTGCCAGCATCGATAAACACACCTTCACCAGTCGGCCGCATCAGCCGACCACGATTACGCTGGTGGACACCACGAACAGCGAGGAATTCTGGCAGATGGATGTGCCGGTCTGTACTCGTCTGGTGATGGACTTCGACCGTCCGCCGGAGGCAGAAGGCTTCTACAACAATCTTAATCCTGCCAGCATTCTCAATTGGAAGTTGCTCCCCTTGGACAGCAACGATCCAATCGATGAAGGCAGATGCTATCTGTCCGGCTGTCGTCCGTTCCTGATGAAGGTGACCTATCGTAACTCGCCGGAGGTTCCGGAAACGGATCCCGGCATGCTGCGACCCTGCCCGGACTGCCCGACCCAAGGCTCGCAGACAGCGCACTACGTCGCTCCGTCAGCGGACGCAGCACCGGCTCAGGCGGAGCACCAGGCTCAGGCAAGCACCGTCTTTGTTGAGGACGCCGGTTACGGACAGGCACAGCAGACACAGGTGGTTGCCCAGTACCAGCCGATCACAGAGAACGAACTGGTGGAACTGCCGGAAGGTCAATAAGACTGACTTTATCCTATTCGTGACCTGAGGTCACGCACACACACTTTCTACTCGATTTACAGCCGCGGCCCACACAGCCGCGGCTGTTTTTTGATCATTGTTCTATGGTGGGTCTTTCGTTTCTGATACAGTCTGCGTATAGACTCACGTTCATTTTCAGGGGGAATGAAAACCAATGGAACAGATGTCAGAGAAAGATGTGCGGCTGTGGTGCACGTTGTGTCATGCGTCAGCATTACTCGGGTGGGTGTTCAGTGGCGGATTGGCATCGCTTATCGCGCCGCTGATCATTTGGCTGGTACAGCGCGACAAGCATCCCGCAATTGATGAACACGGCAAGGAATCAGTGAATTTTCAGATTAGTGTGCTTATTTATCTCTTGTGCTGTATACCACTGCTTTGTGTTTTCTACCTTGGTGCCGTACTGGCCGTGATCATCGGGATTACCGAACTGATACTCGTTATTGTCGCTTCGATTAAAGCAAACTCAGGCGAGATGTATCGGTATCCGCTTACGATTCGTCTGATTAAGTAACAAAACGGTACCCGCTATCGTAGCGCATCCCATGCCGCCGCAATCTCATCGGTCGGTGTGTCATTGACGATTGACACCGCGCCCATGCCGTCCGGCAGGACGAGTCTGATTCTTCCGTCCGCGACCTTCTTGTCCAATTGCATGGTTTTGAGCAGTGTCGGGTTGTCGACAAGCTGCTCACTGCGCGTCGGTAGGCCGATGCGGTCCAGCAGGGCGATCAGGCGATCGAGGATTTCCCCTTCACATCGGCCGGCTGTCACCGCGAGATTCGTTGCTGCAACCATGCCAAGCGATACCGCTTCGCCATGGTGATATCCGTCGGCTGCGCCATATGCCTGTGTGGCTTCAATCGCGTGGGCAAACGTGTGACCGAAATTCAGGTGAGCCCGCTGGCCGGCTTCCTTCTCGTCCGCCATGACGACGTCGGCCTTGATCTGCACATTCCACGTGACCAGTTCGACCAGGGCATCCGGCTCGAGTGCCAGTACGCGGTCGACATTGACCTCCAGCCAAGCGAATTTCTCGGGACTGCGGATCACACCATGCTTGACGCATTCTGCCAGGCCGCATCTCAGCTCGCGAGCGGGCAGCGTACTGAGTGTGTCCGTATCAATAACAACGACGTGCGGCTGATGAAATGCGCCCACGAGATTCTTGCCTTGGGGTACGTTAACGCCAACCTTTCCACCGACAGAGGCGTCCACCATTGCCAGCAAGGTTGTTGGGCATTGCACAAACGGCACGCCGCGCAAATAGGTGGCCGCGACGAAGCCGATCGTATCGCCGATCACGCCGCCACCCATCGCCAGGACCGGGCTCTTGCGCTCCAGGTGATTGTCCAGTAGCACGTCGTAAAGCGCCTTGACTGCGTCGAGGTTTTTATGGTCCTCTCCCGCTTCGACAGCGTGCGTGACCAGTTGATAGCCCTCGTCTGTCATTGAGTTGCTTGCCGTGGGCCCGAATTTTTCCTGCACGTTCTTGTCTACGTATAACGCTGCCCGGTCATGTGGCGCCGCGCCGCGAACCAGCCTGCCAAATTTGTTGAGCAGTCCCGGCGCGATGTGCACGGTGTATTGATGATGCGGCAGGGTGAGGTCAACGCTCGCCATGGTCTGATTCCTGCTTGTGGCGCGACGCAAGCTCATCAAGCGCGTCGACTGGGTCTTCGGGTAAGTCGGTTGGTTCGTCCGTATCTTCTTGCGGGTTTGTTTCTCTTTGGGCGACCGCCTCACGGCGGGCTAATTGCCCGCGCAGCGGTTTGGGTTGCACGGAAATCCCCATGCCGCGCCGGAAGATGTATACCAGTGCGGCTGCTGCAACGAAAAGCAGAACCAGCATCTTCACCAGCGGTAGTTCCTGGGACTGATATTTGCGTTGCATCTGATTTGGCGCGGCCTCACGTGTGGTTTTACCGACAAAGACCAAATAGTCTGTCGGCTGGTCGTTCAGGTCCTTAAACCGCCAGACCTTGTAAAAGCGGCAGAGCAGTCGTACGCGGATCGATGCGCGCGGTGTCTTTTCAATTGATGGAGGATTGACCAGGTAAACCACCGCCACCTCGTCCGGATCGGTTCGGATCAATACGCTCCAGCGCTGAATGCGATTGTCCCAGGGGCCGGGTCTGGCCATGGGTTTGGTAATCTGTTCCGGCGGTCCACCCAACTGGCCTTCGATAACGAACAGCCGGCCACGGTATTCGTCCGGCTGGGCTTTGACTGCCTCATAGTCCGGGATCATCGCGCCTGCTTCGTCCAGGGTTTCCCACTGTAGGGCGTTTTGCATCAAGGGATACAGTGGCCCTTCGTCCCAACTGGCTGTGTAGTCCTGAGCCGTGTCGAGTTGTGTCTGCTGCTGCTGCGTCAGTGGCGGTACCGCGCCTTGCAACAACGTGACAAACAGAATGGCAATCGAGCCAACCATAGCCAGATTGTAGCGTTATAAACCGGTATCGGTCGATCAGGTCAGTCCGTGACGATACGTTGGAAGAACTGATCGTGGGCCCACTGGCGGAACCAGCGCTGCAGAGCGTTGCTGAATGCCTGTGTTTCCATATCTGACACATCAGCTGCCTGTTCGATTGCTTCGCCGACCGGCCTGCCGGCTTGCAGCGCGCACAGCAATGTATATTGCGATTTGTCCAACTCGTAACGTCGCACGACGTAGTCGCGGCGCGTAATGGCGAGCCATTGTTCTGTCGGCGCCGGTAGGTCCGGCACGTCACCGGCTTCGTCCCGTCGCGCGTCGGTGTAAAAATCGTTTATCGGGAACGCAAACTGCATCAGGCGCATGCTCGCTGACAGTTCCAGTTTTGTGTCGGCAAATCGTTCGGGATCGATTGCCTGCCAGTGTTCGGCCGTCGGGATGGAGAGTTTCTCAATGCCCGGCCCATCGAAGACATCCCAAACGGTCCACTCCAGACGCGCGATGTCGACAAGGCAGTCCGCCCATGGTGCGTCGTCCGGTTTCGTCTCTACCAGATAGTCGGCGAATCGATCGGTCAGTTTGCCAAGCGTATAGCTTTGTGATGGGTAGCGCTGCAGGTACCCGAAGGCGAACTCATTGAACAGCTCGTCGCCAACCACGCGTTTTAACACGGAAAACGATTCGCCCATGCATTCGAGTAACCGGGCGTAGTACGCATTGGCATAGATGCCGACGCGCTCTTCAGCGGTCAGGTTATTGGAGCGGCTGACGACTTTTTCCAGTTCGCTACGATCCAGACGAATCCACTGTTGTGCAGAGTCGTCGGCCATGCCGCCTTCGACGCCATCCGGATGTGTGATTACCGCCTGAAACCAGCGTTGCACTGTATTCAGATCCACCTTCTTTTCCGAGGTCACTTCCGAGGGAGACATCAGATCACCTCCGGCTGGATCAGATGCAACGGATGAGCCGGCTTCTCTTCGGTGTCTTCTAATTCATGAACGGGTTCGGATGTCGTTTCTGCCAGGGATGCGTCACATTCGCCCATGAACTGTTTGGCTTTGTTGATCTCTGCCTGAAGCACTTCGAATGGCGGAATATTCGCATCCCATTCGAGCAGCGTCGAAACCCCGCCGGTCAGTTCGTACGCCTTCTGGTACAGTCGCCAGACCGGATTGATGACGTGATGATCGTGTGTGTCGATCAGGTGTGTCTGATAGTTGCTGTGGCCGGCAAGGTGAAACTGTACGATACGCTCGTGTGGCAGTTTCGCAATAAACTCTTCCGGCGATTGATCGTGATTGAAGCACGACACGTAGACGTTGTTCACGTCCAGCAGCAGGCCGCAATCCGCGTCTTCAGCCAGACGCGTAACGAACTCCCATTCCGGCATGGTTGAATCAGCAAACGTGACGTAGCTGGAAGGATTTTCCAGTACGAACGGCCGTTCCAGCACGTCCTGCACCTGCTTCACACGATCAGTCACGTGAGCCAGCGTCTGTTCGGTGAACGGGATTGGCAACAGGTCGTGCGTGTTTCGGCCGGCGACGCCCGTCCAGCAGATGTGATCGCTGATCCATTTGGGCTTGATCGCCTCGGCCAGTGATTTCAGTTTGTGAAGGTAATCAATATTCAGCGGGTCGGTTGAGCCGATCGACATGGACACGCCGTGCATCACGATCGGATACTGCTCGGCAATCTGATCGAGCACATGGCGCGGCTGGCCCTGTGAATCGATGTAGTTTTCGCTGATGATCTCAAACCAGTCGACCTGCGGCCGATGTTCCAGAATATAAGAGTAGTGTACCGAGCGGAGCCCGATTCCCAGCCCTAAATTCGGATGACCCAGTCGCGGTTTGGTCATGATGCAAGTAAGTCGGCTTTGTGTATGTGATCAATAGTTAGAGCACCCGCCATAATCGCGGGCAAAGTACTCGGGTAGTTGTGGCGGAGGTTCTTAAGAACCCCCGCCTGTATACCCTTGAACTGTTTTGACGACACGCAAGCCATTTCAAGTATGTGCGCCACCGTCAATTCATCAGAACGATCGAATTTACTGTGTTTTGGCAGGAGCCGGTCCGAACTTTCTACCGGCCTTCGTCATGGCTTTCTCGAAGTTTTTACGGGCATTCTTCCATGCCTTGTCAGATAGCGGGACACCGCACTTGCCGGTGCCCTTGCAACTGTTTTCGCCGGGATGCTCGCCACAGCCGCCTTGGCCCTTGCAATCGTTGGTGCCGTGACAGGAGTGTGCCTTGACCGTGGCACAGGAACTGGTACCCGCACAGCTATCCGCACCGCCGGCGCCATGTCCCTTGCAGATGTTCAGCCCACGGCAGACGTTGGGGTCAGACAGCAGCGGATTGTCTGCTGATGCTGTTTTAGTACTGGAACTGCCATCGCTGGAACAACCAGCCAGTACTGAGCCCGCAACCGCTCCGCCAAGGGCGAGCATGGACATCCTGTTAAAGTCACGACGCGTCAGTTTCGAATCCGACATGTAGGACACCTTTCAACTTAGTGGCACTGGTCAATAAGAACAAGAATAGCCGGTTTAGCCGGCTCCGCACGGGTTTTAACCTGACCCAATAACCAAATATTCCCTATCCCTACGAATTTTCACCTGTTCGGGCCGTCTGTATGAGTCTCGTGGCCAGTATGCCTTTGGCGTGCTATGATCTTCGTTTTCCCCAAATTCAGAGCCATGGCCAATACACCCCAAAATCTACCTAACGATCAAGTTATCCCGATTCTTGACTTTGGGTCCCAATACGTTCAGTTGATCGCCCGTCGCGTCCGCGAAGCAGGCGTTTTCAGCCTGCTGGTGCGTCCCGATATCAGTGTTGAGGAACTGCGTGCGATGAATCCCAAGGGGTTGATCCTCTCTGGTGGCCCAGCCAGCGTGTACGAGCATGGTGCGCCGCAATGCGACCCGAATCTGTTCGAGTTGGGTGTGCCGATCCTGGGTATTTGCTACGGCATGCAGGCCGCTTCGCAGCTGCTTGGTGCGTCTGTTCAAGGAGCACACGCGCGTGAGTATGGCCGGGCCCAACTGACCATTACCGACGACGCGGATCTGTTGGCTGGTGTGCCTCAGCAGACGACCGTATGGATGAGCCACGGCGATCAGGTCGATTCGCTCAACGAGGATTTTGTGCCGCTCGCCAAGACGCCGACGTGTCCTTTTGCCGCGGTGCGTCACAAAACGCGTCCGTTCTTTGGTGTGCAGTTTCATCCGGAAGTGACCCACACGCCGCACGGCATCGATATTCTGTCCAACTTCCTGTTCCATGTCTGCAAATGTGACGCGACATGGCGCATGGCAGACTTTCTCGATTCGCAGGTTGAACTGGTTCGCGATGCCGTTGGCGACGATCGCGTTGTCTGCGGCCTATCCGGCGGCGTGGATTCGTCCGTGGTTGCCGCATTGCTCGCCAAAGCCATTGGTAAGCAGTTAACCTGCATCTTTGTTGACAACGGCCTTCTGCGAAAGAACGAGCGACAGTTTGTCGAGACAACCTTCCGCGATCATTTTGATATCGACCTGCGCGTAATTGATGCGGCCGACGAATTTCTTTCTGATCTGGCTGGTATTGATGATCCGCAGGAGAAGCGCAAACGCATTGGCCATCGGTTTATCGAGGTCTTCAAGCAGGCATCGGCTGACATTCCCAACGCGAAGTATCTCGCGCAGGGGACACTGTATCCTGATGTGATCGAATCCGGCCACGGGCATAGCGGGCAGGCAGCCAACATCAAGCTGCACCACAATGTCGGCGGCCTGCCGGAAGAGTTAGGTTTCGATCTGATCGAGCCCTTACGTGATCTATTCAAAGACGAAGTACGCAAGCTGGGCGAGGTCTTGGGCCTGCCCGAACAGATGGTCTGGCGCCACCCGTTCCCCGGCCCGGGCCTCGCGGTCCGCGTGCTTGGCGAAATCACGCGCGAAAAACTCGACCTGTTGCGCGACTGCGATGAAATTCTGCTTGAGGAAATTGTCGCCAGTAATCTCTACCGGCGCACCGCCCAGGTATTTGCCGTTCACCTGCCAATCAAGGCGGTTGGCGTGATGGGTGACGGAAGAACCTATGAAAGCGTGATCGCCATCCGCGCAGTGGAAAGCCAGGACTTCATGACCGCCGACTGGGCCCGTATTCCCTACGACGTGCTTGCAACGATCAGTAACCGCATCATCAACGAGGTTCGCGGTGTGAACCGTGTGGTGTATGACATTTCCAGTAAGCCGCCCGCGACGATTGAGTGGGAATGAGTTCGCTGCTCGTGTTATTCGTCCGATGTTTCAAGAAACTGACGGGCCACCTTCCATACATCGCCGGCTCCCATCGTCACCAACAGATCCCCCGGCTCCGTCAGCATCGACAGCACTTCCACGATCGCGGCAAACGGATACAGATGCATGGCCTGCTTGCCTTGCTTGCGTAAGCGGTCGACCAGGTCAGCGGCGCGCACCGCATGGCGTTCTTTCTCGCTGTCGCGTACAAAGTAGATATCGGGGATGATCACAATATCCGCTTCGGAAAAGCTCACAGCAAACTGTTCCATCAAAAACCGTGTGCGGCTGTGCTGATGTGGTTGAAACACGCAGATCAGGCGGTTCGGTTGGTAATAGGTGCGAAGCGCGCGGAGGGTGGTGTCGACCTCCGTCGGATGGTGACCATAGTCATCGACGACCATTACACTATCGTGTTCACCCATTCGCTGCATGCGGCGGTCGAGGCCAGCGAAACGCGGCAGTGCGTCTGCGAGGCAGCCCCAATCCGCGCCGAGTCGATAGGCGGTGACAGCGGCGGCCGCCGTGTTGTACGCCATGTGCTCTCCAGGCATGGGAGCGACGTACTCGAGCACGGGCTCACCCGATCGACTGAGCCGAACGATCGGCTTTTCATTATCTGATTCGATGATCTCAACATGCCAGTCCGCCTGTGGCGCGAAACCGATGGTTTCGACCTGGCAATCCAATGCGCCGGTGACGGCCAGTCGATGCGGCGATTCGTGTTGGATTAGAAGCGAGCCATCCGCTGGAAGTTGTTTGGCGAACGTGACGAAGCTTTCCACCACCGCATCGAGATTGGCGTACAAATCCAGATGGTCTTCTTCAACGTTCAGGATGATGCCGTTTGTTGGATTGAAGTTGTGGAAAGAACGATCGTATTCACACGCTTCGGCTACGAGCACATCGCTTTGTCCGACGCGCCAGCCGCCGCCAATCTGGGCGCAGTTGGCTCCAACGATAAATGACGGGTCCAGTTCTGCCTCGATCAACAGATGGCTCAAGACGGACGTGGTCGTGCTCTTACCGTGTGTGCCAGCCACGGCAATGCCGTTGCGTCCGATCATAAGCTTGCCGAGCAGTTGAGCGTATTTGATGACCGGAATGCCTCGCCGTTTTGCTTCGAGCACTTCCGCATGGTCCGGCTTGATCGCAGCGGAGATGACCAGCACCTCACATTGCTGCGGCACGGTGTCTGCCGTCTGTTCCAGCGTCACTTCAATGCCGTCGGCTTGCAACGCCCGGGTGGTGTCGGAGGCGACATAGTCGCTGCCGGTACAGATCGCGCCGTGCTGTCGCGACAGTTGTGCCAGGCCGGACATGCCGCATCCGCCGATGCCGACGAAGTGCAGGTGCAGGCCAGTCAACGTGTCCGCTGAGATATTCGGCAGCTCACTCATTGCTCACCATTGTATTGTGGATGAGCAAACGCATGTCGTAGCGGCGCGATACGCTCAGCTTTGTCATACCAGCCTTGCGGGGCATACTTGTCGGTGTGTTGATAGCAACGGATGAGCAGTTCTCTGCTGTCGTGCGTCAGCGTCATCGGTCGGCTTTGCGGGACGTTGGTCTTGCCGTGGTCAGCCGATAAAGCCGCTACGTTGGCGAAGGTGATATCCCATTTGCGTTCGATCAGGCCGCGCCCGTTGAGCACGTCATCGGGATGGGTGTGCGTGTGTCCGCCGATCCACAGGTCGATACAGCCCGGGTGTTGTGCCATGTATCGTTCAAATGCCTGCGCGTCTGGGTTGCCATCGACCCAGTAGAGATAGCCGCTGCCCATCGGCCCGCCGTCGGGGAAGTAGCCGTGGTAATGCCATTTGCGATAGCCATACTTGTCGGGTGGCTCGAAGCCTTCCCATTCACCCGAGCCGCAGGTGGTTTCCTTGAGCATGTGATGGTGGGCGGTGATGATGATCTTGTCATGGTTTGTTTCGACCTGATCAACCCACCAGTCGAATGTATCGCCGGTGACCGCGCCGGCCGGATAGCCACCTTTCTCACCGCGCCCGACGGGTGGGCCGCTGTCGTTGCGATCGCCCATCATCAGAATGAGTACGTTGCCGACAAGCAGACGGTATCGTTCCCATGTGCCTTCAACCGGAAAGGGACGTTTGGCTGCATCGACACCGGAGAAATCCGTGTTTTCGCCGGTGGGATCGACCCACTTCTTAAACCACCACTGGGTTGGTTCGTCTTCACCTGAGGCGTCGTGGTTGCCGAGTATGTTGTAAATCTGTTCGCGGCGGTGTTTCTTTAGCGCGCGATACTGTTCGATGACGATTTTGCCTTCTTCATCATCCGGTGGGTGTTGGCTGCCCGACAGGTCACCGACGTCGAGCATGATGTCCCAGTCGAACCCCGCGTCGGATTCACTTTGTTCGATGGCTTCCGCGAGGCTTCTTCGACCTTGTTTGATGTCTGTGCCGACGTGTGAGTCGCCGGCGGCCCAGATGGTGAAAGTTTTGGTCATGGTTATTTGTCAGGATGTTACTCGCGCACAGTCCAAAGCATTAGTTATTTGGCCAGGGCGCCATTTCAAAATGGTTCTCCGCTTCGATGGCCAGCAGGCGGTTGTATTTGGCCAGACGCTCGGACTGGGTGATGGACCCGATCTTGATCTGATCGCCGCGCCAGCCGACGGCCAGGTCTGCCAGCCAGTTGTCTTCCGTCTCGCCGCTGCGGGCGCTGATCGTGACGCGCCAACCGGCGTCCTGCGCCAATCGATATGCCTCGGCCGCTTCCGTCAGGCAGCCGATCTGATTAACTTTCAACAGCAACGCATCGCAAGCGTTTTCATCGATGGCGCGTTCGATGCGTTTGGGATTGGTACAGAGAAAGTCGTCGCCGAGCGTGATGGCTTTGCCGGTTAGTTGTTTTCGCAGGGCGGGCCAGTTGTCCCAGTCATCCTCGCTTAAGCCGTCTTCGACACTGACGATGGGGTAGGCGTTGACCCATTCACCGAGTTGTTGAATCATGACTTCGCTGTCGACCGGAGCGCCGTCACCCACAGCGTACTTTCCGTCCGCGTAGAAGTGGCTGGATGCAACGTCCACCGCGATGGCCACGTCGTCGCCGGGCTTGAAGCCCGCTGCCTCAATTGACGCGACTGTATCGTCGAACATGTCCTTGAGGTTTTTAAATGGTGGGGCAAGGCCGCCTTCATCCGCACTAAGCGCCCGCGTACCATATTTCTGCTGACACAGGTCCGCAGCCGCCTGATACACCGCCCAGACGGTTGCCAGACCCTCATCGATTGTTCTGGCAGAAGCGGGCACGAGCAGGACATCCTGAATCGGCACCTGCCCGCCGGCGTGTTTGCCACCGCTGAACAGGTTCACGGTCAATCGTGGCAGACGCCCGACGTTGTGACCGAGCATGTCTGCAAAGTGTGCATACAGCGGCTTGCTACGCTCCATCGCACAGGCCCGGGCAAACGCGATGGAAACAGCCAGAATCGCATTCGCACCCAGGTCGGATTTGTTGTCTGTGCCGTCCAGTTCCAACAGGCGTTCGTCAATATCCTGCTGATGATCGAAACTGTGTCCGCACAGCGCATCAGCGATGGGGCCGTTGATATTCGCTACGGCTTTACGACAGCCCAGCCCACGATAGCGAGACGGGTCGCCATCGCGCAATTCCAATGCTTCTGCCGCCCCGGTGGAGGCGCCGGACGGAACCGATGCCTCGGCGGTCACGTCCGTTGACAGCGTCACTGTTGCACTGACCGTCGGTCGGCCGCGGCTGTCGAGAATTTCCAGGGCGTTTAGGCTTTCAATCTGTGGCATGGCGTTCCAGCCTTTCTACAAACTGCTCAATGAGGCTTATGACTGTACTTGGCGGCGACTGGCAAAGCGAGACGACCACACGCTTCTGTCGATTGCGCTCAGCCTCAGATAAGTATTCCAATGTCGATCTGCCCGCCACGCGCGCTAGCAGACAGCCGAGGGTCTGTCGTACTGCGATCGGCTCCAGTTCATCTGCCCACGGCGCGGAGCCGAGCGTCTGGCGGTAAATTTGCCAATAGTTGTTTGTCCCGTTGACAAACGCCTGGCGACGTGTCGGCAGATGGTGTGCCTTGCTCAGCAGGTGCGTCATGCTGAAACCCAGGTCAAACGCCGGGTCGCCGAAGTGAATCACTTCATGGTCCAGCAGGATGAGCTTGTCATTGTGTACCAGTACATTCTTCGGGCTGTAGTCGCCGTGCACGATCGTGATTTGCCTGCTGCGTGTGTCGTCAATCAGTTGGTGCAGGAAGGTCGCCGCGTCAGGCGCTTGTTCGGCCGCATAGCCGAAGTAGGGTTCCAAACGTAATGATTCGAAATACTGCCGATCCGCGAACAGGTCCGCCATCTCGCCCGCGCGCTCATACGCCTTGCGATGAATGGTGCCCAATAATTCAGCAAACTGTCGAACATGATCAGCCTGCAACTTTCCGGCCAACAGCATCGTTTTCCAGTTGTCATGTGGCTGCGGTACAGCCTGCATCGCGAGGATATGGTTTTCAGTATCGTCAAACACCAGTGGCGTGATCGTCCCGGGCGGGGCGAGCGACTCAAGCGATCGCAGCCCCTGCGCCTCGCGGTGAATCCGGGCCGGATCGCTGAACCAGTCCACCTTCACACGCAGTTTGGCGAGTGCCTGTTTGACGACCCACTGTTCGCCCGTCTCCCGCTCGACCAGCACGGTCCGGTTGGACACTCCCCCGGCGAGCATGGTGCATCGCGGCGTCTCCGTTGAACCGATATGTCCCTGCTGCCGCAGGTAGTCGGTCAGGTGTTGTGGATTTTCAATGTCCAGCGCCGTTGTCATCAGACGGGCGATAGTAGCGAATGTGGTGGTCCGTGGGAACTTGCGCATTACAATCTGTTCATCCGCCACCTTCGTCGGGGAACATTGCTGCATGTCTGTATATGAATGGATGGGCGCAATTCTGATCAGCCTGGGCACCACCGTCCTCTGGCTGGATTTGGGGAATCGTCTGTTCGGCTCCTATGTGCGTTCGCCATGGCGCAGCGGTTGGCGAACCGTTCTAGTTGCCACCGCTTGCTGTTTCCTGTTGTTTCCATTTCTGTTGATTGTTTTTGATATTCGATTACCGAGTGTTCAAATCTGGTTCTGGTCGGCGGCAGTCTTGGGCGTGGTGGCCAGCGTGCTCTTTTTATGCCCGCCGCGCTTTGGGATCGAATCGTGCAACAGCATGCTTGTGCAGGATACTTCCGAGGCGTTAGTTGCGGGTATTAGGTTGCGTCGAGTCACGTGGGAAGTTCCGGATTTGCCCTGCGAGTCGTTGTGTTTGTTCGTACTGACTGACATTCACTGTAATGATGGCCGAACATTAACGTTGCTTACCGACGCTGTAGAAAAGATCGCAGACCGGCCGCGTGATTTGGTTTTGCTGCTCGGTGACTTTGGCGAAAAGAAAAAGCTTTTGCCGGATGTGATCTCATTGCTGGCAAAAATTCCCAGCCGACATGGGGCATTTGCTGTGATGGGCAACCACGATTTCGAAGGTGGTCGAAAGTCGCTCATTGAGAGTTTGCTTCATGAGCATCACGTGAGATTACTGAAGGATGAGGCTTGCGAGGCCGGCATCCACGGCGTCACGTTGCTGGGGATAGACCGCCCTTGGTTCAAAGGACGAATACTTGGTAAGCCAGACGGTTTCACGGTTGGTCTGTCTCATTCGCCTGACAACCTGCCGCTGCTTGACAGGCTTGGTATCCAATTCAGTGTTTCCGGCCACACACATGGAGGCGGTCTTCATATCCCTTTCGTCGGGCCGCTGACGGTACCGTCCAGGTATGGCAGGTTGTTTACCACAGGCTGCTATCGAAAGAGCGACAGCGTGATGTACCTTTCACCCGGGATTGGCTACTTCCCTGGCAGGCATGGTCATGTTGGTGAAATTGCTGAGATTACGCTTGTGCCGCTTGGCGATGTTCCGACGGAGAGCGACCAAAATGCCTGCGATAGTCCCGGCTAAACTCATGTACACGGCTGTAGCCGACACGGTCTGCGATTTCGCTGATGCGTGCCTCAGACCGCAGGACGAGGCCATGCGCCATACTCATACGGATTTGCTTGATGCGTCTCATCGGCGACATCTCAACCGCTGCTTGGCACGCACGGGCGATCGTGGCCTGACTGCGCCCGCTCAGTTCACACATCAATGACAACGAGACAGGCTGACTCAGATCTTTGCGCACTTCGGTTTCCAGTTCCCACCAAAGCTGAGCCGTCGGGTCCATGCTGAATGGCTCACCCGTGCCGATGCTCAGTTCCCCCAGCAACAACAGCAGCCGAGCCTGTACGCGCATTTCGCGCACCTGCGGTTCGACTGTTTCGTCCCGCCAGTCGCGAAGCACATCTTCGAATAGCCTCCGAACGGGTTGCCCCACTCTGCGCACGCGATTTTCAAACGGCGGGGGTGTCAGGGCGGTGGCGATGAAGTTAAGCGTAAAGAACCGCCATGGCGATTTCTTAACGTGAATCCGTACCTGCTCATTTTCGTGATACCAGATCAACGTGCCGGGTGTCATGTCATACAGGCGGCCGTTGACTTCGTGCTCCGTATAGCCGTCGATATGCAACTGGATCAGGTGGCCCGGCAGGCTGGAAGCCACGGCGCGGAACCCGGATTCGCCTCGATGGTAAAGGTCACAAATCAATATGCGTTGAATAACCGGTGGGCCGACGGTGGGTGGGCGGTGTTTTGCCATGATTAAAATTGCGACATTTTTATAAAAACTGGCTAAATACAACGGAAAAACGTTGAATATTCTTTTAAAGCTTGTGATTGATTTTATCAGGAGCGTTCCCGCCGTGAAACACGAACCCGCCAAATGGAAGGCAGATTACGATCGTGATGGCTATCTGGTGGTGGAAGATGCCGTAGACCCGCAAACGCTGGGGGAGCTTAAAGCGGGGATCGAGGAAATCAGCCGCGACCCGGACGCGTTACCGCCTCGACTGCGCGAGCATGTCCATATGGAGCGGGACTACGTCAAGCAGCAGCCGCACTACAACGACAGATCGGCCGACCAAGTCGGTAATGCCATTCGCAACATCATGGAGACGCCGCTGTTTGGTCAGCCGTTTCGTGACATTCTGGTGTACAAACCGATTCTGGATGTGCTCGAAGCATTGTTCGACAGCAGTGAGTTTCACTTTCACAACTATAAATGCATTATCAAGGCGCCCCAGGTGAGCAGCGTCTTTCGCTGGCATCGCGACCTGCCTTATCTGGAACATACGACGCCAAACCTGATCACCGCGATGATCTGTCTTGATCCCATGACCGAAGAAAATGGCGCGACAGTGGTCATGCCCGGCTCGCATCGTCTGGTTGACGACAAGTCGGACAAGGCGGACATGGACATGCCGGAGGAGAAGCTGCCCGACCTGCCGCGCGTCAGTGTGGAGTGTTCGGCTGGCTCGCTGGTGTTGTTCCATGTCAACATTGTTCACGGCGGCCCGGCCAATCGCAGCGACATACCGCGGCGAAATCTGATTGGTATCTGGGCCGGCCCGGATACCTACCCAATCACCACACGGCGGTTTCAGTTGCAAGGGGTTTATCCGAAGTCAAAAGATCCTGCCAAAATCAAACAGATCCACATGACGTTTCCACATTTGTTTGGAATCGGCCACAAGCCGGTCGACTTCAGCGATGTTGAAGATGAAAGCGCAAGCAATCCCCAGGAAACAGCAGCACAGGGAACTAATTAATGTCACAGATTACGACGTCGAATGAAACAGGACTCTCCGCGGAGCAGGTTGGCACTTTTAAACGCGATGGATTTGTCATCGCGTCCGGCCTGTACGACGCAGAGGAGATGTTGCGATGGAAGCAGGCTATACAGGATTTTCTCGGCGACGAAGTCGAGGCTGTGAGCGACACCGGCGTGCGCGTCTGGATGGTGGAAGTCTTTCCACCCGCATTGATTGATTCAATGCGCGATGAGAAAGTCACGCCGATTCTTAAGCAGTTGATCGGCCCGAGCGTCGAGTTTCTCAGTGCAAAGGCGGTCTTTAAGAATGCGGCAACGTCTTTTCCATCGCCGTGGCATCAGGACTGGTACTACTGGAAGGGACCGAGCAAGCTGTCGGTCTGGATTGCGCTCGACGATGCGACGCCGGAGAACGGGTGTCTGAAATTCATTCCGGGCACGCATAAGAAGCAAATGCCCAATCGGCTGTGGGAAGGCGCACGCTTCGGTAATCGCATTGATGATGAGCATCTGGAAGGTCTGCCGGTGCAGACCGTCAGTTGCAAGCGAGGCGATGCGGTGTTCTTCCACGACTTGGCGGTGCATTCATCGCACCCGAATGTGAATGGCCAGGACCGCTGGTCGATGATTTCCACCTACCGCGACGCTTCAGTGAAGGACGATTCCGCCGTTTGGAAATCTTCCATGGTGCTCTGCGGTGAAAGCGTGAACGACAACGCCCGGAAGTAACCGCTCCTATCTTTCAGGTTCGTTATGATGATCGGCCCGAAAGGTGCGACTCATGACGAACCCGATCGTCATTCCAGAAGGTGTGCCCACACGCATTGTGCGAATTGGCCGCGGTGCCTGTGGCGAGTTGCCGTATGTGCTCGCACAGCTTGATTTGCTCAGCCAGCAGATTCTGGTGCTGCAGGACGCTCATACGCGTATCGCGGCTGCCCAGCGTGTCGAAGCAATATTGCGGTCAGCGGGGATTGTCGCCGTACCGCTGGTTCTCGATGCGGACAGCAGCGGCCATGTTCCCGGCGACGAGACACAGGTCGAACAGGTTCAGGCCACTGTAGCCAAACACCGTATTGGCACGATCATCAGCGTCGGGTCCGGCGTGATTAATGATCTTGGCAAACTCAGCGCCAGGTTGTCGGGCTGTGCTTATGTCAGCGTTGCCACGGCCGCGTCGATGAATGGCTACGGGTCGCCGATTGCTGCCATTATTGAAAAAGGTGTCAAGCGCACTTTGCCCGCCGCATCAACGCTCGCAATCATTGCCGATCTGGATGTGATTGCCTCCGCGCCGATCGACATGACGCGAAGCGGCTTTGCAGATTTATTGTCAAAGGCGACTGCCAATACAGATTGGATGCTCGCGCATCTGGTGCGTGACGAGCCGTACGATCCGCGCCCGCATGAAATTCTTGAACCGATCGTTGCGGCGTGTCGTGAGCAGGCGTTGGCGATCGGTAAGGCTGACCCGGCTGCGCTGGAAAGCTTGATGCACGGCCTGATCTTCGGTGGCTTTGCGATGACACTGGCCGGCCGATCAACACCTGCTTCCGGCGGTGAACATCTGATCAGTCATTACTGGGACATGCAGGCCCACGCGCGCGGCACTGCGCACGCGCTGCATGGCTATCAGGTCGCCATCGGTACGCGCATGTGTGCCGCTCTGTATGACCAGCTGATGAAGCTGCGCAAGATCGATGTCGAGAATGCCAAAGCCGCATGGCAGCCCTGGTCCAAACGGCGCAAAGCGCTTAAAACCATTCACGGCGAACTGTTCGATGCGATCGAAGACGAAGCCCATCAACAGCAACTGACCCGCAAGCAGTTTGAAGGGGAAGTGACACACATTGCTAACGATTGGGGCAATATCCGCAAGTCTCTGAAACCCATGCTGCAATCCCTGTCGCAGGTAACCGCCTGTCTGAAGTCAGCGAACGTCCCCATGAACATCAAATCGCTTGGCCAGACCCGGGCGGCCGTTCGCCACGCATTCGTTCACGCAACGGATGTCCGTGCCCGTTACACGGTGCTTGATCTGGCACGGTCTCTGAACGTGTTGGACGTCTGGGCCGACGGCCTGCTGGACGACTGTCACATCAAGTAAGTTGCGATCCTGTGGGATGCCAGCGTCCCAATAACGCTTTAGACCGAAAAATCGGCTCGTTTATTACGTCTGATTCCATTATGGGTTGGCCTGCCATTGCCGCGAATTGTCAGTTTAGGTTTGGTTGTGGAGGCAAACCATTGACGATCGGCGGGCTTAGTCCGGTTCAATTTACGCGAGCGACCACGAGCGGTCTGCGCCCGGTGTCGCCTGTCAACTATGCGCGATCGCAGGCAAACGCATTTCATGACTCATCGCCGGTGCAGAACGCCAAGGCGCTGCGCAATGCGCGCCCTTCCCGATGGACGGACATGGTGATGACCGAACTGATCACGAAGCACTCCCTGGACAACCTGCTGGACCAGCGGGCAGCCTCTAATCGGATTGTGATATCGCCTGCCCAACTGGCGAAACAGTGGGGCAGAGGCGTGAATCTGGATGTGATTGGTTAGAACGCGCTGGGTCAAATGTTGGCGCGATTGGGCCAAGTCGAATCAAGTGAGCGATCTCTTCGGCCGATGTTGATCCTATAACCAGAAGCGGGCAGGGCAGGGGTTGTAGTTACTTGCTGCGGCTGGAGACATAGCAATGCTTCGTATGGACATACGATACGCAAAGCCAGACATGGTGCTTGCGCTACCTGTTCGTCATACCGACAACGCGAAGAACATTCTTCTTAAAGCCAACTACACGTTGACCGACAAGATTATCGGCCGATTGCCGGATATGGGCATTCGGTACGTCTGGGTCCACTATCCGGCCCTGTCTTTTGTTGAAGAGTTCGTCAGCCAGGAAGTGATGCAGACGCAGGGCGAGATGATCGGACAGATCGGCTCGTGCTTTGAAAGCATCCAGAAGGATTCGGCCGCCAAGGTGCCGTATCACAGCTATACGGAAACCATTGGTCGTATGGTTGACAACCTTGTCAGCAATCCCAAAGCCGCTGTTTTCATGGGCGATATTGCCGAAGGCAAAAACAATGACATGATGCGGCATGGCTCGAATGTCGCTTACCTGAGCTTGTTGATGGGCCTGAAACTGGAAGGCTACATCGTCAAGCAGCGAAAGCACATCAATCCGGCACAGGCGAAGGAAATGACCCAGTTGGGTGTCGGCGGCATGTTGCACGATATCGGCATTATGGAATTGCCTGAAGCCGTTCGTGAGAAGTATGAGGAAACCGGAGATGAGACCGATGCGGATTGGCAGGAGCACCCGGACCTTGGCTTCCGTAAGGTGCGCGGCAACATCGAACCGTCCGCGGCAACAGTCGTGTTGAATCATCATCAGGCGTTCAACGGCTCGGGCTATGCCGGCAAGAGCCGACCAGTTCTGCAAGGTGAACGTATTCACATATTCGCCCGAATTGCAGCGGCCGCGGAGTTTTTTGATCGCTTGCGTTTTCCTGTTGCACAGGCACCTCGCTCGACCGTTGAAGCACTGCTGCTGCTCCAGCAGTGGGGCAATCTCGGCAAGTTTGACCAACGCGTGCTGCGCGCGCTTTTCACGGTTGTGCCGCCATACCCGCCGGGATCGTTGCTGCGGCTAAGCGATGGACGCTGGGCCACCACCGTCGATCACGTGCCGAGCGATCCATGTCGTCCTGTGGTCCAGATCATTCCAGATCCGTCCAAGTCGATTCCGAAAGAGGACGACGAACCGGAAGAGCCGCCATTTGAATTGGCGAGTTGCACCAGCGAGCTGTACATCGCAGAGTGTGATGGAATTGCCGTCGGGGAACACAACTTCGAGCCCCCGGCCTTTATGACTGACGAAATGCTTGCGTTGAACTGGTTCTAGCCTCCAGTGCGATTCATTCAATCAAGATCATTTCGCGTCTAGGCTAAATCCGAGGTCATAAGTCGGAGGCGGTGCCATATAAGTAGCTGAGTATTCCAGATCATACGATTATTCAGGCTAACCTAAAGGTGGAGCACTTAAACCGCCGAAAGACAGTCACATGGGTACGTGGTCTAGGCTATTCTCCGAGCAGTTTGCCCGAGTCAAAGTCCTGATAACTGGTGGGGCGGGGTTTATTGGTTCACACATTGCCGAGGCCCTCGTCGAGTTGGGGGCTACTGTCATTGCCTATGACGATCTGTCCGGCGGTTCCGAGAGCAATCTTGAGTTCTATACGAAGAATCCGGAGGCACATCCGGGACAGTTGACCTTTGCCCAGGCGTCGGTGCTGGACCGCTCGGCGCTGGACCGACTGATGGTCGGTTGCCGTTATGTTTTCCATCAAGGGGCGCTACCATCCGTACCGCGCAGCATTGAGCATCCCCAGATGTATCACGAGGTGAATGTTACCGGTACGCTGAATGTGCTCGAGTCCGCGCGTGCAGCGGACGTCAAACGCGTGATGTTTGCGGCCAGCAGCAGTGCTTACGGCGACTCAGTCACGCTTCCGAAAATTGAAACCATGCCGCCCTTGCCGAAAAGTCCGTACGCCGCCAACAAACTGGCAGGTGAGCACATGATGCGCGCTTATGCCGGCAGTTATGACCTCGACGCGGTGGCGCTTCGGTACTTCAACATCTTCGGCCCGCGCCAGAACGCCAACAGCGCTTATGCCGGTGTGATCGCCGCATATGCCAAGTGTCTTGCTGAAGGGCGTTCGTTGCGCGTGGATGGAGACGGCGAACAGTCGCGGGACTTTACGTTTGTCCACAATGCGGTCCATGCGAATCTGCTTGCGGCGACTCGACCGGACCGGATCAACGGTGAAGTGGTCAACGTCGGCTGCGGCAAGCGCGTAACGATCAAACAGCTTGCCGAGCGCATGGCTTCGCTTTGGGGCGCAAAGGATGCAAAATTCGAACATGCGCCTGACCGGCCCGGTGATGTGAAGCATTCCCTGGCTGACCTGACGCGCGCCCGACAGATTTTGAAGTATGAGCCGATCGTCGACTTCGACACCGGCTTGGATCAGACCGTTCAGTGGTATCAGCAGCAGTTTTCGAGCGTTGGCTGAGCGTTCCTGTTTGAAACAGGGTTTTTATCGTTATTCCAAACTCGCACAGGTACAATTAGTTTATGTCTCAGATTCCTGTCGACGAGATAACCGCGCACGGTTACGAGCCTCCAACGAACAAGCAGTTCAGTGTTTTTCTGGCCAATCGTGTCGGTCGTTTGCTCGAGTTGCTGGAGATTTTCGAGGGCCACGCGCTCGAACTGTCCGCCATGAGTGTGGTGGACTCAGCTGACCATGCGGTGGTTCGCATTCTCACTTCGCGCTCGGACCTGGCCCGCCGAATTCTGGATCGCAAGAAGTTACCGTTCAGTGAATATGACGTGTTGGTCGTGCAGGTCGATGAACTGCACACGCTGTCCATGATGTGTGCTGCTCTTCTGGGAGCTGAGATCAACATTCAGTACGCTTACCCGCTGATGGTGCGGCCGCACCGCAAGAGCGCGATTGCGCTGCACTGTGAAGACTATGTGTTGTCCGGCCAGATTCTTCGTCGCAGGGGGTTCTGCCTGCTTGCTGAAAACGATCTCGGCGAGAACCTGAATCCGGGAAACTCGAACAACATAGAGTAAGACACGTCACTGCTGAAGGATCGACTTGCCTTCCATCGCAGCGGGCATGTCCAACTCCATCAGTTCCAGCACGGTTGGGAATACATCTGCCAGTCGCCTGCCGACACCGAGTGTTGCGCCTTTGCGCGATTTGTCCACGATGATGCACTCGACGTCGTAAGTCGTGTGTGCCGTATGCGGTGCGTCATTCTCAAAGTCCCACGTTTGTTCCGCGTTGCCGTGATCTGCGGTCACGATTAATTTGCCATTGCGCTTTAGGGTCGCTTCGACGATTTTGCCGACGCATTCGTCCACAGCCTCGACCGCCTTGATAATCGCTTCGATCTTGCCAGTGTGGCCGACCATGTCGCCGTTGGCAAAGTTGACCAGAATAAAGTCCTCGCAGTCATCCGCAGCAAGGCGACCCAGCACGATGTCACAGATCTCGTCGGCACTCATGCGCGGTGCCAGGTCATACGTTGCAACACTGGGGGACTGAGCCATCTGGCGCGCCTCGCCGTCAAAAGGCTCCTCGCGGTAGTCATTGAAGAAGAACGTCACATGGGGAAACTTTTCCGTCTCCGCGCAACGGAACTGGGTTTTACCGATCCGGGACAGGTAAGCGCCCCCGATGTCTTCCATCTTGGGCGGTTTGAGGTACGCGACGGACACCATATCGCCAAAGCTTTCGTCGTACGCGGTCATGGTGACGTAGTTCAGGTCCAGTTTCTCACCGCGATCGAACCCTTTCTCGCCAGTATCAGGGCTGGCCGCGACATGGCCATGGAACTGATCCATTCGAAACGCCCGAGTCAGTTCACGCGGTCGATCACCGCGGAAATTGACGAAGATCACCGTATCACCATGGCTGATACGCGTTGCAGAAGTATCGTTGCCAACTGTGCGAGGCGTTACGAATTCATCGCCTTGCTGGCTGTCGTTGGTTGGGTTGTCGTAGTAGCTCTGGATAGCTGCCTGCGCATCGGCGAAGTTGGGCAGCGTCTCTCCGCGTCCGGTCAGCAGATCGTAAGCCTGCTTCACACGTTCCCAGCGGTTGTCGCGGTCCATGGCGTAGTACCGGCCGCAGATGCTGGCGATGTGGCCGACACCAAGTTCGTCGATCTTTGTCTGTACCTGCCTAAGAAACCCTTTGCCGGTGAACGGGCCGGTATCGCGCCCGTCGGTGAATGCATGAATGTTGACGTCGGTCTGTTCGAGCTTCTTGCAGAGTTCCACGCAGCCGTATAGATGTTCCAGCAGCGCGTGTACACCGGCATCCGATGTCAGTGCCAGAAGGTGTACTGCTTTGCCGTTTGCCTTCGCCTGTTTGATCGCGTTGTTTAACGGGCCGTTGTCGAAAAACCCGCCGTTTCGGATATCCAGGGAAATGCGCACACTGTCCTGATACACCACGCGCCCGGCGCCGAGGTTCTGGTGACCGACTTCGCTGTTGCCCATGGTGCCGTCCGGCAGGCCGACGTCTTCACCACTGGTATGGATCAGCGTCCATGGATACTCGGCCAGGAGCTTGTCGCAGTGGGGGGTATTGGCCAGTTTGACCGCGTTGACCTTGTCGTGCTCCGGACTGGGATTGCGCCCCCATCCGTCACGGACGATCAGGACGACAGGGCCGGTGTTGTTTTCACTGTTGCTCATCGGTCAGTTCCATTTTTATTCGTTTGAGAAGTGGAATTGTAGAAGAATCCCGTGGATGGTGGGAGCCGGCCGTATGAAGAAACCGTTGCATGTCGATGCGGACCGAGTACGATTTGACTGACGATGGACGATCCGATTTGTGGGAAATGTAAATACGACCTGACGGGCCTGCCGGAGCAAGGCCGGTGCCCGGAATGTGGCAATGCCTACAACCTGCGGACCGGCGTTGGCATGGGCCGCGACCTGACCCCGGAAGAACGTGGCCAGCGCCTTGTAAAGCGCATTGTCGGAATCGGCCTTCTGGTGCTGGCATTTCTGATCATGGTGTGCGGCGGCATCCTCTCAACGTTTGCGAACAATCCTAAAAGACCGCTCGTGGTGGGGGCGATGCTCGCTTTTGTTGCCGTTCTGGCAGCAGTCACGGCTTTTGTTTATCAGGGTGGGGACGATTAGGGGCTTTTGGCCCGATCACATCTGGTTGCGTGGCGCGGTACAATGACCCGATGCGCGATCGATCGATCAATCTGGCGATAGAAACGTCCTGCCGAACCGGCTCTGTGACGCTCGGACGGGGCGATGAGCAGTTGGGAACGACTGTCCTGCCACCGCAGCGCCGTCACCGCGTGGACCTGATGCCCACCATCGACGGGATGTTTGCTGAAAGGGACCTGACGCCGGTTGATCTGGGCGAAGTGTATGTGTCCGTTGGCCCCGGTTCGTTTACGGGCCTGCGCATCGGCATTGCGACTGTTCGATTGCTGGTACAGACGCTCGGCGTGAATGTTGTCAGCGTACCGACGCTCGATGTCATTGCTCAGAACGTCGATGCGGACGCTGCGGAGCGGCCGCTTGTCTGTCTGAACATGAAACAGGACTCGGTTTATTGTGCGGTCTACCAGCACAGCGGCGAGCACTGGGAGCGTGAAGACGAACCGCAACTGCGCACGGTAGCACAGATCGAGACGTTGGCGGTGGACGCTGTATTGGGCGATCCGCTGCCGTCGCTGTCCGATCACGCAAAAATTTTGCCCGTTGAACTGGCGCAGCCACGTAGTGATGTTGTCTGGTCCATCGGCCGGTCAAAGGCGAGAGCCGGACAATTCAGCAATGTTGAAACATTGCTCCCGATATACGCGCGCGAGCCGGAAGCGGTTTCCCTTTGGCGCCAGCGCCAACAGCGCGACGCTTCAGCCAACGCATAGAATTGTTTGGAACTGTTCGTTTGAGATTGGAAACTGTGAATGTTGCCCAAAGTTGCCATTGTAGGTCGCCCGAACGTGGGTAAGTCGAGTTTGCTCAACATGCTCGCCGGCCGTCGGATCAGCATCGTCGATCCGACAGCGGGTGTGACACGCGATCGCATTGGGACCGTCATTGAACTACCGGGTCAGACAAAGGGGGACAAGTCCAGGTCGATCGAAATTTTTGATACCGGCGGGTACGGCATTCTCGATTCGCAGAATCTTACTTCGGAAGTGGAGCAGCAGATCGCTAGTGCGATCGCGGATGCGGACCTGATTCTTTTTGTGGTTGATGCTCAGGAGGGTGTTGTCACGCTGGACGAGCAGGTCGCCCGGCTGCTGCATACCGGGCGGCGCAGTGAGCACGAAGCGCCGGTCCTGCTGGTGACGAACAAGGTTGACGATGCGTCCTTTGAACCCCACGCGTATGAAGCGGCCAGCCTCGGTTTTGGTGAACCGATGTTGATTTCCGCGACGACCAAACACAACAAGTACGAACTGTTGGACAAGATTACCGAACTGATTGATTTCGAACGCATTACCGAAGAAGCGGCTGAGAAGGATGATACGGATCCGGGCATGCTGCTCGCCATTGTCGGCAAACGAAATGCGGGCAAAAGCACGCTCGTCAATGCGTTGGCCGGCAGCGAGCGGGTGATCGTCAGCGAAGTGGAAGGCACGACGCGCGATTCGGTCGACGTGCGTTTTGAGATCGACGGCAATGTATTTACTGCCATCGACACCGCCGGCGTGCGAAAGACCAAGAGTTTGGCCAGTGACATTGAGTACTACAGCCAGCATCGCTCGTTACGATCGGTCCGCCGCGCGGATGTTGTGGTGCTCCTGGTGGACGCGTCTATTCCGATCAGTCAGGTGGACAAGCAACTGGGCAATGAAATTCTCAAGCACCACAAGCCGACCGTGATCGTGGTGAACAAGTGGGACCTCGCAGAAGAAGATTACACGCAGGAAGAGTACGTCGAATACCTGGACGGCGCGCTCAAGGGATTGCAGTTTGCGCCAATCGCATTTACCAGCGCGCTGGAAAAGGAAGGCATCACTGATATTGCGGTCATGGCGCTGAACCTGCACAAGCAGGCGAACGATCGCGTTTCCACCGGAGAGTTGAATCGGCTTATTCGCGACTTTATGCATCAGCATCCGCCACCGGCCAAGGGAGGCAAGCGATGCAAACTGTATTACGTCACGCAGTTGGAAACGCGGCCGCCCACAATCGGCATCTTTGTTAATGATCCGGATCTGTTTGACCCAACGTATGAGCGATACCTGATCAACAAGTTACGCGACGTGGTGCCGTATTCGGAAGTGCCGATCCGGCTCTGGATTCGGGCGCGCAAGCGAATTCCCGCAGAAGAACGCGCGAAGATTGAGCAGGCGGCTCGGGAAGCAAACGCCGAGTTTGAAGACGCTTTTGACGAGGCAGAGTTTGAATAAAAAAAGCTGTGCTCCACACGGAGCACAGCTGCCACCCGATATACGTTATCGAATTCTATTTGCGTGACATAATCAATTCCATGCCCAGTTCCTGCGCCGCGTCACGCAACTTTTCCAGATCATTGAAATGGAACCGTGCCGCTCGGACGGACCCCTCTTCGGATCGGACGGTCAAGCCCGCAAACTGTCCGTCGGGTTTGACGATCAGCTTGGCGTCCTCACCGAACACGACCTGGCCCTGCTTGTGATACTTGTGATAGATCAGTCGCCGATTGGTCAGGACCACGCCGGCGAGGCCCTCGTCTTTTCTGGCAATGTCCGCATCATGGATGTAATAGCGGAATTGCTCGTCCGGCTGGAATTCGACCCAGGTATTGAGCCGTTCGCGCACTTTTTCAGGCAGGCCGCCCCATTGATCCTGCCACAGCCGCGCCACGTCTTTTTGCAGCAGTTGGTATTCCTTGCCGCATTTGCCGTTGACGGCGGCAAGCCATTCGAGTGCGTAGCGCCCGTCGGGAATGAGCACACTAGCAGTGATCCCGCCGTCCGGCCGCTTGGTCGTGTTGCACTTGAGCGACTTCCCGGAATGATCATCTGATACATAATAAGGAAAGCACAGATGAAACGGCTCGGGCAATCCCTCGATAACACCCAGACGCGAAAGCAGACTCTCATCGACGCGGATATCACCAAGATGACATTCGTGTCCGGCTTCGATCTCGTGGGCATTTCGAATCTTCGCTTGCGACCGATCCAGAAATGCCAGTGGCCGAACCAAGAGCCGCTTTCGTTCCATATTGCAGGTATAGGTACACTTGATCGGCATGGATAGTCGAAATCGCGTGTGTTTGATGAATCGCGAAGCGAATGACAACTGCACGCCACGTTGCGTACAGTGCGTGACGACCAGATGCGGCATCGGTTCCGTAATGATCAACAGCTTCGGATACTGACTGACAGTCTCGTCCTGCGTTGTGACGCTGATCTGCTGTCCCGGTGATGACACAGGTATACGCGGCTTTTCAGGCTGTGTTGGTTCAGGGACGGTGACCTGCTCTGGCTCTTCTTGTGACGGCACGGGAACAGGTGCAGGTGGAGCTGTTGCAGGAACTGGCGTCGGTGGCGGAGCGGTTGTTGTCTGGCTTGAGGATGCACCTTTGAGCACGCCTTCCCAGTCCGGCTCATCGACCGAGGGAAGATCGTCGATGGTCATCTCCTCTTCATCAGCATCTACGGCAGCGCCGCCTGACATGACACGTTCGATCTCGCGAGCAGTTTCTTCCTTGCGCTCCGTCTCGACTCTTTCTTTCTCTTCAGCTTCGCGCTGCAGGCGATGGGCCCATTCCTGGTCCTCCTGTTCCTGCATTTCGTCGACGTCTTCCTCGATCCACTGTGAAACAGTCTGCTCGACGATGTCGTTGGGCTCAGGAACCTGGAATTTGGACTTGCATGAAGGACAAAGCGCCACCCTGCCCGCTGCGTCCAATGGAACGCGCAGAATTTCAGAGCACCCGGGGCACTGCACTTTGATATCCATAATCACACCACCTCGCGGATATCAGCGTGGGTCGGTCATCCATCTGCCTGAATGCGTGCTTTCGCCCCTCGTTCCCGTATATTTTATGGCGCATGTGGCGTTTGGGCAATGATTTTCGGACGCGCCGGTAATGATTTTAACGCCTGCGGTATTTGAGTTTAGAGTAATGTTGCCCGCATGTGTAAGCTTCGTTGAACGGATAACGCCCGTTGCACCGATAAGATTTACTGCACCTTACTGACGGAAAACGGGCAAAAATGTCAAAGATACGTTCGCAATGCAGTTTCTGGAGATGGTGTACCCTTGCCGTTCTCGCTGTCCCATTGCTGGCTGGTCAGCCGCTGTTCGGTGGTATTCAGGGGCAGACCGAGCAGATTATTCAGTCTGCCGGCCTTCGAAATACTGTCTTTGCCGTGGCAGTGAAGGACCTCGAAACTGGTGAAATGCTCGCCCAGATCAATATGGATCGCCCGATGATTCCGGCGAGCAACATGAAGCTGTTGACCACCGCCGGAGCGCTGTCCGTCCTCGGCAATGATTTTCGATTCACAACACAACTGGAACTTGTCGGCGATCCGGCCAAGGGCCCGGTGATGCTTCTTGTCCGCGGCGACGGAGATCCATCGTTTGGCGACCCGCGCATGCTCGCGCAGCAGAATGTCAATGTCGAAGATTTGCTGCAAACCATGGTCAAGGACGTCGTCCAGGCGAACGTGAAGCACGTTGCTGAAATCGTTGTCGACGATCGTGTCTTTGATCGCGTTTACGTTCACCCGACTTGGCCCCAGGGGCAACTCGACAAGTGGTACTGTGCCCAGGTCGCCGGCTTGAACTTTCATGACAACTGCCTGGACTTCTATCCACGCCCTACCTTCAAGGGCGAGGCGCCGCAACTGCTGCACAGCCCGGAAGCCCCGTTCCTGAAGTTGATCAATCGTGGTGTAACAGGCAGCAAGGATGGCAAGCTGGCATTGATTCGCCAGATGAATACCAACATCATCACCTTCCGCGGCACGGTGCGCCACCCGCGCACCAAGCCGATTTCAGTGACGCTGCATGATCCGCCGATTTTCTTTTGTCAGTTGCTGGCCAATCGGCTCCAGGCAGTGGGTGTGAAGGTCGACGCCATTCGTCGGCCGTCGATGGAAGATCAGGTACCCAACGGTCAGGTGCTCACCATGATCCAGTCGACCATTCAGGCGGTGCTCACGCGGTGTAACAAGGATTCGCAGAACCTGTTCGCCGAAGCGCTGCTCAAACGAATGGGCCGGCGCGTGACCGGCGCTCCCGGCAGTTGGGAGAACGGTGCGGCAGCGCTTCGTATTTTCCTGCACGACAGGATCGGCTCCAGCGGCGCTGCCGTCACGATTGCTGATGGCAGTGGGATGAGCCGGGACAACAGGGTGTCAGCGCGCATCCTGGTCGAATTGCTGGAAGAGATGTATCGCGATGAACGACTCCGGGATTCTTATGTGAATTCACTTTCCATCGGCGGGAAAGATGGCACCCTGCAACGCCGCTTCAAGAACGAGATGGCCGGGACGGTCTATGGTAAGAGCGGCTACATCAGCGGCGTGTCCACCTTAAGCGGCTATCTGATGGTGCCTAAGGATGGTGGGGAGGCGAACGATATGCACGTCGTGATCTTCAGCCTCATGTTTAATGACTTTAAGCCGCCCATTTATCCCCACAATCTCAAAGCGGTGCAGAACAAGCTTGTCAGCCTGATCGACGCAGACGTGGCCCGACGTCTGACCATCAAGCTGGGCGGATGACGCGACCGCGTCTTTTGTCACAATTGCACCAACGCGCCGAGCACCTCACAATATCCCGATTCAGTCATTGGTGAGGAGCAATTGGGTGCAGCTACATTTTCTTGGTGCGAATCAACAGGTCACCGGCTCTAAGTATCTGCTTGAGGCGGCGGGCCTGAAAATCATGATCGATTGCGGCCTGTTTCAAGAGCGATCGATTCAGTCCCGTAACTGGGATCAACCCCCGTTTGAGCCGGGTAGTGTTGATTACGTGCTATTGACGCACGGCCACCTGGATCACTGTGGGCTGGTACCGCGACTCGTTGCGCAGGGGCTCAACGCGCCGATTATCACGACTGAGCCGTCGGTTGAAATCGCGACCATCATCATGCTCGATTCGGCGCGCATTCAACAGGAAGACGTTGCGTATAAACGCAAGCGACACAAGAAGGAGAAGCGCAAGGGACCTCGTCCGGTAGTCCCGCTTTACACCGTTGAGGATGCGGAAAAAGCAACCGGTTTGTTGCAGCCGACAAAGTATGGCATGCCTGTTGCGTTGGGAAAAAACGTGCGCGCGACTTTCTTCGAGGCGGGCCATATTCTCGGTTCGGCCAGTATTCTCATTGAAGTGACCGAGGGGGATCAGAAGAGAACGTTGCTCTTTTCAGGTGACTTGGGGCAGTGGGATAAACCGTTGATTCGCGATCCACAATTGCTGGCCGGCGCCGACTACGTGGTGCTTGAATCGACCTATGGCGATCGCAACCACAAGGCGTACAGCCCACCGGAAGAGCAGCTTGCGGACATTATCAATGAAACAGTCAAGCAGGGCGGCAAGGTGGTCATCCCCACGTTTGCCGTCGAGCGTGCACAAGAACTGACTTACCACATCGGCCGGTTGGTTCATGAAGACAAAATTCCAGACGTGCCGGTCTATCTTGACAGCCCGATGGCGGTGAACGTGACCGAAGTGTTCCGACGCCATCGTGACTATCTGGATGATGAAACGCATCAGCTTCTCGAAGCGGGTCAGCCGCCGTTGCGGTTTGAGGATCTGCACCTGTCGCGCACGGTGGAACAGTCCAAGCAGATCAATGCTTCCAGGGGGCCGGCGATCATCATGTCCACCTCCGGCATGTGTACGGGCGGGCGTATCAAACATCACCTGAAACACACCATCCAGCGACCGGAATGCGCAATTGTCTTTGTCGGTTTCCAGGCAGCGGGAACGCTTGGGCGCATCATTCTCGACGGTGTGCCGGAGGTGCGGATCCATCGGCAGAATCACATAATCCGGGCGCGCATTGCTCAGTTGCACGGCTTCAGCGCTCATGGCGACCATGACGACCTTCTGCGCTGGGTTAAGAGTTTTGGCAATCCGCCGAAGCAGCTGTTCCTGACACACGGCGAGTTATCCGCAGCAAACAACCTTGCTGCGGATATCAAGCAGGAACTGTCCTGGAATGTCAGTGTGCCTGCTTACCAAGACGCGGTTGAGTTGACGTGAGTAAGCCGATCGCTGTGAACCGCGCGCCGGCTCGATACGTTCCGTTCATCAATGGACGTTATGAAGTCAAGCCCGGGTTGTCGCGGTTCGGGACGGACTTCGGCAACGGTGATGCTGATTCGCTTGTGTTTCAGATCGACAACGAATTCCCGCAATATCGATTGGCCAAGCAGGAGGCTCTGGCGAATGATCGGGATCAATATGTCGCGATGCACGACCTGCCTTCGGATGTGATGCGACATGTCGTTCAATTTGTGACCGATCGTCTGGTGGATGAACATCCGCAATGGTTTGCACTCAGATCAAACGCGCTGCATTGTCGACTGACTGGCAGCATTTTGGATTTAGCAGCTGACAATGCACTGAACCAGATTGCAATGCAGGTACAGGAAGACCTGACCATCATGTGTCAGCGGGGCGGCAATCACTGGTTGGCATGGACCCATGTCTGCCTGCCGAGCCATTGGTCGCCGGCTCAGAAGATCGGCATGAGCTTCGCGCAGATTCATCAGCCAGTCGCGGGGATGGCGCCGATGAATCAGAAGCAAGATGCTTACATGCAGCAGATGATTGATGCCGAGCAAGGGCTCGTGCGTTTCGTCTGGGGCCTGCAAAGGGATGACGGGCTGAATCAACACCCCGGGAAGGGTATCCCGAGAATCGATCACAATCATCCTCCAAAGTATGTTCGCGTCGAGCGTCAGACCTTATGGGGTTTTCCGCAAGTCGATGCTGCGCTATTTACCATTCGTCCCTACCTTCTGAATTTTCAATCAATTTGCAGCACCCCCGAATTGGCAAGCCCGCTCGCGGCCGCGCTTGCCGGTATGACGGCTGAACAGCTTGAATATAAGGGGTTAGCCGCTGACGTCTCGGGTTTGGTTGAAATATTGACCGCGTCAAGCACCTGATGGGTTCCATACAAATTTCAACTGTTTTTATCACATCATTCGTTAAACTGTGCCTTCGATTTTTGACTGGATCATGGTGGGAACATGAAAGTATCTGCGCTTCAGCGGTTTCGGCGAAAACTGGCACAAGACGAACCGGTGTACGGCCTGTGGCTGACGCTTGAGTCACCCAGCATCTGTGAGATGGCGGTGGCCCTCGGTCTTGATTGGATTGTCATCGATGCCGAGCACGGGCATCTAGACTGGAAAGACATCGTCGAACACCTGCGCACCACCGTGCGTAGCGATACGGTAGCGCTTGTCAGGTTGGCTGAAGTTAACGCGGGCCTGATCAAACGCGCATTGGACATTGGCGCGGATGGCGTCGTCCTGCCATGGATTGAAACGCGCGGCCAACTCGAAGAAGCAGTGGCCATGGCACATTACCCGCCCAGCGGTCGGCGCGGTATTGGTGCTGAGCGGGCGACTTGCTGGGGCCAGTGCTTCAGTGAACACGTGGAAGACGCGAACGAAAATGTGTTGGTCGTCCCGATCATTGAAACCGTTGAAGCGGGGCGCAACGCGCGCCAACTCGCGCAGGTTGACGGCGTTGATGTCTTTTTTTTCGGCCCTGCGGATTACTCTTCTACCGCCGGCTATCCCGGCCAATGGGAAGGTCCCGGTGTTGCCGAACAGATCGAAAAGGCGAAGAGTGATTTACGTTCGGCTGGCAAGTACTGCGGCGTTGTAGCGGCCAACGATGATGATTTGGGCCGCCGCAAACAGCAGGGCTTTCAGATGCTGGGGCTGGGGCTCGATGCGGGGCTGCTGCTTCGCAGCTTGAAAACCAGCCTTGAGAAGGTCGGGCGTAATCGTCCGATTCGCCCCGGCTTCACCTTGGACAGCGATCCGATTCCGCCTCAACCGCTTGCTCGTCCGCCGATGGATATGAAGCCTGATCGCCGCGAGGTTATGACACGCCTCGGCAGCGGCGTCACAATAGAAATTGCCGCAGGCGTCAGCTTTGAAGCGCTGGTCGGCAAACACACCAGAGCCCGCAATCTGACGACAGGTATCGTGACCATGGAACCCGATGGGTGCCTGCCGTATCACCGTCATACGTTTGGTGAATCCGTCACACTGTTGTCCGGCCAGGCGATGTTTGAGGTCGAAGGGCGCATGTACACGCTTTCGCCGATGGACAATGTCGTGGTGCCTGCCGGCCTGGTTCATCAGGTGCGCAATACGAGCGAGACGGAGCCTGCGAAGTTCCACGTTGCTATGGCCTCGCACGAGCCGTCGCGCGAACTGGTGGACCGCTTCTGGTCCAAGCGCGCGATGCCTGCGGATTCGACCGGCTTTCCGGGCGGTGAGCGAGTTAATCGTTTTGCCACCGCGCCGCGATTTGAAGCCGGGCCGGGCACACAGTTTATTGATTTCTTCAACGCGGAATTGATTCCCGGCTTTGAAATGAGCGGCGGCTACGGTCTGTTTGATCACAAGGGCCGTCTGCCAGCCCACATTCACGATTTCGACGAATCCATCTGCATCATCGAGGGTACCGCGACGTGTGTGGTTGAAGGGCGAAAGTACGCGCCGAACAATTTTGAAACCGCCTGCGTGCCGCGCGGGCGCGTGCATTACTTCATCAACGACACGCACGACAGGATGACCATGCTCTGGGTGTATGCCGGGCCGATGCCGGAGCGCATCGTGGTTGACGAGTCCTGCGCGACGGTCGAAGGCGATCCTTGGCGCGACGCGACTTGATCTGAAATTGCGAAAGGAACTCGGCCATGTCCACTGATCGCCGATTCATTGTCACGATGACTGCCGACTTTTATGACGAGGCCGGTAGCCCGAAGTTTGATGATCTGGGATTATCTGTCTTTGACGATTATGGTCACATTGAGCGGCGTGTCTTCGAAAAGCACCAACTGGTCATTGCACCAGAACAGATCGGCGACGCCAACGGCGTGATCGTATTAACCCCTGGGGTTACAGCCAAAACGGTGTCAAATGCGGAAGATCTTCTGGCAGTCGGCCGGTTTGGTGTTGGCTACGATGCGGTCGACGTACAGGCATGCACCGACGCGGATGTCGTCGCGTTTATTACAGCCGGTGCGGTAGATCGTTCAGTAGCCGAAGCAACGCTCGGCTGGATGATCGGCCTGTCTCATCACGTATTGATCAAAGATAAACTCGTTCGCGAGGGTGGATGGAACGATCGCTCCGGATACATGGGAAGCGAATTGCGCGACCGGACGCTTGGACTGGTCGGTATGGGCGGTATTGCCCGTGAGCTGTTGCGCCTGTTGCAGCCGTTCGGCCTGTCGCGCGTGTTGGTGTTTGATCCGTTCCTTACGCCGGATATGGCGCAATCACTGGGTGTTGAGCTGGTTGAACTCGACGCACTGTTAAAGGAATCGGATTTCGTTTCGCTGCATTGCCCGTTAACCGATGAGACACGCGGGCTGATCGGTACGGAGCAGTTAAGCCTTATGAAGCCGAGCGCATTTCTGCTGAACACGGCACGTGGCGGCATCATTGATGAAGATGCACTGTTTGTTGCACTGCGAAAACGCCGAATCGCGGGTGCAGCGATTGATTGTTTTATGGATGAGCCGATCACGTCGCCGCACCGTTTTGGTGAGCTGGATAATGTTTTGCTTGCGCCGCATTCGATTGCATGGACCAACGAGCTGTTTCGTGACATCGGCCGTACGGTTTGTCAGGGCATGGTCGACCTGTCGTTGGGCAAGTTGCCGCGTGGCGTGGTGAATCCGCAGGTGCTCGAGAAGCAATCATTCAAAGACAAATGGCAACAGCTGGCAGTATCAAGCTGAACATCGGGAGGCTGGACATGTCGGAAAAGAAACTGGCCGGTCAGGTTGCCTGGGTGAGCGGTGCGGCTTCGGGAATTGGTGAAGCGACCGCCGTCCTTTTGGCGGAGCACGGCGCGGCGGTGGCTGTGGTCGATTTGAAAAAGGGAGATGCCAACCGGGTCGTGAAGCAAATCAAAGCGGCCGGCGGCGAAGCAATTGCCATTGCCTGCGACGTGTCGCGTGAAGCGGAAGTTAAGCATTCGATCCAGCACACAGCTAAAGCATTCGGCGGCCTGCATATTATGGTCAACAATGCGGGCATTGTTTCACTCAAGCTTGTGCACGAAAGCACACAGCGTGAGTGGGAGAAACTGATGTCCGTCAACGTCAGTTCAATCTTCCTATCGATGAAACATGCGTATCGGCATCTGAAGAAGAACGCGCGCAGCTATGTCGTGAATGTGGCGTCCATCAGTTCATTTGTCGGGCAGGCGGGTACACCGGCTTACACCACATCGAAGCACGCGGTGCTTGGGCTCACGCGGTCGATCGCCTTGGACTATGCCGCGGACGGCGTTCGATGCAACTGCGTGTGTCCCGGCATCACCGACACGCCGCTGCTGCGTAAACATCTGAACAAGACACCCGACCCGGACGCGACACTCGCCAATCGGCTCAAACGTGTGTGCATGGGGGTGCCGCTTTCGCCGCGCGATATTGCCCGGTCGATTCTGTACCTGTCCTGTGAAGATTCCGCCGGGGTGACGGGCACATCGCTGACCATCGACTGTGGCTATCTCACTGCTGCTGAATGGGAACATCCGGGGCAAACCCGATTCATGGAGAAGATTTCCTGATGAAACTCGCTTGTGCTGATTTCGCGTTTCCATTGCTTGAACACGACAAGGTTTTGAAACTGATCGCCATGCTCGACCTGCAGGGCGTGGACATTGGTCTTTTTGAGGGGCGGTCGCATCTCTGGCCATCAAAGGAATTCAAAAACATCAGTCGATCGGGTAAGACGCTTAAGAAAAAGCTGGACGACCAGGGACTTAAGCCGGCCGACGTGTTCCTGCAGATGAATGCAGACTTCGTGCCCTATGCGATCAACCATCCGCAGGCATCGCGGCGAAGGAAAGCGCGCGATTGGTTCAGCAAGGCACTCGAATACGCCAACGTGCTTGGCTGCAAGCACGTGACGACACTTCCAGGCGTTTTCTTTGATGGCGTTCCGAGGAAGGACTCGTTGGCGCGATCGGCTGAAGAGTTGGCCTGGCGCTTGGATCAGTCGAAGCAGCACAAGATTACTTTTGGTTTCGAGTCACATGTGGGTTCACTCGTGCCGCGCCCCAAGCCCGCTTTGAAATTATTGAAGCAGGTGCCGGGCCTGACTTTTACACTCGACTACACGCATTATGCGCGAGCGGGCATTCCGGACAGTGAAGTCGAACCGATGATCGAGCATACCAGTCACTTCCATGTGCGCGGCGCGAAGAAAGGGCGCCTGCAGGTGAACTTCAACGAGAACGTCATCGACTACAAACGCATCTATCGGCAGATGAAGAAGGTCGGTTACAAGGGTTGGTTGGGGTTGGAATACATCTGGATCGACTGGGAAGACAGCAATAAGAGTGACAACATTTCAGAAACGATCCAATACCGCGATTTCTTCCGGGCGCTTGCGAAGAAATAACCGCCGTCACCTTCGCCGTAGCATCAATCGTTTACTCCAGATCGCGGTGTATGCTTCGCCTGCAAACTCGTGGCGCAACACCTGAATATGAACCGGTACGCCGGTCATCGGCGCATCGTCGATGTAGCTGTTGGGGATGCACACCTCCATCGTCCAGCCGCCATCTTGTTTTTTTACTTTGGCAAACAGATCCGGATCGGGAAACTCCCCACCCAGTTTGTCGATTAGTTTGCCAGTGGGTTTCACAAGAAACCGGCGCTCAAATGAGTCAAGCTTACCGTTTAAGTCAATGACAAACTCGATATGGTCTTTACTGTCGGCGGTTAATTGCGCCACGTCTTCACGCGGACATTCGATGGCGATGTAGATTGCGTCACGGTCCTTGCCGATCTTTAGTGACGTTTGACGGCCATCCTCGCCACCACCTTCGCGTTTGAATGATTCAGTCGTGGCGGCTGTTCGCCATTCGGCTGAATCAATCGAACCATCCAGTTTCGGCATGTCCATACGCGGTACCTTGAATCGGGCGAATGTTTCGCGCAGTTTTTTGCCGTACAGCTCTTTGACCGCGTCCTGTACTTCGCTTGGAAATGTAAACGACCAGCGATACCGTTTGAGGATACTGCCCAGTGTCGCTGACATCGTCTGATAGCCCTTCACGCTGACAGCATCTGACGCCGCAACCTGAAATAGCGATTCACTGATCAGAAAGTGATCTGAAAAGAACCGGATGCGTTCCCTGGCTTTTGCGTCCTCTGCTGACGCGGCTGCCTTGTCGAGCAACTCTCGGCAACGGCCAATCATCGCCATGCTTTGTTCGGTCGTATTAAATTGCGTCGACCAGCGGCTGAGCTTGCGTTCCGGCCCTTCAACGATGTTGAGCTGTGTCCACAGTGCCTCCAGTTGTTGGAAATACTGTGTCATGGATGATGCGGCCTTGCCGAACATGTCCATACAGAATTGTTCGAGTAACTGGTTCGGATCGGCCTGCGGGTCCCACCACAGTCGTGTCAGAATAAACAGCTTCGGCCCATCCAGTCCCCAGTTTGGATAACACTCCGCGTGCATATAGGCATGGTCGGTTTCCGCGGCCAGTGCTTTCATGAACTGGGACCAATACCCGCTGTAGATGCGCGGCAGTACATAACCTCTGCCCTGGTACCAGTCATGGTTGCCAAAGTGAGGCGTCAGCTTCAGCCATCGCTGTAGTGGTGTCTGCCCACTCTCATCCGGATTGAGAAAGCCGTCTCCGGGTAACTCAGCGATGTGATAGTTTGCGAAGATGACAATATTATCCGGCAGGTCATGATCGGGATGAAAACGTGTCCCGCCGTAGGCAAGTGAGACGAGCAGCTTATCCGGCAGTTGCTTTTCGATGCGTTCGCCCAGATTTTTCATGAATTTCCAGAAGATTGCTGACGTGGCGCGGGCGCGATACCGCCGATCATCGGGATATTTGTTTTTGTACTGCTCAATGATCGTCTGTGTCTTTTCATCTTCGCTAAAGCCGTCCCCGTCCTGAATGCTGACCGCAATGTAGGCGTGTGTCGGATGCTTCTCGAAGTACTCGAGAATCGATTGCTCGGCGACTTCTAGCGTGGCAGGCTCAAGAAAATTCGGCTGCCAACTCTGGTCCTTCTTATCTTCCGGGATATGTCGTTTGCCGTTGAGGATCGGATAAATTTGCGGATGCGTCTGGCCATACTTCTCCGGCGGGAAGATTGAGAGCATATTGTGCTGATGCGTGCCACCTTTACGGCGCCACGCGCCGTTGGCTGGTACCCATGGCTGTTCGACGCCCTTGGGGTTGGGTATGCTGCTCATGAAACACGAGGTGACAAAAGGATTGCTGATTTCATCTATCTCAGCGATATCGATTTGCTTTGTTTTGGGAAGGCTGATGAACAGCCGGTCCGGCATGTAAAACCGCACGCCAACGTGCTTGTCGAGAAAGTACGCGGCTCCCATATAGGTGCCGGTGGGCTTGCCGCCGATAATGCTGATGACATTGCCGCTGGTGTGGATTGAGTAACCATCGTCGCGCAGTTTTTCGACGCGGGAGGCATCCGCCCACTTGGTCAGGCCGACTGAAATGATTCTTGCGCCGTCTCTGTTGCGCTGTTCGGCTTGTTGTTGGGTCAGTACTTCAAACCCGCTTGGCACATTGCAGGCCTTTTGCAGCCAGTGTTCCAGAAGGCGGGCGGCTTGTATTTCCCATGCCTCCGGTTTATCCGGGTGGACCACCCACGTCTTGCCCGGTTCGAGGGTTTCGGCTGCGAGTGGCGACACACATGTGAAGAAAGTCAGTAACAGCAGCCAAACATGTCGCACGGGAAAACTCCTCTTATGTTGCTTCGTCTTCCGGCTGATCCTGCGCGTAGTTCACGTTGACCGGCAGCTTACGCAGGTAGCTCCACTGCTCCTCGGGCTTCACCGCCTTCCACCAGTCCCCCATGACGCGCGCGTCGGCCAATGTGGCCTGAGTGCTTTGTGTGACGCGGCCCGGACACCAGTCGTCTGCGGTGAGCAATGGCGTCAGTTCTTCACGAACGGTTTTGTGATCGGTACTTTCGTAAAGGTTGTTTGATTCATCCGGATCAGTTGCAAGGTCGTACAGCTCATCCTCCACTTCATCCGAGTGGTAGTGGATCAGTTTGTAGTTATCTCGTCGCACCATGCGCGACGTCAGCGCTGTATGCCATTCCGGTAGTTCCGAGAGTACGGCCCGGCTGGTGTCGAATGATTCGCCGCGCAGCAGCGGTAACAGCGAGTCTCCGCGCGCGTTTGGCAGCGGCTCGCCACCGGCCCAATCGATCAGAGTCGGTGCCAGGTCGATGAGCGACACCGGGCATGATTGTTTCTGGCCTGCGCCAACGCCCGGTCCGCGCGCGATCAGTGGCACACCTGCTGCCTGCTCATAGAAAGACAGCTTCCACCAGAGCCGATGCTGGCCCGCGTGGTCGCCGTGATCGCTGGTGTAGATCACGAGCGTGTTGTCATGCTGGCCGATGGCGTCGAGGGCATCAAGCACCTGTCCCACGTTGCTGTCCAGATGTGTCGTCAAGGCGCAGTAGGCCCGCAGGGCGCGCAACTCCTCCTCTTCCGTGGCTTCGTGAAGGTTGACGCGGTCACGATATCGACGCACGTAGCCTGACAACTCTTCCATCGGTGGACGATTGGTCAGCTTTGCGCGGTCAACATAGCGTGTGTAGAGCTCTGCAGGCGCGCGATAAGGTGAGTGGGGCAGATGCATTCCCACGACGTAACAGAACGGCCGGGCGATTCCCGCTTCGTTTCGCGCCTGCCAGTTTCTCAACTGCTCAGCTGCTTCCTGTGCGACGCGATTGTCAAAGTGTTGATGGCTGGTAATGCCCGCGCCGGCATTCTGTATTGCTTTGACTGATGCGCCCGAGTTGTAGATGAACGGGCCCAGATCGTTCGACGCGCCGACATGCTCAGAGCCGATATCGCCGACCAGATGTTTTTCAAATCCGTGGTATTGATCCGCGCCCACGAAGTGCATTCTTCCGATCAACGCGGTTTCATAGCCGGCGGCGCCGATCGCATGGGCAAATGTCGGGCTTGTGGACCGCAGCGCGTCCTGGTTGATGTGCACTCCGATCTCATGCGGATAGCGCCCGGTAACGAAGCTGGCCCGTGCCGGTACACATAGCGGACAGGCGGTATAGGCGCTGTCGAAGCGCGTGCCGTCCGCGGCCAGAGCGTCGAGGTTGGGCGTATCGACGTCGTAGCCGGTGTTGCCCATGAATTGTTTGTTGTGCTGATCGGAAATGATCAGCAGGATGTTCATGCGATTCTGCTTAGAAGCGTTCATTCATTCCACCATGTATTGGTTGCTTTGACTGCGTACAGTTTCGCATTTTTCAGGTGGAAGCGTAAACGGACCAGGCCGGAGTGCCGGACGAACGTGCCGCGCCCTTCTTTGAATTCGACCATGGCGCGAATGTGATCGCCGGTGATTGGCAGGCAGTCATCGGCGCTGCAGCCTTCGATCGGGTTGCCGTCTTCGCCGAGGATTTCCATGCGGCATTCACCGTTGGTCGCGTCGACATTGAGCATCGGCCACGTGGCCCAAGCCATGCGCATGGGAATGGATGTGATGGTTCCGCCTTCCGGACCTGCTTCCCAGCAGGCAAAGCCGTCGCGCCGCAGCGTGCCGGTACCCATGCCGGCATGGCCGGACTGCCAGTGTTCGGTGTCTTTGCCGCCGTACCAGAACCGTAGTTGGTTACCCTGCAGGTGGGGCGGGGAGGTGTAGATCGAAACATGGGCTTCGTCCCACGTCCCTTTTTCGCCGCGCGGCAGGATTGGTGTGCGATCACCGGGGCGGTACCAGTTTTCCATATCGCGGCTTACAGCCAACTGCATTTCAAGCGGGCCGTAGGTCATGTTGTGCCCGACGTAGAACAGTTGGACGAAGCCCAGATACAGATGGCCGTACGGCAGGATGTACATGTGATACATCTGTGCTGACTCACCATCCTGCTCGTCGACTTCCAGAACCGGCGCCATCGGCGTCCAGTGCGTCAGGTCCTTGCTCTTGGCCAGCGCGATATGCCGTTTGGTTTTCGGCACGGTGTAACCCTGCTCACGCAAGCGCGCGAGGATGTGACGATACGCCTCACTGCGCGTCGTGCACACATAACACTGCTCGCGCGGGTTCCAGGCCAGGCTGTGCGCATCGCCGTCCAGCGGAATCGTCGGCGGCCAGTGAGGTTCCCAGTCCAGCCCGTTGTCGCTATAGAGTTGCGTAATACCTCTGTCGTAGACCTCGTCTTCGAACGCAGAATACACCGTGGCGACCAGTTTCCGTCCACCGTTCTGCAGATAGTTTGGAATGACGCCGCTCAGGTGATCTGACAGTACCGGCCCGACATTGATCGGAATCATGTTGTTTTCAAGCGACCCTTCAAACGGCACACGACGTACCGGCAGCTTGTGCCAGTTGATCCCGTCTTCACTGGCTGCATAGCAGACTTGCGATGCCGTGCCGGTGCGCTTGGCTTTCTTGAAGTCGCGTCCCAGTGCCGGGTCAGCAGAGCCGCGTATCAGCCGATTGTGCGACCGGTACCACGCATGGAAGCGGTGATTGTAGGCGTCGTACAGAATAGTGCCGTCGACGGGGTCCTGCTGGAACGGGCGTACGTTCTTGCCGTCGCCGCCTTCCCATCGCTCGGTTGGTTCCAGGACAGGCGTTTCGTGTTTCTGGACCGGGCAGATATGAAATGTCGCGCCGTTGGCTTCGTCGATTAATCTCTCATCCGCCATCAGAAACAGATCGGGCTCCGACCATATCTGCGGGCAGAAGACAGCATCTTTTAACGATTCGTCCGCACTGACAATGTCCATGAAATGAAAAACTCCGGCATTCAAGCGGTTGCCGTACGCTCAACGCGTCCGTTCAAACAACCGTTTTCAATCCTATCGACAGAATAGTATATATCAAGTATTGCCCTCGAAACGACCTGTCGGACAATCATCATGGTTCCGAGGCGGTTAAAGTCCAAAGGCGTCACAGGGCCTTCTGCGAGCCAGAATTCGGTTTCTGCGGGTAATTTTGACAGGTCGATCTCTAAGGTACTCGAGCTTTGCCGCCAGATGACCCGGGCTGTTCCCTGGTTAAAATCTAGTCGGCGGTGATTGGTCATTACTGCGTAGGCAGGGTCGTTTGCACGCAGTTCAGCCGGCTCGATACGGCAACCTTCCGGCAGGCAGAATTCCCCCAATGGATGCACAGCGTAGTCAATCGTCCGTTGCCGATCACAACTGACATCGAAGCGATCATGCAGCGTCCCATCATCGGTAACCTGCACACGACGTGTCATCTGCACGTCCGGCATTTCGTCTGGATAAGGCGCGGCGCTCCCGATCAGGAGTCCTGGTTCAATATGAACCAGCTTCGCGTCGCAACGCTGTTGTTTTGTGCAGTCGACTGTGACGGAGTTGTGCCCCAGCGTATGCTTGAACCAGTTTTCATGCAGCGGCGTGTTATTGGTGGTCGTCCCAGTGTCGCCAAGCCAGCAGACATTGTCGTGCCACCAGATGAGGTTGAGTTTGTCATGGTGGTCGTGGCCTGACCCCTTGGCGGAACATTTGAGCAGCAGGTAGTTACCCTGTTCGCCCCGCAGAATACCAAGCCCGCTTTGGCGCATGTCCACCATCGTCGGCGGTTGCCGAGTGGGTTTCCTGCACTCCTGCAGTTTGTCCCATGCGAGCAGCCAGTCGACTTCCTGGCGCGCAAAGTATCCGGTTGAACAGTTCCAATCCGCGGCCGTGCGATTTGGGCCGTATCCTTCGTTCTGCCACTGTTCGAACGCCAACGCGGCAACGCTTTGAATCGCTTCATCGTCGTAACGTCTAAGCGCAGTGCCGTACAAACGCGTGGGGAGCGTGGTGGTGGGGCAGTAATCATTTAATGGTGGGACTGAACCATCCGGTTGCATCAGTCTCCATGGCGAAAGCAGCATATTCTTAAGGTGTTCATCGCGGTAAGGCTCGTAGCCATTACGCGCCATTGCCTCGGCAAGAATGATAATGGCGGACATGGCGTACCCGTGATAGCCGGGCGAGCCTTCGTACAGCAGGCCGTCTGCGTGAAAGCCATCCACGCATTGCTGGCGATAGCCCATCTGCCCGTGAATGGCTTCGCGCCTGGCCAGCCGATCGTTAAACGCCAGTGCAATGCTGCCGATTGCGGCGTTGTGCCACATGCGAATGTTGTGAATGTAAAACCACTCGCCCCAGGCCAGATCCACCGCAGGCTCGAAGAGGTTTGTTTGAAGCGTATCGATTTCATCGTCACTGAGCATGCCAAGTTTGTCGAGCAGTTCGGTTGCCCAGAGCATTGAAATAATCCAGACGGATTCCTCCAGGCCACTACAATGGATGCGCCCCCACGTGCAGGACAGCTTGCCACCTGGCACATGTGACAGATACACATCGGCGTAGTGCATGAGCAGCTGTCTGGCATGTTCGCCAGCGGCGTGATTATCAAAAAGCGCCGCAGCCAGCGCACAGCGTCTTGCATCATTCGCGTTGTAGTTGTGTGTGATGCCTGCCCACGTGGCGTCATAACCCGGGCCGACGATGGGGGCGCCATCGACGCTGACGTGATGTTTCGACTCTTCGCGGTTGTAGCGCATCGGGGCACCGGTCTGCAGGTCATAGCTGCACGGCGTTTTGCTGTCCGTGGGGCTCGGAATAATCAACGACTGGTCGACAGCACGTTGAGCAGGCTTCAGAGTCGTTGTCGTGGCAAGCTGCCTCGCATCCTCATCAGTCACAATCAGGTGGCGTATGGCTGTCAGTTCATCGTGGGTCAAAAAGACATCGTTGAGCTTGGAAGCGGACATTGGCTGAATTCCAGAGTCAAATAAAAACTATTTTTTATTTTTCGCGGCAAAAGTCAACTCCCCAGGATTCCGGTTTTCGAATGCAAGGGATATAGCTGGCCTTATGATGGTGGCAGGACAGGACTTGTGACGAGCAGCTGATGGGACTGAAAGCCGACATCAATGCTGAGAAAGGCCCCTTATACGAGCGTATCAAGGCGGCTATTCGCCAGCGTATTGTCAGCGGCGAATGGGCCGTGGGTTATCGCCTGCCCACTTTGCGCCAGTTGAGCCAGGAAGTCGATGTGGCCTACGCGACCGTTGAGCGGGCCGTACGCGAACTCGTCGACGAGGGGTTGCTCGAGGGCCGTAAACGTGGCGGGACGCTCGTTGCTGAGCGACGCAAACAACTCAAGGGCGCTATCGGCATTATTGGTGACACGCCCTACGGCCGGCTGTTCACCGCGAGCCGCTACTTCAGCACGTTGCTGATGTTTTTGCAGCAGCACGTGATTGATCGTCAACGCATGGTGATTTACGACCATCGTCAGGAAGATCAGCCGCTGGAAGCCATGTTCAACCACATGAGCCTGATCGATGGCGCGATCGTATTTGACCCGGCCAACAAACAGGACAGCGTGTTGCGTAAGTTGCGCAAATCCGGCCTGCCGATCGTGGTGATCAGTGAACGCCACAAGTCACCTGTTCCCAATGTAATTTCGGACAGCGCAGCAGATACCACGGCCGCGCTCGAAGTGCTCCAGAAACAGGGACACAAGCGCATCGCGCATGTGACGCACTCATTCATGTCTGACGGCCCCACAGCCACATTAAGGCGCGACACATGGCGCAAGGTGGTCGGCTCGCATGTTAAGGATATTGATAAGTTGGCCGTCATCGGCGACATCGAAGAGCAGGCGCGGGGGTTGCTCGCCATGAAACCGGCGCCGACGGCGCTCTACGTGCCGCAGAGCCGCCACTTCCCTGACTTGTACAAGCTCTTAAAGGGCACGCCGATTGAGCCCGGCAAGCACTTGGCGATCTGTACGTATGATGAGAATCTCTGGAACACGATTACGCCGTTACACATCGAATTCATGTCGATCGAGCAGCGCCTGAGTGTGTTGGGGGAGAAGGCGGTGCAGATGTTGATCAGCATGGTCGACAATCCGTCCACCAAGCCGAAGTCACAGATGATTCGATCGCAGTTGATGCACGTGCGTGCCAGCGGCATGCGAGAAATGATCGTCTAAGCGTTCAGGTCATCGCCGCAATTTCCTGTTTCATTGCAACTTCGACGCGGCCGAACTCTTCGTTGAGTTGATCGAGCAGTTCGCGTACGCCGACCAGTGAACTGGCTCGGCCTAGGTGCTGCAACTGTTCGGCGATAGATGCCAGTTTCAGGGCACTGATGTTCGCGCTGGCGCCCTTGAATGTGTGAGCGGTGCTACCGACCAGGGGGGCGTCGCCATTGGCAAACGCGTCTTCCAGCGTCTGGATCTTTTCCTTGGCGTCGTCCAGGTATGTCTTGAACAGGTCAACCAGAAAACCCGGATCGCCGAGCTGTTTCAGTTCGCCGAGCACCTGCGGGTCAAGTGGCGAGGATGTGTCGTTCATTTCGTTTGCTTTCGCTGCACTGGTCATTGGCGAGCCTTTCCACCCGGACCTCCCAATGATGTCAGTATTATCGGCCTCACAAACTTCGACCGACATACTCTTTTAGGTCGAGCATATCAGTGATTCGCTTAAAAGATGAGACAACTTCTTTTTAACAAGAAGAGAAATACCCTCATTAGTTGCCATTACCAGCCCACAGCCTTGAGCCATTCAGTGGCGATAACCAGATGACCTGACGGGTACGGGTGCACCGGCTCCGGGCAGAACTGGTCAGCCGGATAGAACTTGAGCAGCGTCTGATAAGCATCATGCGTCTTGACGCGTTTGGTCTTGTGCCGTTTGGCAAGGCGGTCGACCACGCGCAAGTAGCTCTTCAGAAGCTTGCTGACGGTGTGGCGTTCGGAGGTGGGGCGCCGGTCTGTCGAAATGTAGAACGGGTCGACGAGCACGACTTTTGACTTCGTTTCTTTCTTTGCCCGCGTAATGATCTGGTCGTAAAGCTGTTCGTACTTCTCCGGGCTGACGGCTCGTTCATTTTTGCGCATGTGTTGGTGCAGATCATTGATGCCGATCTTGATGGATATCCAGTCCGGCTTGAAAGGGGTGACGTCATCCGACCACCGGTTGTAAAGGTCTTCAACTGTATTGCCGCCAATGCCCTTGTTAATGATGTTCAGTTGATGCTTCGGATACTTCGCAACAATCAGATCACGAACCTGTTGGACATAGCCGTTTCCGAGCGGGGCAGCGGCGGCGCGTCGGCCGCAGTCGGTAATTGAATCACCAATGAACAGAACCGTCTGTTTGGGCTTGATGGCAAAGGGCATGAAGCATCTCCGTTGAGGGGTTGGTCAAAGTTGACGGGGCAGTATAGCGGGAAAGCGGTCGTGCGCGTCAAGCGTTTGGGACGCCCTGATGATGTTCCCCACGATTAGTGGCAAGTGGGTATCATGTGCCGTTTCCGCAGTGGCCAGTTTATAAGGGAACGACCTGTGCAAAGAACGCCGTTTTACAAGTTTCATCACGAACGGGGAGCCAAGTTTGTCGATTTCGCCGGATGGGAGATGCCCATCAGCTTTGGCTCCATCATCGAGGAACACAGCCAAGTACGAAACAGCGGCGGCCTGTTTGACGTGTCACACATGGGGCGGTTCAAAATCTCCGGCCGACATGCGCGCAAGCTGCTGGAACGCGCGTTGACCCGTCGGGTCAGTGACATGGCGGCTAAAACCTGCCGGTACAGCCTCGTATGTAACGAGCGTGGTGGCGTGATGGACGATGTACTGGTTTACCGGTTTGACCAGCACTGGCTTCTGGTTGTGAACGCATCGAATCGTCAAAAAATCTTCAGTCACCTTGAGCAGGTAATTGCTGATCGCGAATACGTCTGCAAGTTGGAGGACCAGACCGAGTCGACAGCCATGGTCGCGCTGCAGGGACCCAAGGTAATGGAGGAGGTCGGCAAGTTCTCACGCGAGGTACCGACGCTCAAGCGATACGCTTTCTGCGAGAAGAACCTCTTGATCCTGAAGATGGTGATCAGCCGGACCGGCTACACGGGCGAGGACGGCGTGGAAGTGATCATGAATGCGGGGATGGCGGACAAGGCAGTCAAGATGCTGGTCAAGGACGCGCCGCAGGGCGAAACGCCGGTGATGGCATCGATTGGTCTTGGGGCACGCGACACCCTTCGTATTGAAGCAGCCATGCCGCTGTACGGCCACGAACTGACCGAAGACATCGATCCGTTGACAGCCGGCCTGAAGTTTGCGGTGAATCTCGACAAGGATCAGGACGAAAAGGGCGAGCCGTTTATCGGCATCGAAGCTTTACAGAAGATCGCGGCCGAGGGGCCGACACAGAAGCGTATCGGGCTGAAACTGGATGGCCGACGCACACCGCGCGAGGGGATGAACATTCAGAAGGGTGGCGAGGTGATTGGACAGGTCACCAGCGGTTGTCTGTCGCCAACGCTGGGTTATCCGATCGCCATGGCTTACGTCCCGACAGATACAGCGAACGAAGGTGACACGCTTCAGATCGACTTCAACGGCAAGCCACAGGATGCGCAGGTTGTGAAGCTGCCGTTCTTCAAGCGATAAATTGGATTAGCGTTCAGATCGACGGTTTTAGTCTGAGAGCGCCTCGCCTGCCACGGGTCCGAGCTGTTCGTCGATCTTCTTCTTCAGTTCACCGGCGATGTCGATTTCATAGTCCTCGTCCGGTACATCCGCATCATCTGCTAGCTTCTTTGCCTCGGTCAGCAATTCAAGCAGTTCATCGTCCGTCAGTTCGCCTTCGTAGCGATGGTTGCCATGCCTGTCGACGGTATGCATCTCTTTCATGAATGCCGCTAATTCATCCATTGAAATCGTACGTTCAATTGCGCCGCGGGCAACACGATCGATCGTGCGCTGGCACATGTCCTTTTCCTCTTGGGGCAATTGCGAGTTCTTGATTCGTTCGCTAAGTACAAAGTGTACTGCGCCGATATTCAGTACTCGACCCTTTGCGATCTGCTCCATAAGCTTGATCAATTCGTCCTTGTCGATCTTTCCCAACTTGTAATCGTTGGCAACCCGTCTGATTTGTTTCTTGACGCCGGTCTTTTGCGCCTCGGACAATTGCGATTGATCGATGGCAATTTCAGTTGTTGATTGAATAGCATTGACTGCTATGGTTTGAACATTCTTGACTATGAGGTAGCTGAAAATAGCCCCGACTAAAATCAACACAAGACAGCCGATACCGCCGGTTATCAGGCATGTTTTCATGTCGTCGGATTCGTAATCACGAACTTTGTTTCCAATAGGAATCTTTTCAGCCATTGTGATTACCCCCCCCCCATGTGAACCGTTGAGCGAGAAAACATATTCAGATTGTAGGTGCAGTGCGGCTCAATCTCGCTCGTGATCGAGAAATGTACTTAGTCCAGGCCGGAAAACAACCTTGTCGTCTACAACCACCAGCTTTTCATCCAGGAACATTTGAACGGCTTGCGATAGGACCATGCCTTCGAGTTGCTGTCCTTTTCTGCGTACGTCTTCAGCCGTGTCTTTGCCCACATCAATGTGGAACACATCCTGCATGATGATGGGGCCTTCGTCGAGTTGCTCGGTGACAAAGTGGGCGGTGCAGCCGGTCACACGTACACCGCTTTCCCATGCCTGGTGATAAGGCTTGGCGCCGGGGAAGTAAGGCAGCAATGACGGATGAATGTTGATAACGCGATAGGGGTATGCCTGAACGAGATCTTCACGGAGGATTTGCATGTAGCGCGCGAGCACAGCCAGATCTACTTCGTAATGATTCAGCCGCTCAAGCACCCAGTCCATGTGCGCCTGCTTGTTGTCTTTGGCGGTGACCCACTCAAACGGCAGACCCGCTTCTTTTGCGATCGGTTCAAGGTCGGGATGGTTACCCAGCACACAGACGATCTTGCCGCGCAGCCGGCCGGCATGGGCATCTTCCAGCAGTTGTTCGAGGCAGTGTGACTCTTTGCTGACGAGCAGTGCGACGCGCTTCTCGCGCCGCTGATCGTGCAGTGCCACGCGTACTTCCATGCCGATTTGTTTACCCAGATCCAGCAGGCCGGTGATGAGTTGATCGAGACTGATCGTCATGTCCGCCAGGTCGACCAGCATGTCCATGATGAACTGACCATGTACGACCTGCTGTTCGATGTCTTCGATGTTGACACCCTGCTCCGCGAGGTAGGTCGCAAAGCGGGCAACAACCCCTTTCTGGTCGCGTCCGATGACGCTGACAACGGCATTGATCTGAGCCATGGCTGAGTCTCCAAATCTGAGCGGAGCATTTTACAGACAAATCGTTTTTCGGGGGTGGATCGCTTATCACACCTTACGAAAACTCAACTGCGTTGCCGGGTGAAGCGATTAAGACGTTGATAACAGATGTGTTCGGGCCAGGGCATGCCCGCGCACCACCCGTCAGATTCGCTATCGTGTGCGGATGAATTGGGAACTGGTCCCCTGGGTTGGTTTGGTTTTGATGTTCGCCGCGGTGGTTCAGTCCGCCGTGGGCTTTGCTTTTGCGCTGTTTGCGGTGCCGATGATGGTCGCACTAGGCGTGCCGCTGCCTCAGTCCGTGGTGATGGGTAGCATGTGTTCTATGGCCATGAGCGCAACAGCCGCATGGCATCTGCGCGACCATGTTCCATGGCGACAGATTGCACCGATGGCATGCCTGACCGCACTCACGGTGCCGTTGGGCATCTGGTTGCAGACCCTGCTTGTTGAAACATCGCCCGCGCGCGTCAAGCAGGTGTTGGGCTTGATTCTGCTGGGCATTCTTCTGATGCAAATCGCCTTTCGTGTGAAGCCGCGCGAGCATGTGCATTGGATATGGTGTGTGCTGGCGATGTTCAGTTGCGGAACGATGGGGGGATTGTGCGGCATGGGGGGGCCGCCGGTGGTGTTGTGGGTATATGCGCATAACTGGTCAAACGAGCGCAGCCGCGGCACATTGCTCGGCACGTTCGCGATCCTCGGACCATCAACGATGAGCATGCTGGCCATTCAGTGGCGCGAAGCCGTGTATCCAGCGTTCGGGTTTGGCTTAATGCTGGTGCCGCTGTCACTGGTTGGCGTGTTTTTCGGCTTGCGCATTGGCAGGCGAATATCAAAGCTGCTATTGCGCCGCATCACCATGGGCCTGCTGGCGGTGATCGCGGTTCTCGCGCTAATCTCGCCGTATGTCACCGGTTAAATGAATCCCATCCCGTTTCATGATTGACACCCCGGCCGTGGCGGAAACAATAGAGCCATGCGTTGTCCGTATTGCAATGAAGACAAAGACAAAGTGATCGACTCGCGTTCGACGGAAGAAGGGCGCGCGATCCGTCGCCGTCGCGAATGTGTCAAGTGCGGCAAGCGGTTTACGACTTATGAATACGTCGAAGAGCGCAGTCGTCGCAGTGTCATTAAGAAGGACGGATCGCGTGTGCCGTACGACAGGACAAAAATCCTCTCCGGGCTGGAGAAGGCTTGCTATAAGCGTCCGGTAAGCGCGGAAACACAGTCCAAGCTGATCGAAGAAGTCGAAGAAGAACTGTTCGGTAAGTATGAAAAGGAAATCGAGGCCATTGAAATCGGCCGCGCGGTTGCCGACCGGCTCAAGCGCATTGATCAGGTTGCATACGTTCGTTTCGCCAGTGTTTACAAGCAGTTCCGCGATCTGGATGACTTTCTGGAAGAGGTGCGTGAAGTGCTCGACGCTGGCGGTCCGGACGCGCCTGATCAAGGTTTTCTTTTCTAATGAGAACGGGCGACCGACCCTGCCTATCCATCTCATTTGCGCATAACGTGGTTTTATCAAAGCCTTTCACAGCGTTGTATAAGCCGCCCGCGAAACCCTAGGGCGGGTATGCCCTGAATTACCTTGATGCGTGGGCCGGATTTTTCTTGAATTCGTAGCCGAGCGCGCCAAAAATAATAGATAGCAACTCAACACGCCCCAATCCATTTCTTGTGTGAGTCTGCGACCAAAAGGAAGGCGAGAAACAGGGTCAACTTGGTCCACGTATAAGGAGGCCTAAATGCCGAAGGTAAGTGAAATTCTGTCCTCAAAGGGGTCCACCATCCACCAGATTGATAAGTCAGCGACTGTATTCGACGCCGCCGTGCGGATGAACGAATACAAGATCGGTGCGCTAATCGTCGTCGAGAACGGACGATTGGCGGGCATTATCTCTGAGCGCGATGTACTTTCGCGCGTGGTGGCAATGCGAAAAGACCCCGCTGCAACCAGTGTGTCTGATGTCATGACAACGCAGGTTGCGTGCTGTCGCCCGAATACGAAAATTGAAGACGCTCGTGCGATCATGCGTGATCGCAAGGTGCGGCATCTGCCGGTCGTCGATGACGAAGAGCATCTGCTCGGCATGATCTCCATCGGCGACTTAAATGCTTATCGCCTCGACGGCCAGGCAGCGACGATTCACTACCTCGAAGAATATATTTACGGGCAGGTCTGACCGCGGATCAGCTCGTAGTCGATACATAGGGACGGGGGCACGACGGTGCGAACAACGAACGACGCGATCAAGCTCCACCGCCTGAGACTTGCACGTAAACACGCCGATTCCTCGGCTCGTTTGTGCTTCGTGCCTCCTGTCCCGATCGTTTTTTGCAGGTGTTGGTGGTTAGGGTCTGGAGGCTGGTAAACACTTCTTTTTCGAATTGCCGGATCGTCGAATTTTTCCCCTATCTCATGAAGTCGGTATCATCTTCGGAATCTTCATTTGAGGTTTTCGGAGTATCGGCATCATGCCACAGATGTTTTTTGACGCGTTTACGCGCATCGGCGTTCGCCCGAAAGATCATGGCAAACATCCCTGGTCACTCGATCATCTACTTGCGGAGATGCAGCATTGCTCCATCAGTGGCGCGCTGGTAACCGCCACCAGCCAGACGCTGTATGACGCGATGCACGAAAATTTGCATCTGATTGATCAGCTTCAGCCGTATGACAATCTGTTTCCCGTCTGGAACGTGATACCGCATTGGACGGATGAATTTCCGGAGCCGGCGCAACTGTCACAGTTGATGCAGCAGCACGATATTCGCGCGGTCGTGATTCATCCGACAACAAACAACTGGAATCTTTTGTCCGTCACCAGTGAGCCGCTGCTGGCTGAATTGAATAGAACGAAAACCCTGACTCTTATCAGTTTTCGCGATGAGACGAACGTGGAGGTAATTGAGAAGGTTGCCGCGAAGTATCCTGACCTGCCAATCCTTCTGCGAGGCGCCTGGTGGAGCCAGGCCCGATCGATACTTCCGCTGATTCGCCATTTTTCGAATCTGCATATCGGCTTTGATCATTTCCAGATTAATCTTGGTTTGGAGTGGCTTGTCAGCAAAGGTTGTGAAGATCAACTTCTGTTCGCAAGCAACGCGCCGCAGATGAGTGCAGGCGCGCATCGCGTGTATGTTGACTGGGCGGATCTGCCTGATGAAACCAAGACGAAGATTGCATCCGGCAACCTGATTCGTCTACTGAAGGGTCAGGCGCCGCCGAGCGAATGTGTGAATCCGGATGAAGATGAAAACATGGCTGCCGCCCGGCACGGCAAACCGCTGCCAGCACTGACGCTGGATATGCACGCCCATATTCTTACCGAAGGTGTGAACGGCGCCGGCTCCGGTTATTGCATGCAGGACGGCGGTCCGTCAGGGGTGCGCAAACTGGCCGACCGCATGGGCGTGGATGGCATCGGCGTGATGAGCTGGATCGGCACGGTTGGCGCGCATGCCGAACGTGGTAACGAGCACGTAAGCGCGGCACTCGATGCGGACCCTGATTTCTTCTGGGGCTTAGCAACCTTTGACGTCATGCATGAAGACGCTGCCACCATGCGCAAGCAGATGGAGCAGACGTTTGCCGACCATCGATTCCTGGGCTTAAAGCCTTATCCGCAGTACGGCATTGCCTACGACGACCCGCGTTACGACTGCTGGTGGGAGTTTGGCAACGAACACCATCTCTATTGCGGGCTGCATCCGGTCAAGTGGTACAAGCCGGATGAGTTCGAGAGCATTTGTGAGCGGTTCCCGAACCTGACCGTGGTGGCGTACCACTGCGGCGCCAGCTATGAAGTAGCGGATGTGGTGATTGACCTTGCAAAGCGGTTTAAGAATTTCATGATCGAGCCGACATTGACGCCGTCCTGTGGGGGCGTCATCGACTATCTCGTCGAAGGCGCCGGCGCTGATCGTGTGATGTACGGCTCTGACCTGCCCATGCGCGACCCGCGCCAGCAACTGGGCTGGATTGTCTATTCACGATTGCCACTGGAGCAGAAGAAGATGGTGCTCGGTGGTAATGCGAAACGACTGACCGATCATATTCGTGCTCACCAGCAACAGGCAGTATGACGCGTATTACGGTTGAACCTGCCGACGTCGGCAAACGTCTGGATCGTTTTCTGTGTGATCATTTGTCACTTTCGCGCACACAGGCGCAAAAACTCCTGGCGACGGGTAGTGTCCTTGTCGATGATCGGGTTGCGCTGGAATCACATAAGGGCAGGCTGCTGGAGCCGAATCAGGTCGTCGTCGTATCAGACGTGGAACAACTGGAACGCGTTGTTCCTGAGCCCTGCATGGACCTGACAGTTGTGGCCAGTGACGACAGCGCCATTATCGTACAGAAGCCGGTCGGCATACCGGTTCATCCGCTGAACCCGGGCGAGACGGGCACATTGCTGAACGGCATTGCGGCGATGCATCCGCAAATCATCGGCGTGGGTGAGGGCGGACTGCGAAGCGGTGTGGTCCATCGGCTGGATCTGGAAACGTCCGGCTTGGTTGCTTTTGCATTAGCCGACAACCGCTGGCAGAAGATGCGTGATGCATTTGCAGCGGGAGCGGCCCGGAAAACGTATCACGCTATTGTGCACGGCAGGCTGGAGGACGGCCGCGACGAGCGGATGCATCTCTACGTTGCTCAACATCACCCCGCCCGGGTGCGCGTGGCTGATGAGTCGAATCAAAGCACACGCGCATGCCGTTTGCATTGGCAGGCGATTGAACACGCGAACGACACGACGCTACTCGAAATAGACCTTCAGACCGGATTCCTTCATCAGATTCGCGTCATGTTGGCCGCGATCGGCCATCCCGTGACTGGTGATCGAATTTATGGGTACGATGTGAAAGCGGACAGGCTGATGCTTCACGCAACCTGCCTGTCGATCGATGGTCTGGAAGCATCGACCGGGGTGCCGTTTCACTTGTAGCCGACGTCTTACTTCGCAAACAACTGCGATTCAATGTCCTTAAATGCCTTGAACTCAATCGCATTGCCGCTGGGGTCGCGGAAAAACATAGTCGCCTGCTCGCCCGGCTCGCCTTCAAATCGCACGTAAGGTTCAATCACGAACTCTATATCTTTTTCGGTGAGGCGCTCGGCCAGTTCCCGCCACCTCTCCATGGTCAGCACCACGCCGAAATGCGGGATCGGCACTGGATGTCCGTCGACCGCGCCGCAAACCATATCTTCCACCTTCAGATCCGGATTGTGATGTACCACGAACTGATGGCCGAACAGGTTCAGGTCGACCCAGGTATCCGTGCTGCGTCCTTCTTCGCATCCGAGCACGTCTGTATAAAAGGCGCGCGCTGCCTGAAGGTCATGGACCGGCACTGCGAGATGAAAAGGGGTAAGCGTTTGCAGTGTTGTCATTGATGTTCCTTTGCCTCCCGGCTTACTCTTCACCACGATGATACTCAATGGTGTAGTTCGAGCTTTCCTTGGTGATCATGATGTCATGCGGATGCGACTCAACGAGGCTGGCGCCAGTGATGCGTGTGAATCGCGCCTTGGTGCGAAGTTCGTCGATCGTCTGTGTGCCGCAGTAGCCCATGCCGGCCCGTACACCGCCGACCAGTTGATAGACGAAATCGGATAGCGGTCCGCGATACGGCACGCGACCTTCTACGCCTTCCGGAACCAGCTTGCGAGGAGCCGAGGCGGTCTGGCCATATCGGTCGGCCGAACCCGCCATCATTGCGCCTTCACTGCCCATGCCGCGGTAGGCTTTGAAACGTCGACCCATGTGAATCACCATCTCGCCGGGCGATTCGTCCAGACCCGCGAACAGGGAGCCAAGCATGACGGCTGATGCACCGGCTGCCAGTGCCTTGGTGATTTCACCACTATGCCGGATGCCACCATCGGCAATGATCGGTACCCCGGCCGGTACCGCGGCGCGGCAGGCATTCATGATCGCGCTGATCTGTGGCACGCCCACGCCGGTTACCACGCGTGTCGTGCAGATTGAGCCCGGGCCGATACCGACCTTGATGGCGTCCGCCCCCGCGTCGATCAGGTCTTGTGCGCCTTCGGTTGTTGCCACGTTGCCAGCGACCACGTCAATATCATGCCGCGCTTTGATGCCCCGTACGGTGTCGATTACGTTTTTGCTGTGACCGTGTGCCGTGTCCACAATGATCAGATCGACATCCGCTTCGATCAATTCGGCCACTCGGTCAAGCTGATGCACTCCCACCGCGGCGCCGACGCGAAGCCGGCCGCGATCGTCACGGCACGCGAGCGGGAAGGTTTCCAGCTTGTCCATGTCTTTCATGGTGATCAGGCCTGTCAGACAGCCTTTGTCGTCAACGAGAATCAGCTTTTCGACTTTGTTCTCATTGAGAATGGCTTCGGCCTGCGACAGGTTTGTCTCCGGCGGGGCGGTGATCAGATCCTTGCTCATGACGGTGTGGATCAGCTTTGAATCGTCCGGCAGAAACTTGAGATCTCGCCGGGTAAGAATCCCCACCACGCGGCCGGAGCGATTGCCGTCTTCTGTGATTGGCAGGCCGGAGATATTTTGTTCCCGCATCAGCCGCCTCGCCTCGCCGACTGGGACATCCGGTGCGAGTGTCACAGGGTCTGTAATGACGCCGTTGGCAGATCGTTTGGTCTTGAGTACCTCGCGGACTTGCGCCTCGACCGGCAGATTCTTGTGAATCACGCCGAGTCCGCCTTCCTGTGCCAGCGCGATGGCCAGTGACGATTCTGTCACCGTGTCCATGGGCGCGGACAACAACGGAATGTTCAAACGAATCCGTCGGGTCAGTTGGGTGGAAACGTCGGTTTGAGCTGGAACAAGGTCACTGCGGGCCGGGAGGAGTAGTACGTCGTCGAAGGTAATGCCTTCGCTGATAATTTTAGATTGATTGTCTTCCATGAAACATTGTTACCGCGACTGGCTGGTGACGTCAAATCGAGGTCGGGGGACCAGAAGGAAGGAGCAGAGAGTAGAGAGGAGAAAATCAATGTGATCAGTTCCAAAATTCCGCATAAAAGAAGCGAATTATGCGCGAACGTTGTATGCACGCCTAAGCAATTGTCAAAAATTAGTTTAAATGGCTTCGGTGAAATATATCCGTTTGGCCTTTAGCCTATTGGGTAAGACACTATATTGGTTCGACGACGGTAAGGTTTATGCGGGAATAATCGACTTTTCAGTTGAGGACTTGTTTTGCAATTCGAATATCGCCATGTGCGTGCGGAGTTGATGCGTCCGGAACAATTACGTCGTTGTCGTGAGCAAGCGGATATTGCTTTTCTGCCGCTTGGGTCGATCGAATGGCATGGCTTGCAGAACCCGATCGGTGTGGATGCACTGGCGTCGTATCACGTTTGCTGCCTGGCCGCCGACAAGCTTGGCGGCGGTGCGGTGTTTCCGCCGGTGATCTGGAGCCTGCCGCGCGACAGTTTTTATGTCGATAGCCGGGACGGTGTCTATGAGGAGGCGGCTGAAGCGCTTGGGACAGATTCACAGCGTGTCAAAGGCATCACTACGCATGGCGGAATGGACATGCAGGAGCAGTGGCTCAATTACCAGCGCGTTGTGCGTATGTCGTTGGAGCAGATCGCGGGTTACGGATTCAAGTCAATCTTTCTGGTATCCGGCCATGCCCCGATCATTCACTTTATTCGACCGGTCGCGGTTGCATTTGCCAGGGCAACCCAGATGGCGGGTTATCCCGTGACGACCGACTTTGGTGGTGAGTGGGATCCGGCCGGTCTGCATGCAGACCATGGTGGCCCGATTGAAACCAGCGCCATGATGTCCATTGATGACACATTGGTCGATATGGAAACACTGAAACGCCAGCCGGAATACATCGGTGTCGGCGCGGGCCCCGACGCGGTTAATGCATCGAAGGAAAAAGGTGATCAATGGCTTGAAGCTTGCGCCGTCGGACTTGCCAGGGAAGCCCAGTGGCTGGTTGAGAATTATCCAGAACTCCCTGAACGTCATCATCACCTGAGATAGAACATGAAGCTTGAAACATTGCCGCATATTTCAGCTGACGGCACAGCATACGAGGTCGGCCGGACAATCGGACAGGCCGGTAAATCGCAGATTATCGATCAGATTGAGTCCACACAAACGGCTGCTAACAGAAGTGAATCCACCGAGTTCCAGGAGAAGCGGAATCGCTATCGCGACGCGATGTGCGAATATCTTGGAAAGCACTTCTCCAATGAATTGGCGATGGCCCAAGGCATGGCCGATGGGGCCGAATGCGACAGCGACGATGTGCTGATGCTCAGCCTGTCTCCGTCCATAGGCGAACTGGTTTCCCGTCCAGTGCCGCATCACTGTTCTTCGATTGCGTGGTGTGACGGGAACGGTAATACGTACCTGTTCAAGACAGACGATGGATTTCCTGTTCCTGATGAACAGCCTGTGGAAGAAGCGTTGGCAGAACGACTCACTGCCAAGGCGATATTCGATCTGAAAATAGATGGCCAGCACGCGACGGTTGGCGCCAATGACTTTGGTCGCGTGTTTATCGAGGTCGGCCTGAACGAAGTCGGCCTTTGCATGGGTCACTCATCCGGTCGCCCCGTGCTTGGGCCGCAGGATGGTGTTGGTATTCCTCAACACATGTTTCCCGGCATGGTGCTTCGCTATTGCAGCACCTGTGAGGAAGCAGTCGAATTTGCCAAGGCCCATCCTGTTGCGGGCAAAGGCGTGAACATTGCGCTGGCTGATCCGTCCGGCCGAATGGTGGCGATTGAAAAATGCGGAAACCTGACCGGCGTGCGGTGGGGGGAGTCTTACATTTACACGGTCAATCATTATCTCGATCAATCGATGTGGGACGAAACGTGTCGGCAACTGCCCGACTTTGAAGGTGGCAAGTATCACCAGAATTCAGATGAACGCCGCCAGTTTATTGACCATGTGATTCCCAGCGTTGTTCAATCGCAATCAGATATCGACGCAGCGCATCCGGTTCTAACGGCCGATGAGCCTGGCAATATCAGCCAGCGTGCGACCGTCAGCGTCGGCGGGATGTTCACGCAGTTCGCCATGGCCATGCACGCGCAGAGTCGTTCCGTGCGCGTCTATATCGGTCCGCCACATTGGAACCGGTTTTACGAGTATGCAGCCAATCGCGCTTAATGATCCGAGCAACCCAATACGCGTTCCTGGCTACGGCCGGTTGGGCTCCAGAAGGCAGCGCGAATCGAGTTGGAGCCGGCGCTTGATACGTTGTACTCATCGTACTGACCGTACTCGGCATGGCCATCGAAGAAGACGAGATTCAGGCCGCCCTCATGCCTTGCGGAGATGCCGCATTGCCAGCCACGGTTGGCTGCCCCGAAGTTGCGAATGTAGGTGCCGTAGTAGTGACCGGTTGGCGGGTTGCTGTGCCAGTTCTGCAGGCCGGTATCGGCTGCCCAGACAGTTGATCCCGGTCGGGTGAATTCGTACAGCTTGTGTGGCCGATCACCGCTGGCGATGTTCGCGCCGGAACCGGTTTCATAGTGGATGACAAATTCGTTCAGGCCGTACCCAAGCGTGGTCACGGTGTATTCCTGCTTGGGGCATTCAAGCACAGCTCGGTTCTTGTTCATGTAATTGTTGTAGATAATGTCCAGCCACTTACCTCCCTGGCCCGCGCCGGATGTTTCCACCAATGTACTGTTGTCCGGCGCCAGTACGGCACCACCAGAGATATTGAATCGGGTTGCCAGGACTTCTTCATTACGCTCGGTCGTGTAGTTCATCAGCGCGACGCTGATCTGCCTTTCGTTTGCCAGGCATTGAATCTGGATCGCGCGCAGGCGCGCCTTGCCCAGTGCCGGCAGCAGAATGGCGACCAGTAACGAGATGATCGATATGACGACCAGTAATTCAATGAGGGTAAATGCGCGGGATTGAATATGCTTAGGCATGAAGACTTTCCTTATTGAATGTCACATCCCCCGTTGCTACAACAGGAGCAAACTGAAATGCTCTTCCCTGTTCGATTGTAGAAACGGGGCTTGTTCGTTTCAGCTTGTATCGGCGACTTTTCCGATGGACTCGTTCAGGCAATGATGAACGCGGTCGTTTAACGTTGCCCCAATGACCGTATCGCGGGGATTTGGGTAAATCGTCTTGTTTCAGATGAGGTCTATGGGGAAATTAAGTGACTGTCATCACACCAGATACACCTGTTCGGAGCAGCTTTAAGATTTCTTGCTTTTGATTTGTTAGCAAGACATGTTGGATCGACGTCCGGCACGGCAAAATTCCGTGGTGTGCGATATCTCAAAATAATCCGATTCGACCGCACGGCAAATCCACCGATCAGGTGACACGGCGTAACCGTTTCCGATCTTGCCGGGAACCAGCGTCGCGCTGTTGGGCATTTCAACTGGTATTGCAGCGAGCTCAGTGGCCGCGTAGTCAGGTAGGACATATGTTTTCCCATCGCGCGTTTGGGTTTTGTCAAAACTGATCAACAGTGTGGTGTGGCGATCGGGTTGGAAGTTGGCGATGCCTAGGTTGTTTGCGTCGAACGGCCGCGCAATGTTGCTGACACGGATCTGATCAATCACGATCGGGCTGTTCAGGTGGCGCATGTTTGCGCCGAGAAACAGGGTTGCTGTTTTTCGTAATGCGTGGGCAAAGTTGCCGCCGACGTCCTTGTCTGACATTCGCTCGTCATTGATGACAAACCGTCGCCGACGTCCATCATAAGACATCGCCATGTAATGCCATGAGCCCTTGGCAACATCCGGTGAAAACTACATCTGAGCGGTTCGGCGGATAGTTTCAAGTATGGCTCGTTGCGCCAGAAGGGCACGAACGTGGCTTCCTTCAGGTTCATGTCATCCTGCAGTTGCCAGAATAGTGCCATCGGCGCCGCGATCATGCCCATGCCGGACTTGATGAAGTAGGGATTGAACGGCCCTTTCACGTAGTTGTAAATATTGGTATTCGGACTTGCCGGATCAACATGCCATGCGGCAGGATTGACGTGGGCATTGATCATGCGGAGTGAGCCGTTGAACAGCAGCATGTACATGAACGTGATGTTGGGGCTGAACTTGTGCTCCTTGCCACCCTTGGTCAGTGTGATGTGCGACACGCCGACACGATACGCGACCGAATCCGCATAGTCATCCGGCAACAGGCCGGCACCCTCGCTGCGCCACTGGACCATTGGCGCGGGCTGAGCAGCCAGGGACCACTCTGCTTTGTCAATCGTCCCGTCAATCGATGGCGCCTTGCCCATGCGCGGCACCGTGATCATTGGATTTCGATAGACAATGTCAGGTTTTTCATTCGGGTCCTTCGGCTTGCTGTCGGCTACAACGATGTTCGAGCTGATTAGGCAAGCGAAAAGGACGAACCATCTGATTGTTCTTGACATGGTGAGTTTCCCAAATCCGTAAGTGCTCTGTTTCGATAAAGGTTGAAACGACAAATGCGATATAGCGTCAGGTTGTTGCGCCTTGCCGCAGGCAGAACGGGATGATTTCATGCTTCCGGCGCAGCGATTGGCCTTTGACGAGCTTCATCATCATCTGCATTGCCGTATCGGCCAGTTCTTCGATGTTGAAAGTGACGCGCGTGACCGGTTCGTGATAAGGCAGTTCAATCCCGTCCACCGCAAAGCTCACCAATTTCAGTGACTCGGGCATATTGATGCGCAGTTGGAGGGCGGCTCGCAGGATGCCTGCGCAATGGACGTCCGTACAGGCAAGCACGCCGTCGGGGCGTTTATTGCTCTGCCAGAGTTTGACAAACTTTTCGTAGCCGCTGCGCTCCGGTGCGTTTTCGTCGCAGTAGATGGTCAGTCGTTGCGACTCGGGAATCGCTGCCTGTTCAAACAGTCGATTGACGCGGGCCTGGCCATAATCGGCGCTGGCGATGGCAATACGTTTACTGCCACAATCCAACAGATGCCGCATCCCGGCGTGAAGCATGTCTTCAGATGCGTAGGTCACGGTGTATGGCGCGATGTTCGGGAACAGTCCGATGACCGGAATCCGCTCCTGTTCCAGGGTCTGTAAAAGATCGCCGAGCCGATCGTGGGTGAACACGCCACGAAGCTGACTTCGTTCGGCAGGATCGTTCAGGTCCAGTGTTTGGTGGAATGTTTTCTGATCAACGTATGGCTGCCCCATGTCCAACCGGGCTGTCAGTTGGTTTTCGGCCAGATGAATCTGGTTGGTCAGGGCGGCGGCAGCCATCCTTTGAAACGGCGTCATTTGCCAGTGCATGGCTTCGTGTCGCACAACGATCGCGATTCGGCCGGATTCGGTCGGGTCCGCAACGAACACACCGGCTCCAGGTTTGCGGCGGATGACGCCGGCGGCTTCCAAAATGTTGTATGCCTTGTCCAGTGATGCCCGGCTGGTGGACAGCTTCTGAACCAGTTCCGCGACCGGTGGCAGTGCCGCGCCGACCGGCATTTCGCTGAGCAAACTGCGCAATTTCTTGGCCAAACGTTGAATTCGGCTGTTGGCGGCGGAGGTCTGCCTGAGCGGGGGTCTAAAATCATACTAGAACAATTATGCTAGAATGATATTGGCCGTGTCAAGCATTCGAAATCTCAAGGTATAGTCTGGCCCTACTGATTTATTGCAGATGCCTGGAGTCGACTTGCCATGCCGATTGCCGACCGTGAAAGCTACTTGGCCGATTTAACCGCTTTATTGCGCGAGCATTGGCCGAACAACAGGGCGGTCAACATTGTCTGCCATGGCCATAGTGTGCCGGCCGGCTATTTTGCCACGCCCATGGTTGATACGTTCAACGCTTATCCACACCTGCTGCATCAGTTGCTCAAAGCGCGATTTCCGTTTGCCGTGATGAACGTGATTGTCACTGCGATCGGTGGCGAGAATTCGGTTTCAGGTGCTGAGCGGTTTGACGAACAGGTGCTTTGTCATCGGCCGGATGTGTTGGTGATTGATTACGCCCTGAACGATCGCGGCGTTGGGCTGGAAGCAGCGGATAAGGCTTGGCGCCAGATGATCGAGGCTGCGTTAACAAAGGAGATCAGGCTCATTTTGTTGACCCCTACGCACGATCGGACACAGGCTGCTAGGGTTGATGCACAGGAACGCCAACCATTGCGCGATCATGCGGAGCAGGTTCGAAAGCTGGCTGACGAATACAACATCGGGCTGGTTGATAGCCAGTCCGCATACGACGCGTATTTGCAGACGGGTGGCAATCTCACGGACCTGCTTTCGTGGTCGAATCATCCAAATCGTCTGGGGCATGAACTGGTCGCAACAGAATTGCAGCGCTGGTTTCCACCTTATTCTTAGGGCGTATTCGCGGCGACATTATCACATCCGTATCTCCCCGTAACCTTGCTGAATACGACCGTTATCGGTCCGTGAATATCTCAGAAGGACGCTCGTATCGGTTTACCTGTCTCCTTCTTTTTGTTCAATCGGGTTTGCCTTCGCCCATTCCATATCGTTCATTTTGTCTCAGTGGCCATTGCAGGGCGGCTAAACGTTACAGACGGACCTGCAATAGCGAATCACGTCGGCCAAAGTTAAGTCGTTGAATGGCTGTGTCGAAGATTCCTGCGTGGCAAGTGTGATTTCAGGTTGCACTGACCAGGCTCTTGTTAGGGGCATAGCAGAAAAAATCACCGGTGCGTTGCCGGATGACACAGTTTTTTGGGCATACGCCTGTCCGCGTATGTCCGGTTTAAGGGGTTCAAGAGAAGGTTCTAACAACCAGGAGAGTGTGGAAATGACTTCACGTAACCGCAAACAACAAGGCTTCACGCTGGTCGAAATTCTGATCGTCGTGGTGATTCTCGGCATCCTTGCCGCGATCGTCATCCCGCAGTTCACGTCAGCCAGTGACACGGCAAAGTCGAACAGTCTGCTGACTCAGTTGCAGACGATTCGCAGCCAGTTCGAGCTGTATCGCGTACAGCACAACGATACTTATCCGACCGAAGCACAGCTTTGGACGAACCTGACCGACAAGACCGACGCTTCGGGTGACACCGATGGCGACGACAACTACGGTCCTTATCTGCAGAAGGCTCCGGTCAATCCGTTCGAAAGCAGTTCGACCGTTTCGGACGAAGCCGCAGCTGGTGTTGGCTGGGTTTATGATGAAGCCACCGGCGTTATCAAGGCTGCCGTCAACGTTGAAACGGCTCGTGCCGTCGGCCTGCTCGCTTCGGATGAAACTTCCAGCGGCGATGTTATCAGTTACGCCGAGGAAGAAGAGTAAATCAAAAATCCGTATGAATTCAGTCACCTCGGCCTAACGGCCGGGGTGATTTTTTTACCCTTGGGGAAGGGATCAACAACCATTTCTGGCATATGACCGTTGGAGGTGGAGAATGCGAAACTTGCTTTGCGGCGAAGCAGTTCGTACAGCCTTAAATCGACAGTCGGCAGGGTTCACACTAGTTGAGATTCTCGTGGTTGTCTTGGTGCTCGGCATTCTGGCGGCGCTGGTACTCCCGAGCTATTCCAATGCAACTTCAATGGCCAAGTCCAGTGCGCTGCGCGACGACCTGCGTCTGCTGCGGTCACAGATCGGTATGTATACCGCTCAGCATCGCGATGTCGCGCCGGGCTATCCTGGCGGGGATACGTCGGCCAGCCCGACACAAGCGGCATTTATAGGACAGTTGACCGGACACAGCGACGCGGCCGGCAACCTGTCTGACGCGGCGGATGCCGTATACAAGTACGGCCCATACCTGCATCGGATGCCCGCAAACCCGATCAATGACAGCATGGCCGTCCGGTTTGTCGCCGCCAATGCGATATTCCCTGATGAGCCTGAAGGCGAAGAAGGCTGGGTTTATCAGCCTTCAACCGGCCGAATTGCCGCGAACGTGGCGGGGGAAGACGTCGATGGCATTGCCTATTTCGACTATTAAGGCAGGCGTGGCGGGTTATCGCACCTTTCTTTGGTCTCATTCAGATCATCGCCCCACGTCATATTCAGTTGCCCTGCGATTTTACCGATCAGATTGATAGGTCAGGGCGCGTTCTGCGCGCCGTGGGAAGGTTTGGAGGATTTTATGGGAACGCTTCGCTACTTAAATGTCATGCTGACAGTCATTGCTGTCCTGCTCTCCCTGCAACTTTGGACGCAGTGGACGATGTCTCCTTCTGTTATCACTGAAGTCCACGCGGGAAATACATCCAGGGCGCAGCCATTTCCTAACGCCGCTAAGCAACGCAAGGATATGAAAGACTCGTTGGATAAGGCTGTCAGGCAATTGCAGGATTTGAACAAGCAGTTCCAGAGTGGCAAGGCTCGCGTCCACGTTGAAAACATCAGTGAGACCAAAGAGAGATAAAGGGATTCACGCCGCTATGCGTGATGGAAGGAGAAGGTTCGGTGTTTAAGCAACTGTTCAGTCGTGGCCGCAGCGCAATCGGGCTGGACATCGGTTCGCGCACGTTGCGAATGATCCAATTGGAGCCGACGACCGATGCGTGGCGTGTCGTTGCAGCGACCAGCCGCGTTTTGCCTTCCGACCTGCCGGACGAGGGGCCGCAGCGCAATGAAGCCATCAGTCAGGCGATTCGCCAGATAGTGGAAGATACACCTTTCAAGGGACGTAACGTCGTAAGCTGCCTGCCGTCATCGGCGGTGCACTATAAAAGCCTTCGTCTGCCGCGCATGCCGGCAGATGAGTTGGCCAACGCGGTTGCCTGGGAAGCGGCCGATCGACTGCATATCAGCGCCGACGACATGCAGATTCAGTTCTTTGACGCCGGTGAGGTACGGCAGGGCGATGAGGTCCGCGAGGAAGTCATTGTCATGGCGGCAACCAAGAAACATGTACAGGAACACGTAGACACCGTCGTTTCGGCAGGTCTGGAACCTGTTGCGGTGGAAGCCACGTCCAGCGCGCTGTCTCGTTGCTTCGGCCTGGCACACGCTCCGGAGGACGAAGTCGTCGTTGTCGTTGACATTGGCTTTAGCACATCCAAAGTGTTGATCGTCCGTAACGGACGCGTTTTGTTTTTCAAGAACATTGAGTTAGGCGGCCAGGCGATGGACCTGGCAGTCTCGAGCAAGATGGATCTTTCACTCGGCGATGCTGCGGATCTGCGGCACACCCTTGCCAATTCGGACGAGGCAGATAATGAGCGCCTGTTCGGTTCGTCGCGACGTGAAACCATTGAACTGGGCGTGTTCGACGCGACCCGTCCCATTCTGTCGGACATTGCCAAAGAAGTGCAGCTGTGCCTTCGTTATTACAGCGTTACATTCCGCGGCCGTCGGCCTGAGACGGCATTGCTTGTCGGCGGTGAAGCGTCCACCGTTCTGCATAACCCGGTGCTAAGCGAGGGCGCCGGAATTTCGCTGCAATTGGGAAATCCTTTTCATTCGATTGAAGGTGTTTCGGAAGCAAACTTCATGAAGCCCGGCAGCGCTGGCAGTGAATGGGCGGTAGCGACCGGTCTCTCGCTACGCAGCGATGCGAAGACATTACTCGACCGCCGGAACAAAGCGAAGCAGGAGGTTGCAGCATGATCAATGAGATCAACTTCCTGCCGGAATCTTTCCTGAAACGCCATCAGCGCAAGCGCCGCATCATGCGCGAAATCGGTCTCGTTGTCGTGGTTGTTATTTGCCTGTTTGTCTGGATCAGCGCGACAAGTAGTCGGGCGATCGGGTTGAAGAACTACGTCGAAGCCAAGACGCAGGAACTGGAAGCCGCAGAGGCGCAACTTGTCGAACTTTCCAGGCTCAAAAAACAGATGGCCGGCCTGAACCAGCAGATCGATCTTCATCGACGCTTGTCTCTGCCGGTTACACATACGTCTTTGCTGGCGGCAATCGGAGAATCAATGCCCGACGACATCGCCTTGACGCGTGTCGAAATGACGACGCCGACGCCAAAGCCGACGAACAAGCCCAAAAAGACTTCCAAGAGCAAGAAGAGTGTCAAGTCCAAGCGGGAACAGACCAAGGCGGAGCCCAAAGAGCCGCGCCTGATGAAGTTTGAAATGACAGGCTTGAGCCCATCTGACCTGATGGTTGCCAACTTTGTTGGTCGGCTTAGCGAGCACGTACTGTTTCATAACGTGAAGATGAAATACACACGTTCGACGCGCGTTGGCGAAGTGACTGCCAGAAAGTTCGGAATTGAATTGACGGTTGACCTGAATCAGCAATATATGCCGACCGAGCAGCAGGCGGGAGGGCTGGCCGATGCACGTTGAGAAGGATCAGATTTATACCGTTGTTGCGATCGTGGTGGTTATTTTGGTCGGACTTCTGGCTGGCTGGATGCCGCAGAACAAGAAGATTAACGAGCGCAAAGCGGAACTTGACCATCTGAAGTCAAAGTTATCCAAGCATGCATCGCAGGAAACAGACCTTGCGGTGGCCCTGCACAAGGTGCGCGATCTGGAAGAACGTATTGCCAGCCAACCTAAACGTGTACCAAGCCAGGGTGAACTGGCCGCACTGCTGAAGCAGGTCAGCACGCATCTTCAGTCTGAAGAAGTCAGGAACCAGACGATTCTGACACGAACAATGCAGCGCGGTGATGATTTCAATGTCATGCCGCTGCGATTGACGTTTCGGTGTGAATACAGGTCGATGTATTCGTTTTTGCGAGATCTGGAAGCCATGCCGCGGCTGATGCACGTCAGCCGTCTGGAGATTGAAACCGCCAGCGGTAAGTCCAAAGACAAGGACAGGGATCAATCCGTTGATCTGCTGGAAATCACCATGGATCTGAACACGTTCTTTGCCTCGGTGCCTGGAGGTGAGTCGTGAGCCCGAATATGGAAAAAGCCATCAAACAGCTCACCGCGGATAAGAAGAAGCTGTCCATTGTGGTTGTTCTCCTCGCGGTCATGTTGCTGCTTTGGGGGCGGCTGATTCTCAAGAAGGTTCCCAAGACCGCAACTGCCAAGCCGGCCAAAGTGACATCGGTCGAGCCCGATAAGAAACCCGAGGTCAAGGTAACGCCGAAATTAGACACGGAACACGTGGTTTATGTGGACCTTCCGACCAGCATGACGCGCGACCTGTTCGCGTTCGACCCGACGGGCTATCCCAAGTCAGTATCAGACGTTGATGACAGCGAGCGGAATCCGGAACGAAAGTCGGACTCCGATTCTTCCGATGTTGACGATACTGCGGATCGTATCAAGAAGGCTTTAAGAGGATTGACGTTGCAGACGACGATTCTCGGAGCCCGACCGCGAGCCGTCATTAATGGCCAGGTATTGTCACCCGGCGACACGATTGAGGGTCTGACAGTGCGTGAGGTACATGCCCGAGGGGTAGTCCTCGAACTGAACGGAAGACGATTCAAGCTTGAGATGTGACGCAACAGGCTTGAGGGAGTGGGGCTTAGAGGGCCCGAGGAGTGAGTGATGCATTGCACGTCAAGAGGGATGTCGATTGTCTTTTGCCTGATGATTGCCGGATTGCTTTCAGCGCAGCCGGTCGCTGCTCAGGAAGGCGATTCGGATTCGGGCAGTGGTGAATCTTCTAACCTGTTTGAAAACAGTGGCAGTAGCGACGATGCCAATGGCGATCAGACGGTCAAGATCAACGCCACAGGCATGATTGATCTGCATGTGAAGGACCTGGACATTACGCAGGTGCTTCAACTGTTGTCCATTCAGAGTCAGCGCAATATTGTCGCCAGCCGCAACGTGGCAGGCGCGATCTCTGCAGACCTTTACAGCGTTGATTTCTACGAAGCACTTGAAGCGGTCTTGAGCACCAACGGCTTTGGCTTCCGTGAGCGTGGCAACTTTATCTATGTGTACACGGCTGAAGAAATCCGCACCATGGAAGAGGCAGAACGCCGTCGCATCCATAAGGTGATTCGCCTGAATTATCTCAATGCGGCGGACGCTTCGACTTTTGTATCGCCTCTGCTTTCCTCTTCCGGCTCGATCGCGATCAACGCGGAAGTGAGTGCTGGCTTTGAGCCCACGATCGGTGACGGTGGTGCCAACAGTTTCGCCAGCAGTGACACACTGATCATTCGTGACTACGAAGAGAATATTGAACAGATCCAAGCCGTGCTTCTCGAATTGGACATCCGTCCAAGCCAGGTGCTTTTGGAAGCCACCGTGCTTAAGAGCGATCTGGACGAAGACAATGCGTGGGGTGTTGACTTGACCGTCATCGCCGACTTCGACTTTAGCGAAGTAGCCGGCGCGGCAGGCGGCCCGTTGGGCGCGATGCTTGCTGGCGCCATTACCGGCTCTGCCCAGGCGTTCGAGACCACTGTCGGTGATACCGGCACTCGATTCGGTTCACGTGTTGGTATTCTCACGGACGATGTGGCCGCGTTCATCAAGGCACTGGACGAAGTCGTTGATACGACCATTCTGTCGCATCCGAAGATTCTGGTGCTCAACCGCCAGCGTGCCGACCTTTTAATTGGTCAGCGGCTTGGTTACATCAGCTCGACCGCGACCGAAACGTCCACCACACAGACGGTTGAATTCCTTGACGTCGGTACACAACTGACCGTTCGTCCGTTCGTCTCCGATGACGGTTTTATCCGCCTTGAATTGCGCCCGAGTGTCTCGACTGGTACGACGTCCGTGCAGCAGGGCTTTGTGATTCCGGAAGAAGATACCCAGCGCCTCACAACCAACGTCATGGTGCGTACGGGTCAGACCGTAGTGCTCGGTGGTTTGTTCAAAGAAGAAACCGTGGTGACCCGCAAGCAGGTTCCTGTCCTGGGCGACATTCCGCTGGTTGGCGCCGCGTTCAAAGGTCACGACGACAACGTGAATCGCAGTGAAGTCATCTTTCTGTTGACGCCGACCGTTGTGAAGGACGAGTCACTTTACGCTGCCGGCGAACATGCCGCGGATCGGATGGACATGGCCAAGCTTGGCGCTCGCCAGGGTCTGTTGCCGTGGTCACGCACCAAGCTGACGACTGCTTACATGAACGAGGCCATGAAGGCTGCCCATGAAGGCGATCGCGAACGTGCTCTTTGGGCCGTCAATCTTGCCCTGCGGCTTAATCCGCGATTGATCCGCGCTCGTGAGATGAAGGAAAAGTTGATCGGCCATCGTGACTTCCACTTGCAGCGAAGCATCCTCAATGAGGCCGTGAATCATCACATCGAGAAGCAGCTTCTTGCACCGATGTCACAGACGCCGATCCAGGAGCAGGCCACGCCTGTCGAATCCGTTGAGGTTTCCGAACAGGTTCCGTCTGTAACGGATGTAACGTCTGAGCCATTTGATATCACGGTGATGCCTGCTGAGGCTGAGCAGGCCCAGGGTGAAAACAGCACCCCCGCTGAGCAGCAGGCCGCCGGCTCTGACGATCCGGAACAGTCTCAGGAAGCTGATCCTGCCAATTCCAACATTCTGGATGCGATCGACCAGTGGCTGCCCGCTGAGGACGATTCAGAAGCGTCTGATAACTCTGCCCCCCAGAGTACCGCTTCTGCGGATATTCCTGCTTCCGAATGAATTGACGTCCGTTTTCCGCCGATGACAGGTATGAGAAGGCCCGGCGCTCGTTGCGCCGTGGCTTGAGGGATATTGCAACGAGGACAGACGCAAATGATCATTAACTACCGACATCTGATTGCCACGCTGATCGGAAGCCTGTTGGTGCTCGCACTCAGTGCGTGCAGCGCGCAGAAGGGAAAGAATCACCAGGAGGCGGTGAACGCCGCCAATACGCGTTGGCTTTCTGCCCGGTCGCAACTTTATCTGCAGATGGCTAATCGCCAGTTTGAAACCGGCGATCTGGAGCAGGCGACGAAGTCGCTCAATGAAGCGTTCTCACAGGACCCGGACAACCCTCAACTGTACCTGCTCGCCGGTCGAATCGACCTGGAGCGTGGTCGGCTTGAGCGCAGTGTTCGCCAGTTCGAACTTGCGACGAAACTCGATCCGGAACTGGCTGAGGCTCATTACTACCAGGGCGTTGTGCTTCAGCGCTGGCGCGAGTTTGGTCGTGCTGACGCGGCATACACGCGTGCGTATGAAATTGAGCCGGACAACTCCGCGTATCTGCTTGCCAAGGCAGAGATGCTGGTCGCGGCGAGCCGTCCGGACGAAGCACTCAACCTGCTGCTTTCAAAAGCGTCATACTTCGATCAGAGCGCGGCGATTCGTTCCGCGATCGCTCACATTTACCTGATGCGCGGCGAGACCGCAAAGGCGATTGACTATTTGCGACAGGCGTCACTGATGCGCCCGGACGACATGCTCTTGGCAGAGGAGCTTTCCGAGGCACTGGCCAACTCCGGCCGACACGGCGACGCCATCGTCGAACTGGAGCGCATCTGCAGCGATCCATCATATTCAGAGCGAATCGATGTTATGCATCGACTTGCGCGCCAGTACATGGCCGCCGGTCTGACGCAGCAGGCCAAGCAGGTCTACATGCAGATTCGTCGCAAGGATTCGCGTGACGCCGAAGCATGGATTCGACTTTCTGAAATCGCATTGTCCGAAGCCGATCAGAGCGCCGCGTTGGCAGCCGCCATGCGTGCCATGTCGCTGTCGCCTGATCGTTACGAGTCTTACCTGCTGGCAGGGCTCGTGTGGCAGAACCGCAGGAATACCGAACAGGCATTGAAGCTGTTCGATCGAGCCGCGTCGTTGGCGCCTGGCCAGACCGAGCCGTTGATCATGCGTGGTATCACGCTTCAGCGTGCGGGTCGCAAAGATGCCGCGGCCAAGGCTTATGAGGAAGCTTTACGTCGTCAGCCCAATGATCAGCGGGCACAGGAACTGCTGAACAAGCTGATGGCAAGGGCGGAATAACCGTCATCGAAGAACGGGTCTGTCGGCCGCTTGAAAGAGCACACACCAGCCGGCTGGCCCGCGATGATAAGGAGGTGGACGGTGTTGTCAGCCAAGTGGTTGAGTTTCAGCGTCGGCACGATCAGTAGTGCACTGGTCGCGGCGCTATTGCTCTACGCACAGGGCTCCGGGCTGAACCTCCTGACCGGTGAAACACTCGACGTCCTCACGGTCGCCCTTTCGGTCGGCACGCTCGTCGGCCTGTCATTGGCGCTTTGGGTCAGCCGCTGGAACGTCGAAATCCGAAAGCTCGTCACTTACGCCGACGATCTGGGCCGTCTGGAAAAGTCAGATGTTTCGCCCTATCGCGCGCTGCCGGGCTTTTCTGATCTGCAACACACGATTGATCGCTCCGTTGGCTCACTGAGAAAACGTGTCGAGCAACTCACCACCGAGCGGCGCGAACTGGAAGTGCAGATGCGGCTTGCAGAAGCTGAGCGTCAGCACGCTGAAGCGATTCTCAACTCGATTCATGATGCCGTGGTTGTTACCGACGCCTTTAATGAAGTGTCGTTGGTTAATAAGGCCGCTTCCCGTGTGCTGGATTTTGATTTGGAGCGTGCCCTTCGTCGCCCGATTGAGCGCGTCGTCACCGATCCAACACTAGTGAAGCTGATCAAAGACACACGCGAAGGTGGTGACCGTACCACCCGTCGCCATGTGGAGCATCAGGTTGATTACGGGGCGCAAACCGCAACATACGACGTGACACTTTCCTGCGTCACACAAACCCACGCCAACACCAACCAGCCGGAGACGGCCGGGGTGGTAACCATTATGCGTGACGTGACGCGCGAGAAGGAAATCGCCGAGATGAAGAGCGATTTCGTATCGAACGTGTCACACGAATTGCGCACGCCGCTTTCCAGTATTAAGGCATACATGGAAATGCTGGTCGACGGCGAAGCCGAAGACGAGCAGACACGCTCCGAGTTCTACAACATTATCCAGGGCGAAACGAATCGCCTGCAACGGCTGATCGACAACATTCTGAACATCAGCCGCATCGAAGCCGGCGTGGTCAAGGTGCATCGTGAAAGCATCAAGTTGCCTGAACTGGTCAAGGAAGTGATCAACGTCATGCAGCCGCAGGCGCGCGCCAAGCAGATCGAACTGATTGAAAGGCCGTCGACTGCCAGCTTTGAAGTGTTTGCCGACAAGGACATGATTTATCAGAGCACGTTGAATCTGGTGAGCAACGCGATCAAATATACGCCGGCTGGCGGTCGTGTCACGGTCGCCATCAGTGTTGATGACCGTAATCGTCGGGTAAATGTATCCGTCACCGATACGGGTGTCGGCATTCCGAAACAGGACATTCCGTTCCTGTTCGACAAGTTCTACCGGGTGAACAACCACAAGAAGATCGCAAAGGGAACTGGTCTTGGATTGAACCTCGTGAAACACTTGATCGAAACTGTACATGGGGGACGGGTTCGCGTTCTAAGTGAGATTGGAAAGGGCAGCTCGTTTATTTACTCGCTGCCGCTCGCGGATCGCAAGGCCGTCTGAGGAGTTGATGATGAACAGAGACAAACCATTGATCTTGGTAGTCGATGACGAGACACACATCCTGCACGTCGTCAGTTTGAAGCTGGCCAAGTCGGGATACGAAGTCATCACCGCTGAGGATGGCGAAGAGGGACTGGAAGTGGCTTTGGAGCACAAGCCGGACTTGGTCATTACGGACTTTCAGATGCCGTTCATGACCGGGCTGGAACTGTGCGTGGCCCTGAAGGAACACGAAACTACGCAGGCCACTCCCGCGCTGATGCTCACCGCACGCGGGTTCAGCCTGTCAAACGACCAGATAGATCAGACCAATATTGCGGGGGTGCTCAGCAAGCCGTTCAGCCCGCGCGAAGTACTCGCGCGCGTGCAGGAACTGGTTGGAGCCGCACCGTCGTCGGAGGTTAGTAACGCTTCGTGAGTTCGAAACTGTCCCAATCTGATGCATCGATCGAATCCGGTCGATTGCAAGACCGCCTCACCTCGCTGGGTATCAGCCTTGCGAGCGCGTCTGAGGACGGCACGCTTCAGCTCCTCGGCGTTAAACGCCCGGTCGAGCAGATGCTGTGTGATTCTCCGGCGTTTAAGGCAGCGGTCCGACAGCATTGGATGGGCCTGCAGGAAATGTCCGGTCATGCGGTACAGATCTGTCCGGGCGTCTGGCTGGTGGCTCTGCCGTCACAACGTCGCCGTCGTTCCGGCAGCCGCCGATACGTCAACCAGGTGAACGTCGCCATGCTCCTGGGCGAAGAGCTGCTGACAAGCGAGCAGTTCGCGTTGTTGTGTGACCAGAATCAAGTCGATCTGCAGGCGACTTCGAAGCGCATCGTTGATTCGCTGTTTACAGAGCGAGAAATTCAGCGTCTGGCTGCGGTTGTGTCGTGGATGAAAAACGACACGGTGGAGGTCGATCGTCGTACGACCGAGTTGCATACCATGAGTCAGCAGCTGGCCGAGTCGTACGAAGAACTCAGCCTGCTGTACAAGCTGTCGAACAACATGACAGTCAATCAGCCACCGGTCAGCTTCCTGACCGAAGCATGCCAGGAACTGCAGCAGGTGGTCGGGTTACGTTGGATGGCATTACGGCTGTCTGATGAAGAGTCGGGCCTGAATGATCTGGCCGGCCAGATGTTTACCGCCGGCGATGTGCCGCGCGATGAGCGTGTGCTGCGACAGATCGGTCGGTTACTCATGCTCAACATGCCGGCCGGCGATCAGCCGATGATCGTTGACGACACCAGCCGATTGGATCTGCCACATGTGCCGCTGATTGCCAAGCACTTGTTGGTTGTTTCTTTGTCGCGCGAAGGCAAGCCGTTCGGCATTTTGTTCGGTGGCGACAAAGTGGATGGTTCGGCCATCAGTAGTGTCGACTCCAAGCTGTGTAGTTCGCTTGCATCGAGTATGTCCATCTTCCTGCAGAACATGATCTTCTTCGAAGATATGCAGGCGATGTTCATGGGAACGTTGCACGCGCTGACGAACTCGATCGACGCGAAAGACAGCTACACACATGGTCACTCCGAACGCGTTGCATTGATGGCGCGCATGCTGGCAGAGTCAGCCAACCTCAGCGATCAGACCATTGAACGCGTTTATGTCTCCGGCCTGCTGCATGACGTCGGCAAGATCGGTGTACCGGAATCCGTGCTGTGCAAACCCGGTCGTCTGACTGTTGAAGAGTTTGAAAAGATCAAGCAGCATCCGGAAATCGGGGCTCGTATTCTGCAGGACATCAAGCAGATGGAAGACCTGATTCCAGGTGTGCTCTATCACCATGAGCGTTGGGATGGCAGGGGCTATCCGTTCGGCCTGCCGGGCAAGGAAATTCCATTGTACGGCCGACTGATCGGCCTGTCGGATGCATTTGATGCCATGAGTACCAACCGCACGTATCGGGCGGCAATGACGCACGACCATGTGTTGGATGAGATTCGCCGTTGTGCCGGCACGCAGTTTGATCCGGAACTGGCGGATCTGTTTGTGAAGCTGGATTTTGAACCGTTCTTTGAACTGGTGGAGAAGCATCAGAAGTTTGACAAGAAGCCGGCCTGATTTTGCGGTCGGATGGGACTTGATTGGAAGAGGTACCGTTCGATGAAGCTGACATTTGATGATCATGACCAGATGTCGGTTGCAAACGTCAAGGGCGACCTGACAGGCGAGTACTCGGACTTGGTTCGTAAAGCCGCGCTGCAGCGTATGGAAGAGCAGCAAGTGCGTGATTTTGTGCTGAATCTCGAAGATACCGAGTTCATCGATTCGCAGGGGCTTGAAACGCTGCTCTGGCTGCAAGACACATGTGGCGAGCATCTGGGGCAGGTTCGTCTCGCGTGTGTAACCGAGGCGGTTCGGACAATTCTGGAGATGACGCGGTTGGCAGCGCGCTTCGACAGTCACGAAAACGTGGAAGCTGCCATGAAGAGTTTACGGTAAGAGCACGGGAACATGGGGTGGGGCATACCGTGACTATGTTTACGAAAGCAGATACAACTCGTTCATCTGATCAGCCGGCGCCGCCTAAGGCGGTTCGCATCGGCGATTTGTTACTTGAGCGAGGTCTGATTACTCAAGAGCAGATCGAACACGCGCTGTCTTACCAGCGCGATCGCGGCCATAAGAAGCTGCTCGGTGAGATTCTCGTTGAACTGAAGTACGTCACCGAAGAGCAGGTGATGGAAGAATTGGCACGCGCATATGACGTGCCGTTCGCTCGCATCACGCCGAAAGTGGCAGATCCGCGCATCATCGAAGTGCTTCCTCGCGAGTTTCTCGAGAAGCACAACGTGCTGCCGCTGTTTCACGTGCAGAACAAACTGACCATCGCGCTGCACGAGCCAACCAACGTTTTCCTGATTGAGGAAATCGGCCGGCTTACTGACAGCAGCGTGCAGGTTGTTGCCGCGACGATTAAGGACATTCAGGCGACGCTTCAGGCTCACCTGCCCAACTCCAACGTCTTCGTCATTGATGATCTTGTGGATGACGTTGATGAGGGGGATCTGACGCTTGTTGAGCAGCAGGTCACGGATCTGTCGAACCTTGAGGCCGCAGCGGGTGACTCGCCGGTGATCAAGCTGGTCAACTACGTCATCTTCAGCGCGGTTGAAGAAGGCGCCAGTGACATTCATATTGAGCCGGATGAAAAGAACCTGCGCGTCCGTTTCCGTCAGGACGGCACGCTGTTCGAGAAGATGAAGCCGCCGTTTCAGATGGCGCCGGCCATCGCCAGCCGTATCAAGATTATGGCCGGCCTGGATATCTCCGAACGGCGCATCCCGCAGGACGGCGGTATCACCGTCATGCTTGGTAAACAAGCGGTCGACCTGCGTGTGTCGACCATGCCGGGCAAGTTCGGCGAAAAGGTCGTCATTCGAATCATTGATAAGTCCGGCATGAGCGGCGGGCTCGAGCAATGCGGCTTCAGCTTCGAAATGTTACAGAAGCTCCGCCACGTTATTCATCAACCCAACGGCATTATTCTGATCACCGGCCCGACCGGTTCGGGTAAGTCGACCACGCTGTACGGCATGCTCAATGAGCTGAACGAGGACTCGGTCAATATCTCAACCGTGGAAGACCCGGTCGAAAACAATGTGCCGGGCATTAATCAGTTCCAGACCAACGACAAGGCCGGCTTCACGTTTGCCAAGGCGCTTCGTTCACTGTTGCGACAGGATCCGGACATTGTGATGGTCGGTGAAATCCGCGATCAGGAAACCGGCAAGATCGCCGTGCAGGCCGCGTTGACTGGCCACGTTGTGCTTTCGACGTTGCACACCAATGACGCGCCCAGCGCGGTGACGCGTTTGTTCAACATCGGCGTTGAGCCTTACCTTGTCGCCGCTTCTATTCGTGGTGTACTCGCGCAGCGTCTGCTGCGTCGTATCTGTCAACGCTGCAAGGAGCCCGTTGAAGTCAGTTCGAAGATTCGAAAGTCAATGGACGAACTGGCTGGCGGCGATTGCGGGATTGACACGTTCTACCACGGCGTAGGCTGTCCGAAATGTAAGGACCGCGGCATGTCCGGACGTGTGGGCGTCTTTGAGTTGTTCGTCCCCGATGATGAGGCGCTCGACGCCGTCAGTCGCGGTGTTGGTTTGCAGGAACTCAAACGAATGGCCCTCGCATCCGGCTACACAACGCTGGCCCAGGATGGATTGGAGAAGGTACGAGCCGGCGTGACAACTCCCGAAGAGTTGCTCCGCGCCGTGGCGATGACCTGATTAGACCGAAAGAAACCCTAGCGAGAACGAAAAATGGCTCGTTTTATATACCAGGCAAGAGATTCGCGCGGCGAGTTGGCGACCGGCGTCGTCAACGCGGATGACATCGACCACGCCGGGCAGTTGTTGCGCGCGGACGGCAAATTCGTCGTCAAGCTGACGGCTGCCAAGCAGACAGAAGCGGCTGCGGAAGCTGTTAGCGTGTCTGACCGCGCAAAGAAAGTAAAACGCAGGGAAGTGATTTTCTTTGCTCATCAGATGGCCGTCATGATCGAGACCGGTGTGCCGCTGTCCGATGCGCTGGAGTGCGCTGGTGAACAAACCGGCAATCCGAATTTTAAGGCTGTTCTCAAAGATGTCACCGCAACCGTTCAGGCCGGTGGCGAGTTCTCCGCGGCGTTGAAGAAATATCCGAAGGTCTTTCCGCCCGTTATGACCAGTCTGCTGCGTGCCAGTGAAATGAGCGGCACCATGGCCTCCATGATGGAGCGCATCAGTCAGTATATGACCAAGGAACAGCAGACCATCCGCCAGGCACGCGGTGCAATGATGTACCCGATGTTCATGTGCGTCATGGCGATCGGCGTGACGATCTTCCTGCTGACATTCGTATTGCCTCGGTTCGCCGGTATCTACGAATCGCGCAAGGCGGTCCTGCCTGCACCAACACGTCTGTTGTTGGGAATTTCCGGCTTCATGGTGGAATACTGGTACACCTGGGTCGGCGGAATCATCGCGCTTTTCCTGTTGTATTTCTTTGGGCGAAAGACCGGGCCGGGCCGGCGCTTCCTGGACAAGATGAAACTTTCGCTGCCGCTGGTTGGTGGGCTGTACACGCAGCTCTACATCACCCGCGCTGCCAGCACCATGGGCACCATGATCAATGCCGGTGTATCCATGCTCGATATGATCAACATCGTTCGCAAGGTGACGGTTAACGTCTACTATGAAGAACTCTGGGACGAGATCGACATGCAACTCCGGCAGGGTGCCCAATTGTCCGATCCAATGTTCCGGTCAAAACTGATACCACGTTCTATTGCCCAAATGGTCTACAGCGGTGAAAAGTCCGGCCAGCTTGGCAAGGTCATGAACCGCGTTGCCGCATTTACCGAGGCGGAGTTCGATCAGACGGTCAAGAACACGACCGCCATGATCGAGCCGATTATGGTTGCGGTCATGGGTACGATCATCGGTTTCGTGGCGATCAGTATGTTGCTGCCGATCTTCAGCGTCAGCCGCGTTGTGGCTGGTTGATCGGACTTATCTACACCACACCACGCTTACGGTAACTGGCCGGCGCGATGCCGACTTCCTTGGTGAACACGCGCGAAAAGTAGTAGCGATTGGGAAAGCCTGTTTGCTCCGCGATCTGCTCAATCGAATCATCCGTAAACAGAAGCATCTGTGCCGACGCTGCAATTCGTCGCTGCCGCACGTACTGCGCTGGCGTGGTGCCGACGCACTTTGAAAACTGCCGAATAAAATGATCTTCGCTGTAGCAGCACATCTCAGCGAGCGTGGCGTTGCTCAGCGCTTCATGCAGGTGTGCATCAATATGTTCAATGGCCGGCAACACGGGGCTTCTGTCCTTCAACAGTTGACTGAGCAGTTTACGTTTCCCCTCGCTTAACTGTGCGACGGCGGTCGCCATGGCCTCGTAAACCAGCGCCTTTATCTGGCACTGCATCACGATTCGATTGCCAATTCCCTTGTCGAACTGTTCCACCAGCGTTCGGGCAGTGGTGACCATGCCTTGGCTGTTGTTGCAGCCGATTGGCTGATCGAACACATCGCGGACGACACCCGCCATGGGGCCCATGATGTCGAAGTGGATAAAGAAGTGGCGGACCGGTCGGGTGTTGAAGCAGCTGAATCGACACCACGCGGGAATCAGGTGGACGACATTGGGTTTGAGCGGGTACTCGCTGTCAGGCAGAATGGCTTTGGCGCCTGAGCGGAAATTGATATAAAGCCGCCAGAACGAATCGCACACGTCAGTTGAATTCCAATGGGTGCCAATCGTCGTTGACGTCGCAGTTAAAATGCGAATATACCATTCGTCAGCGATCGAATGATAGTCGGATCCAAGCTGTGTATATCTGCCCATCACGGAATATGATACATAATTGCAGAAATTAGGCATGGGCGGGAGGGTGTCAGCGGTCTAGGCTTTTATGTCTTTGGGACCTGAACAGAATTAGGAGATTGGCCCCATGAGCCAGACCGACACCGTTACCGTTGCTGACATTGAAGTAGACGCAGCCACGCTGAACCCCGAAGAAGCCGCAAAGATCTACAAGGAGCACGGGGCTCTGGTCGTTCGCGGCCTGATGCGGCCGTACGTGGATGAGATGCGCGAGCAACTCGAGACAGCCGCTCGCCAGGCCATCAAGTTATACGATCAGGGACAGGTGACGGACGTTCCGGACATCGGCAAGCGCACTGCGGACGGAACCCTCTGGCTGCCCGCACCGGAGAACTTCCATCGGGACTGGCAGATCATGGTGCTTGGCTGCCATTACAACACCAGCGCCGCGCTGCTTCGTTCCGCGTTTGAGCCCAAGACAATCAGCCTGATGACCGCGATCTTCGGTCCCAATGTCGAGATATACGGTAGCGGCCAGTGCCTGTACAAGGAGCCGGTCGGCGGCCATCCCAAGGAACTACATCAGGACGCGGCCTATTTTGAGCATCGCTACGAAGGCCCGGCCGGCATGCTCAACTATGCCGTGGACACCACAGTCGAGAAGGGGGCACTGCACGTGGTGCCCGGCTCACACAAGCTTGGCGTACTTGAACACGTCGATACATTTTCGCACCTAGGCTTGGACAAGAATCAATGGACCTGGGAGCAGGCGCTGCCCATCGAAGGCAAGGCCGGCGACTCGATCTTTTTCCATGTCAATACGATTCACGGCTCAAAGCCGAACACGACTGATTCGTCGCGCCCGGTATTCATTCACCGATACCGCCGCTCAGATGATTACATCGTGATCAACGGCCCGACGGTGAAGGATCGTAAGCTCAGTGAGAAGCAGAAGGACAAAGCCAGGAAGGAAAACCAGTACGGCCTGATGGCCGCTGGTTTCAGACCGCTCGATATGGAGCGTGTTGAGAATAATGACTAGCTTCGTCTGGATGACGTGCCGCTTGGCGTCTTTTATGCGGCAGCTGAAGTCGCGTTAATCGCCGCGAGTTTGTTGATGCCGTTGTACGCAGCGATCTTATATGCCTCAGCCAGTGTCGGGTAGTTGAACACATTGGTCTCGAAGAATTCAACCGTACCACCCAGTGCCATAACAGCCTGGCCGATGTGAATTAACTCGGTTGATTGTGTACCAATCGCGTGTACACCAAGAATCGTACGTTCTCGCTGGTGAATCAGCAGTTTGAGCATCCCAATGTCGTCACCGAGCAACTGGCCGCGTGTGACTTCACTGTAAAGCGCAATGCCGGCTTCGTACGGAATACCTTCGTCCGTCAGTTGCTGCTCGGTCTTGCCGACCATGGAGATTTCCGGAACGGTGTAGATACCGAACGGGAACAGTTCCGGCAGGCTGTGGCACTTGACGCCGAACGCATGGCATGCCGCCATACGGCCTTGTTCCATGCTGGTCGAGGCAAGTGCCGGGAAGCCGATCACATCGCCGACTGCATAGATGTGTTCCATGTTGGTCTGGTAGTTCTCATTGACCTTGAGCCGTTCACGATCGTCATATTCGATGCCGACGTTTTCCAGCGCCATCGAGCCGCAGACACCCTGGCGTCCGACTGCGTAGAGCAATGTCTGCGCTGTCAGTCGCTTGCCGCTCTCCAGTGTGGCGGTGACGGTCTGTTCGCGAGTCTGTTCGTCATGGTCGATTTGAATGCCGTCGACTTTTTCACCCATGCGCAGCGTCACTCCGCTTCGGCGCATGTGATATTGCAATGACTCCGAAATCTCTTGATCCAGAAAGCCCAGAACATGGTTGCGGCCCTCGACGAGCGTCACACGGCAGCCGAGCGTGGACATGATGCAGGCATATTCCGTGCCGATCACGCCGCCACCAACAACGATCATGCTTTTGGGAATGCGATCCAGCTTCAGAATGCCGTCCGAACAGAAGACAACCTGATCCACGAACGGGACATGGTCCGGGCGAGCCGGCTTGGTGCCCACGCCGAGGATGAACTTGTCGGCGGTGATCATTTCCGACTCTTCCGGCCGCTCAACGACCAGCAGGTTCGGCCCTTCGAAATGGGCTTTGCCCCAGATCAGGTCGATGCTGTTTCGGTCGAATGCGTCGAGAATATTGTTCCACTCGTTCCGGATGACCTGCTGGCTGACGGACACCAGGTCGGAGATCGTGATGTTTTTCTTGGGGCGATTGTTTCGGCCGTATAAGGACTTCTTGGTGGCCCCGGTCAGGACAACAACTGCTTCGCGCAGGGCTTTGGAAGGGATGGTGCCTGTATTGACGGCAACACCACCAACCACGTTGGCTTTCTCCACGACACACACACGCTTGCCAAGTTTGGCGGCCTGTACCGCCGCCTTCTGGCCTGCCGGGCCGGACCCGATGACTGCGAGGTCATAATGTCTCATGCCGATCGTCCTCCTGGGGCTTCCCGGGGTGCCCGGGTGTTCCGGGGTGTTCCGGGGGCATCCGCGCCAACGGGCGCTATCTAGAAGATCGTCTGTTTCGGTCGTAGGGGTTAGTCGGATTGGCCCAACTACCTGTAGTTCAAGGAATAACTATTCGGGACCTTCTGAATATGCGGCCTTCTGTTTGCATTTTGATCGGGTATGTCCGGAAATCTTCGTGGTCCCGAGCAATAACGCGTTTATAATTGCGGTCACAGCATGACTGAAGGGAACCGCGTCGGCAGGGAAGCGGCGACGGTGAAAGACGTACTCATAGATGGGTCCATGGACGGTCATCATGATCAGGGTGTTCTCAACTTCCACTGACTTTTCCGTTAACCCCTACTTACACGCATGACGAACGAAGTTCCGGTTATCGATCCGCGCCTTCATCAGGCTCAAGACAGTGCGCTGTTCACTGGCAGTGAGCTGATTGTCAAAGGTGCGCTCGAGACGCCGGGCGGGGTCCAGTTGTTTACCGGTTGTCCGGCCGGAACGGTCGCAGGTGTGTTTGATGTGTTAAGAGGCATGACACCGCTGCTTGAGTCTCACGGCACCGTTGCCCGAGTCGCAGCGAATGAATCCCTTGCCGTGGGCATGGCGGCTGGCCTGCAGTTGCCGCGCGGGCGTGCACTGTTGGCGTTCAATACCGCCGGCCTCCAGAAAGCGGCCGATGCCCTGACGACTGCGAATGTCTCAGCCGTACGTGGGCCGAGCTCGCGCGGAGCACCTGGCGGCGGGGCCGTGGTGGTGGTCGGCGAAGATGCGTGGAGCCAGTCGACCCAGTCCGCTGCCGATGCTCGGTTCCTCGCGGAACATATTCAACTGCCGTTAATTGAGCCGGCCGACCCATCAGAGTTAAAAGACTGGATTGCCAAGGCGTTCCAGATCGGTTCAGCCGGTCAACTGTTTGTCGGATTCCTAGTCGATTCATTGCTCAGTGCCGGTGGTGGGACGGTGCAGTGTCGACAAAACCAGTATCCGACACTGACGAATCAGAAGAAGGCGAATCTCCGCTATCACCGTGACATTGAGCCCGCATTGGATCATGCGATTCTACTACCGCCGCGCACCGCTCAGCGCGAAGAGGGCATGACGCGCCGATTGGAAGCCATCAAGCGAACAGCCACATCAGTGGGCGTTAATCAGATCATTCATGGGCCACATCGCGGGGAAACGGTCCCGCTCGGCTTTGTGGCTGCCGGTAGCGCGTATGCGAGCTTGGCAGCAGCGCTCTCGGAGATGGGGCTTTTCGGCCGGATTCCGATTCTCAAGCTCGGCATGACTTGGCCGGTTGATGAGCAACTGGTTAAGGAGTTTGCCGGACAGTGTCATCAGATCGTGGTCATTGAACAGCGCAGAAGCTTTGTCGAGCGGCAGATTCGCCAGATTGTTGACGAACTGAAACAGGCCGGCGAACTGACCACCACCGTCTTTGGCAAGCAATTCCCGAGTGATTTGCCCGGTGTGCCTGAAACCTCGGGTCTGAATCCATCGATTCTGATCGAAAGATTGGTTCCACTGGTGCGCAATCATTCCTCATTGCCGATTGAGTTGACCAATGGTCGGCTGACAGCCGAACTCGATCTGATTCAGGAAACCGGAGCCCGTGCGATCCGTGCGGCTGAACGAACCCCCACCTTCTGTGCCGGCTGCCCTCATCGCGATTCGTCCAGTGTGCTGCTGGAACTGCGGCAGGATTTGACAGATCACGAATACATGCTGCGCAACCACAAGCGCAAGCCGGTAGAAGTGCTGTTCCACGGCGATGCAGGCTGTATTAGTTTGCTGGGTTTTGATCCAAATCGCCCGTTAATGCACAGTTACACCGGCATGGGGCTCGGCGGCGCGGCCGGGAGCGGCGCGGGTGAGTTCATCGAAAACAAACAGGTCGCCTTTATGGGGGACGGTACTTTCTTCGGGACCGGCCAGCAGGCGATTCGTCAGTCCATCGCATCAGGCGATGACATCACTTACATCATTCTGGACAACCACACGGCCGCCATGTCCGGCCAGCACAAGCACCTTGGCGATGAACGCGACCTGATGGGCCACAAAGCCATTGCCCAACAAGTGGAGCGCACCATCGAAGGCATGCTGCCACGCAAGATGGTTCGCGACGTGCGCCTGGTCCGCATCAATCCGTCGGACCGAAAGCGGTATCGCAAGCTGTTGGAAGAATCCATTCTTGACGATGGTGTCAAGATCATCGTTGCGGATAAGGAATGTGCGGTCACGCGCCTGCGCGGAAAAGAATCGACCGCACAGACAACCGATCTGGCCAACGGGCCGATTCGTCAGACGCATATGAATATCGCCACCGATGTGTGCGACATGTGTCACGAATGCACGACCAAGACCGGCTGTCCCGGCCTGACGCTTCAGCCAACCGATCATGGCCCGAAAGTACAGACGGATCTGAGCGTGTGTATTGATGACCGCGCGTGCCAGCGACTAAACGCGTGTCCGGCGTTTGAACAGGTAACGGTCATTCGTTCCGCATCTGTCGAACAGCGTCTCATGATCGGCGACCTGCCGACCCCGCCGCGCCCGGTTCACGCGGATCACGACATTTGGCGATGCGTGGTTGCCGGCATTGGCGGAATGGGGGTGAATAAAACCACAGCGGTTCTTGCTGCGGCCGGCCAGCAGATGGGCTACGACGTTCAGTACGTGGCCCACCGTGGCATCGCGGTCCGAACCGGGAGCGTGATCGGCCAGGCAGTATTTACACGCCGATCGAATCAGCGATTCGCCACACCGTTGACGCCATATGGCAAGGCAAATCTGCTTGTCGGGCTTGATTTGCTCGAAACCGCACGTTTGTTTGATGCCTCGCTGCCGTATCGAAGCGCGTCAGCAAACTGGACGTCGGCGGTGGTGAACGACCACCTGACACCAACGTCACAGCAATTGGTCGGACAGGAAGCGTATGATCCTGCTGCACTTCGCGACGTGGCAGCCCGCGTTTTACCCAACGAACGGCGGTGGATGCAGAATGTGACAGAGACCACCGAACGATGGCTCGGCTCAGCCCAGTACTCCAACATGGTTATGCTGGGTGTGGCGTATCAGCAAGGGCTGCTGCCGTTGACACTTGAGGCGATCGAACACGCAATCTGGTCCGTGTTCGAACGTGACGCGGCGGTGAACTTAAAGGCTTTGGCACTTGGCCGCATTATGGTCGCCCGTCCCCGTCAGGTTGCGGTGCCGACACAGCCGGACGCCAAGTCGCCGGTCCAGACGCTGCATTACAAAGCGAAGCTGCTTCGCGACTACGGCCGGCCGGGTACCTCCTTGTCTGAAAAAGCGCGCGAGAAACTGTCGCGCCAGTATCGACGTCTGATCGCAAGGTTCTATCACGAAGCCGGCGATATGGATGCACACGATTCACTATTGAAACTGGTCGCGATTGTCGCTTACGACTGTGTGATCTGGGGTGGATTTGAGTATGCACGCAAGTATGTTGACCTGCTACTGAGTGTTCGTGAGAAGGACAGCGCCGCGCAGAACTTCGCGCTGACGCGTGCGGCCGCGCGCAGCCTGGCGAACACGATGCTGGTCAAAGATGAAGTATATGTGGCGGCGCTGCTGACTTCGCCGCGAAAATATGAAGCGGATAAGCAGCGATTCAGAATCAACACGCGAGCTGGCGACCGATTGCAGTATCGCCATTACACCCGTCCGCAGATTGAGCTGTTCGGCAAGAAACTGACATGGGAAGGTACGCTCGGAGACTGGCAGCTGCGCCTGATTGCTCGGTGCGGCATGGTACGTTGGCTGGTGCCGGGTTACCACCGGCGCGAGTTTAAATTCCGCAATTGGTATGAGCGCCTGGTGAAGCGCCTGGACTGGCTGCCGGACAACGGCACACGCGACTACCAGCGATGGCTTGCGATCCTCAGCACGCCGCAGCGTGTCAGCGGGTTCCGTGAAGTACGATATCCGCGCATGGCCGCAGCCCAGCGCCTTGCTGAAGAATGGCTCGTGACCGATCCGCAGCTCTTCGAGCCGCCTGCAACCACGGGAGACACGGAGCCGACGGACAACGAAACTTCGGGCACCGGCCGTACGGTGCATCTGGACGTCATGGCATCGGCCTGAATCACGCGAGGTTTGTTTCTACGGACCACTCACTCAACAGATCAATAATTCTTCTCAAATATTTGCGTTCATTCGCGTCCATTTGCGGCTAATTATTAACACAGGACGCTTCCAGCGTTCCTGCGGACCGACTCGCCTTGCCAAATTCCCGGCGATCCCTAAATTACAGAGTTGGTGGACCGGCTGATACCGCCTTTTCATGTCGGCCTTCGTATTGGTTGGGATATATTTCAGTTCTTGGTTTAAGTGAGCTTGGAAGGAGCGCCTCACATGACGCAGGCCAGCACCGACGTAACGACCGTACCGGTTGATTCAAATTTTGCATCGCAGTCGCACTGCAACGCCGAGCAGTATGAACAGATGTACAAGCGGTCCATCGAGGATCCGGATGGATTCTGGAGCGAGATCGCGGAACAGTTCCATTGGGAAAAGAAGTGGGACACGGTCCGGGACTTTACCTTCAACGACAACGTGGACATCAAGTGGTTCGTCAACGGCAAGACGAACATCTGCTACAACAGCCTCGACCGCCATCTGGACAAGCGGGGTGACCAGACTGCCATTCTCTGGGAAGGCAACGAGCCCGGTGAAGACAGCACGTTGACTTATAAACAACTGCACGAGGAAGTGTGCAAGTTTGCCAACGTGCTTAAGAATCTGGGCGTGCAGAAGGGCGACCGTGTCTGCCTGTACATTCAGATGATCCCGCAGGCAGCAGTGGCGATGCTGGCATGTGCTCGTATCGGCGCGGTCCACTCGGTTGTCTTCGGCGCGTTCAGCGCCGATGCTTTAAGGGATCGCGTGAATGATTCGAGCTGCAAGATAATCATCACACAGGACACCGCGCTGCGTGGTCCGAAGAATGACATTCCGATGAAGGCCAACGCGGACGCGGCTGCAGCGTCGTGCCCGAGCGTAGAGCACATCGTGGTTGTAAAGCGCACCGGCAATGATGTGTCGATGCAAAGCGATCGCGACATCTGGTATCACGAAGCCCTGGCGGAAGCATCTGCTGATTGCCCCGTCGAATGGGTGGATGCGGAAGACCCGCTGTTCATCCTCTATACGTCCGGCTCAACCGGCAAGCCCAAGGGTGTGTTACATACGACCGGTGGTTACATGATCTGGACTGCCACCACCTTTAAATACACCTTTGATTACCACGACGGCGACATCTGGTGGTGCACCGCTGACGTCGGCTGGATTACCGGCCACAGTTACATTGCCTATGGCCCGATGCTTAACGGTGCGACACAGGTGATGTTCGAAGGTGTGCCGACCTATCCGGACTCAGGTCGGTTCTGGGATGTATGCGATAAGTACAAAGTGACGCAGTTCTATACGGCGCCGACCGCGATTCGCGCCCTGATTCGCGCGGGTGACGAGTTAGTGACATCGCGCGATCTGTCGAGCCTGAAGGTGCTTGGCACGGTTGGTGAGCCGATTAATCCTGATGTGTGGCATTGGTACCGCAATCTCGTCGGCCACGGGAAGACACCGGTCGTGGATACCTGGTGGCAGACGGAAACGGGCGGCCACATGCTGACCGCATTGCCTGGTGCTCATACGCTTAAGCCCGGCAGCGCTTCGCGTCCGTTCTTTGGTGTTGAGCCGATCATTCTCGATGACAACGGCAATGAAGTTCCGCAGGGTGAGTCCGGCAAGCTGTGCATTAAGTCAGCCTGGCCGGGCATTATGCGTACCACCTACGGTGATCACCAGCGATTTATTGATACCTACTTCAGTGCTTACAAGGGGTATTACTTTACCGGTGACGGTGCGCGTCAGGACGCCGATGGCGACTACTGGTTGCTTGGCCGAGTGGACGATGTGATTAATGTGTCCGGCCACCGCATGGGTACGGCGGAAGTGGAGTCCGCGCTTGTCTCGCACAATGACGTGGCTGAAGCGGCTGTCGTCGGCTTCCCGCATGATATCAAGGGGCAGGGCATCTATGCCTATGTCACGCTTAAGGCGGGTATTGAAGGAACGGATGATCTTCGCAAGGAACTGGTCAAGCACGTTCGCACGGAGATCGGCCCGATTGCTTCACCTGATGTGATTCAATGGGCGCCGGGCCTGCCCAAGACGCGCTCCGGCAAGATCATGCGCCGTATCCTGCGCAAGATTGCCGAGGGCGAGCCGGACAAGGTTGGTGACATTTCCACGCTGGCTGATCCGAGTGTGGTTGAAGATCTGATCAAGAACAAACCTGCGTCGTAATTCGACGAGTTCGAGTAAAACAAAATCCCTGGCGCATCGACTGATGTGCCAGGGATTTTTTATCTATGTTGTAAAGCCGAGGTCAATGGTCGCGGCTTTAAACGATCACTCCGGTAGCAACTTGGCCAAGCCGTCGTGTGGCCGGGCAATCACATGTGCCGCTACCAGTTTCCCGACGCGCTGTGCAGCCTCTGCTCCTGCATCGATTGCCGCTTTGACCGATGCGACATCACCACGGATGAATACGGTCACGTGCGCTCCCCCAATTTTTTCCTTGCCGACGACCTGCACATTGGCCGCTTTGAGCATGGCGTCTGCGCCTTCGATCACGCCGGTCAGTCCTTGTGTTTCAAGAATACCTACCGCTTCCATATTCGGTCCTTTCTTATGTTCCTTTGGCAGTACCTGCAGGTTGCCTTCCGTAATCGAGCTGTATTCCTGCGGCGTGTCGACCAAAGGCACATTGGAATTTTCTGCAAAGTTCAAACGAAGCGCTGTCGCACAGGTACTACCCATGCGTGCGACGACTGTTTCCGCCATGGTAATCGCCTGCTGACAACTGCCCGCGTCGCCAACAAATTTGATTAGTGACTGATTACCGCCATCCGCTTCAATGCCGACCAGCCGCAGCACGGCGCTTTTGCTGATTTCATCAGCAATGACCATCGCCGGCGCCAGGCCGACGACTTCGACAGTTGCCAGATTGAGCGATTGCGTAGCCACGCTTAATTCTGTCCGAGTTGCGACATCACTCTGGCAACGATTTCTCGTACGGCGTTTTCATCGATGCCCTGGATGTCACATCCGCCCGCGGGCGGAGACACCAAGCCATGCTCGGAGATCAGGCATTGAATGGTACGCGTGATGCGTTCGATGTTCAGCTGGCTTGCGGCCGACTGATGCTGACGCCCACGACCCATGTTAAAGCCGCGTACGGTCATACCCGCGCGGAAGCCTTCCGGGAAGTCGCTGCCGAGCAGCATGACTTCGATCAAGTCGAGCATCTGGTACTGAATCTTTTTAGCTTCCTCGATGCGCCCCTCAAGGAACAGGTTGTACAGCTTCATGATCATTTCCGGAACCACGCCGGACGTGGCGATGGTGCCGCCGTCGCCGCCCATGATCAAAGAGGGAAGCAGAATTTCCTCGCAGCCCAGCAGGAACGAGAAGTCGGGACGCAGTGGGCGAATCTTGTTGATCGTGTTCAGGAATCGCGGCAGGTCGCGCGCCGAGTCCTTGGTGCCGATGACGCGTGGATGCTGGCTTAACGAGACGAGCGTGTCAACCGCAATCTCATTGGAGAACTGCGGAATGTTGTACAGCAACAGATCAAGGCGAGAACGCTCCGCCACTTCTTCGAAGTAGGCCTTGATGCTGTCCTGGCTCATCTTGTAGTAGTACGGCGCAATCAGCGCGCCGGCTCGGGCGCCGAGGTCGGCATAGTAGTTGAGCGTATCCACCGTCAGGTCGATATGCGCTTCATATGCACCGGCCATCACCGGCACGCTGCGCCCGGCCTTCTGCGCCCGTTCGCAATTGATCTCAATCACGCGCCGGCGTTCTTCATAAGTCAGACGCGTGAACTCACCGGTTGATCCGTTGGGATACAGCCCGCTGATGCCGCGCTCGATCAGAAAGTCGACAATGCGGCGAAGCTCGTCTTCATTCACCGCGCCGTTGTGATCAAACGGAACCATATGGGGACAGAAAATCCCCTTGACCTTGTCAGCCATCGTGTGCTTCCTTCTCCAAAGAGCAACAGACGGGCATTGTAACGTGGTTTGAAGGGCCTGTGCACAGGCCGATAAATAGGGGGAATTTCACGAATTGATCGCGGCGCCGAGGAATTTGCGTAAGGCGTTAACGCAGTTTTCGTCAAGTTGATGGGGGGTCATCTCGGTAATGATTTCCATTGCCTTCTGCGGCGACATTCCCTTGCGGTAGTGCCGATCCTGTGTCAGGGCATGGAAGATGTCAGCCACGGCGAGAATTCTTGCCTTAAGCGGCAACTGGTCGCCGGTCAGCCCATCGGGATAGCCGGTGCCATCGAGCTTCTCATGGTGGGCGGCTGAGATGACGTCCATGTCTTCATAGTCGTCAATGAATTCGATGCGCGACAGAATGTTACGGCTGTGTTCTGCGTGCTTCTTCATTTCCTCGAATTCATCGGGATCAAGCTTGCCGGGCTTGCGAAGGATCGCCTCGGGCGTGCCGATCTTGCCGATGTCGTGCACCAGTCCGGCAATGCGCAGCCAGTCCAGTTCCGCGTAATCGAGCCCGAGGTTGTAGCCGATGCCTTGTGCGAGGTTGGCAACGTTGATCGAGTGTTCCTGCGTGCCCGGATCGCGCGCGTCCAGCGCGGCGCTCAGTGCGGTCACAAAACTGATGAACTGCCGTTTCTGCGCTTCGTACAGGTATGCGTTTTCCAGGCTGATTGCGACCTGTACGGCGATTGCTTCAATCAGTTCGACGTCGTCGTCGTCGAAGTAGCCCACGCGACTGTCCATTACCTGCAACACGCCGGCGCAGGTTTCCGGCCGATGGCCGACCGGGACGATCATCATGGATCGCGGTACGTAGCCGGTTGTCTTTGCAACGTTGCTGGCGAACCGTTTGTCGGTTGCGGTGTCCGCAATGGCCATCGACTGTTGTGTCTGGAAAACGTGACCTGCCAGCCCCTGATCGTCAGGGATTCGCAGCTCGGTCTTGCGACCTTCCATGCCCTGGGCAACCTTTGCCCAAAGCTGGTGATTTTCTTCGTCATGAATGAACAGGGTGGAGCGGTCTGCTTCGAATGCGGCGGTCACCTGCCGCATGATTTGTTCCATCAGCTGTTTGGGATCGAGAATGGTGCCGGTCACGCGGCTGATGTGCAGCAGTGTCTGCAGGTGGCGCTGCTCATCAGATTGCGGCGGACAGAGTTGTTCTGTCAGTTTGTGGCTCAACGTTTTGCCCATACCGATACCGCTCCAGGCGCGGGATGCGCCTGTTGTATTAGTCGTCAAAAGTGACGATTTGCTTGGGATCGGAACCAGTTAGAACGCCGATACGGCCCCAAATGGGCACCTGCAGGCTGTATAACCGTTACAGCCCGCAGCCGTCTCATTTATCGATTTGAATGCGTTTTACAGCTTGCTGAACTTCTCGAGTAGGGCTGAAATTTTCGGCTGATTGGGCACCAGTTGCATACTGCGTTGCCATGCCCCGATTGCTTCTTCCTTCTGAAGGGCAGATTGGCGGTTGGTCTGGATGTATCGCGTCATCAGGCAGACACCCAAGCCGTTCAGGGCGGCCGCATCGTCCGGATCGAACATAAGTGCCGCGCGGAAGTGTTTGAGTGCGTCGGTCACCTTGCGCTTCTTGAACAGGGCATACCCCATGCGTTCATGACTGAGCGCGGTTGGGTTTTGTTTAAGTGCGGTCTTCAACACGGCAATCGCCTGATCGTAATTTCCCATGCGACTGTGTGCTTCTGCCAGGCCCAGCAGAATCGGGTCTTGTAGTTCGCCCAATTCACTTGCTTCACGATAGGCACGAATGGCTTTGTCGTGCAGTTGTATCAGACTGTACGCGGCGCCGAGGTTGGCCCAGGCGGATTGTATGCGCGGCTCAAGCTCCGTTGCTTTGCGTGCATATGGTACGGCTTCGGCGGGTCTGCCCATCTGTAGATAGCAACTGGCGAGATCCTGATTCGCGTTGAAGTCATTGGGATTGATGGCTAGTGCGTAGAGGTATGCTTTGGTTGCCGCGGTGAACTGGCCGAGCAGCTGTCGCATCAGCCCGAGGTAGTAGTGAGCATCGAAACTGGTCGGCGCGATTTCCGTTGCCCGTTCGTAAGCTGCTGCGGCGCTTTCGTAGTCGCCTTTCTGGTGGTAGATGCCGCCAATCCCCATGTGAGCTTCGACCATCTTGGGGTTTTCAGCAATCGCTTGTTCGAAAAGTGCCAAGGCGGCATCAAGATCACCGGCGGTTAGTTTTTCATTCGCCTGATCCGCATATGCCTCAGCGCGAGCAATGTCATAGAGTGGTTCCGGATCAGGTGTATAAACCGATTCCGTACGTTGCGGGATTGACTGATGATAGACAGGCTGCTGTTGGTAGACCTGTTGTTGCGGTGGTGGCTGTATTTGCCGCTGTTGCTGAGGCAGAGGTCGGCGGCTGACCAGTTTGGACTGCGTTGATTTGCAGCCGGTCATCACCGCCAGCAGCAGGGCTCCGCCCCACAGGCAGGTGTAATACGCGTCCATGCGTTTCATAATGTTTAAGAGTAGACACACCGGGTTACTGCGTCAATAGGCAATGAACCGGATTCAGACAGGAATTAGTCGCAAAAGCACGAGAATGGGATGATCAGACTTGGGGCGATATGATCCCTCGTACATGACTGGCCTCCTCATATGGTTGTTGCTTGTTCCTGTTGTAGTACTTTCGATATACGCATTGCTGATTTGGCACAGGGCGCGAAGGCGCCGAAAGCTGTATGCCACGCCGTTGCCAACCAAATACCTGCAGATCGTTGAACGGAATGTACCACTCTACAGCCGACTGCCGGGTAGCCTGCAGCAGCAGTTAAGGGGTCATATGCAGGTATTTTTGTATGAAAAGCGGTTCTTTGGTTGTGACGGCTTGGAAATTACCGATGAGATGCGCGTCACGGTGGCAGCCTTTGCCTGCATGTTGTTCTTGAATCGCAAAGCGGATTACTACCCCGCTTTTAAGTCGGTTTTCATTTATCCGGGTGAATATTTCGGCCGCAAAGGTGACTGGAACAGCGATGTCACGATGGATGATGTCGGCGGCCGATTCGGTGAAGCGTGGTATCGCGGGCCGGTGGTTTTGGCGTGGGATTCTGTCCTGCACGGCGCACGAGATATGAAGGACGGCAACAACGTCGTGCTGCACGAATTCGCTCACAAGATCGATGAGGCCGATGGCGTAATAGACGGCACGCCTGCGATCAATCAGCGGTCCAGCTATATCACCTGGGCAAGGATCATGAGCAAGCAGTTCGAACTGTTTGAAGCGGAAGCTGATAAAGGCAGCAAGACAGTGATGGACCACTATGGAGCATCCAATGCCGCTGAGTTTTTTGCCGTGCTGGTTGAAACTTTTTATGAGAAGCCGAAGCAGTTAAAAAAGAAACACCCGGAACTCTACGAGCAGATGCAACGTTTCTTCAACGTTGACCCAGTGAATTGGAATGGCAACTGAGTTGCAAGTTGCTTAACGGGGGCTCGCAGAGCCCCGCTTGAATTTACCGATCTCGATGCAGCGCAAAAACACTGACCGTCGCGAATCGGCGCATGAACGGCAGCTTCAGCAGCCAGTAGTCCAGTTCATGCAGTGCCTTAACCAGCGGCCAGCAGTTGGGAAACGCCGGCCAGATGCGGCTGGTCAACTGAAATTCACGTTTGACCATCCGATCGAACGGTTTGGCGAATTCCGCAATATCGTTCTCATTGAGCGGCTGCTCGTCATCCGTCGGCGGGAAGAAGTAATACGGCACACATCGGCGCAGCGTGTGCAGGGCGGTGCTGTTGATCACTGGCTCGGCGAACACGGCGGTGCCGCCAGGCTTCAGTCGGTCGTAGACCTGCTCGGCGATGCCTTCCAGCGGAATGTGATGCAGCGCGGCATAGCCAATGATGTGATCGAATTTCTGTCCGGCAAATGCCTGATCAAAGTGGCCAGTCACTTGCAGTTGCAGGTTGTCTGACACGCCATTGACTTCCGCACGCTTGCGGACCATTTCAATCGACTGGCTGGAAATGTCGTATGCATGGACATTGGCCTCGTTGTATGCGCAGATACTGGCATCAATGCCGTTGCCGCATGCGATTTCCAGTGTGTCTTTGCCTTTAAGTGGAGCGAGCAGGTGGTAATAGAATTCGCGTGGGTAGATCGTGTTGGCGCCAGGGTTCGTGTATCGCTGCTTGTCGAAGTCCGACAGAGGTTCAATACCCTGGGCGGCTTCTTGCGCATAGTGGGCTTCAAAATGCTCGATCTCGCGAGCCAAACGATCTTCGATTGCCGCCTGCGTCATCTTTTTCCCGCTCCTTGGCGAAGTACATCAGTGAACAAACCACGGTCTGTATCGGTTGTATCGATGGTACGGTTGAGTGTTATCTGTGAAATGATCGAAGCTATCGGACGTTAAATGCTCGATTGTTGTGTATATTTGTCGCACCAACCCCGTCTTGAATGAAACCAGAGCGGTTTACGGGCGGTAGGGTCAGGGAAAGGCAAACCATTATGGCAGAAGTATTTCGAACTGTTTGGACGGTCGCCGTGACGCTATCGATCCTGCTCCTTGGCCCGATATTCCATTCAGACGCGGCTTTGGCGGCTGATACAAAACCGGAGTACCAGGTGCTGCAAGAGCGTTCCGATCGTCTGCTGGTCCAGTTACCCAACCGAATGATCGTCATTGCTCAGCGGCTACCTACCGCGCCGGTCGTCTCTGCTCAGGTTTGGGTCAAGACGGGTTCGATTTACGAGCAGGAATTCATCGGGGCGGGCTTGTCGCACTTTCTGGAGCATCTGCTATCCGGCGGCTCGACTACCACGCGTACGGAGGCGGAGTCCAACGCCATTCTCGGTCGCATCGGTGCCAAGACGAACGCAGCGACCGGTCTGGACAACGTCCATTACCACATTGATACGACGTCCAATCACGCGTCAACCGCGATCGAGTTGTTAACGGACTGGATGCAGAACAGTCGCATCGAGCAGGCGGAGTACGAACGTGAGCAGCAGGTGATTCAACGTGAGTTCGAGCACGGTCTTGGCGATCCCGGTCGCATCTTCTGGAAGCTGACCCAGCAGGCTCGTTTCAAGGCGCATCCCGCGCGCCACCCGACGATCGGTTACCTGTCCGATTTCATGGCCGTTTCGCGCGACCAGATATATGCCTTTTACAAGCGCATGTACGTGCCGAACAACATGGTTTTCGTTGTGGCGGGTGACGTCGATCCGAAGAAGACGGTCAATCACATCGCATCGCTCTGGTCGGATCAACCGACAGGGCAGTTGCCGAACCTGACGTTCCCGGTTGAACCGGTGCCAACTCAGCCACGTTCCGTCTCAGGTATTGCAGCAATTCGTCAGCCGAAATTGCGCCTGGCGTGGCCGGGTACGGCTCTGGCGGAAAAAGGTGATTATGCCTTGGACTTGCTTTCCTCCGCGTTGGGGCGCGGAGAGTCGAGCCGACTGGTTCGCGTGGTGCGCGATGAGAAGCGGCTGGTCAATACGATCTCAGCCTACAACGTCAGCTTTACCTGGGGCAAAGGTTTTTTCGGTATTGATGCGGACGTTGTGGTGAAAGATGGCGAGGAGCCGGAAGTGGCAATCGCTCGGGCGCGCGAGGCTATTCTTTTGGAAGTAGCAAAAATTCGTGAGAAGGGCGTGACGCCGGACGAACTGGCGCGTGCCAAACGGCAGGTTCGGGCCGGCGTGTCATATAGTGGGCAGTCCGCCAATGGCGTGGCCCGCCGATTGGCAAGTGATGTGATCGGCATGGGTGACCCGGACTATATGGAGCGTTACGCGGAGAAAGTACAGCACATCTCAGAGGGCCAGGTGCAGTATGTGGCAGTCGAGTTTCTTAAAGTGGAACGCATGATGACTGTCACACTCATGCCCCCGCCGCCGGGTGAAAAGCCGGTGGCTATGGAGCGCCAAGCTAATGAGCAGATTCCGGATGATCTGGTTTATGAACCGGTCATCCTCGACAATGCGGTTGTGCTCGACCGCCTGACGGCGACGGTTCGCGGCAACGGTGAAACGGTTCCGGCAGTCACCATCGACCCGCTTCAGGAGCACACACTTCCCAACGGCCTGCGAATATTGATTCAACGCAGCACGCTTGTGCCGGCCGTATCGATTCAGATGTATCACCTCGGCGGGTTGTTGGCGGACACGCCCGGGCGCGAAGGTGTGGCCAATGCGACCGTCCAGATGCTTATGAAGGGAACGAAGTCGCGCAACGCGCAGAAGATCGCCCGGCGGATTGAGGACCTTGGCGCCTCGTTCGGATACAGCTGTGGCAACAACACTTTCTACGGGCGCGGCATCTGTTTGCGCGAAGATACACCCACGCTGCTTGAGCTGTTTGCCGACACGCTTCTGAACCCGACCTTTCCGCAAGACGAATGGGCCAAATTGCAGCCGCGCCTGGTTGCGGCGATTGAGCGCAGCAAGGAATCCTGGTTCGGCGAGTTACGCAGTCGCTTTCGTGAAACGTACTATGGCGACATCCATACCTGGGGTCAGCAGACAAGCGGGCGAGCGGATGTCGTTTCCAGTCTCACCACCGATGACTTGCGTCAATTTCATGAGTCGAACCTGAATATGTCGCAGGCGGTCGTTGCGGTGTTCGGCGATGTTGATCCGACTGCTGTAGTCAAACAGTTGACGGAGTTATTTGGCGATGTGCCTAAAAAGGATGATGCGAAGTTTGCCCCGCTGATGCCGGTGGCGACCAAGCCGGGCCAATACGTTTATGAAACAGATAAACCGCTTGCGGCCGTGCAGATGGGGCTCGGTCCCGGTGTGACGCGAAGCGATCCGGACTACCCGACGCTGGCTGTCCTGGCGAACGTGCTCAGTTCGTTCCCATCCGGTTGGCTTGAAGCGGAGTTGCGTGGCAAAGGGCCGGGGCTGGCCTACGCGGCCTGGGCATATCAGGTGACCGGTGTCATTCCCGGCTATCTGGCCGTTGGGTTTAACACACAACCTCAGTCATTGGACGAAGCGATCAGGCGGACGCGAAGCGTCATCGACCGAGCCCGGGATACGGTCGTTGATCAAGCGACGCTCGATCGCGCCAAGGCGGCTGTTCTTGTACGCGAGTTTCTCGGTAAGCAGTCCAATGGCGATCGCGCGACGGAAGCGTCACTGAATGAACTATACGGCTTGCCGGACAACGAATCCGAACAGTTCTTCAACGCGGTCAATCAACTGACTGCGAAGGAGCTACAAAAGGTTGCCCAAAAACGATTGACGAATGCGGTGACGGTTGTAATCACCGGCGAGCCTCGGTCGGCTGAAAAGTAAGTTGACGCCTTAGTTACGCTGAATGGAAGTTGGCGCTTTTTCCTCGCTGTCTTTTTTGTCATCCTTGACCGTCGGCAACTCGGCGTCTTCCATGCCTCGCGGGGCGCGGAAGGCAAGGTCCGGATGCAGTCCGGCTTCTTTTAGCTGCTCTCGCATCAATTCACGGAGCTTCAGATAAGTATCGCGTCGAAGTTTTTCCGGTGTATTCGCCCACACGCGGGCGCGAATCAGCGGCGCAATGGATTGCTGTCGCATGAAGCCCATGTATGTGCTTTCCAGCATTTCGTCCCACGGCAGGAACTTCATGCGGTCCTGATCAGCAGTCGGTGTCGAGATACCGCGTTTCTGGTGGCGGGTGTGTATTTCCTTGGCCAGCTTCAGGAACCGCTCCCATACGCGGCGGTCACCGTTGAGAAGACCTCGCTCAATGCCGCGGCGAATCATCGCGTCGATAAACTGACGACTGCGGTCCTTCATATCCGCATTTTCAGTGAACTCACCAAGGACCAGTGATTCAAGCGGTTGCAGGTAGCGGCCGGTTCTTACGTTGTGCGGCTTCTCACCGTAAAGCCGGCGTACCTTGTCGTAGTAGTACTTTGCCTGTTCCTCATCGCCGTACAGATAAGAGTAGGTAATTGCCTGAAGTAGGAAGTTCTCATGGCCGGAGGAATAGCTGTCAGATTCGTTGCCGGTCTGTTCCTTGTATGCTTCTTTGGCTCGTTCCAGATTGGTTTCGTACGAGGGAATAAAGCGCGGGTCGGGCATCTGGTCGATGTGGCGACTGATCGGGTCGAAAGTGATGCGTCCTTCACGCGTGAGTGTCTGTAGAGAGTGAATGTTCTGGCGGTACGTATTGATCAGGTCGACTTCGGAGTCGTCACGCAAGAGTTTCGCCATCTTTGTGCCGACGAATGCCCAGTAAGCCCCGTGTGATGCGGAGTGTCGCCAATCCATTGGGCCGTACATTTCCATCAGTTCATACATTTGGACCGGGTCCATGCGGTAGTAGTCAATCAGCACGTGCTTGCGCAGGTACGCGATCAACGGCCTCAATCCCTTTGACAATTGGGGGTCACCGACCACCGGGCCGAGGCGACCATCGACGCCAGGCGGCAAGTCGCGCGTATTGCGCCAGCCCAGCAGAGCTGCATCGAGCGATGAAGTGAATATGATGATTCTGCCGAACTGTTGCAGCAGCTTTTCGTCTGCTTCGTAGCCGAGTTCTCCCAGCTTATTGAGTAGCGGGCCGCATTCCGGGCTTTCTTCCAGCAACTCTTCGAGTGAATCCGGTGCGTCAGCGATGACTTTGAATCGGGCAAGGACTTGTTCCGTGGTGCCGCCCCGATCGATGTCGCCAAGCACTTCCTGCATTTCGTATGCCAGCTCGCGCTTGTAGTACCAGTGCATGTCGTCAGAGTACTGACCGATCTTGTGGAAGAAGATCCAACTCAGTTCGCGGTAAAGACGAATGGCACGCGGGTTCAGCGGCACGCCGCGCTCGCGCAGCAGTTTGACGCCTTTGTATACCCAGTCCCATCGCTCTTCCTGTGTGTGCGTGGCGACCGAGATGTTGTAGGCCATGTTCCACGAGTGAAACGCCCAGACTTGCGGGAAGCGTGGCTGCAGAGACGTGATCCATTGGCTGAGGGTATTCGCTTCGTAGAACTTGCCATCTTCCTTGAGTTCGTTGGCGCGATACCAGAGGATGTCTACCAGCAGGCCGCGAAAGCCACCCAGGGCGGCGGTGGCGAGCGCAATATGCGGTGGAAGCGCTTCGCCGGCTTCAACACCGGCTTCCAACTGCAATTCGGCGCGCTGCTGATTAATGGGATTAACAAGAAAGCTGGCACCCACCAGACAGGCGATCATCACGATGAGTGCGATCAACTGAGTTGTACGATTTCGATTCATCAGCGCCAGTGTTCCTGATACATCATTTAAACGGTCACCCGTGCCAATTCACGGAAGTAGAAAATCAGCCAGCCCACCAGTGCACAAATACCGGTCCAGATCAGCCCGATTACCAACGCGGCTGAGCCGACCAGGCTCCACGCCACCTCACGTCCATCCGCCAGTGAAGGGACCGGATTAAATTTGCTGAACGAAGGAACGACAAGCAATACTGCTTCGCCCGCCGCACGGATCACAAATTTGAAGGCGTCCCAGTATTTGCCTTCATTCCAGTTCTTTGCAATGCCGCCGAAGAACATTTTTAGATATTCCCAGAATGACAGGTCTTGGGTGCTTGTTCCCGCGTAGTAACGAAGCGATTCACTGATATATTCACTTGAGCTTGCCGCAAAGAAGATCATGAACGTCATCAGACAGGCAACGGGAAAGCCCAAGAACGTCCCTGCGGTTAGCGCGACCATCGTCAGGCACGCCAGACGCAACCATAGCAGAATGATCGACCTCACAAAATTGGATTCGAACGTACCGACGCGATAGAGGACCTCAAAATCTTTGCCCGGTGAGAACGTGATGCTGCTGTAGGGGCTGCCCTGCGGTCCGGGTGGGTTGATGTTAAAGATTTCCAAGTGCAGCCGACCCTTTTCGTCTGCTGCAGCCAGCGGCAAGTCGAGTACGTGATAGTTATCCGCGGCAACGCGAATCGGAACCACCGTGCCGTTGACAATCGGAAATGGTCGCCCATTAAGGCGCATGGCCATGTTGACCATTTCATCCTCCGGCGCTTTTGCCATCTTGGGCTTGAATCGCAGTTGCACGTGCGTTTCGCCGAAGTCAGCTGCCTTAGTAACGCCTTCAAAAACATAAGCCTGCGATCCACGCGGGGGGATGGTATGCCATTTGGTCACCATCTGGCCGCGGATTTCGTCCACTTTCTTGGGCGGTACCTTGCCCATGGGATACATGTCCGGCTCGGAGCGGATCAGTTGCTCAATGCGTGCCTGGACTTGATCTGGAAGTGTTCGGTTGTCGCCTTGTGTCGGTTGGATCGCATGCCTTGCAACCAGCAACTGTTCTTCAACAGCTATGCGATCGTATGGGCTGCGCTCCTGACCGCCACGGAGAATTTGTGTGTGGACGTAGATGCCGGTTCCAGTCACAACAAGCAGCAGCAGGTTCAGCAGCATCACGCCGGTCCACTTGCCGAGCAGGTACTGCAGCCGGCTGACCGGCTTGGTCATCGTCATGAAAATCTGTTTGTAGTAGAACTCGTTACAGATCGTGCTGCAGGCAACGAAGACAGTCAGCATGCTTAGCAGCAGACCGGTCATGGTCATTGACCACGTCAGAAATGTCTGCATGCGGTATTGCAATCGCTCCGCCGGATCCAGTATGGCAGGCAGCAGGCCGAGAGCGATGAACAACGCGATGATGAACACCAAGGCGATCTTCATGCGCACGGCTTCGTCGACAACCGCTTTGGCAATACCGGTAACAGGATTGCTCGGCATGAGGATGAGCTTGATCAACCACAGGCCTAATAGAAACGCTAGCGCCATTGCCCACATGCCGACAACTGCGGTTGCCAGACGAGGCGAGTTGGTTTCCAGAAAAACCCACGCGATGAATGCTGTTGCCAGGCCGCTGAGACCAAGGGAACCAAGAATCTTCGCCCACCGCGTTTCCCAGACTTTGATAAGTCCATATCCGAGCCAGCACAGCACCAATACGCCGGTGGTCACCGCAATTGCAAAGCCGAGGGTACGCGCCTCCTGTGCGACCATCAGCACAGTAGCGCCGCCGCCGACAATCAGCAGGCCCAACAAGACACCCAACCACGCAACCCAACGTTTCTGCATCAATCAATCGTCCTTGGGCTTTTCGATCAGAGAATCAATCAACGACTGGTCAGGCTTGGATTGTTCGGATGGTTCATCCGCTTTGGCGTTTACGCCGTCAGCCTTGTGGGCAGCCGGGGCAATGTCGTCCGACTTGTCCCAGATCAGGTCATTGACGACGCTCGATTTCGGTGCCAGTTCATCCTGGGGCGCCGTCACTGCTTCTTGAGCCGTCTGGTCGGCCGTTGCGGCTTGGTCCTTCGTCGAACTACCGGTCAGCAGATTTTCGATGACTTCTGCACTTTCGGTGACCTCTTCTTCTTCAGCACCTTGGCGCAGGAACGCTGCAATTCGATCACTGGCTCGTGCGCCGGAAGTCGCTTCACCCTCCGCCTGTGCTTTGTTCACGATATCGAGGAACAGCTGTTCCAGTCGCTGGCGTGGCTGCTGCACGCGATTGATGGCCTTGCTGCGCCTGCTTAAGACCTGTTCGATTTCCTGGATCGTTTCCGCATCCAGGCGATCGGTTTCGAAGGTGGTCAAATCCGTATCGGTGAGTAACTCATCGCAGGTGCCCATGGCCCGAACCTTGCCGCCGAACATGATGCATGCCCGGTCGCAGACGTCCTCTACGTCGGCCAAGAGGTGCGAGCAGAGAATGATTGTCTTGCCGCGGCGCTTCAGTTCGAGAATCAGGTCTTTGATCTGTCGCGTGCCGAGCGGGTCCAGGCCGGTGGTCGGCTCGTCGAGAATCAGCAGGTGCGGGTCGTTGATCAGCGCCTGTGCCAAGCCAATACGTCGCTGCATCCCTTTTGAGTATTCGCCCACGGGCCGACGCCAGGCTGCGTCGAGCCCGACCATTTCCAGCAGCATGTCAATACGTCGCTCGCGCTGTGGTCGGCTCTGGTGGAACAGCTTGCCGTAATAGTCCAGTGTCTCTCGGGCGTTAAGAAAGCGATACAGGTATGACTCTTCCGGCAGATAGCCGACCATCTTCTTGGTGTCGACATCTTCCGGACGCTTACCAAAAACGGAAATCTGGCCGGCTGTCGGATGCAGCAGGCCAAGCATCATTTTGATGGTCGTACTTTTGCCGGAACCATTGGGACCGAGCAGTCCGAACACTTCACCCTTGCGAACCTGGAGGTTGATGTTGTCGACCGCCCGGACGCGGTTGCGCATCCAGAAATCCTTGAATATCTTGGTCAGGCCGGCACACATCACGATCGGCTTCTGGATTCCCGATCGGCTTGTCTGCGTCGTTACATCGGCATTGGTTGGTGAAGCGGTCATATCACTTGGCTTTCAACGCGGCACGGGTACTGCCGCGCCATGGGGTTCTGTACATATGCAATTATCGCTGGACATCCTTCTGCAGTTGTTCCTGTTCGGCCTTGAGGCGGGCCCGCTCACGATCTGCCGCGATGTCCGGCCGTCGATTGGTTTCGATATAAATTTGGCCGCGCGTGTAGAACAATTCCACGTTCTCAGATGACAGAATCTGTTCGCGCGCGTCATTCCAGATGCGGCTTTTGACGATGCGCGGATTCGCCTCATACTGCGGCAGCAACTGCTCGAATCGGCGAGCTTCCGCCTTGACGGATTCAACGACCGCGGTGCGGTATGTCTTGGCGCCATTAATCACAGTAGCGACCGTGCCGCCGATGTTTCGGTTGTCATAGTCTTGGCCGGTGTTGAGATTCTGGAACGCCGACTCCAGGGTTTTGTTCAACGCGGCAACACGCTTTTCATCGCCGACGTTCTTAGCCGCTTCATACTCGTCGATCATTTTGAGCAATTGACTCTGCGCTTCGCCGGCGACGCTCTCGAGGATTGTGGCGCGTTCCTTACGAGCCTCTTCCATCAGGCGTCCTTTTTCCTGTTCGGCGTTTACGACGGCTTCATACGCCGGGCGAACCGGATGCGGCATCACGGCGTGCGTTGCGGATAACTCCGTCACCTTCACGCCTGAGCCCATGCCATCGAGGATCTTTTGCATATGACCGATGGCCTGGGTGCGGCTGACTTTGCCGTTGATCATGTCGTCGGCGGAGGTTTGTGCTGCAATGTAGACGACGCCTTGCTCCGCCGCGTACATCACAAGCCTGTCCGCCAGTTGCATGGTCCCGACATTTTCCAAGTACTTGGTCGGATCGACCACCTGATACGTGAGTGACCACCGCGCGTGAATGATGTTGGCATCGCCGGTTAACATCGAACCATCCTTCTCAGGATTAAGTGCCCCCTGCGTGGGTGCGATGCCTTCGCCTTCCTGTACCCAGAACTGGGTCAGCATGGCAACCTTGCGCGGGGCCTTGCTGATGCGTTTTACCTGGTGGATCGGGTATGGTAAGGCAAAGTATGGACCGCCCGGTTCCTCTACCTTGACCGTGCCGTCCGAGTCTTTCACCATCTTGCCGAATCTAAGGCGAACCGCCACTTCATTGGCGTCGACGCTGAAATTGCCGGAAACGCAGTACAGGATCAACATGACCACGATGACAATCTTGAGGATTCGGAAGCAGACTTTCAGCGCATCTGCCAGTGCCTGTTGCGCCGGATCCTCATGATGCTCGTGACCATGATCGTGATGGTGATGATGATGTTCGAAGATGCTCATAGCTATCTCAGCTTTGGTTGTTTTGTTCAGTCAGTCTGTCCACATCGTTCCGTTCGATCGAACGCTTACTTGCCGCCTGCGAGCGATTGGTCCTTGAATAATGAAAGTGAGTCGATTTCACTCGGATCAAGAATGAAGGTCGTGTTGCCGCTGGCCAGAATCTTCTTCATGGCCTCGACCTTGCGCAGGAAGATGGCGAACTGCTCGTTCTTGGCGAATTTGCCGTAGTGCTCGGCTGCTTCGCGTTCCCCTTCAGCGCGAATGGCCTGGGCGCGACGCTCAGCAAACGCCAAGATGCGAAGCTGGGCGCTCTCTGCTTCAGACTTGATGGCTTCCGCCTTGGCGCGGCCTTCGGCGCGAGCCTGTTCGGCCAGCGCTTCGCGGTTCTCAGTCATGCGGCCAAACACCTTGTCCGTCACACTTTCCGGCAACAGCACGCGGCGAATACCGATACGCTCGACCTTGATGCCGAAGTTCTGTGCGCTGATGCGCTGCTGCAATTGTTCGGCTGCTTTCGCTTCAATTTCGCTGATCTTCAATTGGCCGGAGTCGAGATTAACCAGTTGGTCAAAGCGGTATTGGCTGATGATGCCGCGGTTGTCTCGCAGCAGTGGGCGCAGCTGCTGTTGTGCGTTGGCCGTACTGCGCAGCGTCACGTAGAACTTCAGCGGGTCCTCAATGCGCCAGGCGAGGTAGGAGCGGATGATGACAGCGTAGCCGTCGACGGTCTGCTGTTCTTCCAGTTGATCGTCCATCACCTGGATCGTCTTCGGGTACTCGCGTGTATCTTCAATGGGTTTGAACCATTTAAAGTACAGGCCGGGTTCATCGTAGATGCTGTCTTCGTTCGCCTTGTCGAATGTTGTCTTGACGACGATTTTGTCGTAGCGAACCTGGAAGGTGATGGTGTAGCACGCAAGTACGACACCCACAATGATAAGCAACATGATGGTAAAGCGAGTTTTCATCGGTCCGAATCCTTAGCAGACAGTTTGCGTTTTTTTTCTCTTAAACGTTTTAAAATACAGTTACAGTCAGTTCGGGCTCAGTATGGTTTCCAAGCCGGTTCGGTCGTCCTTGAGGTCGATGCGAATGATCGGCTCGGATTTACTTTTCGTTGTTCGGATAATCTTTCGAGCGTCCTGCAAGCCAATGGAGATCGCGTCCAGGTAGTGGCGTTCGCGGTAATATTGCGGCGCCTTGTCATACGCCAGCGACTCCGCGACGAATTTCTCGGCCTTGGCCTGTTCCGTGACCGCTCGCTGCCAACGATAGGCACGGGCTTCAAAGATCTTGGTCGCGGCTTCGCCGTACGCCTCTGACAGCATCTGGTCGATCTTCGCTTCGGCTTCGACAATCTTCCTGGCGTCGGCCTTGGAGGACTTGAGGGCTTCCAGTTCCAGAATGGCGTCGTTGATTGCTTGGGCCTGTTCCGCGGAACCGGCAACTTCAGCGAGCATGCTGTTGGATTCGCGGCGGGCTTTGTGGATCAGCGTCTCGCGCTCCTGGATGGCGCCGATCTGCGTGTGGAACGCCTTGGCGACTTCCCCCTCTTCCTGTTGTGGCGGGTGAACGCCGACAAAGCCGACGAATGTCACTTCCAGGCCAAGGCCTTTACTATCCCCGTCAACATAGAAGTTATCGATCTCACCTTGAATCAGTCCTTTCAGTTCTTCGCCCGCTGTGTCACGGCCGGCCGCCAGAAGTTCGTCCTGCGAATGCGTGGCAAAGTAACGATTAGCGACACTGTCGCTGATATTGGTCAATACTTCCGTTGGATTGGTCGCTACGTTGATGTACCGTCGCAGATCGTTGATCCGATACTGCACGTGAACTTCCGCTGCGAGCAGCGAGATGCCGGGTGTTCCCCCCTTGGTGGTAATGCTTTCCGTGGAGGTAATTGTCTTCGGCGGCAGCGTCACCATATAGTCCTCTTCACCTTCCGCATGGCTGTTGGTCCAGAGAATGGCGACGTTCGGATCGGTCTTCGACTTTGTCGACCCAACGGCGATCGTATGCACGCGCCCGACTTCATACTTGGTCGCCTTGGCAAACGGCCAGGGACGCTTCATGTGCAACCCGGAATCGACGATCTTACTCACGTGGCCGAAATTGGTAACCACTGCCTGCTCGTGAGGTCCGACGATTACGATCGAACTGACGGCGAACAGCAACGCCATGCCGATGATCGTCAGTGGCGTGACGGATTTGCTCAACAGCTGGTAGAACCAACTGCTGGAAATCTCGAAGCCGAACTGGTAATTGATCGCTTCATTGATGATCGACGCCAGCGACTTGGGACTGGTCATCAGGCCTAACACGCGGCTGTCGAAAGCCGGCCGCGCGACTTCACCAGCCTTGCGCGGCCGGTAGGCGCTGAGCAGAAACGTCAGCAGGATTTCCACGCCGATCAACATCATCAGGCCGGGAACAAGCAGGGCGTTGACAGCGAGGAACGTGCGGCTGTCCATCGTGACTTCCATCAGCACTGCGATAAAGATCAGCAGGGAGATTACGAAGCTGCCCATCAGGTAGCTGGCGCCACCTCGCAGCAGTTGCCATTCCTTGACACCGGTCATGCCGGCGACGTATCGAGCGCCAATGAACGCGATGAACGCAACCGGCGCGATCATCACCATCAGCCAGGTCGCTTCTGCGTTGGCGCCGAGCACCATGCCGAACAGATCAGATTCGGCGAAAGTCTCTGCACCTTTGACGGGAACATAGGCGTTGTAAAAACGAATGGCGCCGACAATCAGCAGATAGCCGGCCGCGATGAAGCTGGCGATACCCAGGCCCCACTTGTACAGGCGATCGAGCCGACGGCGGGCAAGATCGAGATCGTCCGCATGTTCTTCGAACATCGCGGCAGCGACCTGATCGCGCTTGGTTAGTTGTTCAGCCTCCAGCGCTTCAACCCGTTCGATCCGATGCTGATTGTAAATCAGGAACAGGATGAACCAGATGAAGCAGCCGCCAAACAGATGGGCCGCAACGCTGGTGATCGGTGCACTTTCGGACCACATGCCGATCAATGCCATTGACAGGCACAGGATGACCTGCAGTGCCAGCCCGACTAGCGATGCATTTGCTGCACGACGGTATGTTTGCTGATCGCCATTCATAGTTATCTGTCTCTTGCTCTTAAGCGTTAGTCTTCACAATTGCGTTTGCGTCGTTAACCAACCTCTCGCGTCTGGAACAGGGCGACGCCGAGGCTCAAAATCGCGCCGATCATCAGTATGGAATAGCCCATAACCGACAGAACGTAGCGAAACGAAAAATCATTCTCATTCGTCAGTGCATCAGCCGGCCACAGGAACTGCATGTTGGGCATGATGCGATACAGGATGTTTACGATCAGATACTCTTCCCCATACAGGCCGAAGAAGTACTGGCTCATCAGACCGACACAAAAAACGATCAGGCAGATCAGAATCGTCATGACCTGTCCGGTGCGCGTCGAAGCAGTGACCGCGACGGACGTCAATATCAATACTGCGGTTAAGACCAGGAGGAGGCCGATGAGTAACTGCCCGTCGAGGTCGGTCACGGGCGACTGAAAATGCCAGTCCTTTGAGACTACCAGCACGATCGCCCAGCCGGCCGTCATAAAGCCGAACAGACTGACCATGAAGGTCGAAGTGAATACCCAGTGATAGAAATAGTTGCCGAGGGTCGCCAGTGCCAGTGCAGCGAGCGCGCCGCCCATCCCGAAGACCCAGACCGGGATGTCGAATTTGTCGGACGCAGTCTGCATCACCTTGTGGCGCACGGTCAGCAGGAACACGAGCGTCAGAATGGTGAATGCCATTCCGATTGCCGTCGATACGCCCATGTACTTACCGAAAATGAAGATCGGCCGGCTCACCGGTTTACTCACGACCGTGAGAACCGTCTTGTTCTCCACTTCCCGGGACAGGACGTTGGTAGCCGTAAATGCTGCCAGCAGCAGACCTGCAACGAACAGTGTCGACAGGCCCATGTTGATCATGATGCGGTTGTCGTCATCGAGCGTATATGCCGCGAAGGACGGGCCAAGTACCAGCACCAGCGAGCCAAGCAGTGTCAGCACGACAAAGATCGGCTGACGGATGCTTTCCGTGTAGGTGTTGCGGCCAATTGTCCAAACCTGTAGGAGCATATCGGGTTACTCAATCCGAACGAAAGTCTTTCTACGCAGCAGGGGCGGTCCGTCTGTTACGCAACTGCCGGCGCTGGCGAACCATGGTCGTGACTGTGCGACGACGCGCCTTTCTGTTTGCTCAGCGCTTCTGCTTCTGCGTGTTCGATGTCTTCACCGCTTCGCACCAGGCGGGCCGAGTTGAAAATGACGATCAGGCCACTGACCACGTGCAGGATGGCCGCGGTGATTGGTTCGATCTGACCGGCGGCACCAAACGCCATAAAGATGATGACGAACGCGAATCCGAACACGAGGTTCTGACGAATCACATTGGTCGTTTTGCGCGAAAGTGAAATCAGGAACGGAATGCGGTTCAGGTTGTTGTTCATCAGCGCGATGTTGGCCGAGTGGATCGCGACATCCGAACCGGCAGCACCCATGGCGATTGATACGTCGCCGGCTTTCAGTGCCGGTGCGTCGTTGACGCCGTCACCAACGACTGCCACGCGATGGCCGCGCGACTTGAGGTCGTCCACCATCTGAAGTTTTTGCTCGGGCAGCACTTCAGCTTTGTATTCCGTATGCATCTGGGCGGCGACGCGCTTTGCGACGCTTTCGCGGTCGCCGGTGACGATGACCAGTCGCTTCAGGCCCAGTTCCCGCAGGTTGTCAACCGCGGAGGCCGCGCCGGCACGAGCGTTATCCGCCAGGCCGACCCAACCCAGCAGCTTGCCGTCACGTACGACGAACAACAGTGACAGGCCCTCTGCTTCCGGGCTGTCCAGCGCGGTTTGAATGGTCTGATTTGTCTGATCATCCAGATTGCCGGCCCCATCATCGGACAGCCACGAGCCGCGTCCGACAAGAATTTCGTGTCCGTCTACCTTGCCGCGAACACCTTTGCCGGGAACTTCCTCGAATCCTTCGACTTCGCCCAGGTGCAGGTTCGCCTGTCGGGCCACGTTGGTCACTGCGCGAGCCACCGGGTGGCGGCTGTTGGCTTCCACTGCGGCTGCGGCTTGCAATAGGTCCGCGCCTTCCACGCCTTCCGTCGGAGTCAGTCGTGAAACAGCCAGTTCGCCAGTGGTCAGCGTGCCGGTCTTGTCGAACACCATGGCGGTCATGTTTCGAGCGGCTTCCAGGTCAGACACACTCTTGACCAGTACACCTAGTCGGGCAGCGGCTGACAGGCCGGCGACCATTGCCGTCGGCGTGGCAAGAATCAACGCACACGGGCAAGCGACCACAAGCATGGTGATGGCATTCTTAACCGCCTGCTCCGCATTGTTCTGCAGCGTAAAGAAAAGCATCACGCCGACGAGCATCAGCACCGTCGGCGTGTACCAGCCTGCGTAGCGATCGATCATGCGCATGATCGGCGTGCTGGAGGTCTCGGCCTGAAGAATCAGGTCTTTCACGCGGCCGAGTGTTGTGTCTTCACCAGCCTTGGTGACTCTGATCTCCATACGTCCGGTCACGTTGATTGTGCCGCCGAACACTTCGTCACCGATATTCTTGTCGACCGGCAGCGATTCACCGGTAATGTTTGCCTGGTTCACCGTACTGAGACCGTCTGCAACTTCGCCGTCCGCCGGGATATTGTCGCCGGGACGAACGACCACAACGTCGCCGGGTTTCAGGTCCTTTGCCTCGACTTCTGTTTCCTGGCCGTCCTGTAAGAGATGCGCCTTGGTCGGCGTAATGCGAATGAGCGATTCGATGCTCTTCTTCGCGTCAACCGCAGTGCGCGTTTCGATCAGAACGGAAATGATCATGAAGAACGCAATCGCAGCCGCTTCCTGGTAGCTACCAATCGCCATCGCCGCGACGATTGCCAGCGCGACCAGTTCGTTCATGTGCATATGGCCCTTGATCAGGTCCTTGATGGCCACCTTGATCAACGGCGCCCCGAGCAGAATCGCGGCCACCAGGCCGAGCATGTCGGCGTAGAAGTTATTGACAACCTCTTCGCCGGTGGCCGGGTCTACATAGGCTTGGCCCGTCCATAACAGTTGTGCGAGAAACGAGCAGATCAGCAACACGCCGCCCGCGAAGGTGGCGACGATTTCGCGGCTGATCTTGCCGGAGGTTTGTTCTAGTTGTAGTTGTTCTTTGACGTGATCGTGACCATGACCGTGGTCATGATCGTGACTGTGATCGCTTGACATCCGTAGGCATCCTCAAAGAAGAGTGACCGCAGCCCCGCTTTCTGGCGGGTACGCCTTGTAATACGACTTGCAATGAAAAAGGTTCGCAGCCGGATTTGGGAAAATGTTAAAAGGTCCCTGCGGGCTAGAGGAAAGAATGGGATGGCAGTGTGGAATATTTATAAAATATTAATTTTAAATTAATTATAATTTTATTCCGATCTATTCTCGCTCCACAAGAGAACTTGTCACGGCTTTCCCGAGCGTGTTACTCGGCGCGCTCCACGCGATGGACTTTAAGATTCGCGTACTCACCGATTAATGGGGCCATCTGTCGAAACCCGATTTTTCCACCGCTGAGGATGGGGCCGTAGGTTTGGCCGTCGTCTTCCCATGTGAAGATGGTCAACTGGTTGATCTGGAACTGCACGACTGGGCCGGACTTGACCAGGCGAAGGTGATAGGGCGGCAACGCGTCAACCACCGAAGGCAACGGATCCGCCCCCTGACAGACCATGTGAAACCCCGCGCTCTTGCGCAGATTGCACGTCTCAAAGGCACGTTCCTTCGGATGCTTGCGGCGAAAGTAAGAAACATGCAGCGCGTTGATATCCGATGAATGGTATTGCCGATACTCACCCGATCGGGCAGCCAGGGTCGGATCAAACAAATCTTTACCGTTTTGGCCATCAGCGGAAAAGAAAAGAATACACAGCCCCGGCTCGCGAACCTGCCAGAAGTCCCACTCGATGGCAATGTTGTCGGGAAAAATTTCGCGGCACCAGAAAACGAAGTTCGCCTTCTGATCTTCCGACGGGTCGCGCAGGTTTTCCATGCGCATGCGTTCCTTGGGAAACGTGACAGACGCGTCGCCTTCCAGCACAAAGCTACTTACGCCGGTTTGGTCAGCCAGCGGATTATCGTAAATCAGATCGGTATTAGTAAATTCGGGCATGACCGCATTTTGAGAATCATCAACCGATCGTCAATCCGGGCGGTGCCGTATTGGGTTATGGTAAAATGAAGGTCGATAGATGAATCGTTCGTCACTAAATGCAACAACTCGCTTCAGTAACCGCGTTGCGGATTACGTTCGCTATCGGCCTGACTATCCCCAAGCGATGCTTGCGGCATTGGCGGAAGAAGTCGGGATTACCAGTGACTCTGTGATTGCGGACATTGGCTCGGGAACCGGTATCTCCACCGCCCATCTGCTTAAGTTGGGTTGTCAGGTGTATGCGGTCGAGCCGAATGCCGAGATGCGCCAGGCAGCGGAGCAGCAGTTGGAAAGCAACCCGCGCTTTCACAGCGTGGCCGGCAGTGCTGAAGCCACGACGCTTGATTCGAAGCGTATCGATCACATCATGGCAGGGCAGGCATTTCACTGGTTTGATGTTGAAAAGACCAAGGCGGAGTTTTTGCGTGTACTAAAAGATGACGGCCTTGTTGTCTTGTTCTGGAACAGCCGCCAACTGGACACGTCGGCATTCCTGAAGGCTTACGAAGCATTCCTGCATCAGTACGGGACAGACTATCAGCAGGTGGCAAGCCGCTATGTCAGTCCTGAGAAGCTCAATGGCTTCTTTGCCGGCGATTTTCAATATCGAACGTTTCCCAATGAACAGGTGTTCGACTTTGACGGCCTGCGCGGCCGATTGCTTTCGTCTTCCTATTCACCGAGTTCAGACCATCCGAACTATCAGTCAATGCTCGACGCATTGCAGCAACTCTTTGACAAGTATCAGGAAAGTGGACACGTTCGATTCGAGTACAAAACAGAGTTGTACTTTGGAACAATCTAAATAGCGTGGCGTCGATCAGGAGCCATCGAGATGTGGGGGTCTGAGAAAAAATTTCGTGTGGCATACTTCATTGGCGAAGAGCCGACTCGCATGATTCGAATGGACAGAGGTTTTCTTACGATCGATGCGAACACGGTCATTATCTCAGGTTCACAGGACGTCAGTGTGGCAGTTTCAGAAATTCAGTCGTTGTCATTTCGACGAAAGATAGGTCTTTTCCACATCATTCTGGAAGCTGATCCTTGTGTTTTCATAACACCCACGCTGTTCAGTGTTCCCGGTTGCGTGCAGTTTGTATTGGAGCGGCGGCACACAGCCGTTTATACCGAATTACATCGTTTGCTTCGTGGACCGGGTCGTTGCGCCAAGTGCAACTACGACATGCGCGTATCTGCTCTGCCGTGTCCGGATTGTGGCTGCGATCGTGTCCGGCCTATCTGACGCGGTTAGTAGTTGACCCTTGAAATGCGCGCCCTACGCTTACCGGAAACAGGCCATCCGGGAAATGTGGGGTGTTTCATTATGGCGTTCGATTTCAATGCAATTGACCGTTGGATTACAGAATGCATGGGGCGTTGGGGAACGCGCGCGCTTCGCTATTCGCTGGCTGTCATTTTTATATGGTTCGGCATCCTCAAGCCGTTGGGCATTTCAGCGGCCGCGCCGCTGGTGACGCAGACGGTGGATTGGATGCCGTTTCTCTCGTCCGACCAGTGGTTGTCGGTCATCGGCTGGTGGGAAGTTGCCATCGGCGTCACGTTTCTGTTTCAGCGAACGGTTCGTCTGGCCATTGCGCTGCTCGGGTTGCAGATGGTTGGCACGTTCATGCCACTGGTGATTCTTTCGGAGGTCACGTTTCAGCCCGGCCGTCTGCCTTATGCGCCCACTATTGAAGGGCAGTACATCATCAAGAACCTGATGATCATTTCGGCAGCGTTGGTGGTGGGCGGTTCTGTTCGTGGAAGTGCGGCGGCTCTGTGAAGTAGATGGATCAGGTGACTCACGGTCCAAGGTAATCAGATACTCGGCTTCTGTTAGAATATCCACAAGTTGTTTAAAAATAAATAGTAATGATCGAATATTGTGCGATTCTGCGCGAGTAACGGTGGTTATTCCGCGCTATTGGAACTGAGAAATAGCTTGACTGCAGTTCCTTTGGCGATAAGCTGATTTAAGAATGATATCAGAGATTCAAAGTGTGCGAACTCGTACAGCGACGGCCATGAGCCCGCTTGTAGCCCCGCTAGTGGACGATCTGTCAGAAGCGATTGATGAAGGCAAACTGTCAGCCGGTGAGAAATTGCCATCGATTCGTCAACTGGCCGGCCGGTACAACGTCACTTACACCACGGCACGCTCTGCGCTGGAACATCTCGAGCGCATGGGAATGGTCGAGCGTCTGCATGGCAGTGGGACGTACGTCCGCCCCTCGACTGCAAGGTCAAAGGGATCGGCCGAAAGCAAGGTGACCCAGAACATTCATCTGTTCGGCTGTTTTCGCCCGCATCAGGTGGGGGATATGTACCACCAACTGACAATGAAGCTGGTGCGCCGAGGGTTGTATGCGTCGACGTATCCATGGAATGAAAGTCCCAAGGCCGCTTCGCCGCAGGTTGCTCGATTAAGTGAGATATGGCGCAAGGAACCGCCACGCGCGGTGGTATTGCACTACGTGACCACAAAGGTGCTTGACGAGTTGATTCGCCTGACGCTGCCGCGGGAGACGCGCGTGATCGTCGTGGACCGCGCGCCGGACTACGTTGCGCGCGCCTGGCACAGCGTGACTCCGGATTACTACGGCGCGTTTCACATGGCTGCGAAACATCTGATTGATCGCGGTCACAAACGAATCGGTATGGTTGCCAAGCCGCGTGATATCCGCGCGCATTGGCGTCATACGCTTCGCAAGTCTTACATGCCGGAAAGTCAGCAGATTCTTGGTGCCGGCCACGCGATGCGCGAAGCAGGCTTGCGCGGCATGACAATTCACTACAACCAAATGGTGGATATGGATCCCGGCGCCATTCCGATTGATGAAGTAAACATCGACGCAATGACAAAGTGGCTGAAGAAGCCCAACCGTCCGACTGGCTTTGTGGGTGACGATTTTCGTCTTGTGGGCCTGGCGCGCGCCGCCGGGCGCCTGGGATTGGAAGTCGGCAAGGATATTGAGTTTGTCGGCGTCGGCGCTTCGTTCCTGAAGGATATTTGTAATTTCCCGACTATTTCACTGCAGCCGAATTTGATCGTCGATCACCTGCTTAACCTGATCATGGATGACGAGCGCCGCGTGGACAGCGGCACGCATCATGTTGTGGTTCCACCGAAATGGGTGGGGCTGATTTGATTTCTGGTCTTTAGCGGGGAAACAATCATGCGAAGTCACGCACGAACAAGACGCAACGGTTTCACGTTGATTGAACTGCTCGTGGTTATCTCCATTGTCAGTCTGCTGATTTCAATCTTACTGCCCAGTCTTCACAAGGCCCGCGAGTCTTCCCGAAACATTCAATGCCAGGCGCGTCTTCGCCCAATGATGCTGGGATTTATCGGCTGGAGCGATGCAAACTCCGGACACATGCCCAGGCAGGGGTGGTGGGATGTAAGAACCGTCAGCGGCGTGAAGCGGTTCGGCGTTCCTTATTACGTGGACAGCAACAACACGTTGCCTGGGCGGCGCATGCTCCGGTGCCCGGATATCGACTGGCAGTACAACAAGGCATCCAGGGTGAAGTTCGGCAGCAGTTGGTTCTATGAATACACGACCTATGCGTACAACGACTTCTGGTTCAGCCCGACGGGCAGTCATTTCACCAGTGTGGATCAGTTCAAACTGGATAACGCGCGCACGCCGTCTTACGCGCTCGTGTTGGGAGACGGGAGCAACACCGTGATATATGGAAATTCGAAAGACCTAGGCGATTGGCGCAGCCCGCGCCATGGCCAACCAACTGCTCTTCCGACAAACACCACGAGCGGTGTGCGTAAAGCAAATGGCCTGTTTGCGGATGGTCATGTTGAGTTAATGACGTCGCCCGTGTCACGATTCTCCTGGCAGACCACTGCCGGCACTATGGGCACCGTGGAAATGATGCTTTACAACCTTCGCGGCCAGTAGGTGTGAAAAAAGTCACATATTTCGGTCAGCTGTGCGCAACATGCAGCTTGTCGTATGTCTATAAGGAACCGATCATGAGTCTCCGGCATTTATTGGTTTTGCTTCTTACTTTCTGTACACCTCTGATGGCAAATGCCGCTACGCAGGAAACAGATCCGTTCTCAATCCAGAGCCTGGCGTCGCGCCCGGCGATCATGATCCCCAAGAATGCATCGACGAATCTACAGGACTTTGTCGTCATCTACGGCGACAACAAGGGCGCAGCCGCGCCATTGATTACGAACATGCGCATCGGGTACAACGACCATGCCCTGACAATCGAATTCAGCCTCCAGTACGAGGATGACCAGCAGATCAAGGCAGAGGCGACTGAGGGGCGCGATCGCGGTTTTCACGATGACTCGATCGAGATTTTCCTCACACCCAATCCGGACAATTATAAATCAACGCTGCATTTTGGCGGCAATGCGGCCGGTGTCTGGTGGGATCGGCCGGTCGGAGCAAACTCCAAAGAATGGTCATGGAACCCGGAGATTCAGTACACCTCCGGTCGCGGCAAGATGGGCGGATGGAACGGCAAGTTTGTGATTCCGTTCAAGGCAATCGGTTTGGAGCCGCCGAAGGTCGGCGATATCTGGCGGGCTAACTTCATGGCCAAACGTCATCTGCCGGCCAGAACGCTTCACGCTTGGGCGTTTCGCGATCAGTGGAAAGACTGGAGCAACGACGGATACCTTGTTTTCGGCGACAAGCAAAGCCCGTACTTCACCATTCGCGGCAACTGGAAGCAGATGTGGAACAGCGAAACAAAAGGGCCATGGCCGGGCATTGTGACGCGCGGCGATATAAAGCCGCTATCCCACCGGATTGGGATTGACTTTCGCGTCTTGCGCCGGGACGTCGACCCGTCCAGTGATGCCAACTTTCACACCGAACTGGTGCAACGGCGTGCGCAAGCGACCGGCGAGGCAGCCACGTTTGCGACATTTGAAGAGGACGTGGATGCCGTGCTGGCAAAGTATCCGCAGGTTATCAAGCGGGTTGTGCCCGGCGGGGTGAAGCGCGTGCCGGACCCTTCATATAGCGTGATGTGGGGGCCGCGCAGCATCAAGCTGGATCGAGAGGGCGACTACTTCTGGATCTATCGCTATGAGGACATTACCGATCCGGACAGGCCGATTTTTATCGCGGGGGGCGGCCTGCCGGTTCGTATTCGCAGTGGTGTTCAGGTGGCGGTGCAGCCTTATATCTTGACACGGCGCAGCGTGATCGTGACGGCTGATCTGCGCGCAGTCAACGGTGTCGGTAAAACTGACAGGTTGCGCGCCTACATCACGGATGAAGCGGACCGCACAGTCTACGAAGAGATAACGGTCGACCTGCAAGGAACAAAGAAGCAGAACATCGAACTGTCGATCAAGTCGCTGCCGGTGGATCACAATTACCGCGCGCATGTTGAATTGCTCGACGAGAAAGGCAATCTCAAGAGTGCGTCATTTGCAAGTTTCCCCCGACCGGCTGATCCGGACTGGTGGGTCAATCGTGACGTGTACGGCACAACACCAGAAGTGCCGCAGCCGTGGGCGCCCATTGACTGGCGCGAAGGCACGGCAAGAGTGTGGGGCAGGACCATTACGCTTGGGCAATCGCTTTTGCCGCAACAGATCATTTCGCGGTCTACAGCGTTGCTGGCATCGCCGATGCGATTGGAGTTGACCGCGAACGGCAAGGTACAGCCTTGGACGAATCGGACGTTTGAAGTTGTCGAGCAGGCAGATGGCCATCTGCTGCTGCGCACGGCTCAAGAGGCAGCGGGCGTTCGCATCCGGGGTGTGCATCGTCTGGAGTTTGACGGCTTTTCCCTGATCGATTTGCATATCGAGCCAATTGGCAAGTCTGCCAAAGTCGATGGGCTTGAAATGGTCATGCCAGTCAAGCAGGAACATGCCACGTTTCTGACGAACTATAGAGCCGCGCCCGGCCCGGGGCGCCAGGGTCGATACGTCGGCCGCACCCCGGACAGATACACCAGCCCGGTCATGATCACGACATGGCTGGGGACGGATCACTATGGCTTGGAATTTTCCTGTGACTCCAGCCGCGACTGGGTGTTGCAGGAGCCGAACACGGCGGTTGAAGTGGCTCGAGAAAACGGTGTTGTCACCGCCCGATACCAGTTCATCGATCACACCTTTGAAATCAGCCGCCCGCGTCATATTCGGTTCGGCTTGATTGCCACGCCGACCAAGTCGGTGCCGCTGAAACATCAGCGATGGCGGACGGATCGCGCGGGTACAGCGCTGCCGCCTGCGGATCCGGAAGTGCTTAAAAAGTGGCGCAACAACTACTACGGCCAGATCGATATTCTGGCCAAATTGGCATGGCGCGACTGGACCGGCAACCACCGCTGGAACCCGCGCGTGACAGACCCGGCGGCCAAGGCAAAGCTGATCGACATCGTCTCACGCTGCAAAGCCGAAGGACAGGTACTGATGCCATACGGCGGTTGGGGCATTCCGGTGTATTCAGACGAATGGGATCCGTGGGGCAAGGAGATGGTCGCGTTTCCCAAGACAAACACTATCGACAACCAGTTCATCGGTACCTATGGCAGCCCTTACGTTGAGTTTATGGTTGGTTCGTGGGCACTGAACGCGCGCGAAACGGGAATCAACGGCATGCGTAACGATACCGTTGTCCCTTGGAAGGTGAGCGCCAATCCATACCTTGGCGAAACCTGGATCGACGAAGTGGATGGCAAGACCTACGGCACTCAGAACCTTTTTCGCCAACGCGAAATGTTCAAACGAATCTGGCGTATCTTCAATGGTGGCGAAACGGAAGACGGCGTGATCTATCTCGGAGCTGCCGGCCCACCCATCATGGCGGTGTTCAGCTTCGTGAACATCCGCGAGACTGCCGAAGGCCATTACATGCATGCCCATTCGATCAAGAAGGCCTACCCGCAGGATCAGGTGCGACCATGGATGACGGCGACGGCGTACGGCTTTATCGACCACAACAATCTCAAGGGTTCGCCGCTGCACACGCAGAACCGCATCGGCCCGTTGCTCGCGGCCGGTTGTCGGCCTCGTTTTTCGCCCAAGTCCAGAATTCAGCAGCGTGACTATTCAACGCCACGTTACAGTTCCGAGCCGGCATATCGTATCTGGGACGCGTGGTCCTGGGTCGATCGGGCGACGGCCAAATGGTGTCCGCACTGGGACAATCAGGACCTGATTGATACCAGCGTGCCGGGCAATGCGGAACACTACGTGTCATTTCGTCTGCAGCCGGGCCGGCGCATTCTGCTGGTTGCTGTGAATTACGAACAGAAGCCGGTGACCGTGCGGGTCAGGCTCCATCTTAAGAAGCTGGGATTCGATTCCAACATCCCGTTGCATGTGCGCGACGCCATTACTGGTAAGGATCTGCCGATCAGCCACGACACGGTCGACCTTGCATGTGGTCCTGAATTGTACCGTTATGTCATGATCGGGCCGATTGAAGAAATCAACGGCCCGTTTCTTGACCCAGACCACAAGAAGCTGAAGAACTAAACCTGCCCTTGCACATCTCGCAATACACCTAACGAAATACGACTTATGCGTATTTAAGTCGTCTGATGCAATGGCCTGAATCTACTCGGCGATTTTGTTACAGGATTCACACTTTAAAACGCCGTGGCTTGCCTATAATGATGTATTGTTTGATGACGAATCGAGTTGATGTGAATCGAGGTTTGTCATGGCCACGCCACAGATGTCGGACATTACGACGGAAGGAATCCGTGTAGGGGCGACAGCATTCTTTCTGCCGGAGCAGTCTCGGCCGGAAGAGGACCGATATCTCTTTGGCTATCGCATTTTGATCGTCAATGACAGTGACGAGACCGTTCAGTTGCTGCGTCGTCACTGGATGATCATCGACGCGGACGGCAAATCAGAAGAAGTGCGCGGCCCGGGTGTTGTCGGGCAAAAGCCGATCTTGGAACCCGGCAAGGCTTTCAAGTACACCAGCTATTGCCCGCTGACCACAGACTGGGGCAGCATGGAAGGTGAGTACGAATTTCAGATGGTCGATACCGGCGAGTTGTTTGAAGTACAGATCGGGCGATTCTTCCTGCACCCGCCGATTCCCGAAGAGATCGAAACCGGCGTGTAACGTTTCAATCGTTGTGTACCGTTCAATTGAGCCGATTACGCCGAGCGAAGAATTTTCCATTGCTCACCGTTGCCGCCGTCAACGGTTGCTTCCTGATAGGAAACGATGAATGCGCGTCGTCGATTGTCGGTGGTATTACCTTCCGAGCCATGCCAGAGCAGGGCGCTGAACAACACCATTGAGCCGGCCTTCGCCGCTAGATAGATGCGGTTTTCCATATCCACCTCAACGTCCATGGCCAACGAACAAGTGCCGGATGAACGCAGGCTGTAAGGTTGCAGGCCGCGCTTGTGGCTGCCGGGGATCAGTTGCAGCGCGCCCTGGTCGGCTGTCGTGTCCTGTAGTGGGATCCAGACACTCATTCTTCGTTCTGATTGAGAGTTCTGTGTGTAGTACGCATCGTCCTGATGCCAGTGGCAGATGGTTGAATCGAACGGCTCCTTGGTCACGAGTTTGGCGGAATAGATGGCGATCCCCGGAAAGACGATGCGTTCGATCAGACGGAGGATGCGCGGGTCTTCACAGAAGTCACGTGTGCGCGGCGTCACCAGCCCGAGACTCATGATCCAGCCGAGCTTGGAAACGGAATCATCCTTTGGGGCTTCTGAGCGGGACGCAAGAATCGCGTCAAGCTCCGCGTTCATTGATTCGAGTTCCGCGCGCGGAAACACGTCGTCAACAACGACGTAGCCGTGTTCGTGGTAATGTGTCAGTGCTTCGTTGGAAAGGGTATGCGTTGTCATGACGCACCCTAATCTATCAGGCCGTTACTGGACAGGCAACGTGATTTTTGCGGTCAGATCGGGATCGTTCGGGTCGACCGTCACCGATCCGCCGTGCACGATCAGGATGTGCCTTGCCAGCCAGAAGGCCAGTTCGGCCGTGCTGATGGACAGGGCTGATTCGATGATGTGTTCAAACACCGACGCATGGAAGCCACCGAGCTTGCGAGCAAAGCTCGCGACGTCTTCGGTGTTGTCAGCTGGGATTGATATCTCCAACAGGCCATCGCGACAGCACATCGTGCTCCTTGAAGCGGCCTCGTGCTCGGATTGCCACGGCGTCCACTGGAAATAGAAAGTGGAGATTGCTGTGCCGAGCATGTCACCCATGGACAATAGGCTTTCGTCGACCATGTTGTCCACGATCTGTTGCGGATCGGGCAGCGTCCCGCCCAAACGCTCAATGATGGCGCTGTCGATGATCTGCTGCACGGTCATGGTCTCCGGCGGGATGTACGCCGGATGTGATGCACATTGGCTGAGCAAAATCAGGTCGTTGGAGATACTGACAACCCGGCGAAGGTCCGTTCGCATGCGCTGCTTGAGCACGTTCGGCTGCAACTCGGGCGGCAGCGGCGTGTCGGACGGTCCGTCCTCTTCAATCTGCTCGATGATCTCCAGCATCTGCACGGCACAGTGAACGTTCGCCAGATCATGTCGCACGTGTCGCGCGAACAGGTACGCCAGTTCGGCCGTCTTGCGCCAGAGTTCAGCACTCTGATTACCGAGTGCCGGCGTGCGGGGCTGATCGGATGATGTGCTTGAATGACCTATCATGCCTTATCTCCATTTGCGTCCCTGCTGATCTGCCGGACTACTTGCAGCAGCGTGTTTGCTCGTATCGGTGTCGGATAAACATTGACATTCAGTCCCTCGGCAAGTAGGCGATGTTGCGGGTCTTCAGATCGTCTTGCCAGCAGAAGTATCGGAACATTGCGATACGCCTGGGCGATTGACCTGATCGAGGGAATGGAATCCTGAATGCTGCACAGCGTGTGGTCGAGAATGATGGCTTGGATCGGCGTACCATCGACGCCGGCACGGCTGGCGTGATCAAAAGTGGTGACCGTTGCACCGGCCTGGGCCAGCGCCTTGCGGTAGGGATTCAACGGGCCGGGGTCTGTCGAGAGGAAGGCAATGCGCATGCCTGTCGCGTCAACGGTCTTCAGTCGGCTCGGAGGCGCCTGATCCCCCATGCGCCAGCGACACGCGATATTGACTTGCGCAATCGCAGCTTCAATGTCCTGTAGGTTCTGGTTGGCTGAGTGAATCAGCGAACTGGGTGTGGGCGTCAGCTCTTCGTTTGCCAACGAGCCGTAGCCCAGTGACTTGGCAATATTATTTGCCGAGGTAATCAGTTCGCAAAGTAGTCGCTGTGAGCCCACTATGTGCTTGGGAATATTCTCACCGGCGTCGTGCCAGAGGCAGACGTCTGCGATCCATGACGGCAGCTGCATGGTCTGACAGAAGTGCGCGCCGATCTGCTTGTGATCCATCCCGAAGACAGAGTGTTCTGCTTGTGTAGTCGGGAGAGCCATGTTGCGCGCCAGGTCATATACCTCGACGGCCGTATCACCCAGGTTGCTGCAGAGCAGCAGCAGTCTGCCGATATCATGCATCACGCCAGCCACCGACGCTTGATCCGGATCGATGCAGGTCGATTTCGACATGGCTCGCGCGATTTGACCGACCGCGATCGCGTGTCGCCACCAGCGGTGCGCCCAGAGTCGATTGCCTGGGGCAACGGGCAGTGAGTTCAAGGACTTGGCAATTTGCCTGACCCGGTCGATGGTCAGCACTTCGACCATTGTGCGAAGACATTTCTGAGATGATGTGTGCTGCATGGCATCACGCAGGACGGCGATAAGCAGGGGTGGGTCCTGGTGAATGGTCCAGAGTAATTCGTCGAGATCGCTTTCCGCTGAGAACGCCACTTCCTGTTGAATGCCGGCGAACAGATGGGGCAGTTCGACCTGTTGTATGGTGGCAATTGTTTCCTTGTCGGAATAGGTGGGCAGGGCATCGATTCGACTTGTAAAGTCTTCACGTGCGTCACCGCGATCTTCCGGGAGCTTCGTTAGTCTGCTTGGGCCACCTTTTGCAGGTATTGCCCGGCTCACAATCTGTCTGAGCGAGTCGATGTTGAAAGTCGACTTTCGGACCACGTCTGACGCGCCGATGTCGCTGCACTGGCGGATCAGATCGGCCGAAGGTGTTTTGGTGATCATGATCACTGGTGTGTGCGTGGTTTGGGCATTGCGCTTTAGCTCCGCCAGCACCTTCAGCCCGTCGATTCCCGGCATGTGGACGTCGACCAGGATCATGTCATAGTTGCGACTTTTTGCCTCTTCAATACACGCCTTGCCGTTATCAACACACGTGGCCTGATGACCTTCACGGTCAAGCAGGAATTTCAGTGCAGCGAGCGTCGTGCTGTCATCATCCGCAATGAGGATCTGACAAGACCGTCCGCGCTGGTACGCGTCTATATCAATCGGGGTTTTCAGTGCGCCCTGTGACACAATTTGATCCTGCAATAACTGGGTGCGACGAAGAGTTGACCGATTCAGGCAGCCTGGTTGGACATCGCCTGTTCGATCGTATTTTTTACGCGCAGGATCAAATCCTCCGCGTCGAATGGTTTTTGAACCATGTCGTTGGCGCCGACCTTATTGGCCGTTTCATGGTCGTAGTTTGAGCCGCGAGCAGTAACGAACCAGATTTGACCGTCGTGTTCGTTACCCCAAGCCTCTCGAATCATGGAGCAGGCTTTATACCCGTCGACATGCGGCATCATGACGTCCATCAGAATCATTATTGGACGATGCTTGACCGCCAACTGAACAGCTTCTTCGCCGTTCGTTGCAGTCATCGTCCGGACGTTGCCCAGGCGACGCACCATATATTCCAGTGTCAACAGGATATGCGGCTGGTCGTCCACTACCAAAACCAACGCTTCTTCAGCCATTCCGACACACCTTCTTCCTGCCCCCCGATACTCAGCTCCCGGTTAGAAGGATCGGTTGATCTTTTGTGTCACTTTATGACTGCAATTTAAGCATCGAATAAAGCCGGACGTTAATCACGACGATCTTGGTTTAAGTCGACATTCAAGGCTGGCGGTACGTGCCGGGTGGGACGGAACATCCGATATTGCACGTCATCAGCAGTGTTTTCGTTACCGGATGTTGTGATGACTCTGCCTGATCGTCACCGTGATTTGAAAAGCATGTCCTGAAAGTCGGCTGTTCAATAACCCTGGGGGATGGTGATCGGAAGGTCCTGATGAAGTCAAGCCAGTCACACCTGATTGTCAGCCGCGATTGGACAGCCGTGCAGTTGCAACGCAACTTGGCGCGTGTATTGAACCCTGTTGTCTGCCAGCAGGTTTTGGCAGCAATGAAATCCCCTTCCACTGACTTTTCAGATGTCGCGAGCATGATTCAGGGCGACCCGTACGTGGCGGCAAAAGTTGTTGGCATGGCCAACATCATCGCCCGCAGACAGGATGACCTGATTCTGACCATTGATCGAGCCGTTCAGGTGTTGGGTATGGAGCACGTTCGTTCGCTCATACTCAGCGTCATGATGACGGGCCCGATGTTGTCAGTAGACGAAAATGTTCCTCGTCGTCGTGACCTGTGGCGTTGGGTACTTGGTTGCGGTGTGGCCAGTGATCTGCTGTTGCAGTTCAGTGAAACGCCCGATGGTGTCGAGCTGAACGATGAAGGCTCAGTGGAGCATCTGGTAACCGGGCTGATCATGGGGCTCGGAGCACTGATTCTCTACGCCGGCCACGGTCGGGGGTATAGCAAATTGCTTGGTACGCGCCTGCGTCCCGTCGCTCTGGCTCATCGCGAACTCAAAGCGATGAAAGTGACGCATCATCAGGTTACGCTTTGGGCGCTGGAGGAAATGAAATGTCCACCTGAATTGGGTGTGCATACGCAGGCTCTGGTCGATGGTGGTCCTGAGCCGAGCTATCTGTTTGCTCGCTCCACCGAGTTGCTGGGCGCATGGGTTGCCGGTCTTGAAACCGGTGAAGCCCGGGCCTGGCTGTTTGACGGCCTGCCGCGCATCGGAATCGACCCGACGCGCCTGGAAGAACACATCGGACCGATGCGTCAACGATTGCGGGAACTGGCAAGGGTCTTCGATATGGACCTGTCGGACTGGAAACAATCCGTGCCGGATCGGCTGGAGTTGATGCACGATGCGGCCAGAGCACTGGAATCATTACTGGTGGATCGCCTGACACTGGCGGAAGCGGTTGGTGTGAACGACTAGGGAGATCACCGCCATGCCAAGCTACTCAAATGCCGGTGCGAATTTCGTTGCAAGCAATTTGCCGCGACTGCAGCTCGATAGAGTCGTCCGTGAAATAACGGAAGTCTCCACGTTACCGCAGGTCGCGATGCAGACGATCGAGTTGTGCAACAATCCCGAGACCGGCGCCGCGGATCTTCGCGACCTGATTGAGTCTGATCCTGCGCTCAGCAGCCGTGTACTTCGTTGCGTCAATGCCGCTTCAAACGGACTGGTGCGCCGGATTACATGCATTCAACAGGCTGTCAGCTATCTCGGATTCAAACAGGTACGGAATCTGGCAGTCACCGCGTCAGTCAGCTCAATATTCTGCGACGGGGATCGGATCGGCAGCTACAGCCGATCCGGCTTGTGGAAACATCTTGTGTGGACAGGCGTGGCGGCAAGATTCATTGCATCGCGATGCAACATTCAGGAATTTGAAGACGTTTTTCTCGCCGGCCTTTTGCACGACCTGGGCATCATTCTTGAAGATCAGTATTGCCACAAGCATTTTGTGGCGGTCATCAACAGTCTGTCGGATCAGGACACATTGCCCCACCTTGAAAAGCGGATCATGGGCTTTGATCATCCCACACTGGGTAAGCGCATCGCCGAGAAATGGAAGTTCCCCACTCAGATCACTTCCGCCATTCGTTTTCATCATATGCCTGACAAGTACCGCGGCGACGATGCCGGTACCGTCGCCAGCGTGGTTCTGGCCAATTACCTGTGCTTTGCAAAGGGCGTCTCATCTGTCGGCGGTGGAAAGCTTGAATGTTCTCCATATGTGTTGGAGACGCTTGGTGTCGGCCGCCAGGACCTGATTGTGATTGCCGAAGACCTGAATGCTGAGCTCAAACAGTATGACCATCTGCTGGAGGTTCTTGCCCGGTAATGACCGATGTGCTCACCCAGATTGATGCGCTGTTTGATGTCGAGCAGGAGAAACTGCCCGGCTGGGAAATTCTGCGCCAACTGGTCGAAACACTTGAGCCATTCGGCGCACAAATCGCGTGGGTCGCTCGAAACGATGGCAGGCTTATCAGTCAACACGCCGCCGTCGAACTGATTGACCGGGGCCAGTTGTGCAACACGGTCAAACAGATCGTTCCGCAATTGTGTCATCAGCCGTGGGCGATTGTTCATGATCTGTTCCAGCCATCGGGTCATGGCGCGGTGATAACGATCCAGCTTAAGAATGCAGTGCTTGGCATTCATGCAACGCAATATCACGCCATGGTGGACGTTGATGCCAGCATGCGCGAAAGCTGGCGTTGTTGCGGCATAGCGGTCGAGCAATTGGTTGCCACACAGGAAAAAGCGAATGAAGCCGATGTCCGCATTCGCCATCTTGAAGCAGAAAAGCAGACGCTCAAGACGAACTATTCAAAGTCGCTTTCAACCGTTCTACTTGAACGCGAAGAGCGAATGGCCGAACAGGCCCGCTACACAGATCGTCTTGAGAAGGAAGTTGCGGCCCGTGCTCACGAATTGAGCAAGGCGCTGGAACAGGCAGAGCAGGCCAATCGGGCCAAGAGCTCGTTTCTGGCGAATATGAGCCATGAGATTCGCACGCCATTGACGGCGATTCTCGGTTTTACCGAGCAGCTTATTGAAATGTCACGCGGCCGAGAGAAGACACTCGGCTGGTTGCACATCATCCGACGCAACGGCAGTCATCTGCTGCAGGTCATCAATGATATTCTGGACCTGTCCAAGATTGAAGCAGGCAAACTCGAGATTGAAATACTCAAATGCAATCCACTTGCCATTGCGGAAGAGATCAAGGAACTGATGGCGCCGACCGCCTTGCAGAAGAATTTGGACCTGAGCGTTCATTGTGACTCGGCGGTTCCGGAGACGGTTTGTACCGACCCGACGCGTTTGCGTCAGATACTGACAAACCTCGTCGGCAATTCGATGAAGTTCACTGACGAAGGCAGTGTCCGGATCGAACTGGCAATGACGCCCTACCACGAACTGCAGATCGAGGTGATTGATACCGGTTCCGGTATGTCCAAGGATCAGGTCAAGCGTGTCTTTGACGCTTTCTCTCAGGCTGATGCATCCACCACACGCCGATTCGGTGGCACTGGATTGGGGCTGACAATCTGCCGCAAGCTGGCTCAGGCCATGGGCGGTGATCTGACCGTGCAGAGTGAGGTGGGCAACGGCACGCGCATGACAGTTACGCTCGTTGCCCAGCGATGCGAGTTTGATGAAGAGTCGAAGTCGCGAGCCATCGCGCCGCGCGCCAATCGTGTTGAAAACCAATCACTGGACGTCCTTAAGGGCCTGCGCGTGCTGGTTGCGGAAGACGGTCCGGATAATCAGAAGCTGATTGAAGTGATCCTTAAAAAGGTTGGGATTGAACTATCGATTGTTGAGAATGGCCAGTTGGCCGTGGAAGCTGCATTGCGGGCGGACAAGGATGGCAATCCGTTCGATGTGGTGTTGATGGACATGCAGATGCCGGTCATGGATGGCTACGAGGCGACGAGCAAGCTTCGCGAGGAGGGCTTTGACCGCCCGGTCATCGCGCTGACTGCCAACGCCATGTCCACGGATCGTCAGAAATGTATTGATGCTGGGTGTGATGACTTCGCGAAAAAACCGATCAATCGAATGAAACTGATGGAGACTCTGATGACTTACATGCCCGATCCAAATGAAAGTGTTTCGGAAACACGGGATCAGACGCCTGCTTCACCGTTATACAGCGAATTCGCCGACGATCCGGATATGCTCGACCTCGTTCAGGACTTCGTCGGTAAGCTGCCCACTCGCCTGGCGGATATTCAGGAGGCTCTTGCCGCCGACAACATGGAAACGCTCGGCCGTCTGGCCCATCAACTCAAGGGCTCGGCCGGTGGGTACGGTTTCGGACCGATTACGGACGTGGCCGCTGAGTTGGAAACGGTCGTTCGTGAAGAGGCGGATCCGCATTCAATCAACCGAACGGTCAAGGAATTGATTGAACTGTGTAACCGTGCAACCGCTGCGTCTGTCTGATCAACCCGCTGCTGATTTTAGAGCTTACTGCCGTTGAACCGCGCACAGGCTGATCGCCGTTTTTGCTGCGCCGATGTTGTCGTATTGTGCCTCAGTAACTCCGCAAATTCGCACGTACTTACGAGATTTCAGAGATACCGTCGCCTTCTTCTTGACGTGCCGTGCTGACCCGATTACCGTCCTTATATATTGCATCTACTTGATTCAGGGCGTGCGGAGTTCAGCCATGCGATCTCACGTGATTTATGGGTCGGTCTTTCTTCTGGCCGGGATTATAGTCGGCAGCGTCAATGCTCAGCACTCGTCGTTTACCGGTGTCATAGTCGAGGACAATGCCGCAGTTCGCGCGGGTGCTGGAATCAGCTACTACGTTGTCGGCAAACTGTCGAAGGGAACCACGATTCAGGTTGAGGACCAGATCTTTGAGTGGTTCAAGATCAAGCCGCCGAAGGGGGTCCACAGTTATGTGTCCAAGGCCTTTGTTGATGCCAAGGGTGATGGGTCGACCGGCGTTGTCAATAAAGATCGCGTTCGCGTGAAAGCAGCCAGTATTAACGGACCTGGCGAGAGTTATCGCCGGCAGATGGATTTACTCAAGGGTGATACCGTTCAGATCGTTGGCGAAGAGGGCGGGTTCTATAAGATCACTCCACCGGCCGGCACACACGTCTTTATTCTTGCAAAGTCTGTCGAGAAAACTGAAGACGCGCCGGCTCGTGAGCCGGCCGCTCCCGCGACCCGGCCTCAACCAGTGGTTGTCAAGCCTGCGCCGCCCAAACCTGCCACGCAACCGAAACCAAAGTGGAGCGGGCCGACTGAGGTGACGGTTCAACCCAAGCCCGTTGAAGTGGTCGTGAAACCAGCGCCGCGGAAGTCGCCGGCAGTCAATATGCAGCCTGCCAAGCCTGTTGTTACTGAGAAACCGGCGCCAGTTGTGGTGAAAGTACCGGAACCGGTGGTTGTTCAGCCTTCGCCGCCCGCGACGCGGCCGGCACCGCCGACTGAAGTAATGGTTGCGACGGCTCAGGAAGTGACCACGCCGATCCAAGCCAGAGCAACACCGCCCAGGCCAACGCCGACTGTCACTTTACAGGCAACACAGCCCGTCGCACCGGAGATTGACGCGCCCGCAGAATCGATGTTGCTTTCGACCGTGGAAGAGCGATTTGCCAAGGCACAGGAACTGCCGGTTGAACAGCGGCCGCTCGCTGAATTGCTTGCGGCGTATGAACTGGTCAAGCAGTCGCCGAGCCTGACGATCAACGACAAACGCATCGTTTACGCGCGTGTCGCGCAACTCAATCGTGACATCGAACTAGCCAAAGCACTCAAGAGTATCAGTAACACGCAACAGCAGATCGCCGCGGCCGAACAGGTCGTTCCGCAGACGCAACCCGCTCCGACGCACGCGGGGCGCGCCTATGACGCCATGGGCCGGTTGCAAGCCAGCGTGGTGTACAACGGCAAGAGCCTGCCACGCCTGTATCGGTTGGCCAATCCGGTAAATGGGCAGACGATCCTGTACGTCCGTCCGACGGATGCGGTTGATCCTGCGGCGCATCTTGGGCGAGTGGTCGGCCTGATGGGCGAGATTCGGTACGATCCGGGCTTGCGCCTCAAGCTGCTTGAAGTTCAACGGATTGATGCGGTGCAGACGACCGAGGTTGGTGGCTGAGTATCAGGTCTCTGGGAACTTCGGTATGCGTCGATGTGACTATTGCGGCAGCAATTTTCGAGGGATTTCAATTGAATGTGAAGGCTGCGGCGCTCCTGCCAGCAGCAGTCGCATTGCGTCACCAAGCAGTCGTCGCCCGATCAAGGTTCGCCCTGCCAGGGCATACCAGCGCAAGACCAATGGACCTTCTTCTTCCGGGATTTCACCCACTGCAGTCAAGGTCATCATTGGCGTTCTACTATTGATATTTCTTGGTCCGATCGTGTTGCCGGTCTTGATGGTAATTGTCGCCTTGTTTGGCGTCGGATTGTCGCCTGTTCTGTTTTGATAGTGGTTGCGGCCGACGGCAACCAATTTCACACATTCCCAAGTGGTGATTTTGCGTTCATATCGGCTTGAAACCCGTAAAATTCCGGTTCGCATATTGACGAAATGTGCCCTGTGGGCGATGCTATAGATTCCTCCCCGGAGTTGCTTCTATGCCTTTGATGCGTCGAGAGTTGTTGGTTGTCGGACTGCTGGCCCTATCGGTGGTAATTGGCGGTTGCGCAGGTCAACAGCAGAAGAAACAGTCCGGCACCTCGGCCTACTCGCATACCGCCGCGAAAAAGGAAGAAAAGAAGGATTCCTGGACATGGCTCAAGCCTCCAAAGGTCGACTGGAACAAGCTTAACCCGGTTGCTTGGGACTACCGCAAATTTGGAAATGACTTCCGGGAACAGTACCAGTTCAAAATCGGCGATATGTGGGTCATCAAACCGCCGGTCGAGCCGAATCCCGTCAAGTTGGAAGTTCTTCGCGCGTTCGGACATGAGCCAATGCTGGAAGAAACGGTGCAAACTTCAGAGGCGGTTGTGATTGCTGATGAATCAGAGGCTATCAGTGAAACTGAAGTACCACCGACAACGCAGCCAGCATCAACGCAGTCGGTCCAGCCGAACGTAGAGGAAGCGTTCACCGAGCCAGATCAGGAAATCGTGCCACCTGCGGATCACCAGCGAATGGTGATCGACCTCGTATCCGGTAGCGCTTCTCTTACCGATGTTGACGGACGAATCTTTCCGCTGCAGCTTCAAACAGCAACGCTGGAGAGATTGCGCACTCTTTCGCGACAGCGCGAATGGATGATCCGAAGTGTGAAGCCGCTCAAGGACGCGCAAGATCCCGTTTATTACAAGCTGGTTGCTTTTGAGGCCGACTACTCACAGCAGCATCATGCTCATTTCGCGGTGCCGGGACGCAAGGAATTTCCAGAGTTTTTTGAATTGCTGATCGATGAATTCGAACAGGCCCATCGCCTGGCGCATCCGCTGAGCAAGTCCGTCAATCTGCTCGATTGACCGCTCTTGTTAATCGACAATCCGCCCAATCGCTACGACCGTCGCTAAATCCTTGCATATTAGGACACGGTCCTCAATTTACCTTTTGTGAACGTCGATGATCCCAACAGATTCGGGCTGTATGGGAGAAATAACGTGAGTTCCGATAATTCGCTTAAGCTTGGGGAAATTCTGGTCCAGCAAGGGGTGCTTAGCGAACAGCAGGTGCTTGAGATTCTGCACGCGCAGCGTGAACGGGGCATTCCATTTGGCGTTCTGGCTGAACGAATGTTCGACGTCACCACGCAGAGTATCGAGCAAGCCTGGATTGAGCAGTACCACCAGTTCACCGGCACGATCGATCTTGCCGACCAGCAGATTGATGACCGTGCACTATCTCTGATCAACCGTCGTCAGGCATGGCAGTTTGAGATTATGCCCATCCGGTTTGAATCCACCGGTGAGTTGCTGATGGCGGCGGCAAAGACGCGGCTTGCCCGCGCGGTAACTTTCGTCGCTCGTCGGCTGGAACCGGTCGTTTACTTCCGTGTTGCCGAACGCGAAGAACTCCGCGAGTTCCTTCGCACGCACTATCCGATGCCGGAAGTCTCCGACGAGATCCTTCGCCAGGCGCGCGTGTTCTCAATGGCCAGCTGAGCTGTCAGGCAACATTCAAGCCGCTTCTGAGTGAAAAGAAGAGGCGGTCAAGTCGTAATCCGCGGCTTGACGTTATTGCTGTCAATCCGGCGTTCAAACAGAAATGAACTGCAACCCAGGTCATCAGTGGCCGCCAGGTTTTTCAGTTGAAAGTCTGGAAAGTTCAGCTTCATGAAGCTGAATATTTCCTGCACGTTCGCGGCCTCATAGGGATAGCCGCCGATCCAGTCGATCAGGTCGGTGTACCAGTCCATGCCCCGCTTGGACTGGTAGTTGCGAATGCCGGTCATGGGATTCTTAAACCGCCACAGCTTCGACTGGGCGTAATAAAGCACGTGGCAGCCGTTGATGATCTTCTGGATAAGCCTTGGACTCTTGCAGTACCACTTCTTGCGCCACATCCAGTAGCTTGAGCCGCGATAACCCCGTTTGCGGTTGTAGATCGCGATATAGAATTGGCCGCCTTCGGCGACCATTTCCGCGGCGTTGCGGATTGCGTTCCACATTTCACCGGTGTGATGCAGTACGCCCCACGAGTAAACGATGTCGAATTTACCCAACTGCTCAAGAAAGGGCTTATCCAGCACGGAGCCCTGCATTAGTTCCCAGTTGGTCGGTTCGTCCAGTTGTTCGCGAAGGTGTTGGCAGCAGGCCACCGAAAACTGATCATAGTCGAAGCTGACAACTTTCCTGGCGCCGAGTTTATAAGCAGCGCGCGAAAACAGCCCACTGCCACAGCCGATGTCAATAAGGGTCTTGCCGTTGAGATTATCGCATTCCATGAAGTCGGTGATGGACTTCTGCGCATTGGCAAACCGTTCCTCCGTCAGGCAGTTGAGGAATTTCTGCCAGTTCTTCCCGAATTGGAATCGCGTTTCGTCGGCCATGGGCTGAAAGTGTAAGGGTGTTTGCGTGTGGCTGCGAACCGGCGGTTACTGTTTGTGGCAGATGATCACTTGTGAGTAATTCAAACTGATTCCCTTGCGCAGTAGCCGAAGTCTTTCCTTGATCATGTACCAGCTCGTTCCCACGCGAAACGCCGGCACGCAACGGTGTTCGACGATGCTCAGCCCATGCGTCTGCATGTAAGCGGCAAACTCCACCATATTCCATTCACGCACGTGTTCCGACTTGGGGCTTTGCATGTTGTCCTTGCCCCGCCGCACATCGCGTTCCGGCGTAGAGATCACAATGTACGACTGGTCGTGGCAGTGTGCCTTGACGAAGTTCATCAGCAAGTCCGGGTCAAGCAGGTGTTCAATCACATCAACACTGAGAACCAGATCGTACGTACCGAGCCCGGTCTCGTCGGGTTGTTCCAGATTGGCAGCGACGAATTTACCCTGCGGAAATGCCTCGGACGCGACCTGCACCACCGTCGCCTGCTCAACGCACGTTAAATCCGTGATCGGATGCAGCAGGCGCATGGCTTTGTGCCCGAGCCCGCATCCGACGTCGAGCGTCGTCTTCAGTTGCTTCTGCTGAATCAACTGCGCGGCCGTTTCATAGGCGGCATACTGTGCATGGTTGCTCAACAAATGGCGCACGCCAGCCCAGTAGTCGCCTGGCTGCTCTTCAACCGTAGCGTTTTCCGTGCGATGCTGATAGCCGTCTTTGATGCAGTAATCACCCATGGGCCTATGCGGCTGATGCCTTTGCTTGTGCCTGTGAATTCGGTTCGTCTGATCGCAGAACATACCCGCGAACCGATGCCAGTCCAACGCCGCTCGCCAGTTTGGCAAAAGATGACAGCCCGAAGAAGTAAGGCGAGAACATGCCCAGCGGCACGACGCGATCGACTTTCAACCCGGCTTCGTTGAACAGCTGTTTCCATTGGCCGTTGGTATTCGCAAGTGTCTCCTGCCAGTTGCTGTCGTATTCACCGTGCACGCGCGGGTAGAGCTTGGCATACCACTTGCGCCGCCGGCCTTCTCGCCGAGGGTTGTTTGTTTCGTGCCCATCGACCGATTTCACAGCCGGGTGCGGCTTTGGCTGTCCTGCCAGGCGGCGCGTGAAGCTTCGAATACTTCTGCGTATTTTGTCAGGAATGAAACCCAGCCATTGCAGCAGCTTCATTTCCGCGGTTGGGACGACGTGGATCATCCGGCCGCCTGGTTTAAGTAATGGCCGAAGCTGCTGAAGCATTGGTACCCGATGGGGGATGTGCTCAAGCAGAGCAAAGGAAAAAATCACATCAATGCTGCCCGGCGCAATCGGCGTCAGTTCCGCTTCAGCAGCCAGCAGCAGCACGTTGGGCTTCTCAGGCGGTTCGATTCGCTGGGGATTGATATCCAAACCGATCACACGTTGACACTGGTCGGCCAGCAGATTGGAAACCCATCCGTCGCCACATCCGACCTCCAGGATAGTCTGGTTCGGCTGTTCACCGACAGCCTTGAGGATTCGCCGGAGCATCCACTGGCGATTGGCGTGCTGATAGGGCACATCCGGCGGCCAGTGCGTCAGCCGATAGAGCGGCATGAACAGTTTTTGTAGGGCGTTGGGCATCAGAGGCGTTCTGGTCTGTTCTGTCGAGCCGCATATGTTAGCACGAGACGTTGATCAGGTCGGCTTCTGAGCCGATTTAGGGCGTTTTGAGGCTGAATTATGGATTTAGGCCGGGGCTTGACGGTCGTGGCTGGCAAAATAAGACGAAATTCGAGCAAAAATTTGCGAAATAGTGGCCTATCTTCAATTCGTCGGGCATAATCCTGGCTCAAAACCGCCTGACTTGGCGGCCAGCGTTTGACCGAAGTTTGGAATTACACATAATTTCCGACCATAAATAGGTTGACGGGCAGGGTGACTTTGGCACAATGAGCAAACAGTTTTCAAACGTAATTCTCATAATTGCGTTGAGTGAATGACAGATGGATTCAATTAGGATGCGTTGCGGTGAGTTCTTCATAGCGCCGCCGCGACAGGGAACAAGGGGTTCGAGTCGAAAAGCTGCAACCGGACTCATGGATGAAAAGGCGCAGAACCGCCTGAATGACAGATTAATGATCTTGGTCTCCGTGCAGGGGATCAATTGGCCGGCTGTGTAGGCCGGGCGTTGAGCGAATGGCCTGAATCAAGTTGGCTGAGAAAGCTCTCAACGTTGAAACGAAATCGCGAGCGTTCCGTTTTAAGGAGAAATGGTCCATGTTTACTCGCACGCATTTGTTTGCCCTGGGCGCAAGCCTGTTGCTGGGTACCGCCGGAATCACTCAGGCGGCGGACAGCGACATGAGGGCGGAGCTGGAAGCGCTCAAGGCAGAAGTTGCTGAATTGCGTGGCCAGCAGAATGAAACGTGGCTCAACGAAAGGCGAGCCGAAGAAGTCAAGGCACTCGTGCGTGAAGTGCTTGCCGATGCGGATTCCCGCGCGTCGTTGCTGGAAGACTGCTGCACGACTGCCGGCCACAACGGCGAGAATTTCTGGATCGGCTCAGAGGACGGCAGCTTCCTGTTGAAGATCTACGGCCAGATTCAGGTGCGTCACAACATGACGTTCCGCAACGGTGAGCGAGGCGGCGCGGCTACGATTTCAGACGCAAATAACGTCGGTCTGGCCGGCGCATCTGCAAACTTCGATCAGGCGGAAGCTGGCTTCGAAGTCCGTCGCGCCAAGGTCGGCTTTGCCGGCCATATCAGTTCGCCGCGATTCCAGTTCGATATTCTTCTGTCCGTGGATCACGGCAACAATGAAGTCTATGCCGAACGCATCACCATTCATTACGAAATAAGCGAAGGTTTCTGGATTGGTGTTGGCGAAGATAAGGATGTCTTTCTTCGCGAAGAGTTGATCGAATCCGGCCATCAACTGGCGGTCGAACGTTCACTAGTGAACGAAGCCTTCACCAACGGCATCGTCCAGGGTGTCTGGATGAAGTGGCAGGCAACTGACAACCTTTACATTCAGGCGTCGATTCATGACGGCCCGCGTTCAGGTGAGTATCTCAGCAGTGATGACCGCCTGTTCTATTGGAACGAGCCGGCCACGGCAATTTCTGAAGTCTCCCCCAATGGTGGTATCAAGAGTTTTGACGACGATGCGTCAGACTTCGCTTTCACAGCTCGCGTTGACTGGTTGGTCATGGGCGACTGGAATCAACTCGAGGACTTCACCGCATGGAGCGGCCAGGACACCAACATCGCCGTTGGGGCGGCCGTCTCCTGGCACAACGCGGAGTCTGGTGACGACAACGGCTTGGCCATCGGTGGTACCGCTCCGACATTCGGCTTCACGCCTTATCTGAATCATGACATGGACATTCTGTCCTGGACGTTCGATATTTCGGCAGAGTGCCACGGCTTTAACGTCTTCTTTGCCCTTGTTGGACGACACATCGACGACCGTGCTGAGAACTTTGGTCCCGGTGGTACCGAAGACATGGACATGGATCAATTCGGTATCGTCCTGCAGGGTGGCTACCAAGTCATTCCCGACAAACTTGAATTGTTTGTCCGTTGGGAATGGATGGATCTGGATATCCCGAGTCTGTCCGTCGCGACGCCGCTCGACGCGCTCGAAGACGAAATTAACCTGATGACGTTTGGCGTGAACTGGTACATCAACAAGCACCAGACCAAGTTCTCCTTCGATGTGGTCTGGGCGCTGGATACGCTTAACGGCGTTGCCCTGTTCCTTGGCCCGGGTAGCAACCTCGGCGATCTGGGTTTGATGGTAGATCGTGATAACGCCGACTCACAGGTGGCCATCCGCTCGCAGTTGCAGTTGCTGTTCTAAGCTGACAACAAGAGTCGTTGCCTTTGGGTAACGTGAGATATGAATTGATACCGACCGGCTCTCGTAATGAGGCCGGTCGGTTTTTTTATATCTGGCGCCGAGCGTGCATGCGCCGATAGATGCTCGGTGTCATACCGGTGTGCTTCGTGAACACACGTCGGAAGTAGCGCACATCGTTGAACCCGCATGATTCCGCGATCTGTTCAATGGATTGGCTGGTTCGTCGCAGTTTGTTCCACGCATCTACGACGCGCTGACGATGGATGAATTCTGTCAGCGTTTGTCCGAAGTGCCGGCGGAACACCCGCCCAAGGTAGTCGGCATTGCAGTGCAGTGCTTCGGCAACGTTGGATGTTGTCAACGATAAATTGTCGTGAAGGTGCTTTGCGATGTAATCTGCCGCGCGTTGCGCGAGCAGTTGCGCGTTGGTGCGGGTTGGTGTTGCCACCTCAGGCGGGTAGCGAAGTTCACAGAACATGGCCGCCAGTTGTATTTCAGCCGTACCGGTCGGAGCTTGGCCGTACTCCTGGTCGGCGAGCATCTGTTCGAACAACTGATGTAGCCGTTGTGGCCGCGTTGCACGTCCGGTCTGTTCGATCGACAGGTCTGCGTTCGAAGACCCGTCGTGCTCACGCAGATGGAAGCACGCCCAGACGAACCATGTGTCCGGCGAGAGGTCGGCCGTGCCGTAATGATAGCGACCGGCGTGCAGCACCAGCCAATGATCCTGTTCCGCGGCAAACGTTTGTTCTTCTTCGCCAATATGAAGCGTTCCACCCCGGACGAAGATCAACTCATGGCAGGGCATCACACGATTACTGTGCCGCTTGGCCATGCCTGGCTGGTGGGTGCCCACGATGACGCCGTGGAACGGGCTGATGAACGGGATTTGCATGACCGGCAACTCGCAATGTAAGTCGGAATTGTACCCTTATTGTGCGAATCAGGCCATTACATTCGAGAAATTGGGTGAATATGATTCCGTGGAATATCGAAATTAACCCTATAACGGAGTTGCCCGCCATGCTTACGCAGGAACAGATTGACCAGTATCATCACGATGGATTCCTGGTAATCCCCGGTGTTTTTCAGGGGGAAGAACTCGAACGCCTTCGCGCCGCCGCTGACGCCGTTCAGGCCGAAGGTGATGCCGGGCAAGGCGAAGACCACATGTACACAGAGATTGATGGCGTCAAGCGGTACTTCCGCAGTGAACGGATGTGGGACCGCGATCCTGTGTTTCGGGCTGTGACGGTCAAGCCCGACCTTCTGGAGGCGATCGGGCAGTGTATCGGTCATCCGTTCCTGCCGATCAATGATTCTTTTGTCTGCAAGCTACCCCGTTACAACGTGCCCATTCCATGGCATCAGGATCCACCATGTGGCAGGGCTGACGCACCAGCCGATACTTTCGGTGTGCCCAACTTTGACACGGATATCTACCTGGACGATTCAACCATTGAAAATGGCTGTGTATGGGGTATCCCACAACACCATCTGGTCGGCGAGATCAAGCCGATCAAAGCAATGTCGCAGGAAGAGATGTTCAATCACCCGATGGCTGTGCCGATTGAGATGAAAGCAGGCGACGTGCTGTTTCACAGCCTGTCCGCGCCGCACGGCTCGATCGGTAATAAGACCGATACCATGCGCCGCATCTTCTACGTGCATTATATGAATCGTGAGGTCGTTGAGAACAGCTATCCGGACTGGATCGGCCATAAGCGATGTTTCACACCAGAAGCGTTCGAAATGGTCAACCAGATGATCGAAGACCGTAAAGCATTGGGGTGGGGAGGTCTCGAAGGCGCTCAGCTTGAAATCACCGATGAAGGTCTTCTGTACACGGGCCAGCCGACCACGCCGCCGCGATATTGGGACACGCTCATCGCCAGAATGTCGCCGGAAGAGATGGCTGCCAAGCGGAACCTTGAAGCGATTCCCGCTTGAATGACTGTCCACCACTAATTTTTATTCTTGGAGTATGTCAATATGCTTTCACAGGAACAGATTGACCAGTTTCATCGTGACGGATTCTTAATCATTCCCGGCGTTTTTCAGGGTGAGGAGCTCGAACGCCTTCGCGCTGCGGCCGACGCTGTGCAGGCAGAGGGTGACGCGGGCCAAGGCGACGGGCACCAGCACCGAGAGATTGACGGCGTCAAGCGTTACTATCGCAGTGAGCAAATGTGGGATCGCGACGTGGTCTTTCGGGCTGTGACGGTCAAGCCTGATCTGTTGGAGGCGATTGGTCAGTGTATCGGTCACGAATTCCTGCCGGTGAACGACTCGTTTGTCTGTAAGCTACCGCGCTACAACGTACCGGTGCCGTGGCATCAGGACATTCCGTATGGCCAGCTTGAAAACGCGCCGGTCGATACGTTTGGTGTGCCCAACTTCGACACGGACATCTACCTTGATGATTCAACAGTTGAGAACGGCTGTGTGTGGGGCATTCCGCAGCACCACCTGGTTGGTGAGATCAAGCCGGTCAAGACCATGTCGCAGGAAGAGTTGTTCAACCATCCTCTGGCGGTCCCGCTGGAAGTCAAGGCAGGGGACGTGATCTTCCACTGCCTGTCCGCGCCGCACGGTTCAATTGGCAACAAGACGGACACCATGCGTCGCATCTTTTATGTGCACTATATGAATCGCGCGGTTGTTGAGAATTGTTACCCCTACTGGCTTGGCAAGAAACGTTGCTTCTCACCGGAGGCGTTCGAACTGGTCGATCAGATGATCGCCGACCGAAGGGCCATGGGGTGGGGCGGCTTGGAAGGCGCGCAGATAGAAATAACCGATGAAGGCTTTCTGTTTACCGGTCAGCCCACAACCCCGCGCAACTACTGGGACAAGCTCATTACTGACATGCCGTCGGAGGAAATGGTCGCCAAACGCAATCTTGAGGCGGTGACTGCCTGATCTGGTTGTGTGCAACATCCGCGTCAATGGTTATCCTGTCGTGACAGGAGAATACCAATGAGCGGAACACTTTCTTGGGGCATTCTTGGCACGGGCAATATTGCCAATCAGTTCGCCGCCGGCGTGGCGGGCGCCAAGCGGGGCGATGTTGTAGCCGTGGGTTCACGATCCGCAGACAGTGCTGCCGCGTTTGCGGACAGGTATCAAGTTGCGAAATCACACGCCTCGTACGACGCGCTGTTGGCGGATAACAGTGTGGACGCGGTCTACCTGTCGTTGCCAAACTCCATGCATTGCGAATGGACCATCAAGGCGCTCGAGGCCGGCAAGCACGTGCTTTGCGAAAAGCCCGTGGCCAACAACGCGGATCAGGCGCAGCAGATGTTCGATGTCGCGAAGAAGGCCGATCGACTGCTGGTTGAAGCGTTCATGTATCGCAGTCACCCGTTAACCCATGCGGTGCTCGAACAGTTACAAAGCGGTGCGATCGGCACCCTCAAACTGATCCGAACCAGTTTCTGCTATCGCACGATGAAGATCGATGGTAATGTGCGCTTCAGCCACGAACTGGCCGGTGGGGCGCTGATGGACATCGGTTGCTACTGCATCAATTTCTCCAGAACATTCGCGGGCGCTGAACCAACAAGCATTCACGCCATTGGTCAGATGCATGAAACCGGTGTGGATGTGATGGTTGCCGGTACGCTCGGTTTTCCGGATGATGTCATGGCCAGCTTCACGTGTGGCATGAACAGCCAGGCGGACAACGCGGCTTACCTGCACGGCGATGAAGGCTACATCGTGGTCCCTGTCCCGTGGAAGCCGCCGGTGCGACAGGCGGAATTCACCATCGCCCGTGGCACGCCGCCGCGCATGGATAAGATGAAGCGATCGCCCGGACCTTCGGTTCAGACGTTCTACGTTGATGCGGATGTGCCGCTATATGCATTGGAGGCGGACGATTTCGCAGCCGCTGTTTTTGATGGGGCGCCGCCCGCGATCAGTGAGGCCGACACAGTTGGCAATATGCGCGTATTGGACGAACTGCGCAAGCAGATCGGCCTGCGTTTTGACGGCGAGTAGCAGGTGCCCCGACTTCAGATCCGCTATCCGTAGCTCCAATCTGCTTTCTCTTTCGAGTCCGCAAAAGTTATACTGTTCTTGATATTCGCCTTTTACCCCCCGGTGTGCCTATCATTATGGTCCTACCCGGTGAGCAAGCCGCCAGGAGCAAACCTCCACGAGGGGCGGAATGATTCAATGTCAGAGCAAACTGCCAAACGACATGTCTGGTTATCCTTATTGACTCGTACGTTTACGTGTGCTGCATTGCTGTTCGTCGGCGTGGTTATTTTTCAGGCATTGAAACTGACCAAACCGGAGCCGGCTGCTTCGTCGGTGGATCAGACGATGCCGCAGATCAGCGTTATTCCAGCGGCCAGACTCTCTGTGCGGCGCCAGTGGTCGGGCTTTGGCACTGCTGAGGCGATGGATACGGCCGACGTCCCCACGCGCGTGACCGCGACCGTAACAACCATTCCGGATGAAATACTTCCCGGCGCGACTGTCAGCAAAGGTGGCTTGCTTGCAACCCTTGATTCGTCCGACTTTGAGCGACAGGTTGAGATTGCCGAGCAGAATATGGCCGAGACTGACGCGCAGGTGCAGCAGCTCGACATCGAGGAGCAGTATCTCAAACAGCGTTTGAAACTTGAGCAGGACGACGAACAACTCGCTCAGGATGAACTGGATCGCGTTCAAAAACTGTTTGATAACAAGGCGGCTCGCCAGCAGGACCTCGACCGCTCCAAGCAGATACTCATCGCGTCGTCACGCGCTCGCCTGGCCACGGCCGACTCGCTGGCGCGAATGGGCCTGCGGCGTCAGAGCCTGGTGGCCAGGAAATCGTCACTCGAATCAACGTTGCGCCGCGTGAAGCTCGACCTATCACGATGCAGGATCGTCAGCCCGCTCGATGGCATTGTGGACATGGTCGACGTTGAAGTCGGTGAACAGGTCAATGTCGGCTCGCGCATCGCGCGCGTGGTTAGCCTGAAACGAATTGAAGTGCCATTGCAGCTACCGGCTTCCGTCCGCTCGGTGGTCGCGCATGGTGATAAAGTGATTCTGCGCGACACGGGTACGGTTGAGCATCAATGGGTCGCACGGGTGGCGCGAATTTCGCCGGTCAACGATGAACAAACGCGCACCATGCGCATCTATGTGGAACTGCGCCAGAGTGCGGAGGATGAAAACCTTCTTGCCCCGGGCCAGTACGTGGAAGGCACAGTAACCGCCAACCGCCAGGTGGATCGATTTGTTGTCCCGCGCCGCGCGGTTCTGGCCGACCGGCTTTTAATTATTGAAGACGGCCGAGCGGTCAGTCGGGCAGTGACGGTTGATTTTTCATTTCAGCAGTCAATGCCGCAACTGGGTTTGAACGACGACCAGTGGATGGCCTTAAGCACGCCGCTCAAGCCCGGCGAACTGGTCGTGGTCAATCCGACGCGAGATGTGTCGGACGGGCAGCGTGTGGAAGCGATACCGGTGCATGAATTGCCGGTTGTCAAAGCCACGCAGAAGGAGCCGGCAGGGTGAGTATTCCCGCGTTCGGCGTTCGTAAGCCTGTCCCCGCCAATCTGCTTATGGTGGCCCTTATTCTTGGGGGCATTGTCTGTGGTCTGGCGTTGCGCCGAGAATTCTTCCCTGAAGTGGATCCAGACTCCGCAACGGTGTCGCTGGTTTATCCCGGCGCGTCGCCTAAGGAAATCGAAGAGACCCTGGCCATCAAGGTCGAAGACAAGCTGGCGGATCTTGACGAAGTCGACGAGCTGTACACCACGCTGGCCGAGGGCGGCGGCGGCATCACGGTCGAGTTTCGTGACAGCGTGAATGATATCCCCCGCGCGATTGATGAACTGGAGCGCGCAATCGATTCGCTGACCGACCTGCCGGAGGAATCTGAAGACACACAGGTGCGCGAGTTCGAAGTCGTTATCCCTGTCATTCGCGTGGCGATTTATGGCGATATTGATGAGTTAATCCTCAAGCAGGCCATTACGCAGATCAGTGACGACTTGAAGACCTTGCCCGGTATGGGCGATGTCAAGATCGGCGGTGTTCGCGATTATGAGATTCAGGTTGATGTCAATCAGCATGAGTTGTTGAAGCACGGCGTCAGCCTGCCGCAGGTGGCGGATGTGATCGGCGCGTGGATGGCCGAAGTGCCCGGCGGCACAGTCCGGAGTGAGACTGGCAACATCAAGGTGCGCACGTTTGGTGTGGTTGAGCGCGCGGAAGCCATTCGGCAGATCGTTGTCAAAGCCACACCGGACGGGCAGTCGATACGCGTTGGCGATATCGCCACTGTGCGCGATTCGTTTGTGGATGAAGATTTGATTACGCGCTTTGATGGTCAGCCGTCCGCATCAATTACTGTTCTGAAGCTGGGACAGCAGGACATCGTTAAGATGGCGGAGATGGTGCGCTATTACGTGCAGGCGCGAAATGGCACGCCGTACGCACCTTCGATGTTTGAACGGATTTTTGCTTCACATCGGCTCACGGCGTACGAGTTGGGCGCGACTGAATCCGATTCTCTGCCGCGCGGGACGCGTTTGGCAACCAGTTCCGATTATGCCCGCTTTGTCGAAGGGCGACTTGATCTACTCAGCAGGAACGCGCTGCAGGGGGGCGTGCTTGTCTTTTTGACACTGTTGTTCTTCCTGAACTGGCGGGCCGCCATGTGGGTTGGGATTGGCCTGATGACTGCGATCTGTGGCACGCTGATCCTGATGTACTTAACGGACGTCACGTTAAACCTTCTGACGATGTTCGGCATGATCATGGTAATCGGCCTGCTGGTGGACGATGGCATTGTCGTATCGGAGAACATTCAGAAACGACACGACATTGGTGAACCCGCGCTGGTCGCGGCAACCAAGGGTGGCGAGGAAGTGTTCTGGCCGGTCGTTGCAACGGTGATGACCAGTATCGTCGCGTTTATGCCGTTGAAGTTTATTGATGGACAGATCGGCGATCTGATGGGCGCGCTGCCCAGCGTGGTGGCATGCGCCTTGTTCATGAGTCTGGTCGAGTCGCTTCTGATTCTTCCAAGCCACATGGGGCACACACTGGCCAAACGTGACCGCCTCAAGTCCAAAGGCGAGTCGGGCCTGCTGATGCGATTTGAAGGATGGCGCGATAACCTGATTTTCAACCGTGCTGTTCCGACCTACTCGGCATTTCTGGAGAAATGCCTGAAGTATCGATATGTGAGCCTGTGTGTCGCGATCATGATGCTGATGATCTCAATAGGGCTGGTGGTCGGTGGAAGAGCCAAGTACACGTTTCTGACCGAGAGCGATGCGGAGACAATCATTGTCGATATCCGAATGCCGATCGGCACCACGGTTCAGAAGACCAACGAGATTGTTTCAGTAATTGAGAATGCGGCACGACAACAGCCTGAAGTAACGCGCATGGAGTCCACCATCGGTCAGCGATTCAACGTGGATACCGGCTCAGCCGATGCATTTGCCTCTCACATCGCGCAGATATTTGTGGAGTTGAAAGCCACGGAAGAGCGCAACCGCGAATCCGGCCAGATTATTACGGCCATCCGCCGTTCGCTTCAGGGAAAGCTGGCAGACGTCGATCGGCTGAACTTCACGGAAATGTCAGGCGGGCCGACCGGGCCTGACATTACCATTCAGGTGCGCGGCAATGATTTGAAGCAGATGGACGAACTGGTCGGTGAGATCAAATCCACTTTGGCTAACTATGACGGTGTTTTTGACATCGCGGATGACAATGAGTTGGGCCAGCGAGAGATGCGCATCACGCTCAAACCCGGCGCTGCTGCAATCGGTTTCAGCACGGCAGAGGTGGCGCGGCAGGTACGTGGATCGCTTTACGGCATTGATGCGCACGTTTTTGCTGACCTGCGCGAAGACATTGACGTGCGTGTGCGACTGGACGAGCAGACACGCCGCAACGTCCATGAAATGGAACAGCTCTGGTTGATCAGTCCGACTGGGAAGCCTGTTCCCCTGACTGAAATTGCCGAAATCAAGGAGGGCCTGACTTACTCGACAATTAAGCGTGTCGATCGCCGCCGCAATATCACGATTACTGCAGATGTTGCGCAGGAGATTCAACCGGAGCAGATCATTGCCAAGCTGCCGCTTGAGAAGATGGCGGAACGCTACCCGGCACTTGAAATTCACCTGGGCGGTAAGCAGGAACAGGAACGCGAGGCGTTTGAATCACTGCCTTACGGATTCGCGGCCGCACTGGTGATGGTTTACGTCATTCTGGCCTGGCTTTTCTCCAGCTACACTCAGCCGCTGGCAGTCATGGTTGCTATTCCCTTCAGCCTGGTGGGCGTGATCTGGGGACACATGGTTTTGGATTATGAAATAACATTTCTGAGCATCATCGGCTTCATTGCGCTCAGTGGCGTGGTAGTGAATGATTCATTGATTTTTGTTGAGTTTCTCAATCGTGAACTTGACAAGGGTACGGAGTTGAAAAGAGCGCTGGTTGCAGCCGGTCGGGCGAGGTTACGCCCGATTGTGTTGACTTCGCTGACAACAGTGCTCGGTCTGCTGCCGCTGATGCTCGAGCGGTCGTTCCAGGCAAAGTTCATTGTGCCCATGGCGATTGCCATATCCGGCGGACTGATTAGTGCAACATTCCTGATCCTGCTGATCCTGCCTTGCGTGCTTGTCATCATCGATGACTTTAAGGCTATGTGGTATTTCTGCTGGAACGGTATGCCGCGTCCGGCTAAGGAAGAAGAGCTACCTGCAACAACAACGAAAAGCGTCCAGGCTGAGGCGTAGGTTCAACAAAGGCTTTTTATAGTCCCATCGCGTCTGCCGCCGCTTTGACCAGCTCGGTTGCCTCTGCTTCTGTTGGCGCCTCCGCGATCAGGCGCAGAATCGGTTCAGTATTGCTCGGACGCACATGGACCCATTTGTTGGGCCAGTCGATACGCACGCCATCCTGCGTGTCGAACTTCTGATCGGCGAACGCCTCACGCAAGGATGGCTCGATCCGTTCAGCCATGCCGGATTTGATATCCACTTTGTCCTTGACGATCGCGTAAGCCGGAACGGTTTTGACGATTTCGCTTAGCGACTCTTCGCGCGCTGCCAGTAGTTCCAGCATCAGCGCGATGCCCGCTACGCTGTCGCGCACGTGGCTGATCTTTGGCCAGATCACGCCGCCATTGCCTTCTCCGCCGATCAGCGCGTTGTTTTCGCGCATCAGCTTTGCGACGTTTGCTTCGCCCACTGCGCTGCGCACCGCCCGCCCGCCAACGCTCGCGGCAATGTCATCGACCATGCGGCTGGTTGACAGGTTTGCCACAACGACTGGATTGGATTGCTTTGCCGTTGACAGCAAATGAACCGCCGCCAGTGCCAGTGTGTATTCCTCACCGATGTACGTTCCGTTTTCATCGACAACAGCCAGGCGATCCGCGTCCGGGTCCTGCGCGAAACCGATGTCCGCATTGTGTTCGCGCACCGCGTCGCACAGTGCGGTGAGGTTGGCTTTCGTCGGTTCAGGCACATGCGGAAACAGGCCCGTCGGCTCTGCCCAAAGGTGGACCAATTCCACACCCAGCGCATCGAGTAGCGCTGCGGTCACCGGTCCGCCAGCGCCGTGAACGCTGTCGAGAACCACTTTGATTTTCTTGCGCTGAATGGCCGCAACGTCAACTTCTTTCAGTACGCGCTCAATGTGAACTTGATTCGATGAATCATCGTGCTGCAGAGACTCGATGGATTGTGGATCAACGTATTGCACATTACTGTTCTTGTATCGTTCAACGATCTGCTGCGCTTCTTCCGGGGGTGGGGCGACGCCGTCGTGTTGCAGTATTTTGATGCCATTCCATTGAATCGGATTGTGGCTCGCGGTCACGACCACGCCGGCATCCGCTTCAAGATGTCCTGCCATGATGCCGGTGCCGGGGGTTGTCACAATGCCCAGGCTGATTACTTGGCATCCCACGGCCGTTAGGCCTGAGGCAACCGCCAATTCGATCATCTGGCCTGACGGCCGACTGTCGCGCGCCAGCACTACGCGCGGCATACGACCATCCGTGCGCCGACCGGATTTAAGCCACTGGCCGATGGCTGCGGCATAACGAGCGGCGACATCAGGCGTAAGCGACTGACCGATCAGGCCGCGCAAACCGCTGATACTGAGCATTAAAGGGGCATCACTCATGTGGCAGATGATAACAAGCTACCCCTCCCGGCGCGAGCCGTCGTAAGTAGCATCTAAAACCCGTATATCGTCGTAAATGCCTGTTAATTTTCGATTTGATAAAACTATTGTCCCCAAACTCCCTGACCCTTACAATGCAGTTCAGTTCTGTTTGCGTTGCACGTTGACTGTGGTGGTGTGTGACACGATCAGCCTCACTGCATCCCGCCGGTACACGGTATTCATCTCCCTTTTTGGGGCCGGCGCGTCTGTAAGTGTGACGTAAAGCTTGTCTACGATCATACGATAGTTGGAGTGAAGTCAATATGAGTGGATCGAACGGGAACGGAAAGTCTCAATATCCAGGGATACCGACAATTGTCGACGGCGCTGGCGCCGTTGTCTGGGTGGAAACCAATATCACTCAGGCCGCGTGTGCTTATCCGATTACCAGTTCGACGACCATGGGCGGCGGCTACTGTGCCGCGGTCGCGAACGGACAGGAAAACCTCTGGGGTGAGAAGATCGCTTTCCTTGAACTGGAAAGTGAACACTCTTCTGCCTCAACTTGCGAAGGCTTTGCGCTGGCTGGCGGGCGCGTGACGAACTTCACCAGCGGGCAGGGCCTCGTGCTGATGAAGGAAGTGTTGTACACGATCAGCGGTAAGCGTTTGCCGGTCGTGTTTCACATCGGCGCTCGTGCGCTAACCAGCCACAGCCTTAACGTTCACGCGGGGCATGACGATGTGATGAGCTGTGCAGATGCTGGGTGGGGCATTCTCTTTGGTCGCAATCCGCAGGAAGCGTGTGATTTGGCGCTCATTGCCCGGCGCGCGGCCGAAGCATGCCAGTCCCCGATCATGAACGTGCAGGATGGATTCCTCGTTACGCACACGATCGAAAACGTGATGCTGCCTGAAGCAGAATTCATGAAGGACTTCCTTGGGCGGCCACAGGACAAAATCATTAATCTGTTCGATACGGCCAATCCGGTGATGACTGGTATCGTGCAGGATCAAGACTCCTACATGAAGGGCAAGATCGCCCAGCGCCACTACTACGCGCACATGAAGCCGGCGATGATCGAATCAATGAGGTTGCTGACCGAAGCGACCGGCCGCAAGTACGGCTTGATCGACAGTTACATGATGGACGACGCGGAATTCGCCTTTGTCGGCATGGGCTGCATGATGGAAACAGCCCAGCCGTCCATTGATTACATGCGCAAAGAACTGGGGCTGAAGGTGGGTGGTGTCTCGGTCATGAGCTATCGTCCGTTCCCCGGTCCTGAGATCGTCCAGGCGCTTAAGAACGTCAAGGCGTTTACAGTGATGGAGCGAATGGATGATCCAATTGCGCCGTCCAATCCATTGATGCGCGATATCAAGTCCTGTTTTGTTGATGCCCAGTTGGGCTTGTCCGAATATGCCGAAGCGGGTGTTGGTGTGGATCGTCTGCCGCTGATGCTGCAGTGTGCTGCCGGTTTGGGTAGTCGCGACATTCGTCCGGGCCATTTCGTTGGACTCACGAAGAACATGCAGGCTGCGGTTGAACAGCAGCCTCACAGAGAGTTCGCCACCATCGGCATCAAACACGAAACAGCAGTCGAGCCGCCGAATGATCCGGATGTGCGCCCGCAAGGCGCATTTTCCATGCGCGGCCACTCCGTCGGCGGATACGGCTCCGTGACCACGAACAAGGTCATTGCATCCCTGATGGGCGACCTGTTCGGCTTATATGTACAGGCGTATCCGAAGTATGGCTCGTCCAAGAAGGGGCTGCCGACCACTTATTACCTGACCGTCGCCCGGGAACACATTCGCACCCATTGCGAACTGGAGCACGTGGAATTCATTCCGCTGAACGATGTCAACGCGCTGAACCTCGGCGACACGTTGCGCGGCCTGGCGGATAAGGGCAATATTTTCCTGAACTCCTCCAAAACAGATCCACAGGAAGTCTGGCAGGACGTGCCGCTTTGGGCGCGCAAGCGTATCCGCAGCAAACAGGCGCGTGTGCTGGCAATGGATACATTCCGCGTGGCGGACGAGGTGGCAACCAATCCGGAGCTACGCATCCGCATGATGGGCGTGGTCCTCGTTGGTGTGTTCCTCAAGGCCACGCCGTTTGCCGAGCGCCGCGGCATGACGTTCGAACAAGTCATGGAAGGTGTTGAAAAAGCAGTGCGCAGCTACTGGGGCAAGCGCGGCGAGCAGGTCGTGCAGGACAACCTGACCTGTATCCGTCGCGGATACGAAGATGTCTTCGAAGTCCCGCGCGAAATCATTGATGACGAATCGCTCGACAACGTCAGTGCCAGCGCGCTTCCCGTCGTGAGTTGAGCAGAAACACGTGATGCACGAAAGCCCACGGCCTCCGGCCGTGGGACCGCGAATCAAGCAACGCAGTAACCGTCTGGAGCAAACTAATATGTCCGTAACGCCCGCAAAACTTCCCCAAAACAGTGATGAGGTGGTGGACCGCAAGAAATTTTTTGATCGCGTTGTGCACCTGTATGAACAAGGTGTTGGCGACGTGGAACTGGAAGCAGATTTGGATACCGCCCGTTCAGTTGTGCCGGCCGCGACCGGAGAACCTCGTGATTTTTCGTTTATCGCCCCGGAAATTCCGGAGTTTATTGCTGAAAATTGCGTCGGCTGCATGGACTGCGTAACCGAGTGCCCTGATACTGCGATCCTCGGTAAGGTTGTTCCCAAGGAAAATCTTGGCAAATCCCTCGATACCCTGACCAACGGCAACCGCGAAGCGATTGAGAAAGACTGGGCTGAAACACGTAAGTATTACAACAGCTACGAAAAACGCGGCAAGGAGCCCGGCTACTTTGGCATCTTCATCGACCCGACCAAATGCAAAGGCTGCGCCGAGTGTGTGCAGGTGTGCGATGACCAAGCCCTGCGCATGATCAAGAAGACCGATCGTAATATGCCTGTCTTCAAGGACAAGTTTGATTTCTTCAAGCAGGTCGGCCCGACGCCGGAAGAGTATATCAATGAGAAGGTGCTGGCGGACATGATGCTGCGCGACTCATCGCTGCAGTACGTCGGTGGGGCGGGCTCGTGTGCCGGCTGTGGCGAAGCGACCTGTCTGCGCATGTTCGTCGCGGCCACCTGCTTCAAGTACGGCCAGGAAAACGTCGGCCTGATTGCCGCGACTGGTTGCAACACCGTCTACACCTCAACGTATCCATACAACCCATACAGGCTGCCGTGGTCCAACTCGCTGTTTGAAAATGCGCCCACTTACGCCATGGGCGTCCGCGCGAAATGGAACCAGCAGGGGTGGGACGACAAGAAGCTCTGGGTCATCGGTGGCGACGGCGCCATGCTGGATATCGGATTCCAGTCACTCTCACGCATGTTGATGTCCGGCATGGATATCAACGTCATCGTCCTGGACACGCAGGTTTATTCCAACACCGGTGGCCAGGCGTCTACCGCAACCTTCACCAGCCAGAACACCAAGATGAGCGTGCACGGCAAGGCGATCGCAGGCAAGACCGAGCGTCGCAAGGAACTGGCCAACATTGTGATGTCCCACCCGGACGTTTTTGTTGCCCAGACCACTGCTGCCCACGTGAATCACTTCTATAAGGCGGTGCTCCGGGCCAACGAGTACAAGGGCCCGTCCGTGATCATCTGCTACACCACCTGCCAGCCGGAGCATGGCGTCGGCGACCATCTGGCGGGCGAACGAGCTCGGCTGGCGGTCGATTCAAGAGCTTTTCCTCTGATGACTTATGACCCGGAAAAGGGTGGCACGATTAGGGAGCATCTTGACCTGAAGGGTAACCCGACCCCGGATAAGGACTGGTATATCAACCCCAAAACGAAGGAAAAGGTCGATTTTGTCGCGTTTGCGAGGGGTGAAGGTCGTTTTGAGAAGCAATTTACCCCGGAAGGTACCCCATCTCCCGCGTTAATGGCCGCGAACGAGGATCGTCGAAAAAATTGGCGAATGTTGCAAGAATTAGCGGGAATTTCTCCGGAGGAGGCTGTACCTGAGGACACAAGTGTGTAGAATAGGTACCATTACTTAGGTACCAACGGGCTGGGCAAAGTAGTACGTCATGTGCACATTGCCCAGCTTTTTTTATGCGCACTTTTCACAATTGCATGTTCAGTGTTTTTCACGCGCGTCTCGTGCGAATCAGGGAATACGCTTAAGTAATTCGCATCGCTGCGCCACGCCTGTATTATTTTGCTCCAAATCTGTAGCGGTTGGCGAGACTCCATGCACAAATCCAGTCAGCAGTCTTTTGATATTGCTGTTTACAGCGCAACGCCGTGTGGCATTGCAGCCGCAATCGCTGCAGCCCGCCATGGTGCACGCGTTGTCCTTATCGAGCCATCGCCAGAAGTGGGAGGACATCTGACCAACGGTGTGAACACAGCTGAGACGGAACACATGGCCGTCTGGTCATTCGGTGGCATTGCCGGCGAGTTCTTTAATGCCATCGGTCGATGGTATGGCCGTGACCATCCATTGTTCTTCTGGGAGAACAAGGTGGCTCAATACTGCGTTGCCCAGATGCTCAGTGACTGCGACAACCTTGAAGTACGTACCGGCTGGCATGTAACACATGTCGACAAATCTGCGGGACGTATCACGCGAATACACGTGACTGACGACGAAGAGGTGCAAACCGGTCAGGTGGATGCGGCTGTATTTATTGATGCATCCTATGAAGGCGATGTCATGGCCATGGCCGGCGTTGATTGCACCTTCGGTCGCGAATCGACACAACAATATGGCGAATCGCTAGCCGGTATTCGCCTTGAACCGGATGTCTGGGACAGTTCGCCGCTGGATGACAATAGTGAGCTGCTGCCGGGCTTTGCCGGTTCGGTGACGGATTTCAAAGAAGGCGAGTCCCACCACGGCGTCATCTGCTACAACTTTCGCCCCGTACTGACGCGTGCTCGGGACAACGCCATTCCGTTCCAGCGCCCGGACGACTACGACCCAAAGCAATATGAGTTGTTACGTCGATGGTTCGGCAACCCGCAGAACGGGGCGTACCACGGTTTTCGAATCGGACAGATCCTCGGGCTTTACCCGCGAGCCAACCGGAAAATCGAAGCGAACAACCAGCAGAACGCGATCATCTCCCTAGGTCTTTTCGGCGGGCAGTTTGGTTATCCGGATGGAGACTGGCAGACCCGGCGCAAGATCGCTCGGCTGCACCGAAGCTGGGCACGTGGGCTGTTTTGGTTCCTCGCGACCGATGACGCGGTCGCCTCGCGCGTGAAGGCACAGGCCAATGCGCTTGGTTACGCGGCAGACGAATTTGTCGACCACAACCACTTTCCCTGGCTGATGTACGTGCGTGAAGCTCGCCGCATGGTTGGGCAGTATGTCATGACACAGCAGGATGTTGCGGGTGGTGAGGTCGATCGGTCGAAGGATGATTCGATCGCCATTGCATCACATTTCATCGACTCGCATCACATTCAGCGTCTGACCGTCGGCACAACCGGTTTCCAGAACGAAGGGCGCATCTGGCAGGACGGAAAGCCGTATCAGGTGCCATATCGGTCATTGCTTCCCAGGGCGGAGCAGGCGTCCAATCTGCTTGTGCCCGGCGCTGCTTCATTCTCTCATGTGGCGTTCTGTACATACCGCCTTGAATCGACATGGATGACCACCGGCCATGCGGCGGGTGCTGCCGCTGCGCTGGCATGTGAAACTGACAAGCCGGTTGAGGCGGTGGATGTGGCGGCGTTACAGAGGCTGCTTGTCGATCAGAGACAGGTCATTCACTTTGACAAATGTCTGCCATATGCCGAGGCTTGGCGCGATCGGCAGACTGATCCAGACGATATGAAGTTTGCTTATCATTGGGAACACGACTGAAACAATTGATGGAAGCCACTATGCAAACCAAACGCGTTCTAATCCCCGGGCGCAATCAGGCAATGCTTGAAACGATCATGCTTGACCCGAGTGAGCCGGGACCGGGTCAGGTCCTGATTGAAACGGTTGCCAGCTTCATTTCCGCGGGGACAGAGTTGGCGATCTTTACCGGCCTGGACCCCAATGTGGACAAACCAGATGGCTGGTGCCGTTATCCGTATGGGTCCGGTTACGCCAATGTCGGACGCATTACCGCTGTCGGTCCCGAGGTGGAAGGTTTCGCTGTCGGCGATCGTGTCTTCACCATGCACCGTCACGTGAAGCACCACCTGTGTGATGTGAAAAATGATTTGATCATGCCGATTCCGGATGATGTGAACGACGGCGAGGCCGCAGCTGCGCGCATGGCGCTGGTGGCTATTACGTCGATTCAGGTGGCGGACCTGGCGCTGAACGACTGGGTGGCTGTGTTTGGGCTCGGCTCCGTCGGCAACATCGCCGCTCAACTGTTCCTGGCATCCGGGGCGCGCGTGATCGGGATCGATCCATTCGAACATCGCCGTGACCTGGCAAAGCATGGGGGCCTCGAATATCTGTTGGGTGGTTCACCCGATGAGGTCGCGGAACAGGTGAAGAAACTGACCGGGGGCAAAGGTGTTCGCATCGCGGTGGATGCGGTCGGCGACAGCCGTGTCGTGCATCAGGCAGTTAAACTGACTGAACCACATGGTGATGTAGTGCTGCTTGGCTCGCCTCGTGCCTCGATTGAGGCGGACGTAACAGATGTGATCTGGCCGGTGCATTACCAGTGGGTTAATTTCAAGGGTGCACTGGAATGGCGTATCCCGTTGCTGCCGGTGCGCAATATCCGCCACACAACGTATGGCAACCTGCAGACGATCTACGACCTGATGCGCCGTGGGCTGTTGCGGCTTGGTCCACTCGTCAGCCACCATATGAGTCCGGAAGATATTCAACAGGCATACGAGTCGCTGCAGAACAAGAAAGACGAGTACTGGGGTGTGGTTCTGGACTGGCAGAGCATCTCCACGGATTTATGAAAAGAGTGGCTGCTGCCCAGTGATCGCCGGTCAGTGTTGAATCGCGGGCATTTGAGTTGCCAATGCGCCGTCTCTATGCAACAGGCAGCTACAATAAAACCATGCCAGTGGAATCTCCGACGCATGTCGTAAAACTCGGCGGCAGCCTTATGGACATGCCAGACCTGGTCGAGCGCTTCAATCAATGGCGTTTTGGTGCGTTGTCGCATCAGTTACTGTTGGTCGTTGGCGGCGGGCGCGCGGCGGACGTCGTTCGTCAATGGGACTCCATGCATCAGATTGGGGAGGAAGCCGGGCATTGGTTTGCTATTCGGGCCATGCAGTTAAACACGCACCTGGTGCAGGCGATTTTCCCCTCTTCACAGATGGTTTACGATCGACCGGGCGCCGAGGCAGCCTGGCGTGTCAAGGCGATGGCCATTGTCGATCCGCATCTCTGGCTTCGCACGAATGAGATGAACGGCCTGACATCACCACATGTCTGGTCCTTCACCAGCGACAGCATTGCCGCTCATATCGCCAACCAACTTGGCGCCGAACGACTGACGTTGATGAAGTCCACAATCGATGACGACATAGACGATATTCACACTGCTGCCCAAGTCGGGTTGGTCGACAGTGAATTCCCGCTGGCGGTGCGCGACGTGCCCAATGTGTCGGTGGTCAACCTGCGAAGCAACCCCGCTCAGGAGCGTGTGCTCCAAGAAGCGACTTGATTTCTGCGACTCGTTGGGAATCAATACTGTTGTCGCGTATACCGTCTTTGCATGCTGCTGATCGCACTGCGACGATATCGGGCTGCAGGTCGACTACCTGTTGCAGCGAATCTCCTTTGAGTGATCCCGCCAGGGCGATGAAGAGACCCATCTGCCGTACACGTTCGATCACTTGTGCCAACACGATGGGTGATAGGTGATCCAGCAGCGTTGAGCCATCTTTAAACGCCGTATCCACCAGCAGGCCGACGGGGCGATGTGTCTCACACCATTGCAGCACGGCTTGAAGGTCTGGTGCGCCGATCTTGTTGTGGTCTGCATAGGCGACGGCAACCGGCGCCGGCCAGCCTGAGAATCGATCTTGAAGCTCGTTCTGCCAGTCCGGATGTGCAGCCTCACCAGCTAGTCCGATTTTCACATGCGTCAAACCGGCTGGAATGGCTTGCCTGTCCTGCTCATTCAGTTCACCGAGCGCGGCGGTAACAGGACGTTGCCCGTTTGTCACCTGGATGATCTGTTCGATTGTCTGGTTGTCGGCCCTGCCTAGTGGGCCGCGCGCGGGTTCTTTGATGTCAAGAATGTCAACACCACCAAACAGGGCGGCGCGAGCTTCCGTCGCATCGCGCACGGAGACGAGCAGCCGGGGCTTTGCTGCATGCCTACTCACTGACGTCATGTTTCATCACCTCGCGCAGGACCACGGTCGCAAACGCGCCGCGTTCCAGCTCGAACGACAGTTGGACATATGGGCCATGCTCGTCGCCACCAGCACTGACCTGCGGATCGAAGATTTCAATTCGCATTGGTCGACGAGCGCCCGCGGCGTGCAGCTTGCGGGCGACTTCCAGATGAGACAATTCCAGGCCGAACTGTTGCAGCGCGTTCAATTCCCATTGATCGACCTGGCCTGCGGCACGGGTCATCTCAACGCCCCACATGGGGCCGGAAGGGGACACCTGCTTGTCGGCCGCGCGGCCATCCGGTTTGTTTTCAATTTCAGCCGTTTGGGTATCAACCGCGAACACGCTGCGACTGTCGTGTTTCCAGGCCAGGTCGCCTTCAACCAGCTTGTCGAAAAGGCCGTTACGGATCCGTTGATCAAGCACATAATTGAAGATCGCACTTTGCAGCGCGTTAACCAGAAACTCGCGATGGTAGCTGTCCATGCTGCGCACCGCCGACTTCGGTGTGACGCCTTTGGCAAGTGCCGCCAGTGCCTGCCGCTCGTGTCTCATGCGCTTAGGCCAGGCCTCCAGTGCCGCGTCATAGTCACCTTGATCGTAAGCGGCCCGACCCTCTTGAGTGCGTTCATGTTCGACTTGTTCTGCGCCGCCGAGCATCAGGTCGAGCAGTTCCTTGAACTGATCGGTCAGCAGCATTCGACCCAGCGTGGCATTGTTCTGCATGTAGCCGAATCGCTGTTCGCCGAGGTAATTCGGAATACCTGTCTGGATGAGTTTGTTGAGTGTTGCCTTCGCGTTGATCACGGTGTTCACTGATACATCGCGAACACGAATGGTGAAGCGATTGGCCTTGAGATGTCCCCGTCTCAGTTTATTGCCGTGCCGGTCGGACCAGAGCACTTTTACAGGTGAGTCCGCCAGGTTGGCCAGTCCTTTTTCATCCGCCGCTTTACTCGGCAGGTAGACGGAGAAGTGTTGCCGCGTCACGGCCTGTTTATCTTTCATGCCCGCGATACCGACATTGCCCGAGCGTGTGTTAAACGCCTTGGCAATGCGCCGGGCCGCGTCCATGGTTGTCATGTTCAGTTTTTCGACGAACAGGTAAAGGTGCTCTCCCTCACCACTGGGCTCGTACAGGGGTATTTCCTCGACAAAAAAATCGTGTGACCGCTGTTTGATGCTGCCGCCAATCCCCGGCGTGTCGGTCAGGAAGGCGAGTTCGTCGATATTGACCTTGGTGGAAGAGATGCTTGATGAAATGACGAATACCTTTCCCCTGGCGCATTTAAGCGTCGACTGCATACATCAGCAGATCCAGTCAGTCTTCTGGTGCGTTGGTGGTAACCAGTTCGCGAAACTTTCCGATCAGCTTGAGCGTCAACTGGCCCGGCTTACCATCACCGATTGCGCGTCCGTCCACCTTGGTCACCGGGATGATTTCCGCGGCCGTGCCGGTCAGGAACATCTCGTCCGCCACGTACAGGTCGTGCTTGGTCAGGTCCATGCGATGCACTGCAATGCCTTCTGACCTGGCAAGCTCGATCACCGTGTTCATTGAAACACCTTCGAGCACGCCCGCGTGCAGTGGCGGCGTCAGCAGGGCTGTTTCGCCGTCCATCTCACGCACAATGAAGATGTTGTCGCCGGTGCATTCGGCCACGTTGCCCTGATGGTTGAGCATAACCGCTTCGATCAGGCCTGCATCAAGTGCCTCGATCTTGGCCATGATGTTATTCAGGTAGTTCAGGCTCTTGACGCGCGGCGACAGCGCCGCCGGGTGATTACGGATCACGGATGAGGTGATTACCTCCAGTCCGTTGTCGTACATCTCCTGCGGGTAGAGCGTGATGGTGTCAGCAATGATGAATACCACCGGATTGGAGCATGTCAGCGGGTTGAGCCCCAGCGAACCCACGCCGCGTGTGACGCACAGCCGGATGTAGCCGTTCTCGATCCCGTTGCTCTGGAATGTCTTGTACATCGCCTCGTGCAGCTCTTCGATGGAGTAAGGAATCTCCAATCGAATCGAATGGGCTGACTCAAACAGACGCTTCAGATGCGTGCGGCTCCTGAAGATGCGGCCACCGTAGATGCGGATACCCTCAAAGACGCCGTCGCCGTACAGTATTCCATGGTCGAACACACTGACGGCCGCCTTTTCCTGCGGCACCAATTCACCATTCATCCACACATGCTTGGCCACGATCATTCTTCCTTTCCGCTCTAGCCTCAGTAGCGAGCGGAACATTATAGATAAGCCAGTCGATTTTGGCGCGGCTGGTTGCGGTACGTCTTCTGATGCGGCATTTAGGCCGATTCCCGCTATTGCCGGCAATTCGTTAAAATCGCCGTTTCGCTGTTAACCGTGAGGATCGACACACCATGCCCGCGACTGAAACCGACCTGAAAGCGACGCTCAAAGTGGGGCTTGAAATCCACGTTGAGTTGGCTACGCGCACCAAGATGTTCACCAGTGCGCCGAATGTCGCCCATCCGAATTATTATGAGGCTGAGCCGAATACGTTGCTCGACCCGGTTGTGGTCGGCATGCCCGGTACGCTACCGGTTATCAACAAGAAGGCAGTGGAGATGTCCGCCCTCGTCGGCCTGGCGCTGAACTGCAAGATCGCCAATTTCACCAAGTGGGACCGCAAGAGCTATTACTACCCGGATCTGCCCAAGAACTATCAGATCAGCCAATACGACCTGCCGATCTGTGGCGAGGGGTATTTGGACATCCCGGTGAACGACGAGCCGGATGCGCCGATGAAGCGCATTCGTATTCTGCGCGCTCACTTGGAAGAGGACGCCGGCAAGCTGGCGCATGAAGCGCCGGGCGGTATTCCGATCGATCATTCGATTGTGGACCTTAATCGTGCCGGCACGCCGCTGCTGGAAATTGTCACGTATCCGGATTTTGAAACACCTGACGAGGTCGTCCAGTTCGGCCAGGCGCTGCGTAACATTTGCCGCCACCTCGGCGTGTCCGAGGGCATCATGCAGAAAGGCCACATGCGCTTTGAGCCGAACATCAACGTCATCATTGAGCGCGGCGGGCAAACTTACAAAACACCTATCGCTGAAATCAAGAACCTCAACTCATTCAGGGCGGTCTACGGCTCGGTCGAGTATGAACACTACCGACAGGTTGAGCAGTGGAAACAGGACGGCCGCGAAATGGGCGAGCGCGAAAAGTCCACACGCGGCTGGGATGACAACAAAAATGTCACGGTCCATCAGCGATACAAGGAAGATGCTGACGAATATCGCTATTTCCCCGACCCGGATCTGGTGCCGGTGACGCTGAGTGATGAATGGATTGAATCGCTGCGAGCATCGTTGCCGGAACTGCCGCTGGCGCGAAAGGCGCGATACATCAATGAATTGGGATTGGACGCCAAATCCGTGGCAACGCTTATCGATGAGCCGGCGCTCACGCAGTTTTTTGAGGCGGTGATGGCCACCGGTCTGGATGCCAAGGACGCAGCCAAGCTGCTGCTCAATTACGGTGCCAAACGGGCCAATGAACGCGAGTGCGGCATTCACGAACTGGGGATCACACCGCAGCAGATCCACGACATCGCACAGTTGGCTTCCGGCGATAAGATCGGTTCCTCGGCTGCCGATAAACTGTTTGTTTTGTGTTGCGATTCGGACGATTCCGCGGAGAAAATCGCCAAAGCCAACGGGTTAATCCAAGTATCCGATACCGGCGAGTTGGAAGGTTTTGTCGACCAGGTCCTGGCCAACCCGAAGAACGCAAAAATCGTGGAAGACATCAAGGGTGGCAAAGACAAGGCCATCGGCGCACTGCTGGGCCAGATCATGGGATTGTCCAAAGGCAAGGCGAATCCAAAGCTGGTTGGGGACATTATCAAGCAGAAGGTTCGCGGTCAGTAAGCAGCGCCGCTTGAGTGACGGCGCGTCGTGACGTACATTTCACGCATGCGATATGCCGTTATTATGGCCGGCGGTTCCGGCACGCGTCTTTGGCCGATGAGTCGGGGTCGCCAGCCCAAGCAATTAATTCCATTTATCAAAGGCAAGAGTCTCTTGCAGTTGGCGGTGGATCGGCTGGATGGCCTGGTGCCGATCGACGGCCAGTACATCTGTGCTGGGCAGACGCATCGTGATGCGATTCTCGGTGCGGTGGTGCCGAGCAGCCCTGACCGATATCTGGCGGAGCCGACCGGGCGCGACACGTTAAATGCGGTCGGCTTTGCGGCGGCAGTGATCGCCACATACGACCCTGACGCGGTCATGGCCATTTTGACGGCAGATCACATCATTGAGCCGGTCGACCAGTTTCAATCGATCATCGCCAAAGGTTTTGATCTGGCAGAAGCTCAGCCGAATACGCTGATCACCTTCGGTATTGAGCCGACGCATCCTGCGACTGGCTACGGTTACCTGCAACTGGGAGATGCGATTGATGACAACGCGCGCGTTGTTGAGCAGTTTAGGGAAAAGCCGGATGCGCCCACCGCTCTGAGATATCTTGGCGCCGGTCCGGCCAAGTACTTGTGGAACAGCGGCATGTTTGTGTGGCGGGCGGCGACACTTCTGGACTGTATCAAACGGTACGAGCCATCTAACTACGACGGCTTGATGCGCATCGCCGATGCGTGGTCTGACCAGAACAAACGAGAAGCGGTGCTGGCAGAGGTGTATCCAACGTTAAAAAAAATCAGCGTTGACTTCGCGGTCATGGAGCCGGCGTCAGCGGACAGCACAGTGCAGGTCGCGGCAGTGCCCATGCCGCTTGCGTGGGCGGATGTGGGCTCCTGGCCTGCTTTTGCCAAAACATGCCCAACCGATGAGCATGGCAATGCGAACGGTGGTGGTAAACAGCTTCTGGTCGATTGCAGCAATACGTTGATCGCGTCGAATGATCCGAATCACATCGTGACTGCGTTGGGTGTGGAGGATCTATTGATCATTCATACGCCAGATGCCACGCTTGTCTGTCGAACCGACAGTGCGGAAGATATAAAAAAAGTGCACCAGATCATTGGCGAACGCTACGGCGATGCGCTTATGTAAATGCAATACCTCGCGATTGATCCCGGCAACAAGCGCACCGGCCTGGCTGTCGGCAGCGATGTGATGCGCATCGCCACGCCATTAGAAGTGGTGCAGGCAGCCAATGAGGAGCAGCGGCTTGCCGCGATCAGAAGAGCGATAGCGGACCACGAGCCCGGCGCGCTGGTACTCGGTTTGCCGCTGAACATGGACGGCACGGAAGGCCCAGCAGCCAAGTCCTCACGCGAACTGGCTGCAAGGCTGGAACAGACGTTTCAACTGCCGGTCCATCTCCACGACGAGCGATTGACCAGTGATCAGGCAGATCAGCAGATGAGCCAGACCGGCTTAACGCATGGGCAGAAGAAGAGCCGACGCGACGCGTTGGCAGCTGCTGTGATTCTGCAGGACTTCCTGGATTCGTTGCAATAATCGTTTGATGGGAGCTATTGCGCTGGCGGTAATTCTTCGCGCAGCTGTTCAAGCAGGGCGCGGTGGCCGGGATCAGTAAGCCGTCGGTCCAGTTCCGTCATCAATTCCCGGGCGCGTTGTTTGCGATCCAGATAGCGAACATACAACAGGCTGAGAATCAGTGAGACCTGATCTCGATCGGAATCGTTCTTGTATTTTTCCAGAAACAGTTCATACGCGTGGGCAGCGGCGGCCTTGCGATCGTCAGAAGCCAATTGATTGGCCAGGTCGAGTTGCGCCTGGCGCGGCATGACCTGATCGGGCCAGCGCTCGATCAGGCGCGCGTAGGTTTGCGCGGCCTGCGTCAGGTCCCGTTGATCCACCAGTTCTGCGATGCGTTGTCGCATCTCGCGACATTGCGGGTCCATTTGTACCTGTGTAGTGGTCGGCTGTCGCGCCGATGCTGGCTGTTTGTAAGGGTCCTGATGCTGCCAGGGGTTGTAGCCTTCGCGTGTCATGCTGGAGAATTTTGCCGCGCGCTGGCGATGCTCGAAGACCGCCAGCAGGTCGTGCGGTTCGCGCACCAGCAGCCCTGCCCGCAACAGCAGGAACGCCACGACGAATCCATACAGGTATCCCGCGAGATGTGCGACGTACGCCACACCTTCTCCGCCGGACAGATGCATGTATACGTTCAGCCCGATATTGAAAAGGATCAGCAGCAGGCTTGAGACTTCCCACACGCCGATGAACAGAAACAGCGTGATGCGCGTGCGCGGGAAGAGGGCGAGATATGCGCCGGTGACTCCCGCCACAGCGCCGCTCGCCCCAAGCACGGTTGCAGCCGGCACACCGGGTATTGGCGGCTGTACGACAAAGCACTCACCAAGTCCGGCAAATATACCGCCTGCGAGATAGAACAGCATGTAACTGACGCGACCGAGCCGATCCTCCACGCTGTTGCCGAAGACGAAGAGAAACACCATATTACTCAACAGGTGCCAGCCGTCCGCGTGAAGGAACTGATATGACAGGAACTGTTTGAAATGCGGCGACAGTGGAAACAGGAAATATGCTCGGACCCCGCGGGTGTCCAGGTAGTCCGCGGTAATCAGGTAGATAATCACGTTTGCGGCGATCAGTGCATAGTTCACCCACGGCATACGCTGAAGTCGGCGATCGGTGCGGATTGGAAGAACGATCATGGTGATGGAACGCCGTCGATGGAGGATTCGAACGTCTGCTGGGGTTCCGCAGCTGCGAGAACCTGCCAGCGTCGTATGCCCCATTGACGGGCGGTGGGAAGTGCCGCTTTGAACACCAGACGCTCGCGCGGTCCGACCGGGTCAGACCAGTTCAGTCGATACCTTGCGACCACTTCACCTTCACTGTCCAGTGCGTTAATGCAGAAGACTGCGCGCTGCATGCTGACGGTCAGCGGGTTGTAGGCAGTAATTTTCAGTGTCGGTTTGTCCAGATCGACTTCCGTTTCGACGATCATGTCGGTGAACTTTTCAGGTTCATTCATGCTCAACACGATTTCAATTCGTCGTTCGACCCGAATGGTCCGGTCTGCCAGTCGTTTTGGAATTCGCACGCGCAAGGTTTTGCGGCTTGGTTCTTCCAGGAACGGCCCGCCGACCAGCATGATTGGGACTTGTGCTCGTGCGAAAATCATGTCCGAACTGTCGACCAGCATAAGATTCACATTGGCAAGCTCTACCGTGTCTTTCTTGCTCGCATTGACGTCGGCGATGTAAACGCTCTCAACAGTGCCGCTGCTGACGATGCGATCGTCGCCCAATTGCATCTCGTTCGGGTCCATTGAGGGTTCGAATGGCGAGTAAATTTCTTCCCACAGGGTTGGTGAGAGGCGTTCTGCTCTTAAAACGGAAATGTCCGGCTCCGTGAGCGCGTCGGGTGTCCCTGTCTCCTGGCTGTCATTGCCTGCCTGCGTCTGCTCGGCGCCAGACGTGCCGGTCAAGGCGTTCTTCGCTTCGTTGCCGGTTGTCTTTAAGCCGATGAATATGCCGGCTGCAATGATCACCAGCAGGACGCCCGTGACAATTAGCAGCGTGACCAGCTGTTGCTTGCGACGGCGGGCCGCACGCCGCTTGGCGATCATGCGCGCGACTGTTGGTGACGGTGGCTCGCTATGGACGCGTGGTTCCGGTTCCGGCTCCGGGGTGGGCGGTGCTGCCGGCTTGGGGGCCGGCTTCATGGGTGGCGGGGGTTTGGTGGCCGCGCCGCCCAGCAGGAGCGGGTTGGCACTGGGTGAAAATTCCGGAATGACCACTTCGTGCTTCAACTGATCGCCAGCCACCTGATACGTGTGCTCACACTTGCCGCAGACCGCACGCGCACCGACCCGCACAAATGGGCGGTCGACACAGGTCGAACAGGCTGGGCAAGTCAGTTGATACATCGATCTATCCAATCCACCAATGTAGCAGCACTTTTGTCTGTTACCAATCGGTGAGGCTATAGCCTAATCATCGGTTATATCCTTGATATTTCAAACGATATAGCCTGTTTGTCCCCCGTATTGTGGAATGTGAGCTTTCCAGAATGACCCATATGATCGGCTTATTACAGTTTGCTGTGCTGCTGCCCTATAATCATCGTCATGAATGTGCCCCTACCTATTGTGCAGGTCGGTACAAACCGGCCGAATTATGCACTGGGACCGCGTTCACTTGAAGCGGTAAAACTCCTACGCATCAGCGTGACGGACCGTTGCAATTTGCGTTGCAGCTATTGCATGCCCGCAGACGGGGTTGATTTTGACGATCAGAGCGATCACTTGTCCGCTGGCGAGTTGCTAACAGTTGCCCAAGCTGCCGCGTCCGTTGGAGTTACACACTTTAAGATCACTGGTGGCGAGCCGACCGTCCGGCGCGACCTGCTCGATATTATTCGCGGGGTGGCTCGTTTGAACCCGGTTGACCTCTCCATGACCACCAATGGCTTGCGCCTGGCCCAACTGGCTGGCGATCTGCGCCAAGCCGGCTTGGATCGGCTCACAGTCAGTTGGGATTCAATGAAGCCGGACAGGCTGGCGCGCATCACCGGTGCGGATCGGATGGCCAATCGCGACAATATGGACCCTACCGTGCGCGGCAGCCAACTGCTTGAGCGAATTCGAGACGGCATTCTGGCTGCCACCGACGTCGGCTTTAAGCGGCTGAAGATCAACGTTGTCGTCATGGCCGGGGTGAATGACGACGAGATTGTGGACTTTGCCCGCCTCACGTTCGACAACCCATGGACGGTTCGGTTCATCGAATACATGCCGCTGGGCGACAGCCAGTTAGTGGATGAGTCGGACGACTACGTGCTGGACAACCAAATCGTTATGAGCCGGATTGCGGCTGAGCTTGGCGAGCTTCAGCCAATTGATCGCGGCAACGAGGCGGGGGTTGGCCCGGCCAATGTATTCCGTCTACCTGACGCCATGGGTCGGCTTGGTTTCATCAGCGCCATGAGCAAGCCGTTTTGCGAGTCCTGCAACCGCCTGCGCCTGACCGCTCGCGGTGAACTGCGCGCCTGCCTGTTTGATGGCGGCGAAGTGGATGTCCTGCCTGCATTGCGCCCCACGCCCGACGCGTCTGTCGTCGCCGACCTGATGAAGCGATGCGTGTTGCTGAAGCCGGACACCCACTCGGCCCGGGGGAATCGCGCCATGTCGCAACTTGGTGGTTGATCGCTTTAATTCGGTACCATTTCACCACAATTACTGATACGGATATATCTCTATGCAGTCACTCGATCAGTTGAACAAGCAATTTACCATTGATGGCGCCGTTCGATTTGAAGCAGGGCAGGGCGGACTGACTCGGCTTGTTGTGGACACACCTCAGGCGCAAGCCCATGTTTACCTGTTGGGCGCTCACGTCACCCATTGGCAGCCTGTAGGCACGAAGCCGGTGATGTTCGTCAGTGAGAAGAGTTGGTTTGAGCAGGGCAACTCGATTCGTGGCGGCGTGCCGGTTTGTTATCCGTGGTTCGGGACAAATGAAAAAGACGAGAGTCTGCCAAACCATGGCTTTGCCAGATTAAACGAATGGACGGTCCAGTTGGTCACACTTGATCCTGCGGGTCGTGTGGTGATCGAATTGTCGTTTGCAAGCAATGACGAAACAAAAAGACTATGGCCACACGATTTTGAAGTGCGCCACACGATCACCATTGGCTCGACACTGACCATGGCGCTCAAAACGCGGAACACCGGTCGTTCGCCGTTTACTATCACTGAGGCGCTGCACACATATTTTCTCGTCAGTGATGTCAAGCAGGTCAGTGTTGCCGGGCTGGAGGGTGTGCAATACCTGAGCAAAGTGGAAGGCGGCACCTATACGCAGCCGGACGAACCAATCCAATTTACACAGCAGACCGACCGTGTTTACAACAACACGGTTGCGCCGTGCATGCTGCACGATCCATCATGGGATCGCCTGATCACAATCGACAAGGCCGGCTCGGCGTCGACGGTGGTTTGGAATCCATGGACTGAGAAAGCCGCTGCCATGCCGGACTTTGGTGACGATGAGTGGCCGAATATGGTCTGCATCGAGACCGCCAACGCGCTGAGCGACGCGGTGACCGTTGAGCCCGGCGCGACGCACGAAATGCAAGCAACATTGGCTGTGCAGCAGCGCTGAGTCAGAGCACATACTTGCGCTGTTCGAAGATGCCTTCCAGGCGCGGCTTGAGCCCGGGCGATGCGTCCTTGTCATCCAGTTTGTAACCAACTTCCACGAGCAGGCGCACCAGACCGTCGAAGTCGCTGACGCTGATGGTTTCCGCATCGATGCGCCTGGTCTTCTCATTCATGTTGTGATAGTTGCCCAGCGGCAGGCACACACATGTTGAGATGTGGCCGTAGGCCTGGAATGCGGATGCTTCGCACGTGCCGCCCGGCATGAGTTTACGTTGCCATGTGAATGATTTGTCCTGCTGGCCGAGTTGCTGGGCCAGCTGTCCGATGCGATAGGTCAGGTCCGGGTCGAACGTGCTGGTGTAATCGCCCACGCGCACGATGGGGCCACCACCGATGGGTGATTCGGCAAAGCTCTTTGAGTTTTCCAGGCAGATCAGTCGGGCAGACTTTGGAACTGACTTTGCTTTGCACGCGGCGATCGCGCCGATGAACGCCATTTCCTCGGCGCGGGTCAGCAGCAGCCGCACATCCGCGTCGGCCTTGCCTTGCAGTGCGTCGTAGGCGGACACCGCGGCCGCAACACCTGCCAGATCGTCACAGGCGAGCGCATGAAGTCGATCGCCCTTGATGCGGGCCTTGCCGACGTCCCAGGTCAGTACGTCATTTACGGCAGCGGTAGCTTTCTTATCGAGCCGGATCAGAAGAAACTTGGCACCGTCATGTGCGCCGAGGTTGGCTGAGTCCCGCTTTTGAAGGATCTTGACGATCTTACCGCGCTGCGCCGGTTTGTTCTTGTGGTACAGCACAACGCGCGTGTTCATGAAGTACGGCAGGCCGACGCCTCCGCGAAATTCAGCGACCACTTCACGGTCTGACACGACTTCCGTGCAGACAAATGCCGGGTGATCCATATGAGCGGTGATGTAGATCGGCTTGCGCGACTTAGCGCCTTTGCGCTTGATGGTGAGATTGCCGAACTTGTCGGCGGTCATCGTGAGTTGTTTGCGCCGGGAAACATAACGTTTCAGCCAGTTCACCACGCGCCATTCCTGGCCCGCGGCGCTGGGGGTACCGGTGAGTTCAACGAGCCACTTGTGATACTGCTTTTTCATGGATTGGACCTGCTGCAAGATAACTTTAGGAGCCGGATATGATACCGATTCGCACTCGTGGTATCCTTGCCCGCTTTGCTGCAGCATTTGAAGGAAAAACATTGGCTGACAATATCGCCATCTCTGTGAAGGATTTGCATGTCAAGCGTGGGAACAATCACATTCTGCGTGGCATCACGTGCAATATCCCTGCGGGCCAGTGTACCGGTATCCTAGGGCCGAACGGCTCGGGCAAGACGACCTTTACAAGAGCGGTTACCGCACAAACGTTTATGACCAGTGGCGAAGTCACCGTTCTGGGCGAAACCATCGGCCAAACGGATATCCGCGGCCTGCGACAGCGAATCGGTGTGGTCAATCCGACAACCGACGGCGCCGGCATTCACGTGAACGGGGCGGTGGTCGATGCGGATCTCTCGGCGCACGATGCGGTGTGCACCGGGTTCTTTGGATCGATTGGGTTGTACCAGGTGCCGACTGACGAACAGCATGCACGAGCAGATACGATGCTCGAACGCGTCGGCTTGGGGCATCGCAAGCAGTTGCGCTTTGCGTTACTGTCGACCGGCGAGCAACGCCGCTGCCTGATTGCCCGGGCCATGGCGATTGAGCCGGAGCTTCTCGTACTGGATGAGCCAACCGCAGGCATGGACGTGGCCGGGCGCGAGCAGGTGCTTGCGACCGTCCATGAGATTCTTCAGCAGCCCGATCCACCGACGGTGCTGTTTATTACGCATCACGTAGAAGAACTGCCCCCGAGCACGAAGCAAGTGTTATTGATCAAGGATGGCCAGATTCTTCAGCGTGGCGCGCCAGAGCAGGTCATTACGCCTGAACTGCTCAGCGAAATGTTTGGCTGCAAGGTATTCGTCAAAAAACTTCACGGGCGATACTGGCTGGAAGTATTGCCAGAAACATGGCTGGACTTGCTCAAAGCGCCTGCGTCCGGTACATCAGGAAGACAATAAAGAAGAGGAAACCAAACATGGACTACGTCTTCAGTACCACGGATACCAAGCGATATCGTTTTCCCACGCATACCAATGAACTGGTCATGTGCCGCTCGGCTGCCCAGTGTTCGGAGGTGTTCATTGTGGTACTCGAGCCGGGCGAAGCGCCGCCCATGCACCGTCATGACGACACGGAACAGATTTTCTACATCATCGAAGGCGAAGGCCTGCTCGAAATCGGCGGCGAAACAGAAAAGTATGCTGTCAAAGCGGGCGATAGCGTTCGCATTCCGGTCAGTACGGATCACCGCATTCACTGCCAGGGCGACAAGCCGCTTCGGTACTTCGCGGTAGACTGTTTCCCCGGCGGGCGCCCGACCGATGAGCCGACATGGGACGTTCACGCCCGCGCCAACTGCGACAAGTTCAGTTGGGATTACGAGGAAGTGGTGGGGAACAAGTAGTGAAGAGAGTGGTCAGTGTGATGTGTTGGATTTATCGTGCCTCATTAGTTCCCACCGATCAATCTCATACAGTTCAACCTCCCCGCGCCTTTCATACACCGTCAACTCCCAAACTCCTTTTTCTTCATTGGGAATCCACGTAAACGAATACCCGGTTGGCAGCCGTTTTTCATGAACATATCGCTCGCGCGTCACTCGGCCCCACCCACCTGACTGGGACTTCACCTCGATTTCAATTTCACAAGCCTTGCGATACACACCGACGATGGGCGTCACGCGGCAGCGATATTGCTCGTCAGGCGATGGGCAAACCGTCGGTGTCAACGGCTGGCCGACATAAATGCGCTTAATGACAAAGTAGGCCGGCAACCCCGCACCCAGCACCAGCAACAACACACCCGCAGCGATCGGCTTTGCCAGCGATCGGCTGGGAATCGTTATCGTTTTCTGATCTACATCCATTTGCGTCCATTCGCGGCTAATGATTCATTCCCATCGATTTCGCCTGCACGCGCAGATACAGCGCATTGAGCACCACGCTGACGGAACTGAATGACATCGCGACAGCGGCCAGCATCGGGTGCAGCAGATTGACCGCGGCAATCGGAATCAACACAAGGTTGTAAGCGAACGCCCAGAACAGCCCACCATAAATACGCATCATTGCCTTGCGGCTAAGCTTTACCGCTCGCACCAGCAATGACAGGTCCGATCCGATCAACACCATATCGCCCGCATTCGCGGCCAGATCGGTACCAGCGCCCATCGCAATGCCGACGTCTGCTGCAGCCAGCGCGGGCGCGTCGTTGATCCCATCACCAACCATGGCAACGATGTGTCCCTGCTGCTGCAATTGTTCGACGCGCGCCTGTTTGTCTGCAGGCATGACCTCCGCTTCCACGCTGTCGATCCCGACCTGTTCAGCAACCGCCAGGGCGGCGTCCTGCTGGTCACCGGTCAGGATGGTCAGCTTGATACCGAGTGTTTTGATCCGACTGACGGTATCTGCTGCTTCGGGTCGGATACGGTCCGCAATGGCGATCAGACCGACTGCCTTGCCGTCGACGGCAACCCCAACAAACGTGCGCGCGTGCGACTCAATCGACTCACGCAGGTTATTCAGTTCGTCGATGTCGGCAACGCCGTTGTCGCGCAGGGTTGGTAAACGGCCAATGATGACGGTCCGGCCATTGACAACGGCTTTAACGCCCGCCCCAGTGAAATTCTGAAAATCGCTGGCATCACGAATGGCAATATCCTGCTGCGCGGCATACTCCACGATCGCCCGGCCGATGGGATGTTCGCTGGAAGACTCAGCCGCGGCCGCCAGGCCAAGCAATTCACTTTCACGGATGATGTCTTCGCGCACAGCGATCTTCGCAACACCGCCGCGCCCCAGCGTGAGCGTGCCAGTCTTGTCGAGAATGATCTGTTTGATTGAACCAGCGCGTTCCAAGGCGGCAGCATCCTTGATCAGCACGCCGTTCTTCGCCGCCAGCCCGGTGGCGACCATCACCGCTGTCGGTGTTGCAAGACCCAACGCACACGGGCAGGCAACGATTAGTACCGCCACCATGGCGTTTAGCCCTGTTGACCAACTGCCATAGGCCAACCCCCAGACCAGCAACGTGACGATGGCGATGATCAGCACCGCTGGAACGAAGACAGCCGCGACGCGATCTGCAATCCGCTGCACGTCCGCTTTGCCGGCCTGAGCCTTTCTGACCAGTTCAACCATCTGCGACAGCACGGTGCCCTTGCCCGCTTTGCTGACTTCGACAATCAACAATTGGTCCTGATTGACCGTGCCCGCAATCACCTTTGAGCCGGTCTGCACCTCCACGGCTTCTGATTCGCCGCTGACCATGGATTGGTCCACGTGGCTTGCGCCTTCGATTACCACGCCGTCCACCGGAATGCTTGCGCCGGGTTTGACTTGCACAACATCGCCGCGTGTGATTTCCTCGATCGGCGTCTCAATAAATGAGCCGGCCTGCTTCACCAGCGCGGTGCGCGGCTGCATCTGTATGAGACCCAGAATCGCGCTGCCGGCCGAATGCTTCGCTCGGCTTTCTAATCGCTTACCCAATCCAATCAAGACGAGAATCATCACGGCCGTATCGAAATAAACTTCCGTCACGCCGCGAAATGTCAGGACCGCGCTGTAGACAAATGCAACGCTCGTACCCATCGCCACAAGCGTATCCATGTCCACACGCCCATGAGACAATCCCTTGAATGTGCCTTTGTAAAACGGCCACCCGAGTATCAGTTGCAGTGGCGCAGCCAGTAGCAGTTGGAGATAGACACTCGTTTGTGTCTTCCATGACATGGCCAACAGCATGATGATCCCTCCGGCTATCGCGCCGACAGCCCATCGGCCCCAATGGGCAGGCTCGTCCTCGGCCATCATGCCGTGATGTAAGTGAGGGTCGTCATCATCGTCTGAGACGACCTGTGCCTCGAAGCCGGCATCCTGCACGGCCTGGGCGAGTACCTGCGGGCTGGTGTCGTCCGCACGGACGGTCGCTTCGGCTGCGGCGAGGTTGACTGATGCCTCGTGCACGCCTTGGACGTTCTTAAGCGCCTTCTCAACCGATGCAACACAGCCGGCACATCGCATGCCTTTGATGGTGAGCGTGGTGGTCGTCATTGTTGTAAGCTTATCACCCCATGGAACCCAAAGACAAAGCCGACCTGACAATTCGTGAATTCCAGCAGTTCATTCGCGAAAAATTTTACGCGACCGACGCAGCACGCGGGACACCCGCCACTTACATGTGGTTCATTGAGGAAGTCGGCGAGCTGGCGACCGCACTGCATAAGGCAGCCGGGGAAGGCGGCAACACGTCTGGTGGCGAAAATCTGTCCGAAGAGTTCGCCGATGTGGTCGCGTGGTTATGCACGCTGGCAAATATCAACGACATTGACCTGGAAACCGCCATTCGTGAGAAGTATCTGGAAGGCGAGGGGCCGAAAGGCCATAAGTGAGTCAGTCGGTCTTTCCTATTGCCTGGGGTGGTGCACCAAGGTCGGGAATGGCCATTCGTTCGCCGTCCTTGAGTGCGGATTCATGGGCGATGATGCCCGGCACGGTATAGCGGGCCGCACGCCACACGTTCATCGGCGGCTGCTTACCGGTGGCACAGGCGTTGACAAAGTCATCCACCAGGAATTGATGTGAACCGCTGTGCCCATTGGGTTGACCGATGAATTCCCTCGGCAGGCGCGATGCGTCGTGTACCTGAGCCAGGCCAGTATGCGCATCGTCTCCGATTTTTTCCATGCCGCCGCTCACACGTGCTTTGACGATTTGAGGTTCGAGCATGTCGCTGACATTCGTGATGTTCTTGTGATCTCGCGTCAGCCAGACTGCGCCGGCTCGATTATTTTCGAAGCTGCCGTCGGTACCCCACATGGACATTCTCTCGTTGCCGGGATGGCCCAGGCGGCGAAACTCGTTAATGCGAATCATGCTGCCGTCCGCGCCGCGGAACAGGGCAGATTCATTGCTGAATCGATTGTCCCAGTCGTTCACGCCGGGGTGGTACAGGCCGTCTTCATTTTCATCGGTAAAGCCCAGGCAATTGACGTGTGTCAGATGTGTATCGGTCGCGCCGAGCACACCGCCAATGGAATGGGTTGGATAGTGCATGGGTGGCGCGCCGGCGAAACGCTTCCAGTTTTCCCCGCCGCGCCATTTCATTACGTCGTACAGGCCGTGTTCCCAGTCATGGTAATACTCGCCTTCAGCGTAAGTCACCTGCCCGAATTCGCCCGCTTCAAACCGCTGGCGGCAGTAGATCGTGTCCGGCTTGTAGTAGCTGGTCTCACCCATCATGTAGATCTGCCCGGTCTGGTTCACCGTGTCCACCAGTTCTTGCAATTCCTCAATGTTGATCCCGGCCGGGACGGCTGAGTACACGTGCTTGCCGCTTTTAAGAGCCTGAATGGCTTGCGGCGCGTGCATCCAGTTCTGTGTGATGATGACGCACGCGTCGATTTCATCTGACGCGCACGCGGCATCCAGCGAATCGAACGTATCTGCGATGCCGTACTTTTTGACGTTCTCAGCCAGTTTGTCCGCATTTCGGTCGCAGAGCCAGACCTTCTCGACCAGCGGATGGACCTTGAACAATGGGATAAAACACTGGGCGAACGCGCCGCAGCCGATCATGGCGAGTTTGACTTTCATCTTGCAGATAATCCTTGGCGTGGTTGCGTGGGAATGGGCAGGCCCTTGCGCTCCTGGGCCAGGCATTGACGCGGCGTCATGCCGGTTACTTTTTTGAACGTGCGGGACAGGTGTGATTCATCGACGAACCCGGTGCGCGGCACGATCTGTGACAGTTGCATCCCGTCCATGAGCAGACGCCGGGCATGCGTGATGCGCATCTCGATCAGGCGATTCATCGGTGAGATACCGGTTTGTTCCGTGTAGCGATGTGACAGGGTCGATACGCTGATCTTCAGCGCCTCGGCCACGTCTCGCAGACGAATTGTCTTGGCCAGGTTGCTCTGCAGATAGTCGTCAACGCGCTCAGAAAGCGCGGCCTGCTCCAAGTGCGACATCGACCAGAAAAAATTCTGCTGGTCCCATCGATAACGGCTGAGCAGTTCGAGAATGTGCCAGAGCTGGGCCTGGACAAACCAGAAGGCGTTATCGCCGTTCTGCCGTGATGCCAGAAGGATTTGCTCAATTCGGCTGCCGATCTGTTGATCTTCGTCCTGGAACACGGCAATATTTTTGCGAGGCCGAATCCACTTCTCGAAGATGTTTGTCCGATTGCAGTAGATCGCAAGCCAGGCGGTGTGAATGGCTTTGCGCGTCGGCTTACGTCTGGGGATTGGGGTCGATTCGTCCTGCCACCAGCAGGTGCGCGGCGGAATGAGAATGGCAGTCTGCTCGTTTCGCCCGATGATCGGCCCATCCGCACGACCCGCGCGAAAGATACCCGCATCGGAGAAGCTGTAGCTGAATATCCACGCATGCGATTGGCCGGCATACTTCGCGGGTGGGGCGTTGCGGGCATTGCGCGCCTCACCGACAGAACCCACAATCGGTTCGATCCCCTGCGGTTGCTGCCAGAAATAACCAAACCTGCTCATATCAGCGAAATATTAACCATTTTTGAAAATATTCAATGCCAGATTATGCAAATTAACTGCCGGTTTCTGCATTTTATGGCGGTTTGTAACGGCCTATTTTGAAGAATAGCCCGGTTTATCAACATCTGTTACCCGTGACCGAACGATTCATCCGAACCGGGGAAAGGAGCGCCTTATGCGACGATTGCATGCCGGTTTTACGCTAATTGAACTGCTGGTCGTGATTTCGATTATCAGCTTGTTGATCGCGATTCTACTGCCGGCGCTAAGCCAGGCCCGCGCGGCCGGTCAGCGCATCTCGTGTGGCTCCAACCTCCGTCAGATCGGCGTAACGATGCGCGCATACCTTTCCGACTATAACCATTACTTCCCGACGCTCGTGGATACGATTCCCACCAGTGCGGTCAAGTCGTACAGCCTGTACGCTGGCAAGCGCGGGACGCTCGCCGGTTTCTACGACGACACCGACCCACGGCTGCTGAACACTTACGTCGGACACGACGGCCCGATCAGCCATACGGACAGTGGGTCGCTGGAACTGTTTCGTTGTCCGGCGGATGTTGGGTCGGAGGCAGGTGTTGTCGCAGGCTTGACGCCGACCGATTGGGACAACTTCGGCTGGAGCTATTTTTACAATTCCGGCGCCAACTCCAACACCTCCACGCTGGGCCTGCACGGCAAGCGGTTGGATGACATTCTTACGCCGCAACGCGTGATCAACGTCACCGATATGTCCTTCAATGATTACCTTGGGAATTTCAATACGCTGCGCCGGCACTTCTGGCACCACAAGACACAGATCACGTGGGGCAATGTGCTGTTCATTGATGGCCATGTCGAGTTTCTTCAGGCCACGCGCGATAATCCGAATTTCCGTACCGGGGATGGCTGGACGTTTATCTTCAATGGCTCATAGCGACGGTCTGTTGGCCGTCAAAAAGAATTGAAAATTGCGGGAATGCGGTAGTTTTACAGCAGCATGTCAGTACAATGCCGCGCCATGACAACACACCGCAATATCGATCCGTACGCATTCTTCGCCCAGCAGTCGCTGGACCACAAGCCCAAGTCTGCGTTTACCGGCAAGACCAAACCGCAATTTACCGCCTGGCAGAAGAAGACTCTGCCAAAGGTGCTGGCAACGCTGGGCAACAAGCCCAAGGCCGTCAAGCCGAACGCGGAACTGCTCGTCGAGTGGGAAGAGGATGGTCTGATCAAGCAGCGCTGGGTGATTGATACGCAACCGGGTTTGTCAGCCGTGTTGCTGCTGTTTCGTCCGGCGGACATGAAGCGAGGTGAGAAGCGGCCGGCCCTGTTGTGCTGTCACGGTCACGGGTCGCATGGCAAGCATCCGGTCATGGGTATTGTTGCGCCGACAGAAAAAATGGTTGAGATGGATCAGCTCAACTACAGCTATGGCTTGCAGATGGCCAAAGCCGGTTTTGTCACATACGCGATCGACTGGCTCGGTTTTGGTGAACGTTCCGGCAAATACAAGCCGCACTATCACGCCGATCAACTTTTCGGGCGCGATGAATGTAACGTGAACTATCTCTGCGCCACGCTGCTCGGCACCACGCCGCTTGCGATCAACTGTCACGATGGATCAGCCGCAACCGATTTTGTTGCGTCGCAGAAATTTGTAGATGAAAAGAATCTCGGCGTCATGGGCCTGTCGCAGGGCGGCACCATGACCACGTGGATGGCGCTGTACGACAAACGGTTCAAGGCGGCGGACATCATGTGTTACGCCGGTCCGTTCCACGACGTGGCGTTCCGCACGTACAACGTATGCGGCTCCCAGGTTTCGCCGGGGCTGTATGAACTGGTGGATACTTTTGACCTGCAGGGGTTGATTGCACCGCGCCCGCTGCTGGTCGAGATCGGCGTGCATGATACGTGTTTCCATATCGATCACACCTATTCAAAGCACTACAAACGCCTTGAAAAGATTTACAAGACGGCTGACGCGGAGATTGAACTGGATATGTTCCCCGGGCCGCATGCGTGGGGGGCGAATAAGAGTGTGGAATTCTTCCGCAAGCACCTGGGCGCGAAATGGTAATCGCGCTGCCAGATTTATTTGCCGCGCTTCTGGATTTTTTCCCAGCTGTCTTTCAGTGTGACGGTGCGGTTGAATACCAGTTTGCCGTCGGTCGAGTCCGGGTCGACGCAGAAATATCCCTGACGTTCGAACTGGAAGATGTCGCCCGACTTCACATTCGCCAGGCTGGGCTCGACGCGGGCCTCTGTATTGACTTTCAGCGACTCTGAATTGAAGTTATCCAGATAGGTTCCGTCTTCCGGTACGTCCTCGGGGAATTCCTTGGTAAACAGGTGATCGTACAGACGCAGCTCAACCGGCAGGGCGTGTTCCGCGCTGACCCAGTGGATCGTGGCTTTGACCTTGCGCCCGTCCGGCGCGTTGCCGCCGCGCGTCTCCGGATCGTATGTGCAGTGTAGTTCGGTAATGTTGCCGTCCGCATCCTTGATCACGTCGTTGCAGGTGATGAAGTAGCCGTAGCGCAACCGCACCTCACGCCCGGGTGCCATACGGAAAAACTTCTTCGGCGGATCTTCCATAAAGTCGTCACGCTCAATGTACAGCTCACGCGAGAACGGCACCTTTCGCTTGCCGGCTGACTCGTCTTCGGGGTTGTTTACCGCGTCGACTTCTTCAGTCTGTCCATCGGGATAGTTGGTGATGACGACTTTCAACGGATTGAGCACGGCCATGGCGCGCGGGGCGCGTTTGTTCAAATCCTCGCGCAGGCAGTGTTCCAGCAACTGAATTTCGATCGTATTGTCACGTTTGGCAACGCCGATCGTGTCGCAGAATTTGCGAATCGCTTCAGGCGTGTAGCCACGGCGGCGTATGCCACAGATCGTGGGCATGCGCGGATCATCCCACCCGTTCACATGGTTTTCGCGCACCAGTTCGATCAGCTTGCGTTTGCTGAGCACCGTGTAGGTCAGGTTCAGCCGGGCGAATTCGACTTGCTGCGGATGATAGATTTCCAGTTCGTCCAGGTACCAGTCGTACAGCGGCCGATGGTCTTCAAACTCCAATGTACAGATCGAGTGTGTGACGTGTTCGATGGAGTCGCTCTGCCCATGTGTAAAGTCGTACATGGGATAGATGCACCACTTATCACCTGTGCGGTGGTGGTGAGCATGCAGGATGCGATACATCACCGGATCGCGCATGTTCAGGTTGCCGTGCGACATATCGATTTTGGCGCGCAGCGTGCGGCTGCCATCCGGAAATTCACCAGCGCGCATTTTTTCGAACAGTTCCAGGTTTTCTTCAACGGTGCGATCACGGAACGGGCTTGGTGTGCCCGGCGTGGTGAGCGTGCCGCGGGTTTCGCGCATCTGTTCGGGGGTTAACTCACAGGCAAAGGCCTTACCCTTTTTGATCAGCTTGACCGCATATTCATATAGCTCGTCGAAATAGTCCGACGCGAAGTGCAGGTGTTTGCCCCAGTCCCAGCCGACCCAACGCACGTCGTTCATGATCGAGTCAACGAATTCCTGTTCTTCCTTGGTGGGGTTGGTATCATCAAAGCGCAGACTGCAATGCCCGCCGAACTCCTTGGCAATGCCGAAGTTCAGGCACATGCTTTTGGCGTGTCCGATGTGCAGGTAGCCGTTAGGCTCCGGCGGAAATCGCGTAACCACGCGGCCGTCCCATTTGCCGGTTTTGCAGTCGTCCGCGACGATAGCACGCACGAAGTCGAGCGACGCGTCACGGGCTGGTTCTTTTTCTGTGCTGGCCATGCGTTGGGTTCCTGATTTTGCGGCCGGATTGACAAGCGGGACATTGTAGCGTGTCCGGCTGATCCGCGTCTTGAGGCTTGGTTTACAGGGGTCTGAGGGAGATTTGCCATGCAGTTACTGGTTTTTCGACACGGCATTGCCGAGGATGCTGGTCCGGACGGCACCGATGACAGCCGCCGGCTGACGGAAGAGGGCATCAAGAAGACAAAGAAGATCGTCAAGCGTCTGGCGGAGTTTGCCCCTGAGCCGGAGGTAATTCTGACGAGCCCGCGCGTGCGCGCGAAACAGACAGCAGATATTGCGGCTGACCGCTTTGGCCTCAATCCGGTGATTGACAGCACGCTTGCCGATTACTCGCACGAGTCCATTATTGAGACGCTCGATCAGCGTGAGGAGCAGGTGGTGATGATCGTCGGCCATGAGCCGGTCCTCAGCGCCCTGATTGAACAGCTCTGCACCGGCGGCGAAGGCACGCATTTCGTGCAATTGAAGAAAGCCGGCTGCGCGTTATTGGATTATTTTCCCGGCAGTGTCGGTTACGCGGCGCTCAACTGGCTGGTGACCCCCAAGTTGCTGCTTGGTGACTGACGTTCACGCCTGAACCACGTTCACTGGACTTTACTCGAATACGAATGAAGCGCAGGCTCTGCGCTGTAATGGCAATCCTTGCGCCGCGCAATTGTTGCGGGGTGGTTTGCGCGGTGTGTTCGGTCAGTGATGCCGCCGCAACCCGAAAATTTTAAATGTTGGTTTTTTAACGGCTTAATCCATCTGTTCGCGGTTTTTGATTCGCTTGAACCCGCGCAATTCAGGGATTGGCATTGCCGTTGCGTGTTAGTTCCGTTGGTGAATTGGCTTCGTACAGCCTTCAGACCGACAGGAGCAGACCGTGACGGACAGCATTTTGAGCATCTACGAACGATCCGGCGACAGCACGCTGGGCACGACCCTGTTACGCCTGGCGCGTACTGCCCAGGTGACCAACGAGCGCGAACTGGAAGCTCAACTGCTTGAGCGCATGGCTGAGCGCCGCGCAGCTGCCGGCATCTTTGATGTCGATGCAAAGGGAGAACGTCGGCGATGAATTACGGCATGTATCTTTCAGCTTCCGGCATGCTGACGAACATGTACCGACAGGACGTGTTCGCCAATAATCTTGCCAATGCGAAGACTGTCGGCTTCAAGGTTGACGAGCCCACGATTGCGCAGCGCGCCCCGGAAGCAATTGAAGATGGCTTTGGGGTGGAGGTCAGCAATCGTCTGCTCGAAACCATCGGTGGGGGTGTGCTTGCCGGGCCACAACGCATTAACTTCTCGCCCGGCCAGTTACAGCATACTGGCAACCCGTTCGATTTCGCATTGGACTCACCCAAAACCTTTTTCAACATTCAGCACGTAGATGAGAACGGCGAGCAGCGCGTCATGCTTTCACGCGACGGGCGCTTCACGCGCGACAAAGACGGCTTCCTCGTTACGATGTCGAGCGGGAAGAAAGTACTCGACCACAAAGACAAGCCCATCGTTGTTCCGGGTGAGGGCGTCTTTGCCATCAATGAAAGTGGCCACATCTATGTGGATAACGAAAAGATCGGCACGCTTGGCGTGTCCGGCGTGACAGACACGGACAAGCTGACCAAGTTCGGACAGAACCTGTTCACGTGGGGCGGGAGTGACGATATCCGCACGCAACCCCAACACGCGCCGGTTCGACAGAACCACATTGAAACCAGCGCCGTCGATCCAATTAAAACGCTGATGAAACTCGTTAGCGCGACCAAGGCCGCCAACGGTAGCGCAAACATGATTCGTTATCACGACCAGTTGATGCAACAGGCAGTCAATACGCTCGGGAGAGTTGCCTGATTTATTGATTCGCTGAAAGAGAGTTCTGATATATGGCCATTGCCGCACTTCATTCCGCAGCCACCGGGCTTTCCTCGTTATCCACGAGTATTGACGTCATCGCCAATAACCTGGCGAATGCCAATACCACTGGTTTTAAAGCATCGCGTTCGAACTTTGAAGACCTGATCTACCAGGAAAAAATGCAGCCCGGCGTTGAGAACGACAACGGCGACCAGCGCCCCGCCGGCTTGTTCGTGGGACTTGGGACGCGTATTGCCAATACCCAACTCGACCTGAGGGTTGGCAACCCGATCCTGACCGATCGCCCGCTTGACCTGATGATCAATGGCGACGGATTCTACAAGGTTTCGGTCAGCCGAGGCGATGCGGATGTGGCATACACGCGCGCCGGCAATTTTTTTGTCAACAGCGAAGGCGACATCGTATTGGGCAATTCGTTTGGTCCGCGTATTGAGCCCAACATCAATATTCCGGAAGACGCGGACGACATTACTGTCAGTGAAGACGGCACGGTGTTCTTCAGCGTCGAAGGCGTTGCGGAATTACAGGAAGCCGGCCAGATCGAACTGGCAAACTTCGTCAATCCGCACGGCCTTAAGGCGATCGGCGGCAATCTGTTTTTGGAAAGCGCCGCTTCCGGCCCACCGATTGAAGACAACCCCGGCAACAGCAACTTCGGCACGATCCTCCAGGGCGCGATCGAGTCATCCAACGTTGATCCGGTTCGCGAACTGGTTGATCTGATCAAGGCCCAACGCGTCTTTGAAATGAACAGCCAGTCGATCCAGGCCGCTGACGACACGCTTGAGGTCATCGGCAACCTGAGAAGGTTCTAAGCCTGACGGAGTAGTAAATAACGCAACATGAAACACGTTGCTCCACAACTCGGCATGATGGTCATGGTCATCGCGATCAGCTCGATCGCGCGGGCGGACGAAATCCGTCTGCTCGACCAGGCCGTCGTCCGGGGCGAACAGATTCGCCTTGGTGAAGTGGCGCAGCTGCGCGGCTCGACCGCCATTCGTCTGGCGGATACGGTTGTCGCCCAGTTCCCGCGGAACAAGTCAAGTACTACTGTTTCACTTGAGTCCATTCGAAGTCTGCTTGTGAAGCGGTCGATCAATCCGGCTCATGTCACGCTTAACGGATTTGCAAGCTGCAAAGTTGATCGCTTTGTCGATCCGTCTGCTCAGTCTGCCCCGCCGGTCGCGAACCCGACGCGCGAGGTGCAGTTGAACACCTCAATGACGCTCGGCCATGTGATCGTGCGGTTTCTGCAGGATTACACGCAGTATCGACCGGATGAACTGCAGATTCGGTTTTCACCGAGTGACAAGGACATACTCAGTCAATCCGCAATCAACGACCGTTTTGAGATTGAGCCGAACACATCGAGCAAGCTGGGTCGCATCCCCATGGCGATTCGCCAGTGGCGTAATGCTCAGATCGTCGCGACTTATCGCGTGACCGCGTACGTGGCGCGCAAAACGCTGGCGGCTGCGACGACAGGTTCGTTGCGGCGCGGCCACGTCATTACGCCTAATGACGTGGAGATGAAACAGGTGCTGCTGACGTCAGACGTGGCAGAGCCGATTGTGCAGATGCGCACCATCATCGGGCGTGAGTCCGCGCGCAGCCTCCGTAAGGGACAGGTGATTTACGTGACCGATCTTCTCAAGCCGGTAATGGTCTTCAAAGGGGATCTTGTCACCGTGCGCTGTATCAGTGGCGGCGTGGTGGTCCGCATCACCGCAAGGGCGATGGATGACGGTTCTCTGAATGATCTGGTGATGGTTCGCAATGAGCGGTCGCGTGAAGAATTCGCAGCAAAAGTGGTAGGGCAGCGTGAGATGATCGTCACGCTGTCAGATCAGATAACGATGGCAAAGGGAGCAGTGCATTGAACAAGTGGACAATTGTTTTACTGGTGTCGTTTGTGTCCGGCTTGGCATATGGCCAGAGTTCATCGCTGTATCTGCCGAAAGAGGCGCCGCGCGCTGAACCGCAGCCCGGGCCGGATGGGCGTATCGACCGATTGTCACCCACTCTTTCGATGGCGAGTTTTTCAGCCGTACCGTTGCCTGCTCCGCGCAAGTTCCAACTGCATGACCTGATCACGATCATCATTCGTGAGTCGGTTGAAAACAACAGCCGGTCTGAAATGGAGACCAGCAAGGAAACCACTGTTGAAGGTGAAATCACGGATTTTCCCAAGTTCCAGTTGAGCGATCTGCTCGACCTGAAAGTGAGAGCTGGCGACGACAGTCGTCCTAACCCGAAGGTGGGTGTGGAATTCGAAACTGAGTTTGAGGGCGAAGGTTCACAACGGCGCGTTGACACCTTCACCACGCGCATCACCGCGCGCATCATCGATATCAAGCCCAACGGCACGTTGGTGCTTGAGGCACGCAAGACGCTGACGACGGATTCGGAAATAACACAGATCGTCATGACCGGCACCTGCCGCAAGGATGATGTGACTGCGGACAACACAATTCTTTCAACACAACTGTACGATTTGCATTTGGACAAACAGAGCAGCGGCGAACTTCGCAAGGCAACCAAAAAGGGCATCCTCACGAGAGTGTTGGAGGGCATCTTCAATTTTTAATGTAGTGCTTATGAATCGATTGACTAGCACATCCCGAAATACACACCGTTCGCCATCGCGCGACGGTGTTCTGCTGCGCCGGTTTGTGTTTGCAGTGGCTGTACTGGTCTGGCTGCTGCTCGCCGCTACCGCCAATGCGGTGCAGGTGCAGGACCTGGTTCGCATCAAGGGTTCGGAAGGCAGCAAACTGGTCGGCATGGGGCTGGTGTTCGGCTTAAATGGTACTGGGGACGGCGGTAAGTTTGCCCCGGCCATGCGGTCGCTTGCTCGCGTGATACAGCAATTGACTGACGCCAGCACAGTGGCGGGTGAGTTGAAGAATTCCAAGAACGTCGCGCTTGTGGCGCTGAGTGCTGAGATTCCACCGGCCGGTGTGCGCGAAGGTGATCGTATTGATGTGCATGTCAGTGCGATGGCGGCCAAGAGTTTGCAGGGCGGTCGGCTGTTCATGATTCCCATGACCGGCCCGACTCCGGGTGCGCCGGTCTTTGCCTTTGCAGAGGGCGCCCTGATCATCGAAGACCCGAATCAGCCGAACACGGCCGTCATCAAACGCGGGGCACAGCTTGTTCGTGATGTTCGCGCGGAATTTATGGATTCGCAGGGGCGCGTCACGCTGGTGATCGATGACACCATTGCTTCCTGGCCGACCGCCAGCAACTTGGCCGGCCACATCAACGCGGCGGTGACGCTCGATGAAGGTCCGGCCATTGCCCGTGCGGTGGATCCGAAGAACATCGTCGTCGAGATTCCAGAGGCGGACCAACCTGACCCGGCTGCATTCTTAAGTCAATTCCTGACCAGCTATATCGACCCGGCGCTGATCGGCACTGGCGCTCGCGTCAAGATCAACGAGAAGACCGGTACGATTGTCTTCGGCGCGGATGTGCAGATATCACCGGTGGTGATTTCACACAAAGGACTGACGATCACGACTATCACGCCGGCGGTCGAGCCGACGCCGGAAACGCCGAGGGTTGAACAGTCAGACTGGCTGGCGATTGATCCTGAAAAACGGGGCGGCGCGAAACTGTCCGATCTGCTTGAGGCCTTGAAGCAATTGCGCGTCGAGGCAAAGGACCGGATCGCGATCATCAAGGAATTGGAAAAGATCGGAAAACTCCACGCGAAGTTGATTATTGAGTAGGGCAGTCCATGCAGTTAAGTGCGATTGACAGTTCGAGTGCTTCTTTGCCTGCCGCGGCGTTCACGCCCCGCGATCGTTTTACGCAGATGCTCGCGCAAATGCAGGCGAATCCCAGTGCAGGCCCAAAGGATGCCGAGCTAGCCCAAACGGACGACGCGCGCGAGGCAGCGCAACAGCTGATTGCGACCACTCTGGTCATGCCCATTTTATCGCAGGCGCGCAAGGATCCGTTCCGCTCTGAAATGTTTCACGGCGGCTTTGGTGAGGATGCTTTTGGCGCACAGTTGGACACGGTCCTGGCAGACCGTATTGCTGCCGGGCCACAGATGCAGCCGCTTGTGGATTCTGTCTACCGTCAGCTGACGCAGGCCGGTCGAAAGGCTCAGGTGAATCTAAATGGATAGGACACTTGAAAAATCGCTGACGCAGTTAGAAGCACTGCTTGTCGATCAGTTGCAGCATCACGAGCGGATGCTTGAGCTGCTGGACCGCAAGCGCGTTGCACTGCGCCATGCGAATCACGCAGTCGTTACAGATTGCAGCTATCAGGAAAACCAGCAATTGCAGAAGGTCAGCGAATTGGAGAAGCAACGGCTGAAGATTATTGCAGACCTGACACTGATGTTGGACAGGGATGCAAAGCAACCGTTGACACTGATGGAGTTGGCCGAGCGCATGCCCGAGCCGACGCGCGGGCGATTGCTCGTATTGCGCGCTCAGCTTCGCGATCGCATGCAACAGGTTCAGAAAAAAACAGCCGTGACGCGACGGGCAACAGACACGCTCGTTAATCACATGCAGGGATTGATACAGAAAGTAACCGCGGTATGCAGTGGCGTGTCGGTCTATAACGCGACCGGCGCCCCGCCCAAGAAGGCAATGTCGGTCAGTACGTTTTCAATGACTGCATAAGGAACATCAGATGAGCCTTGGCGGCGCATTAAACATCGGACGAACAGGCCTGCTCGCAAATCGGGCTGCTATTGAGACGGTTGGTCACAACCTGGCTAATGTCTCGACGCCCGGTTATCACCGGCGCACGGTGTCGCTTGTGCCGGTGCAGGGCGGTGAAATCTCACAGGGTGTCTTCCTGGGTCGCGGTGTTCAGATTGAGAACATCGTGCGCAACGTTTCTGAAGCGCTGGAAACCCGTTTGCGTTCGAGTATCTCTGACAGTTCCGCGTCACAGGTAAAGCACGAACTGCTCGCGCAGATCGAAGCAGTTCAGAATGAATTCACGGATGTCGACCTGTCGAGCAATCTGTCTCAGTTCTTTGACGCGTGGAGTGAACTGGCCAACACGCCGGACGACTTCTCCAAGCGAACGCTCGTGATCGAACAGGGTAATCGTCTGGCATCTTTCATGACTGACCTGCGCAGTCAATTGTCCGACCTTCGTCAGCAGTTGGATGACACAGTTGAGAATGGTGTGGATTCCGTCAACGACCTGCTTGATCGAATCGCCTCTTTGAATGCGGACATCGCCGTGGCTGAAAGTGCCTCTGGTGGCGCCCACAGCTTGCGCGACGAACGCGATCGATTGCTTGGCGAACTGAGCGGCTTTATGGACATCTCAGTCAACGAGCAGCCGTCCGGCATGATTGATGTATTCGTCGGCTCGATCCCGCTGATTCTCAACGACAAGAGTCGTGGTGTTGACATTCGTCGCACGACTGTTGGTGACGACGTGCAGATCACGCTTGAAACCAAGGCGGATGGTTCGCCGATTGTGCCGCGCTCCGGCACATTAGGCGCGCTGATCGAAGGTCGTGAGCAGTCAGTCAATAACGCGATTGAAGATCTGGATGAGTTTGCCAATACACTGATCTACCAGGTCAATCGGCTGCACAGTGAGGGCCAGGGCACACAGGGATTCAGCAGCATCACCGGCACGACCAAGGTTGAAGATGCGACCGTCAGCCTGCTCGACCCGGCGGCGTTGATCGGTTTTACCCCGGAGCATGGCAGCTTTCAGATTCATGTGAAACACAAGGCCTCCGGCCAACTTACAAGCAGTCGTGTTGATGTTGACCTGGATGGGATCGATTCGGCTAACGATACATCGTTACAGAGTCTTGTTGCCAGTATTTCCGCTGTTGCAGACGTGACGGCATCGATTACACCGGATGGTCGGCTGCAGATCAGTAGTGACGATCCGAACTTGGAAATCAGTTTCAGCGACGACACAAGCGGCGTGTTAGCGGCGCTTGGAATCAACACATACTTCAGCGGCGACAGCGCATTGGACATCGCCGTGCGGAGCGATATTGCGGACGATCCCGGCCTGCTGGCCGTGGCGCAGAACCATGTGCCGGGCGACAACAGTAATGCACTGGCCATTGCCCAACTCCGTGATCAGGACATTGAAGAACAGGGCGGCATCAGCATCACGGAGATGTGGAATCGGCAGGTGGAAGAAATCGCCAGCCGCGTCGCACAGGCGGAAGCCGAACACGAGGCAGATCAAGTTGTTGCCGCCAGTCTGGATGCGCAGTTTCAGGCAGTCAGCGGCGTGAATACGGATGAAGAAGCCATCAATCTTCTGGCATACCAACGGGCGTATCAGGGTAGCGCCCAGTTCCTGTCAGCGGTTGACGAGATGATACAGACATTGTTGCAGTTGATTTAACGGAACTCTTAAGAGGCAATCGCAAAGCGATCGTAACATAAGATGTCGAGCATTCCTTCCAGCTTTTCGCGCACTTCGACGCAACTGACGTCCAATCAGTTGTTAACGCAGTTGCATCGTATACAGAAGGACTTGGCTGAAGCGCAGATTTCGATTTCCACGGGCAAGCAGGTCAACAAACCTTCTGATGCGCCGGCAAAGACCTCCGCTATTTTGCTGCTGCGGTCCCAGTTGGATGCCCGCTCACAGCATGAGCGAAATCTCAACCACATTGCCTCAATGCTGAACAACGTCGACCAGGCATTGGCCGACTCGAACAACATTCTTATTGAAGCCAAATCGATCGGCTTGAGTCAGATCGGCATCGGCTCGGACGAAGCGACTCGTCAGGCTGAGGCATCTGTGATTGATGCCCAACTGGCCGCGCTGATTGAAATTTCCAATCGCCGTGTGCAGGACATCAATCTGTTTTCGGGTTCCGCCAACGCAGCCGGCGACGGCAATCCGTTCGTCGAGTTTCTTGGTGGGGTGCGATACACCGGATCAACGACCAACCTGATTGCAGACACCGGTCTTCGCGACCCGCTGGCTTACAACATCAACGGTGCCGAGGCGTTTGGCGCATTGTCGCGACGCGTGACCAGCCTGGTCGACCTTGACCCGCAGGCAACTGCCTCGACCCGCCTGTCAGAAGTGAACGGCGTGGTAAACAGCGGCGTTCAGCCCGGTTCCGTGATCGTCACCATCGACGGCCAGGAAGTAACGGTCGATCTGACCAAGGCCGATACCCTTGGCGACGTGGTCACGCGCATTCAGGATGCGATTGATACCGTCGATCCGACCGCAGGGTCGTTGTCGGTAAACGATCCAGGCTTCCAACTGACGGCGGCGGCCGGTCACACGATCACAATCTCCGACATCGGCCGCGGGCAAACCGCGTTGGATCTTGGTATCAACATTACCGCTACCGGCGCTTCAACGCAGGGCGGCGATCTGAATGCACGTGTGACGCAGCTGACTTCGCTCGCGGATCTGAACGCCACGATCGATTTTGCCAGCGGCCTGAAAATTACCCAGGGCGCGGTGACAAAAACCGCCGACTTCTCCAACGCACAGAACGTGCAGGACCTGCAGAACGTGATCGACAGCTTGGCCATGGGCCTGCGCCTGGAAATCAATGAAGACGGTTCGGGCCTGAACCTGATTACCGATGTCAGCGGCTTGGAACTGTCCGTTGGCGAAGTAGCCGGCGGTACCACCGCAACGGACCTGGGCCTGCGAACGTTTGATCTGTCCACCGAGCTGTCCGAGTTCAATTTCGGTAACGGCGTGGAACGGATCGCTGGCGAAGATGATTTCCAAATTCAATTACACGACGGCAGCACGGTCGCGGTCAACCTTGACGACGCGGTAACCGTGCAGGACGTGGTGAACGCCATTCAGACCGCCGCAACCAACGCGGGGGTAACGGTCGGTGCGCTGGGTCAGGGGGGAACATCGTTCAACGTCGGTCTGGCAACCGACGGCAACGGCCTTGTGTTCGAAGATAATACCGCCGGCGCCTCGGACTTCACCATTTCCGTATTGAACGATTCACGAGCCGCGTTTGATCTTGGCATTCGCACAAACGTCGGCAGCGGAAACACAATCGAAGGTGAAGACAACGTGAAGGTTCGTGTAGAGAACCTTTTTACAAATTTGATCAATTTAAGAGATTCCTTGAAGGCAAATGACAGTTCTGGCATCAGCCTTGCTACTGACTTATTGGACGACGACATTGAACAGTTGATTCGAGTTCGTGCGGAAGTTGGTGTAAGGACACAACGAGCCGAGCAATCGCTGGAAAGGTCAGAAGAATTGGCAGTATCAGAGCAGATTTTGTTGAGTGACCTGGAAGAAGGCGACCTGACGGAGCTGATAACGAGGTTTACACAGATGCAACAGCAATTTCAGGTGAGCTTACAGGTTGGAGCGCAAAATCTGCAGTTGAGTTTGTTGGATTTCTTGCGCTAGGTAGCGCAAAGGTTGCGCGTCGAGGCGGCCAACGGCCGGTCGCACTCGACGTTGCTGGACGGCGGCAGGAAGCCGTCGACACCGAACGGTTCGGTGTAAAAGTCCAGGATGGATGGCCGAGTTGAGGACACGACTGATGATCGTGAATACATCAAGATTCGGAGAGGTGGAGGTAGACGAGAGTCGCGTCATTACCTTCCCCAAAGGGTTGCTGGGTTTTCCCAGCTACAAGCAGTATGTGCTGATCGAACCCGGTCAGGACACGTACTTCTTCTGGCTTCAGTCGGTGGACGCGCCGGACCTTGCTTTTGTGGTGACGGACCCGAGCCTGTTCGTTTCGACGTACAAGGTTCCGATCAAGAGCGAGCAGATGAACGAACTGGGTATGGGATCGGTGGAAGAGGCCCAGGTATTCGTCATCGTCAATAAGCGCGATCAGACACTGACGGGCAACCTTCAGGGACCACTGGTGATTAACGTCACCACCAAGGTCGGCGAGCAACTAGTGCTCTCGGATCGGAGATTCACGACGCGCGTGCCACTGATGGAACTGGGAAGTCCCGTCAGCGCGATGTCGGCATAGGTTTTGGGTGTGTTGTAGGACAGGCCGACGCACGGAGGCGTCGGGTGAATTCGGTGGGTTGACCGTTTGCTGACCCGCCAAGGCCCCAGGGAAGGAGCCGAATGAATGCTGGTGCTATCGCGTCAGCGCGACGAAACGATCATGATCGGCGACGAGATTGAAATCACCGTCGTCGACATCAGAGGCGATAAAGTGCGCCTTGGGATCAACGCACCCCGCAGTGTTCAAGTGCATCGCAAGGAAGTGTATGAAGCGATCAAACGGGAGAACACAGAAGCGAGCCGGGTGCAGGTCGATGATCTGACCGCCGCGACGAACAACCTGCGAAAGCTGGGCAAAGCCCCCGGCGCGCAGAAAACATAGATGCGTGGGCAGATTCGTTGTGTAACGAATCCAAGCCCGAGAAATGTGCGACGCAGCAGAATTGCTGAAACAGGATTACGGCAAGCTGCGTACGACGAAAGTAAACACGACAATCAAGGAGGATTGTCATGTCGAGAATTAATACAAACGTAGCGGCGATCATCGCCCAGCAGAATCTTGGAAAGTCAAACGGCGCACTGTCAACCAGTCTGCGACGATTGAGCACCGGCCTGGCCATTAACCGTGGTGCGGATAACCCGGCCGGCCTGATTGTTTCCGAACGTCTGCGAAGTGAGATCTCCAGCATTGACCAGTCGATCAGTAACATCGAGCGGGCTTCGAACGTTATCTCAACCACCGAAGCAGCGCTTGCCGAGATTTCCCAACTGCTTGTCTCCGTCAAGGGATTGACAGTCGAAGCGGCCAATACCGGCGCGTTCAGTAAGGAAGAAATCGAAGCTAACCAGTTGCAGATCGACTCCGCCATCGAGTCCATCACGCGAATTTCAAATACAACCAGCTTTGCGGGACTCAAACTGCTGAACGGTTCACTGGACTACATCCACAGTGGGGCCGACGCCAGCATCATCAGCGACGTCAACATCTTTGGCGCCAACTTCGGCACCAATTCGACCATTCCGGTCAGTGTTGAAGTACTCGCTTCGGCGGAAACAGGGCAGTTGTTTATCTCTGGTAACACAACCGGCGCCGCGGGGGCGCTGCTTTCCAGTGTGACATTTGAACTGACGGGCCCCAAGGGTGTGCAGGTGTTCAGCTTTGTCAGCGGCACCACGCTTTCAGCCGTGCAGTTCTCCGTTAACCAGGTCTCAGATGCGACCGGTCTGTCGGCATACCTGCCTGATCCGACCGATCAGACATCCGGCCTGATCATCAACAGCCAGGAAGTCGGTTCCGATGCATTTGTCAGCGTGCGAAAGCTTGAGGACGGTTCGTTCTTCCAGACATTTGATGCACAAGGCGGTGCAGCTGTCCTGCGAGACACCGGTGCAGACGTTTTGGCGCTGGTCAACGGTAGCTTGGCGCTCGGCGACGGGCAGGAAGTCAGCCTGCGTTCGACCACGATCAATCTGGAGATGCGCCTGACCCGGGCCGCGTCGCAGACGCTCCAGTCGACCTCATTCACGATCGTCGGCGGCGGTGCGGACTTCCAGATCGGCCCGAGTATCGACAGTTCACAACGGGTTGGATTTGGTCTTCAATCTGTCTCGGCCAGTAATCTGGGTGACAGCACCACAGGTTTCTTAAGTAGTGTTGCGTCTGGCGGTGACAACAGTCTCGTTGCGGGCAATCAGCGCGAGGCATCTGAGATTATCGATGTTGCCATTGATCAGATCGCGATTCTCCGTGGCCGGCTGGGTGCGTTTGAGCGAAACACGCTCGACACCACCTTCCGAAGTCAGCAAATCGCATTGGAAAACCTGACCTCGTCGGAAAGCCGCATCCGCGATACGGACTTTGCCGAGGAAACGTCGAGGTTGACCCGTGCCCAGATTCTGCAGCAGGCTGGCACGTCTGTCCTTGCTCTGGCGAACAACACGTCGTCATCTGTCTTGTCGTTGCTTGGATAAGAAGGCGACGCGCTTAGGGTAACGCACGTGAGGTCTGGTGAAACGAAAGCGCAATAAACGTCGGTCGATTCTCGCACGCGCCGCGTCGCCGGCGCCCGACGTTGAGTCATTGCTGGTTGAGGCAGTTGAGCAGTTTCAGAATGGGCAACTTGCTCCTGCTTCCCAGGTACTCGCCAGGCTCTTGCAAGCTGATCCGAAGCACGGTCCCGCGAATCAGTTACGTGGCGTGATACTGCATCAACTAGGTGATCTTCCTTCAGCACGCGATCATCTCGAGCGGTCTGTCTTGGTCGACGGCTCACAAGCGCCCTGGTATTTCAACCTGTCGTTGACACTACAGACGCTCGGCGAGAACGAAGCGGCAATATCTGCGCTGCGACGCGCAATATTGATCGATGCGGATTACAGCTCAGCAATATTCAGTTTGGCATCCCTGTTATTAGATGCTGGCCAGGCAGTCGAGGCTTTGGAGTTGGCCCAGCGCGCCGCGCAACTGACGCCTGATGATCCGGGTTGCTGGTGCCTGCTGGGTAACTGCCATCGGGCTGCCGGGAATCTGGACGGCGCGATGGGGGCCTATCAACAGGGGCTTGAAGGAAGTCCGCGTGACATAATCCTGCTTGTGAACTTGGGCATTGTGACCAATGACATGGGCCGGCGAAAACGGGCCATTGCCATATTCGAGCAGGCCCTGATTGTGGAGCCTGCGAACCTCGAAGCCCGAACACAGTTGGCGGAATTGCTGCTGGCTCAGGGTCGGTTTGATTCCGCGGCTGCACATCTGGCCGAGGCGGACAAGATTGATTCAGCCGATCAGCGCGTGCAGTTGGCCTGGCTTCGCCACGATGAAATGACAGGCAATGATGATTCACTCGCTCGTCGTGTGCAGCCGCTGCTGGCGGCAGATGAGCCGAACATCAATGCACTGACATCGTACGCCGCTGCCGCGCCACGGCTGGGCTGCATATCTGATGCGGCCGATCGTATTGAAAAGGCATTGCATCGGGTCGGCCTGCAGTCCGGCCACCAAGTTGTGTTGCACTACGCGTTGGCCGGCTTGCGCGATAAGCAGGGCAAATATGACGCCGCCTTTAGAGCAGTTCGCACTGCGAATGAACTGAAAGCCCAGTCGTTCGATGTCGATTCTCACGAGCAATGGGTTCAGCAGCAGTTGCAGGTGTATCAGGATGGCCCGCCGTACCAGTCGAGCAACGATGACGAGTCGCTTGTGTTTGTTGTCGGTATGCCGCGCAGCGGTACGACGTTGGTGGAGCAGATTCTCGCCGCTCATCCACAGGTTCACCCGATGGGCGAGCGTGACGACATTATTCACATGGCTCAGAACCCGCAGGTCACACCGGTGACGGTTGATGCGATTGCTGACGGCTACCTGAGAAAAATTCGTGTACTGTCGCCGGATGCTCGGCGACTGACAGATAAGATGCCGAGCAACTTTCTGCATCTGGGGCTGATCGCGACAATGTTCCCCAAGGCCCGCATTGTTCACTGCCGGCGCGATCCGATGGATACCTGCCTGTCGTGTTACTTCCAGAATTTCGGTCGGTTCCATGCGTATGTGACGAACCTGCAGACACTGGGGCGATACTACGTCTGCTACGAGCAGCTGATGAGTCACTGGCAGGAGGCCCTTCGCTCATCAATTCTCGATGTGTCGTACGAAACACTGGTGACTGATCCGGAACCAACCATTCGAGAACTGGTTTCGTTTGCGGGGTTATCGTGGGATGATCGCTGCCTGGAGCCTCAGCGCGTTAAGCGAGATGTGGCGACGGCCAGTTACGCGCAGGTGCGCCAGGCGATTCACAATAAATCAGTCGGTCGCTGGAAGAACTACGAGCAACAGCTTGCGCCGCTTCGAACCATTCTGGATCAGGATCGTTTTCGTCAAGCCGGATGATCAGCCGGGCGGAAACTAGATTTCAAGTACCTGCTTAACCACTGACACGACCTGGTCATGAATGGGACCGTTGGTTGCAATGACGCCTTGATTCTTGTCTAGCGTGCGTCCGTGTGTGAAGTCCAGCGAGTTGCCGTGCACGTCCGTTACCTTGCCGCCGGCTTCTTCGACGACGAGCATGCCGGCCGCGTGGTCCCAGATCTTTTCACGATAGTCCTTGCGCGTGGGCAGGCGAAGGTAAATCTGTGCCTCGCCGCGCGCGACCGTGGCGTATTTTGCTTGGCTGTCCATGCGCACCGCGTCGCGCGTAATGTTCAACTGCTTTGCGATCTGGACGGATTGATCCTGGTCGCTATGGCCAGACTCGACGGATTCACAAAAGCATGCGTTTGCCGGATCAGTAATGTCGCTGACCTGGATCGGCTGGCCGGTCGTGTCGTCCTCATCCCACAATGAGATCAGCCGGGTACCTTTGTCTTTTTCCGCAACGAGCAGCGCACCGTGCTTGTCGCCGAATGGCAGGTTGGGGCAGCCGAGCACGCCGAGTGTTACCTGCCCGCTCTCGATCAGCGCCAATGCGACCGCATACTGTTCCTTGCGCAGAAATCCCTTGGTGCCGTCGATTGGGTCAAGCGTCCAGTAGCGGTCGGTATCTGCTGCCGCGCCGCCAAGGTCGATCCATGACAGAATGGTTTCCTCGTCTATGCAGTTATCCCACACGCTTTCAACCTGTTGCAGGACAGAAGCCCGGATCGTTGCCTGATCGTCCTGGCGCAGCTCGGCCGCGTCTTCCTCGCCGACCACCGGGTCGTCCGGCAGGGCGTCAGAGAGCGTTTTGCAGACCAGCGCCTGTGAAGCAAAATCCGCTACCGTGACTGGACTTTTATCCTTCTTGGTCAGTGTATCCGCGTCGATCAATTGCTGCTGGACAGCTCGGCAGACCACGCTGGCCTTGCGCACGGCGGAAATAGCGGTCATCAGACGTTGAGCGTTGTCGGGCATGATTTAATCCTGTGTGCGATTTCAACGGTTCGGGATGGTAACATGGGTTGTTTGGACGTGCACAGAATCGAAATAACGGATGACTTTGATGAGCAAGACGCGTAAGAGTGATAAGCCATACGTCGGCGTGTACAGCCGATGTGAAGGAGCGAACGCCGGGCCGCTGTTCCCGCTGCTGTACAGTTGGGGCTACCGCTTTCGGACGATTGATACGGATGAACTATTACAACTGAAGCCGGGCGATATCGACGTGCTGCTGCTCTCGGGTGGCTGGTACTTTTTTGAAGGCTCCCGGAAGAAAGCCGGCAAACACTTGTGTGATCTCGTGCATCAGGGCATGGGCGCGGTCGGTATCTGCTGCGGCCAGATTAATCTCTGCAAACTGGGGTTAGTACCGGCTGATATGACCAGTATGTCAGGTGTCGGTCCAACAGACTTGGAGCCGGTTGATGGCAAGCATCCCGTCCTGCGTGGTGTGGCAAAGAAGTCGAGCAAGTCCTGGCGAACATGGGACAATTTCAAAATTCTCCGATACAACGGCTGGCTGATGCACCCTAAAGACGGGGCGCACATGATTGCCGCATACGACCTTGATAAGAAAGTCGGCGCAATTGTCTCATCAGAGCCGGGCAAGGGGCGATGTGTGGCGATCAGCCCGCATCCGGAAGGGCGGCAGTGTGCCCCCGGCGAATTTGCTGACCGCGATGAGCATGCCTTGGTCTACGACGGCAACGCCATGGGCACCGCGCGCATCATTGACAATGCCTTGTTATGGTGTGCCCGTCACCGGGTGAAAGCTTAGAACGACATGGCATACACACATTACACCAATCAGGAACGTGCCGACTCCGACGCCGTCGAGCGCGCGCATGGTATGCTCGGCCAAGGCAAGATTGCCGAAGCTGAACAGATCCTGCTGGACGTGATATCGCGTTCACCACAGTTCTACGTTTACAGCTTCGAGACGGACAAGGAAATCTTCGTCAAATTCTGGACAAGCGAAGAATATCTAAGCTACATCGCCATCACGCGTAACCCCGGCGAGCCGGTTGAGATGGAAGTGATCTGGTTACGCGGTGCCTATCCGCGAGCGCACTTTCTGCAGGCAATGATCGATGCCAAGCGTGGCGAAATCGGCTCCGCAGCCGAACGGCTTGACGAGGCGCTACGGCTTGAGCCGGACCACCCGGAATGCCTCTGCATGCTGGCGGACATTACGTTAGCCGGTCGCGACCGCAAAGGCGCGCTGGATCTGTATGAGATGACACTGCGCAGTCGACCCTACATGCACGGGCGAACGCTGGCTCATGCCCAGGCATCGCGCGCCAAGTTACTCGAAGCACTCGGTCGCCCCGAAGAAGCCAGTGAGTCATACGCGGAAGCGATGACGATCAATCCGAACGAGCCGTTTGTCGTCAATGTTGATCGTTACCGCAAGAGCATGGAGTCCGGTGACACCACGGCACCTGTTGCAATTCGCCTGGATCGATCTGAGGTCGAAGCAGACGAAGCGATGGCGCATTATGACCCCTCCATTCCACCGGACGACCACATTGAAGACTTGGAAGAGCAGGTCGGTGAAGAACCGACCAGGGTTCGCAAGTGGTGGCAGGTCTGGCGGAAAGATTAGTTATTCACCACTTCAGCGCACTAGCCGACTGATATTCGGTGACGCGCGTTTCGAAGAAGTTCTTCTCTTTGGCCAGATCAATTGTTTCACTCATCCATGGGAACGGATTGCGCGTGTGGTACTGTTGCGGCAGTCCGATGCGTTCGAGCCTTCGGTCGGCAATGTATTTGACGTAGTCGTCAAACAGTTTGGCATTCAGCCCGAGCACACCGTTTGGCAGGCAGTCCTGGGCGTATCGGATTTCGTAGTCGACCGCTTCATCGATCAGCCGGATCAGCTCCTGCTGAAAATCCGCTGTCCACACGTCGGGGTTCTCTTGCTTGATGCCATTGATCAGGTCGATGCCGAAGTTCATGTGGATTGATTCGTCGCGCATGATGTACTGGAACTGCTCGCCGATGCCGGTCATCTGATTGCGGCGGTGAAAGGACAGCACCATGACAAAGCCGGAGTAGAAGAACAGGCCTTCCATGACGACGTAGAAGCCGACAAGATTTTTCAGGAAACGTTGGATGTTTTCGGTGCCCTGCGTGGTGAAGTCGTCGCGCATCACGTCAGCGGTCAGTGACATGACAAACGCATCTTTCCCGGCGATTGAGTCGACTTCGTGATACATGTTGAACACTTCACGCTGATCCAGGCTCAAAGATTCACAAACGTATTGGAATGTATGTGTGTGAATCGCTTCTTCGAATGCCTGGCGTAACAGGTACTGGCGGCACTCCGGGTTGGTCACATGTCGGAAAATCGCCAACACGATGTTGTTTCCAACCAGTGATTCGCCGGTAGAGAAGAAGCCAAGGTTACGCATGATGACCAGCCGTTCATCATCGGTAAACCGGCTTGACTTCCACTGGTCGATGTCTTTCTGCATGGATACTTCCGTGGGCATCCAGTTGTTGGCGCAGCCGTTGATGTAGTGTTCCCATGCCCACTGGTACTTGATCGGGCAGAGCTGATTGACGTCGACCGCTTTGCAGTTGATCAGCCGTTTGTCGTCAACGTTGATGCGTTTATTAAGGTCATAAGGTTGTTGTGTTTCGGTATTGCAGCAACTCATGGATTACTCCGTTTGTTCTTGATTGAGAAAAATTGATTACTGGCACGCCTCGCAGTCCGGATCCAGAATGGAACATGCCTTTGGCGCGGTAGGTGCAGTCAGAACCTCTGCGGAGGCCGATTTACTTTTCATCCAGCGCGGCTGAATGCCATGCTTGTTCACGTCCGCAGTGGATTTTTCGATCTGCGTGGCCGCGACTGATCGAAGGTAGTACGTTGTTTTGAGACCCTTTCGCCAACAGTTCATGTACATGTCGCTCAGTTGGGCACCGCTTGGCTTGGCGAGGTACTGGTTGAAGCTGATTCCCATGTCAATCCACTTTTGCCGACGGCTGGTCGCTTCAATCAGGAAGTATGGATCGATTTCAAATGCCGTCTGATACAGTTGTTTGATGTCATCGGGAATTCGCTCGATCTCGCCCAGTGCGCCGTCGTAGTACTTCAGGTCTTCAATCATGCGGTCGTCCCAGAGGTCGCGTTGCTTCAGATCGTTGATTAGGTATTCGTTGACGATCGTGAAATCACCTGAGAGATTGCTCTTGACGAACAGGTTCAGGTATGTCGGTTCGATCGATTGAAAACAGCCGGCGATGTTGGAGATCGTTGCTGTCGGTGCGATGGCCATCACGTTGCTGTTACGCATGCCGTGGGCTGTGATGGCGTCGCGCACCGTTTGCCAGTCCAGCCTGGCATCAGTATTGATCTCCAAATCACCGCCGCGCTGTTCACAAAGGAGATTGAGCGTGTCCAGTGGCAGGAGCCCACGGTCCCACTTTGATCCCTGGAAGGACTCGTAGGTGCCGCGTTGTTCGGCAAGCCCGGATGATGCAAGAATCGCGTGGTAGCTGATCAGTTCACCCAGTTCATCGGCGAATTCGACGGCTGCGTCACTTGCGTAGGGAATTCGCTGAATGAACAGGGCATCCTGAAAGCCCATCACACCCAGGCCGATCGGTCGGTGACGCTTGTTGGCGGTTTGGGCTTCCTGGGTTGGGTAGTAATTGATGTCGATAACGTTGTCGAGCATGCGCACTGCCGTTTGAACCGTGGCCGCCAGTTTGTTGCGGTCGATCCCGTCAGGCGTCGTATGGGCTTTCAGGTTGATCGAGCCGAGATTGCATACGGCGGTCTCTTCGTTGGAGGTGTTCAGCAGGATTTCAGTGCAGAGATTGGAATTGTGGACAACACCCGCGTGGTCCTGGGGGCTGCGAATGTTAGACGGGTCCTTGAATGTCAGCCACGGGTGACCGGTCTCAAACAGCATCGAAAGCATTCTTCGCCAGAGATCGATTGCGTTGATCTGTTTGTGTTGGCGCAACTCGCCGCGCGCGGCCATGGCCTCGTATTCTTCGTATCGTGTTCGGAAGTCGTCACCGTACAGTTCATGCAAGTCTGGCGTTTCTTCCGGTGAAAGGAGCGTCCACTTTCCTTCCTGTTGCACGCGCTCAATGAACAGGTCGGGAATCCACGCAGCAGTATGCATGTCATGTGTGCGGCGGCGGTCATCACCCGTGTTGCGGCGAAGGTCGAGAAATTCCTCAAAATCCAGATGCCACGGCTCCATGTAAGCACACACCGCGCCTTTGCGCTTGCCACCCTGATTCACAGCCAGTGCTGCATCGTTGGCGACCTTCAGGAACGGGATCACGCCTTGGCTTTGCCCGTTGGTGCCTTTGATCTTTGCACCGGTGGCACGCACGCGCGTCCAGTCGTTGCCTAACCCGCCGGCCCACTTGCTGAGCATGGCGTTGTCCTGAATGCATTTAAAGATGTGATGTAGATCGTCATCGACGGATGTCAGGTAGCACGAGGAGAGCTGCGGGTGGCACGTGCCGGCGTTGAACAGCGTCGGCGTTGCGCTGACGAACCGGAAGGTGCTGAGCATTTCATAAAATTCGATTGTCCGTGCGGTTGAATTGTCTTCATTAAGCGACAAGCCCATCGCAACGCGCATCCAGAAAAACTGAGGCGTCTCGATGCGCCGGCCTTCAATGTGCTGCAGATAGCGGTCGTAAACCGTCTGCATGCCAAGATATTGAAAATCTTCATCGCGCTGTGGCTGTAGTGCCGCGATAATCGTGGGCAGGTCAAAGCTCAATAGCGCGGAATCGATCAGCCTGGCTTCAATGCCATCTTGCAATGCAACAACAAATCCGTCGCGATATGTCTGTTCAAATTGTTGCCACGCGGCGGATTGTGTTCCTTCTGGTTCGAAGAGCGGCATGGCCGGGCCGTCTTCAGCCGGGCGCCCAATACCCAGCGCTTCGCGATACAGAATGTTCAGCAATAGCCGTGTCGCGACGCGGTTGTAGGCCGGCTCCCGCTCGATTCTGCTACGTGCGACCATCACCATAGCCCGTTGCAGTTCTGCTTCACTGATACCGTCATACAGGCTGGCCAGCAGGTCATCGAACAGCTCGCCGCCACTGCAGAGATCGAGCCCGTGACATGCTTCGTAAAGCTGTCGCTTGATTGCATGTGCGTCGAGTGGCTCGGCCTGGCCGTTGGCTCGCTTGACGTGCAACTGTCCACGCCCATTCAGTTGTGCTTCGCCGTGCAGGGCTCGGGCTTTGGATCGCGCTTCACGGTAGAGAATATATCTACGCGCGATGCGGAATTCACCCGACTCCATCAGTTGTGTTTCAGCAAAGTCCTGGATTCTTTCGACATCGACTGTCTGCGTTTTGTCCCGCGTTGCATCGAATTCAATGTCATTCACGATGCCGGCCGCGATGCGATACACCTTTTGCTGTGTGTCATCATCCAATGATGTGTCTGACACCAGATCGTGCTCCGCACGGAAGGCCGCTGAGATAGCAGACGCGATACAGGTCGGCTCAAATGGAACGACACGACCATCGCGTTTGCGAACTTTGACATTCAATGGTTGACTCACAGCAGAACTCATACGGCAGGACTCCTTCCAATTCGAAACAGGCGCAACAACACCCTTGACGCAATCAATCTTTGATTGCGACATGAACAAATCAACATGTCCGAGCATGCGCAGCAAAACCCGCCGACTGATTCAGGCGACGGTTGTCAGCTGCTTACTTCAATTGGGTCTGTCCAAGTGACTCCATGTCACGTCGGACCAAGGACTGGCGCATCAGCATCAGCGACCTACCTTTCCCTAGAAGGCTCGGGCCGAAAAACAAACCCCGACAACCGTTGTCGAGGATCGAACCGATCGGCAGGTCTTCGGACTGACGGGCGTTTCCCCTTACTCCTTTCGGTTTGGAAAAACCAAACTTCCGAGGTTTCCGGGGGGTGATCTACTGGCCGCGGCTTCCCATCTGCGACGGCAGACAGTGCCTTGTTGCGGCGGTCGTTCCCGCTTACCGCTGCGGGGCAGTTCCGGCTTTTCACCGGATTCCCTCTTGCGATGACCCAATATATGGGGTCAAACCGATCAACTAGCCACTATATCGTCGATGGGTGGGGTGTCAATGTAATATTTATGGGATTGCGTTACCGGACGTCAGTGAACGAATTTCAGCCTGACTTACAGGCTTGTTTCGAGCGCGTCCTGTAGATTTTTTGCTTCGAAAACAAAGCCGAAGAGCAGTCCGATGCGCCAGAGTGCTTCGGCTTTATTCAATTCTTTGCGCGCTGTCTCTTTGTTTTCGATGGCTGTCACCGCGTCGCGCACGGTTGAGCACATGATACCGTGCCGACTCATGTCGAACATACCGCCGGGTGACATCAGAATGCAGCCGTTGATGGCAAAGCCGATGTAGATCAGGTGATTGATTTCGTCTGCTTCGCAAAGGGCGAGCAGTTGTCTGGATGATTCAGTGACACCTTCATCGTCGACGGGTATTGCTTCCGGCGGAAATTGCAGCGCGGCAAATCCTTCGTCAACGTCGTGCTGGTTGTGTGGGCCGACAAATGTTTTCGTCGCGCGAAAGGCACGCAGTTCATCAAGTACGGCATCGGCCACAACGGCTCGACGCGGTGTGTGGGGCAGAGTATTACCCAGTTCGGCGGCACGCTGGTAACCAAGTAGATGCTTGTAGTGCTCGCCTTCGCGCACCACGTGATACACCTTCATTGATGCGTTACGCACAGCGTTCAGCAGCGGTGGAAATACTTCTTTCACAATGCGTTCCGCTCGTGGTAGATATTCGACCGCGCGATACCAGCCCGGGTACTTCTCCATACTGCCGGTGTCCCACGCGTGCATTACAGCAATCGCGGTGTGTTTCGGTGAAAGGGGAATCGTTGCCTGCTGCCAGCCGCCATACCCCTCACCGGGCACGTCGCGCGTATAGTCCGCGTCGAACTGCTGATAGTAGTGGGCGTTGACTTCGATTCGATCAGACATGTGGTATGGTTCCTGCTCTGTTAGCATATCGTTTATGACAGAGGCAACGAAATCTTCCGGGGAAGTGACTTCCAGGGCACTTTCATCAAAGCGTGCGGCGATCCTTGCGCTGATCCTGTTGGTACCTGCACCGACCGTCGGTGCAGCCATGGCATTATGGATTATCCCCGGCCCGATCGGGCAGACGATCTTTTTCCTTTCCAAGGCATGGTTGTTGCTGTTTCCGGTGGTCTGGTGGGGGCTGGTGGATAAGCAGCGTATCGTTTTTGACCGACCGACTAGGGTCGGTCTTCTGGTCGGCCTAGCCAGTGGTGTTGTCATCGCAGGCATCATGTTCGGCGCGTATTACGCATTTGGCCACAACTGGGTCGAAGCGGACCACGTCAAAGCCATTGCGGCAAAGAGTGGCTTGGGCGTCTTGTGGGTCTATATTCCCATGGCACTGGGCTGGTGCTTGGTCAATTCATTGATGGAAGAATACGTCTGGCGGTGGTTTGTTTTCGACAAGTGTGAACGACTGATGTCTGTGACGTGGGCGGTGGTTGCCGCGGCATTTTTTTTCACCATTCATCACGTGATCGCGCTGGGCGTTCAGGTGGGTTGGCAATTGACAGTCGTCGGTTCGCTCGGCGTTTTTGTCGGCTCTTGTATCTGGTCGGCACTGCGACATAAATACGGCACGATCTGGCCGGGCTATGTCAGCCATGTCATCGCCGATGTGCCGATTTTCTTCATCGGCTATCTGCTCATCTTTCACTGATCGCCCGGCTTGGAAATTCGATCGAGTATCTGTCCTGCGGCAAGTAGCTGCGGCCTCAACTCGCCATACGAAACATCCTGCACGCTGCTTTTGTTGCTCAACGCGATGTCTGCCGCAATAGCGGCTGATTGCCCCAGCAGCATGAAGACCGGCTCCATACGAACCGAGCCAAACGAAATGTGTGATGCGGAAACACATACCGGCACCAGCAGGTTTTCGCATTCACCCTGTCGCGGGATGATCGACCGATAGCTGACCGGGTACGGATCGGTTGGCGGCACCTGCACATCGCCTTCATTTAACACGCGCGGCTTACCATCTTCCACCTTCATAAACCGAATACAGTTGTGCGAATCCATGTTGTAACTCGCGAGCCCGACCGAATCCTCCGCGGTGCGTTGTTCCATGCAGTCGTGTTGGGTGATGACGTAGTCACTGACCATTCGCCGCGCCTCGCGCACATAGAGTTGGTGGGGCCAGTTATTCGTGTCTTCAAACTCGTCTGCCGCCAGCCCCCAGTGGGCGTAAGCATCGCGGTATCGCTTGGGAATCGAGGGGGCGTTGGCGATGTACCAGTACAGGCCTTTCTGGTAAGTCACATGCGCTTCAAAAAGGCGCTGGCGGGCTTCGTAGTCACCTTCCGGCCAGTCGTAGTTGGCCCCGATGAAGTCGGACGACACTGCGCCGTGGTTGTTAGTGTCTGTCTTGTGCAGCCCGTTGGCCGTGCGTGGCGTGAGGATATCGAACTTGCGGGCCAGCGGGGCGCCGCCGACTGTTTTGTCGGTCAGGTGCTCCCCGTATTGGTCTTTCTCACCGTTGAGCCATCGCGATGCCAGCACATATTGGCTTTCATCGAATTGGGCAGGTTTTTCCCAGTCGATCTTGATGGCTGGGTCGTCCGTCATGCAGATACGGAAGTTGTAGGCCTGAATTCGCTTGTCGCCTTGCCCGATCTGTTGCGACTGATCGTTGGCGATCACGTTAGGCAGTAGGCCGCTGGCCGGGTCGCCCTCCACGACGTACGGATCAACCGGGTGCGAGAACTGATGATGCAGCGGAATCTGAATACCGTTGTAGGTTTCGCCGTAGGCTTCATTGCCTTCGCGCCCGACGGTGTAACTCACGCCGGCTTTGGCGAGTAAGTCGCCTTCGTAGGTCGCGTCGACGAACATGCTCGCGTTGACAGTCATGCCGCCGAGCATAGTGATGCTCGCGATGCGCTTGCCTGGCATCTGCGCGGTGTCCAGAAACTGTTCGTGAAAGAGCTGGACATCCGTCTCAGCAAGCCAATCTTCGAGTACTTTTAGCGCAACGCGTGGCTCAAAGCGCCATTCAAATTCCTGACCATAGTGTTTGCCGCACCGTTTGTAGAATTCCAGCGACATGCCGCCGATGGCGTATTGTTTGCCGAAATCTGTCCAGCTCAATCCGCCGGAGGTCATACCGCCAACGTGTCTTGCCGGATTGAGCAGGACCACCTGCCGACCTCGTTGTGCAACTGCGATTGCGGTAATCACACCGGCAGCCGTGGCGCCATAGACGCAGATATCAGTCGAGAGATTCAAGTCGCAGGAATGGATTGCGTCTTTACGAAAGTAGTAGGGTTCTTTTGACATGGGGCCGGATTATACGGAATGCGGCCAAGGGCGCTTCTTATTGCCAAGGACGGTCTCTGAATCGCCCGGTCCGACTCTTCACACGCCATCCATCAAATTTGATGAACAACAAGAACCGCCAAGGGAAAAACCGCAGAAGAGAAAAGCCGAAAAAGACAACCTGTTGACTGAGATGTGGTTGTACGTATAATGTACGTACAACGGTTACAGCTCTGTTTCTGGAAGTGTCGTTACGTCTTTATTGGGGTTGGTTGATGATCAAGAAGCTGACCACGCAGGGGAATTCTTCTGCACTTATCATTGATAAGACGTTGATGGGTTTGTTGGGCATCCATGCCGATTCGTTTCTGAAGTTGACGTTAGATGGGCAGCGGCTGGTCGTTGTGCCACTATCAGAGCAGGAGCGGAAAGAGCAATTTGACCAGTTGAGGGGTCGTACGTCTAAAAAGAACGCCAGGCGGGGCAAGCGGTTGGCAAAATAGGTCGTTGGCATCATCGGCGTTTGCCGGTCATGCGGGCGTTTCTGTGCGGTCTGTAGCGCATAATTCACATTTCTATTTGACAATTGTCGATAGTGGTTAAATACTGGTATCAACATGAGCGCGTCCCACAGCTTCTATTTTGGCTACTTTTGGTTTACCCGGCATCAAGCCGCGGATGGGACGCTGTAGCTCATAGGAAGCAGGAAACGAGAAACCAGCAACCCTGACGCGGCAACGCGTCGGGGTTTTTTTATGATCCGACAACCCTCGCGACACGTGTCGCAGACGCAGCAAGGAGCTTTCAGATGATTGTCGTAATGCGGCCCGGTGCAACAGAACAGGAAGTGGAGACGGTGAAAGAAATGATTCGCGAAATGGACCTTAAAGACCATCCCATCGTGGGCACGGAACTGACCGTGGTGGCTGCAGTGGGCGACGATCGGAAGAAAGACCGAAGCGCCCTGGAACAATTGCCCGGGGTGGATCGGGTGGTGCCGATTCTTGCCCCGTACAAGATGGCGTCGATCGAAGTCTCTCCCGAACGCACGCAAATCAAGATCAGCGATGAATGTGTCATTGGCGGCACACACGTGCCGGTCATTGCCGGGCCGTGCAGCGTGGAGGGGGAAGACAAAATTCTTGAAGCAGCCCAGGCCGCTCGAAAGGCGGGTGCTCATGCGTTGCGTGGCGGGGCGTTCAAGCCGCGTACGAATCCGTACTCGTTCCAGGGCCATGGCGAGGATGGCCTGAAAATGCTGGCTGCCGCGCGCGATGCAACGGGGCTGGCCATTGTGACAGAAGTGCTGACACCGTCGGATGTGTCGCTGGTGTCGAAGTACGCAGACTGTCTGCAGATCGGCACACGCAACTGCCAGAACTACAAACTACTGGAAGCCTGCGGCGATCAACCCAAGCCGGTGCTGATAAAGCGTGGCATGTCCATGACGCTGGACGAGTATCTTCAGGCCACGGAGTACATCCTTGCGGCCGGCAACCCGAACGTCATTCTCTGCGAACGCGGCATCCGTACGTTCGAAGACCACACACGTAATACGCTGAGTCTTTCCTGCGTGCCGGAATTACATATGCGTTCGCATCTGCCAATCACCATTGATCCGTCGCACGGCACTGGTCATGCGCGTCTGGTGCCGGACATGTCGCGCGCAGCGGTTGCGGCCGGAGCGGACGGCCTGGCGATTGAGATGCATCAGGACCCTGCCCATGCGATGACGGATGGGGCGCAGTCGGTCACGCCGGCGGTGTTGGAAGAGATTATTACGTCCTGCCGCAAGGTTGCCCGTGCGGTCGATCGGGATATGTGATCCCGTGCGTTGTGTTCGTTACACTACCACCCGCGTAAGTAGCGACAGGAGACCGTCATGCAGCAGTTGGTAATAACCGCAGTGGGGCAGGACCGGCCGGGCTTGGTGGATCAGTTTGCGGGATATCTGCACGAAGCCGGCGCGAATGTGGCCGACTCGCGCATGGTGAACCTGCGCGGCCAGTTTTCGCTGATGATGCTGATCGAGGCGGAAGACGCGGTAATCGAAGCGATCCAGAAGGACGCGGTAAAGCAGGGCGAAGCAATCGGGCTGGCCGTGACGGCTTCTGCACCGAGCGTTGCCGGCAAGCGAGCGGATGGCCTGCCGTTTTCAATCAAGGTTTTCGCAATGGATCAGCCCGGTCTCGTGCATCGGTTTACCCATCTGCTGCACCAGCATCAGGTCAACATTGAGGAGTTGCAGACGAAACTTGAGCCGGGGTCTGTCTCAGGCACGCCATTGTTTACGATGGAATTGCAGATGACTGTACCGACGAATGTGCCGGTGAAGAAGCTGCGACAGGAATTGGAAGAGTTGTGCGACTCACTGAACTGTGACGCGGACTGGCATGCCGGCCCGCGGGATTAGCTCTTATGTAAAGCCGCAATCAGTGGTTGCGGTCTTCGACTACAGCAGTGCCGCGCAAATCTGTTCAAATATTGAGAAGGCTTTCCGCGACCAATGGTCACGGTTTTACAAATACAGCCCATGCCGCCGAATGTATTTAATTACCCGTGGGGCCGACCAGCCGTCGATTGATTTACCGGCGCTGATACGTTGGCGCATCTGCGTGGAGCTGATATCCAACTGTGGCGCAACCACCAGCCGACTGACCCACTCCTGCTTGTTGAATCCGTCGGGTAGATGGTCCAAAACACCGTCCGCTGTGCCCGGTGGTCGGATCAGCACGGCCGGTTCAGCCAGTTCAATGATTTGTTCATACTGATGCCACTTGTCGAACTGGGCGAGTTGGTCCGTGCCGATGAGCAGTCGAAGATTCCCAGCGAACCGACTGCGAATTCCCTTCAATGTATCGACGGTGTAGCTGGGTATTTCATTCGATGCGCGATCGATTTCGTCAGTCAGCACGATGGCGTTGGGTTGTTCTGCAACCGCCAGACGCAACATGGCAAGACGGTGTTTGGCAGGTGTCTGCGTCACATCCTGCTTGAGCGGCTGCGACGCGCAAGGCACATACGCAACCGCTTCGGCACCGATCGCCTCGCGAGCCAGTTGCGGCAGCATGATGTGCGCCACGTGTGGCGGGTCGAAGCTGCCGCCGTAGATCAAAAGGCGCTTGTATTGATTGAGATTCATTCGTCGTCCAACGTTTTGTCAAGAGTCGCGGCCCACTGGCTGAGTTTACCCTCCACCCAGTATGCCAACGCCTCACCCGCTACTTTACTGTTTCGTTGCAGCCGTAAAAGTGTTGGTATGCGCCATGGCATGATGATGGCTTTTGCGGCTGTAGATGCAACGCGGCTGCTGCCGTCTGGATTCACGCATGTTTGCGTCCATGCCGGCAGTGCTTCGCTTGCTCGATCGCTGATCGCCCGTGTCATTGTCAGCGGGATACATCGTTCTTCAGCCAGTCTGGCGATTGCGAACGACTCCATATCAACTGCGACAGCGCCATGTTTCTGGTGCAGAGCTTGCTTCCTTTGCGGCGAGTCGATCAGTTGGTCGCTTGTCAGGATGGTGCGCGAGCCCGCAGGGGTTTCGCTGATTGGTTCAGGCGGCCTGTCTGTCAGCTTCAGCCGTTCTCCCGCTTCGTTGGCAATGATGTCCGCAGTCAGCACCCAGCCGATGTCTACCTCTTCGCTAAGCCCGCCGGCAAATCCTGTCAGCAACAGGCGTGTTGGTTTGTATTGGTTAATTAACTGTTCGATGCGGCTGGTTGCAACTGTCTGACCGATGCCGCAGACTGCGGCAACGATGGCCAGTGGTCCCATCTGCCCGTGCCAAACGTCACCATCTCTTTGCAATGAGAGCGCCTGACAGATCGGTATGCACTCGATCTGCATCGGCGTCACGATACACACACATGCAGTGACCGAAGATGTGTCCGGCTCACTTTCCATTGGCGATCAGCGTGGCTTGACAGTGTTCACCGGTTTGCCTGACTGGAATGCCTTAAGGTTTTCCGCCGCGATACGCATCAGGCGATCCCTTGCCTCGCGCGCATACCAAGCTACGTGGGGCGTGATGATGCAGTTAGGCGCGCCGAGCAACGGGTTGTCCGCTTGGGCGGGTTCAACATCCAGCACATCCAGTGCAGCGCCGGCGATGACGTCGTCTTTCAACGCCTGTGCCAATGCGTGTTGGTCGATCAGCGGTCCTCGACTGGTATTGATTACGGTGGCTGTCTTTTTCATTTGAGACAGACGTTCAGCATTGATGATATGTTCGGTATCAGACGTTAACGGGCAGTGCAGGGTGATCACATCGGCCTGTTTGAACAATTCATCCGCGGGTAGCGGCTCGATTTCCAGTCCGCTCATGTCATTTTGATTGGGAAAGTAGTATTTCTCATCTGTAACGATGCGCATCCCCATTGCGGCCGCGATGCGGGCGACGGCGATGCCGATACGCCCGAGTCCCAGCACGCCCAGCGTCTTGCCAGTCAGTTCGACGATCGGCGTGACGGCAAAACAGAAGTCCTTGCATGACGTCCACTGTCCGTCATGTACGGCTTTGTTGTGGGCGCTAATGCCGCGCGCCATTTCGAGCATCATCGCGACGGTGTGTTGAGCCACGGTATCGGTTCCGTAGGTCGGGATATTCGTGACCGTCACGCCTCGCTCGGCTGCCGCGGCAATGTCCACGACGTTGTAGCCGGTCGCCAGTACACCGATGTACTTCAGGTCCGGCAGTTCGCTGATCGTTTCCGCTGTAATCGGCGTCTTGTTGGTCAGCAGGATCGGTGCGCCCTGTGAACGGTTCAAAATCTCATCGTTGTCTGACCGATCGTGCACGGTCAGATCACCAAGCGCTTCAAAGCAGTCCCACGACAGGTCGCCGGGGTTCAGGGTATAGCCATCGAGACAGACAATTTTCATTTGATCAAGACTCCCATCGGGTGGCGTGGCGTTTGGACCACCCTATGGATGCATGATAGCAAGTGCGGTAATTGATGCCTTAGCTGGCAAAGCTGAGCTTTGAGGACCATGTGGTCACAATTCTGCTTCGCGTTCCAGCAGTTTCTTTTTGCGATCCAGTCCCCAGTAATACCCGTGCAGCTTGCCGTCTTTACCAATCACGCGGTGGCAGGGAATGGCGACCGCGATCCGATTGGCCGCACATGCCGTGGCGACCGCGCGCACGGCCTTGGGCTTGCCTAACTTCTCAGCTAGTTCGGAATAGGTTGTCGTCGCGCCGGCTGGCAGGCTGCGCAGCGCTTCCCAGACGCGTTGCTGGAATGCGGTGCCTTGGATGTCCAGCGGCAGGGACAAGCTCCGGTCGGGTTGTTCGAGAAACGTGATGACTTGCTTGACCATGTCGTCGAATGGTTGATCATCGCGCACGAGCTGCGCGTTTGGGAACCGCTTCTTGATCCCTTCAACCAGTTTGGCTTTGTGGTTGCCCAGTTCGATTGCGCAAATGCCTTTCTCGGTTGCGCCCACGAGTACCCATCCTAAATAGCATCGAGCGGTGCCGACACGAATAGTCTGACCGGTGGCGCCATCCCGGTACTGTGTGGGTGTCATGCCAAGCTTGTTTGCCGCGTCTTCGTAGAATCGGCTGCTGTTGTTGTAGCCGGCGTCGTAGATCGCGTTCGTGACCGGCTTGCCGTTCTGCAGGTCCGCTTTTGCCGCATTCATGCGCACAGCAGAGGCGTAGGCCTTGGGCGTGATGCCGGTAACGCGCTTGAACACCCGTGCCAGGTGCGACGCGCTGTAGCCGACAGCCGAGGCAAGTTCATTGATGCTCGGGCTCACGGACGCCTGCTCGATCGACTGGCATGTCACGATCACCGCTTTGATCTGCGGATCGTCCGGCAGGGCGGTGTCGGGTCTGCATCGCTTGCAAGGCCGATAGCCGGCGAGTTTTGCCTGCACACAGTTCTCGAAGAAACAAACGTTGTTTCGGCTGGGCAGACGCGATGAGCAACCCGGCCGGCAGTAGACACCTGTGGTTCTCACTGCGTAAATGAATGGTTGCAGGGGATTTTTGTTTCGATCTTGAACTGCCACCCAGCGCTGGTCGTCCGTTTTGCCTGATTGTGTTGTGGTGCCTGTCATGTTTACCTCTGTTATGGTATTCGACAGGTGAAGCGTAGCGCGCGGCTGACGGCGATGCGCCCCGTTTTTTGCTTTGCAATTCAGATCATGGCGCTGTTTGGAGGATCGTTTTTCAATGAAACACATGCGTGAGGAACTGTGGTTCAATATTGACCAACGACGGGCCTATATCAATATCACGGACATGGTACAGACGGTCGTTGACCGTAGCGGCGTGCAAAACGGCCTTTGTCTGGTGAACGCAATGCACATTACGGCCAGCGTCTACATCAACGATGACGAGCCCGGCCTGATTTCCGACTACGACGACTGGCTGGAACATTTGGCGCCCTTTAACGCTTCGCCAGAAGTGTACCGGCACAATCGAACCGGCGAAGACAATGCTGATGCGCACCTGAAACGACAGGTTATGGGTAGGGAAGTAAATGTGGCAATCACCGATGGAAAGCTCGATTTTGGGCCGTGGGAGCAGATTTTTTATGCGGAGTTCGATGGTCGCCGCCGAAAAAGGGTGCTCGTAAAGGTAATTGGAGAATAGTCTTGCAGATCAATTAGAATATGGTTATCCTTATTGTCGATCAGGTTATAGGTCCTTTCGGAGCACGGAACGTCTGTGCTGATCGACATACCCGCCCCAGTGAGTTCGTATTCCTTGCTAGGGTGATATCTGATCGTGGATGAAGAGCGAGCAAATTTGTTGTTTGGCGATTCAAGGATGGGGAGAAAGTCGCCAAGGAGAGGCGCCATGAAGGCGACCGACGCACAATGCCGCAATGGCATTGACCGATTGAAGAACGAGTTGGAACAGCATCTGTCCAAAGTGGCATGTCCTGTACACGGACTTTGCGCGCGCGAGGTGGAAGTCTATGGTGACTCTATCTACGACATGCGTTTTCGTGTGGACGGTTGCTGTGACGATCTGGCTGACGCCATGCTCGAGTCAATCGGTAACACAGAGACTGTGTAAGACTGCCTGCGATTCACTTATTCGTTTTGTTTGGATGGATGATGATTCTGTAGCGCGGTGGTTGTGTGCGTAAATGGTTTGGTTGCTAAAGTCAAGTAATACGGTATCCACCGGGGTCGCGTCGCGACCCGGCTAGGATATTGGGGTTCGGGGGCCATTTGCGATATTAATCTGCTGCCCAGGCTTTGAACTTTTCGAGTCCTTCGCGAATCTGTTCCACGTCGATTCCTGAATAAGCGAAGCGGATGTACAGTTGTGTTTCGTCGGGCAGAGCGCGCCCGAAATGCAGGCGCGTGCAGAATGACACGCCGGTGTTCTGCATCACCGTGCGACGGAACGTTTCGTAATCATCAAAGCCCTTGGCTTTCATCAGCTCAGTGACGTTGGGAAACAGATAGAACGTGGCGTTGGGCCGATAGCAGTGCGCGCCGGGGATTTCGTTCAGCAGATCGACGCACGCATCCCGCCGCTCGTGAAGGGTATCGAGAATCTTTTTCGGCCCGCTCTGGTCGCCCTGCAGGGCTTCAATCGCGCCATATTGGATAAAGTGGTTTGAACACGACTCATCATTGACGTTGAGCTTGGCAATCGCGTCGATGATCGGCTTGGGGCCGATTGATGCGCCCAGCCGCCATCCTGTCATCGCGAATTTCTTGCTGAAGGTGTAGAGAATAATCGTGCGCTCTTCCATGCCGGGCAGACTCGCGATGGACTCGCTCTTGCCCGCGTAGCGAATGTCGAAGTAGGCCTCGTCGGACAGGACGATCAGGTCATGCTTCACCGCCAGTTCCGCGATGTGCTGCATCTCCTGGTGTGACGACTCCGCACCGGTCGGGTTCTGCAGGTTGTTGTAAATCAGCAGGCGCGTGTTGGGCGTGATGCTCGCTTCGAGCCGCGCCATGTCGAGTTCAAAATTCTCCTTGCCTTCCACAAAGCAGTAGGGGACGGCCTTGCCGTTATGAAACTCGATTTGCGATTCATAGATCGGATAGCCCGGTGATGGATAGAGTACCTCTTCGCCCGGGTTCATCAGGGAGAGAACGTATTTGCTGATCGACGGCTTGCCGCCCGGCTGGATGGCGACGTTTTCTGCTGTGTAGTGTGTGGCGTGAGAGGCATTGATGTCCAGTGCCAGCGCTTCGCGCAGCTGCGGGATGCCGTAGTTGGGACAGTAGCCCGTCTTGCCGTCGTGTGCGGCTTTGAACGCGGCCTCAATAATGTTGGCCGGGGTGGTGATGTTCATGTCCCCGAGGTGGAATGGGTAAACCGTATTGCCCTGATCCGCAAAAGCGCGTGCTTCTGCCGAGACAGCAAAAGCGGTTTCAGTGCCGAGCCGTGATAATCGTTCTGCCAGCTTCATGGTTGGCTCCTCCGTGCTGCGGTGTTTATAGGCGAGTCGGGCATCATACCCGTTTTTCGAGGGTCGAACTCCGCGCGGAGCGGTTGACTCGACATTTCGAATCGTTTGCTTACACTATTGCGTTCCTGCGAAAGTAGGTAGCCAAAGACGCGGCCGTGGCGGAATTGGCAGACGCGCCAGGTTGAGGGCCTGGTGGGGCTTATAACCCCGTGAAGGTTCGACTCCTTTCGGCCGCATTGTGTTTGATACAGGCTCGCATCATGTGCGGGCCCGTTTTTTCTCCCACTTCCACTTAGACCATCACGCGCGAATGACCGCAGAATTCTAGCCGGGTCGCGACGCGACCCCGGTAGAGGACTTGTGAGTTTACTTCTGTCAGTGCTGAAGCGCCGTTGGGGTAGTTGGTCAGGTCTTCTTCTTCTCAACTCTTCGCAAACCCATCCGCATCTTCACTACGTTCAGAAGCGGCTTGAGCGCTGTCGGTATCGGGCCAGCCCCATGGAACCCGGCCGCCAGTGATTATTTACACTTCTACTTTCATCCATCCGCCGTGCAGGTATCGGGCGAGGAACAACAAGCCGCGCAAGGTGATATCCACGCTCAGCGCGACCCAGACGCCGTTAAGCCCGTAACCAAGCGTATGACCCAGCAGCCACGCGAACGGCACACGGACAAGGAACATCGACACATAAGTCAGTTTCATCGTCGTGCGGGTATCGCCGACGCCGCGCAAGGCGTTCGCCAGGACCATGTTCACCGCCAGCGGAATCTGCACGATACCCGCAAGCTGCAACGGCACGACGGACTGATCGATCATGATTTGTGAATCTGTAATCAGACCGGCCAACTGCCGCGGTATGGTTAGGAACAGCACGCCCAGAAGCATCATCAGCACCGAGGCGTACAGTGCGCAGAGCAGCCCTGCCTGGCGCGCGCGTTGTGGCTCACCCAATCCCAGGTACTGCCCGCCAAGCGTCGCGGCCGCGATGCTGATTGCAAAGCCGGGCTGGAATGCAAATGATTCGATGCGGATGGCGATCATGTGCGCCCCGACGATGCCTTCGCCTTCCAGTCTGCCGACGATGGCTAGTACCAGAAATGTGGCAAGCCATGTTCCGCCCACATTCTCCGCAAGGTTTGGCAGACCGACGCGCACGATCCGTTTGATGGTATGCCAGTGTGGACGCAGACGGATCAGTCGTAAACGAATCGGCCCGTTCTTTTGCAGCAGTAATGTCGCAATCACAAATCCACCACCGCAGAACCATGCGATGACCGTACCGGCCGCAATGCCCAGTACGCCGTGCCCGCCGATCGGTTCCGGGCCGTGCACAAATAAAACACTGAATCCGATGTTCAGAATATTGACCAGGCACATCACGAAGAAGGGTGATCGGGTATCACCCGAGGCGCGCAGGCACGAATTGCCGACCATCAGCAATGCGTTGGCCGGACCGGTGAAACTGATCACCTGAAGATAAGTAATGCAAAACGTTCGGCCGGCGCCCTCCAGCCCGACCATGTCTGCAACGATTGGCGCGCCCAAGCCGACCATCAGCGCGGTCATAAAGCCGATGCAAGTCGCCATAATCAGTGCTTGCGCCAGAGCACTGTTGGCCAGCCGGCGATGTTTACCGCCGATGGCGCGCGAAACCAGTGCGCCGGCGCCACCGCCGACCGAACTGTGAACAATGCCCATCAGCCAGCCGACGAAGCTGGTGACGCCGAGCGCATCCGTCGCCGCGATCGCTGTGGCTTCGGGCTCAAGATGTCCGGCCAGGGACAAGTCGACAGTCCCGACGAGGAGGTTCAGCACCTGCTCCGCCAGCGGCCAGATCGACAGGACCATCACCTGGCGCGGCAGCGACAAACCGGCCAGTTTGCCACCAAGTTGTTTAATGGGCTGACTCACATTGAAGGCTCGTAACGTCGCCGACCCTGTTGCGAGCCAGGCAAGATCAATCGATGATAGGCGTTTTGACGGAATTTGTCCGACGAGGAGTGCGAATGCCTGATGGCGACACAATCCGAATCGCGTTGTTGCAGCACGCTTGTGACGTCGACCCGGCGGTTAATCTCGATAAGGCCGAGGCAATGGCGCGCGAGGCAGCCGACCAAGGTGCCGAATTGATCGTCACGCAGGAGTTGTTCACCAGCCAATATTTTCCACAACAGCAGGACCCCGCCCGATTCGAACTGGCTGAACCGATCCCCGGCCCGACGTCACAGCGGTTTGGTGAGCTTGCTGCGGAGCTGAAAATTCCTATTTCAGCTTCGCTCTTTGAGCAGCGCGCGACCGGGGTATATCACAACACAACTGTCACCATTGATGCATTCGGCCAGATCGTCGACAAGTATCGGAAGATGCATATCCCGGACGACCCGTGTTTTTATGAGAAGTTCTATTTCACGCCAGGTGACCTTGGTTTTCGAACGCAACAGGTCGGCAAGGTGACGACCGGTACGCTGGTTTGCTGGGACCAGTGGTTTCCCGAAGCCGCGCGCCTGACCGCGATGCAGGGTGCTCAGTTACTGCTCTATCCAACCGCGATTGCAACCATGCCGGACGAGTCAGCCGAAGAGCGCCGTCGCGCCCGTGACGCGTGGCAGACTATGCAGCGCGCCCATGCGATTGCCAATGGCGTGTTCGTGGCCGCGTGTAATCGTGTGGGTGTTGAGGATGACTTGAACTTCTGGGGTTCCAGCTTTGTGGTTGACCCTGGCGGAACGGTCATCGCGCAAGCGGACGAGACCAGCGAACAGGTTCTGGTGGCGGATTGCGATTTGTCGTTGATTGGAACGTATCGAAAGATATGGCCGTTCCTGCGCGATCGGCGAATTGATGAGTACGATGGGTTGACGAAGCGGTTTCTGGATTGATCAGCCTGCGGTCGCATCGCGCAGTTTTTTCACATCGTCCAGCAGTTGCAGCGCCGTTTCGATTGTCAGCATTGTGGCCGCATCGCTCCTGGCATTGGACGGGTCTGGGTGCGTTTCGATAAACAGTGCCTGGACACCGGCCACGACTGCACATTTGGCGAGCATCGGGGCGCAATCAGGCCGGCCGCCGGTGACGCGAGCGCCACCGTTTGATGAACCGCCAGGAAGCTGCGTGGAGTGCGTTACGTCGAAGCAGACCGGATGGCCCAGTTTCATCATGTCGGTCATACCGATGAAGTCATTGACGAGCCGGTTATATCCAAAGAACGTGCCACGTTCGGTCAATACGATGCCGACTGCGTTTGCCTGTTGCAGTTTTTCAGCAACGCTTTGCATTTCGTCGGGTGAAAGGAATTGTCCCTTCTTCACGTTGACTGGCTTGCCGGTTTGTGCCGCGGCAACCAGCAGGTCCGTCTGGCGGCAGAGAAACGCCGGGATTTGCAGAATGTCCACAGCCTTGCCAATCGTCTCCGCCTGTTGTGATTCGTGAATGTCCGTGGTGACTGGTACACCCAGTTCGTCCCGGATGGAACTGAATAACGCGATTGCCTCTTCCACACCCGGCCCGCGGTAGCTTTGAATCGACGATCGATTTGCCTTGTCAAAGCTGGCTTTGAAGATGTAACCGAAGCCCAACTCAGCACACTTATCGCGTACTGCCTTACCGACCTGAATGCACATGTCGCGTGATTCAGCCACGCAGGGCCCGGCGATGATCGCCAGCGGTGCGTCGGGACCAATCGTTACCGATCCAACTTTGACAGTTTCCATGAGACGCATCGTACGCAGCGTTATCAAAGTTGACAACGTACGTTCATGATGCGATCAGACTAAGATTAGTGTTGGAAGTTACTGCGCTTTTCCGACCAGCTCGATATTGATCCGCTCGATCTGGCAGCTCATGGCGGCTTCGATCTGTTCGATGACGGATTGCGGCAACTCCTGCAGCAGCCGCTGGCTCAGATCGTGTGGCACGTCCCGAACGTCGCCGGTGTGGTGGTCGCGCAAGTGCAGATGGTTTTCGATGGTCGCGTCAAAGCGAGCAGAGCCGTTACCGTCGGACAGGCGTTGAGCCAGCCCGGCTTTGCAGAGCGCCTCAAGCGTGTTGTAAACCGTTGCCAGGCTGATGTCCTGATCCTGCTCGGCGACCTGCTGATAAAGCTGATCCGCGGTTGGATGATCGGTGGTGCCGGCAAGCGCGCGATAAACCGCGCAGCGTTGGCGGGTAAGTCGAAGACCCTGGCGGGTGAACAGATCGATGATCTGTTCTTCGGTCATGCAATCAGTAGATGTGACCATCCTGCTCCCTTGAGTGCCCGGTACCGTGTTCAGCAAGTATAGGCGACGCTCACAAATATGTCATGCATTTGCCGGAAAAGTCCGAGACAGGCGAATATCCGGGGTTTGCGGTAAACTTCCGTCCTATGGCAAAGCGCAACGGCAAACCCATGACTTATGCAGCCGCAGGCGTCGATATTGACGCGGGAGACGCGGTTGTCGACCGGATTAAGGGTCACATGCGCCGGACATACGGCCCCCGTGTCCTGGGCAAGCATGGGGCGTTTGCCGGCTGTTTTCGGCTGGACTACAACGAGCGGCTCTTTGCTCGCAACTACAAGGACCCCGTTCTGGTCAGTTGCACTGACGGCGTGGGCTCCAAGGTCAAGCTGGCGGTCGAACTGGGCATTTTTGACACCGTTGGTCAGGATCTGGTCGCCATGAACGTCAATGACCTGATCGTTCAGGGGGCCGAGCCGCTGCTGTTTCTAGACTATGTCGGCATCAACAAAGTTATTCCTGAACGCATCGAACAGATCGTCAAAGGTGTAGCCGATGGTTGCGAACTGGCCGGCTGTGCACTGCTCGGTGGCGAGACCGCGGAGTTGCCGGACATCTACGAAAAAGACGATTTCGATCTGGCTGGTTTCGCGGTCGGTGTTTGTGAATTAAAGCGCGTTGTGGATGGCAGCCGGGCTGAGGCGGGGGATGTAATTCTCGGCCTCGCCTCAAGCGGAATTCATTCCAACGGCTACACACTGGTGCGCGCAATTGTGCGCGAAGCAGGGTTGCAGCTAAACAAAATCTATCCGGAACTGGACGAGCAGCGCACGCTTGGCGAAGTGCTTCTCACCCCAACGCGCATCTATTCGCGGCAGGTCATTTCCGTGCTTCGCAAGTACCGGGTCAAGCAGCCGGTCACGGCGATGGTGCACAACACGGGGGGCGGTTTGCCGGGCAACGTGCCGCGCGTGTTGCACGATGCGATTGATGCGAAGATCAATCTTGGCAGTTGGCCGGTTCCGCCGGTGTTCAAGTTCCTGCAGGAGCACGGCAACGTCGAGGACGCGGAAATGTTGCGCGTCTTCAACATGGGCGTGGGCTACGTGATGGTAGTGCGCCCATGGTTTGCCGAGGCGGTTGCACGCCTGTTGAAGCGAGCGGGCGAAGATGTGTATACCATCGGTAAGATCGTCAAAGGCGCCGGTAAACTGAAGATCAGCTAATCCTGCCGACGCATTTCCAGCAGACGCGCATTGTAGGCGGCAATCATGTCCTGACGCCGCAGCAGCCCGATGACTTTTGTCGGATCGTCTTCGTCTACTACGGGCAACTCTTCAAACTGGCTTTGCGCAAACAAAGTGATGGCGCTGGACAGATCCATCTGCACGGTGATCGGCTCAACGTTCATGGCCAGATCCTGCGCCACGGCCAGTTCCGCCAGTGGCGAGTCATAAAGGAATTGCCGAATATCGTTAAGCCCGAACAGGCCGTAGTATTTGCCTTCCATGTCGACGACCGGAAAGCAGATTTGCCGCGTGGAAGTGATCAATGATGCCATCTCGCTCAGGGCCATATCGATCGGGGCGCTGACGTATTCGCGCGTCAGTTGGCTCATCGCGTCTTTGACGCGCAAGCCCGCGAGCACATCGATGATAAAGTCGCCACGATGCGCTGGGGATTCCATTCGGTTTTTGACCTGTTCGCTGTACAACGACCAGTTGCGGCTGATCAGGTAGGCCAGTGCACAAACCCACATGGACGGCAGCAGCAGTTTGTAGCTGCCGGTCAGTTCCGAAACCATGATCAACGTGCTAACCGGGGTGTTGGCCGCGGCCGCAAAGAAACTGGCCATGCCGAGAATCGCGAACATGGGCACGTTGTGCATTTCCACCCAGTTGGGCACGATGTGATGAAAGATCAGTCCGACCAGTGCGCCCAGACAGCCGCCCATGACCATGCTTGGGCCGAACACACCACTCGACCCTCCGGAGCCGATGGTCAGTGAAGTTGTGATCAATTTACCGATGCCGATTGCCAGCAGGATGACGATGGCTGCGGTCAGATCGCCCGGCAATTCGCCTGCCAACACTTTCTGCAGGAACCCGTAGCCGAATGAGAGGACGCTTAACGAGTCCATTTGAGCTTCAGCGCCGAACGGCTGAAGCGAAAAGTACACACCCAGCGCGATCACGGCAGTCAACAGTGCACCAACGGCGGGCTTTAAGCCGTTAGGGATTTTCAGCTTGGCAAAAAGCGCGCGCACGCCCGTGAAACATTTGACGTATCCAAGTGATGCCATGGCCATCATGAATGCCAGACAAGTCAGCGGCAACAACAGCGTCGGCTGGTTGAACATCATGTCCGGAACGACAAAAAGTGTCTGAAACCCAAATACCAGGCAGAACGTGCAGTACGCCACGGTTGTGGAGATGAATGCGGGGATAAGCGCTTCGGCTTCAAAGTCCGGATCGCGATACAGCACTTCAATGGCGAAGATCGCACCTGCCAGCGGCGCATGGAAAATCGCGGCAATACCCGCGCCGAGCCCCGAGGCCATCAGGACGCGCCGTTCGCTGTCGGTCAATTTCAGCCGTGTCGCAATATAAGAACCGAGGCCGGCGCCAATCTGCGCAATCGGTCCTTCGCGTCCGCCTGACCCGCCTGTGCCAATGGTGATTGCGGAAGAGATCATCTTCACCAGTGGCACGCGCGGACGAATAAAACCGCGCTTGTTGTGATACCCGTCAATAGCGGAATCCGTACCCGGCCCGGCCGCTTCCGGGGCGAAGGTGAAGACCACCAGCCCGCTGACCAGGCCGCCGACGGTTGGTACCAGTAGCAGCAGCCACGGCGAAAAAGTACGATCGGCATGGTATTCCGTTGTATGGAATACTTTTGCAAATTCCTGCTCGTTCTCGGGGCCGCCTTGTTCGTAACCAACCGTTCGGGTCAGTGCGTAGTGTGTGACTGCCAGGCACAGCAGGTGAAACAAAATGGCGGCCACGCCAGCAACGATACCAATGACCGGCGCGAGGATAATGGTCCGATCCGCCTTCGGCAGGCTGAGCTTTTCCATCAGTCGCGATGAAAGTTTTTTCTGACCGGCCATTGCATCAGCATAATGGATTGACCGGTATTCGGCACGGTGGCATCGTCAGTTATGCTGTTAAACTCGTAGCGAGATGTCGGGCAATATGAAAATGGGGATTCACTAATCATGAGTGACAGGTCTGCATTGGTGCTGGGTGCGTCGGGAGTCGTGGGTATGCCTTTATGCCAGTCGATAATCAATGAGGGCTGGCAGGTTTTTGGCGCTGCTCGTTTCGGTGACGCTGCAAAGAAGCAGCAACTCGAGGCGATGGGTGTCGAGACGGTCGTGTTCGATCTGACACAGGAAGATGCCGGCGTGTTGCCGGACGTAGATGTCGTCTTTTTGGAAGTGTGGGATCGAAATCAATATTCGGCTGACGATCAAACGCAAGCGGTGTATCACCTGAACTACACCTCTATCGGACGCGTGGTCGCCCGCTATGCCGGCAAGGCGGATATTGTCAATGGCTCGACGATCACGCTCTACGGCCCGCGTGGCGACAGACCGAGCATTGAGACCGATTCACCACGTCCACACAATGACTATGCCATCGCGCGCCACGCGCAGGAGTTGTTGATCGACTTTCTATGTCATGAAGCCGGCTCTCGTGCTGTGCACTTGCGTTACTGCCGATCGAACACCGCCAACTTCGGCGTGATCCGCCATGCTGCTGATGCCGTGCTGGCTGGCCGATCGCTCGGCACGAATCCGGATGAACACACGCAGGTCATCAGCCTGGACGACTTTGTTCGCTGCACGGTACAGGCCGCGCTGCATATTGATGACATGCCCGGCGCGGTCAATATTGTCCACCCGACCATCTGGACGAACCGGTCGCTCGCACAGGAACTGCAAAAGCGTATGGGCAAAGGGGAAGTTGTCTTCAGTCGCGAAACCGGCGGGGCGGAACACTCCGTGTGGGCCGACCCGGCGTTGATGATTCAGACATTTGGCACTCCAACAGTTGATTTGGATCGACTGATTGACGACGTCTGCGATGCTGCCCTGGCCGCCGACGCCTCCTAGCCGGGACATGATGTGTCCCCGGTGCCTCCCCACTCGCTAACATCGCGGTAGTACCCCCTGAAAACCCCGCCTGTTTGAGTTTCACCCGCTGCTGCTGTAGCTTGTCGGTATGAGTGAGCATACCCCCGATCCCCAGCAGCCTGGGGACGACTCCCCGCAGGACAAAAAAGACGAAGACGATGGCCTGATTCGCGGGCAAGTCCGTCACAACCAGTTGAGCGCGCGCGTGCCGGAATCAGTCAGTTCCGGCGTGTTCAGCACTGGTGCGATCGTCCTGATGGGTAATACGGAATTCGCGATTGACTTTGTGCTTCGCATGCAGCGGCCGCACCAGGTGGTCGCCCGTGTTGTCGTCCCGCACGGGGTGCTGGGGCAGATGATTACGGCCATGGAGCAGAACGTCGAGAAATTCGAAGATCGTTTCGGAAAGATTCCCGAACTGCCCAAGCCGCCGAAGCCCGAACCTGGCGCGCCGCGTCCGAGCATTGAAGAAGTCTACGACGACCTGAAGCTGCCGGATGAGCGTTTGAGTGGCGATTACGCCAATGCGGTGATGATCAGCCATTCGGCGTCAGAGTTCTGTTTTGACTTTATCGCCAACTTCTTCCCGCGCTCTGCTGTTTCGCAACGTGTCTTTGTTTCCGCGCCGCAGGTGCCGCGCATGCTTGATGCGTTTAAGAACACCTACTCAGAATTTCAGAAACGGGTCATCGCCAATCGACAACAGCAGTTGAATCAGTTGCGCGAAAAAAAGCAGCAGCAGGATCTGGCAATGCCGGGCGGCGATGAAGCGAATCCGTACTATTCAGACCCGACGACAGACAAGCCGGGTGACGACTCAACAGACACCGCCGGTGATGACACGCCGCCGACCGGCGACGGTACGGCAACGGACGACAGCGGCCCTTCGCCAAACAACAACTAAGCTCTTGATTTGAATTAAAGCACCTGTCTGGTTAACGCCGGATTTATCAGGCGGTTTGCTGCGCGCCGGTAATCGGCGCTGCCGGTGCCTGTGTGTGGCCGCGAAGCATTTCCTGCGCACCGCGCTGGTTCAGTTCCGCAACCATGATCGGGCCGGCTTTGGACAGTTCCTTGCTGGTGCAACTCATTTCATGCTGCGACATGTGCGCGCCATCGGGGCTCAGCACGCGGGCGCGTAAACGAAACGTCGCAGCATCTTCGCTCGGCTCTGCAAGCACCGCGATCGGCGAATGACAGTCACCAGCCAACTCTTCAACCACCGCGCGTTCGAACTGAACCGCTGCGGCCGTGCCCGGATGGTTCAATGGCAGGCAGCGTGACAGTGTGACGTGATCGTCCGTTCGACATTGCAGCGCCAGTGCGCCTTGGCTGCTGGACGGCAGCACTGTATCCGTCGGAATCACTTTAACGGCATGTTGTGACAAGCCGCTTCGTTGAAGCCCGGCCACTGCCAGCAATGTCGCGTGGAACAGTTTTTCATCGCTGACTTTTTTCAGGCGCGTTTCAACATTGCCGCGAATAGGGCGAATGGTCAGATCGTTCCGCAAGTGAAGCAACTGCGCGGCGCGGCGCGGACTGGATGTGCCGACAATCGCGCCAACCGGCAACTGATCGATGCTGTTCGCTTCCGGCGCGATCAGGCAGTCAGCCACTTCGCCGCGCTTCGGAATCGCCGCGATCGCGAGGCCCGGCGTCAATTGTGTCGGCAGGTCCTTGAGGCTGTGTACCGCCAGGTCCGCCTTGCCAGACAATACCGCGCGTTCAATCGCTTTGGCGAAAAGTCCTTTGCCGCCAACTTCGTTCAGCTTTGCTTCCGGATGCTGATCGCCTTCGGAATCGATCCAAACGAATTGCACCTGCACGTGTGAATGTAACTTGGCCAACACCCGGCCAACGGCTTCAGCTTGCGCCCGCGCCAGCGCACTTCTGCGCGACGCGATCACGATTGGTCGTCTGCTTCTTCGCAATGTCTTCGCTCCACTTCCTGATCGAGGCGTCGGAACCCCCGGGACCCGCCTTAGATTTCTTTGCAACCACCCTTGCGGACTACTACTATACATTCACTGTGCCGGGCTTGCATGATGCGATCGATGTCTGTTTTTAATTGAATTGGTTCATCCATGTCGAACACGCCCAAAAGTGTCGCATTAACCGGGGCGACCGGCTTTGTCGGACGCCACGTATTGGCCAAATTGCTCGAAAAAGGGCATTCTGTCCGTGCCCTGGCGCGCGATCCGAGCCGATTGCGAACTTCTGATGAAAGATTGAAATCTGTTCGCGGCGATCTTTTTAACGATAACGCACTGGCAGAACTGGTAGATGGCGTAGATGCCGTAGTTCACATCGTCGGCATCATCATGGAAAAAAAATCAGAAGGTCAGACCTTTGACCGCATTCACACACAGGCCACAAAAAAGTTAATCGTTGCTGCCAAAGAGGCGGGACTCAATCGATGGATTCACATGTCCGCACTGGGTAGCCGGTCTGATGCGGTTTCGCAATATCACAAGACAAAGTGGGCCGCTGAAGAAGCCGTGCGCGCCAGTGGAATGGATTTCACGATTTTTCGACCATCGATCATTCACGGACCGGACGGTGAATTCGTGCAGGATTTACTTTATTCATTCTGGTGTGAAAAGTGGAATCCGCCGCTGTTTCGTCCGGGGTTCCCCAATCCGTTTAAAGTTGTGCGGTACGTCCCCTATTTCGGTAGGGGCCTGTTTGGCCGGGGTGGTGCAGGGCATTTGCAGCCTGTCTGGGTGGAAGACGTAGCAACATGTTTTGTTGATGCACTGACAAACGACAAAACAATCAGCGAGGTTTATCCGATGGGCGGGCCGCAGCAGGTGGCATGGCCAGAGCTTTACAAGACCGCCGCGCGTCATTTGCCTAACGCGTTGGACAAGCGAATCTTGGCGATTCCCGCGTGGTACGCGAAGCTGATTGCCGGCAAGCCGGGCGTGCCGTTTAATCGCGATCAGGTCATCATGAGCCAGGAAGAATCGACTTGTGAAATCGCGAAGGTGCAGAGCGATTTCAATATCCAACTGGCGCCGTTTGAAGAGAAGTTTGCCGAGTACGCCGACAAGATTGCGTCTTACGGACCCAAATGATAGGGTGCCCTGCGGATCGGTCTGAGTTTGTTGGTCGAATCTGGTAAGGCGCATGTCTGAATCAGCCAAAGAACCTGAAAAGTCGTCATCGAACCCACTCGCATTCTGGCACTGGAAGCTGCACTGGCAGATTCTTCTGGGGCTGATCGTCGGCGTCGTGCTTGGCATATTGACCGGGCGCAGCGCCGTGGCTGCGGGCGCCGGTGTGACTGATCGTTGGGACTTCATGTTCTACGATCTGATTGGCGACATGTTCCTGAACGGCTTGAAACTGATCGTCGTACCAATCGTCATGTCGTCGTTGATCGTTTCTATCGCCGGCATCGGCAAACGGGGTAATTTCGGCAGGCTCGGCTTGAAGACGCTGTTCTACTATATGTGCACCAGCCTGATCGCGATTCTCATCGGCTTGACCTTGGTGAACATCGTCAAACCAGGTGTAACCGATCCGGAAAACCCAATCCTGAATGTGGAAAACACGGAGCAGTACCGCGAAAGTTTTGCCAACGAGAGTGCGAAGCTGACCAGCCGCACGGAAGGCAAATCCACATCTGACTTTCTCAATACCTTCCGCGCTATGATACCCGCCAACGTGGTCAAAGCCGCAGCGGAAGGGCAGTTGCTCGGCCTGATCGTCGTGTCACTGCTGGTAGGGTATTTTTTAACGCGCCTCGAAGGGCCGCTGCACGATACGCTGGTTAACGTGGTCCAGGCGATCTATGAAGTGACGCTTTTGGTCACGGACCTCGTGCTGAAATTTGCGCCGCTGGGCGTGCTGGCGCTGATCGCGCGAACGTTGTCTGACAGTTATGCGAGTTTGGCACAGGACGATCGGCTGACGGACTTTGTCACCGTGATTGTGAAATTTTTCCTGACCACGCTTGGTGCGTTGGGCGTTCATTTCCTGATCGTATTGCCGCTGATCCTGCTCTTGATCGCAAAGGTCAATCCAATCCGGCATTACCGGGCCATGGCCCCGGCACTGATGACAGCGTTTTCCACGGCCAGCAGTTCCGCTACGTTGCCGGTGACCATGGAGTGTGTTGAAGACAATGCCGGCGTCTCCAATCGCACCACCAGCTTTGTCTTACCGCTTGGGGCTACGGTCAACATGGATGGTACTGCGTTGTACGAGTGCCTTGCCGCGATGTTCATTGCCCAGGCGTACGGCATAGAAATTTCAATCGGCCAGCAGTTCTTTATTGTGCTGATCGCGCTGTTGACCTCCATCGGTGTGGCGGGGGTGCCATCGGCATCGCTCGTCGCAATTGTCATTATTTTGAAAAGTGTTGGTGTCCCGATGGAAGGGCTGGCTATTATTCTGGTCGTGGATCGGCTGTTGGATATGTGCCGCACTGCAGTGAACATCTTTTCCGATTCCTGCGGCGCGGTGACGATTGCAGCATCCGAGGGCGAACAGAATTTACTTGCAAATGCATGACAAAAGGGAAACCGCAATATGGCACGTCTTGTACGACATGAAGCGACGGGTCCGATCGAAGTGAAGCCCGCCGAGGAGTCAAAGTGGATTTGCGCCTGCGGCCTGACGCAGGATCAGCCGTTCTGTGACGGTTCGCACAAAAAGGCCCGCCAGGAAGAGCCTGGCAAGCTGTACACCTACAACAAAGACCGGACGGATGTGGAGTCTGTTGGCGACGATAGCTAGCGTCAGATTCGATCGATGCGCGCCATGCCGCCGGCCGGCACGCTGATGCATGTTGTGTCTGCCCATTGCGCCGTCTGCGTATTATCCGACTGACGCAGGGTGTAGTCGTAGGTCGTCCAAGACACTTTGACCGGCGAATCAATCTGCAGCCGAAGCGTATCCTTGCCAGTGCCGTTGAACAGCAGCACTTGTGATACGTCCGGCAGTGCGATTTGCTGTGCCTGAAACAGGGCGGCAGCCCAGGCGGTGTTGTTGGTCCCGCCTCGCCATGTTTGCAGGTAGTTATCTGTTGCCTGCCGCGGCTGTTCAAAAAGATGGCGTTGCTCGTTGTACAGCCCCAACCAGGCGCCGATGACCTCGCGCTGTTCTTCTGAGAAGTTCGGCAGGTTCATGCTGAAGGTTGGCACACCGCCCACCAGCGCCTTGATCATCATCAGTGCGATGGCAACCGGCGGTGTGTGAATGCTGGTTACCAATGGATCGACATGCAGGCAGTTTGCAAACGCCTGTGTGTAGCCGCAGCGATGGAGGTTGGTGTCCATGTCATATGCGGTATCGCCTGCCCGGACCATGGTGCCGTGCCGGATCAGACGCACGTTGCCGTAGTCCTGTTTCAGTTCGATCAGCACGTTGGGATTGACTTCGCGAGCCGCTTCCCATTGTGTTTGCATCAGCGCGTCTAACGCGATGACCGGATCATCGATGTCGTGCTCGTGGTCCGTACAGGTGCAATGCTGATCGGGCAGGCAGTTGAACAGGTCAACCTTCAGGCCATCCGCCCCGTAGGTCTGAAGCAGCCGTTTGGTTTCATCAGCGACGTACTGGCGTACTTCCGGGCACGCAGGGCACAACTGATGCATGCCATTGACGCTGAGGAATTGCTCATTCTTGTCACCACAGCGGATCAACCACCTGTCCAGTTTGTTCTTTGCTTTGCTCTCTGGTGCAACGCAGAGCGGTGCATGCCAGAGAAGAAATTTCATGCCCAGCGCTTGGACTTTTTTGATCAGTGCGGGCAGGTCGTCAAACTTGCGTGGGTCCGGCTCGTAATCGCCGTGATTGATGTCGCCGTGATGGTCATCGTCCAGTCCTGGGCCGAACCAGCCATCGTCAAGGATGATTGTTGTCATGCCCAGTTCGCGGGCCATGCGTGCGTTTTCCAGGACGGTCTGATCGTTCATGTCTGCGGACGGGAATGCCGTCCAAGTGCACCAGACGGGATTCCATGCATCCGGGTTGCGTGGATAAATGATTTCTTCGCGTTGCTTGATCAGGTCCGTATACGAGCGCAGGGCGTCGAACCACGTATTGGACGATTGATTCTTAAATAGCTGAATCGCATATTCGCCCGGTGTGCCGTTCGCCGGCGCCCACTCAAATTGCAGCGTCAGTACCTCATCGCCGCCAACCATCGCCCGGCGGTTGCTGATGACCGGCAGCAGTCGACGGATTTCCACTTCACCCGGTGCGTTGAGTAGGCCGAATCCAAAAAGGAAGTCCCCCATTTCATCCGTCAATGCAAAGAACGGGTGCCCGGCATTGGGTGCGACGATCCGCGACAGCCCTGCGCGGATGTCCAGCGCCTTGGTGGAATTGACGTAATGCCTGCCACAGTCCGGAATGATGACTCGGGCGTAGTTGCGCAAGGGTAGTGTCACGGCCACGCGCACGCGCTGCACCCTGAACGAATCAGAATCGTTTGCCTGGATCGTCAGAATCGGTGTGTCGCCATCTGGCTCGTGCCAGTGTGCGGTGAATGCACCATTGGCTTGTTCATCTGTTGCAACCTCGTGCCATTGATCGTCGAACTGCAACTGGGCACTGAGTTGACAGAACCGCTCCGCGCCAACGGCGGAAGCCTGAATGGAACCGGACTGAAGCATATTGATCTTGGAACTCCAAAGGCGATTACTGTGCGTTACTTCTTTTTGCGTGGGGGTCCGCTGCTGTCGCGCGTGATCAGCGTGCCGGTAATTTCACGGCGAAGCAGGCGACGGCCGGCCCGGCCTTCCAGTTGGCGCTGGGCCCACTGAGCACCCTCCTGTGCGGTTTCCAGGTAGGGATGGCGCATCACCGTGACAGGCACGGGCGACAGGTTGGCCAGTTGCGGATGGTCGCCGTATGTCACGACGCTGATGTCCTCCGGTACCGATACGCCGGCTGCCTGAAAGTGTGTGATCAGAATAGCGGCCGCATGGTCGTCTGAGGCGATCACGCCGGTCGGTCGGGGCGACAGGTCGAGAATTTGTTGCGCCATCTCGTGCGAGTCCTGATCGGTCTTGCCGCACTCTTCGAGAATCCAGTGCTTGACGGTCGAATCACCCCATCGCTGCAGCGCGTGCTCAAAGCCTTTCACCTTGCGGCCAAAGGACGTTGCCAGGCAGATTCGCCGATGTCCCAGATCGTACAGGTAGTCGGCCAGTTCGTACGTTGCTCTTTCGGTGTTGGCAGTGACATACCCACCATGCTCGGTGCGCGTTTCGAGAATCAGTACAGGGATGTCCAGACGACGAAGCAGCGAGCGGTAGTTCGACTGTTCGAAATCGTCACGGTGTGGCGGGAACACGATCAGGCAGCCGGCTCCCGCGGCAATGACCTGATCAACCGCGCGCGGCACATCGTCGTCGTGATTGACCACGGAATAGATCATCGGATAACCCAGGCGCGTCAGTTCCTGTTGTAACAGGTCGATCTCCCAGACAAAGATCGCGGCAGGATGGGCGCCGACCTTGAGCATGGCCACGGACTTGGTAGCAGTCTGTTCGGCCTGCGGCTTCTCATCACGTTCGGCAACATACGCACCGCTGCCGGTGACAGTACGAATCACGCCGCGGCTGCGCAGGACAGTCAGTGCTTTCTTTGCGGTGACATCCGCGACATCAAACTGATCGCAAATTTCACGAATGCTGTAAATGCGATCGCCCACGTTAAATGCGCCGCTTTCGATCTGATTCTCGATGCGGCTGGCGATCTGCTGGTAGAGCGGCATGACGCGTGTTGTGGCCATTGGCTTGGCGCTCCTTTCGAACCTGGGTGCATGTTTATGCAAACCTGGGTTGTTAAATGATATTATATGGCCCTGAATACGTCAATAATGCCTTGTATTGAGGAGCATTAGTAGGAGAATAATATTCATAATATCAATATTTACATTTATTTGTATATTTTTTAGCTTGGTTTGAAAGGCATGGTGGATCCAGCTTTAAATTTCGGTCAACCTAGGTTTTAGTATTTGACTTGGGGGTTGGCCCGGGACAATAATGGCACACTTTGTCGATGGCCCGCGGGGCATTTCACGGGCCGGATACGACGGATGGGTTACATATCACCGCTTGGGAGATTTCCGTATGGCAGACCTCACATCTGTAAGGCGACGGTTCGTGGGCTTCACGTTGATCGAACTGTTGGTTGTGATTTCGATTGTCAGTCTCCTGATTGCGGTTCTGTTGCCTTCACTGGCAGCCGCGCGCGAATCGGCCAGACGATCCGCTTGCAGTTCGAACGTGAGACAGATGATGCTGGGGGCGCAGATTTATGCGGATGACTTTGAGGGCGTCTATCCGTTTAAGGGAGGCGGTGTGGCCTCCTGGGCCCATGTCATGTCAACGCGTGTTCTTTTCCGAACGAATTACATGGGCGGGAACAATTTGGTCTTCTACTGCCCTTCGGCGGACTACGAGTTCAACGCGGAAAATCCGCAAGGCAATGCGGCCAAGGCGGACAGTTACTTCGGCTACTTCTATTTTGGCGGCCATGGCGGCGATACGCGCGCCTCATTTCAGCCACATGGGTTCACCTCTGGCGCTTTTCGTGGGCGGTATGCGGTCACCATGTCCAAACTTCACGCGGATACAGAAGGCAACGCGCACGAGCGGCCGCTGTTCATGGATGCGGCCGGCGAAGGTGGGACGTACGTTCGCCAATCAGCCGCCAGTCGTCCGGCTTTCCCGGTCAACAATCACATTGTCGATGACATTCGGGTATCAGTTTTTGAAAATGTCGGATTTGTCGACGGGCATGTGGAAGCAATCGGCAATCCTGTTGAACGAGATATCCGATTTGTGACCGCTCGCAATGGGACCGTTCGTTTCTGACTGAGTCGTCACGTTAAGCGGGGTAATCCAGTATTCGGTCCATCGGGTGCAGACCGTCAGGATCGCAGTATTGGGTGCCGGGGACCATTGGCCGTTCGCCGCTTTGCATCAGGTCGTCAGTCTGTTTCATCCACTCATCCAGCCGATTGCGCAGATCGGCAAGCACTTCCTGGCAGGACGGATCGTCGACACGATTGTTCATTTCGTTCGGGTCGAAGATCAGATCAAACAGACCTTCCTGCCAGCGGGGTTGCTCGCGCATGTCGGCGTTAAATAACACGTCGCGTGTCAGGCCGCGATCGGTATTGGGCATCACCACGCTGTCGCGATCGTCGTAGCGGCGGATGTACTTGTATCGCTCAGTACGAATGCATCGTTGCGCTTCATATGCCGCGTGATAAGTCACTTCGCCGAAGATCTGTTCGTGGATCTTTTCCGCACGCCCGTCCATCAGCGGCATGATGCTTTTACCCTGCACCCAGTCGGGTGTGTCGACGCCGGCGAGTTCGCAGAAGGTGGGGAACAGGTCCATGTGCGTGACCATGGCGTCGACGACTTTGCCGCCGTCAAACCCGCCTGGGCCGCGCATGATGAAAAACGTTTCCAAGCCGCGATCGGTCAGGTTGCACATATGGTCGGGGAACTGCAAGCCGTGGTCGCTTAAGCAGACGACCAGCGTATTTTCTGAAAGCCCGTTTCGATCCAGCGCATCAAGAATTTGCGAGAATGTGTGATCCATTTGCCGGGCCGACGCGCAAAACTCCGCATAATCCTGTCGAACATCCGGATGGTCCGGCAGCCCGGCGGGCGGCATCATATATCTCGGATCATCTTCCGGTGTGGCATCCGGAAATGCGCGATGGGTTTCCTTAATCCCTACATCCAGAAAGAACGGCTCTGCCGGCGCATTGTCCAGAAACTTGACCGCACCGGTGGCGACGTTTGCCCCCCAACTGTCGACCGGATCAAGATCCTGCTTGTAGTCCAGTGTTTCCCGATCGGGTGCGATGTGCTGCAGCCCCGCCAGCACTGTGTGATAGCCGGCTGCATTGAGCACCTTGACCAGCGTGTGGTCATAGTTGTGCAGATGAAACCCGCGATGCGCCAGGCCCAGCATGCCGCATGTATGTGGATATTGCCCGGTCAACAGGCACGCCCGGCTGGGCGAACAGGTCGGGCTGACGGTAAATGCCTTGCGAAAAAGAACGCCCTCTTCGGCCAGTTTTTGCAGTCTCGGTGTAGGTACGGCATAGCCGTAAGGTTGGATATGCCGGCCGGTATTATGTGCGTGGAGAAAAAGAATGTTGGGCTTATTCATGAAAAAGAACTTAGCAATGCGTTGAGCGATGCTCAAACACGTGTTGACAGTTCCTGGCCGTAACGCGACCCTAACCTGCATGCCTAAACTCACGCGAATCAGCATTTATCCGATTAAATCGCTCGAGGGTCTGGACGTCACTGAAGCACAGATCGTTCAGGACGGCGCGCTGCAGTACGACCGTGCGTGGTCGCTGTTCAAGGAAGATGGCAAGTGGTTTCGCGCCAAGGACTCGGGCATGCTGCATCGCATCCGTACGGCGTTTGCAGAGGATTATTCCTCGGTGACATTGCGTCTGCAGGACAGTGATGAAACACATGGATTTAACCTGCAAAGTGATCTGGCAGCGCTGGGCGACTGGATTAGTGACGTCGTCGAACAGCGCGTGCATGTGCGTCATCGCCTGGGCGGCTTTCCGGACGACAGATCATTCACTGGCCCGACCGTCGTCAGCACCGGCACGCTTAACGAAGTTGCAAGCTGGTATGACAGCCTGACCCCGGAAGAGATTCATTGGCGCATGCGAGCCAATCTGGTGGTGGATGCGGACGAGCCGTTTTACGAAGACCGACTGCTTGACGATCTGGAGCATGTCGTTGCATTCAGGATCGGTAGTGCCGAGTTACATGGCATCAGCGCGACGGGCCGCTGTGTTGTCCCCACGCGCGATCCGGTTACCGGCGAGCAACTGCGCGATTTTCAGAAAGTCTTTATGGCGAAACGGGAAGAAACGTTTCCCGTTGATATCAAGCGCACCGAGCGGTTCAAACATCTGTTCTGCCTGACGATTCGCACGTACGTGCCACAATCCGAGTGGGGCAAGTCATTGCGCATCGGGGATTCATTGGAAGTGATCGGCCGGCGGGAGATTGAAATCGATGAAGCTCGTTGATTCCACCGACATCAACGCGGATGCCCAACTGGTATGGCCGTTTGTGGCTGACCCGGTATTCATGTCGATGTGGAATCCGAAGATTGTTGCGGTGCAGCGCGAAGCGGACGAACCGGTGCGGCAGGGGGAACGTTTTTCAGTGACGTATCAGATGTCCGGTCGTGAGTCGCCGTCCAATGTCGAAGTCATCGCGTGCGAACCTTTTCAGCGTGTCGTATATCGGCACACCATCACACAGCAGTCGAAAGAGCAGGTTGTAGAGGAATGTTACGAGATAAGCCCGCGTGGCAATGGTGTTCGGGTGAAGCAGGTCATGGACATTTCACATTCGGGAATCCCGCTGGTATTTCGGATTCTGATCTGGTTCATCATGCGGTTCGGCCGCAGTGTCGGGCAGCCTTACATGGAGAAGCTCAAGGAGGCAGTAGAGGAACTAGGAGAGCGGTGAAGCGCTTCCTGTACACAAGTGTACGCCTCGTGAGGCTGGAATACTGAAAATCCGCTAATCATTGACATTTATCACGCGCTGGCAGACAATATCTTCAAGTGGCCGGTATCAGTCACATGTGTCTGTCGCTGCTGCATTTGTTCTCCCCCAGGAAGCTCAGTAAAGGTGGTGTGATATGCGAAAGATGTGGTTGCTTGTTGTCGGTGTGCTGATGCTCGGAACGCTTTCGCTGACTGGTTGTAACAGGCCGGTTACAGCGGAATCGCTGCGAAAAAACCTGACGCCTGAAATGGCCGGTATTGCCAATACACATGAAATGCGTGCCAACATGTACGCCCGCACGAAGAACACCAACAAACGCACCCTGGTGGACGATTGGGACTCGTTGTGGCTGATGGACCGCCCGAGCCAGTCGAGTTGGTATGTGATTCCGTAAACTTGCTCTTGCAGAACAGTTTTGCGTTTAATACCCAAGCAGCGCCATATTGTGGTGCTGCTTATACTTTTTACTGAATCAGGTGATGGACATATCTGGTTATCGGACGATTAGTTCGTATTTTTACGTGCAAACAGGTTATAGCGGTATTTCGGGTAATCGCCATTGACTTCTGGCGCACATCTGCTGCTAATCATCGTGGAGCTCGATTTTATTGGTCTGCCCAGCTTTTTACGCCCAATCACAGGGTATTCATTATTGGTCCGTGCAGGTTAGACCGCTCAGATTACTCCGGTCTGATTGGTAATTTGCTCGCCTGAAATCAAGAGTTGAGGTAGTTACGACGATATTCGTTATTAGTAGATTCCCGAACCGCGCCTTGTCGAAACGTCGTGTTGTTTTTCGAAGTGCAGATTCGGCAACGGGAGAACTGAATAGTGGCAGATGCAAACGCAAAAAAACTTCTGGAGGAGTTGATCCAACTCGAAGGGTTACGTAACCCGAACCATGCCGCCGGCAAGCGCCAGTTTACGCGGCATGTTGTTCGTAGTGAAGCGGAATTCGTTCCGATGGATCGCCGTCGTTTGGAGCAGGTGCCGTCGCTCGTGCAGCTGCGCGATCTGGGCCGGGGTGGTCTGGGCATTGTTGCCCCAAGACAGTTTGAAGTCGACTCACTCTGGCGCGTGAACTTTATCCAGCACGGTCTGGTTGTCGGCGAAATCTCGGCACTGGCCAGACACTGCCGTTCGGTCAGCGGGGGCATCTATCTCACCGGTTTCCAATTCTGTGCAGACAGCGGCCTGCTGTCTCTTCTGGGAATCGATCAGAAGGCTCTCATGGTGGATGAATCGAACGATGTGCTCGGCGATGCCGACATGTTCGTCGCGCCCAGCGAAGTGGCCTGAGCCTGTTCCCATTCAGATTGCAGAATCAGACCGTTTGCGCGGCCTGTTCAAAGTAGTCTTGCAGTGCGCGAACACCCCAATTACCAGCCTTTAACGCCGCAATGGCTTTGACGCCTGCTGACGCGCCGGTCAGCGTGGTGATCATCGGGATATTGAAACGTACCGCAGTCGAGCGAAGCTTGCCTTCGTCCGTGGCGATGCCCTTGCGGCTGGGCGTGTTGATAATCAGATCCAACTCGTGATTCTTGATCAGGTCGATCGCATGCGGACGGCCCACGCTGATCTTGTTAATCACCTCTGTGTCGATGCCGCGTTCCTTGAGGAAATCATGCGTGCCGCGCGTGGTCACGATGGAGAAGCCCATCTGCGACAGTTCGCGGGCGATCTCAACAATGTTCGGCTTGTCGTTGTCCCGTACCGACAGGAAGATTTTGCCTTCGGTCGGCAGCACGGTATTGGCGCCCATCTGGCTCTTGGCGAATGCGATCGGGAAGCTGGTGTCAATACCCATGACTTCGCCGGTGGACCGCATCTCCGGGCCGAGGATCACATCCACGCCGGGGAACTTGCTGAAGGGGAAGACCGACTCCTTGACCGATGTGTGCTCGGGAACGACTTCTTCTGTGACACCGAGGTCGACAAGCTGTCGTCCGGCCATGACTTTGGCGGCCAGTCTCGCCCATGACATGCCGGTCGCTTTGCCGACAAATGGTACGGTGCGCGATGCGCGCGGGTTGACCTCGATCACGAAGATTTCGTCATCGCGAATGGCCCATTGCACATTCATCAGCCCGCGCACCTGCAAGGCTTCGGCCATGGCGCGGGACTGTTCCTTGAGTTGTTGCACCACCTGCGGTTTGAGTGAGTAGGGCGGGATCGCACAGGCCGAGTCGCCGGAGTGGATGCCGGCTTCTTCGATGTGTTCCATCACGCCGCAGACCAGGGCCGTTTCCGGCTTGCCATCTTCAACGCCGTAGTCGGCTATTACATCCACGTCGCATTCTGTTGCGCCGTGCAGGAACTTGTCGACAAGGATCGGCTGGCCCGCCAGATCAGACGCGCCGATGGCGATGGCCATGTAGTGGCGCAGTTGTTCGTCGTCGTAAACGGTTTCCATGGCTCGTCCGCCAAGCACGAAACTCGGTCGCACCAGCACCGGATAGCCAAGGCGGTTTGCGATCTCAATCGCCTGCTCCACGTCGTAGGCAATGCCATTGTCCGGCTGCTTGATGTCCAGCTTGCGACAAAGCTCTGCGAACTTGTCGCGGTCTTCTGCCAGATCGATGCTTTCAACGCTGGTGCCGATGATCGGCACGCCTGCCTTCTTCAGACCGTGGGCCAGGTTCAGTGGTGTCTGACCGCCGAACTGAACGATTACACCGTGCACCAGTCCACCCGGCTCGCAGAGCGGCTTGCCGTTCAGACGCTCAATGATGTTCAGCGTGTCTTCCAGTGTCAGCGGCTCGAAGAACAGCAGGTCCGATGTGTCGTAATCGGTTGAAACGGTTTCCGGGTTGGAGTTCACCATCACCGCTTCGAAGCCAAGCTCCTGTGCCGCAAATGCTGCCTGAACACAGCAGTAATCAAACTCAATACCCTGGCCGATTCGGTTTGGCCCACCGCCGAGGATCACAATCTTTTTGCGATTGGTGATTCGAATTTCATCGTCAACGACATAGGTTTCTTCGTCCGCGCCGCCGGTGATCTGCTTGATCGGGTGTTCGTACGCGGAGTAGTAGTATGGCGTTGCTGCCTCGAACTCGGCGGCGCAAGTGTCAACCAGTTTGTAGACCGGTTTAATATCTAGTTCTTCTCGCCGCTTGCGCACGGCGAGAATGTTGTCTGTGGTCACGCCGTCGATATACAGGTTCGCCAGTTGTGGATCGGAATAACCCATTTCCTTGGCGCGGAAGAGTGTTTCGCGAGGCACTTCGTCGATTGACTTGTACTGCGTCAACTCCTCTTCAAAGTCTACCAACTGCTTCAACTGATCGAGGAACCAGACATCGATGCGCGTCTGCTGATGTACCTGTTCAAGGGTCCAGCCCATCTTAAAGGCATAACGCACGTAGTAGAGTCGGCCCTGTGACGGAACAGCCAGTTTACGGCGCAATTTGTCTTTGCTGATCGGCCATTCAATGGCCGAGCCATCCGCGTTTTTCTTGTCGCGTGAGGCGTTAAGCCACTTGTCGTTTGCGTCCAACCCCAGGCCGAACCGCTTGACCTCCATTGACCGGATGCCTTTTTGCAGGCTTTCCTTGAATGTTCGGCCGATGGACATGGCCTCGCCGACAGATTTCATCTGCGTGGTCAACGTTTCGTCGGCTTCGGGGAATTTTTCAAACGTCCATCGCGGAATCTTGGTGACAACGTAGTCGATTGTCGGCTCAAAGCTCGCGACGGTCTGGCCGGTAATGTCGTTTGGCAATTCCCAGAGGTTGTAGCCGACCGCGAGTTTGGCTGCGATCTTGGCAATCGGGAAGCCGGTCGCTTTGGAGGCCAATGCAGAGCTGCGCGACACGCGCGGATTCATTTCGATGATGATCATCTCGCCCGCAGGGATGCCGCGTTCTTCATCTTCGTATGGGTTGATGGCGAACTGAATGTTTGATCCGCCGGTCTCAACGCCGATTGCGCGGATGATGGCAATCGCCGCGTCGCGCATACGCTGGTATTCCTTGTCGCTCAGCGTCTGCGCCGGGGCAACCGTGATGGAGTCGCCGGTGTGGACACCCATTGCGTCGATGTTTTCAATAGCGCAGATAATCACGACGTTGTCATCGTGGTCGCGCATGACTTCCAGTTCGTACTCTTTCCAGCCGATCAGTGACTGGTCGATCAGAATCTGGTTGGTCATGGAGGCGTCCATGCCGCGGCGCGCGATGTCTTCAAACTCTTCGCGGTTATAGGCAATGCCGCCGCCAGTGCCGCCGAGTGTGAAAGCAGGGCGGATGATGGCAGGCAGTTGTACGTGCTCCAGCACGTCCCACGCTTCTTCCATGTTGTTGGCAATGCCGTAGCGCGCGACTTTCATGCCGATCGACGCCATGATGTCGTTGAACTGTTTACGGTCTTCAGCGCGGTGGATGACTTCGTAGGTCGCGCCAATCATCTCCACGTCGTATTTTTCGAGGATGCCCTGTTCGTAGCATTTGCAGGCGCAGTTCAGGCCGGTCTGGCCACCCAGCGTTGGGAGCAGGGCATCAATGTGGTACGGCCCGTTCTGTTCAGTCTTAATAATCCGCTCGACCGCCTCCGGCGTGATTGGCTCGATATAGGTGCGATCGGCAAACTCCGGATCGGTCATGATCGTGGCCGGGTTGGAGTTGACCAGGACGACCTGGTATCCCTCCTCGCGCAGGGCCTTACACGCCTGGGTGCCAGAGTAGTCGAACTCGCAGCCCTGACCGATGACGATCGGGCCCGATCCAATGATCAGTATGGTCTTGATATCTGTCCGTTTGGGCATGCGTTTACGGGCCTTAAATGGCGGTTATGGTCGGGGTTTTATGCAAATTAGGGGAATCCTAACGTGCTGACGGGCAAACACCAAATGGCAAGCTTGTGCGGCGGTCGGATCGAATCGCCCCACATTGAGCAAAAGGCCGCTTGCCTGTACATTGCTCCGTCTTTTCAACAGGACCAAGGATCATCAAATGGGCGTCAAAGTCTGTAAGTTCGGCGGTACCTCGCTGGCCAATGCGGATCAGATTCGCAAGGCACAACAGATCATCGAATCCGACCCGGAGCGGCGGTACGTGGTGCCGTCCGCGCCTGGTAAGCGGTCCAAAGATGACCAGAAAATCACGGACTTGCTGTACCTGTGCCGCGAACATGCGCGTCAGGGCATTGTGTTCAACGAAGTCTTCTCGCTGATTCAGCAGCGATTTGAGGGCATCGCGTCTGATCTGGGGTCGTCCGTGGATCTTGGGCCGAGCCTGCAGAAGATCAAGACAGATATCTCCGAAGGTGCGTCCGCGGACTATACCGCCAGCCGGGGTGAATATCTGAACGGCCTGATCATCGCGGACCTGCTGGGGTTCACATTCATCGACCCGGCAGACGTGATTCTGTTTCACGACAACGGCACGTTTGATGGCGAACGCACCCAAGCGGTGTTGAGCCAGAAACTGGCCGAAACACCCAAGGCGGTGGTGCCGGGTTTCTTCGGTGCGCTGCCGGATGGGCAGATCAAAACTTTTTCGCGTGGCGGATCGGACATCACTGGCGCAATTGTCGCGCGCGCGGCTAATGCGGAAGTGTACGAGAACTGGTCGGACGTGGACGGCCTGCTGATGGCGGACCCGCGCATTGTGGACAACCCCCGCTCAATCGAAGTAGTGACGTATCGCGAACTGCGTGAGCTTGCTTACATGGGCGCAACCGTGCTGCACGATGAAGCGATCTTCCCGGTTCGCAAGGCGGGCATTCCGGTCAATATCCGAAACACCAACGCGCCGGAAAATCCCGGTTCGCGCATTGTTGCGGAGGCCGGCCCGTCCTCCAGCCAACTGGGCATCACCGGTATCGCGGGGCGTAAGGACTTCACCGTCATCGCCATTGAAAAAGCGCTCATGAACACGCAGATCGGCTTCGGCCGCAAATTGCTCGGTGTGCTTGAGTCAAACGATGTCAGCTACGAACACACACCCAGCGGCATTGACACCATGAGCGTTGTGATGGCGGATTCACAACTGGACGGCAAGCTGGATGATGTGCTGGATGGCATCAGGGTAGCCTGTAAGCCAGACTCACTGGAAGTGCAGTCGGATATGGCGCTCATCGCCACAGTCGGCCGCGGCATGGCGCACACGCCGGGCATGGCCGGGCGACTGTTCGGCGCGCTGGCCAATGCGAACGTAAACGTACGCATGATCGATCAGGGATCAAGCGAACTGAATATCATCGTCGGCGTTGAAGCCTCTGATTTTGAAACGGCTATCCGGGCAATTTATAGTGCGTTTGTGCAGTAGTTGGACCTGTCGCATTTCTGACTGTTCGCCATGGACGAAAACCTTGACACGATCATGGAATCTGCCAGCCAGATGCTGGCGCAGATGGACTATCTCGCCTGTGAGGCGCGATGTCTCGAGGCGCTGCACATCGCGCGTTCGCAGAAGAACTGGAGCTACTACTGCCGCATCCTGCTGCCGTTGCAGGAAGCACGGCGGCAGCGGCGCATGATTGCCGCTGAAGGCGCTATCCGCATCGGGTCTGCCTCACTTGAAGGTGACATGCCGGAATGGCTTGAAACGCATCAGGTTGGTTGCTTTGTGCTGACCGCGCCACATTCGACGGACATGGCTCGACAACTCGAGGCCTTTGCACGCGTGGGAAGAAAATTCTGCAATGTCCTGTTTGCTGAAGTAACGCCGGCTGAGGGAGACTGGACGCTACGCAGCCATGCCGGCCCGGAAGTGGTTTGCGATGTACCAGCGCCACCGGCCGAAATGGTTGACCGCTGGCTGGTGGATGACAAAAAGGTGTCAGGTACCTTTTCCGCGGCGGACTGGTTCATCGATGCTTCTGAATCGCTCGGCGACGCTGCACTGGCCACCGTCAACGATTCATTGACGGGCGAAGCACGCGTGTTGGCGCTGGATCGTTGTTTGGAAGTTTTCAACGATCACGAAATCCTCCATCAGAAACTGGCCGCCGCGGCCCGTTCGCTGGTATAGGCTTCCCGGGCGCATATTATTTTTTGCCTGTTGGGGGCGATATTTGGAGGCGAACCGGCTTTACATATGACCAAAAAGCCACCATCACGAAAACTGGCTAAAGGCTGTCTGACAACCGTGTTGATCATCACCACGTTGATCACGTTGGTGGTCGGCTGGATCTGGTGGCGATGGAATCGCGAACCGGGATACTGGAAGGTAAACGAGCGGTTCGTTGAGGATACCGGTCGATCAACATTGTCCGACTTGGCTGGCGGGGCAGAGCAGAAAGTCCTCGGTGGTCTGTCCGGTCAGGCGGTGCGCGATGTTGAACTATCTAGTGACGAAATCAATGCATGGCTGGCCGTGCGCCTTGAAATGTGGGTGGCCAATCAGGGGTTGGTCCTGCCTGACGAGGTCAGCAAGTTCATGGTGCATACGGAAGATGGCCAGGTGGTGGTTGCTTTCCGCGTCATCAAACAGGAATTGCGACAGATTGTGAGCATGGTGTTCGACGTCGCCGTTGACCAGGATGGCCAAGTTGTCCTGCACCTGGACCAGATCCGTGGCGGTTCGCTGCCGGTCGACCCGGAATGGGTGGGTGAACAGTTTGGCGACAAGATGGATAATGGCACGGTGCGTCAGTTGCAGCGACTGACTGACGGTCTGTCGATCGATCCGGCTTTTATCAACCCGGCCAATCGTCGGCAGCAACTGCGGGTCGAGCAGATCGACGTAGGCGACGAAGTGATTCGACTGCGTATTCGCGCCAGTTTGGCCCAGTGAGCTTGAGTCGTCAGCCGCGCGGACGCGCCGCCCTTGACGAGCTACAATATGGCCATGAACCGACCCAAACGCATTATCGTCGGCATCAGCGGAGCCAGTGGGGCAATGTACGCCAAACGAATCATCGAGCAGCTTGCTGCCGGTGACGTGCAAGTGCATCTGGTTGTTTCGCCACTCGGCCAGCGATTGCTGCACGACGAGCTTGGCATGGAAGGGGTCGATTTGGACACCCTGTCCGGCGGCCGGACCGATGCCATAGAGCTACACAACTACCGTGACGTCGGCGCCAGCATTGCCAGCGGGTCGTATGAAACGGACGGGATGGTGATCGCGCCATGCTCTTCCAACAGTCTGGCGGCGGTTGCGTCCGGAGCTTCGCAGAACCTGATGCACCGTGCTGCTCAGGTCGTATTGAAGGAACGCCGCACCTTGGTGCTGCTGCATCGCGAGATGCCGATCAGCCTGGTGGACATTCGCAACATGAAAGCTGCGGCTGAAGCGGGTGCGGTGGTCAGCCCGGCTAATCCGGGTTTCTATTTTCTGCCCAAGACGATTGATGACATTGTGGATTTCGTGGCCGCGCGCGTGCTCGATCAACTGAAGATGCCGCACACATTGTCCGCGCGTTGGGGCGAAGGGGACCACGCGTGACCACGGCAACCGCCCAACCACCGAGACTGCTGTTGCTGGCTCGTGATATCAAGCTGAGCCACTCGGTATTTGCGCTACCGTTTGCCGTGTTGGCCGGCTATCTGGCCGCCGCGGCGCGCGGCATCGTGTTGCATCAGCAATGGGTGTTGTTGACGCTGCTGGTTGTTTGCATGGTCTTCGCCAGGACCGTGGCGATGACGGTTAATCGTCTGGCTGATTTTCAATTGGATGCAAAGAACCCACGCACTGCCGGGCGTGCCATTCCGAGCGGCCAATTGACGCCCGGCTACGTGCTTGCCGCAACGGTTGTGTGTGCGATCTGTTTTGTTGTGACCGCGAGCGGGTTCTGGTTTATGGACGGCAATATGTGGCCGGTGATCCTGTCGCCGTTCGTGTTGTTGTGGCTGTGTCTTTACAGTTTTACCAAGCGATTTACCTGGCTGTGCCACCTGTTTCTGGGCAGTGCTTTGGCATTGAGTCCGATCGCGGCTTCGATAGCCGTGCACCCGGCTTATCTTGTCCATCCCGCCCCTTGGCTGCTGGCCGTGATGGTCATGTGCTGGGTGGCCGGCTTTGACGTGATTTATGCCTTGCAGGACGTACAGGTGGATCGCGATCAGGGGCTGTATTCCATGCCATCGCGATTGGGGGTTGAACGAGCGCTGTGGATCAGCCGCGTGTTGCATGTGGTTGCGATTGGCGCGCTGTTCACCATGTGGCGTACGAGCCCGGCGCTTGGCGAAGCGTTTCTGATTGGCGCCGTCATTGCGGCCGGTTTACTGATCCTCGAGCAAGGGATTATCTGGCGATCCGCGACGAATCACATTCACATTGCATTTCTGACGGTGAATGGGGTGTTCAGTGTGTTGTTGGGAGTGTTGGGGGTCGTTGACATCTTACGACTCGGTTGATTTGAATCATCGCATAAGAAAAGAAAGCCCATGCTCTCCTGAGTATGGGATTATGACGCGCATCGACGCAATTTTAAACGTGTTGCAATTGTTTGCTGACCGGTCCCACACTTAGGAAAGTGTGGGCTTTCGTTACACGTCTTTTGATGCAGGCTCTGCATCACCGTCTTCTTCCGACGATGTTGTTTCGTCATCAGTTCCGCCTTCCGAATCCTCCGACGCTTCAATCCCCAAGTGCGCCTCCAACACGCGCAGAATCTGTTCCGTTTCTTTTTCGTCGTACTTCCAGTCGTCCAGGATCAGGCTGCCGCCTTGATTGTTCAACTGGTAATGAACGATGACGATCCCTTTCTTCTGCCATCGATCCTTGTTGAGCTTCATGATCGCATCGAGCGGAATCACCTGTCCAGTGTTGGTCACCAACCCCTGTTCCGGGTCATAGGCGATCCACTTGCCGAACGTTCGCATGCCGGAGATGGCGAAGAGCAATCCGGCGGGCAGAATGACAAAGCCCAACGCACGCTGCAGGAAGATGTCCGAATCGCTGTGATTCCCGCCGGGCTGGCCGGTTGAGCCGTCAGGCCAGTCGCGTTCGCGAGCATAGTCCGGCCACTCGGCCGTGCGGTTTTCTTCAACGAATTTTTGATATTCGTTATGAATCTGCACGTCTTTCGGATACGCCACGAATCCGTCGTATAAAAACCATCCGGAAAACACCAGTGCCAGCGCACCGACAAATAGCAGCCGATAGCGGTAACCGCTACTGGCGTCCGCCTGAATGCGTTTTGGGGTGGTATCTTCCAGTTGTGTGTCTGTTTCGGTCTGCGATTCCATCAACGAACTCCAATGACGCGGCAAATCGCCTGAAACCACAGTAGTGTAGCTTGGCTGCGCCCCTGGTGTTGTATCGGAAAAATCAGCGTCGACCCAACAGTTGATGCCAGAAGTGAGCCACTGCGGCCCGAGCACCCGGGTGCTTTAGAATCTTAGTAAAACCACCTTGATCCACGCGCCGGCGTGGGATACGCGGCATATTCACGCCTTTGCCAAGGGCTCTGGACAGGAAGCGGTTGGTATGGGCAATCATCTGATGGCGGGTTTCGGGCGACGGTGCGCTTGGGCCGCGTCTGATGCGAATCCGCGGGATGCCGGTGAAGTGTAAATTCCGCACGCGTCGTCCTTTCTCTGGACTTCTATTTTCCGCGGCTGACTCGCGAAATCAAGGCAAAATCTGCTTGGAAATGCCTTGTTTTTGATTGGTATATCAATTTGTCCATCGCAATGGCTATTTCTTCCAGATGCCGATGCGATCGAATTGGGCTTGTTCCTGCAGCAGTCGATAGCGATCCAGGTCGCGGTGAGCGAAATGACTGTCATGCACGGCCAGACCCGCAGTGAGAAGTAACTCGTTCAGCACCCGACCGTCCGGCAGGATGACATAAGCGACAATTCGATCGTATTTGTCACGCGGGTAATGGGGCTGTAGTTCCAGTTTCACTTTGGCGTCAGCACAGAGCCGTTCCGCGAACGCCTTGGCTTCTTCCGCAAAAGGTTCAGCCGGCTGATTCTCACGAGGACGAGCCAGCTCAGGCGTGTTAATGCCCCACAGACGAACGCGCGTGGTGGGTTTGTTGTTATCAGGTACGTCGATCGCCAGGGTATCGCCGTCAATCACGCGAGCGATTAGGAATGTTTTGTTGTGATATCGCGTCAGGTCGTTGCCACGGTAAGCAAGCAGGCCTAATCGATCCGCAGCGACCAAGCCGATCAGTATGCTGATGACGAGGATACTGTAGAACGCACGATTTCGCCGATGGCGCTGAAGGTAAGCGCCCAGCGGCACCTTTCGCATCTGAGCCTTCCCCCGTGGCCGCCTAGGCACCTTGCGCCATCCGATAGAAACGCAGGGCGGCGGCCAGCAGAATGACGATCAACGCCAGATGCACGTTGATCATTGAGGCCACCTTGTCCGACTTGATTAGTTTGGCCCCGTGAGCCCATGCCACGGCAAACAGGATCATTGCCAGCAGGACTTTGGTGCCGATCAATGCATTGGCGATCGGGCCGGCCGTCTTGTACGCCGCGGCCGAGAGAACCCAGTTATACACACCTGAAAGTACCAGCAAGGCGATGGCAATCCATTGCACTCTGGCCCATCGGCTTTTAACGACGCTTTGCAGCTTTTCGTGGGCTGTTTCGTCCAGTTGTCTGGCAGCAGGGCGCAGGCAGAAGGCCATAAACGTCAGCCCACCGACAGCGACAATGGCGCTGACAATGTGAACAAACCGCATAACGATAATCAGAACAGGATGGTCCATAACACATCAGCCTATTGAAAACCATGATCGAGGCAAGCCGCTTACGGAAGCCGGCCAACTGTTCGCCTACGATATGTCAGTTTGTGGAATCTTTCTACTGCAGTGCGCGTTTATGGCTGTATCAGCTTAAAGGAGTCGATCGTGTCATATCGTCTAATGGGTTTTGTCGTTGGTTTATTGAGTGTTATTGCGATAGGCAATGTTGCGTATGCGGCTGATTCGCCGAAGATCGACCGCGATTTCTGGCAACACTGGGGCGATGGCCACGCGGAGCTGTCCGGCTATCAGTTGGAATACCCGCGCTATGGACAGATTCGAAAGGGCACGGCCGTCGCCATCTTTGTGACTGAAACATTCTCCAATAAGCTTCGCGTCAAGGCAGACCCCGGTAATCACGCAAAGAGCGATGAATTTCCCGTATTAAAACTTAACCTGATGCAGGACTTTCCAACCGGGTTATACGACTACAACATGATGACCAGCACGTTCATTGCCCTTAAGCCTGTCAACGCCCGGCCAATCGGTTCAGCCACCAAGGTTTCCTTTGGGTCTCAGGAATGGTGCGGCCACGTCTATCATCAGGCACTGTTTGACAAGCACCAGGTGCGCCACACGCTGCACAGTTATTTTGATGGGGAGGCAGACCAGTCCGCCAAGATCGACCATCCCAAAGACGCGATCAGCGAAGACGCGCTGCTGATCTGGGCTCGCGGGCTGGCTTGGCCGGTGCTGGCCAAGGGTGAATCAATGAACGTTTCGGTCCTGCGCAGCCTGGAGTTTGTGCGATTGCGCCATCGGCCGTTGCAGTGGGGCAGCGCAAGGTTGTCATACGCTGAGCAGGCCCAGCAGGTAACGGTTCCGGCCGGCGCGTTTGATGCGCGCGTGATGACAGCGGCAATCGCCGGCGGGCCGACCTGGACGTTCTATGTTGAAGATGCTGCTCCACATCGCGTCGTGAAGTGGAAGTCGACCAAAGGTCATAAGGGCGAGCTGATCGAATCGTCGCGCATGAAGTACTGGCAAATGAACGGCGAAGGCAACGAAAAACACCTCAAGAAAATCGGCCTGACACCGCGACCAATGGCAATGCCTTGATCAGCAGGTGACCGCGACCAATGGTCACGGCTTTACAAAATTGTTACTTCGATGACGGTGTTGATACGTCAGTCTTCTGAGTTTCCCCATCGACCTGTTCCGTATCGACGGGGTCCTTGTCCTTCGGCTTTCGGTTCATGTACGATTGCACGACAAAGCTGCCGCCGACCAGAATAGCGCAGGCAACCACGACCCAAATAAGATTTGCCCAACTAAGGCCGCCGATACCGTGGGAGCCGACGGGGTACGCCGGACGTTGCGTGAAGAAGCGTGACTGTTTCCAAGTCAGGCGCATGTGGGCGTTGATGGCCCAGCCACCGCCTTCGAGTATGGAACTTAAGTCGCGCCGTCGTAGTTTCAGCCATGCGACGATAGTTGTCGGAATCAAGACGGACAGGATCGCGCCCAAGACGACAAACAGAATAATGTGCGGCTCGGCGAGCATCTCCACGGTTCGGGCAATGTATGCCGTGGCCGAACCCAGCGCGGCAACTGCGATGCCGCCGCCTGCGAGCAGGCTGCCCGGTCCGCCGCCTTGGGTGCTCGCGGTAGGCGTGGTTGCTGCCGGTTTGGCCTGCTGCTCGCCTGATGCTGCTGCTGTGGCTTGGGTATGGACCTGGTCAAATGTGCTGGCGCCGACTTTGTCGAGCTTCTTTTCCGCGACCGTGGTCATTGACTCGATCTTGCCGGTGATCACTGCGCCCAGTCGCTTGAACGGAGCAACAACCGCTTCGCGCAGGCTGATTGGATTTTCGATGATCTGTGTGACGCGCGCATCCCAGAGTTTGTTTTCCAGGTCAATAAAGATGCCGCGCTTGCCGACGGACAGGTTGCCGATCCCGCCGGAGGTGACGGGCACCGCCAGAATGATCGGCTCCGGGTGGAGTTTTGACGTGATCTCCACATAAAGCACGCTCATGTTGCCATTCTTGGTGACGACGGCATGACTCTTCTGGTTTTCAACCTTGACCGAAAAGTTAAACCGGCGCGCATCCATCACCAGTGTGCCCATTTCGAACAGCGCCCGCTTCTTCGGATCGTACAGGTGCGGAAAGCTGACGAAGTTATTCAGCAGGCGGATCATCAGCCACTGGAACAAAACAAGTTTTTCCGTCAGGCGAATGTTGTCCAGCACGAACGCGGTGGTGTTGCTTTGGGCGATCAGTGCTTCGACTGCTTCCTTTAGTGCCGTGTTCTGGTATTCGCGAAGTTTGTCCACACCCAGTTGTTCGATCTGCTGACCTACGCGACCGGACAGCCATGAGTCGAACGCGCTGAGTTTTTGCGTCACCTGCTCCCACTGTTCGGCGGTGAGTTGGTCCGGGTTCTCACCGAGAATCGGCAGTAGCGTCTTTTCACGTAGCGTTTGAATGCGATGACGATCCGCCGGGTTGATCTGATCGTCCAGCGGCAGCACGCTTTCTGCTTGCGGCGTGGCAATGAGCGATTCTTCCAGCAGCTTGTCGATCTGCTCCGGGTCGGAAAAGTCTGTTTCCCCCAGGCGGGCTGAACTGGTTTTGAAGCGTCCGCCCAATGACGGGTCAAACGCTACTGCACGGCATTGCGCGAAATAGCGGTCGATTTTTTCGCGCACTGATGAGTAGGCAGCGTAGATTTCTGCTGTCTGCTCGCCAAACGGCTTGACGGCTGTTTCCGTTTCGCCCTCGGGGATCAGCCCCTTGTCGCGCCAGACAAGATAAGCCTGCGACTCACCGAGAAACCGGTTGAGCATGTCACGGTTGACGCCGTTTTTTCCGTTGGGGTGTGGCACGCCGCCCAAACAGGCCACAATGTCCTTTAGAAAGTTCTGAATCGCTTCGTCGTCGGTTGCCTCCGGCAGAACCACGCCCGCCTCACTGACCGGCATGCTTTCGATCTGCGATTTGATCTGACGAATCTGGTCGAGCGATATCTGTGTGTAGTCGTCCGCATTCAGACGCGTGAGCATCTTCTTGGCAGACTCGGTGATGCTGCGTCCATCGGCCTCGTCCAGGTTGACCGTATCCAGGTGCAACACCTGGCTTTGCTCTTCAACGCCTTTGTAGTTTTTGAGGACGCGCAGCATCCACTCGATCGAATCACGCAGTTCCCATGTCAGGACTCGCCCGTTTTCGTCCGTATCCAACAGTGGCAGAAAGACCTCATCACAATGCAGGGCATTGACCGGGCAGCTCATCGCGACCCAGTGAGCCTCGTCCAGCTCGAGCACGTGACGCACGTCATCAATCGTTTTGATCCGAAGATGGTACGACCGGCCGAGCTGATCAAACGTCGGCTTGGGACCCAACAGGTTGGTTGAAGGCAGTTCAGCCAATGGCGGTTCTCACATGCTGCTCGCCCGAGTAACCCCAGAACACCCGGCGAAGATGTTGCGTTTTTACACCGACAGGGACTGTGCCACAAGTCGAAGCAGGGATTTGTTAATTTAGCGAAGCAGCGATTCGATCTTATATTTACCTCTCCTCTTTTTCCGGCACCGGTAGCAAATCCGCCTGCCCGATCGGCTCCTTTAGCCGCTCCTGTGTCACCGCCATCGACAGGTCGTAAGGTCCGATGGCCGTCCGCCGCAGCGACGCCAGATGGCCGCCCGTTCCCAGCTTCATACCGATGTCGCGGGCCAGTGACCGAATGTACGTCCCCTTACCGCAGGTGATGCGCAGCGACGCAATCGGCCAGTCATACATGAGCAACTCAATCTGATCGATCCGAACAATTCGCGTGGGCATCTCGACCGCTTTGCCCTTGCGCGCCAGCTTGTACGCCCGCTGTCCATTGATATGAATCGCGCTGAACTTTGGCGGTGTCTGTTCCACCTCTCCCACAAACGCCGGCAGGACTTCCTGAATCTGTTTGGCTGTCGGCGGCTGCTCGACGGGGACGACTTCCAAATCCCCTTCGCGATCATCTGTCTGCGTAAACGCGGAAAGATCGACTTCGGCTTCGTAAACCTTTGTCAGCCCCATGAGCGACTCAACGCACTTGGTCGCCTTACCCAGGCAGCAGACCACCACGCCGGTCGCCAGTGGGTCCAGAGTGCCCGCGTGGCCGGTTTTGGTCTTGCCCGCTGCCCGGCGAACGTGCCGCACCACGGTCATCGACGACCAGTGGAGCGGCTTGTCCACCACGAGCAGCCCGCAGATTGTCTGTTTGGCCTGATCCATTTTTCAGTAAGCAGCCGACTTTAACAGCTTGGTCACTTTCGTTAGGATACCCCGTCTCGGCCCAACCGGCAGACACAGGAGCGGTGTCCGAGCGGCTGAAGGAGCAGCACTGGAAATGCTGTATACGGCTTGTCCGTATCGTGGGTTCGAATCCCACCCGCTCCGCTTATGACCAGGATTAGCAGTAACCACGAGCAATCGGGTTGCTGCTTTTTATTTTTGGTCTGATCGCATTCGATTGTTGACTTTACTGGCGCGGTTCGATGAAGTCGGGAATGACCCACATCTTTGGCCCCGGTTCTCGCCAGTAGGGTCCGACGCACAGGTCGTATGAACCGTTGCCGGAGCCGTCCGGTGTGAATGCGAACACGCCGCGCCTGGCGGCGCTGAAATGTTGGGAGTGTTTGGCGCGCAATGTCAGGTACGGTTCAAGTGAGAGTTCACCGGCAGGCGATACGTGCAGTTCATGAAATATCGCGGTGTTGGCCTTGGACGGTTGAACACATATAAACGTTCTGTCGTTCGGACTTTGAATGAAACACGTCGATGGATCGGAAGGGTACCAAAGCGCGGCTTCGTCGATATCGTAGCCGTCCACATACTGCCAAGTATTCAGATCGAACGACAGCAGCCGTCCCATTTGTAGTGACACGAGGTACCGCCGATCCTGGCTAAAGACATGCCGATCCATACCGGAAATACGCTTGCCGTCTTTTTGGATGGTCGGCAGGCTGAAGCCCATCACGCTCGCCGGTTCCTCGCCTGGGTTAAGCTGGTAGAGATAAACCTGGGCGTCATGATTTTTGGGTCTGTCTGATTCTGAAAGCATGTCGAGATAGGCGCGCTGACTCATATCGCCCGTGAGAATAAACTGTTGGACCGCGCGCCCATCGGTGGCATGGATGATGCGACTAAGCAGCGAACCAGTCTCTCTGGTACGGCTCATATGGGACAAGCGGCCGATGAACGCCGGCGTGGGCGGCGTGAATACACCCAGACCACTGCTGTAAGGACTACCGCCACGGTCGACGGTCCCGATCCCGGCGAGGTAAACACGGTTGTCCATGCCAAGCATGGGGAAGCGTTCTCTAATGAATCTGCCGTTAGGCATGTCGTCAAGGCTCTTGGTGGCTGGAAGACTGTGGATGGGTTTGAAGCGCGACAATGTTGTGTCACCGCTTTTATAGCGCATGGCGGTGATGCCGGTATAGCCGGTTAGGATGAGGTAAAGGTCATCACCATCGCGCCACCATAGTCGGCCGTATGGATTGAGTCCGGCCTTGGTGGGTAGATACGCTTGTGACTCCCCGACGTCGAGCGGCAGGTAGCGCTTTGTCACCACGCCCTGAGCGGCTTTGGAAACATCGTATGACGTGATGTAATAACTCTTTTCAGAGACGCCCAGCAGAACGCCGCTTTCACCCGGCACGCCGATGAGCATATAACCGGGCGCCTGCGCCGGCCCGGTTTGAGCGGCAATCAGGTTCGCATGGCGTTGCGGATCGGTGCGTATCGCAGCAATGGCGTCGTAATAAATGGTCAACGTACCCTCGGGCAGAGGGGTATCTTCGGCGTGATTGCCGTAGAGCGCGGTGCGCAGTTTAGAGCGCGTGGTGGTGAGGATGCCGTAGTCCCACCAGTGAATCAGACCGCTTGCGGTGGATGGCAGGGCGGGCGCTTCCGCTTGTCTGGCGCGTCGGACCTCCTCCCATGTTGCGGGGTGAATATGGCGCGTGGACCCATCTTGGTTCAGTTCGATGCGCCACGGCCCGCCGGGAATCTGTACGGTGTAGCTGGAAAAGTAGTAGTCACCGTTGTGAACGACGCCCGGCGCGAGTTGGCCGGCTTTCATGCCCGTCTCGGTCCAGTAGTCGTAGAGCGAGATGTCCGAGCCGGGCCAACTTCGCGCGAGCATGCACATCCTAGCTCGGAAGGGTTCGGCTTCGCTCCAATGATCTAACGGAAAGGAGAACACACCACTGTATCGCACCGCTCCGTATGCCGCGTATCGTACCGGTAAGACAAACAGTCGCCCATCACTGACACCGCAAACCATGACGTAATCGAAATACCGCCGTTTCTCGCTCAGCAATTTCGGTTCCTGATCCCTTTCATTCGGCAGGTGTTCGTTCATTGCTGCCTGAATGTCGATTGGCGGCGCTTCGAATCGCGCGTCGCGAATATTGAACCGGACCAGGTGGTTTGGTGGAATAGAGCTGTAGTAAATATTGCCTGCGTCATCCAGGCTCATTGTGCCGACGCCTTGCCCAAGACCGCCTTTGCCTTGGCCTGTTATGAGCTTGCCATTGGGATTATTGGCCGGCCACCGGCGATCAGTCGAATGGACCTTGACGTCACGCGGACCGAGTGTGATGACCTTGTCACCGGAACCATCGAGCCATTTCGGATCAAGTGGGACTTCCAGCAAATAGTTCATTGGTGCAGGTGAAGTCCCGTTTGGACCGCTGTAAATCGTCGACCGAAACGACACGTACATACTGCGGCGCTTAGGGTCATCCGGATGATCCGTCTGGCGTGAGATCGCGCAGAGATTGTTCGACGCGATACTTGGAAAACTGATGTCCGACGTCACACGAGTCTCGGTGTCATGCCATTCAACCACACGCGTTGCTTTGCCGAGTTCGATCGGCTCCAGTTTGGTCAGGTCCGGCTGGTGAATCACCGGCACGTCGGCCATGGCGCTACCCCGTTCAATGACCGCCGTCTTGTCTGTCAGCGCGATGCGCTGTGATGCTTCGATCGATTTCACCACGCCTTCAAATTGTTTGATCACTGCGCCGTCACCGCGTACCACGACGGACACATCGCCTGGCTCGTAGCCGAAGATGAGGACTGCCGGGGTTTGCCAGGCGGGCATAAGGTCGATGCGCCGAGCGGTAGCCGCACCTTTAAAATACACCTCGATATCGAGCTTGGCGTGCCGTTGACCCAGCAGGTCGAGGTCGTGGATGTAAACAGTAGCCATGCCGCCGCCAGCATCTGTAACGGTGATTTCAGCGACTGCTGAAGTGACGAGAGACAGCAGAATTAGGATGGATTGAAAAGTAATTTTTTGCATGGAGCCGCTACGCTAAGGGTTAAATATCTTAAATGGAACCCTTTTTTCAACGATGCGGTTCGCTAAGAATAACTGACAGCTAAATCAAATCAGGAGGATGATTTCCACCCGCGGTGATGCCACGGTCGATTGTGCAGGTTATTCAACGCGGCTTTGGGATCGTCGACGTCCGCCTCAACGATTGCGAGTTTGAGGACAAAATAGAACGGGGCCACGGGGAAAAAGAAAATGAACCATATGGTGAGCCAGATGTAGTTGCCTGTGAATTCAAAGTAGCGGACGCGTGCCATGTGTAAGTCCTTCTTGAAAAGTTAACTAAGAGGGCTGTCAGAATGACTTTTTATTGTCGGCTGTTAGGCCGAACGACACCAATATGCCGGGCAGTCGCGCGATAGAGCAGTTGTTAAGCTCGTGCGAGGATCGACGTCGCCGAGAATAAAAAGCAACTGGCCGATGCCAAGTATGCTAGCGCTTGCTTGATGTAGAGGGCCACCAGTCAATTGTCGCATCAGAAATTGGACTGTCTATCTTAGGCAGTCGCGTCAAGCTTCTTCTTGCTCCATTCGGCACAAGTGCGAATGACCGTCTGCTTGTCGATTGGTTTGGTCAGGTAATCGACACAGCCGGCGTCCAGGCATGACTGGCGGTCACCATCCATCGCATGGGCGGTTAAGGCAATGATTGGCGTGCGGATTCCCTGTTTGCGGAGTTCGCGCGTAGCTCCGTAGCCGTCGAGTTCGGGCATTTGCATGTCCATGAGCACCACGTCGAATGGCGCACTCTGCTCAGCTTGGACCACTTGCTCCAGGGCGATGCGGCCGTTGTCGGCAAGGGTCACTTCCGCGCCGGCTTTCTTAAGGTGATAACTGATCAGACGCTGATTATCCGGCCCGTCCTCAGCGAGCAGGATTTTCAGTCCCTGTAAAGCTGTCGCGCCTGCTTCGTCTGCTGGATGCTTATGAGCAGGATCATTTTCCGCCACGTGTGAGGCCGCCTGTTCTGGCATGCACATGTCGACCCCTGTCAGGTCACCCGTGGAAATGGTTGCTGAGAATGTACTGCCGCGTCCATATGTGGAGTCGACGGTGATTTGGCCGCCGAGCATCTGTGCAAGCGTATTTGAAATACGCAGGCCAAGCCCCGTGCCGCCGAAGTTCCGCGTGGTCGAGCCGTCGGCTTGATGGAAGGCTTCGAATTTACGGATTACTTCGAGCTGTTCGGGTGTCATGCCGATGCCCGTATCGATGACATCGAAGCGTATGATCTGTTCAGTAGTGTCTGTAGAAGCGCGAAGCGTCACCGAACCTGTTTGGGTGAATTTAACGGCGTTGCCGATCAGGTTGACAAGGATTTGGCGCATCCGAGTCGGATCGGATTCGATCTTTGCCGGGATTGGTGACGCATAGTTAACGATCAGCTCCAGCCCCTTGTCGATGGCCCGGGGTCGCATCAGCGAAGCAATTTCTTCCACGATTTGGACCGGGTCGGTCGTGATCCGTTCGACATCCAGCTTGCCCGCTTCGATCTTCGACATGTCGAGGATGTCGTTAATGATGGTGAGCAGGTGCTGGCCGTTAGTGCCAATGGTATGAATCGCTTCCTTGACTTGCCTCGGATCACGAAGCATGGTTTCGTCGCCGTCCAGAAGTTCGACATAGCCGAGGATGGCGGTCATCGGCGTGCGAATTTCGTGGCTCATATTCGCTAAGAATTCGCTTTTGGCGCGGCTTGCACAGACCAGACGTTTATTCGCGTCTTCCAGTTCATGATGCGCTTGGCGCAGTTCGTCGATACTGGTCAGGTTGGGTAGCCAGCGCAGCAGGCCGATCGCCAGCAGAATGAAGCCCCCCAGAAAGCCGACCAGCTTTTCAAGGATCGCTTCGACTTCCGTGTCACCGATGACGACAAAGTGATTCAGGGATTCGAAGTTGTCAGTTACGTCCAACACGCAGCCGAACAGGAGCAGGACGAAGCCACCGAGCAACAGGTGCCAGCCAGGCTGTGCCAGCGCGGAGCGACGCCGGCTGACTGCTACCAGCCCGACGACGATCATTGCCAGCAGAACTGTTCGGATAACTTCAGTAATGATATCGGTCATGATCCACCTGGAATAGACGGCGGGTACGGTCTTAATTGATGATCAATTACGGGTAGCCAACAGATGTTTTCAATTCGCACTTTCGGACTGTCAACCGGTCAGCCAGTTTTTCGCTTAAATCATCTCGCGGATCGAACGACGAGTCTGATCTTGATGGTGACAGCACTTATAAACTCGACCACCCTCTTGTTTATCGGTGAAATACCAGTAGTGCTGAATCATGTTGGTGTGTGCAGGAAAAGGATTGTTGCCCGATAATATGATTACTTTTTCCTCGGTGATCGGAGCAGAAGCAACTTAGCTATGATCTTTGACCGTCTGCCGGGATGATATGATTTCCGATATCGGCGGCCTGAAGTGGGAGATTCATGAAGCGGACACTGGTCATTGTCCCTACGTATAACGAACGGGAGAACATCGAAACGGTTCTCGGCATCGTTTTCGGGCTGGAGATTCCCGGCCTGGACGTGCTGATTGTCGACGATAACTCACCGGATCAGACCGCGGCCGTTGTGAAAGAGATGATGGCGACAAATGATCGCCTGTTCTTACTTGAACGTTCTGGAAAACTTGGGCTTGGTACTGCGTATGTAGCTGGTTTTGAGTATGCCCTTGAAAAGGGGTACGACTACATCTTCGAGATGGACGCGGATCTGTCGCACGATCCGAGGGTGATTCCGAATTTTCTCAAACTGATCGAAGAGGCGGACCTTGTGGTTGGTTCGCGGTACATCACGGGGGGTGGTGTCGTCAATTGGCCTCGCCGTCGATTGGCGCTCAGCGTATTTGCCAGCAAGTACACACGAGCCATTACCGGTATGCCGATCAGTGACTGCACCGGCGGGTTCAAGTGTTTTCGCCGGGAAGTATTGGAAGCCATTCCGTTTGATGGGGTGCGGTCGAATGGCTATGCCTTTCAGATCGAAATGAACTTCAAAACCTGGAAGCGAAATTTCCGCATTCGAGAACTGCCGATCACATTTACTGACCGGACTGTCGGCAAATCAAAGATGTCGAACAGGATCGTATTCGAAGCCATCTTTATGGTCTGGAAGATCAAGATCATGAGTTTGTTTGGGAAGTACTAGATTCACCGACCGCGTCTGTCGACCAATGTGCACCAACTGCACCTAGGCGATTATGGGAGGTGGTTCGCTGTTATGTTCTTCTTTAAACCTCTTTAGCCGTTCGTATACATCATGCGGAAAGTCAAATTCAATCGGCATGACATAGACCGCTTTGCCCCGTTTGAAATGAATCTGAATATCGCGGTCAATATAGAAGTAGATTCTCCGAGAGTCGCCAGGCAAGGCCTCGACGAATTCATCTGTCGGCAGGTAATAGCGGGTAAGGACTTTTTCCCCAACAGCTACTCGGTCACCGATAAGATCCGGAGGGCCATACTCATCATACACTTTGCTGATTGACGTCCCGTGCATGATGCCGCTGCTGCCAAGTGAACAGCCGCTCAGCGGGAAGAACACTATTGTGATAATGACCGGAACAAGTGTGCGCATCGTGGAGCCCCGGAAACTGCCAGATTCATGAACACAGAACTTCCCGGGCAGTATAACTGCTTCGCTGATTTACTGGATTTCGGCTACTACCAATGCAGCGGCAGCAGTTCAAACAACATCGGCGAGTACAGGTCGCGTCCCCAGACGTTGTACCAAGCGGCCCAGCCATACATCATCGTTGTGGCGACGAAAACGTAGAGCGCGATGCGTCGCGCGTAGAGTGTGACGAGAAAGATGCCGGCAAGCTGCGCGAGTTTCCCGAAGAGTGGTCCGATCAGTGGTCCTGCGACCTGGGCAGCGATTCGAATGCCGGGATGCAGTTCGTATTCAATCCCATCCGCGTACATAAACCGTATCGTCGTTAACAGATCGGCAAATGCGGCTACACAGGTTGCAGTGGTCAGCCAGCGATAGCGTTGCCAGTACTCATCGTAGTTCGCAACAAGACGATCGGTAACGGGACGACACCAGTGAATGAAAGCAGCAACCATCGATCTGCCCGGATCAGACATCTTTCATTGTTCGCCACATAAGCAGCAAAACCGACATATGAATTGTATGTGTCAGGTACACGCCAAATGTAACAACTGTTTGTTGGTGATCAGGATGGCTTTAACACTGCAAACCAGTACACCCAGGCGATTATCAACAGTTGCAGTGGCACGCGAATCAACAGGTAAACCGGCCCCCACACGTGACCACCCATGGGAATGCGCTCGATCGCCGCGTAGATGTTGACGGGCAGAAACAGGGCGAGCATCACGACAAGACACCAGCCGATCGGGCGACGAAGTGGTGGCTTGAGCAGCAAGCATGCGAGGACAATCTCTACCACGCCGCTGATGTAAACGGCCGGCAATCGCCACGGTAAATCCGGCGGCAACATTGCGACCATCTGCTGTGTTTTGATGAAATGACCCACGCCGGTGAAACAGAAAACGAAAACGACTCCCAGCACGCCGGCGAATTGATGTCTGGATGGCGACGCAGAGAGGGCGCGAGCGACGAGCCATGGTGCAACGAGCAGCCCGAGGATGATTACCGGCGTGAGCACAGTTTCGGCAATTTAACAGACTGGCATTGAATTAACAGACGCGTTGTATGATTCCGAGTTCAGTCGTGAATGTTGATGAAGATGTACCGAATGGACTGGCCTTCTTCGCAGCGTACGTAATGTTTGGTGTGCTTTGGAATTTCAATGACCGTGTCTTTTTCAACAGGGATTGGTTTGCCGTTGTAAAACAGCGTGCCGCCACCTTCAATCACGACGAAGTACTGCGACCACGTCGCGTGCGCGTCTTCAGCCACCTGTCCCGGGCCGGTGATTGCGCAATCGCCGATCTGTAATTGCTTTGCTTCACCGGCGCCTTTGTCCAGGACATCATGGCAAATCTGATTTTCGGCGCCGGGGTCTGTGTAGGTGGGAAATTCGTCAAAACGCTTGATATACACGTCTGTTGCTCCTGCTTCGCTCGAAGTGTGAATGTATTTGTGTCAATCCTGCGCCGGCGCGGGAAGGTTGTTTTGTTCTGCCGCTTGTCCGGTTTCAATCCAGCGAATCACATCATCGGTCTGCCAGACATAACCGCTGACGCGGCCGAAATGGATGAAGCTCGCCTCGATGATGCCCGGATCAAATCCAGCGCACGCATCGGCCGCGATGATGACGTTGACGCCGCGATCGGCCGCATCAAAAGCGGTCAGAAGCACACACTGTTCAGCCGCCACACCGGTGAGTACGATCGTGTCGATCCCCATGTTGTTTAGAAACATGTGAATCGGCGAACTGTGAAAGGCGCTGGAGGTGTTCTTGTCCAGAATCAGTTCGCCTGACTTCGGTGCCACAGCATCGAGAATTTCATGCCCTTTGAATCCCTTGATGGGCAGGTGTCCCGATTCGGCCTCGGTCAGATCCATGGTCTGCTTTTCACGACGGCGGCGGCGGGGAATCATGTCGTAGCCGTCCGGCAGGTGCGAGCCGTGGCGCGTGAAGAAGACACGACGTTCGGCATTGCGGAAGGCGGCCTGGAGGCGCTGGATGTTTTCGATCATGACCTTGCCCTGCGCGGTGAACTGCTCTGAAATCGCCGGCGCACATTTGGCCAGCGTGTGAGCGAGGTGCGCCGATGGGTCCATGCAATAGTGTTGCACGTCAATGACGCCAAGGGCTGTCCTGTTCGGATCGATCTGAAGATCCAGCGTGAAGCCTGCGTTGGTCCACTGGCTGTCATCAAGGATCGTTATTTGCTTTCCGGGCATTGGGTTCTCCGAAAGGTTGATTCTTATGCACTTTCGGCAGCCACAATTTCAGGCTCGCTTTCGCCGACTTCTGCCATGCGACGTTTCAAGCGTGCGGCCAGTTCAGCGCGAATCCCTTTGTGAGCCGGGTCGTGGACCAGGTTGTGCCGCTCGTGCGGGTCAGCTTCCAGGTCGTACAGGAATTCCTCCACGTACCGATCGCTTCCGGTGGCGCGAGGCTCGGCGTCCGGCGCGAAGACGTTGTACTTCCATCGCGCGGTGCGAATCGCGCGCCCGGTCTGTGACTCGCTGATCTGCACGAACACTTCTTCCGGCCAGTCGGTGGCTGTACCGTCCACCAGCGGCTGCAGTGCGCGCCCCTGCATGAGGTCCGGGACGGTTGCGCCGCCTGCTGTCAGAACCGTTGGCGGCAGGTCGATGAGGCTGACCAGCTCATCGATTGTCTTACCACCTGAGAAGCCGGGGCCGTACGCAATCATTGGAACATGGATGGATGATTCGTGGCAGGAACGTTTGTATTCGCCGTTGCGTGTGCGAAAGTGTGATCCGTGGTCGGAGGTGTAGATCACGATCGTATTCTCTGACAATCCGAGTAGCTCGAGTTCCGTGCGGATGCGTCCGAGGTTCTGATCCAGGCTCCAGCAGCAGCCGAGGTAGTCCGGCAAGTGTTCTTTCCAGTCGCCCTCTGCGCCATCCAGATCGCCTGGAATAGGATACTGCGCAAAACGCTGCTTTGAGCCGATCGGTCCGACGTATCGATTCAGATCGTTCTGGTGGTGCGGTTCGATGTAAGAGGTAAACAGGAAGAATGGGCGGTCCTCTTTTTGCGTTGCATACGAGCGCAGGTAATCGAGCACATAGTTGGTCATCGCATCAACGCGATAGCCTTCAAAATCGACGCGTCGATTGTCGCCGTCGAACAGATAGCCTTCGTAGCCGTGGCTGGTGAATTCGAGCAGTTCGGCCGCCAGCCAGTGATCGCGATAGCCGCCACGCCGTTCCTGTGGAATGGCGCGCGTGTGAAAGTTTTCCGACGGGTCGGAACTGGTGTGCGTGTTCGACGCCAGGTGCCATTTGCCGATGTAGCCGGTTTCGTAGCCGGCATTGTGCATGCAGTCGGCAATGGTGACCGCATCAGGCTTGAGTGAGAAGCTGTTGGTGATACAGCCGTTTGCAGTGGCGTACAGGCCGGTCTGGAGACAGGCGCGCGCTGGGCCGCACACGGGCTGGCAGGTAAACGCATTGCGAAACAGCACACCCTGTTGCGCCATCGTGTCTAGATTGGGCGTCAGGTTCAACTCTGTTCCAAGCGGTTCACCGTAAGCCCCGACGGTATCCCATCGCTGCTGATCGCTGAGGATGAAAAGGATATTGGGTCTGGTCATAACGGCGAAATGATATCAAGGCGGTCAACCCGATGTGCATTACGTGACCATTGTGGCAGACGATATTGATCGTATTTGTTTACTCGAAAGACACATCCGCACGAAATGCCTTCCCCTCGTTATTGCGAGGGGAAGGCGCGGTGACGTTCCTTGGGGGATGGAACGTCCGGGCTTACATCTGATGTCTTTTGATGTAATCCTTGGCGAGTTTTTCGTAGTCCGGTGACTTGAGCCCGACGGTCTTCGCTTCTGCTGTGGCATCCGCGACGCTCGCGCCGCGATCTAATACGCGGTACACCAGCCAGATCGCGCCGACGCGGTTTGCTGATGAGCAGTGCAGCAGGACCGGCTTCGGGGCGCTTTTGAGCAGTTGCCTGACTTCGTCGATCTTTGCGTCGGTCAACTCCTCCGGACCATTCCAGGCTGGGTTGTGATAGACGATACCCATGCCGGTCACCAGCTTCTGCTCGTCGAATTCCTTGTTTTCGCTGTGGTGGCGCATGTTGATGACGGTTTTGATGCCGCCTTTTTTAGTGTATTCAAAGTCTTCGGCTGACGGCTGGCTGGCCAGGAAGATGCCGCCGAACGTGTGCAGACGCTGGACCGTGCCGCACTGGTAAGGCTCGAGTTTTTCGGTTGCTGCTGTCTTTGTTTGTGTCGCGCATCCACTCAACAGGAGGATGCCCGCAAGCAAGGTAGTGGCAATGGTGAGTTTGGTTTTCATGGCTCGGTTCCTTCTTTAGTTAAGCCCGTGGAGCATTACTCGGCATGGCTCACGTCAGCCATGCCGGCTCCGTCTTCTTAGGGCCGCATTTTCAAAGAAGGTTCCCAAGATTTTTGAAAAACTCTTACCCGCTGTTTTGACGGAGGTTACGTTGCACCCGATCACGGCTTTTACGCGGCATCGACTGGTTCCCCATGCGGCCGCACAGATCGGCCGTGAGGTCCAGGCTCCGAAACACTGCCCGGCATCGGTCGCAGAAATCGGGTGGGAGCGGAAAGTCCGCACGCCGATCGATCGCATCCTGCTTGGCGTTCAGCAGATCTATACAGACCTGTTTGTTGTACGCCGGCGGTGGTGCACTGCGTTTGGGTAGGCGTTCGGTAACAGCATCACGAAGCGCCATGCGAGCGCGATGGGCCCGCGTTTTAACCGTGGCCGGTTTGATTTCCAGAGCGCCCGCAATCTGTTCAACACTTAGGCCGACAATGTCCTTGAGCATCAACACCATGCGGAACGGCACCGGTAGTTCCGTGATCGCCACTTCTAGTTGCGCGAGTGCTTCTTTTTCGATCTGTTGCGACGCCGGGTCATCACGATCGTCCGGCAGGTCGGGGACCGGGCCCCCCGGATTCATCGACTGGCTCAGTGACAACACCTGCTTGGGCTGACCCGCGCGACGGCGATGCATGCGCTTACATTGACGTGAAGCAATGGTGTACAGCCACGTGACCGGATCGGATTCGCCACGGAATTGCTCCCAGCTTTTCATTGCCTGAAGAAATGTCTCCTGTACGAGATCTTCGGCTTTGTGAACGTCACCGCAGAAGCGCATCGCGATGTTGAACAGCTTGTCTGCGTGTTCCTGAAACAGTGTTTCAAGTTGTGGTTTTGTTCGTGCCACGACAGATCATTATGACATGGATGTGGTGGGTGTTGTGTGGCGTTGTTTACGTTTTATGTATGTATGATCCCATGCTCCGGAGATCATGGGCTTTGCTGGACTACGACGTTCCGTGCGGGTAGTTTGGACCGCCATGTCACAACAGCCCAATTTTTTGATCATCATGTCGGATCAGCACGCGCCAGATACGATCGGCGGTTTGGGGCATCCGGCTGTCATTTCACCGGCCTTGGATAACCTGATCGCGCGTGGCGTCAGTTTTCGAAACGCTTACTGCCCTTACCCCATGTGTACGCCATCGCGTGCCGGATACATGACCGGGCGAAACACGACCGGCCACGGCGTGTGGGAACTTGGTGACCCGCTGTCGACCGGCATGCCTACTTGGGCTCACGTGCTCCGACGCGCGGGCTATACCACATCAATCAGTGGACGTATGCATTTCGTCGGCCCGGACGTGATGCATGGTTTTGAACGCCGTGTGCATCCGGAACTGGGTGGCAAAAATCTGTTGCCATACGCGTATGGGAATTGGGACAAGCCGCAGGAAGATTTACATCTGATGGTTGAAGCGGTTAAGACCGGCGGGGCATGTTCAGAGCCAACGCGCGCCGAGACCTATGACACGGCGGTAACCCAGGCTGCATTGGAAGAACTGAATTATCTGGCGTCTGACCGGAACGACCGGTCGTGGGCGCTGCAGGTCGGCCTGTTCCTGCCGCACATTCCGTACACCATCCGAGATCAATATTTTGACATGTATGACGGCGTGGAGATTCCAATGCCGCGCCCCGCGCCGGGTGGTAAGACGTATGAGGAATTGGTTCCACCACAGATGATCGACAGCCGCAAGTGGCTTGGTCTGTCCACGGACGGTGCGACAGATGATGAGGTGGGTACTGCCCTTCGCGCGTACTTCGGCATGATCACCTGTATGGACGAACTGATCGGGCGACTGGTGCGACGGCTCGATGAGTTAGGTGTCGCGGACAATACCTGGATCCTTTACATGTCTGACCACGGTGACAACATCGGCGAGCATGGATTCTGGTCGAAGTTGAACTTTTTTGAAGACAGCGTGCGCGTGCCGATGGTGATCGTGCCGCCGAAGTGTGAACACGCCGGCGCGTCATGTTATGCCCCGGTATCACTGATCGACTGGATGAGCACGGTGTTGGACATGACCGGCGAGGAATCCAAATTTGACGCGCTGCCGGGTCGATCGCTACTACCACTTCTAAAGAATCCCACAGAGCGATGGCCGGGCCGTGTTGTGTTGTCTGATTACGCCTGCGACGGCACGCGCGTGCCCATTCGCATGGTTCGACGCGATCAGTGGAAAGCCTGCTTTGCGCCGGGTTTCCCGCCGGTGTTGTTTGATCTGAAGAACGATCCGCACGAATGGAATGATTTGGGTGGCGATCCTTCCTCCAAGGCAGTTCTGGACGAGTTGTTTACTGAAGCACAATCGGACGGCTGGAACGGCGAATCGCTACGCGAGCAACTGCTGTTGCATAAGCGGCGTTTGGATTACATCAGTTCCGTTGAACGTGCGGATTGATGTATTAGCGCTTTACGGCCGATCAGTCATTCTGTCTTCCAAAACTCGCCAACCACAACACGGCTTCCAGTATCGACGCTCGCGCCCAAGTGCGTCGCCGGTGCGGGTAGTCCACCGACGCGCGACACGCCCGTCGTTCGTCAGGCGTAGGCGTGCCGGACTGCTTGTTGCGCTTGAGAATAGGTAGTGCTCTGCTGCGTTGTGATTGTCGTCATAAATGTTGGACGTCGAGAAGAAAATCTACCTGAACAATTTATTAGATCATGGTAAAAACAGCATATTCTTATGGAGAAAATTTAATCTAAAAATGAGTATAAAATATAAATTTTTGCTATTTTAAATCTTAATAAAATGTTTATATGGGTTTTATTTTGGAAATTATTCTAAAAATGCTTGACATGGATAATTGTGATGGTTAAAAATATTTTAACCAAATCATTGATTCATCGTGAGAAGCACAATGGCTCAGGCATCAGCAACCATGACACAGGTCGCAGAGGAAGTAGGGGTTTCCGTCGCGACTGTTTCACGGCTGTTTAACAAGGATCCTGAGCTTCGCATTTCTGATGTGCGACGCCGACAGATTCTTGACACCGCCAAACGATTAGGCGGCGTCAAGCCGCGCGGCAGTCAAGTGCGAAAGAGCAGTCGGCCGCGCCGTCGCCGCACGAAGAACATTGTCTTTCCGGTCAACCGCCAGTTCTCACAGCAGTGGGTGCAGCGCTATCTGGTCAACAGTGAGATGATGCGGCATCTGGAGCAGGCGCTTGCCGTCCAGAAGTTTCATTTGCAGATCTCATTTTTCGATCCTGGCGAGGAATACACGTTTGTTGAATCCATTGTTCATTCCGGCGCCCATTGCGACGGCATGGTGTTCGGCTCGGGCATGGCGACCGCGCAGCTTGCAGAGTTAATGCAGAAGCATCGTTTTCCTCATGTGACATCTGACTATTCCGCGCAGCGATTCGATGTGAACACGGTGCGTGCCCATACCTCTTTGGGAATGCGGCGGGCAGTGGAGCATCTGATCGAACTCGGTCACCGTCGTGTCGCCTATTTCGGTGATCGGCAGATGTATCGTTATCCACATTTTGTCGGCGCTCTAGCGGAAATGGGATTGGACAACGATGACGCAATGCATTGTTTTTGTATCAATCCCGATTCGACTATGGATTTGTCAAAGTTGACACAGCAGGTGAAGGGCGCTTTTGGCAACTGGCTCGATGACGGCCCTTCGGCTACCGCGGTGATCTGTTCGAATGATCGTTGGGCCTTGGCCGCGATACAGACGTTGCGGGAGCGTGGATTGGTTCCCGGCCGGGACATGTCTTTAGTCGGCCATGACAATCTGGAAGAGCGTGGGGGTCTGGCGGAAGGTAAGCCTGAGATTACAACGATCGACAACCCCTTCGATCTGATCGGCAAGCGAATGGGTGAGCTGCTGTTGAATCAGATTCTGCATGGACAGCACCAGGTGGTCCACGAACGGATTCCTGTTCCACTGATTGTTCGCAATACGACCGGGCCTTGCTCGGAAAAGTGAAGTTGGCAGATGTTGTCTGGCGGCATTTTTCTGCCGGCAAAACAGGAAACGCATTTCATTGAAGTGACTGTCACATTCAGGAGCAGGCTTATGAAACTTAATCCCCGCCATATCGGTTTTACACTCATTGAACTGCTGGTCGTCATCAGCATCATTTCAATACTGATTTCGATTCTGCTTCCAGCGCTCTCCAAGGCCCGGGAAAGTGGTCAGGCGATTTCATGTGCAAGCACGTTACGCCAGTTGTACCTGGTCAACGCGAGTTACGGGAACAGCAACAACGATCAGGTGCCGCCATATCGCGACTTCTGGACGGCCGGCATCTCGATTCCGAATTATCACTGGTATGTCATTCTTCAGAATGAAGGGCATATTTCCGATTCGAATGACATTATTTTCTGCCCGTCTCATGAAATCGATGTGCCCAGTTACTCCGGCGATGATGTTTTCTTCTCGTGGTACAACGGCCTGGTCAGTTATGGGATGGGCTATCACCTGACCTATCGCATCTATGCAAATGGTGTATCAAATCTGCCGCACAAGTATGAGCTGGCTCAGTTTTCGCGCATCCTGCGCCCGACCGAGATGCCTTTTACCGCGGACACCGTTGAATACGGCAGTGGTTACACGCCTACTTATCTGTCCACGGGGATTGAGCGCGGCAGTGGATACCTGATGCCTTACAACACCAACTTCGGCGGCAACATCTGGGGACGACACCAGAACAACACGGTCGCCAACATCCTCTGGATGGACGGCCATGCGTCTGCCATGCGTGCGCCGGTCGCAACGGAGTACGGCTCGTTCTATTACCAGGGACATGGTTTGGATAATGCGAGTTGGTATGCGGACAACCCGTGGCGTCGTGACAGGTAATTGTTTGCTCGTCGGTGCCAAGTCATTGATTAACTGTCTTACAAGCGAGATACACCGCCAGTACGCGGGCACTCTTATGGAGATCAAACGGATGCTTTATCGATCGGTATGGATTGCAACGGTCACAGCCATGTTCGTTGCAATGACGCAAACAGTCACGTCAGCCGCTTCGCTGATGCACAATGGGGACTTCGATCAGCAGCAGACCGGCTGGCAGGTGCAGTCTGATATTGAACAGTCGGTGCACATCGACGACTACGATTACTATCGCCCGCCTCACGTTTTGCGGATCGATCATGCCGAACAAGGTACCACGCGCGTTCAACAGACGATCCAAGGCATCTATTCAAGCAACACATATACGTTGACGTGTTGGATCAAACCCGGATTGATTAAGTCGCAAAGCAAAGATGGTGGCGCGCGCGTGTTTGTACTTGGCCGCGACGGTAAACCACTCGCGGCCAGCGTCACGTTCACGCGACAGGGAGCTTGGCAGCCGGTGACATTGGCGTTCAACTCTGCGGCTAACAACACTGTAACTGTTGTTCTTCAATTGCAGAACGCAACCGGTCAGGTTCGCTTTGATAACGTGCAACTGGTGTCCGGTAGGGTGGATACGCAAGCCGATCAGATCGCTGACGATCCGACGTTGGTGAATATTGCCGGTGGCAAGACTTACACCATGTCGCGACCGCCGAACTATCCGCTGACGAAGGACGATGCTGACAACTCCGATTTGACGGACGGCATCCGAACCGTCGGCCAGTACTGGACTCAGAAATCCACGGTCGGCTGGCAACATACGCGTGGCCCCGTAGTGATCACGGTCGATCTGGAGCAGGTGCAACCGATCAGAGGCGTCGCGCTGGGAACCGGCGCGGGGGGCGCGGGTGTGACGTACCCCCAGTCCATTGTTGTTTCCGTCAGTGATGATGGAAAGACGTTCCGCGTCGCCGGTGACCTGATTCGTATGTCCGAAGGGCGCCTGCCTGCCCCCGGATATGGCGAAAGCGATGATCGGGCTGGCATTCATACGTATCGCACGAGAGGGCTGAACACGATCGGCCGTTTCGTCCGGTTCAATGTCGTTCCCAGCGGTATCTTTTTCTTTACCGATGAAATTGAAATCTATCGCGGGTCGGATCAGTCGACCGTATCGACCGGGACTTTGTTGACGGACGAGTTTGTCGCTGACCCTGTACGGCTGACACAGCTGGGGACGTATCGGCGAATTCGCCGTGACGCGGAAACCGTTTCGGCAATGGTTCTCGGTTCCGGGCTGTCATCGGTTGAGCGATCTGCCGCATTTTCTGAACTGTCGAACGTGATTGCGACGAACGAACGCACGATTTACCCGACGCGCGTTGAAGGTTTTGAAGCGATTGCGCCACTCAACGATCTGCATGCGCGGATTTATGCTGTGCACGCAAGGCTGCTTGCAGATCGTGGTTGCGATGCGCTGCATGTCTGGCACACGCATGCGTATCAGTTGCTTTCGTCCTGGGGAGCGCCTGCCGGTGAATTAGACAAGTTGCAGTTAAAGCAGATGCAGGGCGAGCGTCGTGCCGAGGTTATCAATCTGACCAATACCACTGCCAAGCCGATGAAGGTAAATGTCGGTATTGAAGGGCTGCCTTTCGTTACGGTTCAACAGGTGTTGTGGGTCGATACGCGTGTTGGGCGCATGGTTGGTTCTGCAATTGTTGACCTTGAGAAGATGAACGGTCGTACCATGGTGACTGTGCCCGCGGGTATGACGCGGCAGTTGTGGGTGCGCAGCGAACCGACAACCAAACATGCCGGCGTGTCGCGCGGCAAGATACGGCTAAGTACGGGGGTGTTTAAGCACTCAGTCGATTTCGACATTGATGTCGTGCCTGTCCGGATGTCGGAGAAGCCCGCACTTTCAATGGCCAATTGGGACTACATTTACAATGGTATCTACGGGATCACCGAGCAGAACCGGTCGCAAGCCACGGCATTGCTTTTCGACGGATTGACCAACGGTGTTTGGGCAACGGCCTCCACTGTGCCGATCCCGAAGGCGAATCAGTTTGACGCTCAGGGCAACCTGACCGGCGAGATCGATTTTACGAAGTGGGATGGATACGTTCGCATGTTCCCGCAGGCAGAGCATTACTTCGTGTTCATGGTGTGGAACCGGAATGTACGCCCGTTCGGCATGGAACTGTCAACTGATCGATACAGGACGGCAATGGCCCAATGGGCGGCTGCGTGGGCGAAACACAATCGCCAGATCGGCTTGCGCCCCGGACAGGCAAAAATATTGTTTGTTGATGAGCCTGCCGCTGCGGACATTCCCGCAACTGTCGCGTTCTGCCAGGCATTCAAGGCCGGTACGAATGAGATCGGCATCTTCAACGACCCACATGCTTACCACGGCGTGCATCATGCCGATGGTGAAGCGCTGCTGAAGGTATCTGATATCGTCTGCCCGACCCTGTCACACCTGATGGTGTACGGCGAAGATTTGCAGAAACGCTATCGCCAGGTGCCCGACAGTGGTAGCGAACTGTGGCTCTACAGTTGCAACGGCCCGACGCGCATGTTTGACCCATCCTATTACCGCTTGCATGCCTGGCATTGTTTTGAGCTGGGAGCAACGGGGCAAGGTTTCTGGGCATTCGGTGATACCGGTACGGGTGGCGGCGTTGGTGACAACTGGAATGAATACATTGCCATCGCTGGCCAGTCGTTTACCGCCGCTTACGTTGGCCCGAACCGCATCGCCACTAGCAAGCACTGGGAAGCAGCCCGGGAAGGTGTGCAGGACTATCAGTATCTGTACATGCTTGAACAACTCGTCGCGGCGCGCGAGTCAGCTGGCGACAAGAGTGATCAAACACGGCAAGCGCGCAAGTTGGTTGACGGGATTGCACAGCAGGTTGTCAATCAGGCCATTCAGCAGGACGGCCGATGGTACGTCGGTCAATGGAATAACCATTCCATCTTTGCGGACGAGGCTCGGCAGAAGGTGCTTGATGCGATTCTTGATCTGCAGTGATCATGTTCGCGGCAATGCCATTTAAAAGTTATATTATCAACTTGGCTTGATTGCCTTATCATTTTCGCTATTTATTGAGAATAAAAGCGGATATTAATGGGAATTCTGCCTGTCATGCCCGTTGGTGCGTCGAATTATATTTGACAAGACAATGTGCCGCTGAACAATAAAACTTCATCGTGGTCATTGCATCAATTCACTAGTTGAGGGCTTGATATGCACGTGCGTTTCATTCGGACGTTGTTATTTGTTGCGCTGCTTGCGCCGTCGGTGGCGCTGGCCAAAGATGATGTTGAGTACGAAGTCGGTGGGCCGCTGGCTGGCACGAAGCTTCCGGCGTATCCGACATACCACGGCGAGCCGGCCGGCAAACCCGGCAACAGTTTTGGCGGGCCGCAGTTGCTGCTCTATCCCGGCAGTGTTGAAAATTGGCGTGCATACTTCTGGAAATATCTGCCTATTCGCAGCTTCTTTGATGAGCAGAGCCAGATTGCCAACTGGGTTGCGCCAAATCTCCCCGGCGTGACGAGTGGCCGGACGGATACATACGCGCAGGCACTGTACAAGATTCCCAGGCATGATCCGCCAGTACGACTGGAAACGCGCGAGCCTGCGGTTGAAGTCGTGCGCCTGAAAGCCGGTGATACGATCTTCGATCACGATCTGGGTGAATTGGAAGCCGGGTTGTATGTGTTGCGTGTGATTGGCGCTGTGCCGACGGAGCAGTTTGCACCGTACCGCCGCGACCTGTTCGTCCACTTTACGATCAACGATCGACCGGATGGCGGTGAGTCGACCTCTCGTTCGCGCATTGGTTATGTCGATCAGTTCTATTCTGTTGCGGAAATGTATTTCCACGCACCGGCCAAGCGTCGCTATCACGCGACATTGTCGGTTGGCCAGCTAAGCAAAGTGCAACTGCTCGTGCACAATGTCAGCCTCGATGATGCGCTGGCAGGCATTGAACGCCGCGCGATAAAAACGAAGTCCAACGACCCGATATCCGACGAGGCGGTACAGGCTTACTTCGATGCGCAGAAGAATCAGAGTGATGAAGCACGCAAGGCTCGCCTGGCACGCGACGAAGCAATCTGGTTCGGTTTTCCACCGACGAACGAGCACTGGTCACGGTATCTGAGGCCGGGACTTCACGGCTCATTGGCGGGCAAAGCGCGTCCCGGCGCCAATGGTATGACAGCTGAGCAGATCGAAGAAACCTACGGCAAGTGGGTCGATCCGTTTTCGCTGGGAACCTGGGCGAGCAAAAGGGGGACTGAGCATATTCGTGTCATGCTGAAAAACGAAAAGCTCAACCTGCAATATACGTCGGAGGATTTGTACGCCAATCGACCGTTACCGGATCCGTTTCCGATTAAGGACGACGGCGCGGGTGTGAGCCTGCCCGACGAGGGAACGGACGCCGCGGGACAGATGTATGCACCGATCTGCCGTGCGATGCTTGAGCGTATTCGTCTGTATCAACACATGGCGGGGCGGGTTGAAGCGTTCCTTGCTAAGAAGTCGCCTCGCCCTGATCTGGCTCGTGATGGGCTGGTCGCCTTCGCCCGGTTTGTCTATGACTTCCCGACGCTCGACTCAGCGAATGAACTTGGATTCGTACTCTGCTACGACGGCCCGTTCGGCAGGCAGGCGCGCACGCAACGTCGACTTGTGCTTGGTTGGTTCCTCTCTTGGTACACGCAATACGCGATCAACTGCGAGCTGTACGATCGGCTCTACCCGTTGATTGAAAAGGACCAAGAGCTGGCAGAGTCGATCGGCCGGTTTATCCCGTGGGTCAAGACACCTGAAGATGTGGTTGCGCTGTTCGATGCATACCTCGTGCAGCAGACCGCCAAACGCATTTTGCGATATCACTATTACGTCAGCCCAATGGATATCACGCTTGTTGCCGCCGTGTTGGGTGACAAACAGATCACCGAGCCATGGATGAAGTGGCAGTATTCGCGAACGTTTATTTATCCATACCCGCCTGGCGGTATTCAGCACATTCACGTTGCGGGGCACGATCGCGCCGGCATTGAGTACGGCACATCGAGTTTCTACGGCCTGGGCGAAAACGCGACGCGCAATGCAACTGCGGCCGCGAAGTATCAGCGCGCCGTCGGCCACACGCCGTTTAACCTGCACGATCCGTATCTGTACCCGAAGGTACAAGCCGCGTCATACTGGCCGATTCAAATGAGCTTTGCAGGTCATCACTTCGTACGCATCGGCGATGTCACAGGCCCTGAAAAGGCGCCCGGTCACACACTCAGACAGGGCATCGAAACGTCTCGTCGTGGATGGCAGTGGACCAAGGATGCCGGTATTGCACTGATGCTCAAACACATGGACACGCCGTCTGCATATACCAGCGAGCAGTGGGCGGAGATCGAACAGACCGCCGCAACCCGATCGCGCATGCCCTGGCTCGATCAGCGATCTCGCTTTATTCCCAACTGGGCGGGTATTCTCGAAACCGGGCAGCAGCACGACGACTATCGCTACCGCAGGGGTGTGTCCGTGCGCACGGGGCGCGGCATCGGTCATCACCATCACGACACGCTTGATCTTCAGCTGGCGGCCCACGGCCTGCCGCTGCTGATGGATGGAGGGCAGCGCCCCGGCTACATGGAGCCGCCTGGCCGTTCGTCGGCGATTCATAATCTCGTCACCATCGATAACAACGAATCATACATGTACGCATGGGTTCGTTCGCTCAGCGACACGCCTGGCGCGCAATACCTGATGGCGCAGGCAGGCGAACCGACCGGACCTACGTTCGGTAATCGGCAGGTGACGCTGATCGATATCGATGAGGGTGAAGGGTCACAGCCGCTGCAACTTAAGCAACAGATTCCCTGGGCGAAGCTGCCGAAGGCTGAGCGGACTGCCAACTCGTACGTCTTTGATGTCTACCGTTTGAATCGCGGCAAGCTGCATCGCTATAACTTCCACGCCATGGTCAATGATGCGTTTGAATGGAACGCGACCGGGCTTTCGCCTGCCGGTGATGAAGTGTTGGGGGCGTCGTTCCCGATTAAGCCGGAGATGAATTTCAAGGGTGTCGCTCCGCAGACGTTACGGGCGACGTGGCGCATGTACCGCCAGGGGAATGACGAGGTCAGGTCTGGTACGGAAGAGCGGATTCTGGGTGTGAATTACGATCCTGAATCGTTGCCGAAGTATGTTCGCCTGCACATGATGGGCGCTGAAGGTCAGCCCGTGGCGCGGGGTGAAGCGTTTACCGTTAAGAAAGGTATCGAAAATCATTTCACCTGCATCGGGATCGAAAACACACCGGCCAATTCGGAGGACGGCTCTGTCTTCGTCAGTATCATTGAGCCGTACGTGGGTGACCCGATTCTCAGGCAGACACAATTGCTCGACATTGCAGGGAATGAATCAGACAGCCAACGCGCCGTGGCGGTGCAGGTGCAAACGGTCAGTGGTCATATGGACATTCTCTTCGCGGACGGCAGGCCGGACCGGACGCGCAATCTGCCGGACGGCGTGCAAATGTCCGGGCAGTTCGCCGCTGTCAGCAATGATAAACAAGGGCTGCGCCTCGCAACACTGACCGGCGGTACGAAGCTGCATACGCCGCAAGTAAAGTTGGATATGGCCCATGCTGCATATACTGCAAAGATCGTTGATGTGGACTATTTCCATCGTCAATTTACGATCGACGCGGTTTGGCCGAAGCGCACCACGCCGCAACTGGTTGAAGTCGGGCACTCACAGAAGATGACCGCTTACACGCTGACGGACATGCAGCCCGGCGACGGCCGGACGGTCGTTACCACGCAACGCGGCGCGGATTATTACCTTGCGGGGATTCAGTCCATCGAGTCCGATGGCACGGTTCAGTGTGCCCTGCCCATCAAGCCGGCCCCCGGTATTGGTGACACGAAAGGTTTTGTGGCCACCGACGCCAAGGCGAATCGCTTCTGGCGAACGAATGCTACTGGCGCCGGGCGCTTCAAGCTTCAGGGTGACTACCCGGTCAACGAAGCGGCATTCGCGCCGACCGGCGAACTTCGTCTATGGGAGTATGGGCCGGGTGATGCCGTCCAGCAGGTCACGACTGCTTCGCTCGTCCGGAACGAAGCGGGCTACTTCGAACTGCGCGCTACTGCAGACGTGACGCTGTCGTTGCCATGCAGGGCGATGGAAATTTCGACCGATGGTCAGTCGTGGCAAGCTGTGAAGGATGTTGTCGTCAATGGCGGTTGGATGACTGCCAATTTCGCCGTTGCTCGGACTGCAGACCGTCCATTGTATGTACGCGTGAAGTAGGGTCGCGGCTACATGTATTTGATTCAGTCAGGCCCGCGCGTATGCCCCAAGCCACGCAATAATCAGGCCATGCAACTGTTCAACCGTCCGCGCTTCGGCAACATCATCAACGCGGTTGGTCATTTCATATGGATCGATATGCAGTTGATATAGATGTGTTGGCTTGAGGGTTTCAGAATCGACCACCAGTTTATACGCGCCGAGCCGAACGGACTTCCACCCTTTGAATTCACAAAAAACAGGGCGGCTGTCTTCTGATTGTGAACCATCAACAAACGGACGAATGCTACGCCCCGGTAATTCTTCGTTCTTCGGCAGGCCGGCGTAGTCCAGCATGGTCGGGTAATAGTCGATCCCGCTGACGAGTGCATCGGTCACTTGTCCAGTGGTTTGCCCGGGCTCGCGCACGATCAGCGGAATGCCGACGGACTCTTCGTAGGGCAGACATTTGTTCAGCAGGCCGTGGCTACCCTGCATGTCGCCATGATCTGCCGTGAAGATGACGATAGTGTTCTGATCGGCGCCGGTGCGCTTGAGTGTTTCGAGCAGTCGCCCGACGCCCGCGTCGATTTGCGTCACCATGGCGTAATACAGCCGCAGGTATTCGTCGAGGTCGTTGCCATACCGCTGATAGTCCGGGCAGTTCTCCGGCGGTTGAGGGCTTGGTGGGCTGAACGTACGCGTGTATGGGTCAACTTCCTGGCAGTTCGGCCGGCGCTTGATCTGCACGCCTTCATACATCTGTGCAAATTCATCGCTCGGCTGGACCGGATAATGCGGCGCCTGATACGAGACGAACATCGCGAACGGCTCGTCGTCGAGTTTTTCCAGGCGTTCGACTGCGATGTCGGTGGTCACGTCCGTGCGATGTTTGTCGAAATAATGCTCGCGGTTGTCTTCATCGAAGAAACGAACTTCGCTGGTAAATCCGTTGTAGCACTGATAGCCGATGAAATCCGTGAAACCGGCCCGCAGTTCTTTGGTGACAGCAGTGTTACCTTTGCCGCCGATGTGCCACTTGCCGACGTAGCTGGTGCGGTATCCGCCGGCGTTCAGCGAGTCCGCCAGTGTGTGGCAGTCCTCCTCGATTCGATGTGAGTTACCGTAAGTTTGTGTGGTGCAGGTGTATTGCCCGCTGAACAGATTGATACGAAAAGGCGTGCAGATGGGGCAGTTCGAATAAGCGTTACGAAACAGCGTGCCTTCAGCCGCCAATCGATCGAGGTTCGGCGTCATGATGTCGTCCGTGCCCATGCATTGCATGGCGTAACGATGCATCTGGTCGGTGAAGATGAAGAGAATGTTGGGTTGTGAGCCGGTGGTCATGTGGCTTTTTCGCTGTGTACTCTGCGACGGATACTCTTACTGTTGCTTGGCTTCCAATTCTGCCCAGCGGTCATATAGCGTAGCCACCTCGGCCTGCGCCGCCTCCAGCTTGCGGCAGTGCACCTGCAATTTTTCGTGATCCGCAATCAGTTCCGGGTCACTCATCTGTTTTTCCAGTTCTTCCGCGCGAGCTTCGGCCTTGTGGATGTTTTCTTCCATCTGATCCCACTCGCGCTGTTCGTTGTAGGACAGTTTTTTTGACTTTGCAGAAGTCGGCTTCGGTGGAACGGCCTGTTTCTTGGCGGCCGGCTCTTTGTGTTGTGCAGCTTCTTCCTTGGCCGCGGCCCACTGGCTGTAGGCTGCAAAGAGTTTCGCATTGCCCTTGCCGTCCAATCCAAGCACCTGCGTGGCGATGCGCTCCAGCATGTAGCGATCGTGTGTGACCAATAGCACCGAGCCGGAGAATTCCTGCAGGCTCTGTTCCAGTACTTCCAATGATGGGATGTCCAGATCGTTGGTCGGTTCATCAAGGATCAACAGATCGGCCGGTTTGCACATCAGGTTGGCAATGATGATGCGCGCCTGCTCCCCGCCGGACAGATCGCCGACCGGAACGTTTAATTGATCCGTACGGAACAGAAATTTTTTCGCCCACGTGGTGACGTGAAGGGCCCGGTCCTGATAGAAGACCGTATCGCCGATCGGGCAGAGCGCTTCGCGCAATTTTTGCGTGCGATTCAGTTCAGTTCGTTGTTGCGTGAAGACAACGGTTCGCAGATTGTCTGCGGATTTGATCGTGCCGGTGTCTGGCGTCAATTCGCCGGTAAGCACCTTAATCAGTGTGGTTTTGCCGCTGCCGTTGGCGCCGAGCAGGCCAAGGCAGTCACCCGGGCCGAGCGTCAGGTCCAGATCGGCAAACAGCGGCTTGTCTTCAAATGACTTTGCGATGCCGGTTGCGACGAGCAGGTTGCGCGTCTTGCGTCCCGTGGCGTTGAACTCCACGGCCGTTGCCTGGGCCTTCGCGTTGCGGTTTTTCAGTTCGGACAACTCACGCATGCGCTGAGCGGCATCGTTGATACGGCTCTTGTTCTTCGTTCGCCTCGCCTTTGCACCACGTTGCAACCAGGCAATGTCCTCGCGCACCTTGCTGCTCAAGGCTACTTGTTGCTGTGCCTGTGCGTGCAAGAATTCCTCACGCCGACGGAGAAAATCACTGTAAGGCCCGTCGATTTGAAACGTGCCGTCGGGATACGCTCGGCTCAGTTCAATGATGCGTGTGGTTGCACCTTCCAGAAAGTAGCGATCGTGCGTCACCACCACGACGCCGATTGAAGACGCATTGAGTAACTCTTCAAGCCACTGGATACCTTCCAAATCCAGATGATTGGTCGGCTCGTCCAGCAGCAACAGGTCTGGTTTACGCGCCAATTCGCGCGCGATGGCCAATCGCTTACGCCACCCGCCGGACAGCTCGTCAACGGGTTGATCAAAATCCGTAAAGCCGATCTTACCCAGTAAGACGGCCGCATCTGTTTCTCGCTCGTGTGTATCCTCGATTGCGGAGCGAAGCGCATCGCCAACCACAGACAGTGGGGTAGACCCGGGCTCAAAGATGTCGACCTGTGCGACGTAGCAGGTGCGCAGACCCTTACGAAAGATTAACTCGCCGGTGTCTGTATCGGAGTGCTCAAGCCCTGCCAGAATTTTCATCAGCGTGGACTTGCCCGAGCCGTTTGGCCCGATCAGGCCGATGCGATCGCCGTCGGACACAGCCAAGGCTACGTTCTGAAACAGCGGCCGGGGTCCGAAAGACTTGGTCAGGTTCTGGCATCTCAGCAGGTTCGACATCGGTGCGATAGCGTAGCAGGCGGCCCATCACGCACAACTGCGACACGCAATGCAAAAATCACTACAGTAGATTTCCAGTATTGATGATGTAGTTCCAATTCAAGAGGCTTTCTGGACATGGCCGACTCTCGTCCCAATATTGTGATGATCATGACCGACCAGCAGCGCGGCGACTGCCTTGGCTGCGACGGGAATGATGTGATTGAAACGCCTTACCTGGATGAACTGGCTGCGGAAGGTTCGCGATTCTGCCATGCGTACACGGCGTGCCCCTCGTGTATTCCCGCTCGCGCTACACTGCTGACCGGCATGGACCAGTGGCACACCGGCATTCTGGGCATGGGCAAAGGGCAGGGACCGATTCCGAACAATTATGTCCATACGCTACCGGGCGAACTGGCCAAAGCCGGTTACCACACGCAGGCGATCGGTAAGAATCACTTCACGCCACAGCGAGCGCTGAATGGATATCACAACTGCATTCTCGATGAATCAGGACGCGTAGGCGATCCGGGTTTTGTAAGCGACTATCGCCAATGGTTCGAGGAGAACAAAACCGGCCCATACGGCTACCGTGACCACAGCGTGGATTGGAATTCCTGGATGAGCCGGCCGTCGCATCTGCCGGAGCACCTGCATCCGACGTGGTGGACCGCGGAGCAGGCGATTCAGTTTGCCCGCCGTCGCGATCCGGATAAGCCGTACTTTTTGAAATGCAGCTTCGCGCGCCCGCACTCGCCTTATGAGCCGCCGCAGGTCTACTACGACATGTACCGCGATGCGCCAGTGCCTGCCCCGTCGATCGGAGACTGGTCGGAGATGTACAACGATCCGATCAATGCGCAGTTCGTTAATGCGTGGCGCGGCAAGATACCGGACCATCTGATCGAACGCGCGCGCCGGGCGTACTACGGCTCTATCACGTTCATTGACCACCAGATCGGCCGATTGCTGTATGAGTTGCGGCAGATTGATCGGTCGTCGTTTGAGGACAACACGGTCGTGCTGTTCTTCTCCGACCACGGGGACATGCTCGGTGATCATTACCTGTGGCGAAAGACGTATGCATATGAAGCGTCTGCCCGAATTCCGATGATCGTTCGTACGCCGGAGGCGTGGGGTACGCCGCGCGCTCAGGTTTGTGAACAGGTGGTGGAGTTACGCGACGTGATGCCGACGATTCTTTCGGCAGCAGGTGTTGATATCCCCGAAACATGCCAGGGTAAGGACATGATGCCGCTGGTGCGAGGCGAGTCTGCCGAGTGGCGTGAATACCTGCACGGGGAGCATATCTGGTGCTACAGCCATGAGCAGGCCAATCATTATGTGACCGACGGCAAGGAGAAGTTTGTTTACCTGCCATACCTGGGTGTCGAACAGTTCTTCGACCTGACGCAGGATCCGGGTGAATGTGAAAACCTGGCTGACTCGCCGCTACATCTGGACCGTGTGAACTTCTGGCGCCAGCGACTGATCGACGAACTGACGGAGCGTGGTTCCGATCCAACCGTTGAGAACGGTAAGCTGCGCACGCTTGGCATGGATGAAGAGGTCATCTCGCCGTACTACGGCGTGTACAACTGCCGCACGGCATGAATTGATATTTAAAACTGTTGCTCATGCTTCCAAACTATTTACACATTGGTGCTGCGAAAGCCGCTTCTTCCTGGTTGTATCGTGTCTTTCTTGAACATCCGGAAATCTACGCACCGCCTGCGCCGGACAACGTTAACTTCTTTACTGTGCACTACCATCGCGGGCTGGATTGGTATCAGAAGTCATATTTCGCGGAAGTAAAGAATGAGAAAGCTATCGGTGAGTTCAGCAATTCCTACATGTTCTTTCTGCCGGCAATCCAGCGCATCAAAGAGCATCTGCCGCATGTGAAGCTCGGGCTGATCCTGCGCAATCCGATCGAGCGTGCTTATCTGAACTGGGCGCATCTGCATTTGAAAAAGGATCCGCAGGGCAGACCGAAGATGGGAATGGACATCCAAAACGGCCACGGCATCCCGTTGGATAAGACGCTGCACCATCACGGATTTAACTGGTTCATCGCGTTCCAGGCACAAGGGCTGTATTCAATCTGGCTTGATCAGCTGGAACAGTATTTCTCAAAGGAGCAGATGTTCGTAGCGTTGTACGACGATGTGAAAGCGGACAACGCCAGTTACCTACGACAGTACTTCGAGTTCCTCGGTGTCGATCCGAACTTCCAGAGCAGCTATGTGAACAATGACGTCAATCCGGAATCAGACTCCGGTAAAGAGTTGTACGGTTTGACGGATGAATTGCGTGCGGAGATGCGACAGGTCTTTGCCGAAGACATCGCACGGCTTTCGGATCGGCTTGGTCGTGATTTAAGCCATTGGCGATAATTCCAATCTGATTAGCCGCGAATGCACGCGAATAAACGCAAATAAAGGCATTGCTACCAATGGTTTGCCTGTGAAAATATTTGTGTTCATTCGTACGCATTCGCGGCAAAATTCTTAGTGAAAAAGTGTTTGATGTTGCCCGAGTCGGTCAAAAAGCCCTTGACACCAGAAAAATAAAATATAGTTTTTATTTGGTCGGGGACGGATTGGCGTAAAATTTCAGGAGCCTGTTATGAGTCAGTTTCAAATGCGATTGTTTGCGAGTCTGATGGTGTTTGTCGTCTCGATGGCGTCGATCAACGCCGCGCCGCTTGAGCTTGATCCACAGACTACTTTGATCGTGAGGCCCAATCAGCCGAAGCGCATGGAGAATCACGCTGCCGGGTTGCTGCGCGATCAACTGATGCGCGTGTATCGCGTGAAGGACGGGTTCAAAGTGAAGTCCGAAGCGGCTGCGCGCAAGGCTGACCCCAAACATGTGCGCCTGTTGCTGAACACCTCAACCTGTGTTGACGATCGCAAAGCTGACTTGCGCAGCGACGGGTTTGTGCTCAAGCGCGTTGATAATAAGATCATGATGACCGGACCGTCAGACGCAAGCGCGCTGTTTGCCGCGGTCGCATTTCTCGATCACTGTGCAGGCGTACGTTTCTACATGCCGACAAACACGTTTACGTCGCTACCGGATCACTCCACCGTCACGGTGGATGGACTGGACATGGTGTCTGAGCCGTTTGTGACGTCGTGTTATTTCAGTGGTATCGATCACGATGATCGTCCTGCGGCCAGTTGGGTGACCCGCGTCGGCGGCTGGCGGCGCAAGGGTGGCACGCACCAGCACAACATGTTTACCGTGTTCGACCCTCGGAAGTATGCCGAGCAGTATCCGGAGATTTATCCGATCTTCGATGGCCAGCGACACATTCCCCCGAGCAATCGCGACCAGGGCTGGCAGATCAATTTCCTCGCGCCGCGCGCGATTGACGTTGCCATGCAATCGGCAAAGGCGCATTTCGAACGTCGTCCGGATCATCAATACATGGCGGTTTCGATCAATGACGGCGGGCGCTTTGATCAGAGCGAAGAAACACGAAAAGTGCTCGAAGCATTTCGCGACGACAACGACCGCTACTGGCACGCCAAGGCGACGTCCGCGATGTATTGGGATTTCATGACGCGTCTGGGTGAACGATTTGAAAAGGAATTTCCCGGCAAGAAATTAGTCGGGCTGGCGTACGGCGGCACACGTTTCCCGCCGAAGCAGCCGTTACCTGACTGCGTCATGCCGTGGACCAACTTCCACATTGCACAACTGCCGATTGATGGCTTTCTCGAGTCAACCCCCAGTCCACACCCGCGCCTGCACGAGTGGCTCGCGGTATCGAAGAATTACGCCAACCACGACTGGTACCACGGCGGCGGCTATCAACTTCCGCGCATCTATACCGGTTACTGGCAGCAGTTTCTCACCACGCTTCAACAGAAGGTACCCGAAACGTATCAGCACGTAGAGTGCTATCCACACTGGGGGCTTGCCGGCCCGAAGCTGTATCTGCTTGCCAAGTTGATGTGGAATCCAAAGGTGGATACTGATGCGCTGTTGACGCAGTATTGCAATGACATGTTCGGCAACGCATCCGGCCCGATGAAGAAATACTTCACCACGCTGGAGCAGCTTTGGGCGCAACTTAACTGTGTAGAAGGGCCGGAGCGCAAACTGCATCGCTGGCCAAGCCAGTTCAAGACGACCGAAACGAGCAGGGCAATGGTTGCCGCATGCCGGACCCATTTGAATAAGGCAGCATCGCTTGCGGCTGACGACTTGGATCAGCACCGCGTATCATTTTTCTCCGACACGTTTACCCACTGTGAAAACCTCTTCCGATTTGCCGCGGCCGACGCCGTGACGGTTCAGCAATATGAAACAGCCGTGGCATATGCCAATGAGCTGGTCAAGAAACATCCGATGAGCGTGCGTTATCACAAGCGGCCGGCAGAAGCGCTCAAGGCGGTGTACTGGGACGTCCTGAAGCGCGCCCGTGCATGGTTGCCGTTGGGCATGATGCAAGCACCAGCAATCGATGGCCGCATCGACAAGTCTGAGTGGTCTGCTGCGGAGCAGGGGCAAACCTTCGTCATTGCGGGTGGCGGGAAGGATCGTCAGCGCACAGAGATGAAGATCAGCCGCGATAACACGCATCTGTTCATTGCCATCACTTGTCCGCGCGTGGATGATCGGGAATTTGTCGAATCCGAGCAGACGACGTGGCGATGCGACAACATTGAAGTGTTCTTCGACACGCAGGGAACCTCCCACCCGGAACACCAGATGTGGGTGCAGACGACCGGGCGCGTGGTGGACTGGTCCGGCCGCAACAACAAGACGCCGGCCGGCCTCAAGGGGGCGATCGTTAAATCAGAGGGCAAGTACACGGTGGAGATTGCCGTGCCATTTACCTACTTCGGTATCAAGCCCAGCGCCCAGGCGAATTTTAACCTGCAGGTGATGCGCAACGAGTTCACGCCGACCAAGGGACGCAATGAACTGACCTATCAGGCAATCTGCAGCCGGCGTATCCGGTTTAAGTGACTTACGTGTGTCGATCCAGTTCACCAGTCCGGTAGCGAACCGGTGAAACACCCATGCGGCTTTTGAACATCTTGGAAAAGTGAAAGCGATCAGCAAAGCCGGTCTGTTCGGCGATTGCGTCGACCGTCTCATCTGACTGCAACAGCAGGCTGGCTGCCAGGCGGATGCGCTGGTCGAGCAGGTACTGGCCGGGCGTCTGGCCGGTGGCGGCGCGAAAGCGACGGATCAGGTGTGTAGGCGTCAGGCCGGCTTGCGCCGCAAGTTGTTCCGTTGTGAGCGGATCATTCAGTTGTGTCACGGCCAACTCAATCAGTGAACCTATTAGCGCGTCACTGGTCGATTGTCCTTCCAGCCGGCTGATGACTTTAGGCGACAACTGTCCTAGAACGTCTGAAAGTGCCATGCATACGATACTGTGTGCGATCATTGACCATTGCAGATGCGTCCTGCTTTGCGAAATGAATTCTGTGATATGGGTGTCGACAATCTGTCTGGCTACCTCCGTGTCGTGCACTTTCCAGGCACCCGGGAAGCAGGCGTTGATAGTCGGGCTCGACAGGCCGACCCAGTCGAAGTGAATGAAAAAGTGGCCTAGCTGGCGATTTGATTCCCCCGCAAACCACGTGTGCGCGGGGATCAGATAGACCTGATGTTTCTGGAGTTTATGTCGGGTCCGGTTGACCGTGATGGTCGCGCCATGCCGGTCGTTGACATATAAGCGCCAAAAGCTGTCACACATCCTGTATCCGCCCCAGTTGGAGCGAATTGTACTTGTTTTAGCAGTAATAATGCGAATATTGGGCGGATTGACGAGCGGTCGTGCACCCACATTGTCAGCTTGGTCCCAGTGCTTCATGTTGATCAATGATATATAGAAAACATCTGCTGACATACCCCGGCCCGGCTTTTGTTCCTAGCATGTTGCATGAATCGCTAACAGAAATGGATAAATCATGGCAGCCAGCAAAGAAGCACTCGAACTCGACGCGGACGTGATCGGCGACATGCAGCAGGACGCCCATCGCCTGGATTGGTTTATGAAAGCCCGTTTCGGGCTGTTCATTCACTGGGGGATTTACGCCTTGGGCGCACGTCACGAGCAGATTCAGCGCCGTGAGGCAATGCCTTTTGAACAGTACGAGCGATACTTCAAGCATTTCAATCCAGACCTGTTCGATCCGGATCGCTGGGCGGACTTTGCGGCTAAGGCAGGTATGAAGTACTTCGTCATCACCACCAAGCATCACGACGGCTTCTGTTTGTGGGATACGAAGTTGACGGACTTTAAGGTCACCAATACGCCATACGGCAAAGACTTACTTGGTCCGATGGTCGAGGCGTTTCGTAAGCGGGGCATTCGCGTCGGCTTCTATTACTCGCAGATCGACTGGCATCACCCGCATTTCACGGTAGATGATCTGCACCACCTCAAGGATGCGCCGAACCGTGAAGAGTTGAATCGCGGGCGCGACATGAACAAGTACCGCGAGTTCCTGCATGGGCAGATGCGCGAACTGTTGACCGAATTTGGCCAGATTGATGTACTCTGGTTCGATGGCGGTGATTATCGCGCCAGTCGCAAGTTGCCGCATGAGCCGTGGGAGGGCAAGGGGCCTGACGATTGGGACGTGCCGAAGCTGTGCAAACTGATTCGCGAGTTGCAGCCGAATATCTTGATCAATGATCGGCTCGGCACCGACTGGGACGCGGGGCATACCGCGGACTTTCTCTGCTACGAGCAGGCGCTGCCATCGGAACAGATGAGTAACAACGGTCGCCCGGTGGCATGGGAATCGCCTCAGACGTTCTCCGGCTCCTGGGGCTACTTCCGCGATGAAACCAGTTGGAAAACCAGCAAGCAACTGCTTGAGATGCTGCTGTATACCACGAGCCGGGGCGGCAACTTGCTGTTGAACGTCGGCCCGACCGGTCGCGGCGAGATTGATGCACGCGCCACGCAGTGCCTCGAACAGATTGCTGCATGGATGCGCCCGAACAGTCGTGCGATCCATGGTTGTACTGCAGCACCGGCAGAAATTGGGCCGCCGGACAAATGCGTGCTGACGTATGATGCGAACGCGAACAAGCTTTATGTTCACGTCCTCGATTGGCCGGCGACGCCTGGGCCGAGAGGGCAGTCCACGTATCTCTATTGGAAAGACATGCAGGCGGATCGCATTGCCTATGCCCAATTGCTCAACGATGCATCAGAAGTGTTGTTCCGCGCAGGCGGCAAAAACAAGAAGGAACTGGTCGGCGGATGGACGGAAGACACAACGATCCTGACGCTTCCTGTGCATCAGCCGGATACGGAGATTCCCGTTATTGAAGTTGCTTTGAAGTAACCCACCGGCAGCTACTACTTCCGCTGCGTATTACCTGCAGGCCATTATTCGGACACCGGATGTGCTCGGCAGCGGTTGTCCAGCTCTATAGCCAGTTAGCGATTAAGCGCAAGCACTGCATAGCCGATTAATTCGGATATGGCAGCAGGGGATCCGGCATCGTTATCGGTATAGCGGTGTAATGCCTGCAGGATAAACGCAGATGCCCGAATCCTCCAAATACCCTAGCTTTCTAGCGACCCGTCGTTTGCGCTTCACCTACATCGTGGCACTTGGCACCATCGCAACATTGACGATTGTGACTCAGGTCCTGTTGCACTCGTTTATCAATCATTTGTCAGCTGATGCCGTGGTGATCAATATCGCCGGCCGTCAGCGTATGCTCAGCCAGCGTATTGCCAAGACGGGACTAATGCTTGTCGCCGCAGCACGTGACGGAAGCGTGGGTGAAGTTAAAGACCAGAAAACTCAATTAGAAGAAGCGCTTACGCTTTGGACCAGTAGTCATCGGGGATTGATCACCCGCGACCCGGCGATGGGGCTGGCGGGGCAGAACTCCCAAGAGGTTGCTGCCCATTTCGATGCTTTGGAGGGTCATCATCAGTCCGTCATCGATACTGCTGAAAAGCTGTTACAACTTGCGGATGGCTTGATCAGCAACCCGGATCGAATCGAAGAGGCGCATTCGCTTGCGGAGTTCGTCACTTCGGAGGCCAACCGCTTTCTACCGAACATGAATAACATCGTGTTTCTGTATGAGGCGGAGTCATCGCACCGCGTCAAGCAGTTGGAGTCAATTGAGTGGCATCTGGCAATTGCCACATTATTGGTCCTGGGTCTAGAGGCATTGCTCGTGTTTGAGCCTGCAACGCGTTTGATCAGGCGCTCGTTCATCCGCATTGAGGCTGCCAACCGGACCAAGAGCGAATTTCTTGCGAACATCAGCCACGAGATTCGCACACCGATGACTGCCATTTTCGGTTACCTGGATTTGCTCGAGGACGCAGTTGCCGCGAAGGATACGGAGCAGTCGAAGGACGCGATTCATACGATTCGTACCAATGGGAACCACCTGATTACCATCATCAACGACATCCTTGACATGTCCGAGATTGAATCCGGCAAGTTGACGGTTGAACGCATTGATGTGGACCCGATTGGAATCATTGAAGAAACGATTTCCTCGATACGTCCTGAAGCAGTCAAAAAGAAGCTGGAGTTGGATGTTCGATATCCTTCATCGATCCCCTCAAAGATTCGATCTGATCCGACTCGCCTGCGTCAGATACTGGAAAATCTTGTTGGCAATGCGGTGAAATTCACTGATTCCGGCTCGGTGACACTCTATGTTTCCGCAAACGCGCCTGAGCGGACGATGCGATTTGATGTCATTGATACCGGCATCGGCATGACGCCGGCACAACTCGCTTCGGTCGTCAAGTTCGAGGCGTTCAGCCAGGTTGACGGCTCGCACACGCGCAAGTTCGGCGGCACGGGGCTCGGCCTTTGCATCTCAAAATCATTGGCCAACATGCTGGGCGGTCGGCTTGAAGTTGAATCGACACTGGGTTGTGGCAGCCAGTTTTCGGTGATCATTGATACCGGCGACCTCACCGGTGTCAGAATGCGGGAGCTGGCCGCGATTGATGACGACGTAGACTTCGAGCAGGTGGCGGAATCTACAGCAGATACAACTGTGTCACAGCCAATTCAGGTCTGATTGACTGAAGATAGACCCATCTTGTCCTAGCGCCTAATATTTCGCCATGGCACGGCGGACAGAAACCATATTGACGGGCCTTCTTTGTCTGATGCTGGTGGATTGCACCAGTCAGCAGTCTGGGCCACCGACTGTTCAATCGGTGTCACCTACGCCGGCCACACAACCATCTGCAAAGGAAGAAAACATGTCCGGCCCAGCGCCGTTTGTTTTCCGGGAAGCGCCTGTACCCGAAGGATGGCCGGCTTTGACGCCAGTCGATGAAGTTCGGATCAAGGAATATCCCGCCTACCGGGCAGCAATTGCTGAATCCGGCGATGCGCAGAACAGCATGTTTCGGACGCTGTTCAATCACATCAAGAAGAACGAGATCGCCATGACCGCGCCGGTGGAAATGACGGTTACTGATGACTCAACAGCCAAGTCGCCGAAGGACATGGCGTTTCTCTATCGACAGCCGGACATGGGCTCGGCCGGAGAGGACGGCAGTGTGAATGTCGTTGACGTGCCGGCTGCGACGATGCTCAGTACCGGCGTTCGTGGGGGTTACAGCGATAAGAATTACCGCAAGGCGATCAAACGATTGGAAGCCTGGCTGGCTGAAAATCCGGATCAGTATCGTGTAACCGGGCCGAGTCGATACCTGGGGTATAACAGTCCGTTCGTCCCATGGTTTATGCGATACGGCGAAGTACAACTGCCGGTTGAATCAATCGTCAGCAACACGTCTCCCTGAGCAGGACACCGCTATTTAGTTCGTTGCATCAGGATGCGGTTCGAATCTGTTACCGCTGTCGCTGGGCCCGATGAAACGCACGTGGCCATCGGCGAGTGTGAAGTTAAGGCCCAAACCGGCGTGGCGAGCATAGTTGCGGCCATCGGTTCGGCCCAGCAGAGCGTCCGTCACACCGCCTTGAAAAAGTGTGTTGTTGTAATCGGTGGGTTTTACTCTTCCACCAAATCGACCGGGGAGCTCCATCCACATCATTGCGTTGCTAGCTTGACCAAAGCTGTCAATCTGATTGTGCCTCGGATTTTGGTAGGTCGCTGGGGAGCTGTGGCCTGTCATCCAGCCGCTGATGCCGAAGACGATGTGCTGGTCCCATGTGGCAGGCTGCATCGACGGACACCCGGCAGTGCTCCAGTAGATACGTTGGTCAAAGCCATTGGAATTGTTGTGAGGATGTGGCTCGTAGCCGAGATAACCGGGCAGCGTCGAAAGCGTCCATACGCCGTCCGCGTAGAACGGGACGTGATTGTCGTTGTCAGCTGCGTACGCAAACAACGCCACACCCATGGAACGAAGATTGGCCCCGCATTGCATGCGCCGTGCTGCTTCGCGCGCATGAGTCAGTGCGGGGATTAACAGGGCCATCAACAGTGAGATAATGGAAATCACCACAAGCAGTTCGATCAGCGTGAATGCCGAATGTTGGTGTCGACTATAGCGCATGTTCATATCAGTTCCCTTCATAAGAGGTTCGGGCGCAGCGCGCGATTGTAATATGCAAAGAGGCTGAGCACTTCGGGTGTGTCCGACGATAGAGACGCGGGTTGTCTTAATTTCTCCAAGGCTTCAGGCAGGTGTGAAGGTAGATGCGATGGAAAAGACAGGCGATCAGCGAGGCTGAAAATGTCGTTAGTTGTTGGGACTTCCTTTAGTCTGAGCAGTCGCGATGGATCGTGAACCGCTGCGAAACTGTCCGAGTTGGTTTGCACAGGCTCTGGATGCTCTTCGACGAGAACCTCAACCAATGAGGCCGTCGGCGGCAGCCGCATGCCGGGCTGAAGTGATTCATCCATGAGTGATATGCGATCATCGGATGTCGCTTGGTCTGCCAGGCCAAGTTGATGACCCATTTCGTGCATGAGTACTGTCAGCAGATCGTAGCCATCGGGCTTTATATCCGGTTGATTGAATTCGGCGTCATCGAATGGTGTGAGGTCGACGTACCAGCCGTGGCCAGCGGCGTTGATATCCAGTTCGATTCGGTTTGACCTTGCGTGTCCCAGGTAGTCGTCCGGCAAGTCACGAATTTGTATGGCAACGGCGTCCAGCCGGCGTAAATCTTCTTCGGTAATGCCTGCTTTGCGCCAGCGATCGATCGCCGCATCGCGTAACTGTTCGATCTGTTTGTCACTGAGGGCTAACAAATCGGCTGATGTATTACCCATCCCGCTTGAGGCACGCATCGGTTGGCCACCCGCGCCCTGTGTGACGGTGGCTTTGTAGTCGTCAAAGCGCCAGTAACGTGCAGTTGAAACGTTGCCGCTGCCGAGGATGCCGATTCGACCGCTGACGTTCTGCAAATCGGATTGCGTGTCGACGGTTTCGAGCGTCCAATTAATAGGCTCCGTGGTGCCGTCTTCCCAGAGTTTCAGTCGCAGGGTGGTTTCATCGTGTTCGGATTGTTCAACGTCGAGGCGCAATTGGTACCAGGTGGCGCCGTTCCACGCGTCGCTGCTCGTGGAGGTTTGCGCAATGCTGGTTTTAACGCCATCCACGACGCGATAGATGCTGGCCAAGTTTCGGAACGTACCACCGCCGATGTTGAAGCGTGAGAGTTCGGCGGTGTAGTACGTGTCGTTGTTGGTATCGGCGCGCCGGGCGAACAGGCCGCCGACCATGCCGTAGGTGGGAGTAGAGCCGTAGATTTTTATCTGTTGTGAGGCGCTTAGGATTTTCAGGTCGGTGTCGGTTTTGAGTGTCGCAAACGCCGCGCCGGCGCCGGTGCTGTAACGAATCTCTCCCCGGTTGTTCTGGATTGTGACATCTTGGTTGTTCTCGGTCACTGTCCACTGGTTGCTCGGCCAGGCTGCACCGTTGGTGCCCGTAAAGTCCTCGGTTGCAGTGAACACGGGGATGTCGATCTGGTAGTCATCGAAGCGCCAGAAGCGGCTCGATGACACATTGTTTTTGGCGATCACGCCGACACCCCCGGCCGCGTTCTGGATCGTCGCGCCGCGGCTGTCAGTAACTTCAAGTGTCCATGTGGCAGGTTCGGTTGTGCCGTCTTCCCAGAGCTTGGTACGGAGTCTTGTGCTCTCGTAGCTGATCTGTTCGACGTCGAATTGCAGGTTGTACCAGGTATTCGGATTCCAGACGGACGTCAATGGATCGGTGGTCATAATGACGAAGCTCTCGCCGTCCACCACGCGGTAGATTTGAAGTCGGTTAACGAACGGCCCGCCGCTGATTTTGATGCGTTCGAGTTGAGCCGCGTAATACGTGTCGGGGTTGCTGCTTGTCCTTCTTGCGACCAGTCCCGCGCCCATGGCGAACGTATTGCTCGACGCCTTGAGCTTGACCTGCTGGAACGAATTGAGCATCTCGGCATCTACGCCACTGATGCCGGGGTCGAAGATGGCGATTGCCGGAACGTTGCCGGCACTAAAGCGTATTTCGCCTTCGTTGTTCTGGAGCGTTACGGTTTGTGTGCCGGGTGTTATCGTCCAGTTGGCGGGCCAGGCGGCGCCATTGACGCCGGTGAAGTCTTCGGTATAGGTTTGAATTTCTGTTGGTACCGTCGGGCTCCACGGTGGCAGGTCCGTGCGGCGTGCGTTCCAGTCGGTGATGAGCGTGCCGGTCTGGTCGGCGCGGCGCAGCTCAAAAAGTTCCCCCTCCGGCGTTTGTACGATGATCAGTGAGTCGGCGAGGATGCCATCACTTAAATGGAAGGCATCGTTGTTGTTTTCAAAAGTGTTGTTGACGAAGACGAATCGTTCGGGCAGTCCGACCGTGTGCGGTGCGACGACGAACCCCACACCCGCTTCGGTATAACCAACGAAGCTGCTGTCGCGCACGATGGTGCGATCAGTTCCGGCGATCGGGATGTGAAGGGTTACCTTCAGTCCATATTCCGAGATGTCGGCGCCGTCGACGCGCATGTCTTCCAGTACTAATCCGCGTTCGCTGGTAGCAGAAGAACTGGCATGCAGGATGAATCCAGCCTCCTTGTTGCCGTACAAGTCCATATTTTTGTAGACGTACGGGTTTTTGTATGCACCGTGCGAAACGCCCGCGCGACCGTTGTGGTAGGCCACGAAGTCTTCGATTTCGTGAAACTTGCCGGTATTCTGCCAGGTGAAAATACCATGGTCTTTGTTGTTGTGAGCGAGGTTGCCGGTGAAGGCCCAGACACCTTCGTTGGCTTCCGGCCATTCAAAGCCGGACGAGTCAACGCCGTCCTGTATGCCCACGGCGACATTGTCGGTAGCGACGTTGCCTTCACCTGCGGAAAGCCAGAAACCCGTCAGCCGAAACGTTTTGTTCGTCGGCGCAGTCATATCGCGCCTGACCAGCGATGCGACGTTGTGGTCCCAGGTGGTGTTGTCTGTGGCGTTGGACGCGCCGGTGTCCCACCAGAAGGCTTCGTCGAACGTGTCATGGCTGATTGAATCACGAATCGTGATGCCGTGGCTGAGGTGTGTGACGAATGCGTGGTTGCCGGTGTTGTGAATGACAACATCTTCAACCAGCGTGCCGTCGGAGTTATTACCGTTCATGTGAAAGTGAATGCCGTAGCGTCCCAGCACACCAAGCGTGTACGTCTCACCCGGCGGGGATTGGCGCGGCCCCATGTGACGAATTTCAACGGCCTTGATCGTTTGCACCTGCGTGGTGCGGTTAAACATCACGTGTGACCGTCCGGTTTCGGTGCCTTGGATCACGACATTGCGCGTGAGGTTCAACACCTCGGCCTTCCATTTACCGTCTACCTCCGGGTGGTCGTGCGTGAGCGTGGCATTGAGCGTAATGGTTGTGCCGTTGATTGCTGTAATCGTTCGACTGTCATATCCGGTCCACGCGTCACTGCCCACTGCGTCAGTCGGTGGCTGTGTTGGCGTGATTTCAAGACGATCGCCCACCTGCCAACCCGTGGCGTCCGCGACCTGAATCGTGGTGTCGTTGGCAAATGCGGAGCCGGTCAAGCGTGTCCACGACGTTTTGTTTGAACCGATCGCGTCGAGGATGCCATCGCCCATGACCCAGAGCCCGACGTCGGAATTCAGCGGCATGAGCGTATCGCCGCCCACGAACGCGGACTCATCCACACTCGTGAATGTGATGGTGTGTGAAACGGTGTGGCTTGACGGGAGTAGCTCCAGTTCACCTTCAACAACCAAGTTGCCGTCGAGCGTTAGCGTGACCGACGTGTTGGTATCGAACGAAAGTTTGCCGTCGATTTCCAGTTTGCCAATGACGTCGGTGTCAGTCTGGTCGTACGTCACGACGTCGCCGGCACGTATGGTGACCTCATCACCAGTGGTGGGTGGTGCAGGGTCGGCCAGCCATGCAGCATCATCAGAACTCCACGTGGCAACATCGGACCAGTCGCCATTGGCGACGCTGTAAACCGCTGTCAGGAACAGGCGAGATTCCAGTTGTTCAAATCGAATTGGTGTGCGGCGAGAAGGTCTGCGGCCGAAAGGGCGTCTCATTGAAGGGCTCCTTGGGGACGGGATATGATATGGCGAGATAATATAACCTAGGTTGTTTTAATGTAAACAGAAATCTGAAATATCTATTTTATCAATCAGAAATACAATAAATATAAATATTTATGAATTTTCCATATTATGGAATAAGTGGGTTTGTTTGTGTGTAAGATTTGCGATAGAGATTTGGCTGGCTTTGTAGTGTCGCAGGTTCGCGCTTCTGCTTGTGATTATGCCATGTGAAATGTAAATAAGCAGCCGTTCGGAAAGCCTGCTGGCGAATCGAACTTTTTTAACACGGTCGAATGTTGTTTAAAGCCTGGGCTGCGCTTTTAGAGAATATGGAATTGATCGGAAGGCATCCTTGATGTCTTCACAATGCGGTTTGTTTGCCGGCTTGTATCGTCGCTGTGGTTGAATATTACACGGTTCGATTTTTGTTCGAATTCCCAATGATTTGCTGGGCTTCTCCAGTCAGAACGGGCAGGGCAATTTTCAGCGACGCGGTAAACAGTAGCAGCCCGAACGCCCAGACGCCCGCGGTGATTTTCCATTCCGTCAGGCTCGGTGCGTACTCAACCATTTCGTGTAGCGTGGAGGGAATGAAGCCCGGAATAATCAGGCCCATTCCTTTTTCGATCCAGATACCGATGAACGCCAGAATACAGGCGGTGTTCAGCATCCATGCATGCTCCGCTACTCTGGGGCACATAAAGAACAGTGTGGCCACGACCATCGTGATCAGGCTCAGCCACGTCCAAACGACCAGCCCGTTGGCGCCGTGCAGGCCGAACCAGAGATAGGTTGCCGAGGTCGCGTGTGCGCCGCCGGTGTAGAAGGACGTGAATAGTTCGCTGCCGAGCATCACCAGGTTGACAAGGATGGTTATCTGAATGATGCGTACAAGGACTTGGATTGCCTGGCTGCCGACGTGGAAGTTTGAATAGCGCCGAATCAATTGCAGGGCGACGATGATGAAGGCCGGCCCGGAAACAAACGCGGAGGTTAGAAAACGCGGGGCGAGCAGGGCGGAGTTCCAGAACGGGCGCCCGCCGAGGCCGCAGTACAGAAACGCCGTCACGGTATGAATCGAGATTGCCCAGAAGATGGAGATAAACACAAACGGCACGTACCACTTCGGGTTTGGCTTGTTACCGAGGAACCGCTGGTACAGCAGGTAGCCGCAGATGTGCAGGTTGATCAGCAGGTAACCGTTCAGCACGATGACGTCCCATGTGAGCATGGACATGGGAAAATTAAATCGCCCGATGAACGGGATCAGGTGCCAGAACCGTTCGGGCCGACCCAGGTCGACGGTGACGAACAGCAGACACATGACGATCGACGCGATAGCCAGTAACTCGCCGACGATGACCACGTCATGCATGGCCTTGTCTTTATAAAGGTACGCGGGGATTACCATCATCACGCCGCCGGCCGCCAGCCCGACAATGAACGTGAAGTTCGCGATATACAGCCCCCACGAAACGTGGTCTGACATGTTTGTCAGCACCATGCCGTGGACGACCTGGTTGGCCCAGGCATTGGCCCCCACGAGCGCAACGGCCGTGAGAAACGTCATCCACGCATAGAACCGCAGGCTGCCATCCGTTGCAAGGACGATCGAACGCCAGAGAAAACGCGGGTAGCTGACCAGATGTCGGGGCGCGTGGGTTTCGGACATCGCGTGTCTATTCCTTGATCATCGAAAGCAGAAACCGTGTCGGCTCGATCGCCTCCAGGTCATGCGGCTGGTTGTTTGGAATCACGAGCCAGTCATTGGCTTTCATGTCATACGTCGTGCCGCTGACCGTGAATTTCAGTTGGCCGTCCAGCACGTGCACTGTCGCGGCGAACGGGGCGCGGTGCTCGCTGATTGACTGGCCCTTGTCCATGGCGAACGCAATGACCTTCGTTCCGAACTGCAACAGCGGCTTGCTGACGATTGCGCCCGGGGCGATCGGCACGAGCTCCAGCAGGTTGCAGCATTGGTCAGTCTTTGCGTCATATAGCGCGGTAGCCATTTGAAGTTCCAATCCTATTCATCAAAGAAGTAATAGAACCGTGGCCGCGTGCCCAGTTCTTCTTTGAGTACGAACACACGTTTGTTTTCCAGCACCCATCTGATTTCGCCGTCCGGATCGAGCAGGTTGCCGAACACGCGAGCGCCGGTGGGGCAGGCTTCCAGGCACGCGGGCAGTCGGCCTTCGCGCGTGCGATGCAGGCAGAACGTGCATTTTTCCATCACGCCTTGTGGCCGAATGCGATTGCTCAGGTAGCCCTGGTCTGGATTGATGTCTTCTGCGGGGACTTGCGGTGCTTCCCAGTTGAATCGTCGCGCGTGATATGGGCAGGCTGCTTCGCAGTACCGACAACCGATGCACCAGTTGTAGTCCACTACGGTGATGCCGTCCGGCTCGCGCCACGTCGCTTCCACCGGGCAGACGCTGACGCAGGGCGGGTTCTCGCACTGCTGGCATTGCACGGGCATGTAATACTTGTCATCGCGCGGCACGGGCTTGTCGTAGTATGCGTTGCCTTTCTCCAGATCGATACTGCCCTTACTCATTTCCAGCACGCGGATGTAGGACTGATTGGTCTGCCGGTCGTGGTTGTTCTCGATGTGACATGCCTCGGCACACTTGCGACAGCCGATGCAGATCGACAGGTTTAACGCATACGCGAACTGCACGCCGTCGATTGGCTGTTGATCCGCAATGTTGACGTCCGCGCCGTATTGGGTTTTTGCTTCCTGTTGCAGCCGATCGATAATTTGTGCGAGTTGCTCATTGTCCAGTTCCTTGTAGTGCCGCTGGAGAAATTCATCCATCGACAGGTCATCGGCCCACTCGGTCAGCGGAGCGACGGCCGCAGCGAACGCTGCAGCGCCCAACGTCGCGCCCATTACCTTCAGGGCGGTGCGCCGCGACGTCGGCTGCTCCAGCACATTCAGCGAAACTTTTTTCTCGTCACTCATCGATCAATCACCCTCGTGTCTCTGGTGATGGGTTGCGCCATGCGGCTGGAAACGATCCTTTGGAGGAAAAACAGGTTTGACGACCGGATATGCCGGGGCGTGTGGGTCGTGGCAATCGATACAGTTGTTGCGATGGCGCGGTCCGCGGGACAGGTCCCAGTAGCCGGTCATGCCGCCATGCGAGCCGTGCAGGTAGTCGCGCGTCTGCGGGCCGTGGCATTGGGCACAGAGTTGGATGACATTCTCGTGGAGAACAGCAGAGCCATCGGCGAGGCGGAGCGTGTTGTAGTCATCCGCGTTGTGACATGCCATACATGACAGCTCGGCATGTTTATAAGTCAGACCTTTGTGAAATTCGTCGAGTTGTTTGCTATCGCGCGTGCTCAGATTTGCTTCGCGTGTGGCATGGCAACTGGCGCAACTGACGGTAACCGGTCGACCCATGGCGTCAACCTGGTCCGTCGCCACGCGCGGTGGGCCGGTGGGCTTGCGAACGATCACAGGAAATGACTTCGCGGCGGTCTTTGTTGAGGTGATTGTTACGACTTCATTAGCGTTGGAGTCGACATTGTCCCGCTCGTTTGCAATCACCGAAATCACGACCGCGCCGATCACCAGAAGGGAGGTGACGGCCAAGACCGATCGCTTCATTTCATTGGGTTTCGACACGTCCCCAGCTCCCATCAAACTCAGCAGATGACCATGTTTCCCTGCTGTTGCCACAAAGGTTTATCAAAAATTTCGGCCAAACACAAGATAAAAAGATATTTTTACATTGATTTTGTTTATAATCCCCATTACGCTGTCGGAACAACAGCGGTTAATGGAGTTGTATGACATGGCAGTCAGCGGGTTGGTGATCTATCTGCAATCAGATGAATGTGACGTGAAGTCGGCGATTGAGGCGATGTCGAGTCGACCTGAGCTGACGATTGGTGAGCGTGCCGGCTGTTGTCTGCCTGCCGTGTTGGAGATGGCGGACGACCGGGCCGGGCGCGAGATGCACAGCTGGCTGGAGGCGCTGTCAGGGGTTCATCATGTGGATGTGGTGTACGTGCATTTTGGTGATGACGCGTCGTCCGAACTGACGCGGGAACATTTCGAAACCGCCTGAAACGAGGGTACTGGCGATGCAAGTTGATCGACGTGATTTCATCAAGTTTTCGGCGATGGCGGCAGCCACCGCGGTTGCGCAGTCACAGGCAGGTTTTGATCCGACGGCAATGGCATTGCCGGTGGTGGACCAGCCTTCCAATGGCATGCATTGGGATAAGGCGCCTTGCCGATTCTGCGGCACGGGCTGTCACGTGGAAGTCGGCGTAGAGAACAACAAGGTCGTCGCCATTCGGGGTGACCAGTCGGCCGAAGTCAACAAAGGATTGCTCTGCGTCAAGGGCTATCACGTTGGCATGATTCTTTACGGCCAGGATCGATTGACGCAGCCGCTATTAAAGAAGAACGGCAAGCACGTCCCGATCAGTTGGGATGAAGCGATTGATATTGTTGCCAAGCGAATCATGCGCAACGATAAGGGCTTTGCAATCTACGGCTCGGGCCAGTGGACCATTCCCGAAGGCTACTCGTGTCAGAAGCTGATCAAAGGCGGCCTGTCGAACAATCACATCGACCCCAACGCGCGCCTTTGCATGGCTTCAGCCGTGACAGGATTCCTTTCGACCTACGGCGTGGATGAGCCGGCCGGTTGCTATGACGACCTGGATGCCTGCGACACGCTGATCATGTGGGGCAACAACCCGGCGGAAATGCACCCTGTGCTGTTCAGTCGCGTAATTGACCGCCGTGCCCAGGGCGACAAGGTGCTCATCATCGACATGGCGACTCGCCGAACGCGTACCACCGATTTCGCTGATCATTACCTTGAATTCAAGCCGCAGAGCGATCTGGCGATTGCCAATGGCATTGCGCATCTGCTGATCAAGAACAACACGTACGACAAGCACTTTGTCGAGAATTACTGCAACTTCCGCAATCACGACCCGGGCAACGGGCTGTTCGGCAAGGCGGTGACGTTCGATCAATACAAACAGCAGGTCGAGAAGTACACCCCTGAATACGTCGAAAAGATTTCAGGCGTACCGGCAGCGCAAATCCGTATGCTCGGCGACCTGTTCGGCGATCGGAAGCGGCGCATCACCAGCCTGTGGTGCATGGGGATGAACCAGCACACGCGCGGCACGGCGATCAATCGCCTTGTGCATGGCATTCACCTGTTGTCCGGCCATTTCGGCAAACCCGGCGATGCGCCGACATCGCTGACCGGCCAGCCATCGGCCTGCGGCACGGCGCGCGAAGTCGGTACACTCGCCCACGCGCTGCCCGGCGGGCGCATCGTTAAGAAAGAAGCGCATCGCAAGCACGTCGAAGATGCATGGAACCTTCCGCATGGGCGTATTAATCCCAAGCCCGGCTACCACACCGTGCTGATGTGGGAGAAGTTCTGCACGCCGACGGACAAGGGCGGCGACATTGACACCATCTGGGTGCAGGTCACCAACCCCGGCCAGTCGTTGCCGAACCTGCACAAGCTGTTTAATGCGAAGGATGGCTTGGAAGACAAGTTTCTCATCGTGTCCGAAGTTTATCCAACCGCCACGACCGAACTGGCGGACCTGGTATTGCCCGCAGCCATGTGGGTTGAAAAGAACGGCATTTACGGCAACAGCGAGCGGCGCACCCAACAATGGTTCAAGATGGTCGATCCGCCCGGCGATGCGCGCGACGACTGCTGGCAGACCATTGCCGTGGCGCGCCGGCTGTACGACCTCGGCCACAAGGGCATGCGCGACAAGGACGGCAAGTTCCTGTTCCACACCACGGATGAGCAAGGCAAGGAAGTGCCGATCTGGGATTGGGAGCACTACTACGACATCAACGTCGACCGCGCCCTGTACGAAGAGTACCGGCCATTGACGCATATGAAGCATAAGCACGTTGCGCCGTACGACGTATTGGTCGAGCATCGCGGCTTGCGCTGGCCGGTCGTGGAGACGGAGCCGGGTGTGTGGCGCGAAACGCGATTCCGATTTTCCGGCTTTGATGATCCGTTTATTGAAGACAAGGATCGGATGGACTTCTACCACTCCACCACCAAGGATGGCAAGGCGCAGATCTGGTTCCAGCCGTATGAACCGGCTGCTGAAGAACCGGACGAGGATTTTCCGTTCTGGCTGTCGACCGGACGCGTGCTCGAACACTGGCACTCCGGCACCATGACGATGCGCGTGCCGAACCTGAAGCGCGCCATGCCGCAAGCCTTTATTGAAATGAACCCGGAAGACGCAGCAGAACTCGGATTGCGCAACGGTGAACTGGTCAGCGTGACCACGCGGCGCGGGGAGATCAAGCTACCGTTGTGGCTGCGCGGTCGCGGGTATCCGCCCAAGGGTTCGATTTTTGTTCCGTTCTTTGATGAGCGGTTGCTGATCAACGAACTGACGCTTGGCGAGATCGATCCGGTTTCCAAGGAACCGGACTATAAGAAGTGTGCAGCGCAGGTGCGCAAGGTCGGCCAGGCGCCGGCGGCTGTCGGAGGGAACTGATCGATGGCGGAATCACCGCACAGCAAACGCGACGCCGATGTGGGCATCAGTCATGGGCAGATTGTCCAGTTGATCCTGGTGTTCATCATTTCGTTCGCGTTCATGGGCTTTGTTTTCGGCATCAATGAAAAGCCGACGGCAACGCAGGTGCCCCATGTGACGCAGGTCGATTCTGGGTTGGAAGCATCACACGTACCTGAAGCTGTCAGCTATAGCGAGATCGGCGAGGCATCGCTTGGGCCGAATGCAAACTGGAAGAGCAATTTGCGTGATATTGCCCGTCCGAGTTTTGATCCGGATGTCCCGGCGGAACAGAATCGCACGGGCCTGGACGCGGTATTGGCCGGTCGCACCGAACGCCGCGCGTTTGATGGCGCGCCGCCCGTGGTGCCGCACCCGATTGATCAGATGACCAGTGCGGCTTGCATTGCATGTCATGGCGAGGGCATTCAGGTCGGCGATAAAGTCGCATCCAAGATGAGTCACCAGATGTACGGCAGTTGCACGCAGTGCCATGTTGAACAGACGCGCGAGACGATTGTTACACACAGCGCGTTTGTCGGCGTGTTCGGAAAGTCCACGTTTCAGGGAGCGCCAGCACCTCAAAAAGGCGAGCGGGCTTATGTCGGTGCGCCGCCAACGGTGCCACATACGACCTGGATGCGCGATAACTGCCTGTCATGTCACGGTGCGGCCGGTTCGGCTCCGCTGCGAACCAGCCATCCGTGGCGCGTGTCTTGCCTGCAATGTCACGCGCCTTCGGCAGAGCTGGATCAACATCAGTTTGAAACATTGCTCAAGCAGGTCGTATCGAATCAGAAAGACACGGAGCAATAATGGCAACCCTTTCGCGACGCGAAATACTGTTTGGCCCCTTTCGACGGGCGAGACAGGCCTATGCGGCTGATCTGGCCGAGCGATCGGCCGAGGTTGATGTGGTTGCAATCATTTCCGGTCGGGATTGCCTGGCGTACCAGCGCACGTTCTGTTCGACGTGTTATGAGCGATGCCCCGAGGAGGGCGCGATTGTGATGCGCGATGGCATGCCGATGGTCATGACAGACAAGTGCACCGGATGCCGGGTCTGTCATGATGTCTGCCCAGCGCCGGTTAATGCGATTCGCATTATGCCTCGGCCGAGGAGTGCGCGTCATGGATGAGTTGAAAGAGCAGGCAGCGCAAGCCGGTATTGAATTGCCGCAGTTGAGCGACACGGTCATCGATGAGCAAACGGTAGACGCTTTATTTGTTGACATTACCGCTTGCACGCAACTGCTGGAGGTCATCGTCAAGCGCGCTGCGGGTTATGTGGGGGACGACCGTGTATCACTTGATGAAGCTCGCCAGTTAATTTCAGACGGGGCGGTTCGCGGGGTGCAGATTCGTTACGTTTACGACGGCGCTCAGTGGTGGGACACATTGATGCTGACGCCCGCCGGCATCCGTATTGTTCGTATTCGTCACGATGTTCAGAACATCGCTACCCAGTGACGCCCAGCTGGCCGTACTCGACCGATTATCGCAACTCAGCGACATGCAGTCGCGTCCACTTGTCAACGCTGACGTTGAAGTAAATCCGACGGCCATCATGGCTGAATACTGGATGCGGATGAGGCGGTCGCCATGATGTGGCACCGCCGGGCAGCGCATGCAATTCGTGAATGAACGTCACTTCTGTGGATTGAGGATCAAACACGGCAATTCCCCACCAGCCTCTCGGTATGTTCGGCCCGCGCAGGTAGCTGTCCGTCACGCAGAGCCTACCAGTTGGGTGAAAACCTGGATGCGAGCCGGGAAACTCCGGGAGACCGGTGATTGTGTATTCCTTACCCGTATTGCTATCGATCATCACATTCTGAGGCGTGATGATTGTTTGGCTGTCCGGGTGCCACGCCGGATGTCCCCACTGATCGCGGCGCATAAGTAGCTGATCCGCTGCAATCTCGCAGACAATCAAACCTTGCCGCCGGCTTGCGGTACGGCTGCGAAACTGTCCGTCGCGCGGCTGGCTGAGTTTAAAGAGCACGCGTTTCCCATCCGGGCTCATGACCGGAAAGAAGATTGAACACTTGTCCTGCCCTGTGAATGTTTTATCCACCCAGGCGCCATAGGTTTCGGTGATCCGTTCGCACGTCAACACGATATCGATGTGACCGGATTCGACATCGAGCAATTCGAGATGACGGTGTTCGGCAGGATTCCAGTGCAGTCCGTAAAGTGGCACATGTCGCCCGTCCGGCGTTCCCCAGCCGACTTGTCGATCTACTGCGCACACACGCGACGTTCGGGTCCGCAGGTCAACAGTAACCACTTGCCATTGTCCGTCGCGCCAGTCATGGTAGACCACGGCATCACCATTGCATATCCATTGTTGACATGCCTGTCGATGCGCATCCTCAACGGTGACATCTGTTGCGAGCCGTGTTACATCGCCGCTTCGACGGTCGATGATCGCGATATCGCCGACGTGACCTTCCGGATCGCTCGCGAGAAATGTGAGCACTTTTGTTCCGTCAGGGCTTTCCGGGCAGGCGTTAAAGTATCCGTGAATACTGTGCCCCTCCGGCGCGTCCACTTCGCGAATAACCACATGTTCACGCCACGCGTCGAGTTGGGATGAGTCCAGTTCAGTGGCAGACATATCCAGCCTTTGTTGCAGAGGTACAGCACGGTTCAGCAGATTCGCAGATCACGACTTTGTCCAATCGAGAAAACGCTGGTCGATCATCGGCCATACTTTTGGCAGAGCTCTTCAATCGCTGCGTTGGCTTTGAAGGATCCATCTTCATCCGTATATGCAAAGAAAGCAGTTTCATACACCTGAAACGCGGCGATATCGTTGCGTTCTCCAATCCATTTCAGTTCCCACTCCGTCCACGGGCCCGGTTCCTCGGCGGCGATTGCGCGGCGATTGACTTGGTAAATCAGTGGCACATTCGCTTCACTACAAACACACGCGAAGTGATCAAGTCGTTCCTGTAGCGTGGACTGATGCAATCCCATCGCGCCGCGAAACACAGCATAGTCCGCAAACTCGCGAACCCATGTTTCCCACTGATAGTCAAAGTTGTAGGAAATGGGACCGCCGATGTATTGATCGTTGGAGCCCAGAAAGTTCGATACCAGGTGTATGCCGAAGAGTTTACCTGCGTTGTGGACATGCTCGGCTGCCTCGCCGTGGAATTGGGTTAGCGCGTCGCCGTTGACTTTTGCGACCAGTGCCCGGTTGGTGCTGCCGCCGGTTGCTTCCAGCACGGGCGGGTTAAAGCCGAATTCGCGTGCCTCGTGCGGGCACATGTGTGTGGACATGCGGATATCGATTCCATCCACGCCACGGTCCAGGCAGAACTGGATTTCATCCAGCCAGTGTCGGCGCACTTCCGGATAGATCGGGTGCAACATGCCGGTCGCATGGGTCGTCTTGCCGCGCATGATTGCGATGTGCCTGCGTTTGTGGAGCTCGCAGTTGGCCAGAAGCCCTTGATTCTTCATCAGGTACTGACGAAGCATCTTGCCGTTGAAGGTCGGTTGTCGGCTTTGAGGTTCTTTCGCGTCGTAATCATCCAGCATGCTGATTTCTTCATCGAGCGCGCTGCTGCATTCTGTCTGGTTAAAGTATCGCAGCAGCTTCTGCAGGATCGGGCGCTGTAGCAGCCGTATATCAGACGCTGCGCCGGTTGCGGTGGTTGACGGAAGAATCTGGCCGCTTTCATCCAGTAGTTGGGCAATCGCGTCGACCTCGTTCGTAAAGTCAACGGCGGGTTGCTCGTCAAAACGGATCTCTATGAAGCGATGATTAGCCGGGAGTTGCAGGTCGGTGAATTCAATAACTCGACAGATACTGGGGCGCGGAAAGACAGGCTGCCACCCGGTATGTTGCGAAATGGTGACCGGGCCGTCATACCGCTCCCAACGCCCGTTGATCGGCGAAGCCCAGAGCGATACGTCATCAGGGTTGATGTCGACCGGGCCATCATCGTTCTTGATCAGGCGAATCGCGCGAACGGGCGCATCACTTTCCCATTGGCCGGGCATGCGCGACAGGTTCATCTGCTCATGCTGTGCGCAGAACGGGCGAACGCATGGATAGTTGCCCGAGGCGTGTTGCCAGGCTTCATAACCTTGTGACTGAGGCAATGTCGACGGCAGAACCAGGTGTCCAAGGGCGCCTTCCCATGGTTTGTACACTGCGTGCAGCTCGATCTCTTCCTGATGCGCAGCCTTGACTGCTTCAGCGAGCAGGTCAAAACCGCATGGTGAATCGCTGTCGTAAAGTGTCCAGATCGTATCAACGATCCATTCGAGACGGCGGATCTTCAAAGACTTGAGGTACCGCATCAGTTGCTGAAGGTCTTCTATCGTTGGGAAGCGATTGGTTCGACCGATTTCGTCGTAGATATCAGTCGCGGCATGGAGGGTAAGCATGTGTTGCGCTATTCCGCAGGACATGTTGCATGGCGGGAAACATATCGGGGTGATCGCGCGAGTGCAATCGCTTTTGCGCAGATTGAATGAAAATTGTTCCATTGGGACCGTGGTGCGGTATGACGGAACCGGCTGCGCAGCCATGACTTAGTTGAGGAAACGGCGCGTTAATAATAACCCAGATTTTATCTCCTTTTGGAAGCCGTGTGAGGTGGGAAGTATTCGTAAAAAATACTTATTTTATGCGATATTGTATATCTGTGACATGCTTGAAAAAGAGAAATTTGTTTGCATAATATATAAAAATAACCAAGGTTATTTTCATTTGTCAGGAGAAACCGCCATGGCACGTCCGAAGTCTGTGTTCTCCGGATTTACGATTATTGAACTGCTGGTAGTGATCTCCATTATTTCGTTGATGATCGCGCTGTTGTTGCCCGCCCTTCACAAAGCCCAGATGGCCGGTCGCACGGTGGCATGTATGAGCAACCTGCGTCAACAGGGAATTGCGCTGCATTCGTATGCCTATGAAGAGAGCGATAGCGCCATGCCTTATTCGAGCCGATGGAATGCGGTTTGGATGATCCGCATCGCGCCGTATCTCGGCGGCAACGCGTCAGGATATTCGGGGCGCGCCGGTGTTCATCTCGGACTGCCGCCGGTTGATCGAAACGTGGCGGGGCTTCGCTGTCCCGAGAACAATCACAAGCCGCCGAAGTTGTATTACTTCGGCAACTATGGCTACAACCTGGTACTCACTTCCGGGCGTCCGGACTTGTCGCCAAATCATTTCATTCAGAAACGTCGACGAACGCTGAACACCCTTCAGGCGGCGCACAGCAAGACCGTGCTCACCGCTGATTACCATATCTACAACTGGATTGATGGCTGGCCACCTTTCACCGCAATCACGGTCAGCAGCGATGATCTCGTCCGGCGCGATCACAACGGCACGCTCAACTTCCTGATGTGGGATGGTCATACTGAAAACGTGATGTTCGGCCAGCGTAGTGATCTGATGTTGCTGGATGGCAGTTCGTTCGGCTGGTTCTGATATTTCATCAAAAGACCGGAACGGGAATCGAACCCGTGTAGGCGGGGTTGCAGCCCGCCGCCTTTACCAATCGGCCACCCGGCCATGTATCAATAGAAAAAGACCGCGCCCATTGTTGCCAATGAGCGCGGCCGTCTTAGCCCCCGGCATTCCCGGAAGTCCCCGGAACCCCGGAGGGCGCGGAACCAATCGCCGCGTCCCTGCTGACCAGGCTGCGCACCTGTTCAGTGATGTCACCCTGGCCGAGCACGAAGGTTGTCTTGGCGCCCTTGAGGATTTCCTGGAGCGCTTCGAGTTCCTTCATGCGCGTCAGTGCCGGATTGTCGGCCAGCAGCTTGGCTGTGTTGGCCTGACTGCGCGCCGCCGCGGTTTCCTCACGACGACGGATCAGGTTCGCTTCGGCCTGCTTCTGAGCGAGGATCACCTCGTTGAGGATCACTTTCATATCGCCCGGCAGGATCACGTCGCGCAGACCGACGCTTTGCACAACCACGCCGAACTGTTCAGCACGGCGGGCCAGCGCGTTACGCACCTCGTTGCCGACCGCGTCCTTGTCGGCCAGCAGCTTGTCGAGGTTGCGCGTGCCGATCGCTTCGCGCAGCGCCAGCTGCGCATCGCGGTACAGCGCCTGCGCGTAGTCGGCAATCGACTCAACCGCCTTGCGCGGCTTGTTGACCTGGTACGTCACGACCAGGTTGATGCGCAGCGTCACCTTGTCAGCGGTCATGATTTCCTGACCGGACACGTCCGCGACCTGTTCGCGCAGGTCCACGGACTTCCAGGTGACCTTGCCGGCGTGCTTCCAGTACACGTGCATGCCCGGGCCGAGTTCACTGACCAACTCGCCCTCGCGGTAAAGCAGCACGCGCTCGTGTGCCTCAACGCGCACACCGTCGAGGAAGTTCGAACCACCGCGGAAGCCGAGGATGGCCTCGATCTTCGGGTGTGTGAAGGTGAAGTCGTTTACGTTGTGTGTTTCGACTTCGATCTTGGCCGGTTCCTTCCAGAAGGCGTGTCGACCCGGGCCGAGAATCCAGCCGAGTCGGCCGTCCTTCCACACCAGTGCTCGTTCATCGTCCTTGAGGTCCACCAGCAGAAGGTGTTCTGCCAGTGATGGCTCACGGATCAACACGTCAAGCATCTGATGGTCGAACTTGCCGGCCATTCGGTCGACTACCTCGACACGGTCCTTAAAGATGAATCGACCGGGCAACCAGTAGCGGCCCGAGGCGAGTGGTTGCTTGAAGTCGCCGTGGCGGAACCACAGGCCGACTTCGTGCTTGCGGATGCGAAGCTTCTTAAACATGGTCTTGGCTCCTTTCTTCCAAGTAGAAAACATCACCGTCGTGAACACCACGACGTATTTAAGTACGAATAAAGGGATCGAGGGCTGGTTCTGGCGACAACACCCCGCCGCAACCGCGGAGCCGGCTTAAGGCACATCAGAGCGCGCGCTGTCGTCATAGGGCCGTGTACCGGGGATTGCCTCGGATGTTCCGCCCCGGTTCGGACGCTTCCTCGGCGCGGAACCGAATGACCGCTGCGCGGTAACGTGCCGGTATCCGCCGCACTGCATGGCGGTGTTGACGGTGTCGTGTTGTCGAGCCGTGAAGCTGCCGAAGCGGCGACACTTTTCGAACAGCACGACTGGCGTTGTCGTGAACCGTCACCCTCGATCCGCAAGGGAGCCCTTATCCCAGGGCAAAAGGAGGGGAGTCGAACCCCAGGTTTTTCAGGCCTTACCAGTTGGTTCTCGAGGCAGGATTTGCACCTGCTACCTACCGATTAACTGTCGGTTGCTCTCCTCAATGAGCTACTCCAGATGTGAACCAACCCACACCGGCAGAACCCGTGTCGCGGAACACACGCAGCCAATCGCACCCACAAAACGCGGGAGATGAGGCCCGTGCGCCGCCGGACGACGCCGGTTGATCCCAAGTGAATCGAAACATGCACGGGAGGATTCGAACCGCCATCTGGCGGATTTGGAATCCACCGCTCTACCAATTGAGCTACGTGCATAGATCTGTCAGAAAGCTGTACCGGCAGGGATCGAACCTGCAACCTTCTCCTTAACAGGGAGCCGCACTACCGTTGTGCTACGGTACATTGAATGTCTTCGGACGCGACGGCCGTTTAGCGGCCTGAATCACCCCGGCTGGAGTTGAACCAGCACGCGCCCGTTTAGAAGACGGGTGCTCTTCCAGTTAAGCTACGAGGTGGACATCCGGTTCAGACGAAGTGGCCCCCATGGGATTCGAACCCATACCCAACGGATTAAAAGTCCGCTGCTCTTCCAGTCGAGCTACGAGGCCATGCGAATGGGAAACAAGTGAATCGGGTGGGCTACGATCTCACAACCTGCCGGGTAAGAGCCGGCTGCTCTGCCGATTGAGCTACCGATCCGATCGACGTATGTCGAAATGCGTCGTGCCGGAATCGAACCGGCAGCCTCCTGGTTGGAAGCCAGGCGCTCTGCCAATGTGAGCTAACGACGCGATGTTATTGATACATCCATTTACTATTCACTTGTCAAAGATCGTTTGTGCACCGATCGCGCAGGCGACATGAAGCCACCTTGATTTCAGGGAACGGTGTCTGTTTTCGATTTGGGTCGGGTCGTGCCGGGTTTGGGCTACGCAATCGATCGTATACAGGATTCATCCTGTAAATATCTTTTGCTCCTGCCGAGCAAGCCGGCTGATCTTGCGGACCTGCTCCACCCGTCAAACAGCAACGCACTGGAAGTGCGCTCGATGGGATTGAGATGTTGCTGTTTGACAGTCATTGGAATACTCATTTGTTTGGCGTTTACATTTGTTCGCGGGGAAACATATCGGCAGTTTGATTCGTGTGCAATAGGTTTTGTGGGGGTTGATTGAAAATTGTTGTGACGCGCTGTTGTAAGTTTTGTCTTTTGAGATTTTGGAGGAAAAAAAGAAGAAAAAAGCGCCGGTCTTCGACCGGCCGTTAAGCGTGCAATGGCGCACGTTTCATTGGTTCGCGGCGGGTCGGTAGACCCGCATTTTTACACTCACGGTTTATATTGTTGACCATCGACCACTTCTGCCGTTTCCAACCTGTTGCGCTTGCTCATCGTTGAGCTGCACTGCCGGATGGGGCATCGCGCGCTTGGCGCGTCTGCGGTGTTCAGCATCATGAGCAGCACCGGCGACAGACCGGCGCGTGTTCACCTTGGTCGCCGGGCCGAAACGCAACAGTTCCCACGAACGCACGAAGTCAGACCAAGAACCACGCGGATCATTCGGTGGCCAGAAGCCATATGTGGTGAAGAGGACATGATAGGTGAGTACGGGGATGAGCAATTTTGCCGGCCGGACTCATTGTCACGTAATTATATATTTATAAAACATTTATAGTTATATCGGCAGGCCATTTTTAGTGATTGCAAGAATATATAGTTAGTTAATGCAATATTTATTGTAATATATGGCAACAGGGTATACAATATGAACGAATGACCACGACCACCACTTCCACATCTACGCCCTTGGCCTACCAGGCGATTAAACACCGCTTGGCCCAACACATCGGTTCGCGCTGGATTGCCGGCTCGCGACTCCCGCCGATTGCTGAGTTGGCGCGCGAATTGGGGACCGGCCAGCGCAACACGCATCGCGCGGTGCAGGAATTAGTTCGTGATGGCATTCTGTTTTCCAGGCCGGGCATGGGAACGTTTGTCAGTGGTGAGTTCCAGGCGAGCCAGTTACCACAATCGCAAGCCAACGATGCGTATGGCATTGACATTGCGCAGATGCCCGCACGAGCGGTAACAAAGCGCGTTGTGCTCGCTCGCAACAGCATGGTTGCGGATGGTTTTCAAAGTCACCTCGCGGATATGCTCGTTCGGGAACTGCATCGAGCCGGCATCAGTGTGACGCAGACGGTTTGGGGAATGGAGCCGAACGGCGCCGTTTCGCCGCGCCCTGAAGTGATGGATCAGGCGGACGCGGTAGTGCTGATTAATCCGCCGTCCGAGAAACCCATCGAGCCGAACCCCGATCAAATCATGACGGTCATCACCATGGGGCTGGATCTCGATCTTCACGCGACGAGTGGCGTGGACTTTGTCTCCGTCGATCAGGTTGGCAGCGCGATGCTCGCGGGCCAGCGTCTGCGTGAAGCCGGCTGCGAGGAAGTCTGCTTCATCGGCGGTGTTGCATCTGTTGGGGGACGCCGTTCGCAACAATACGACAGGACCGCCAGCCTGCGGCTTGAGGGCTTTGAACGCGGATGGGGTGCGAAGGTGCCCGAAGCAAACAGGATTTATGCCGAGGCATATGACATGGGTGTCGGTGCGAGGAAGGTGCGCCGTTATCTGAAGCTTGAACCGCGTCCAACGGGTGTTTTCTGCGCAACGGATGAACTGGCTGCTGGGTTTGTTATTGGTGGACTGGCAGTCGGTATCGAACCAGCAACGGATTACAAACTCATTGGTTTTGACGGCCAGCCGGTTGGGCGCAATATCTCTGAAGGCCCGCTGACAACGGTTGAAGCGCCGCTGGAAGAAATGGCCTGTCGCGCTGCGGAACTGCTCGTTGACCGGCTTGACAATCCAGACCAGCCGGTACGGCGCCTGGCATTGGGTTGTCGTCTTTATGAAGGTGAGACGGTTGAAGCGTCGCGTCTTCGTCTTAAGGCAAGGCGAGTCTACGCCGATTGATACCGGGCGAGAGAGAAAGGAACGATCTGATGACAAACCGTACCATGGCTGCATGTGCTCGCCGCGGCTTTACGTTGATCGAACTGCTCGTGGTGATTTCGATCATTTCGTTGCTCATCTCGTTGTTGCTGCCCGTTCTGGGTGATGCCCGTGAGGCGGCCCGTCGTGTTCAGTGCGCCCAGAACCTGCGCACCAACATTCAAATGGTGGCGGCTTATTCCGCTGATTACCGAAACTTCATTCCCATTTCGAACATCACCAAGAAAGATGGATCGGTCTACACAAACGACGAGAAGAGCAGGTCGTCCAAGATATACCTGATCGGCGGTGAGATTGGCTACAACATGCCCAATCCGCAAGGGCTGGGTATCCTCTATAGCGGTGGATATTTCACAAGCATGGCCAGTTTTCACTGCCCATCGGCGAACTACGGCACGGAAACCAATCCAATAGGACAGCGCCATACGGCCAACCCGTTGGTACCCAAGACAAACGGTTTTGGTCCCGGCCCGTACTATGCCGACTCATCTGCTTTCACCACGCTTGCAACAGGCAACGGCAATCCCAGCAACAACATTTCGTATGTGGCCGCAACATCGGACTATGTCTACCGCGGTGCTCGATGGAAGGTTACATGGGGCGGCGCGCCAATGTGGGGATCGGCACCTGCCAATGGTGATCCTTACTTTACGACCCTTGATACGGTGCCCGGCGGGGGCGCTTCGCCAAGGCCGCTGTCGATGTTTGCGGACGACTTTACGTTCTATGTGGTAGGCAGCCACAATCGATGGGAGCCATCCGGCCGTTATATGCACGTTGTCGGTTACAACGTCGCCTACACCGACGGGCACGTCAAGTTCTTCAGCGATACCGATAAATACTTGAGCTTTGGCAGCTGGTATAACGGCACCGGTGCAAATCAGAACAAACTATATCTGAGCGAATTCACCGATTCGGTCTTCGACGAGTTTGACGGCGATATTGGCACCGGCGCGGATCACGCGAATTTCTAAGCGGCGAAAGTAACCACTTGTCATGACGGAATGCCCGATGTTGCGACGTTTACCCTGGGCGTTGATTCTGTTCCTGTTCACCTGTTTGACCTGTCGGGCGGCTGACTGGCAGGTTGTTTACGAACAGACATTTGACAGTGCGACGATGTCCGGCTGGCAGATCAGCGGTGCTTCGGTGGTCGATGGCGCACTGGTCACATCCGGTCAGGAATCGACGGCCAAACTCGAGCGCGTCTTCGATGCGCCGGCCGTGCGTGTCAGCTATGACGCCAAAATGCTGACGTCGGATGTCGACGGCAAGGTCAGCGACCTATCCTGTTTTGTCGGTGATGTCTTCTTTCGGTTCGGCGGGGCGTACAACGGGATTACACAAATCAACCGCGCCTCGGTGCGCACGCGCGACTTCGGCTCGCGCATCAAAATGGGTAAGGCCCACCACGTTGTCGCTGAAGTTAACGGAGCCGTTGCCCGTTTAAGTATTGATGGAGCGGTCGTTGGCGAGCAGGTGTACGATGCTCGGCCGAACAATCTGGCAGTGACGTTGTACGCATGGTCGGGTGTTGCGCGGTTCGACAATCTGCGCGTTGAGACCGCCACAGAGGCGGACTCGATTCCTGTTCATCTTGCAGCTGCGCTGGCATATGGCTCGCAGACAGAGCAGACTTTAAAACACTTGCGCGACTGGCCGCTACCGAAACTGTCACCCGAAAGGAAATCACCGGTATCAGCCGCGGATGTTCCGTTGGTGGTCGACTTCGGTTCGTCTGCAAAGCCCGGCATGGTCTGGCCGATCACGTGTGGCGTGCCGTTGGCGCGCGGTGCGCTTTTCAATCCCGATCATGCCATGGTCGTTGACGCGGATGGAAACGAGATTCCGTCACAGCGCACCGTGACAGCGACGTGGAGTGAGCGCGGCTCAATTCGTTGGCTGCTTCTGGATTTCCTGTTGCCCGTGACAGAAAGGAGACCACAGCTTTATCTACGGTATGGTAATGATGTCCGTCCAATGCAGATCAACGACGGTTTGCGCATTGTTGAAACCGCCGACACGATCACTGTGGACGGTGGCGCGGCACAGTTCACCATTTCCAAAACGCGCGGCACTGTGCTCGAGTCGGCTTCGCTGAATGCCAAGCAGGTGCTTGGGCAAGCCGAGGCGTATTACAACACAAAGCAGGGCTGGCATTACACAACGAACAACAGTGACGAGTTGGACGTAAAGATCGAAATGGCCGGCCCGATTCGATCGGTGGTGCGCAGTCGCGGATGGTATACCGACAAGACCGGCCGCCGAGCGTGTTATTTCACCCGGCGGCTGTACATTTACAAGGGGCTGCCTTGGGCGCGGCTGTTCACCACATGGACTGTTACCGTCGATACGCGCGCGTACACGTTCACGGATATGGGCGTCACGTTTAAAGTGGTCAACGGTAAGTCGCTTGACGATCCAATCACTGTGCTTGCGGCCGACCGCCACAAGGGTTTTGTGATTACTGGTGACAATCGTTTACGTACGACCGATGTGCCTCAGGACATCACCTCTGGGGGCCGGGGCCGGGGCGGGGGTGGAGGGGTGAGTATTGGTTGCTTTGAAATGAACCGCCAGTGGCCGGCTGCGCTGTCAACCGATGGCCGGTCGATCACATTTCATGGGTTTTCCAGTCTGGCGGGTCTCGACCTCGATATGACGGATGTCGGGCTGCGCAAATTGTGGGGCGCAACCTACGACCGATTCAACGCGGCTCGAGGTACGTATCTGCCGATTGCGGAGCGTAACCCAAATGGACTCGGTCTCGCCAAGACACATGAATTGATCATTGCTTTGCATCCAGAAGCTGATGCGACACCACGCGACGCGCTCGATACGTTCCAGCAGCCACCAATGGTTGCTGCCGACTCGACGCATGTTTGTTCGACTGGTGTTGTCGGTCCGGGTGAATATCACCCATATGACAAAAAGCAATTCGCGTCGTTCGAAGCGTCGATTGAGCAGCAGCGCGATGAGTTACTAGACGTGCTGGAGCGCGTTGAGCCCTGGTATGGCTTCTGGGATTACGGTGCTGGTGTGCCGCATCACATGAAGGGCGATCTGAAGGGCGATGGTCCGGTGACGTACAACGGCTACCGTCGCTGTTACGACGTGGGGTATCAGCAGCCGCTCGTGCCGTGGCAGATGTACTGGCGATCGGCGCAGCGCAAGTGGCTGACATTCGCGCGTCGGACCGCGCGATGCCTGATGGACAGCCGCGTACAGCACTGGACGGACCCGACGCTCGGCAAACAGATCGGCCATGTGACACAGGATCACGGCACGTGGGCGTGGGATTCAAATCTGGCCGGTTTCGGCTTCAACGCCTATACACCCGCACTGTTGATGGATTACTACACCACTGGCAATGAGCGCGCCATGGACGTGCATACCGAAGTGCTGGACGCTTACTGTAAAGCAAGCGGCTCGGCCTATTATTACATGGGCGCGACCGGCAACTGGCTTGGTAATACGGCCGACGCGTATCGCGCGACCTGGGAGCCGCACTACAGGAAAATTTTCCAAGACATCCAACGCTACCTGGTTGCGTCAGTGTGCGGCCTGTGTGGCGGCGTCAAGGCTAATCGCCACATCCCTGATGAAAAGCACGATCACCACGGCACGATCCATCGCAACGGCTGGGTTGAGTATGGCATTCTTCATGCCCTGCAGGTTGACGATCACAATCCTGCCATCCGCGACATCCTTGTGCGCAACGGTGCGAAACGGTACGCGACCAAAGGCTACACCACCTACGCGGTGATGGCCGGTGCGCGCCTGATGGCCTATCGCGCCCTGAAAGACAAACGCATCGCGCGCGAGGGGCGCGATTTGCTTGATTATTACATGCGCGACGGCCATGGCACGTTGCTGACTTTCAGCGGCTTAAGTTATATGCGCGCGATTCCCATGCTGATGCGTCTTGTCGCGGAATCGGCGTTGGATGACGTGACCGTACCGACGCGTATGCGCATTGCGCCGCCTTTGGTTGTTCGACATGAACAGGACAAGGCGACGCAAGTCGTGATCGAGACGCGACAGAAGATTACGTTGGATCAGGCCGGCATTACCGTGCGCGATAGTCGCGGCGGTGCGGTGCAAGGGCAGTTTGATCCGATCCTCGGCCGATTCACGTTGCAGCTGGAAGCCGATGTGCCGTCGGCCGATTTTCATATCGATATCAACCGACCGCGGCTTTTCAATGGCGATCTGGATGCGCTGGCATGGGTGACATGCGATCCGGCCACGAAGATCGCTGTTGCCATACCGCACGGTTATCACCACTTTCGGACGGAGCCGCTGCCGAAGCTCTGGTTCCGCGTGCCGCCTGGCACAAAGCAGTTTCGCGTTCGCAACAACGTCTCATTTCGCAGTATCACTATCACGCGTCCGGATGGCTGGACGTACAATTCGACGGGGGAATGGCACACCGTTGATGTCCCGCCAGGGCTGCCGGACTGGCCGTGGTCGCTTGAGTCGGAGGGTGGTGGTCACGCGAATTTTCAGTGTGTGAAACTGTACGACGTTCCCGCATTGGTATCGATGTCGCGTGAAGCGGTTTTCGCGATGGACAATCCGCCAATGCCTGTGGCAGATTATGAGCCAGGCACCGGGCCGACAGCTTTTCTTCCGGGTGTGTTTGGCCAGGCGCTGCACCTGAACGGGCGCGACGAGCTGCGTATTCCGCTGGGTGAGAAAACCGACAAACACAGCCGTAAGCGACTGACCACGCGGCGTGGCACGATCGAGTTTTTCTTCAAGCTCAACGCCGAGCCTTACTTCGCTCAGGCAGCGGGCCTACCAATGCAGTTGCGTCCGGATGACAGTGCGCCTTTCAAAAACTGGTCACACAAGTGGCTGTCACTGAACCATAAGAACGCGCTGGTCATGCTCATGCCGGACGGCCGGCAACTCGCACCGGTGCGTTTCGGTCCGTGGGACAAAGATGTCGGCATGATCGAGTTCAAGCCAGGCGAATGGCACCACCTGGCCATTGTCTGGGATGCGAGCAAGGTCATGGATGTTCACGGCTCACCCAAAGCCGTTACACAGTTACGCACCTTCCTTGATGGGCGGAATCTGTCGACCGGCACGTATGACCAGCCGCACTGGCTTTTCGATGCGCATAGCGCGCCGCTGCCGGCTGATGTGTTTGAGTGGATCAGTGAGGGGCACGATGTGCTGATCGATGAATTGCGCGTCAGTGATGTTGAACGTGTTCCATACCCCGGGCCGAATGTGGAAGTTCACTACCCTGTGCCGCAGCAGCCTTATTCGGTTGATGAGAATACGCTGATGCTGTTGCATTTCGACGGCGATCAGGTCGGGCTTGGCCGGGGTGGCGATGTATTCAATGCGACATTTCAGTCGTCACCTTGACCGGCTCTAAAACAGAGAACTTACCCAGATATCAGTATTAGCCGAGCGCCTTCGCGAGTGATTTATAATCGCGTGATCGCGGTTACACTGATTCACGAAGCACGCGCACTCGCGGAAGGCAGCTCGGCTTGGGCTGATAAATTACATACGAAATCGGCATGATCGACTCGGTCGGCAGCGGTCTTGTGGCGATAGGCCTTAATGACTTTCCCGTGATGCAATACGAATGAACCGGACATTTGGAAGCCATCGCCATCTAGCTTGCCGGGCAGATGCCCGCGCAGCGTTGCGATCAGGCCGCGCCACCAGACAAAGGGGCCGAACAATTGCATGAAGTTTCCGCGCTTCAGTTCGAGCGCGCTGTATGTCAGGCGCTGCGGATCGCTGATCCAACCAATGTTCTCAAGTGAGTACTTCCGTGCCTGCTCGGCGAGCGTCTGAGGGGCGCTCATGCTAACGACCACGATGGCCACGCCTTCTCGCTCGATCGCTTCGCGTTGGGCTTTCAGATCGGTGATTGTTTCCTTGCAGAACGTACATCCCGCATGGCGTGTCAGAACGGCCAGTGTCGGTTTCTCGTCAGTGATCGCGCGTAACGTTTGTCCGTGCTGGTCAGAGACGGCATCGAGTGCCTCATTGAGTTCGATTACATCTAATGCCTCACCTTTACCACGATGCTTTGCGGCATCCCACAGGATCAATGTAAATGGGATCCACCAGATCAGGTCGTTGGTGATGATCGTTGCGCCGAACATCAAAGGTAAGTCACGTTGAATAATCTCGCTGACAAATCCGATTGGGCCGAACACCTTGCCCAGAAAACCGACCAGGATGATTGGCCAGTGTGTGCGGTAGTTTCTTGCTGCAATGATGTAGCCAATGCCGTACACGCCGACGATCATGCCCACGCATTGCCAGATTTGCGGGTACTTCGGCGGCTCCATGTCAGCGAAGTCAAAGAGCAGGTTGGGATAGATGATGACCGCCGCGCCCCATACGATGTTGTAGACGCCCGCGGCGATCAGGCATGGTTTTGCCCAGCGATATGGTTTATTGGCTTCGGTCATCATTGCTTCCTCTATCCGCATACCAGTGTTCTGGTTCAACGTCCTTTCACTTGTGAGACGCCGCCGTCGATGCCGAATACCTGGCCGGTGATCCAGGTGTTGGCCGGTTCAAGCAGGAACGCGATCGCACTGGCAACATCATCCGGCCTGCCCAGCCTGCCAAGCGGGTGCATGGCCAGAGACGCCTTGCGCGAGGCTTCATTGGATGTCAGCCGCTCCGACAGTGGTGTCTTTGTGAGCCCGGGCGCGACCGCGTTGAATCGCAGATCGTTCGGCGCATAGGTCGCCGCTGCGGAGCGCGTCAGGCCTTCCACTGCGGCTTTCGCGGCACTGATCGTCTCGTGGTTGGGTAGTCCGATCTGTGCGGCGCAACTTGACATGAGAACGACGCTCCCGCCTGCCTTTCGCATATTCTTTCCCGCAGCGCGTACAAGAGAGAAAGCGGTTCGGATATTCTGGTCAATCGTCTGGTCGAAGTCTTCTGTCGATGTCGCATGAGCGGGCTTAAGAAGGATAGAACCTGCCAGGTTCACCGCGCCTGTTATGCCCGGATATTGACTGAAGATTGAGTCGACTTGATCAAAGTTGTGCGCATCCGCAACGGATATGTCCGTGAGATTATCTCCGACTGTTTGCGCGGTTTCCATCAGTGTCGACTCATTTCGCCCCGCCAATATCAGTTGCCAGCCTTCATGCGCGAGTCTTGCGACAAGGGAACGACCAATGCCGCCGGCGGCGCCAATGACGAGGCATTTATTTTTCTCGCCATTCATTGTTCGGCCCTTTCAACTTTGCATGAATCAGAAAGTGCCAATGGTGTGAAGTTCGTGTTTGCTGATCGCCAACTTTGCGGCGCAGATGCGCTGGCCCACATCTGCGCCGCGTCAAATTGACTTTCAGTAACGATTGGTTTCATGTGAAAAATCCGTAAAGGAACTTTTCCTGTCATCAACGGAAACTGTTCATCATCATTGAGAGCACTTCGGTGCGCAGATCCATATCTGATTCGAACACACCGCGCATGACCGGCGTCACCATCGAGCTGCAGCCGTTGCGCACACCGCGCATCTTCATGCACATGTGCTGGGCGTTCATGAGCACGGCAACGCCGCGCGGGTTGAGGTGTTCGACGATCGCGTCTGCGATCTGGCGTGTCAGCCGCTCTTGAACTTGTGGTCGACGCGCAAAGATCTCCACAGTGCGCGCCAGCTTGGATAGCCCGACGACTTGGCCATCGCGCGGCAGATACGCGATCTGCGCCTTGCCGAGGAAGGGCAGCAGGTGATGCTCGCATACGCTGCAGAATTCAATGTCGCGCACGAGGATCAACTCGTCGTGCTCGATCTGGAAGACGCGACTTAAATGCGTGGCTGGGTTTTCTCGTAAGCCGGCAAACAGCTCTGCGTAGGCTCTCGCAACGCGCGCGGGTGTTTCGAGCAGGCCTTCACGGTCTGGATCCTCGCCGATGGCTTGGAGAATGCTTCGAACAGCTTCTTCAATCGCCGGTTTGTCGACAGGGCGATCAGCGTGTACCGGATGGGTTGTGCCGTTCCAGCTTTCGTAAATGTCCGAATCAACTTGGGGGTCGGCAAAGCGGTCACTTCGAGGAGAGATCATGGTGTGGGCTCCGGTACAAATTCTTTCAAAACAATTAAAACTATTAAAACTGTCAGAATGTTAGAGTGGACGACCTGCCTGTCAATGATTTTTTTCTGATTATTCCGTTATATATATGTCTCAGGAAGTTCTTGAATTTACTTAAATATTTTATAAATATAATTTTATATAAAATTTAGGGCGATATTAATTTAACTTTGCGATCGCTGGACCTTCTGGGCCCTGCCTGATAATATCTTGCAAATCTATTGGGATTAATGTTTTGAAGCACTTCTTATCACCGAAAGAACTGGCGGAAGCGGTTGGGGTGAGCGAATCGACCGTTCGCCGCTGGGTCGATGGCGGGGTGATTAATGTGTCGCGCACGGCTGGCGGCCATCGGCGGATCCGGGTCAGTGATGCGGTTCAGTATGTGCGCGACGCGCGCATGCCGCTGGTGCGTCCTGGCGTATTGGAAATGCCGGACGTTTCGGTGCCCGATGCGGCTCACGATGATTCCGAAGCGCTTTATGCTGCGCTGCACGACGGAGACGTTGATATGGCGCGTGGGCTCTTGCTTGCCTGGTATATCGACGGCCGCAGTGTCGCGGAAATCTGTGATGGGCCGATTATGTCCGCCATGCGTCGGCTCGGCGAGCTCTGGCAACACGATAAAAGTGGAATTTATATTGAGCATCGCGCTACGGATACGTGCGCGTCTTTTTTGTACGAGCTTCGGTCGCTGATACCGCCGGTTGAAGATGACGCACCGATTGCGGCAGGGGCTGCGCCTGCGGGTGACCCATATGTGTTGCCGACACTGGCTGCGGGGACAACACTGATGTCGCTGGGATGGCGAGCAATCAACCTGGGTCCGGATACACCGTTGGATTCGCTGCGACAATTGGCCGTCGACAGCGGTGCACGTCTGGTGTGGTTGTCCGTGAGCACCCAGCAAGCGAAAGAGTCTTTAACTGACGAACTGCCCGCATTCGCCCGTTCGCTGCGTGAGAGCCTGGTCTCACTGGCGGTCGGTGGCCGCGCGACGAAGAACCTTCCCGTGATTGGTCACGACAATCTACACGTGGTTGGATCGATGGCAGAACTGGCTGCACTGGCAACCGGTCTTCGCCAGAGGCAGTGGTCTTCGGAAAAGTGATTGAAGGTCGGTGGGTATGCAATTCGCACCGCCGACTTTGATCCGGTCATATTCTGTTACTCACTGCTTGCTCACATCAATTCGATAAACCAGCGCGTCCGCGCTCCAGTTGGGCCTGCCATCCTCGCGCGGCGGCTTATGCACGAAGCGGCTCATGTACACGAGCAGTTCGCCGGTCTTTCGGTCTTCGCGACAGTAGAAGCCGCTTAAACCCAGCGCCTGATCGCCGTCTTCCGGGCGTCGGTCATCGATGACTGTAAATGTTTCGCGCATGGCCAGGCCGGTTTCGGTGTCCACTTCGGTGAGCATCAGCGGATGCCTGGGGTGGTTGCCGATCGGATTTTGCTTGCAGACATTGCCGAACCAGAACAGGCGTCCGGAGCTGTGGGTGATGAGCCCGGAGCAGGAGCTTGGTGAGAAGAAGTGCCCGCCGTGCGTGTCTGTCCATGGGGCGGCGTCGGTCCATGTCATACCACCATCGCTTGAAATGGTGTACCACTTGAAGCTCGGCATATACATCGATGGGTCTTCAAAGTGTTTGAGTTCGGGATAGCAGTCGTTGGACGCGCGCATCACCATCAGCAGTCGGCCGTCCGGTAGTTGCGCAATCGTCGGCTCAACCAGTCCGCGTGTGGAGTGGGCAGGGGAAAGTTTGACCAGATCGGACAGGGTCCAGCCAATCCGTTTGTCTTCACGCCATTTGCCGATGATCACGCACGCGTAGGAGTACGTGTTGCCTCCGGTTGGATTGTAGAGCTTGCCATCTTCACCTAATGGCATCAGCGAGATGGGTTGGATGATGTCGCCGTTCTTCGCCGTGATCAACCGCCCGGGGCGGTCACCAATCATGATGGCATTTTTGCCGCGCCATACGCCTGGCATATGATGGATAGCGTCGAACTCGTTCCCCTTGTGAATCACCGGCTCATCAAACAGGTACGTGCGGCAGCCATCTTCTGATACTGAGTATCGCAAGTAAGTCTGTTCGAGTGCGCCATGCGCGCTTGGGCCGGGCGTGATCGCGTCGTTGTAAACCGTCACGCAGCGGCCGGTCAGCGGGTCTACATGCGGTCCCATCAGGTGCTTGTGTGTGTAGCCACCCTCAACCGGGACACAGGTTTCGGCCAACTGATTTTCAGACCACGTTTGCCCGAGGTCGTCACTGAAACGAATGTAAGCCGCTTCACACGTATCATTCGTGGCAGTTAATTCCTGAAGACTCATCATGCCGGGGCCATCAAGGGATGTGTAGTACGCTGCCGCCTTTGCGTAGCGCCCCTGGTCATCGGCTGGTAGAAAGACAGAAGTATCGACAAGGCGGAATGGGCCTGTTGCAGACATTGGAAGGTTCCGTTTACAGATTGGTTATATGGTTACGGGCGTTTTACGGTGAAGTGAACTTTGCGGTTGGCGGACGGTCACCGGTCGGCAGATCATCGAACTCATACAGCCGCTCGAACAGCCTGACACCGGTGGTGAGGAAGTTGCCACGGTTGGCGACGTGGCCGTCCCAGTAAAGCAGGTTTGTTGTCTGATTCGGATGGCGATACGGATACATGCGCCGCCTTTCAACCGAGCCGGTGTCGATTTGTGTAAAGAAGTGGCTCATGCTCAGCCCATCGAGATATAGGCCGTCCATAATGATTGGCGCCTTACTCATGCTGCCTCGCAACGTATCGGATTTTGGTCCGTCCGAGAAACCTTTGCGCGTCATGCCATTGGTGTTGATGGACGGGCCGAGAATCTTGTGATTATTGAATGTGCGATTCAGCGCGTATGACGTTCTGTAGAAAGTCAGCTCAAAGAAGGGGGTCTCCTTGGTGTCGCTGTTGGTATTGGTGGCCTCGGAAGGGCAGATCATCAAGCGCCAGCTTTTGATATTTGTCGTTGTGAGTGACGGAAAGTTGTGGCCTTCGTATTCATAGACAGCGCCCCAGCCACCGAGTTCGCCGACCTTTACCTGCCAGGATTTAAAGGCGTTCCCACCTGTATTGTTATTGATCGCGGTGGGAATGTAGTCATTGCTGCCGTCCGCATAAGCCTGAAAGCCGAACAATTGTTGGCGCAGGTTGCTCATGCACTGGATGGATCGCGCGGACTTGCGCGCCCCGGCCAGTGCGGGCATCAGAAAAGCGACCAGCAGTGAGATGATCGATATGACAACAAGCAGCTCGATCAATGTGAAGCCTTGATGTTCTTTGTTTCGATAGTTCATCGCCAGACACCTGTTGATTTGATTCACTTGTTGAGGCTGGTGAGCGTCAGACCTGTACCGACATTCATTACCAGATTGCGGACATGGAACGGAACGCTGATAGAGCATGTATTGCTTTCCTGGCCATCAAGCATGGCGCGCAGTCGGCTCAATGCGCAGCGGATGAGTTGATCATCGTCCTGTGCGATGTTGGGATACGCGTCGAGGCCGTATTCGGCGACACGTTGTGTTGAGCCGCCCACGACCACTGCCTCGCGCGGCGGGAGTTTCCCTGCCGTTTCCATAGCGTCCAGAAATGTTGAAGCCGTGCGCGGATCGGGAATGACATAGGCCGTGGGAATCTGATCGAAGTTACGCGCCTTTCGCGCGGCATGGGCGCCGATATTCGGGCGCGATCCCATGATCCATTCCAGTTCGGGATTGACCAGTATTCTTGCGGCGCTGTGCGCGTGTCGATAGCCCATGAGCCAGCGTTCGTACCACATCCCTTCTTTCAAGGATGCGCAGATAAATGCAATCCGGTCGTGGCCGGCCTTGAGCAGACTTCGCGTGGCAAGTTCGCCCATGGTGCGCGCGTCACAGGTAACATTCGTGATGCGATCATCCGAACGCAGGTAGTCGCCGCGCAGGTCACCAAGCAGGACGGCCGGTTTGGTCAGCGCTGATACATCGAGCATTCGCCGTGTCACAAAGTTGTAGAGCAGCAGGGCGTCCACGCTCGCCGCAATCTGGTTCAGTTCTTCCGCCTGCTTTGCAGGATCGCTCGAACGGATGACGGCGACCTGCAAATCAAACGACATGGCCGGACAGTGCTGCGCGAGGGATTCCAGTTCGCCGATGCTGTCGAGTTTCACGCGCTCGCGATTGTCCACAATGACAAAGCCGAGCCGCGTTTTTGCTTCTGGATTCTGTCGGTTGGATTGCTGCCAGGTAGATGACCGGCGGACCACCGGTTGGTAGCCCATCTTTTCGCAGGCGGTACGAACCCGACGACGCGTTGCTTCGCTGATCTGCGGGTAGTCACCCAGGGCCATGGAAACGGCGGAGGTCGACAGGCCGACCGCCTTGGCAACTGCCTTGAGCGTGACTCTTTTTTCTTTTGATCGGCGGGTCGCTGTCATCACTTACAAGCATATGTCGGGTTAGCCTTTGATGCAATGAAGGTTTACTAAATATTTAATCAATAGACATAAAATTATATTTTAAATGATTTTGTGTATTTTTTGTTTATTCGGTGCCGAAGAGACGATCGCCGGCATCGCCCAGGCCGGGCAGGATGTAGCCTTTTTCGTTGAGTTTCTCGTCGATGCCGGCGGTGTAGATCGGGACCGGGCCGCATGCCTCGTGGAGCGCGGCAATGCCTTCCGGCGCGGCGATCAGGCAGATCACGCGCACATCCTGACAGCCTGCTTCGCGCAACAGTTGAACGGCCGCGATCGCGCTACCGCCGGTGGCGAGCATCGGGTCGACCAGCAGGGCCGGCCCTTGCGCCAATTGCTTGGGCAGGTTCTGGTAGTAACTGACCGGGCGCAGTTCATCTTCATCTCTGAACATGCCGAGATGTCCCATGACCGCGTCAGGGATCAGTCGGTGAATGGCTTCGGCATATCCCAGTCCGGCGCGCAGGATCGGCACAATCGTGATCGGCCTGGCAAGCTTCGAGCCTTCGTATGGCTGCATCGGTGTTTCAACATCGATTGGCGCGGTCGGCAGGTCCCGCGTGGCTTCATAAGCCAGCAGTGCGCCAATCTGCCCGACCATTTCTCGAAAGCGTGGCGGGCGCGTGTTTTTATCGCGCGCCTTGGTCAGGTAGTGCGCAATCAGCGGATGATTAATGACGTGAACGTGGTCGCCATGCGACATCGGCTTATTCTCCAATATCTTCCGCCCAGAGGTCAGGTCGGGCGGCAATAAAATCTTCCATCAGTTTGATACAGGTCGGGTTCTGAAGCACAACCGCTTCCACGCCGTGCTGCGCGAAGAGATCTTCAGCGCCCATGAATGTTCTGTTTTCGCCGATGATCACACGCGGGATACGAAACAGCAGGCTGGTGCCGGTGCACATTACGCACGGGGACAGTGTGGAGACCAGTGTGAGTTTCGGCCAGTCCCGGCGCCGCCCGGCGTTGCGAATGCACACGACTTCCGCGTGCGCGGTTGGGTCGCCGGTCTGCACACGAAGGTTGTGCCCGCGCGCCACGACGTTGCCATCCGGATCGATCAGTGCCGAGCCGATGGGGATGCCGCCTTCTTCAAGGCCGGCACGGGCTTCAGCGATCGCGTATTCCAGTAGCTGCTCATCAGTGGGTTGTGTCATGGCTGTGCATTTTACGGTATGAACAGCCATGGGTCAGTTGGCGGCTACTCCAGATTCGCGTGCCGCTCGAACATCTCGTCAGTGGTCTGGCTGGTTGCTTCCATTAACAGAACAACCAGCGAATCCAGCAGGATGAAGAGTGTCTGCTCGAACAGGGAACCCATGGGCTGAATGCTGGTCACATCGCTGCTGCCGGCTTCTGCCTTGGGCGATGGGGCGGGGACTTGAATGACGTGATCCGCCATCTCACCGATGGGGGAGTTGGCGTCGATGGTGACAAGCAGCACCTTCGCGCTCAGTGATTTTGCCTTGGTCGCGGAAGCGACGAGGCTGGCCGTGCGCCCTGACCCGGAGCCGACGATTAATAAGTCGCCAGCAGCGATAGCGGGGGTGGTGGTGTCGCCGACGACATACGCGGCTTTGCCTAGGTGCATCAGGCGCATGGCGAAACCGCGAATGCCCAAGCCACTGCGCCCGGCGCCGGCAAGGAACACGCGCGGCGCGTTCTGGATTGCGTCGACGGCCTGTTGCATCTGTTGGGTATCAATGCGATCAAGGCTGGCTGACAGTTCGTTGCTGATTGCTGATAGCGTTGCTTTGATGTCAGCCACGTTCGGTGCTCCTGATGGTGGTCATAATCTGTTCCGCGGTTGATGCGGGGTCATTTTCATTGAGAATGCCGCCGCCGACCACGACGATATCCGCGCCGCGCCGGACTGCTTCACCAACCCGGTCCAGCTTCAGGCCGCCCGCGATGGCGAGTGGGCATGTCACGGCAGGGCGCACGTTGTTTAGTTCTGCCAAGGGATCGATGCCAGACGACTGCCGGTCGTAAGCCGTGTGCAGGCACATGATGTGGACGCCCAGTTCGGCGAGTTGTCCGGCACGGCCGGCCGGGTCGGGCGTGTTGATCAGGTCCGCCATGATGCGCCCGCCGAATTTTTCCGCAGCTTTAACCGCACCTTGAACGGTGGCGTCGTCCGCCAGGCCGAGGATGGTAACGATGTCTGCTCCACGATCGAAACCGCTGGTGGCCTCGATGTTGCCGGCGTCCATAATTTTCAGGTCCGCGAGGATTTGTCGGTCCGGCCAGCGGGATTTGATTTGTTCGACCGGGGCCAAGCCGCACTCGATGACTAATGGTGTGCCGACTTCCACGATGTCGAAGTGGGGATAGACCTTGTCCACGGCGTCTAACGCGTCGTCCATGGTCAGGACATCCACTGCCAATTGGAGTTGTGCCGTCATTTGCCCGTACCCTTCCAAACGTCCCACGGCGCGTTGAGCGGCTGAACAGTCATGCTCTGCCAAGCGCCGTTGCCGTCTTCGATGAAGCTACCGACCATACCTTCCTTTGCCGCGTATGTCAGGTCACACAGATAGACGACATCATCCAGTGAGACTTCGATGTACTGCTTACAAGCCAGCACGCGCACGTGAATCGGCTTGCCGTAGTCGAGCTTCGCATGAACGGATTGAAGTTCGGTGACGCGCAGTTTTATTCGGTCTTGCGCGCTGTCGAAGGGCGTATGCTTGTGAAGGACAAGGCGTTGTTGCGCGTAATCCAATCGCAGCCAGAGCGCAGTTTCCACGCCTTCATCGCTTCTTAGAAGCAGTCCGGCCCCATGGCCCTCGTCCAGTGTCACCGTGCCTTCAAGGATAAAGTCGTCTACAGTCGGCTCCTGCAGTTGCAGGTCCTGGCCGTGAACAGAAGCGGAATGATCTTTCAATGACTGACTGTTGCCGTTGTAGTAATTCTTCCAGCCGTCGAACGTTCTAAACGCCAGTTCGCCGTTGTCTTGTACGACCACCTGCTTCGGTGGTGGCACCACGCAACATCCGGCGGCGGCCTGTCGACGCGGCCAGTCGCAAGTCGCGCGCAGATCATTGAAGATCAGCGTTTGTCCTTTCCACTGGCAGAAACGAAACACCCAGTTGCGCGTCGGCAACAGAAACTGACGAAGTGGGGCGCGCCACGGACCTTCCAGTGATTCGCTGATGCGATAGTGCGTGTTGCCCTTAAAGTCGTGGAAGAACATGTAGTAGCGCCCCTCCATCTTGATCATGGAAATGACTTCCAGATCCTCGTGGCTGTTCGGCGCGTAGAGCGGCTTCTGTAATTCCCACTTGATGCCGTCGTCCGATGTCGCGTGTACGACACACCCACGCCGAAAGCGCGGCCCACTGGTGGTGCGCCCGGACACGAACATGTGCCACGTGCCGTCTTCAATGTACACATACGGATCGCGAAAGCTGACGATGCCGACCAGACCCAGGTCGTTGTTGTAGTGCGGCGGCTCGGGTTCGAGAATCGGATTGTTATCGTGCTTGGTGAATCGAATCAGATCGTCACTGAACGCCAGCGCAACGCGCTGGAAGTTGCCGCGCTCAGCTCGGGCGCAGCCGGTGTAGTACATGTGGAACCCCTTGCCGCTGGGATGAGTCACCGTATGCATGGTCCAGATCATGTCGTCATCGCAGTCGCCGGGATCGCCGGTGTGAATCGCGAACGGCGCTTCGGTCCACGTGAAACCGTCGTCTGAGATGGCATGCGTCACAATGTCGTGGTTCGGCAGCGTCAGGTGGAACAGGTGGATCTGGTTGTTGTGCGTGATGACGTCCAGGTCACCAACTTCGGTAACCGCCATTCCTCTTGGCTGGTACATGTCTTTTGCTTTCGATTTCGTTACGGATGAAATTGTATCCGATCCAGTTTACTGACCTGTGATGAGTGGTGTGGCGGCTGGGCATTGAACAACATGCGTTATCGTGAATCTTGTGTTGTGCACAGCCCAAAGCGCAGGCTCTTCGAGCCTGGGACAAAAACGTTACATCTCGCGCATTTGTTGCACATATTTCTTGGGGCTGACCCCAACGACTTTCTTAAACGTGCGCGACAGGTGAAACGCATCGGCAAACCCGGTCAATTCGGCAATCTGCTCCAGCGTCATATCTGTACTCTCCAGGTGGCGACGAACCGAAGCGATGCGCATATCGCGCAATGTTGTCATGGGTGACCGGCCCGTAATACGCCGATACGCATGAGCAAACCCGGAAGGGGACAGCTTCACCGCGCGCGCCAGATCAGCCACGCGCAACGGTCGGTTGAGTTGCTCAGTCATTACGCGATGAGCGGTCTGCACCAGCATGGGTAACCCGACTTGACCGCTCGCAATGGCCAGCACCTGCCCGCGCGGCTCAGCGAGCAGCAGCATCCCAATCGCCTGCATAAGACAGCCATGCGCCAGCAGTTGCCCGGCTGTGCCGGTATGCCAGCCATGTACCGCTTGCTCCGTCACTTCCAGCAGTCGATGAGACGGATCATCAATCAGTCGAAATGAACGATTCTCCGGCAGGCCGACTTTCCCGGCGTCTTCGCAATCGAACACAATCGCCAGACTGTGGCAGGGTTGCATCGTGCCTTGGAAGACGACGCGCTCGCGATAACTGGTATCCGGCGCGTAAAGAATACCGCTACCGTGTTGCAGCGCACGCCACGCGCCACCGCCCGGTTGTACCTCCAGCACGCCCGACAGAATCAGTTCCAACGTCCATGTTGGTCGGCGTGCGTGTTCTGACGCATGTCTGTTCGTCATGCGATAGGCACCGGCCGACCGAATCTTCAGACCGCCGGCCAATCTTTGCGAGGTCAGGTTGGTTGCAGAATCATTCATGTTTGATGATGGTTTTACTATTGTCCTGAGAGCCATATTCGCAATAAATATTAACACGAATTGAGAGTGATTGTATGCCGCGTACTGTTTCCGCTCATGCAACATGCTCGCAGAATTGGAAATGTACTGGAGAATCGGACATGGGTGAAGTCACCGCGGAATCGCAAACAGAACTGGCCATCAACGGCGGGCCGAGAGCTTTCGAGCAGCGCCAAGGCAAGGCAGGGCCGAAGATCGGCGTGGAAGAATTCTTTTCCATTGCGGAACGATTCGGTTTCACCGATGAAGCGATGGCTCGTCTGCGACAGATGTTGACCAACGACGACCTGCAGGGCGATGGTCCTAACCTCGCTCGTTATGCCTGTCCTTTCCCCGGGCCGCCCAAGGCAGACAGGTATGAAGAACTGGCGCGGGAGAAGTTTCAGGTCAAGCACGCCATGGCAACCAGTTCCGGCACCGGCGCACTGCACGCTGCGATGATTGCAGTTGGCGCCGGCGCGGGCAAGGAAGTCATCATTCCCGCGACGGGTTTCATGGCGACTGGCGTGGCTGCCGCGATCACCGGCGCTACACCGGTTTACTGCGACATCGATGAGTCAATGCAGATCGATCCCACAAAGATCGAAGCGCTCATCACGGACGAGACAGTTGCGGTTGCACCAACGCACAGTTGGGGCGCGGCGGCAGATATGGACCCGATTATCGCAGTCGCGCACAAGCACAACATCAAAGTCATTGAGGACTGCGCCCAGTCGCCCGGCGCCAGCTACAAAGGCCGACCGGTCGGCTCCATGGGCGATGTGGGCTGTTTCAGTATTTCCGCGTACAAAATCATCGGCGGCGGTGAGGGCGGCATGGTGGTGACCAATGATGACCGCTTATTCGATCACGTCAGGCAGCTGGCTGAGTGTGGCGGCTTGTGGCGCGAAGACCGGTTTGCACCGCCGCGGTATGAAGGCGAGTTATTTGTTGGCACCAACTATCGGCCGAGCGAACTGGAATCTGCCGTCAACGTCGTACAGATACAGCGGCTCAAAGACGTGGTCGGCCGCACGCAGCGTGTGAATAAAAGTATTACCAGCCGTCTGAGGACATTTAAAGAAATTACGCCGCAGAAGCGAGCAGATTCAGAGGGTGATGTCGGCTACTCGCTTCGTTTCCAGCCGGCAACGCATGAGCTTGCAGCAAAGATTGCGGCGGCGCTCCGAGCTGAGGGCGTTGGCGCGAGCTATCGCGGTTCCGGTGCAAAGCCGGACTGGCATCTATTCTCCGATATGTTCCCGATCCACGCAGCCAAGGGCCATCCGGCGCCGAGAGGTGATTGTTCGATCGCTGACGACCTGTACAACCGCGAGATTCGCGTTGGTATTGATCAGTGGTTCAATGACGCGGACTGTGACGCGTATGTGGCAGGTATTAATAAAGTCCTGGATCACTACTGCACGGCGGATGAGAGTGCGCCAGTATGGCGCTGAAGTGATTGTGGATGGAGAACCACCGGGGCTGTGTCGCAGCCCGGCTAATATTTTTCAATACACAATAAAAGAAGCTCTCCCGCTCGCGAAGACGTTGGATGCGGCGTCCTTCGTCTTATGTGCTACGAGCGGGAGAGCAAGGTGGCCTGGCCTTTGGGGAAAGGCCAGGAGAGCAGGGCCTAGTAATAAATCAGCGTCGTCTTCCGCCTCCGCCGCCGTTGTTGTTATTGTTCTGTCCGCCAGGGTTGAACTCGACCAATGAGAACGGCCCCATGTTGGCGATCTGGTTCAGCACACCGCCGTTGTTGTTGCCGTTGTCATTGTTGTTCCCGAAGCCGGGCATTTGCAGTGGACCGCCAAGGAGGTCGCTAAGGTTTGTGCCGCCTCGCTGCAGCGGGCCATGGTTATGGCCGCCGCCGTGATTGCGCCGATGCCGGTTATGTCGAGCGATGTCAACTTCCGCATCGACGTCTTCACCGACCTGCACGTCGTTTTCGCCGCGCCCGGCATCAATCACAACGCGCTCGACGCCGACAAACGTGGTGTTCATGCCGTTGACCGACATATCGTTGCCGTCAACGGTCACTTTGTCATCGCCGTCGCCGGTCCGGACGGTCAGTGTATCGCCGTGGCTGTCGCCGCCGTAGATCACCACACCACCTTCAAGCGACAATTCCCCCCGAGCGACATCAATGGTCACGCGGTCCGCCCGGTTGGCAACGCCGCGAATAACGACCTGCGACAGGTCAGCTGACGCACCGGATGCGAGCACGTGGTTGCCGTGACCACTTTTGACGACGACGTTATCGCCTTCCGTGGTGACCACCACGTGGCCGGCGCCGCGGCCATTGGGAACGTCCACGACCAGAACGGACGGATCAAAGAACACGTTTTCCTGGAGATTGTCGATATCCGTGTTGCGTTCCATGACATCGGCAAGCGTGGTGTTTTCCAGTTGGCGCAGTTCCGCGCCGTGATACACGTTCTGATACCAGTACTGGTCACCGTCACGGATGCGTTCGAACTGGTCCGCAATGATGGTGGTGAACAGTTCGCCCATACTGCTGCCGGGCAGATGGTCTTCCGCCAGGCCGCCGACCCATACGTCGATGTCATCGACTGAGTCATAAGCTGCCTCAAGTGCAGCCTGCACGTCCGGATCAGACGAAATTTCCGCGAAGCTGGTGACCGGGTCCAGACCCATGTCGATGCGGGTCTGGTTATAGTCCGCCAGGCCATGGTCGCGCCCGCGCTGAATGTTCAACGCAGCCAGATCAAATCCGTCGTTAGTGGGCGTACCGAACAGGAAGTTGCGCACGTCGTCGACAATCTGGTTGTCAATTTCCTGCCCCAGTGTCCATGAGACGCCGCGGAGGATCGAGTCAATCCCGTTGTCGGAAATTTCACTTGGATTGAAGAATGCATCGCGCAGCGCGAGGTTGCCTTCATCCGCTTCGGTGCCGTCCGCATTCAGCCGGGCCAGCTCGCTGCTGAGCATGCTGTGGCCGAATCGGTATGCCGCAGTTGAGAAGACGTTGGCAATGCCCGGGTTGACGCTTGAGTCGTAGCCTTCATATTCAGAAATCGCATCCGCGCCGAGCAGGGCGGGCAGGTACTCGTTGTACGTGATCACCTGCAATTCAGCGATCACGATTGATCGAGCCTGCTGGAAGATTTCTTCGTCGGTCAGGTCGGGATTCTCAGCCGAAATCTGATCGGCCCAGTAATTGTGTTCACGCACCCAGAGGGTCTGCATGGCGATCAGGGCAGCATTTTCATTGGCGCGGATATCGCCAGCCATGAAGAAGCCGAACTCATCGACCGGCAGCAGGTCACCGTCACTGGTTGACATGCGCCCGCCGACAAACTCGCGAAGCGAATTCGTCGTATCCTCATCAGAACCATAGACCACAGAACCGTCGAGGAAAGCGGTGATGGTGTTAATTTGCTGTCGTGGATCACCGGATTCATCGCCGGTTTCAGTGTCATAGATAGATCGTTCAAATCCGATTTCCTGTGTGCCGGTATTGAACGGGTCGAAGAATTCATCTCCTGCCGGCACCTCAATCGGCAGTTCTTCAACCGGATCAGCCCCCGTGGTCAGATCGATGTCGTGGTCGATAAACTGACCCCAGACCCAGAGCATGTTGGTCAGATAGCGATCGTTGACGACGGATTCCTCCTGATCCGCCACGAGATTACTGATTGCGCGGGCGCTGGCCCGGTCTTCGCCAGCCGGCTCGGAGATGCCATCGGCGTACTCAGGGGTGGTCAGTCGCAACAACTGGATGCCGGCACTGCCCCAGTCGGGGTTTTCCTCATTGTTGCCGGTTCCGTTCACATTTTCATACAAGCCCTCGGGTGGTGTTATATTGACCACCATTGCAGGGATGCCCAGATCGGGCGGCGGGGTCGGCCCCAGCGAGTTGGGGAACGCGGCAGACAGCATCTGCCGGGCCTCCAATGCTTCAAACTGTTTCTGCCTTGCATCACGGAGGGATCGCGAGCGTTTTTTCTTTGTCATTCCGATGCTCCTTTACGTTGGGAAAAAAACTTCGGGTGGGCAGTTCACTGGATACTTAACGGTTGAAATCGGCGTGCTTCATGAGAGGAGAATGAGACAGCGAAAATTCTTTGTGATTGGCCATTTGCCGCTAAAATGAAGGAGAAAATGAGTTTTGAAATTCTCATTCTCTTCTCATTCATGGCCGCCTAATATGTGTACAATCCCGCCGAATTTTGCTTGCCGCGCGGTTATTCAAACCTGGGCTGGTTTGCGGCATGTAATGATGTGCTCATGTCGGAATTCGTCATCGCACCGGGCGATGGTGACGACCAGTTATTGTGTATGCGTTTTGCAGAGGCGATGAGTGATGCGTCTGTTAGTTGTTGAAGATTTTGCACCGTTGCGCCAGACATTGGAAAGTGGCCTTAGGGAAGCAGGGTATGCGGTTGATGCGGTGGCGGATGGGGAGCACGGGCTTCTTAAAGCGACCCAGGAGCCCTACGATGCGATTGTGATGGACCTGATGCTGCCGAAAATGGATGGGCTGACAGTTCTCAAGAAATTGCGTAGCGAAGGTCACACGTCACCCGTTTTGATTCTTACGGCACGCGATGCGGTGGACGACCGTGTAAGGGGGTTGGACACGGGCGCGGATGACTATATGGTCAAACCCTTCGCGTTTGAAGAGCTGCTCGCTCGAATCCGCGCGTTGATCAGGCGACAATATGAAAGTCGCACAACTTACATGTCGATCGGTCCGATTGAGATTGATACGGCAGCCCAGCGCGTCACGCGATCGGGTGGTGAAATCGAACTAACCGCGCGCGAGTACGGGTTGCTGGAATACCTTGCCCGACGTGCCGGTGAAATCGTGACACGAGACGATATCTGGAGTCATGTGTATGATTTCAGCAGTACGGCAACCAGTAATGTCATTGACGTCTATGTGGGCTATCTGAGAAAGAAGCTGGACGTGCCGGAGGAGCCGTCATGCATCGAAACCCTGCGCGGCCGGGGCTATCGCCTGGTCAAGGGAGCGACTGCTGAGAAGGCCTGAGAACAGGGAGCCGTATGGCGCGTCCGTCGCTGAAAATCAGATTGCTCTCCACCACGCTACTATCCATGTGGCTGATATGGGCCGCTGCCGGCGCGATGATCTATTCGGCATATTACCGTTCGCTATATGAACAGATGGACGAGTCGCTTTTTGCCCACGCGCAGGCATTACAGGCACAGGTTCGTTTCGAACCACCGCCCAAGGCGCACTGGCGCGATACAGGAGGTGTTCTTCCCCCTCATCCGGAGGACGATGACGACCGGGATGTTTCACCGCCGCGCAGCGATCAAGACGACAAAGAAGTAGAGCGTTATGCGGGTCAGGCCCCGTTTGAAATGGATCGCAATTATCCCTCGCGATCCAAGGGCCGGCGCGATGGTGGTCGACGGTCGAAGTCGCAGCGCAGGCAGCCTGCGGGTGACGCTTCGGGCTCGGAAGACCATGGTCCAAACTGGCGTCCATCGCTGGAATTGTTCCGTCAGACGGAGGCGTATACACCCGGCGGGCGCCAAACGGTTGAAGACGAGTATCAGGTTCTGAAGCTCCCGAATCGGGAGATCGTTGCCGAATCACCGCAGTTGCGCGATGCGGATTTACAGGTTGATACCGAGGGTTCGGTGGTTTACGACATTGTTCTGGCTGATGGGCGCAAGGCCCGTGCGGTGACGATGCGTTTTCACGTGAGCGCATCAGGACCGCCGCACTTGCCACACCCGACATCCGATGCAGTGGTCACCGTGGCTCGTCCGACAGAAGAAATGAGAAAAGATCTCGCCGAAATGGTTCGATTGATTGCCGCGGCGGGACTGATCGGGGCATCACTGATAGCGATCGCGGTCGGGCTTTCAATTCGCTTTTCGCTCGCTCCGGTCTCGCAGCTTGAGAATCAGATCCGAGCCATCGGCGAACAGAACCTGACGCAGCGTGTTGATGCGAGCACTGCGCCGGTGGAGATTGCCGGCATGGGGGAACGAATCAACGATCTGTTGGAGCGCCTGGAAGGTGCGTTTGATCGTGAGCGTGGCTTCATCGCGGACGCGGCGCACGAACTGCGCACGCCGATCACCGCATTAAAGGCAACGACCGAACTGGCTTTGAGCCAGGAGCGGGACCCGGAGGAATATCAGAAGTTGCTGCAGCGTAATGCGTCTGTGCTGGAAGGTGTGCATAGTCTGCTGGAGAAGCTGTTTCTGCTTGCACGCCTGGATAATCATCAGGTATCCCTGCAGTCGGAGAAGATCGATCTTCACGAGGTCGTGGAGAACATCTGGGAAGAAGTAACACTCGTGGCCGGGCGAACCGATATCTGCTGGGACAATCAGGTTCTTACGTCGATGCAGCCCGAGACCGATGTGGATCTCATCTGCGTCATTATTTCCAACCTGCTTCGTAACGCGGCTGAACATGTCGACGAGCACGGACGCGTCATGGTACAGACCGTGCCGCACGCGATGGGTTGGCGCCTGTTCGTTTCGAATACCGGCTGTACGCTGAGCAAGGATCAGTTGTCGAACATCTTCGATCGATTCTGGCAGGGCGATGAGAACCGTTCGAGCACCGGCAAAAACGCGGGGCTGGGGCTGGCGATCACGAAACGTGCCGTTGAGATACTCGGTGGCAAGATTTACGTTAGAAAGACCGAAGGCGAACGCATTGTCTTCACGGTTGAAGTGCCCACCTTTAGTTCATCACCACCGGTCAGTTCGAAACGGGGACGCCGTCAAGCCGCTGTTGCCGACGAGATTACATACCGGGTTGTCCGCCCAGGCGTAACGGACCGCAAGGGGTGAACTGACTTGTTCGCTCTGTACGACAATTGTATCGCCGTCAATTGTTGCGGTTGCCCAATGAAATACCTTGTCTTCTCCTGCGACCGCAAGGCCCAGCAGCTTGCCGCCGTCACTTGCTTTTAAGCCGCCGCCGGTTTGCTTGAAGAACAGCCGGATGGTGTTGTCTTCGATTTGCATGCGATCGTAAGTTGGTCCACTCGGCATAACCGGTTGGCGATACACGGCTCCAAGCGCCCACTGTGCTGCGCGGTCGGCGAAGTCTTTCTTGTTTGGGGGGTGCAAATCCTTTCCATCGCCGATGTCGATTGTGGTGATCAGGCCAGTGTTGGTATCAGCCTGGGCGGTCATGAACTGCGATTCGCGCAAGTAAGCCCAACTGACACCTTTGGGATTGGGTGACTCCTCCCGAGGACGAAAATTTGGTAGCTGAATGATGCCGAATGGTAATGATTCGTCGCCGATCAACTGGCGCCAGTTCTGAATCATGGCAGGCAGCAGCTCGCGATAGCGTGGTCCCTGGTTGGCGATCGCGTCTGATTCACCCTGGTACCAAAGTACGCCGGCGATGGCGAAGCCTTTGAGCGGATGAATCATGTGGTTGTAGATCGTACCGGGACCGCTGCGGTGCCTTGGCCCGAATGGAATGCGCGGCCTGGCGCGGCGCAGTTCCATTGTATCTTTCCCGGCGGCGTGCGCTTTTCTGACCGCAACCATCCACTTTTCGCGGTCCTTGAGAAATTGTTCATATTTCGCTTCATAGCCGGGAAGTGATTCGTCATATGCCTTTATCGTCGGCGCCATGAAGTCGAATGGCGTTAGCGTATCGCGGCTTGTCCAGCCCAGAATACGCGTGCCGCCCCACGAACTGTTGATTAAACCAATTGGCACGTCCAGTGTTTCGTGTAATTGACGACCGAAGAAGAATGCAACACCTGAAAATGTGCGAGTCGTGCTGGGTGTACATACCTGCCATGATCTGCCGGGCGGTAAATTTTCCTGGGGCTCACCAGACGCGACATTTGGAATGCTCATCAGGCGCATGTGCGGATAGTTCGCTGTTTCGAAAGCTTCTTTGCCGCCGACCGACTGGAACACCCGCCATTGCATGTTCGATTGGCCGGCGCAGAGCCAGACTTCGCCGATCAGCACGTTCTTGAGAGCGACCGTATTGTCGCTTCCGGCAATGGTGATCGACAACGGATCAGGATGATCCTTTGCGCTTCTGGATTTGAGTTGGACCTGCCACCGACCATTGACGTTTGCAGTGGTCGTTTGTTTTTCGTCGTTGATTGATACTTGAATCTTCTCTCCGACATTCGCACGGCCCCAGAGCCGAATCGGTTTGTCTTGTTGGATGACCATGTGGCTGCCAAATACATTTGCCACACTGACTTCCGCCAACGCGAAGCCGGGAAGTGTCATAACGATGCCAAACACGAGGAGGAGTATTCGGTTCAAGCTGTTGCCACCTTCAGATATGGATACGAACTTTCAGGATTCAGGTTGCGTTGTATTGGAGGCTGTCTGCCACGGTTCGCCGTTGAGCGTACAGTTGGTCAACGCTCAGATTCACCGAATAAGAGAGCCATTGCATGCCACAATCATACGCCATCATTGGAGGTGGTTCACCCGGCGGCGAAGAGTGGCAGTGTCGTTGCCACGCCGGTTGCTTCGTCTGAATACAGGGTTGCCGCGATTTCCAATGAGGAGTCCTGTTTCAGGTCAACTTCGATGTCAGACTCCGTACCATCGTGATTCAGGGGCACGACGACCGGCTTTGTGTATGCGTTGAGGTTGGCTCGAATCACGCGCGCGTCTGTACCGTCGGAAAGACGTACATAGCTGCCAATCGGAAACAGGCTCAGGGCGTCCAGCAGATCGCGCGATACATCTCGATCCAGCCGGCCGGCACGCGTTTCATGCAGCACGGTCAGCATACCCTGGTAGGGCGTCTGGGCAGGGCGATGGGGCCTTGACGCAACCGTCGCCGCGTAGACATCGGCAGTGCCGGCAATACGTGACAGCGGGTGAATCCTGTTGCGGTGGCGCCCTCGTGGGTAGCCCGAGCCGTCATTGCGCTCGTGAATCTGGAAGGCAATCATCAGTACTGTGGGATCGATGTCCGGAATTGTGGCCAGCCGGCTCACGGTGTACTTGGGATGTTCCCTGACTTTCTGTTGTTCGTTGGTGTTCAGTTTGCGCCTGGCCAGACGAGTCGACGGATCCATGTCGAGCATGCCAAGGTCGCCAAACAGGGAGGCCATCCCCACACACATGACGTCACGTTGCGGCCAGCCCTGACGGGTGGCGATACGCATGGCAAGAAGCGCCACGTTCATGCCGTGGTTGAACAGGTATTCACCATCGATCGTTGCCGTCATGTCGATCAGCAGCATTGTCACGCTCGGGTCCTGTCCCTGAAGTTTGAGCATGTGCGACAGCATGTCGTTGGATGCGACCAGACTGATTGACTTGCCGTTTCGAACACTTTCAGCAATGTCCGCATAGATTTCAACGCTTCTGTCGTATAACTCACCGCCGGCTTCTGCCTGTTCTCGTAGCAGTTGAAGTGGCAGACGCGGTTCCTCGGTCGGTGGCGGCCCGGGCACTGCACTGGTCAAGTCCATCGAAAGCAGCGCCTCGTCCAACTCGCGAACCGTGACGGCAATGGTTTCTTTTGTGGGAGGCGTTGCCGGCGCCGGTTGCCTGGATGTGGTTTTTGTCGAAAGTTGCTTGTCTTCAGCGGCCTGCTGAACAATGGAAGCGGGTAACCTCAATCTGCCCGTACTGAAGGGGCGGTATCGGATCAATTTTTGCAGGCGTTCTGATACTTTTGTGCCGCGCGCCTGCAGGAGCAGACCGTTCTTGTTGTAAATGTCGCACGGCAGTGTCTGTCCGACAGGCAGCGATCGCAGGTATTCGATTATTCTGTGTTCCTGCACTGCCGCGTTGAAACGCGCATCCTCGTCGAGAAACAGGCCGCCGCGCAAGCGTAGCCTGGAACGTTTAAAGTCGCTCTTGCGCAGAATCCGGCCTTTGGCGCGATAAAGCACACCGGCTTCATCAAAAACATCAAACGGCAGTGGCTTGTCGAAGACAAGCTCTTCATCCTTCAGCTTTCTCAGATTTTCGTGTTTGACCCGGCCCATAAGAGTCATCCCAATTCGCTTTTGTTGTGTCGAGTGCATTTACCCACCCGTAAGCGACCTTGATATTTCTATCGGGGACGACCCCTCACCCAATGATGAGCGGAACATGAGTTAGAGACGTGATTGGTGCTGGCTGGCGTGACTGAGCGGTTATCTCTTGGCGTTGGCTGTCGTTGTGTCTTTAAGTTCGCGGTAGGGGTATGAAAAATCACCTCAATGATGATGACTTTTTCAGATCGTTCGAAGGCTACCCAACGCATTCAGGACATTTATGAGTAATTACTCGGAGATGACACAGAAAATGAAGGGCGGGGATATCAATTAACACGTACCGCGCTTCGCAGTGGTTCACCCGGCAGCGGCGAAGATGGGCTGTGTCGTCGTCACGCCGGTTGCCTCATCTGATTGCAGTGTCGCGGTGATTTTCAGCGAAGTATCCCGACTTAGATCGACTTCGACGTCGGATTCGGTGCCATCACGATTCAGTGGCACGACGATGGGCTTTGTATGTGTGTTGAGGTTGGCTCGAAGCACGCGCGCATCCGTACCATCGGAAAGGCGGACATAGCTGCCGATCGGGAACAGACTCATTGCATCCAGTAGATCGCGCGCCACGTCGCGGTCCAGCCGACCGGCGCGCGTTTCGTGCAGCACGGTGACCATCCCCTGGTACGGCGTCTTGGCTGCTCGATACGGCCGCGGCGCAACCACGGCTGCGTAGACGTCAGCAGTACACACAATGCGTGACAGCGGGTGAATCATGCTGCGGCGGCGCCTGCGCGGGTAACCGGAGCTGTCACTGCGCTCGTGCATCTGGAAGGCAATCATCAATACCGTCGGGTCGATGTCCGGGATCGAGGCCAGTCGGCTGACGGTATATTTGGGGTGTTCGTGGATTTCCTGATGCTCGTCGGCGGTCAATTCGCGATTGGCCATGCGGATCGATGGATGCACATCCAGCATGCCAATATCGCCGAACAGGGATGCCATGCCGACGTTCATCACGTTGCGCTGCGACCAGCCCTGTCGCATTGCAACGCGCATCGCGACCAGTGCGACGTTCATTCCATGGTTGAACAGGTATTCGCCGTCAAGCGTTGCCGCCAGGTCCATCAACAGCATTGATACGCTCGGGTCTTGCCCTTGCAATTTGATCATGTTCGAGAGCATGTCGTTGGACGCTGTCAGGCTGATCGATTTGCCGTTTCGAGCACTTGTCGCAATGTCTGCGTAGATCTCGACACTTTTGTCGTATAACTCGCCTCCGGCTTCCGTCTGTTCTCGCAGCAACTGGAGCGGCAGGCGCGGTTCTTCCGTTGGCGGCGGTCCGGGCACTGCGTTGGTCAGGTCCATGGAAAGCAGTGCGTGGTCCAGTTCGCGAACCGTGCTGGCCATGGTGGCTTCGGCCGGAAGTGTTGATGGCTCTGGTGGTGCCAGTTTGCCCGGTACAATCTCTTTGGAAGAGCGTTTGTGTTCGTCTGCCTGTTCCGGCGCAACGGGCACTTCCATGCTGCCCGGTTTGAATGGGCGATATCGAATCAGTTGTCGCAGGCGTTCCGTAATCTGCGCGCCGCGCGGCTGGAGCAGCAGGCCGTTCTGATCGTAGATATCGCATGGCAGGGCCTGACCGATAGTCAACGATCGCAGGTGTTTGATTGTTTCGTATTCAAGAGCCGCTTCTTTAGCGCGTGCATCGCCGTCGAGAAACAGCCCGCCACGCAGGCGCCGCTTGGAGCGCTGAAAATCGCTCTTGCGCAGAACTTTGCCTTGTGGCCGGTAGAGCACACCGGCTTCATCAAAGACATCAAACGGCAGTGGCTTGTCGAAGACAAGCTCTTCATCCGTGAGCCTTCTTAGATTTTCGAGTTTGACTTGACCCATTGGGGTGTCCCGATCCATATCTGTTGCGCCGGACACACTTACCAACCCGCAAGCGGCCCCTGATATCTCTATCGGGCCTGATTCATTACAACATGATGAGCGAACCATACGATTAGCGCAGGTTGTTGTGAATCAGGTAATGCCCTGCCAGGGAGGTTTCGGGCTGGTCCGTGTGGTGTCTTAACGACTGTGACAGAAGTGCGGAAAATAAGTCAATGCGGACGTCGATCCCGCATGGGCCTGAAGGTGTGATAACCTGAATGGCCGTAAAAGGAGCAAATGCGATGAGTGACAATGGAAAGTCCGAGAAGCTGCCCAAGACGTTCAAGTCGTTTATCAGTAAATACCCGGAGATTGGTCAGGCGCACGAAGCCGTGGCCAAGGCGGCGGACAAGGCCGGTCCGCTGGATGCAAAGACCTGTCTGCTGATCAAGGTCGGCGTGTGCGTGGGGGCGGGGCTGGAGTCCGCCCTGCGCGCCAATGTGCGCAAGGCAATGCAGGCCGGCGCGACCGAGCAGGAAGTCGAACAGGCGATCCTGCAAGGCATGAACACGATCGGTTTCCCCGGGACGGTGGCTGCCTGGTCGTGGGCGCAGGTGCAGTTTGAACGAGGGGTCGATTAGGGAGTGAGTGGTCGCTGATCACGGGGCATTGGACACCGATATGTCCAGTTGTGGAACGAGGTTCATGCCGCTTTAAAACATCCATGTTCCGTCAGCACAACGCCTTGAATCAACCATGTTGTTCTGCCGCAACATGTCCTACAAACCGACTCAGCGATGACTGATGTCCCCAATTTCATTAATTGATACAAGTCTCTTGTAAATAACAGTTAAAAGTGAAAGTCAGTAGTATTTTTCCCTACATATTTCGCGGGGTCTAAAGCTTGTGATAGACTGGGTATGCCATGAAGAGACGCATGGTGAATGATGTTCACAACAGACGCAATCCAGAGACGGATAGGAAGGGAAAAGCTCCATGGACGAAACGCAATTTCAGGAAAAGCTCACCGAACTGATGGGCGAAATCTCCACGCTGCCGGCCGAAGAACGACAGAAGCTCACCGAACTGGCCCAGCGCACCCAGGAACGCCATCAGAAGCTTCGCAAGACCGTCAGTGACCTGCAGGAAAGCCTTGACTACCTGCGTTTGTCGATCAAGTACCTGGTCTTCGATCTCGAAGCAACGCGGCGTGAGAACACGTATCTGCGCAAGATGCTCGAAGAAAACAACGCCGGTGGCGGCTCCAATAACGACGAGTATCAGGCCTGATTACTTGGTCGTTTAAATAAACAGCAAATATAAAAGCGGGCACTCAATCGAGTGCCCGCTTTTTTTGCGCGCATGGGGCGTGCTTTGCTACCGCTCTCAACCTTGCGAATTCGCCAATCACTTTTCTCATAATCTGCCATAGACGCTCGCCCTCTTAACTGCGAAACTGGGTGTACCAGAATGCATGTAAGGGGGCAACGATGATTAACGTCCGCAATCTCTGGCATCACTACGGCATCAAACCAACCCTTCGCGATGTCAATCTCACCGTCCAGTCCGGCGAATTACTCTGTGTCATGGGGCCGAACGGCATGGGCAAGAGCACACTGCTCGGCGTTGTGGCCGGGTTGCTCGCGCCGATCAAGGGCTACGTTGAAATTGATGGTGTACGCCGGCGCAGTTCCATCGAGAATGAAAAACAGTTGCGGCAGAAGATCATTTACCTGCCGGATAAGCCTTGGGTGCCAGCGCACCGGAGCGGGCGCGAATTTCTCTTTGCGGTCGGTCGCCTGTACAGCGTGGAAGAAGATCGCTTGTTCGATCATGTCGAACGATTGCTCGAACTATTCGACCTGGCGGGTCATGCCGACTCGCCAATTTCCAGCTACTCCACCGGCCAGCAAAAGAAGATCGGCATCTGCAGCGGGCTGGTAACGGATGCGCCGATCTTGATTCTCGACGAGCCCTTCTCAGGGGGATTGGATTCGTCCGCACTCCTGGCGCTGCAGCAGGTGCTTAAGCACCTCGCTCAGCGTGAGGATGTGACGATCATGATGGCCGTGCCTGTACCGGAACTGGTTGAGGGGCTGGCAGATCGAATTGCGATTATCAAGGAGGGCCAGATTGTTGCGTGTGATACGGCGGACGGCTTGAAGCGCTCGGCCAGCAACGCGCCCACGCTTGCCGAAGCGCTCGAAAATCTGATCAACCCACAAGGGGCCGAACATCTCAAACGCTATTTCGAGGAGCCGGTGTGAGCATTCGGGGGTACATGCAGCAGGTGCAGTTGGTGCTGTCGCGCCGAATCGTACTATTCGCGATCTGTATTTATATGTCCCTGTACTTGCTGGAATGGGGCCATGACGCATTGTCTGACGTGAAGGACGATGATGGTATTTTCAGTATGGCTCGTGCCAGTGTGTCCGGGATTTTATTACTCGCATATGGTTTTTACAGAAGTGGAAGATTTCATCCATTCGTAATGCCGGCGTATCGGCGGTATCTGAGTACCGGTCCGTGGCAGTGTGGCAAGCCGCTACCACTTGGGCCTGTTCGATTGATGACATTTGAGTGGCTGCTGATTCCACTAGGGACGCTGTTAGCTGCATACGAGTTGGGTTTCTTTGGTAAACCTATCGCGCTTCAGCTTATTGGCCTGCCGTCTTTTGATTCAGCCGCTTCATGGATCGCAACAGAACCGATGCTGCTTGGTGAAATATTCTGCATCATGGGCATTTGCCTGTTGGGGCCGAACGTTTTGCTGCTTGGTATTCACATATATAAAGACAAACTGACGTGGCGGCTGTTTATTTTTACCTGGCCTTTGATGGTGCTAATTCCGTATGGCGGCGCCGCCAAGGTGTTTTTTCTGCTTCTTGTGTTGTACCTGATTGTTCATTGGGGCATTCAACGCATGCTGAGTAAGTTTCCGTGGGCGTACCCGGAATATGATGCCGATCCAATCGCACGCTTGCGTGAAGAGGCCGGTGCGGGTTCGATGGTTGGGCCGATGTTCCAAACGCTGGGACCTGTTTACAGACATCGCTCCATATCAACCAGTGATGCGGCCGCGCGCAGTTTTTTGATTGTCTGGTGGGTTGTGCTTTTGGTCTGGCTGTTCTTTAACGATAGTTTTCAGGAACTGACAGAGCGTATGTCGCTCGCAGACTTGCATGCGGGTTTGTTGCATGAGTGGGTACGTATCTGGACAGTGTTACTGCTCTCGTTGACCGTCATTCGGTTTCTGATCTACCGCAAAGGCACGAAGCCGCCGCTGACCTTGATGGCACGGTTCCGGACCGGCCGGTTGATTATCCCGCGACATGACATTATCTACGTGACCCCACTGCTGATTTTCGGTTTTGGCATGATTCTGCCCGGCTTGGTCGGTTTGCTTCCAATTTCCGCTTTATTGCAAACTGCGATATGCCTGTTCATCATTCTTTTCGCATCCATGGCCTGCGGCCCGACGCGCGAGAAGTGGCGCATGACCGGGCTGTATCACATTCCACAAGATGCGATTCAGATGAACTCGGACTTATGGAGCGACGAATGACAGTCGAATGGCATAGGAGATGACGCGATGCGAAAGTTTCATCCACTGCTGATCAATACACACCACTTCTGGTTGTTTGCCTGGACCTATCCGGCGCTCTGGCTGCTTCAGTTGGCGCTGGGGCCGTTGTTAATGGTGGGGCCGATGTTCTGGTCAACGTTGCGCGTGGGATTACTCTTTCTGTTCGTCGGATTTTATGGCATTTATCGCGTTGTTCTGTTTCAACCGTTGCTTTTGACGTCATACCAACGTGCTTTGGCGCTGATGCCGTGGCGTCCCGGCCAGCCATTGCCGGCTGGCCCGTTCTATTTCGTTTGGCAGGATGTTCTGTTTATTGGAAGTTGCATCGCGCTCGCACTTTTGGAAGGCCATGCCGAGGTAACCGCTTCCACCATTGTCATGGGAATGCTGCTATGTTTTCTCGTGCCTTATGTGGTGTTGAACTGCATTCCGATGTTGCGCGTGCCCTGGGTCGGGGTTGCCTGCCTGTTTCTGCTTCCTTTGGCGGTGTATCCCTGCGCTCATCTGGGCGTCACGTTGCTGGTTCTGTTTGTTGTCAGTGTCATTCTGCAGGTCGGTGCGGTGTGGCACTTGCGGGATTTTCCATTCAACGAGTCGGCGTGGAATGAGCCGCCCGCCCAGACACTTCTCGACCGTGCGCGAGAAACAAAAACCTTCGGCTATCCATTGAAGCAACTGGGGCCTGTCGGCCGCTCGCTTCAGATCCAGATACCTGTTGCGATCATGTTGAGCCTGCTGGTCACGTGGTGGGTACACGCATTGACAGGTGGCATGATGTTATGGCTGAACGGCCGTCCGAGTTGGAACAGCTTGGCCGATGGGTTGCTTTTCCGCAGTGTATCTGACAGTGGTGTTCAAGTCATTTGGATGATCAGTTGGGTGATGGCGGTCTTGTGGCGTCTTTATATTTATCTGAACGGCTACGCCTCCCCTTTAAAATTGCGCGGCAGAATATTCACGCTGCGGTGGCTGATTCCCTCATATGACAAGGTTTTCATTGCGCCGGTGTCGGCCGTGGTCTGGGGGTTGTCCGGTCCATATTGGTTGAATGTACTGGGATTGCCGGATCAGTTCCTGCTCGCAGGCAGTACATTTGTAATGAGCGTGATTTTGTTGGGCGTTGGCCCGAGCCTGGAGGCCTGGAGATTGACCGGAGCAAGTCGCGTATTCGACCCGCTCACCATCCAAAGCAACAACCAGAATGCGTCGGTGTCGGCCAATCGAGATCCTCAGATCACGATCCGCATCAAGTTGGATTAGTCGCATGTATCACATGTATGACACGCTGTCTTTGCATGACGATCCGTCCAAGCAGAAGCTTCGGCGCGGCTATCAACAAATCGTGATCAGTCTTCTTTTGGTGGTTCTGATTGGTTTCAGTTCTCGGTTCGCCATGCAGTGGGCGCTACTCTCTTCTCAGGCGGTTCACCGGGAAATGGGCTACCCGGCGACAGCTGACGATCTGGAGCGGTGGTATCCGCCGGCGACGCAGTGGTCGGTCATCGAGCCGTTCGTCAGTTTGCACGAGAAGATTGAGCAGCCGCCCGAAGCGGAACCGAGTGAATATGAGCTGCATGCGCAATGGGGAAAAATGCCTTTCGGCTCACGAGCGCCGGAGGCATTGTTGGCGCGCCTGCGCGAGGGGACGAAGCTGAATGCTTCAGTAAAGGCCGAACTGACAGCGGTACTTGGTCGAACGGAATCGATAACGCTGCCGTTGACGTACGCTCGGGCCAAAGCCGGGGTCGGGACCTCGATGCCGTTGTTGCGGCAGCTTGCGGATTTATACATCGATGAAGCGATCGTGTTGCACGCCCAAGGGCAGATTGATGAAGCTGTCGTGAACCTGCAACATGCGTTGAGAACCGCGGATCTGACAAAGCCTTCACTGGGGCCATCGGCGCAGTTGACACGAGCGGGCATCATAAGCCAAGTTCATCAACTGCTGGAGCAGATACTGTACGGCCAGCCCTGCTCGCCGGCTTTGCTGAAACCGATTATGGCGCATTGTGCAGCGGAAAATCCGTTGCGCACAATGCCGGATGAGATTGCGGTGATTTACTGCCAGCAATCGTTTGTTTCCGGCCCGACGTATATGGAGCAGGTCAGTGATGATAACTTGTCGGCACCCTTGGCAATTTATCGGTCGTCTCGAATCGGCGTGCCGGATCAGATCTCAGCGTATCGTTCGAGCCGGCGGCTGATCGCCTATGCCAAGTCACTGATTGACCAGCCGCATCGTTGGCCCGAGCCTGTTGCTGAGCCACGTTTTGCTTGGATCTCAAAGTTACTCTGGTCTAACATTCATTCGATGACGAAGGCAGGCGTATCCCGTCTGGCTCGGCTTCGAACGGTGATAGTCGGGCTGGCGGTCAAACAGTATGTGATGGCGGAAGGTCGATTCCCGTCAGGCTTGAATGAACTGGCGCCGACATATCTTGATACGGTTGTAATCGATCCGTTTGACGGCAAGCCGATTCGTTATCGAATCGTTGACGATCACGCTTTGGTTTATACGGTCGGGTTTGATCTCAATGACGATGCCGGCCGATCCTATCGGCAAGCGAATGAGATTAACGAGACAAAGGCGATAACAGAGCCTCTTGTGACGTATGATCGCACTTTCCGAGTCAAGTAGAAAGCGGCGTACAGCTTGCATCAATTATACCGGTGTCTTAAATCCCATCGCCCGCACGATACACCAACCAGCTTTGGCTTCGAAGATTTGAAAGACGCCGCAGGCCAGCAACAGGCCGCCGATGGCGCACGCGATCCAGCTTTCAAGTACTGCGAATGCGCAGAGCACCAGCACGATCACGGAGAGGATCGTCACGACGATGCCACTGATCATTCGGACGGCTTTGCCTTTGGCGTCAATGTTGCACTGCATGGTTTCGAATTATAAACAGCGACCCGCCGTGTCTGCACGGTGGGTCGCTACTGGACGCCAATCGTGTTGAGTTCCCGGGCACACATCATTGCTGGACGTTGACCGCTGCGGGGACGCAGCGGCTCGCTTGCCGTTATGCCTGTTCCAGCCATGCGGCGAGCAGGTCGCGGCAGGCGAACAGGTCATCCTTGTGGATCATTTCGGTCACTGTGTGGATGTATCGCGTGCCGCAGACCAGCGTCATCACGCGATAGCCCGGCCCCTTGCGCTGAATGGCGGAAGAGTCCGTGCCGCCACGGTGCAGGATCGTGCGCTGCGCGGGGATCTTTTTCTTCTTCGCAAGTGCTTCGAATTCATTGAGCAGGTCAACGTCGACGATGGCGCTGCTGTCCATGACCATCAGGCCGGCGCCCTTGCCTTGTTCCGTCACCGCCATGTCGCTCGGCACGCCGGGCGTGTCGCAGCAGAGCGTGGTGTCCAGCGTGATGGCCACGTCCGGCTGAATCTGTTCCGCAGCTGGCCCTGCGCCGCGGCAGCCGACTTCTTCCTGCACCGTAAAGACCGCCCAGATGTCGCAGGAATGATTCTTGAGCTTCTCCACCGCGCGAATGGTTTCCCAGCAGGCGATCCGGTTGTCCAGGCACTGGCTGACGATCGTGTTGCCGATTTCTCGGAACGGCGCCTGGATGACGACCATGTCGCCGATCTGCACTTTCTTTTTGACGTCATCGCCGCTCATGCCCAGATCCACGATCAGTTCCTCGACGTCGGGCACCTTCTTGCGGTCTTCCGCCGATGCGATGTGTACCGGCTTGCCGCCCGGATTCATCACGCCGGTCAGGTCGCCGCCTTTGGTGCAGACGGTTACGAGGCGCGCGAACAGGTTGCGCGTATCGAACCCGCCGACCGCGTTAACGCGCAGAAAACCTTTGTCGTCAATGTGGCGAACCAGAAAACCGATCTGGTCCATGTGTGACGCGAGCATGACCTTGGTCGGCTTTGTTTTTTTCTTGGCGCCTTTGCCCGGCCGCGGCTTGCGATGGCAGATCAGTGAACCCATCGCATCAACGTAGGTTTCGTCCCACAGCTTTTTCGATTCCTTGAGAATCAGATCGCGCACGCGATGTTCACGTCCAGGGACGCCGGGAGTTACGCAGAGTTTTTCCAGTAGGTCCATGATTGTTTCCTGATTGAACGGACAAGGTGCCCTATTGCCCAAGTCGCTTCATTAATACGTTTCGGAACACATCGACGGGTGCGGTTTTGCTTGTCCAGCCTTCAAATTGTGCGGCCGCCTGGCGCACGAACATTTCAGTACCGGGGATGGTAACACAGCCGGCCTGTCGCGCGTCGCGCAGCAGTTTTGTCCAAACCGGGTTGTACACCGTGTCAAACACAACCGTGCCCGGACCCCATGCTTTGGTTCTGGCTTCGTCGTCCACCGGCGACGCGTCCACATTCGGATGCATGCCGATCGGCGTGCAGTTGATGATGACCTGGCAGCACGAATCGCATAGTTTTTCCAGGCGTGCCGCGACCACCTTGCCCGGTGCGTCCTTGAACTGCTCGGCAAGCATCTGTGCTTTTTCAAACGTTCGGTTGTAGATGACGACCGTGCTGCCGTAATTGGCGAAGCCGGCGACAATCGCGCGAGCCGCACCACCGGCGCCGATGACTGCCACGCGGTAGTCTTTGCACTCTTCGCGCGTAATGCCCAAGCCGTCGACGACCGCATCGAGCGCGCCGGCGTAGTCGCTGTTGGAGGCGTAAAGCGAGCCGTCATCGCGCACGGTCAACGTGTTGGCCGCGCCGATCTGTTCGGCCAGGGGCTCGACTTCTCCGCCGGACTCGCGCACGAACTGCAACAGGTTTTCCTTGTGGGGAATGGTGACTGACGCTCCGCGGAAGTGCAGTTCTTTGTAGTCCAGCCAACTGCCGACCGTTGCTTTGAATGCTTCATAGCTCGGCGCAATCGGCATGGGCAGGTAGATGCCGTTGAAATCAATTTTATCGAAGCCGGCGTTGTGAATGGCCGGGCTCATTGAGTGTGACACGGGATGGCCGATGACGCCATACACATTTGTCTGCGCGTTGATTGCATCCCAGCGATACAGCGTTTTCATCTGATGCAGCGTTGGCTGACCGGGCGCGGTGCCGCCGCCCTCGTCGATGGCCGCGAATGTCAGCAGCGCACCGAACTTTTTTGCCAGCACGCGGCTGGACAGGCCATGCTCCCCCATGCACAGAGCGATGGTCGGTTTGTATTGCTGGCGGATCAGTTCAAACGCCTCAATATTGTCCCGTAACGAGCGAGCCTGCCAGACCATCTTGATCACGCGTCCGGCTGCCGCTTCGGCCATGCCCTCCACGCGCTGGTAGAGGTCAACCGGGCGGGTTTCAAAATCGTGTGATGACAGGATCAAACCAGTATCGATTGAGCGAACCTGCCCGGCATGGTCGACGGCCAGCCCTACCTTCTGCCTGATGTTGGCGGAACGTTGGTACGTTGCCAGTTCGACGTCGATGTAAGCCGGCTGTCGTGGCGAGTCGCAGAAGTGCTCCAGCAGACTGATGCGGGTCTGGTCGTCACCGTCGTACTCGCCGCCCTCCCAAGTCGGACGGCATGTGACGATGCACGGTAGTGCTGATTCCTGAACAAGTTGGAGCAATTGCTCCGAGCTGTCCGTGAAGTTATCGATGCGGAATTCGATCAGTTCTGCGCCCAGTTCAGCAGCCCGGGCAGCGGCGCTGAGCGCCTGCTCAAGGGACTGAACCATAATGGCGGCTGCAAGCTTGGTCATAGTGACGGCCTAGGGTAATGAGTTTGCCAATGTTATGCATGCTCCACCGGATTAGAACGATGCCTTTCGACTCTAACATTCTGTAAACAGTCCTGTCTGGCTGCTTCTCTATACTGGTGCCCCATGCAGTCGAATCTTGGCGAAGTCGTAAAGCTGTTTTTGAAGCTGGGTGTAATCGGGTTTGGCGGGCCGGCCGCGCATATTGCGATGATGCGCGATGAGGTGGTTGAGCGCCGCAAATGGATGAGCGATCAGGCATTTCTCGATCTGGTCGGCGCGACGAGTCTCATTCCCGGGCCCAACTCAACCGAAATGACCATGCATCTGGGATACCTGCGTGCGGGGTGGCGCGGTCTGGTTGCCGGCGGGGTCTGTTTCATTCTGCCGGCCGCAGCGATAACGGTTACGTTGGCATGGCTGTACCAGAAGTACGGCACGGTTGATTACGTCATGCCGTGGTTGATTGGGGTGCGGCCTGTTGTGCTGGCGGTGATCGTTGGGGCGATGTTCGCGCTGCTGAAAAAAGCAGTCAAGAACGTCACACTAGGGGTGCTCGCAGGTGGGGCGGTGGCTGCTTCTTTGCTGGGGGTGCAGGTACTGGTCGTGCTGTTGGGTGTCGGATTGATTGGTGCTGTGTTGTTGCGACTGCTCGCCGGTAATAAGGATGGGGATTCGGATGACGGCCAAAAGACAGCCGGCATCATCGGCGCACTGGCGGCGGTGGGCGGCAGTTCATCCTCTGCGAAGGCTGCAGCCGGTGCTGTTGCGGGAGCCGCCACTGTCGGTTTAGCAACTGCGGTGACTTTGCCAAAGCTGTTTCTTTTCTTTCTAAAAGTGGGTGCGATTCTTTACGGCAGCGGTTACGTACTGGTCGCCTATCTTGAAGAAGACCTTGTGCGCAACTGGCAATGGATGGAGCAGTCCACATTGCTTGACGCTGTTGCGATCGGGCAGATGACGCCTGGCCCGGTTTTTACCACATCGACTGCGGTCGGTTTTCTGCTTCGTGGCTTGCTGGGGGCGGTCGTGGCTTCAGTAGGTATCTTTCTGCCGTCGTTCTGTTTTGTGGCGATGAGCCAGCCTGTGGTGGCGCGCATTCGTCAGTCCGCGTTTGCGGGTGCATTTCTTGACGCGGTTAATGCAGCAGCCGTAGGGCTGATGATTGCCGTAGCGTGGCATCTGGGCGTTCAGACGCTCGTCAACTGGCAGACGATTCTGATTTGTTTGCTGGCGTTCATCCTGGCAACGAAGTGGAAGGTGAACGTCGTCTGGCTACTGATTGGTGGGGCGGTTTTGGGTCGGCTCGGGGCCATTTTGGTCTGATCAAATATTAACCTAAAATATTAATTAAAAATAAATTATAAAAAGTTTTACGCATCATTGGTAGTTTGTGTAGATTTATTTAAATTCCTTTAATATAATTTATTGCCAACATTCGAGGACCCGGAACCCTTTATGCCTGTACGCGAAGCCAGACTGACCTACCAGACTGTTCAACGAAAGATTGAGCGGCGCTTGAATTCGACCTGGCATCCCGGTGACCGGCTTCCAACGATTTCACAACTGGCGCGCGAGCTGAACGTTGGATACAACAACACCCATCGCGCGGTGAATGAACTGGTGCGCCAGGGCAAACTGGTTACTCGCCGCGGGGTCGGCACATTCGTGCCCGAAGTGGAATCCGAAGACGAATACATCGATGACGAGGCATTCAGCTTGGTTGGTAAGCGCGTTGCCATTTTGCGATCGAATACAGAGCCGTTCCTTGCGCCGGTTGTAGAGGAAGTGAAATCCATCCTGACGCGGCGCGGTGCGAAGGCTGACCTGAGAACGGAAGAGTTCTGGGATGCGGACTTGTCTCAGTTCGATGACATCGACGCCGCGGTGCTCATCAATCCGCTTTCACCGCATAAACTGTCAGCGCCGGATGACATGGCGGTCGTCGTTGTAGACACGTCACCATTCGTGCCGATCGGCCTGTCGGGAAACTATGACTTCGTAACAGCAGATAGTGAGCAGGGCAGCATGCTGGCTGGCCAGTTGTTACACCGGCTTGGTGTGAAGGATGTTTGCTACGTCGGGAACCAGTCGGCAGATTCGGACGTAACCGATCCCACTTCTGCAGCACGTTTGCGCGGCTTTGAACTTGGATGGGGCAAGCCGGTGTCGAAAGAAAACCAGTTGTTTGGCATCAGCTGGCTGTCTGTGCAAGGTGCGCGCGTTGGTGCGGAGTACGCCCAGATACCGAACCGGCCGAAAGCGGTTTTCTGTGCCAGCGATGATTTTGCCGTGGGCTTTCTGCACGGCGCATATGCCGTTGGATTGGAGGCCGGCAAAGACTACATGCTGATCGGCTTTGACGGCCAGCAGCGAGGCCGGGAAATCCAGTTCGGGCCACTGACGACTGTAGATGTACCTACACGAGAAATGGGGCGCACCGCTGCGCAACTGCTGACCAGCCGACTGCTCGAAGCCGGTCAGCCTGTTCGCCGGGTGATGCTTGCCTGTTCTCTGTTTGAGGGAAAAACCACGCCAACCCGTTTAGCCGGGGAGAAGGAGCTTTCATAATGACATTGCCACAAGTTTCCAATCGGCGAGCTGTTTATGCGTTCACCCTGATCGAACTACTGGTTGTGATAAGCATTATTTCATTGCTGATCGCGATCCTGCTGCCCGCACTTAGTAAGGCAAGGTCTGTTGCACAGCAGACCCAGTGCCTGTCGAACGTGAAGCAGGTCGGGCTGTCTGTTATTGCCTACACAGCTGACCACAAGGACTACTGGGTGCCATGGACCGATCCGAGCGAGAAGAGCATGTCCAGTAATTTGCGTGGGCAGGGTTCCGTCGTGATGAACCAGATCCCAGGCTCTCGATGGATGGATACGATTCACAATCAATATCTGAATCAGGCGATTCGCATTATGGAGTGTCCGAATCAAGAAACGCTGCGAGGCACCATTGCCTATGGTCAGTACACTGGGCCGGGCGGATACCGCAGCCATCAACCCGGTTATATGCTCAACCGATGGACCATTGATGCCGACTCCGCATCAGGTTCGTTGCTACAGCGCCGCGTAGACGACTTTCAGCGCCAGTCAGAAAAAATTCTGGTTGCGGATTCCGGTCTGATTCTGTCGGGCTATCCCAATCTTACTGAGGGCTATTCGCCGCTAAGCGCACAAAGCGGTACAGCGTCGTCTGGTACCGGCGGGGCGATTGGTGCAGGACTATCGGGCCGGCATAATCGTGGTGAGGAATACAGTGCAACTGCCGGGCCGAACACCAATCGTGCTGGCGGAAGTAACCTATTCTTTGTCGACGGTCACGCCCGGTACGGTGATTGGATCGACAACCATGCCTGGCTGACAAGGTATAACCTGGCTGCTTACAACGACGGGACGGTATTTGCGAGGTATTGGGACCCCGATGGCGACGGCAGCATGACCACGCCGTAGTACGAGTTTACCCGGCTGATTCAGTTGGCTGTTTGGTGCGCAGTGCCTCGACGCGCTTGAGGTTTACTTTCGCGTCGACATGATCGGGTTGCAGAGTCAAGACATGGCGAAACTGCTCGGCTGCTTCGTCGTACCGTTGCTGTTTTGCCAGCAGCACCCCAAAGTCATTGCACGCCTTGATGTGATCGGGTTGTAGCTGAAGTACTGCACGATAGGCGGCTTCGGCTCGTTGCCATTTGTTCAGCCGATCCAAGGACAGTGCCAGGCCATAGCGAGCGCTGACGCGCTTGGGATTCAAGATGCTTGCGCGCAGGCACTGGCTTGCGGCTGCGTCGTAGTGATTGAGTTCGAACAGGCATTGCCCGGCTCGTTCTGAGAGGATTTCCGCGCCTGGCATCGCCGCCTGTGCCCGAATGAGTATGAAGACTCCTTGCCGGCTGAATCCGGCCTGTTGCAGGCGTGATGAAAGCCATACCGGTATGTCTGATTGGTTGATTGCCACCTCAGTAAGTCGAATGATGTGAGGCCACGCATTCCCAATTTTCTTCTGGTCCAGAAGAACCTCGACCAATCGCTGGCGGTATTCAATACTGCCGGGCCCCACATTGACCGCTTTTTCGAACCAGGTTGCGGCTTCGTTCAGTTGACCGAGTTGACGGTGGATCAGGCCGATCCCTTTCTGGCTTCGGCCGGTTACTGCGCCAGCATCCAGAGCGGCATGATAGGTGCGCAACGCGGCGTTCAGATCGCCTTGTATGTAATAGGCAGACCCCAGGTTTTCCATTGCCACAGCATTTGATGGATTTTCTTTCAGGATTGCTTCAAGCACCGCGATGGCTTCTTCCGGTCGGCCGGACCGGACCTGCGCAATGGCGTAATTGATCTTGATGTCCGGCCGATCCGGAGCAAGATGTACCGCTTTTTGGTAGTGGGGCAGTGCCACTGCAAACGCTTTGCGCTCCATCAGCCGATTCGCGAGATTGAATTGCGCGGTCACGGCGTCGGGGTTGACCTTAACATTGTGCGCCCAGAGCGTTTCCCGGTCTTTGAATGTCAGGCACAGTCGGGAAGTCACGATCGTCATCAGCACAATCACAACCGCTATGCCTGCGATCCAGGCAGGCTTAAGCGTGCTCGCACGCGACAAACCGAGATGTATTGCGGCAGCGATCAGCGCGATCGTGCCCGGTAGCGTCAGATGCTGCAGATGGTCCGACACCAGTGAATACCGGTGATAGGCCATGGTGATCAGACCAAGTACAGGCGACAGGGTGATCAACGCGTACAGCAGCGTGACCAGTATTGCCCGCCCGGCCGGGTGTCGACGTTTGTACCACGCGATCGCTAATGCCAGAATCAAACCAACATTGGGCAGATGATGAAACCAGACACCCGGCTGGACATTCCAGCGTGGATAAATCATGCACAGGTTCACCGGCAGGATTGTCTTGTAAAGATAAAACCAGACGATCCATCCGGCTGCCGTGATTCTTGAAAGAATCCCTTCGGGTCGGGCATCGATCCCTTCGCTTATGGCGTGGTGATGTTGAAAGTAAATGTGCACCAGGCTCATGAGCAACGTGATCAGAAATAGCGGAATGATTGTAAGCAGCCGTCGCCAGTGCAGGCCGCGGTGTATCCATATCATCAGCAGGACCAATACTGCGGGTACCACAACGACCGATGCTTTTGTCAGGCAGGCCGTCAGGTAGGCGATGATGGTCAGGACATACGCCCAGATGCTTTGCTTTTTATCGAATTGCAGGTAGGCGAGTATGGTCAGTGCGTAAAAGACGAATGACAGGGTGTTCTTGATTTCAGCGATCCACGCGACACTCGCAACGGTGACCGGATGAACCGCAAACAGCGCGGCTGCGAGCCAGGCGCCCTTTATATCGAGTCGCAGCAGGATGCGCCAGAAAAGAAGCACGCCGACGGCATGCAGCGCGATGCCTGTTAGATGAAAGAAAACCAACTGCTTGCCGAATACCTGCCACAGCAGCCAGAAGACGGTGGCCGTGATCGGGTAGTAATCAAATCGATCTACGCTGGTCCACGCCAGCTGCCAGCCGTCCGGCGCAGTGGTGATCGGACTTTCCCATATCCACAGAACGTCATCCCAGACGTAGCCGGCCGGCAATGCAGCGGCATAAGCCAGAAACACCAACCAGATCAGCAGACATCCGCGTACGTTTGCCGGTAACACACATAACCCCGATCACCCAGGTAAGATTGGTCGTCATCGTAAAAGTGAGTGAAATGGGCGTCAAAGAGACAGACAGTAAATTAACTTGCCTGTCTGTTGGACAGCCTCAGCGGGCCGGACTCGACGCAGTTGTGGCCGTTCTGCCGGGCCATTTCCACGCGTGACATGGCCGCATCCAGAACAGCGTCCGCGTTGTTTTCGGCATCCTTGTCGGAGGATACACCAACGCTTGCCGTCAGGGGTGTGTCCAGTTCGAAGCCGTCAGGCTTGAATTCGTTGATCATCTGGCGAAGTCGCTCTGCCACTGCTGCGGCATGATTGATTGCGAGGTTCGGGCAGATGACGGCAAACGTCGGACCATCAAGCCGACCGACAAAGCACGACTTGCGCGTGATCTGGCGCAGCTTGATTCCCATTTGCATCAGCAGGTCGTTTGCCTGCAGGTGTGTGATCTGTTCGTTGACCTTGGCAAAGTGGTCCAGCTTCAGGGCGATGAAAGACCACGCATGGCCGGGCCGATTCTCCAGGCGCTTCATCTCGTTGCGCACATGATCCTGATTGGGCAATTGCGTGATCGGATCCATCTGCTTGAGATTGGTCAGATGCTGGTTCAGTTCGGCGATTTCGAGTCGCGCGGCAATCAGCGGAGCCAGTGCTTCGAGCAGATAGATGTGCTGCACATCCAGGTTTTCGCCACCCTTTCGGGCAATCCAGATCATGCCTTGCGCATCGGAACTGCCGATCAGCGGCGCGCCGGCCACGCAGGTGAAACCACCTGAACGGAACGGCTTGACCCAGGAATTGCCCGCCGGCAGGTCCGGCCAGAGCGTGACCTCCTTGCGCGACAGAATCTGCGGCATCAGGTGATGCTCAATCGATCGCACGAGCGCCTGCATCGGATCAAACAGCAGAGAGTTGGTGCCGCAATTGACAATCTGACGGCTTCGACCTTGTGGGCCGTCGTGTCGCAGCGCCACACCGATGGCTTCCACGCCGAAGATTTCATACAGGTGTTTGCCGGCATGCATCAGCAGTTCGTCGACCGTATCAATGTGGAACAACTGCTGGCCGAGTTGGCGAAGGGCTTGCAACTGGAATGTCTGTTGCTCGACCAACTCCTGATTTTCCACCTGACTGGTAATTTCCTGGACCACCCACAGGCGCCCGACGCTCTGGCTGATCGCATCTTTGACGGGTACGCCCTGGAAGAGGAACGTGCCGCCGTGCGAATCCACCTGTTCCTGGGCGGCGAGGTTTTCATCGGATTCAATCTGCTTGAGTCGGCTGGCGAATGTCTCAGGGTCTTTGACGTTCAGCGCCTGCCAGAACTCTTCGGCGTCGTAATCGCGGCCGATCATTGATTGCGGTCGGGCGCGAAGCAGCGTGCCCATCTGGTGGTTGCACGCGGCAATCCTACCATCGCTGTCAATCAGCAGGATGCCGTCTGACATGTGATTGACAACGAGATTGAGCAGTCTTTCCTGGTCTTCAATTTCCTTATGCAGCCGGCGCATCTCGCTGACGTCGACCAGACTCAGGCGCACGCTTTGCAACACACCTTCGTCGTCGCGCACACCGGCACACTCGACCGTCACAGTGCGTGTGCCGCTTGCGTGCCTGGTGCGCAGTTCGCAGCGCGAAGCGGATTCGATATCCAATCGGTCGATTGTCTGTCGCAGCAGAGCGCGGTCCTGTGATTCAACATAGTCCAGCGCATCTTTGCCGAGCATATCCTCTTCGCTCGCTTTGCCCAGCAGTTCTGCAGCACGCCGGTTGGCGTCCGTGATCTGCCCCTTTGCATTGATGCTGATCATTGCGGTGGGGGCGAACTGATACAGGTTCTGGAAGGCTCGCTCGCGCTGGCGTAATTCACTGGTTGTGTTGTTCAGCCGCTCGAGCATGTCGGCGAGGCTGTCCGCGAGTCGTCCCAATTCACAGTTGTGCTGATTGGCGACCCGGCGGAAGGCTTCCGGGCTGGCTGCGTCCGACACCATCGCAGACACTTCCGCGATGGGAATGATGAACCAGCGGCGCAGCAACATCAGTGCGAGCAACAGCCCGATCGCCAGCAGCAGCACATGGTTGATTGTTTCCTGAACGATTCTTTTTTGGGCCGGCACCAGTGCCTTGGGGCCGTCGATGATCATCTCAAGCGTGGCGTAGGTGTCTTCGTACTTGAACGGCGCCTGCACCATCGTTTTCTCATTCAGGTTGATATTGTGCTTGAAGTTCAGATCGTCTTCCGCGAGCGTGGCCAGCGGCAGATTCCTGCCGTTCTGTTCCTGCTCCCATGCGCCGAACTCGATAGCAGCCTGGCCCTGGACACGAATTCGAAGCGCAATCACAGAGAGGTCATCGAGCACATAGTGAATGCTGTGACGGATGATCTGTGTATCGCCATTGGGCAACAGCTTGCAAGACAGGATCTGTAATTCCCGTGCTGCTTGTCGCAGTTGATGGGTTAATGTTGCCTGAATAATTGTCTGGGCGCGGCGGTACTCCAGAATACCCAGGCCGATGGAAATCAGCGCGCCGAGAACAGTCATCCAGATCGCCAGACGGGTAATGATTGATTGGTGGGGTCGACGCTTCGGCACAACTGCTCCCACAGTGCATAGGGAAACTAATCCGGATACAGCCCTTCTTGTTGAAATATCGGCTGTTGGCAGCGTCCGATTAACGGTCAGGCCCGCATGAAATTCGGTTTATTTTGCGGTTTTGTTAAATCTCGACGGTTGTATTAGGGGTAACCCGATAGGGGCTCTGGCCGAGCATGATCGGCTGTGAATTTGTGACGTCTGGGGGGTTCTTATCAGACGGATTTAAGGGAAAATTCTGGTTTCTCATCTACGGCTTAGAAACGTTTACCGTGTGATCTGTCTGCAAACCGGTGGCAACGTCTCTTGCCGTCAGGGTCCAGCTGCCGGGCTGGTCGTTTTTGACGAATGGGATTGTTAAGAAGCCCGTCCCGTTCTTGCAAATCGCGTTGACGCAGTAATGCGCCACTACCTTGCCCGTCGGGTCTTTCACCGTCACGCGAACCACGTGCATCGCTGGTTGGGCATTCCCCTCGGCCCGAACGGTTAGCTTGATCGCCAAATCCGATCCCGCAGCGACTGAGTCTGCTGCTTCCAACTGAACCTTAAGGGGCTTGTAGGCCAGCAAGGCGTATGACATACCAGGTGACGTTCGCTCGGAGGGGACCGGGAATTGATCCGTGTGGCCGAGATATATGCCGGACGACATTTCAAATACGTGCGTTTTGTGGCGAAGTTTCATTTTCAGTCGACCGGTACCTTCCGGCAGAACGCGAGGGCGGATGTAGCGGTTACCGCCCTGAACGAACGACTGCTGGTATTGCATGGCGAGCGGTTTGCCGGCCGCGTCAATCAGTTCCGTGTTCGGCTCGCAACCCGCGGCCGCGAGGATGGACATGATGAGATTACGCCCGATCGTTTTACGACGAGCAATTTCTTCAGACGACAATCGTTTGCGACTGAAGTACCCGCATTGTTCAAACACATCACAGTTGACCAGGACTGCCATGCCTTTGCCGAACCGGTTGACCAGAAACAGCGGTGCTTTGGTTGCTTTGTGAATCGCCAACGGCCGGGAAGTCGTGGGCGCGACTGTTGTGTCGACATACATGATCGGCAGTGCGGCCGGGATTGAAATGTCCAGCCCCTCGGTTGACTCGTCGGTCGCGGTCACCGGTGTGTCGATGGACTCGGGTTTCTGACGAACGTGCACGTACTTCAGTTCCGGGGCAAACGCGTTGCAGGGCGTTCCGATACTGAACGGCTTGGCTTCTTCCACTTCCAGCCCGACGATCGGTTCGAAGACCTCCGCTGATTTGGTTTCAATGATGTTGCCTTCCGGCGTATCCGGAGCCCCTGCGTTGACCTGTGCGGGGATGGGTTTGACGGCCTTGTTGCTGCCGTCGTCAGACTTTGGCGGGCTGGTGGGCAATGTCCGTTTGATGCCGAATACATCATCCAGTTGCCCTTGTGGGAGCATGCGCGCGGAGTTGTCCATGATGCCGGGCATGAAGTCTGCCAGCACGATGCCGCCGGCACGCACGTAATTACGAATCGCTTCCGCTTCTTTGCCTGACATGGCCACCGAGTGGTTCATCAGAAACAGCTTGAAGTTTTCGGTGGTCAGTTGTCCGTTTTCGATCTGTTCATACGAGAGGTACTTTGACTCATTGCCGGCGGACTGGATCAGATCGCGCACCATGCCGGAGGCGGTTGCGCCCATCTGCTGGGATCGGCCGATTGCCGCGGCGCCATGTGTGGATCGTTGGGAATAGTGTACGCCGATCGGGTCAAACGGGTATTTGCTTTCGTAAAGCAGGCGCGCCATGCCGTGCCGGACATATTGGATTGACGCTTTGAGGCCCCTGGCTGCGCCGTTGACGCCGAAGTCCGGGTCGAGAAACAGGGCGCCGCTGAACAGGCCAACGCCGTCACCGCCGTTCCACATGCTGTCGACGATCTGATTGGTCAGTCGTTCGCCCCGCTTGCCGTAGCCGACCCAGAACATCTGCGGGATGTCGGTAAAGCTGTACTGCTGTCGGATTTGATCGCCGACGCCGTAACCCATCAGCGCGCGAAAGCCGCCGTTCTGTGTCAGCAGCCACCAGTTGTATGATTTATAAACGGTGTAAGCGCTCTGCGTGCCGGAGGCGCTGTTGCGTGAATACGGATCGCCCTTGAGCATGTTCTTCTGGATGGTCTCGTATCGAAATGCGAACACTTCTTCGACGAATGTTTTCAGGTCGGACCATGCAGCAAAGTTGCCGGTGACGGCCTGAAGTTGTGCGAGCTTTGGTGGCACAATTTCATCGATGCTTTTAAAGTCGCTCTGCCAGCGCGCGTTGATCGTGTTGATGTCGTTGAACTGTTCCTTGAGCCACTTGCGATACGCCGCGAGCGCTACCTCTGTCATTTCGGTCTGGTTGCGTTCGTAGGCTTCGGCGTACGATTCGTCACCAGCCATATTGATCGGCGGGCCGAACTTTGCCCAGTGAGCCGCGTCGGTGGTGTAACGCTTACCGTATTCATCATTCGGGTCGGTCAGCTTCAGGCCACCCTTGCCGTAGCCGCCGATACGCGAACACATCTTGAGGTTGGCGTCCAGAAAAGCGTCCACGTAATTCTGATGGTTGTACTGATTCACGATCATGGTGCAGCCCATGTCCGCGTACGCCTGCATGTATGGGCCGTACAGGTGGGACGAAATATCTTCCGGCGCGGCTTGCCAGATCATGGTTTCAAACTGGTTCCATTCACGCGGGACCGTGATGATGAATCGCTTTTCGATGTGATCGATCGGACCTTTGTCGCCGGTTAAGGTGGTGCGAAGGATGCCGCGCGGGCCAAGTGCCTTGGCCAGTGGAAGATCAAACAAGGTGCCGCCGGCGGTGACGGGTTGGCTGACTTTTTGCAGCAGTCGGCCGTAGCCGTCGAGCAGTTGCAGGTCGAGCGTCAGGCTTTCGGTTTGCTTGCCAGTGAGTGTGATTCTGCCGGTTGCGCTTTGTGATGTGGACCACGCCGGCGCATCAAAAGCCACATCCTTGATGCGCAGGTTGCCGCGTACGGAAACGTGTACCGCGCGCCAGTCGAGTTGGCCGGCTTCGTTCGCCAGACGAATGTCAACCACATGATCGCCCGGCATCAGGCGCGGCAGTTTGACGCTGCTGCGTATTTTGCCAGCTTTGAGTCTGGTTGCCGTTTCATTTTCATGCACAACCTGTCCGGTCGCGTTGCGGATGGTGGCGGTCAGCGTGGCATCTATTGCATCTTCCGAGTCGATGGTGAGGGACACGATCTGGCCTTCAATGCGGTCAACCGTTGCGCGTTTCGGCGCGACGGCCCTGGAGATTTTTACACCCGAGGAACGGCCGGCGGCATCGAGCATGGCTTGGCCGACCAAGCCGTAGTAGTAGTCCCACCATGGAAATTTTGTCCGTTCGGCTGGTTGTCTCGCGTAAGTCGGCACGATGCCACATTCGAAAACCCTTGTGCCTCTATTTGTGCCGACGGTCGATTGCGTCACGCTGGATGTGATGAGATGCACGCGGCCTTTGCCGTGCCGGCCGCTAAGGATCAATGGCGGCTGGTCGGTGCCTTCCAGTTCGCGATCCATGGCCAGTTCGTCTTTATATTCATACGCCACCACACGGATAGCCGGCATCATCTCCAGCGGCAGGTGTCGAAGCAGCGGGTGTGGCTCGATATCTTTGAATGCCACCGCTTCGGTATCTTTCCACGCCGCAACGGGAAGGAATTTCCAGGCGTCCGGTCCGGATGGGCGCGGGTTGAGCCAGACAAGGCCGGTTCCTTTTTTCACCCGACTGACCAATTGTTTGCGTGCTTCGGCTGAAAGGTAGTCCCACGCGTTGCCGCTTAACAGGATGACGTCATACTTCTGCCCTTTGGTGAGTGTGGCGCTGTAATGCTCTTTGAAATCCTCCGGCTTGAGCTTGGCCTGCAGCACGGAGAAGCTGATGCTTGTGCCGAATCCCGGAACAGTCAGCGAACTGTTGATTTCAAAGTCAAACCGTTGAGCCAGTTCAACGACCTGGCGCATCTGGTAGGTGCCGACAACAAGCACGAGCGCCTTGAGCTGCCCCTGAGCCGCCGGCTTGCCCCACTTGGTATGGGGGGTCTCGGTCTCCATGGACGTGTAGTTCAGGTTCAGTTGCTTTGGAGCCGCTGACAGAACCGATGTTGTCAGCAACAGGACCAGCAGGCATCTGCAACCGGATGTCATATTCAATCGTAGGCGGGGTATACAGATACGAAAGTGGGAAAAAGGCGTCATAACCGGGTATTGTCTGCCGGGCAGTACAAAGTGCAAAATTTTTCGAATTGCGATGTCGTAATCATCGGAAAGTGGCGAGTATCATCTCTGGTAAGGCACGTCACTTGCCCGAATCGGAAAGGAATGAGGATGAATCGGTTTGTCATATGCATTGTCGCGGTTGTGATACTGCTTGTTTCGAATGGATTAACTTATGCGCAGCAGGGCGGCCAATGGACGGAACTGATCAGCCGAATCAACCCGCAGCAACACGCGGTCGCGGGTGAGTGGCAGAAGAAAGATAACGAGCTGGCATGTGGCAAGGCCAACGGCGCGCGTATCAGGCTTCCGATCAGGCCCGCTGCGGAGTATGAAATTCGTACATCCTTCACACGCATCAGTGGCGTGCACTCGATCGCCATCATTTTTCCGCACGGCAACGGGCAGGCCACTTTTGAAGTCGACGCTTGGGGTGAGAATCTGGCGGGGATACAGGAGATTGACGGCCAGAAACTAACGAATAACCCAACCCGAACCGACGGTGTCCGGCTGGAAAACGGGCAGCAATACACCATGACGCTTCAGGTGCGCAGGAATCGTGTGCTTGCTTATCTCGATCGCCGACAAATCGCCAGCGTTGAAACCGATGGCAGCAACCTGAGCATGCTCGAAAGGCGCACGTGGGAGCTGAATGACAGCCGGGCGATTGGCGTCGGCGCCTATGACAGCCCGACGGTCTTTCACAGTATTTCGTACCGACCGATCGCCGACTCGTCAGATGCTCCACCAACTCTTCCGGCATCGCGGCCTGCGACGCAGTCGGCGCCGCGTCCTTCCGCGGCGGCGTCGCCGCCACCGACCAATGCGCGCGGTAATGATCGACAAGTAGCCAAAGGCAGCCGGGGCAAGGTGCTGCTGGTCATTGCCAACGAAGGTTTTTTCTATCGTGAATACGGCGAGCCGCGCAAGGCGCTGGAGGACGCAGGATTTGAAGTTGTTGTTGGCGCTGGCTCGATGGATGTTTGCCGGCCACACACGAACTCGGGTTACACCGACGGCCATGGGCGCGTGCAGCCGGACATTGCGATTACAGATGCGCGTGCGGAAGACTACGTGGCGATTATGTTCTCCGGCGGGTGGGGGTCGTCCATGTATCAGTACGCGTTTGAGGGCAGCTATTCCACCCGGCCGTACAACGGCACGCGTGAGATCAAGAATGCCGCCAATCGATTGATCAACGACTTCGTCAAGCAGGACAAGTACGTCGGCGCGTTATGCCACGGTGTGTCCGTGTTGGCGTGGGCGCGCGTTAACGGTAAGAGCCTGCTTGAGGGCCGCAATGTGGTGTCACCCGCACGTTCCGGGCCGCATGGCGTGTATGAGGGGCAGACCGGCAAGACGCCGTCCCGGTGGAACGCGCAGGTCAACGGTGCCAAGGTCAGCCCATTCCGTTCAATTGGTAATCCGCGCTCTTCCCATGATGATGTGATGGTCGACGGCAAGATCATTACAGGCGAAGATGACATTTCCTCCCGTGAATTCGGCCGGACGCTGGCCAGATTATTGATCGAACAGCAGAATAAGAACTGACTCATAGGCACATCTCTTAAATCGGTTGAACTTTCAGCGCATTGTTGATTGTCTGTTGCGCTCAGTCGCTGTACGCTACGCGCGCGATGAGCCATGGCTGGCCATTGTTTTGTTGACGATGACCTCCCAGTTAGGAGTCCGGTCATGCTTCCTGCCGATTGTCGCGTCCTCTTTAACGGTGACTGCACGTTTCTTTTTCGCAACACGTACAACGAGCCTGATAAGCCGATGGGTGTTGATGCGTTGCATCGGTTTGTTGACCGCCTGCATGCCAGCGGCATCAATGCCTTGCTGATGAACGGCAATGCGCAAGTGCCATGGTATCCGTCCAAACGCACGCGCCACATCCTTACCGGTTACAAACGCAATGATGTTTCGTTTATTGAAGCACAGTACCCGCCGTTGAACGAGCATTTCACAGCGGAGCAGCGTGATCATCGCTATCAGGAGCTGTTCACCAATCTCAACAGGTACCTGGATTTTCTGGAAGCCGGCGTTGACTGGTATGCCACGATCTTTGACCGCTGTCGCGAGCATGGCATGCGTCCGATGGCAGCCATCCGCATGAACGATATGCATGGCTCGACCAACTGGTCTGAGAGTTTCATGAACTGCGACCTGCAGAAGGACCCGGCGTATCGTCTCAGTGGCAGGGGGGTTGATCCTTCCCAGCCGATCGTTCCGAGTCGCCAGTCGTTGAATTACGCGCATGCCGAGGTACGACAATACATGCTCGACATGGTGCGCGAGGCGGTGGAAGACTACCAGGTCGAAGGTGTGGAACTCGACTGGCTGCGCTGCCCATTCTGTTGCGATGCGCCGGCGTCACAACAGAACATCGACGACATAATTGCATTTCACGCGCAAGCCAAAGCGATCTGTGATGAGGGCGCGAAAAGATTGGGTAAGCCAGTGCCGCTCGGCATCCGTGTGCCGGTGCGTCTGGGTATGTGTAAGGCCATCGGCCTGGACGTCCCGGCCATGACGCGCCAGGGCATACTGGATTTCGTCGGATTCTCCAATTACTTCCAAAGCACGTGGGACGTGCCATACGACGAGCTTCGCCAGGCGCTTGGGCCGAACGTGTCGATCACCGGCATTCTTGAGGCCGTGCCGAACTGGCTGCATTACATGATGTCTGACGGCCTGCGTGAGGGCTATCGCACGCTTCCATCCGGCCCGCCGATCATTCGCGGCAACGCAGCCGGCAAACTGGCGATGGGGGTCGATGCGATCGAATCGTTTAACTTCTTCTGCCCGGATGAACACAGCCACCAGGGGTTCCGCGACGGCAAGATGGCATGGGACACGGAAGGCTTTGTCCCCAAGCTCACTGCCAGCTACGAGACGCATGCTGAATTGAAAAGCCTCGATCAGCTGCGCGGGACTGAAAAACAATACACGCTGGCATCGCAGCAGGGCTACTACATGTTCGAAGAGTTCGAATATGCGGAGCAGCTACCCTGCGTGGTCGAGCCGGGTACCAAGCATCCATTTCGAATCAGCATGTGTGCCGAACCGGCTGACGCCGATCTGGAACTGTGGGCGCAGGTGGTGATTGAAAAGCCGGAAGGCGCACCGCGCATTGGCGTTTCATTTAATGGTGCATGGCCGACCTTTGACGGTTCTCTCACTGATCAGGGCTTGCTCCCCTGTGGTGAGTATGTCGCACATGTTGAGAAACATGCGGCATACGATTTTCGATTGCCGGTCGAGGCCATCCGCGACGGATGGAACGAACTACTGGTCATTTATGAGGCGAATGAAACCAACAAGCAACCGATCCGAGTCGTGAGTATCGAGATCGCGGTTAAATTCTGCTAACCTAAGTGGTATCACCTCTTCAGGAAAGCAGCCCGAATGTTCATCATCTGGGGTACGAAGCACAAAACCAAAGACGTTGGCATGGTCGTAGACCGGTGTGAATCCTGCCGGGATACGCGCATTTTTCTCGTGACGGATCACTACGAAGCGGGACACATCTACTGGATATCACTGACACAGGGCGCCTACAAGGCGACCTCGCGTAAATGCAACGTCTGCGGCAGCGAATCTATCTGTGACAAGTCAGAGTATGACCAGATCGTCCCGGCGGCTGACGCCAAAGAACTGGAAATGGCCGATCTGCTGACGCTGACCAACCCGAGGCTGTATACGATTATCGAACAGCGCAAGGACCTGGAAGCCATTGCGACCGTTTCGAATCCCACCGATGGCGAAGCTGATGGCGCGCGCCTGCAATTGATGCTGAACAAGCTGCGCGAACTGGAGGGAAGCGATGCGGCCCACGAACTGATGACAGAATTGGAAGCATGGCCGACGATGACCGCCGAGCAGCGGGATGACATCGTCAAGCAGGTTGACGATCTGGTTGTCCGGACCGAGATGATCCAGCAGACCGTTCGGTTCATCCGCAACATGAGCGAATCGTTTCCGCAGGACCCCGGTTGTGCGACAGGCCTGTTCGTATTTCTGGCACCGTTGGCACTGTTCTTCATGCCGATGTTTCAGAACTGGCCGGCGGGCATCGCGCTGGTGGTGATCAGCCTGATTGTCGGTGTCGTGGCTTACATCAAGGTCGAGCGAACGCGCGTGCGAAACTGGGTTCATAAGCAACTGATTCCCAAGGCACGGGAGCAGGAGATTGAATACGCCGTCTTTCTTGGATTGCTGTCCGGCATCGACGGCAAGGATGAAACGGTTGATCCCAAAATTCGCGGCATGATCGGCCAGCTTGGTGAGGTTGTGAAAATACTTGCCACCGAAGGGCTGATTGAGTTGGAACAGCAGGAAGAGGCATAGGGCCGGGCCAGGCACGTCGCGCAAAAAAAAACATCCTGTCACTTGAAGTGACAGGATGACGTTTGATTTCAACTTGGCTTGACGACGATTCAGTCGCTGAGCAGGCCGCGCTTTTCGAGTTCATCCAGAATGGTCTGAACGGACTCTTCGATGCTCAACTGATCGGTGCGCAGATGCAGTTCCGCGTTTTCCGGTGCTTCGTACGGATCGTCGATGCCGGTGAAGCCTTTGATCTCGCCGGCGCGGGCTTTCTTGTACAGACCCTTGGGGTCGCGCTCTTCCGCAACGTTCAGCGGGGCGTCGATGAACGCTTCGATAAACGGCAGATCGCCATCATCGTGCAGCTTGCGAGCCCCATCGCGGTCCTCTGCATAAGGGCTGATGAAGCTGGTGATGGTGATGACGCCGGCATCCGCGAACAGCTTGGCGACCTCACCGATGCGGCGAATGTTTTCCGCGCGGTCTTCTGCGCTGAAGCCCAGATTCTTGTTCAGGCCCATGCGCACGTTGTCACCGTCGAGACGGTAGGCATGCTTGCCGCGCTGCAGGAGCACCTGCTCCAGTGCCACGGCGACGGTGCTTTTGCCCGAGCCACTCAGGCCTGTCATCCAGATCGTGCAGCCTTTCTGGCCCATATTGGCCTGGCGCTCATCGCGGGTGACGTTGCCTTCGTGCCAGGTGATGTTTGTTGCTTTCTGCTCAGCCATTTCTTGCTCCTTCCAGTTTGAAGAGGGCAAATGTTAGCGAAAGGGGGTGTGGCGTGCCACTGGTGGGAGAAAACAGCCGCAAATGAACGCGAATGAAGCCGTTTCGCACGGTTATGACGGCATCACTGAGGTTTTCAACGTTCTGGCGGTCTGAAGGGTTTCAGGTCTTGGCGGCGGTGTTGGAAACAGTAGTTCTGTTTGTTGTCGAGGGCCTACTGATAGAATCGCTGCCAATGGATCAGCCGGGTGACAACATAACGAGCGGCCCGCGCTACTGTCTGAAGTGCGAGTATGACCTGCGGAGCGTCGCGGAAAATCGATGTCCCGAGTGCGGCCGCATGTTCGACCCAGGCAACAAAAGGACGTTTTATACATATCGGCACAGTTGGGTTGGCAAATGGTTCGACTTCAGAGGCAAATCACCGTGGCCTGAAATCGAACATCTAAGTAATAAAGACACTTCTCGAGTTCGTAACGATCCACGGTTCAGGCGGATGCAATACATGCTGGTGCTTGGCCCGCTGGTCATGTTCATCAGCCTGACGGTGTTGGCTGATGTTGCGCTTGACCTTTCTGCTGTTCTACTCTTTTTGCTAAAGACTTTCATTGCGATGTTAACGTACATCGCCTTCAGACCATGGAAAGGATATATCCGTAGGCGGCTTCGCGACATTCTGGCTGACATGAATCTTCGTCCCAGTCAGTGCTTCGAGTGTGCATATGACCTTACCGACGTGGCAGATAACCATTGTCCCAACTGCAATGCGGTGATCACGCCCGGTGAGGGAGAGTCGAAGTAGCCTCATGATCGTGGATAGGCGAGTTTCTCTGACCGGCACGCTTGAAGGGTTACACTGGTTGGAATGGTGCGGTGAGGCAGTTACACTTGAACTGTTGGTGATCGTCGTCCTCAATGGAAGCTTGGCCGTATGTCGGAAACCCCAACTCCCAATGCGTTCAAAAGCAGCCCTTTGCGCGATTTGCAACAAGCCGCGTCGGCTGTGCACATCCCTTACGGCAGCGATGCCGAAGCGTATGAAATCGTTGAATCCTTCGGCCAGTGGGAAGCGGAATACGCGATGATCCGCAAGGGGGTAGGGATCTTCGAGCCACCGCCGCGCGGCATCCTGCGACTCACCGGCGAAGATCGTCAGCCGTTTATCAACAGCATGCTCACACAGGACGTCGGTAAGCTGACCGGTGGCTCCACCACGCGCGGGTTTCACCTGAATGAAAAAGGCCGCATCATTGCGGATGTGATCGTCCATCACGGCGACATCGATACTTGGATGGAGATGGACCGCTTCGACGTTCAGACATCATATGACGAACTGGACAAGCGGCTGTTTACCGAGGACGTGACGATTGAGAACATCAGCGAGCAACGCGTCGCATTGGCATTGATCGGCCCGGCAGCGCGTAACCTGCTGGATGCCGTCGCGGATGACGCCGCTGAGGCAAGCACGCCTGGAAAGATGATCGACATGCCGGGGACGCATCACGTGCTCTCCCTGGCAGGCCATCTTTGTTCCTGCTACCGCTGGGACGATTGTGGTGTATTGGGCGTACGCCTGCTGGTGCCGACGGAGGGGGTTGCGGCACTTTATGAAAAACTTGCCGAACACGTCGGTGGACTGGTGCCCAATGTCGATCAGGCCGAGGGTGCTCCGGAGGGCGGCGGTGCAAAACGTATCCTTAAAGGGCGCGGGATCGGGTGGTCGGCGTACAACACCGCGCGTATTGAAGCGGGCTCGCCTCTGTTTCACGTGGACTTCGGCGTAGACTGCCTGCCACATGAGACAGGCATCCTCAAGCAGACCACGAGTTTTACCAAGGGTTGCTATATCGGCCAGGAGATCGTTGCCCGGATGGAGAACCTCGGCCATCCCAAGCGCATCCTGGTGGGCTTGCGCTGCAAAGATGGGCGTCTGCCGATCGCCGGCTCACAGGTGTTCGACGCGGAAGACACAACACGGGTGGTTGGCGCGATCACCAGTTCCACCGCATCCCCCATGCTCGGCGGGGCTGCAATCGCGTTCGCGATGGTCAAATGGGGCAAGCATCGCAAAGGAACGCAGGTCAAGCTGCCCGCCGAGGGTGAATTTGTGGATGCAGAAGTCGGCGATTTGTCCTCACTATAATAGGGGCGGTTAGACATTATTGTTGTTACTTCATGATCCCACTTTCCGGAGGGCATAATTGTGAACATTTCGGATCGACCTGGATTTGGCCGGACCGTTGTTGGCGTGATGATTCTGGTCTGCGGTGGCCTTTTGGCGGGCTGTCAATATTTGGTCAGGGAGGCCATCAACCCCAATCACGAATTCTTTGTAGATGATCTCTTTCTGTCGCCGGACGTATACGAGAGTGAAGTCGTTGATATGTCCGAAGCTCGGCGATTGATCGTGATGCGGCTTGCGGTGGATGACGATCTGTATAGCTCGTCTAATTTGTACCTCTACTCGCCTTATGAGTACATCACCAGTCAGGCGAACCTGACGAAGTACGCAGAAGCGAACGGCGACTTTCTGATTCTCGAGTACGAGTTTGGTGATGATTTCCCGTCAGCGAAGATAGTTGAAAAGAAGGACAAAGACGGCAAGACTCATTCATCAATAGAGTCGGAACCGCGTTACGACCTCGAACTCAAATTCTATCGCGCCTCGGATGGACGTTTGCTTTTCCATTGCTTTGACCGGCAGGACGAAGAGGAAGATCCAAAGTACACGTTGATCAACCCGGCACTAAACGCTGTTATGGACTGGATGGCGTCCTGTGGTTACGGCCGGTAACACGATCATTACCCATCGTCTCGTCTATGGATGGTGTTTATTTTTCGGAGGATACAGTGATGTTTGGACGTGGTTTCATCCGATGTGGTTTGATTCTTCTGATGCTCCTTTTTCTGGCAGGGTGCGCTGCCGATTGGTCACTTCCCGATCCGTCGACGGGTAGATTCAAAACAAGTACCAAGCTGTCAGACGAGGATATCAAGGTTAAACGGGTCGAGGATATCAGCCAGCTTCGGCGGTTGGTCGTATTCCGTCACAATCAACTGAAGGGCCGTACTTTGTTCCACGGCCAGAAACTTGGCTCTCTGTTTTACAAAGCATTTGTGAATATGGATCGATTCGGCGACGTTCGATCACCGGAGCAGGTGCAGGAACTGATCAATACATCAGGATGGCGTAACCGTGTCGGCGATCCATCCAGTCGGATCGCGCTGCACGAATTGTCCAAACTGTGGGGGGACTTTCTGGTCGTCGACTACGAGATTGTCAACATTTACGTGGGAAATCCGGTTGACATGCGAATTTGGCGTGCATCTGACGGGCAGGTTTTATTGCATTTACGGAACAAGGGCCCAATATTTGCGACAACCAGTCACGAGACATCGTACTATCCTGCTCTGAACGCGGTGATGGATTGGGTGGACGCTTGCTCCAGGTTGTCACGCCAATAAAATTCTGATGGTGCCGTAACGGGTCGATTTGGTTATCGTAGAGGCCATGCGACAGCTTCAACTTCAATCCACGCTGGTTTCCGTCGGGGTGAATGTACAGGAAATGGCGCAGCAGGCGGCTACCGACTTTGCCGCCGCCGTGCGCAATGTGTTGACGGAGAACGATGAGGTCAACGTCATCTTCGCCGGCGCCGAATCACAGCAGGCGTTCCATCAGGCGCTGGTGCAGCGTAAGGACATTGACTGGCATCGGATCAATGCGTTCGGCGTGGATGATTTTTATGCGCCGTATATCCCGGTTGAGTTGTCCGTCTGTGCCCAGCCGGAGCGCGATCTGTATCAGCATGTGAAGATCGGAAGCATTCATATTCCGAACTACGCGGCGTCGAATGCGGAAGCCGAGCGTGTGCGATATGAGCAGGTGATCAAAGACAACCCGCCGCACATCGCGTGTCTGGGCATCGGCCGGTCGGGGCACATTGCCTTTAACGAGCCGGGCTGTGACTTTCAGGACCCGCAGACCGTGCGCGTGATTGACGTCTGTGAAGCGTCGCGCTGGCAACTGATGGATGACCCGAACTTTCGCGACCTGGGTGAGATTCCATCCCAGGGGATCACGGTTACCATCCCGGCGCTGATGCAAGCGCAGCACACGTTCATCATGGTGCCGTATGAAAGCAAAGCCGCGATTATCAAGAAGCTGTTTGATTCGGACGAAGTGTCCAACGAACTGCCCATGACCATTCTGCGCCAGTGGCCCAACGCGCATCTGTATCTGGACAATGAGTCATCGTCACAGTTGAGCCTGTGAAAGCAGATTCAGTCCGTGATCGCTACTTTGTAAGTTGCTCTTATGCCGCTTTCCATCGCGTTGAAGTAAACCGACTTCCCGTCTCGTGACCAGGTCGGGTGCAGATGGCACGCCTTCTGGGAGAAGTTTTCCTGCTCCAGTTCGACATGGATGTCCATCTCGCCGTTGGGCAGGTTATAGGTGATAACGCGTGCGCGGCCGCGTCGGGGCCAATTGGTGACGTCGGCCACAACGGACTGCCCATCACTGCGCACGCATGCGTGTTTACCGCGCATGTTTTCCTGTAGCGGTTGTCGTTTCCCCGTGTCAGGATCGAACATCATGAAGTTCTGCCCGCTTTGCGGCCGGCGCTCGAAATAGCAAATGACCGACTTGCCGGTCTCCGGCTGCACGCCCCAGATCGGATGGTGATCTTCTTCGGTGACGTACGTCAGGTTTGAGCCGTCGGCATCCGCCATAAAGATCGCGTGCACCGGTTGGCCGGGCAGGTTATGACGGGCAAGCGGTGCGGTGTTGCTGGCCATGACAAAAAAACGCCGGCCGTCCGGCGACCATTTGGTATGCATGAAGCTTAGGTGTTCATCTCCCTCAAAATTACGGCCGAGTGGATGAAGCGACATCGCATCGCCCAGTGTAAACAGGCGAATCAACTTCTCGTTGTTCAGATCCATCAGGCAGACCGTATCCTGCCAGTGGTCTGCGAGCGGTTCAAAATCGTGCGACGTGGTCAGGCCGAGCGGCCGAATCGGATGCAGCATGCGCAGCGCGCCGTCGATCTGACGTTGTTCGCCGGTTCTGATGTTCACGAGAATGGTGACCAGCATGGGCGACTGTCCGGCCGTATCGCCAGGGCAGTAGGACACGGTTTCGTTGTCGATCCACTGCTGGCGCATGCCGGTATGTTTGTCGGTGTCTCTGGTCGTTGCGATGGTTCTGGGATTAGAGCCGTCCATGTCGGCGACGACAACGTCTCCCGGCCCGGCCGTGGGCCTTTCAAATTCGGGCGGCTTGTTGAATGCACAGTAGACGATCTGGTTTCCATCCGGGCTCTCCGGACAGACGTCATAGTAAAAGTGAATCGCGTGTTGATCGGCTGGTGTCAGTCGTTGCACCGGATGCTTGCTCTGCATGGGACGGCTCAGGTCAGTGTGTTGTGATCAGGTAGCAGGCGAATTGCGGCGCGAACGTTCCGGCCACGGGCAGATTGATCGGGTTGCCGTCATACGTTGTGACCAGTGTCGGTTCACCGAACACATCTTCCACGTTGTAAAACTTAACCGTCGTGCCACGCTTAAGCGGCCATCGCTTCTTCAGGTCGATCGAAACGGTCTGGTCTCCCGGCCAGTTGTACACGATCAGGTGAGCCTTGGCCGGCTCGTACTTGTTCGGGCGCAGAGCCACATGCAACTGGTCCGGCTTGCCGCTGATCATACGGCTATCCTTGTCCCAACCGGTGTCATTACGCCACTGGTCGATACTGGTGTACGCGATACCCGATCGGTGAATCGCCGGCTTACCCGGTTCAAAGTGGTACGTATTGCCGGTGAATGTGGAGTTGGCTCTGTTGTAGCTGCGATCCTGTTTCTGAGCCGTTTCCGGGAACAGTTCGTCGCGGGCGACTTCCGCAACGAATGGATTGTTACCTGCCGGCGGCGTCATGACGAGCCCGATGCCGCTGGGTGTGTAGCAGACGTTGTTGTTAAATGTCACCTGGTGCCACGCCTTGAGTTCCAGCGCGTTGAGCCCGCCGATGAACATGCAGCGATCGATCGTGACAGAGCCGTTGTTCCTGGCGATGTAGCCGAAGTCTGCGCCGCGCTTGAATCGGCCGGTTGGCGGGAAGTAGGTGTAGCACTCCCGCATGACTACGTTGTTACTGTCTTTCTTACCGCCGCAGAGGAAGTTCGCGACCGGCCCGGCGCTACCCTCCGGCATACCGTTACCATACAGCACACATCCTTCAAACAGATAATTGGCCAGCTTGGGCGCTTCACCGTAGCAGTGCATACCCCAGCCGAAGTTGTTGAAGATCAGGCAGTCGGCGATCACTTTCGTGGTGTGATTCTCTCGGTTCTGCGTGTAAATACCGTGCGCCCAGTTGCCCGGATCGATGCCGTTTCGATAGATGAGGCAACCATAAATTTCATGATCGTTGCCGACGTCCCACGCGCCGATGCCGGATCGATTGGGGCTGTTGTGGATGACCATGTTGATCAGTTTCACGCCGTCACCACCTGCTATTTTGACGACGTCGCTGCGCTTCTCCGGCATCTTCCCGCCTATGGTCAGTTCCATGCCCCAGAACCATGTGTGGGATGACTTGATGGTCAAGGCTGTTGCCGTGTCTTCAGATGCCGTGATGGTGACGCGCTGCTCCGGGAGGGCTCGATAGACAATCGGTCTGTTCGGTGCACCGGCGGGCTGCCGGGGTTTTTCAAACGGCCCCATGTATGTGCCGCCCATCAGGTAAACCATGTCGCCCGGTTTGATACGATCGGCGTCTGACAGTGCGGTATTGAAGTCCAGCGGTTTTGACTCAGTGCCGGCATTAGTTGCCTTGCCATCCGGATGTACGTACCAGTCTTTTGCTCCGCAGGTGCTTGCAATCGCCGTGCAGCAGATGGCCGCGATACAAATGCGATACATCAAAACAGTCTCCTTGATTCAATAAGCGGTTGATGCGGCATAAGTCGACTGGAACCATGTAAAGTTCCAGTGCCGACTTTCACGTGAATAGAAATAAGCAAACGAGTCATCGATGCGCGCGATATGGCCATCGAGAAAGAGAAAATTCGCGGAGCCACCGGGATGCCGAATGTCTATGTCGGCAGGGCTGACGGAGTGAAACCCGCGGTCGAGTGCCGCGTCGGTGATGTGGAACGTGTCACTGTGGGGCACTCTGATCCAGTCCTGATTCAAGGCGTAGACCTCTTGAGCCGGTCCGGGCCCGGTGCCGCGACGTGTAATGCCGTTGGCGGCCGAATAGGCCCCGATCGCGCCGACCCAGTGAAGCCAACGGTTTAAGCCATAACTTGATGCGTAGAGTGACGCGTGTTTTTCAATATGTTCCGGGCAGCGCCAGGCACCTTTGACTTGTGAGGGTGAGAGTTGGTGCGCGGTCAGCGGCATGTAACCGAGCCGCCCCATTGCCATGGGCCATGGCAGCCTTTCCGCGGGCGGCGCATTGCTGCCATCCGTCGGATACGTGGGGACAAAGAACTGGTTGAAGTCCGCGGCGTACGCGTGTTGCCCGGTGCCGATCTGTTTGATGTTCACGCCACACTGCACGCTGCGCGCACTTTCCCGCGCAGAGGCCAGGGCCGGCAGCAGCACCGAAATCAGGAGCGAGAGAATCGAAATCACCACCAGCAGCTCGATGAGTGTAAAGCCCTTTGATGTTCGGCGGGTTTTGCAGGCCATCCGTTGCTTCCTTCGTGGAAATGAAATCTGCTCGAACTGATTCAATCCTACGCTTGGAATCAGCAAATACGAAGACTAAAAATTATCCTATACTGCCATATTATTATCTTATCTGGCTGAGATGGCGGTATGGCTTCTAACGAACTGAGTGTGGATCGTCTGCGGTATGAGCGATGTCAGTATCGTCTGCGCCCACCTGGCTGGACTTATCCGCCGGCGATCCACAAGAACCTTTGGGAGATGTACATCTGCTGGCAGGGGGTGTTTCACGTGGGGTTCCAGCACACGGGTGTTGATATTGAGCGGCATCAGGCCGTGCTTATCCCGCCCAGCACACCGCATGAGGCGGCAGTGACAGCTCCGGTCGAGTGTCTGGTGATGATCCTTCTATTCCGCACTCGCTGGGCACGGCTGCGTGAAATCGGCGCCCGGCAGTTGATTCTGTCGGACCGGGCTATGGCTAGACTGCGTGAACTGGTCAACATGCAGAACCCGCACGATTTGGCGGACGTTCGCCATCGGTCGCAATTGGCGCTGTTCCTGACAGAACTGATTGAGCCTCAGGATACGACCGAGCTCCCCACACTGACGGATATGATCCCCGGCGCGCAGCATCCATTGGTGGAGCGTGTGATTGCGCATCTGGCCGGTGACTTACGCCAGGGTCTGCAGATGAACGAGCTTTGCGAACTGACCGGGTACAGCGCCAGCCGATTGCGCCACCTGTTTCGCCAGCACTGTGGTTTAAGCATTCAGGAATGCATGATGCGTTTGCGCCTTGAAGAAGCGCAACGGCTTCTTTTAACGTCACAATTCAAGATTGGAGCGATTGCGAATCTGGTGGGATTCAAACAGGTGGCCAAATTCAATCATTTCTTCCGTGCTCGTATGGGTATGACGCCTGGCCAGTTCATGGCGTCGCGTATCCGTTTTGGCGGCAAATGGGGATCGCCCGCGGATGCGGACGAGGTTAAACTCTCGTCTCTTTATGATGTCTAGCTTTGCTTCTGGATAATTCCATGGACGATCTCGGCCGCGCGCCATTGAACACGTACGGCAGTCTTGAAGAGTCGATTCAGCAGATTCGAGCCAACAGCCCGATGGATCTTTCGGCACCGGTCTGGCGCCAAGTCAATCCGGACGGCACGTTTGAACAGTGGGCCACCGCGGCTCGAAAGTGTTTGCTCGATGGGCTGCACTATGACCCGGGCGAGCTTGCGCTGAACGCCAAAACACTTGATGTGCGCGAGACAGATTCCTACATCTGTGAACGCATCGAATTCAACACCACGCCGTGGTTTCGTGTGCCGGGGTACTTCTATACACCAAAGAATGTGCCGCTCCCCGCGCCTGCCTTGGTGGTGTTGCACGAGTGGGGCGGCCCGATGCTGTTCGGCGCGGAACGCGTGTGTGGCGAGCATCTGACGCATCCGGTCATTGTCGAACATCGCGAAGTGCATTGCAGCGGCAGGGCCATCGCGGACTGGTACGCATCCAAAGGTTATTGCGTGGTCTGTATTGATGCCTATCACTTCGGCCATCGCGCGCCGCGCGGCATCGGCGGCTTGCCGGAACAGATGGACCCGATGAGCATGTCGACCAGAGAGGTGTGGCAGTACGGCGGCCTTGCGGTGGAACAACTTTACTACGGCGTGCGCCAGTTGTTCTGGGCAGGCACCACGTGGTGCGGCCTGAACTACTTTGACGACAGTCGATGTGTGGATTACCTGCTCAGCCGATCAGAGGTGGATGATGAGCGAATCGGTGTGACAGGTTTGTCGGGTGGCGGTTGGCGCACAAACATTATGGCGGCGCTCGAGCCGCGCATTAAAGCGACGGTGTCAGTTGGTTGGATGACCACCGGCCGAACGCAACAACCCTACAACGTGCAGGGAGCGATTGGCACATTTTGTCTGCTACCGGGTGTGTGGAATCGTCTAGACGTATCGGATCTGATTGCGATGGCTGCGCCGAAGGCCTGCATGGTAGTCAGTGGCAAACAGGACATTCTGTTTCCGCCGAAAGGCCAGGCGGATGCGGCTGAACACATTCAGCACGCCTACGACTGGGCGGGGTGCAGTGCCAGGTTTAGCGATTATCGGCCGGATAAGCCGCATTGTTACGATGCGGACATTCAGGAGAAGGCGTTGCAATGGTTTGAAATGCATCTGAAATAGACGCAATTTTCACTGTCGGCGTCCGCATAACACAAACCGGAAATGACTGATGACAATTTGCCATTTTGCTGCATGTGTACAGTCGGTGCAAAAACTACCGGAATAGGTGACGTTTTAACCATAAATGGTTGACACCCGGTTTAAGAATGATAATGTGTAAGCAGTCGCGGCAAACGCGGCGATTCAACTTGCCCCCGGAAGGGCTCGGTTCCACAATCCGTGGACCGGGCCTTTTTTTTACGCCTGTTTTTTTGTGTCTGGGCAGGCTTGGGGTTCGTTCAGGCCACTGCTTGAAACGCCTTAAGACGTGATATTCGCCCGAGATCTGCTGAAGACACGGTACAGGTAGACGAGCAGCGGGAGTACCATCGCTAGGACACACACCAGGCCGATGTTCAGCCAGATTAATGTCACGTCCGGAGCGCTGCTGTTGTAAATCGTGAGCCTGCGGCCGTCATCAAACTTCATGAAGACGGGGTACTGGGTTGTGAACCATCCCCCGAGAATACACAGAACCTGTACGCCGGCGATCAACCGCATGCGCCAGGCTTGTTGCCGTTTCATGCTCAGCCAGAGCAGCGGAATGCACAGGAACGCCACCGTTTGCACTGCCAGTTGTATCGGATTCAGTTCGTCACTCAGGGAGACGATGTCCGCTGCGGCGCCGTAAGCGAGTACCAGTCCGCCGACGATGAAGGCCATAATAAAAAACAATCCAATTCTTCTTGCCACGAGTTTTCTGTGTTTATCGCTGTCCACTTCGCCGTACAGGAACACCGCCGCGACATAACCGAATAAGGCGAAAACAAACACGGTGCATAACAGGCCGTGAACGGTCGCCCATGGTTCGATGTACAGGGCGCCGAAGGTGGGCGTGGCGGATTCCGATCGGCTTGGGAAATCACCCAGCAGCGAGGCGATGATCATTCCGTACATCATCGGTGTCAGTGCGGAACTGACTCGAAAGAGCAGGCTGTAGAAGGCCTGCCGCGTTTCGGGTTCGGGATCGTATTTACGGAACGTGAAAAACGCGCCGCGAAGAATGATGCCAAGCAGGGCGATGGAAATCGGCACGAACAACATGGTGCATAACTCGGCGTACACCACAGGAAACCCGACAAACAGAATGACAATGATGGCGATCAGCCAGACGTGGTTGGCTTCCCAGACCGGCGCGAGCGTGTCCTGGATTTTTTTCTGCAGATCAGGATGCCGCCAGAGTGTGGCTTCCAGTATACCGCCGCCGAAGTCCGCGCCGCCGAAAAGGGTGTAAGCCGCGAGTGCAACAAGCAGGAATGCGAGTGTGATTTCCAAGCGTCACCCCTTTCTTGTTTCGATGGCGAACCATCGTGACAGCAGGAACATCGCAATTGCCCCTAGCGTGGTGTACAGCAGCACGATGATCGCGAAACTCCACCCAAGTCCGGTTACGGGTGTGACCGAGTCCGCGGTCTTCATGACACGGTAGATAATCCATGGCTGGCGTCCCACCTCGGTAACAATCCAGCCGGCTTCAAGTGCGATGAATCCGGTTGGTGTCATGATCAGAAGCAGCTTCAGCCACCATCGGCTTGCCAGCAGATCTTTCTTGCGCCAGGCGGCAATGATGTAAACGACACTGATGGCGAACATCAACATGCCCAGCCCAACCATGATTTGAAACGCGACGTGTGTAATCAGCACGGGCGGCCATTCTTCCTTGGGAAATGCGTCGAGGCCGGTGACCGTCGCGTTGAAGTCGCCGTGCGCAAGGAAGCTCAATGCGCCGGGGATGTAGATACCACCGGTCACGGTTTGCGTCTCTTCATCAGGCCAGCCACCAATCAGTAACGGCACACGCGAATGCGTATGAAAGTGTGCTTCCATGGCTGCGAACTTTTCAGGTTGGCGCTGGGCAATGGACCTTGCGCTTAGATCGCCAATGACCGGCTGCACGATCGAGCTGATTGCCAGCAGTGGCAACAGGTAGTACATCGCGCGGCGATGAAACCCGGTGGCCCGGCCGCGCAGCAGTCCGATCGCATGCAGGCCGGCGCCTGCCATGGTGGTCGCCTGAAATGCCGCGACCAGCATGTGAATGGCCTGTAGCGGCCATGCTTCGTTGAACATGGCTGCCCATGGGTCGATGTTCTCGGCCTGGCCGTTCACCCAGTCAAAACCGGCGGGCGCATTCATCCACCCGTTCGCGGCAATTACCAGAATGCCGGATGCCAGCCCGCAGATGCCGATCATGAACGCGAAGAAAAGATGCAGGCGTGCCGGAATGCGGTCCCATCCGTAAAGAAAGAGTCCGAGGAAAATCGCCTCAAGAAAGAACGCCGCGCCTTCGAGCGAAAACGGCATGCCGAAAATCGGCCCGGCGTGTTTCATGAATTCCGGCCAGAGAAGCCCCAACTGAAAGCTCAGCGCGGTGCCGCTCACTGCTCCCACCGCGAACAGGATCGCCGATCCTTTCATCCATGCCTTGGTCAGGCGAAGGTCTTCGTCCTTTCGGTGTTTGAGGTAATTGCGGTAAGCCAGGAACATCAGGAACGGCATCACCATTGAGATGGATGCAAAGATGATGTGAAACCCCAGGGAGAATGCCATCTGGCTTCTTGCAAGATCCAAGTGACTCATCGTTTCGGCCTCCGTGCGGGAAATAAATACACGGCGCATCACACCCTCGAGGCTTTGAGGGGATCAGGGGCAGGATTTATTTTCAGCTCAAAAGGATAGCATGCAACGATGCCGAAGATGCGGAGCCAGCTCTTCAACTGCGCTTATTCTTTATCTTCGGACCGATAAGGCCGTGTCGAATATGACGCCGATTCCTCTTATTTGTTTAATTTCTGGAGTGATTTATATAAGTTCCGCTTTATCGTCATGCCGCATCGGTCCGATACTGGATCCAGTACACTCGCCTTCAGGTGGAACGAGCCGATGCACACAGAAGATCTCCAGGCCTTTGCCGATGCGGTTAAGTACGTCTTCTCAAATATGCTTGGCGCGGACGCGAAAGTCGGCCCGGCGCAATTGGAAAACGAAGATGAAACGGCCAATATCGCTGTCGTGATCGGCTTGTCCGGCGATGTGGTTGGTAGTGCGGTACTGTCGCTTTCAGAGAACACCGCACTGAATGTGGTACGACGCCTTGCCGGCATGGAACTGAAAGTTTGCGATGCTGATTTCTCTGATGCGCTGAGCAGTCTTCTCAATATGATTGTTGATCAGGCACAGACGAAATTCGATGAACTGAATATGGAGCGATCGCTGGCACAGATTGTTGTTGGTTCGCACCTGCATGTGTTGGGTATCAAGCGACAGCCGGTATCCACGTTGCCGTGCGAAACAAGCTTCGGTACACTCCAATTGCAGGTCAGCATGATCCGTCGCAACGATTCTCTGGCTGCTTAGAACGCCAATGAAATGAACCACAGGGACTCAGGGTCACAGAGAGAAGTTCTGAGAAACGGCACACAAATTCGATATTTTTTGTAATTTTATATCCATTCGTGCCTCTTATACTTTGATGTTTCACGTTGCCTTTCTCTTCTCTGTGACTCTGAGTCCCGGTGGTTCAAATTCTTTTCGTTAGATGCCACACACGTCGGGCCGTCATGGTATTTTTCTCCCATGGCCAGACGACGAAATTCACGTAAAGCATTCGATCAGCTCAACGATCAGGTCCTGGCATGTGAATCGTGCCCCAGGCTGATTGCCCATTGCCGCAAGGTTGCGGTTGAGAAGCGGGCCGCCTATCGCGACATGCCGTATCACGGCAAGCCTGTGCCGAATTTCGGCGACCCGGCCGCGCGCGTGTTGATTGTCGGATTGGCGCCGGGCGCGCATGGGGCGAATCGAACCGGGCGCATGTTTACCGGCGATCGTTCCGGCGACTTTCTTTATCCGATTCTGCACAAGGCCGGCTTTGCCAGCCAGGCGGATTCGCAACATGCTTCGGACGGACTGACACTGAAGAATGCGGTCATCACGGCTGCTGCCCATTGTGCGCCGCCCGGCAACAAGCCCACCACGCAGGAACTGAAAAACTGTGCGGGTTTTCTGGAAGAAACGATCCAGCTACTAACCGAGTTGCGCGTGATCGTCAGCCTCGGCAAGGTTGCTCACGAATCGATCCTCAAGTTTTATCGCGATCGTGGAAGTGTTCAACGATTATCAGACTTCCCTTTTTCGCATGGCGCGGAACACCATGCCCAGGCGATGCCCGTCCTGCTGTGTGCCTATCATCCCAGCCAGCAGAACACGTTTACCGGTCGTCTGACCGAGCAGATGCTGCTGGATGTCTTTAAACGGGCAGGCGAACTGGCCTGCTGACATCGGTTTATTCCGACACCCCTGAGCCTGCTTATCTGGACACTGTGGATTGGGGGAATCCCTTATTTTCGCATAAGTACAAAAAAAGAATTGGCTTGTGGGTTACCCAGGCTTATCGAAATTTTGATTTGCCCGATCTGTCAGACTGAACTGACCCTCTGATTTTGACGACGAAATAGGGGAGCGTGGCGCGATTCTGCGGGCCACCGTTGGAGGGCGTAACTGGGCATGTCGGACGATTACTTCACAGGACACACCGATAACTACGAATCTGAGGACACAGAGGTGCTCTCCGATGCGTCAGATATCCTTCCGCTGGAACCGGCGGATGATATGTCCAAACGCGATGACGTCGTCCGTGAGACGTTGCTTCGCATCGGCCCGGCTGTCGTTCGACCCAGTTGCATTTTCGCGCTCATGGAAGTCAATCCACGCGATGTGGAGGCGGTGCTCGAAATCATCAAACGCAGCCCAGGCCTGACGGCTCGCGTTCTTAGTGTCATTAACTCGGCCGCGTTCGGCATGGCCCGACAGATTACCTCGATCGACCGGGCGGTTCACCTGCTCGGTTCCACGCGAGCCCGCGCTATTGCTTTGGCGTACGGCCTGCGAATCATTACCGAGCGCTCCGGTCTGCCCCGCGAGGCAACCGATCTGATCTGGGCCAACAGCCTTCAGAAGGCAATCGCTGCCCGCATGTTTTGCGAAGTGGCTGATCCGCAGTACGCGGAAAGTGCTTACAGCCTCGGCCTGATCCAGGACATCGGCCTGTCCATGCTGATGGCAGTGGATCCGGAATATTACGAACAGAACGTGATCACCGGCGCCGCGCGCAACGCGTGGTCCGAACGCGAGCGCGTCCGTTTTGGCTTTGATCATGCAGCCATCGGCCAAGGCTTGCTTGCCGAATGGAAAGCTTCCAAGGCACTGCAGACCAGTGTCCTGCATCATCATCGTCCGCCGATGGATAAGCTCAGTGATGACACGTCCATCCTCGATCTGGCGGTGTTCTTTGCCAGCCTGCTGCCGCACATGCAGGAGGAGCCGACCGCCGAAGCAATCGAGTGGATTCAGGCGATTCACATCCGCTTCCTGGCCAAGGAATACGCCTCGCCCGATGCGTTCCTCAAGGCGGTGATGGAAGAGGTCAAGAAGATCCGCAGCACGGATGATCACGTGGCAGTCACCGAGCAGTTCATCAAGAAACTGGTCAACGTTGTGACGGCTTCCACCGTTGCGATTACCGCCAAGCTCTGTCGGCTTGAGCAGGATATTGATCAGCAGCGCCAAGGCATCAATGATCTGAAATTCCAGGCATTCACCGATCCGCTGACCAAGGTGCTCAACCGTCGTGGGTTTACGCAACTGGCCCGACGTCGGCTCGAATTTGCCGAAGAACAGGAACAGGGCCTGTGCATCATGCTCGGCGATCTGGACGACTTTAAAGCCATCAACGACACCTACGGCCATGACGTGGGCGATATGGTGCTGCGTGGCCTGGCACGTGTGATGCGACGCAACATCGGGCGCAACGACCTGATCGGCCGACTGGGTGGCGATGAATTCGCCATCCTGATTACCGGTGTCTCGCGAGAAGAGGCGGATCGAATTGCTCAGCGCATCACAGACTCGATTGAGGGTAAGAGCCTGCGTGTTCGCGACGACCTGAACATCGAAGCACACTTCAGCCTCGGGGCCGTGTACTGCGAGCCGGATCAGGACGAACTGACCGTTGATACGCTGCTGAACTTGGCGGATCGCGCCATGTATCAGCGCAAGCGAAACGGTAAAAATGGGCTGACTTTTACGACCTTTAACGAGGCAAAAGAGCAGCCGCCGACCCCCGCCAGCCACCCGGCCGCACGCAAGGGACATCGCTCGGCCTGAGTATCCGAACGACTGACCATTGGCGCCACTTAATTCTTAATCAAGTTGACAGTGTCATCTGACACGGTATGATTCCGTCGCGATATTTACGAAACTGTAAGGCGTTCGCGTGGATATTCCGTCACTGGCCGAGCCGGCCCAATCACCCCAACTGGAAACCAACATGAATACGCTCGCGCATGTGTTGCGCAAACCGATCGTTGATAACGAACGAACCCGAAAGTATCAGGCCGTGCTGGATAAGCGAGTAGACAATATTCGCGAAGGCTGGAATCTGGAGACCGGTCTGATCAACATGCCGGCGGGGAAGTTGCCGCACCAGACGATCGATGGCTTCTGGCGCATGAACGCCGCCGAGCGCGCCGAAGCCATGTCGCCCGAACTGCATCAGGCTTATGAACGCAACGCAGGCCGAAGCGGGACGGGGCCGCTGAGCGTCGCCGCATTCTGTTACTACAACCCAATGTCGCGCCATCATGGTGATCCGGAACTGCTCACCTTTTTTGAAAATGGATTTCGCTTTCACCTGATGGCGATTCAGGAGGATGGCTATCCCGGCACCAACGGCTTGAACGGCGAAGGATGGGCGCACGGCTGGGATATTGAGGGGCTTATCTACGGCAGCATCTTCCTGCAGGATGTGATCGACCCCGAACTGATCGAATACGCAAAGCAGCGTATGCGACTGGGTGCCGATCGAATGATGGCGCTCGAGAAAATACCGTCTGTCATCGGCTCCTATGGCAACCAGCGAGCTGTATATGCGCTTGGGTTGTATCTCTACAACCAGTTCCTTGGTGATGAGAAGTACAAGGAGCAGTCGGATCACTACTTTCAGGATGCGCTGCCGAAGATTCTGGACGACACTGGCCAGGTCATCGAACAGTACGGCCCGTGCATGCATTACTCGTACACCGCATTTATTTATGCGTGGCTGAACCTGGCAGTGCGCAACGATACCTCGCAGCTTGATCGCATAGCCCGGCACCTTGAATGGTTCTGCATGCGTCACACAACGAGCCTGTATCCGATTGCCGGGCCGTCCACGCGACAGTATCGCGAGACGGTCAGCGGTGCGGCGATCGACCTGATGGGGGCGGCGGAGCAGTTGGCCCATGTCAATACCGGCTGGCGTGGATTTGTCGACCGCATTGTCGAGCACTTTGAGGCTATCCCGCCCAAGGGGCCTCATGATGAAACACACTTGATCGGCTTCACCAACACGCATGGCTCGTCGCCGTTGATCTGGGCCATGCTGATGGCGCAGGACGAGTCGAAGTGGTCAACAAACAGTTCGGCACCGGTGGCACCTTCCGAGGCGTTCTACTCGTCATCCAATCTGCTCAAGCGTGCGCCGTTTCGTTATCTGTTGATGCGCCGTCAGTATCAGACGCATTTCAACTCGCGTGACTTTTTGCCATTCTCCGGAATTCAGACATGGGCGATTGGTGATGAGCCGCCGATCATACATCCGACGACGCTGGCCCAGTCCACGACGATTGGTGAAGGGCTCAATACCGCGAAGCAGGGCGTGAGCAACAACTGGGGCGGCTACGGCGCCGGCGCGGTGGGGATTGACAGCTACACGCATGGCGTGGACGACGACAATGACCAGTTCCTGATCGTTGCCCGATATGACTGGCTCTGGCGTGTGATGGTGTTTACTGATATCTCGACAGTTGTTATTGAATTCGGCAAGGGTGGTGATCGGCGGACGCTCTGGACGCTCAACCGCGTAGAGCCGGCAGAGCCGACGATTGAATCGGGCCTTGTTCGTTTTGCCGGTCGGCGCGGGTGTATTCACAGTTCGTTGACGGACAAGCCGGCGTTGCTGGATGTCAGTGTCGAGCATGAACTGGGCACGGGTTTGCGACAGTTGCAGTATCAGTGTGGTGACAGTCCGGCCGGTTTTGCGCTTAGTGATGACTCATTCAAGTTTGAGAGTAGTCCCTTGATGGACGGACCGAACGTGCGGTTTTCGGATGGGGCTGGTTCATACGAGTTGCGCCTTGATGAGCGATTGCTCGACATAAACAATCCCGGCAATTTCAGTGTGGATGTGTTCCAGCTCGCCGCAGGCACGACGGTCAAAAGTATTTGATGCGTTGAACGGTTTTATTGTTTCGTTCAGTCGAAAGCCCACGCTATTCTGAGCGCGGGATGCATGTCGCCAATGTTAATTGGCACGACCAGTCCCATGCTCTGGAGGAAGATTATGCGCGGTTTCTCTAACTACTTGCGCTGGGCGCAGTTCGTGCCCATACTGCTGTTGCATTCACCCTTACATCAAGGATCAGCAGCATGGAACACGAACTTTGGTCGATTCTCAGTCGTGCAATCAACGATGTGGCACGCAGCCGGCGGGCAAACGCATACCACGATCACGACCATGCCACGATCGTCCGCGTCTACCTCTGGGCACAGTTGCATGATCGGCCCGTGAGTTGGGCCTGTCAATCACGGCATTGGTCACGCCTCACGTTACCGCCTGGGCTGCCGTCGCAGTCGACCATGAGTCGGCGACTACGCAGCACGCCGATTAGCGCGTTTCTCGAAGCGTTAGGCCGACGTTTACAGAAGTGCTTTGAGCCAACCCTGAATCTGCTGAAGATCATCGATGGCAAGCCCTTGCTCGTGTCCCGTCACGCCAAGGATACCGATGCGACCTGGGGCCCGGCTGGTAAACGCATGGGACGTGGCTATAAATTGCACGTGATCTGGGGCAATGGCGCCATGCCGACGTGTTACGACGTCAGACCACTGAATGTCAGTGAGAAAGCCGTGGCGACGCAAATGATCCGCGAATTGTCCGGGTCGGGATATCTGCTGGGCGATGCGTTTTATCACAGTGGTCGCTTGTTTGATCTGGCTGCCCGATACGACCATCAATTGTTAGCGCCCCGGTCACGCGGTCATCAAGGGACCGGTTTGGGGCATCGTCGTCAGAGCAAGGCACGCTTACGCAGCATCGCATTGCTGGAGCCGGACAAGAGATGCAGCGGATTTGGCCGAGAGCTGTTCGTCCTGCGGGATCGAGTTGAAACGCACTTCGGTCATCTCTGCAGCTTCGGTGCGGGGCTGACCACCCATCTGCCGTCCTGGGTCCGTGGGCTGGGAACTGTCAAACGCTATGTTCAGACCAAACTCATGATCAACGCCGCAAGGATCAGAGCAAACCATGCATAATCTTCCTGGAGAGCATGGGCTTTCTTATTCGGCGCGATCCAACTGCTCCTGGACTTTCGCCCATGCGGTGTCGACTTCGATTTCGTCGATCAGGCTTTGATCGTCTTTGTTGCGTCGAAACGACCTGGCAATTGTTTCATCCACACCGGGGACGACGACCACCGAATCGTGCCGCAGGTATGGGCCAACCTGCTCGACCAGTGTCGGGCCGAAGAACGTGACGATCGGCCGGTTGAATCCGACTGCGGCATGCAACGGTCCTGAATCATTACACACCACAAGACTGGCTTTGCTGATCAGCGCCATCATTTGCCCGACGGTGGTCTTTGGCCAGTCGATTGTGACTTTGCCGGACAGCGCATCAATCATCGGCTGGACCATCGCACGTTCATGCGGCGCGGCCAGCACCACCACACGCCCACCGACGCGCGGCTCGTCTGCCAGGCGTTTGGCCAGCTCTGTAAATTTCGCAATCGGCCAGCATTTGCATTTCCATTGCGCGGTCGGCGCAATGCACGCGTAGCGCTGCTCGTCCCAGGAGCGCGTATGCAGATAGACCTTCAACCACTTCTGATCATGCGGCGTGACGTACAGACGCGCATCGCGAACCGGTTCAAAGCCATCCATTTCGAGTAGTGCGAGCATTCGCTCAACGGTATGAACCCGATGGTCGACGGTGTACCGGCGGTTGTAGCCCAGCCACGCCAGTTCACGGGCGTTGGCAAACCCGAGACGGCGGCCGGCTCGGGTGGCATGGGTGAGGAAGCCGGAACGAAAAAGGCCTTGAAGATCGACAACCAGATCGTATTGGTTCTGTTTGAGTTCCTTGCAGAACCGTCGAAATTCACGAAAGACCTTGGGACGGGTCAGCATGCCGGCAAATCGTTTGCGCGCAAAGGGAATTACGCCGTTCAGGTCCGGGTGTGCGGAGATGGCATCGACAAACGCCTCGTGAACCAGCCAGTCGATATGGGCATCGGGTAATGCATTTCGCAATGTGGCCAGTGCCGGCACTGTCCGGCAAACATCTCCCAGTGCGCTGGGGCGGATGATCAGCACACGCATGCCATTGTGCGAATCAGGGGCTTGGGGGGGTGGTGTGTGTGACACGGCCATGGATCGACTAATATATCGCTGCGCAAGATTTTGCGTATGAAAGTGGTGGACAGAACCCACTTATGAATCGTGCATCAGGCGAGGATCTGTGTTTTGGCGGAATCCAAATCATCATCCAGTCGAAGCCGGGCGTCAGCCGGCAAGCCGTCGGCGTCCGGGCCGGCGGGTAAGGCGGAAGGAGAGTCCGGCGACTGGCCGGTCGCACTGATTTCAGACATCCATGCCAATCTGGATGCCCTTCAGATCGTTCTGGCGGATATCAAGGAAAAGGGTATCAAGCGGATCGTGTGTCTGGGCGACATCATCGGCTACGGCCCGAATCCCTGCGAATGTCTTGACCTCGTGCGCGACCATTGCGAATGGGCGTTGATGGGCAACCACGATTTTGCCGTGCTTTATGAGCCCACATCCTTTAATGCCAGTGCGGAATCCGCTTCTTTCTGGACCAGAAGGCAACTGGAGGATGATCCCGATCCCAAAGTTCGGGCGTCTCGATGGGCTTTTATAGGCTCCTTGAATATTCGCCAGATGTTTCACGGCACGCTTTGCGTGCACGCATCCCCGCGCCGGCCGATCAATGAGTACATTTTTCCGGATGACGTGATTACCTCGCCGTCCAAGATGGCTCAGATCTTTGACCGAATCGACACCCGTTGCCTGTGTGGCCATACCCACGTGACGGGCGTCTTTACCGACGAGCCGGACTTTTATCCGCCCGGCGACGTGGACTACAAGTACAAGTTCATCAAGGGTGAGAAGTGCATCGTCAATCCGGGTTCGGTCGGCCAGCCACGTGACCGAGACCCGCGCGCCAGTTATGCCATTTTGCATGAGGATCACGTACAGTTTGTGCGCCTGCAGTACGACATTCCTGCGGTGATCAAGAAGATCAACAAGATTCCGGAACTCAGTGAGTTTCTTGGGCAGCGTCTGCTGGAAGGGCGATAAGGGCTCCCTTTTCTCTGCTGTTCTGATGGTTGCAAGTTTTTATATATAAATAATTTACGGATTTATGGCCGTTGTGCTGTCCGGGGGATTTCGTGTTTGATATTTACTTTATTTATTTTATAAATAATATATAATAAAATATAAATTTACAAAGTAATATCAATGAAGACCAGTTTAAAAAACGACCAGATTGTAAAAGAGCTGCGCCGCCAGATCGTGACCGGTGAGCGCTTGCCCGGTGAGCGATTACAGACCCGGACTGAGTTGGAGAAGCATTTCAACGCCAGCACGGTCACCGTTCAAAAGGCATTGACGCGACTGGCGCGCGACGGCTTTGTCGTGCCACACGGGCGAAGAGGCACGTTTGTTGCGGATGACCCTCCTCATCTCTGTCAGTACGCGTTGGTTTTTGAAGACCATCCCAACATGGCGAAGTTTCCCTGGAGCCGATTCAACGAGGTGTTACAGGCAGAAGCGGTCACGATCTCTCGCAAGGACCAGCGAAGAAAGTTTCGTCTGTACTACGACATTCAGGCTCATATGGATGCGGAAGACATGCAGCGTCTTGTTTCCGATCTGGAGAACGACCGGCTGGCCGGCGTCATTTTTGCATCGATCGCGCCGGACATTGCCACCACGCCGCTGTTTGATCGTGCTGATATGGCGCGTGTTTGTCTGAATTCGGCCGTGGATCCAAGACTGCCGATGGTCGAGGTCGACAAGTCGGGTTTTGTCACCCGAGCGCTTGACGATTTGGCAGCGCGCGGCTGCAAGCGCATCGCAATGCTGAGCGCCGGGCTGTTCGAGCCTTATCAACACTTCTTCGCAAATGAGGTCGCGAAGCGCGCGATGACCACGTACAGCCACTGGATTCAAGGGCCGGACTACCGGGCGCCGGATTCAGCGCGCAATGTGGTGCAGTTGCTGATGAATGAAAACCAGAAAGTGCGCCCGGACGGACTGATCATTGCCGACGATCACCTGATCGAGTCGGCATTGGTTGGCTTGGCCGTATCCGGTGTGACCGTGCCGAAACAGTTATCAATCGTGGCGCACTGTAATTTCCCGGCTGCGCCGCAGAGCAGTGTGCCGCTTCGCCGATTGGGTTTTGAGGTTGGCCGCATCCTTGAGGCGGCCGTGGAATTGGTCGATGCCCATCGGCGCGGTGACGACCTGCCGCCGGTCACATTGATTCCCCCGGTTTTTGAAGATGAACGAACCCGTTGACATTTCAGAGAAGAGGACGTTATGACACGCATGACAACTCCATCCCCCCAAAGCGTTTTCAGTTGCGACGTGGTACCGCAAAGCCGTGGATTTACGTTGATTGAGCTGCTGGTGGTGATTTCCCTGGTTTCTTTGCTGATGGCGATTCTTCTACCGGCTCTGGAACGCGCGCGTGATTCGGCGCGCGAAGCGAAATGTGCATCAAACATGCGGCAGGTTTTTATCTTGTCCGAACTCTTCCGGGCAGATCGCGGCGTCATTCTACCCAGTGCCTACTACCCGAAATATCCAAGCGGTGTGGATGGCAACAATGTCCCCACGGATGCCGGCAAGTTGACGTCGTATACGCACATGCTGATCAACATGGGGTACCTTTCGGAATCCGAACGGATTCCATGGAGTGGCCTGGCGACCACCAGCAATTTTAAATTGCTCAGTGATCATGCCAAAGGCAATCGCGTGCTTTCATGTCCGAACATGTGGACCGGACACTCGCTGGGCAACTACGACACGCGCCCTCAGAGCACGCCCAATCACATTGACAACGATATCGATCGGCGTAGTGCCGCATTTTTTTACACGGTCGGATACATTGATGAGCCGGTACAGCCGGTCCGTTATGGCATGTTCACGGGCTATCAGGTCAATGTCGCGGCTGGCGGCCATCATTTCTATCAATTTCAAACGTTGCCGAACAACGGTTACTACGCGCGCAAACAATGGAAGAGTGGTAGTGACAGCAAGATCGCCTATCTGTTTGAAGACTTCTTCAACCTGTCCGGTGCGAAGTGGCAGTACGTGGACTCGATCACACTGACCAGTTATTCATGGGGCGGTTACGGCCCGCCTGTTCGCCACAATGGCTATACCGGCACGAACCTTATTTTTGCGGACGGGCATCGCGAACACTTAAAGACGCCGGAGTACGTCACGCACTCGGAAATTCCGTTCGAATTGCAGTAATGGAATAGAAGCCTGGCGACGCGATGCTTTCAGATCATGCGGCGTCTGAATCGACGGACACAGTATCGCTATCCGAATCTTCCGCAGACTCAACGTTGGGGACGTAGTCTTCCCCGATGACTTCGCCCTGTGTATTTTTGATCTGCGGAACCGGATTTTCCTCGACGTGTTTTTTCCACGCAGCTTCGAGTTCTTCCTGTTTGGCTTCTTCAATCTTCGCCCAGGACTGTCTTCCACGACATTTGGGGAACTTCGAGCAACTCAGCCAGAAGCCGCGCTTGCTGTCGCGCAGGTAAAGCGGCGAATCACACTTGGGGCAAGGTTCTTCGGTCGTCAGTGGCGGCGTCTTGGGCAGCTTGACCGTGCCCTTCTTCGGGTCAATATTCACAATGCCCTTGCACTGCGGATAGTCCTCGCAGCCCAGGAACGGGCCGAAGCGTCCAACCCTCCGTGTCATCCCCTTGCCGCACTGCGGGCACAGGATGTCCGACATCTCCGGCTTCATCGGGTTGCCTTCGCGATCGATCGGCGCGGCAAAGTCGCAGTCCGGGTAGCGGTCGCACGACAGGAAGCGCCCATTCTTGCCAAAGCGGTACATGGTGCCTGAGCCGCACTTGTCGCACTTGTGCGGGGCGGGCTCGGTTTCGGCTTTGGCGTGGGTCATCACCTCGTGTGCATGTTCTAGGTTGGTCTTGAACGGGCCGTAGAACTCCTTAAGCATCGTCAGCCAGTCGTGATGCTCTTCCTCGATCTTGTCCAGCTCGGACTCCATGTAACGGGTGTAGGCCACGTCCATGATTTTCGGGAAGCCTTGCACGAGCTTGTCGGTCACGACCATGCCCAGGTCGGTTGCGAACAGACGGCGGTCGCGCGGGCCGAGCTGCTGAACGTACTTGCGATCCTGGATGGTTGAGATGATCGCGGCGTACGTACTCGGGCGGCCGATGCCTTCTTCTTCCAGTTTTTTCTGTAACGACGCTTCGGTAAAACGCGGTGGGGGGCTGGTGAAGTGCTGTGCGGGCTGAATCTCCATGGGCCCGACTTCCTGTCCTTCAGACAGCGGCGGGAGAATGGCGTCTTCACCGTTGTTGGGAATGCCGGTGGCTTTGTAGTGGCCGTCAAAGACCAGTGTGCGACCGTTGGCTTTGAAGGTGGCGTTTTCGTCCTGCGCTTCAATCAGGACGGTCGTGGCATCCCACTCGGCAGGTACCATCTGGCAGCCGAGGAACCGCTCCCAGATCAGGCGGTACAGCTTGTACTGCTCGTCCGTCAGCGAGTCTTTTACACGCTTGGGCGTGATGTTGACGTCCGTGGGGCGGATCGCTTCGTGCGCTTCCTGCGCGTCTTTGTTGCTCGACGAATAAAAATTCGGCTTGTCGGGCAGGTACTTTTCGCCCCATTCGTCGCCAATGTAGTTACGCGCCATGGACAGCGCTTCACCCGACAGATGCGTCGAGTCGGTACGCATGTAGGTGATCAGGCCGGTCTGACCTTCCTTCCCCTTGATGTCGATACCTTCATATAGCTGCTGGGCCACACGCATGGTGCGCTTGAGCGGAAAGCCAAGACGGGTCGAGGCTGCCTGCTGAAGCGTACTGGTAATGAACGGGCCCGCCGGCCTGCTACGTGTTCGTTTGGTCTCGATTGACTTGATGGCAAAGTTCGGCGCGTCTCCGACGTGGCCGACAAAGCTGACACGATTCTGAGCCGGGCCTTTGGCTTTGGGGTCTTCCAGTTCGTCCGTGTCGTCCAGAACGAATCCGAGGCGTTGGGCAGCGGCCAGGCTTTCCTTTCGGTTGTCCGGCTTAAATGGTTTGCCGTCCAGTTCAATCAATTCGGCAAGCAGGCATTCATTTTCACTGAGCCATGACAGACGCTGTTTCTTGTTCCACTCGAGTTGCTTGCCGTTGTCGTCCGTTCCGGCGGAGACAAGCCAATCCTGCCATGCCTTGACCAGTTGGTCAGTCTTACCCTTGTCGGTCGCGAAGATGCCGTTGATGCGCCAGTACTCGTCTGGAATAAATGCATCGATCTCACGTTCGCGCTCCACAACCAGACGAACCGCCACGGACTGCACGCGTCCCGCGCTCAAGCCACCCGCGACTTTCTTCCAAAGCAGTGGTGAAACCTGGTAGCCAACAATGCGGTCGAGGATACGCCGGGCCTGCTGCGCGTTGACGCGATTTTCATCGATGGCGCGCGGATGCGAAAAGGCGTTTTCGATTTCGGCCTTGGTGATGGCGTTGAAGACCACGCGCTGTGATTTTTTAATCGGCACGTTCAAGGACTCTGCCAGATGCCATGCGATCGCTTCGCCTTCGCGGTCGAGGTCGGTCGCGAACCAAACGTCAGAAGCGGTCTTCGCAGCTTTCTTCAGTTCGGTGACGGTTTTCTTCTTGTCAGCCAGAATTTCGTAGGTCGGCTCGAAGTCGTTTTCCAAGTCCACGCCCGGCACCGGCTGCTTCACGCCCTTGGGCGCCCGGCTGGGCAGGTCACGGACGTGACCGACACTGGCCATCACGACGTATTCCGGGCCGAGGTATTTGTTGATTGTTTTGGCTTTGGTGGGGCTTTCGACAATGACCAGATGCTTGCCTTCGGTAGACACCTTGCGCCCACGGCTGGAGGCAGCTTTCTTTTTCGTCGTCTTCTTCTTGGTGGTCTTCTTCTTGGCCATGTCGCTATTAATCGATGTCGAATACCGCCTTTTTTGGCGTTCGGCTAGTGATTCCTTCGGTCAATTTTGTGGCATCGGACCAGTTGTCCGACGGGCGTTTCTATGTGCCTTATCGGCTGCAAAACGGCGGATAACTTGATCAGGGATTGACGTCTTTGTCAAGTAGAAAACGTAAATTATTATATATAAAAGACTTGTGATTTCTGTTAAATCGCAGGATTTTCCGATATGGATCAATCAACCGCCTCGGATATGGCTGATTGCCTGTTTTGCAAGGTCCGTAATGGGGGAGTTTTTACAGTCCAGCCAGTGCACGCCAACGAAGCGTTTGAGCCATGTACGCTGGTTTTTGGCAAATCGGCGGGTCTGGATCTTGGTTTTCTCAAACGCGTCGTCCATGGTCATCTGGCCGGCTATCGCTTCGAGTACCTGTTTGTACCCCAAAGCCTGTCGCGCCTGCTCGCCGAGTAGCCCGGCCGCTTGCAGGCGTGATGTTTCGTCCGGTAACGATTCGCCGTTCAGGCATACCGCCTTTGCCAGTTCCGGCTCGACCTTCTGTGGATGGAACATGGCTTTGACGCGCAGATTGATGCGCTCATTGATCGCCGGCGTCGGCCACTGCAGGCCGACCAGGTGAAAGCGCTCAGTGTAGTTCTGGTCAGCCGGGTTGTTCTGCCATTGCTGTTGCCATTCGCTGATGGGCTTGCCGGTGAGTTGGTACACCTCCAGCGCTCGGGTGAGTCGTTTGGTGTCATTCATATGGATACGTTCAGCGGAAGCCGGATCAACCTTGACTAAACGCTCGTGTAACTCAGGCCCGGCCAGTGATGCCAGTTCATCTCGCAACGCGCTGTCGCTGGATGGCCCTTCGAACAGGCCTTCCAGCAACGCCTTTAGATAAAGATTTGTCCCACCGACGATGATTGGTTGTTTCTTTTGCGATATCAGTTGATCGATGGTCTGTTGGGCGTCGCTGAGCCAGTCGTTGACTGAGTATGGCTCGGTGGGTTCGGCGATGTCAATCAGGTGATGCGGTACCGCTTTACGTTCTTCGTGTGTAGGCTTGGCGGTGCCGGCGTCCATGTGCCGGTAGATCTGCATGGAGTCTGCGCCGATGATCTGGCCATCCAGCTGTTGGGCGAGTGCAACCGCCAGCGCACTCTTTCCACCGGCGGTTGGGCCGAGGATGACAATCGGTTTGGGTGGTGAGTCGCTCGCCGGCATGGATGGGATTGTAGTGAGTTGTGAAAGTTTGCAGTTATTTGTTTTGAAGTTGCTGGCTGGGGGTTGTGCGCTCCTCGCCTGCTCCGCAGGCTCCGGTGCTGGGCAACCCCCAGACCCCCGAAGGCAGAAGACAGGAAAAGGAACGATAGACAACATTCCAGTGGGCCTCCGCAGCCGGCCCCACACCTTGGCTACCCTCAGGAAGGGCTCGTTGGGCCGCGCGCATGTTCATTCATTTCACGCATGGATTTGCTGCATGGTTCTTGCAGCAGCAACACGCTTTGCGAACAGGCCTATGCTCTTCCGGGGGAAAGGCCGGGGTTCGGGGCCGGCCTTAGGCCCCGACTCGCTAGTCCTTAATTCCTTTTCCTGTCTTCTGCCTTCGGGGGTCTGGGGGCGGCTCAGCACCGCAGGCCGCTCTATCAGAGCGGACGAGGAGCGCATCGCCCCCAGGATGCAATCACCAGAGAAGTGTCTGCCTAGGCGCTCTTACTTGGTGATATTGCTGGAATGACCGATAGTAGATCACATGGGTCTGTTGTCCACGGTTTTTGAATCAGCTGCGCGGGGGTACAGCCGCATCGCGCCGACAGAGCGGGGCGGATATCGCATTGCCCGTTTTGTTCGCCATTTTCGGGCGCGGGAGCAGTGGCGCGATACGTTCATAACACCAGCCGGTTTGTTGATGCAGTTGGATCTCGGTACGTACCCGGATTGTTGCATGGCATTTGGCTTGTACGAACTCGACACCGCGCGCGTGATTCGAAGCATTCTCAAACCGGGCGATCATTTCGTGGATGCCGGCGCCAACATTGGCTACTTCACCATGATGGCTGCGCAACTGGTCGGTCCCTCCGGCCGCGTGGATGCGTTTGAGCCCGAACCTGCCAACCACGCGCGACTGTTGGCACACGTTCAAGCGAATCACCTGAACGATCGCGTTCGACTGCACGCCATGGCACTTTCGGATCAGGCGTGCGACGTGATCATTCATCGCTATCCGGAAGATGACGCGCGGTTCAATCACGGGTGCAGCACGTTGTTCGCCGACGAGGATGCGGGTGTATCCACGACGAGCACAACCGTACCGGCAAAACGAATGGACGAGTTGATCCATGACTCCGTGCCGAAGTTAGTGAAGCTGGATGTGGAAGGCGCAGAGTCACTGGTGATCGGCGGGATGTCAAAGATTCTGCAGAGCAGCGAGCCGCCGATACTCATTGGTGAATACAATCCTGCCCAATCGAAAGTGGCCGACATCGCGCCGGAGCAATGGATTCGTCTCGCGTTGGCAATCCAGCCTCGATATCAGGTTTACCGGATCCCTGTTGGGCCAAACCCTGTTTCAATTGACAGTAACGCGTTTTGCCATCTGGAACAGGTTAATCTGATGCTACGCGTCACCTGAAAAATCATTGAATTCCGGCCTTTCACTCTTATGATTGAATGAACGGTGGGCGTCATGTCCTTTCCCGCCGGCTTTCGGATCATTACCGGGTGACAGGAGCGCATCATGGCATTATCTCGCCGGCCGGGCTTCACGTTGATTGAATTGCTGGTGGTCATCAGCATTATTGCGTTGCTGGTGGCGATCCTTTTGCCAAGCCTTGCCAAGGCGCGCGAAGCGGCACGCGGGGCAATGTGCTTATCAAACCTGCGCCAGACGATGCTTGGCTTTAATCTCTATTCCGAAGCCAACAACGACTGGTGGATTACCAGCGGTTACATCCACAACGTGCTCTGGAGCCGATTGTTGATTACCGAGTTGCAGATTGAATACGTCGGCGAGCAGGGTGTGAACATCGGCGCGTTTGCATGGAATAACAACGAGGGTGTGACGGGATACGGCGTGTCTTACTACAGCCGAAACCTGTACGCGACTGTACGAAACAATTCCATCATGCGATGCCCGTCGGAAAACTTCACCAACATATGGGGTGGCCAGAATGCCACGAGCTACCGTTTCAATACCGGCTACACCTATGGCTTCGGCCTGGGTATCAGCGACAGCTACACCCTCAGCTCGACCTATCACGAACAGTGGGGGCGCATTCGTGACAATGAATTTGAAAAGCCATCCTCCACATTCGTGATTGCGGATGGCATTACCGATGACGGCGATTACGAATACAAAATCGCCGGCTTAAATACCATTGATCGTGTTTCGACCTACCACAACGGCGGCGCCAATTTCCTTTGGGGCGACGGTCACGCGTCGTTGAAACTCAAAGACAACGTCACGCTTGAAGACTTTGATCGTCGCGATTAACAGTCGCGATTGTTTCGGGCTCGTCGTCTTCTGATCGCGAGCACTTTGTTCCAATGGCTTCTCACGTTTCGGCCGACCCCATCCGCTCCTGCGCGATTTGCTTGAGCGCTTTAAGGTCCAGCTTGCCTGTTCCCAGCATGGGCAGTTCGTCAACCTTGATGAACTGGTCTTCGCGTGGCACGAACAGGTTGGGGAGCCCCATGCCGGCCAGTTTGCCGATGACGTCGCCGATCTGATTCTCGTTGTAGGTATGCAGCACGATCAGGCGTTCACCCTTCTTCTCATCCGGCAAGGCCGTGACGGCAAATGTCGGCAGGGTGACGTCAGCCGCTTCATGAAGCGCCTCTTCCACCTTGCCGTGCGGCACCATTTCACCGCTGATCTTGCTGAAGCGGCTGAGGCGATCGGTGATGTGGATGAAACCATCTTCATCGAAGAAAGCGATGTCGCCGGTGATGTACCAGCCGTCGTGGAATGCCTTGCGCGTCAGGTCCGCACGGTTCAGATAGCCCTGCATCACGTTCGGCCCGGCGACGAGCAGCATGCCGGACTCGCCGGGGGCGAGCGGCTCAAACGTATCAGGATCGACCACGCGTACTGAGACGCCCGGCATCGGCAGCCCGACGCTACCCTTGCGTGAGCCGGCCTGGTAGATGCCGCGATAGCGCACGTCCGGCGAACTGGCCGTGACGACTGGTGCGCATTCCGTCATGCCGTAGCCTTCGATCGGGCGGATGCCAAACGCCTGTTCAAATGCATCGCTGACGCGCGCCGGCAGTTTTTCCGCGCCGGTCAGCACCATGCGAAGCGAGCCGAATTGTCCAGCGTCGCAACGGCGGATGTACAACTGCAGGAACGTCGGTGTGGCGATGATGACCGTCAGCGCCTGTTCCTCCACCTTCTTGCCGATCGCGCCGGCGTCCAGCGGGTTTGGGTGGAACGAGACAGCTACGTCGTTATTGACCGCGAACCATAGCGTCATGTAGCCGAACGAATGAAACAGTGGCAGGATGCCTAGCATGCGGTCGCTTGGACGCGGCTGGAACAGTTGCGCGGTGGCTTCCACGTTCGCATCAATGTTCTGATGTGTCAGCACCACGCCCTTTGGATCGCCGGTTGAGCCGGACGAGAAGATGACGGTGATTTCGTCCTGCAGGCTGCCGCGTTTTTTCTTGCCGCAACTGCGTTCGATCATTCTTGCCGGTGCAAGGCGTGCAAGCGCCCATGCAAAAAGCTTTTCTTTTTTCGTAATCGTTGGCGAGATGTCTTCCAGGTAGATCACTTCGACTGAATCCGGCAATTTGACTGGCAACTTCTCCAGTAATGGGCGCGTCGTGATGACGGTTTTCAGTTCGGACTGACTGATTGCCGATTCCAGCGCGCTCTGGCCGGTCGTGAAGTTCAGGTTAACGGTCGACCTGCCGGACAGCGTTGCAGCGAAGTTCGCCATAGCGCCGCCCACGCTTGCCGGCAGCATGATGCCGATGCGCGTTTGGCCGTTCCATTTGGATTTGAGTTTGCGAGCCAGTGCGATCGAACCAGCCAGCGCATCGATGCCGCTTACATGTGGCTTGTTATCGTCCATCATGCAAAGCCCGCGGCCCTTGCGCCGTAGCGATTTGATCAACGTGCGCGAAACCGGCTTGCGTTCGTCAAGACGATGCTGCCATGCGGCGGTACCCAGTTCCATGACCGCCTGACGCACCTGCCAGAACGGCGTCGTTGTCGGCAGCGGCTCCCCGTAAGAAACTGTTACCGGGTAGGGCAGTTGCTTAGGTCGCTTGGTAAAGAATCGACCTCGCTCGTAGCTGAAGATACTGCCCCATACGCGATCGAGGTGCACCGGGATGATCGGCACATTGCGCCCCTTGACGATGCGCTGCATGCCACGACGGAAGCTCAATAGTGCACCGGTTCGGCTGATCTGCCCTTCGGCGAAGATGCAGACCAGTTCGCCCTTGTCCAGCGCTTCGCCGGCGGTGCGCAGGGCGTTAAGAATCATGCGTGGTCCGCCGGTCGAGTTGATCGGAATCGACCGGAGTGTTTTAGCGATCGGATACACATATGGCTTGTTGTAGAACGTGTCGTTCATGATGAAACGCACCGGCCGATCGACGCTGGCCAGAATGAACAGTGCGTCGATGTAGGACAGGTGATTCGGCACGAGCAATGCACCGCCTTCCTGCGGCACGTGTTTGGTGTCAATGACCTTCAGTCGGTACAGAATGTGTCCGAGCAGGACCAGTGCCAGGCGCACGAACGCTTGTGGGAGCATCCACATCGCCCAGATGGCCGTGAGGATCAACACGCCGGCACTCACCAGCAGGATGGCAACCGTACTGAAACCCATCATGGCAAGGGCGGTTGCGGCGAGTGTGCCCAACGCTACGCCTGCAAGTGTCAGCACGTTGGACATGGCGATGATCGAGCCACGCACTTCGTTGGGGCTGCGCCACTGAATCACAGCGTGCAGTGGGACGATGATCATGCCCGCCCCGATGCCCAGCAGGCCCATCAGAATGATCGTGCCGACGAGGAATGGCTGAACCGCTGCAAGCAATGACGCAAAGAGTGCGAAGAGAATTGTGCCCAGCGGAATCAATCCGACTTCTACCTTTTCGCCGGACATTCGAGCTGCGAGCATGGCGCCCGCGCCAATGCCGATGCCGAACGTCGCGGCGGGCAAGCCGCTGTACAGTTCCTGGTTCGACATGGCTGCAGTAATCTGTCGTGCGTAGATGTAGACGTTCTGGCCCAGCAGGCTCAGCATCGTCCAGTACACAACGGAGCCGAGTACCGCCAGGCTGAGCCCTCGATCTGTGCGCACGGCGTCCCATGCGGCCAACGGCCCTTTAACTTCGTCGGTGGATGATTGCGCGGGCTTGACTCTGGGAACAAAGAACGCCGAAGCCAGTCCTGTGACCGCCAGCACCGCGAGGATGCCGGCCGCGTACCATGTTGCTTCCGGGCACGTGCCTTCGTTGTCCATTGCCAGTAGCACCGGTCCGATGGCTGTGCCGGCGATGATGGCGATCATGGTCCACATCTCGATCAGGCCGTTGGCATGGCTGAGTTTTTCGTGTGGCACCAGTTCCGGCAGGATGCCGTACTTGGCCGGGCCAAACAAGGCGCTTTGCACACCCATCAATGCGAGCAGCACCATCGGAATGACCAGTTGTGTCGGCGCCAGCAGCAGGCTCATGGCAGCGCCTGCCATCAGCAATGATTCGAGCGCCTTTGCGCCGACAATGACGGATCGCTTGCTGAACCGGTCGGAAAGTATGCCGGCCGGAATGCTCAACATCATCATCGGTATGACGAATGCCAGCATTGCAGTGGTGGTCTGCAACTGAGCGGTTCGTTCGTACGCGTCGGATTGAATGTCCATGGTTGCCATGGCTGGCCGAAGCGACAGGGTCAACACGACGTACTTCCATGCGTTGTCGTTAAAGGCTCCGAAGAATTGGGCGCTCATCAGTCCGGCAAGCGGGTTACGGTGGGTGGTGTCAGGCATGGCGGTGCCTTTCAGCATACGAGATGTTTATTCGCAAAAGTAGGCGGCGGGGTGCCCCCCGGAATTGCCCGGACCCCCGGAGCTTCCCGGAAAAATACACCCCGCCGCCCGTGTCGTGCCCTTCGCAACCGTTGCGAAGTAGCGCCGAGCCCGCCAGCTACGACGCCGACGTCCACGACGCGAGGACTTAAATCAAACCGCGTGCCAGTAATGCGGATCGGTTGGAGATTCAATACAGGCGGGACCAAATATCCACTATTGGGCCCAAATCAAGCTTTTTTAATCTGTGTGATTTTGATTCAGGCTGCTGGTTGGCCGAGTCGAGTCAGTCGGCAGCGGCGATAGTTTGTACATTTTATGTACTATCTATGTACAATATTGGCCAGAACTCATGTTTCGGAGGATCTGCCATGGGATTCATGACGGCCTCACAACGCGACTTTTCCACCGCGATCAGTCAGCTTTGTTATGCCAATCCATTTGCACCGCAACGCCTGGCTCATGAAAAGGCTGCGTTGGGTTCGGACTTTGTTGCGGAAGACCCGGTATGGAGTTTTAAGCCTGACGCGGTGGAGGAGCGCGCCAACATCGGGCGCCTGATCGAAAAAAGTGGGCGGCTCACGGACACGCTGCGCGACAAGTTGGGCAGTGGGACAAGCGCATCGCACGACGAACTGGTCCTGTACGAAGACTTGGCGCTGCATCACCTGTATTCACACTACCGCGAGAAGCTGCAGCACTACATTCAGCAGGCACGCGCGGATGTGCCAATGACCGCGCGCGCCGCTGGCTGGCGCGGGTTCAATAAACTCTTTGATCACTACCTGCGTATTCCGGGCATTGTTCTGCCAAGCCGATATGACCCGGCACATGTTTTTGCAACGTTCTTCCAGATTCGCCGCGCCTTTACGCACATCTTCCATCACCTGATCGGTTCATCCGCAGTCATGGGTGAGCTTCGCGCGGCCGTATGGCAATCCATCTTCACGCACGACATGCAGCGATACGCGCGTGGGCTTTATCACAACCTTTCGGATTTCACAACGCTGATCATCGGCCCGTCCGGTACCGGCAAGGAACTGGTGGCGCGCGCCGTCGGCTTGTCGCGTTACATCCCGTTTGATACGAAGAAGCTCGCGTTTGAAGATGATTTCGTCGGCACGTTCTCCGCGATGAATCTGGCGGCGATGAACCCGACGCTGATCGAATCAGAACTGTTCGGCCACGCGCGTGGCGCCTATACCGGCGCCGTCGCGGACCGGATCGGCTGGCTGGAGCAGTGCCCACGCAACGGCGCTGTGTTTCTCGACGAGATCGGCGAACTGGATGAAGCGATTCAGGTGAAGCTGTTGCGTGTCATGCAGTCGCGCACGTTTCAGCGCCTCGGCGAAACCAAAGATCGACCTTTTCAAGGCAAACTGATTGCGGCAACGAATCGTAATCTGGCCGCGCGCATGCAGCAGGGTGAGTTTCGCGAAGACTTGTATTACCGGCTCTGCTCAGACATCATCAACACGCCGAGCCTGGCGGAGCAGCTCAGCCAGAATCGCGACGACCTTCGTGCGCTGGTGCACTTTATTTTGCAGTCGCTCACGCCGGCTGATGCGCAGGGGCTTGCCGATCAGGTGGTTGCATGGATCGACAAGAATCTGGGGTTGGACTACGCCTGGCCCGGCAACTTCCGTGAACTGGAGCAGTGCGTGCGCAGCTGGGTCATTCGCGGATCGTATCGACCGGCCCAATTGGTGCCACTCAAGCCGGAACAGCAACTGGCCCGGCAACTGCTCAACGGCGAACTGACGGCCGATCAACTTCTGAACCAGTATTGCCGCATTGTCTACGACCAGACAGGCAGTTACCTCAAGACCGCAGCTCAGCTTGGCATCGACCGGCGAACCGTGAAATCCCGCGTTATGGAGGTTGCCGGTTGATCGGTTAGAATATGGTTAACTTGGAGAGGGGTGTATGGGACACCTCGAAGTTATTGGTTTTATTTTTTTGACTCGTACATAGAGGAGTTCACACGATGGGGATTACCAGGATTCTGATCATCGCACTGTTTGCAGTATCCATGTCACTGGGAATGGGTGGCTGCAAGGAAGAAGGTCCGGCAGAGAAGCTGGGCAAGGACATTGACAACGCGGCTGAGGAAATGAAAGAAGGCGCGGAAAAAGCCGCGGAGGATCTCAAGGAAGCGACCGAGTAGGCGTGGCTTTCATTTCACCTGACTGGTTCAAACCAGTAAACTGAATGAACTTCCGGTTCCGGCGTGCTGTGTGATCAGGTCAGCCCTGATTGCTCAGCACGTCGGCCGGATTTTTTTTGGTGTGGATGTAGCGGTTCGGGTGGAGGACCGCTGGTGTGGGCAGTTCCCGGGGAAATCCGGGGGAAACCGGGCCTCTCGAGTAATTGCCTCAGCTTTATTGATAGCAGGTATTTGCAACAGGCCGATATCTTTGCGATTCACCTCGAACATTGTTCATCGCCGTTTGGAACGCAGGCCAGACTCCATTACACTTACCGGCCTGTCACTTGCCAGGGAAGACGCGCCCATGATCAGTAGTAAGCTCGCTTTGTGTAGCCAGATTGTCAGGCCCGGCAGATATGCCGCCGTCCTTCTGGCCGGCATGTTCCTGATGTTCCTTGCCGTTCGAGTCAATGCGCAGGGGGTCGACTTTGAAAATCGGCCGGTTGCCGAAATTCGAGTTGAGGGACTTCAGCAGGTTCCCGAGCAGTTAATTCGAAACCAGATTCGTATTTCGGTTGGCGATCCGTACGACTCGCGCCTGGTGCAGGAAGATGTGGTTCGTATTACCCACCTTGGCCGATTCCAGAGTGTGGAGGTGCGCGTCGAACAGACGGAGTCTGGCACGGTCATCGTGACGTACGTGATGGATGAGCAGCCGCTGATCAGCGACGTTCGCGTCGTGGGTAACAAGAATATTTCCGACAACGAACTACTCTCTTTGATGGTGTTGCGCAGCGGCGACCCGGTCGACCCATACCTGATCGACCGCGGCCTGGCGGCCATCAAGCGAGAATATGAGAGCAAGGGTTATTTTGTCACCGATGTGACCATTGACGGTGATCTCTTGAAAGAGTCGGGCGTGGTGCTCGTGCGTGTGCGCGAGGGGCCGAAGATTCGCATTCGCGGTATTGCCTTCGAGGGCAACACTGTCTTCTCCGGCAAGGAATTAAAGAGTCAGCTTCAATCCAAGACATACATCTTCCTGTTGCGCGGCGGCGAGATGAGTCGTGAGATGCTGGATTCTGATGCTGATCGCCTGCGTAACTACTACCACGATCGTGGCTACATCGACGCCCAGGTCGGTCGGCGTATTGACGTGGCGCCCAACCAGCGTGATGCGACCGTTGTCTTCTTTGTCGAAGAGGGCGGTCGATATATCGTCGACACGCTCAAAATCGAAGGCAACGAAGTCTATTCGGATGAGCAGTTAAAAGAGGTGATGGAACTGCAGATCGGCGACGTGTTCAGCGACAATCGCCTGAAGAAGTCCACCGAAACGCTAACCGCCTATTACGGCAAGATCGGCTACATCCACACCCGGATTCTGATCGAACGCCAGCGCCACCTGACCGAACCCAAAGTTGACGTGGTGGTGGGTGTAACGGAAGGCAAAGCGTACGAGGTCGGCCGAATTGCGATTCGCGGCAATGACATCACGCGCGACCGCGTTATTACCCGACAGATTCGCGGCCTGGAGCCGGGCAAGCCGTTTGATGGCACGGGTATCAAGAAGACGGCCGATCGCCTCAAGGCCACCCAGTGGTTTGAAGACGCCAAGATCACCATTCTTGGCGAGCGCGAGGATGACGTTCGTGATGTGTTGATCGAAGTGCAGGAAAAGAACACCGGCAGCCTCAGCTTCGGTGCGGGGATCAGTTCGGATGCTGGTGTGGTCGGTGCGGTCGAGCTGACACAACGGAACTTTGATATCACCGACACGCCCGAAAGTGCTGGTGAATTTTTCTCCGGCAAGGCGTTCCGGGGTGCGGGGCAGTATTTCTCGCTTGCGATTTCGCCTGGTGATGAAGTGAGTAACTATTCGATTTCTTTTAGAGATCCGTACTTTCTGGATACGGCGTATTTCTTTGACAGCTCGCTGTTTTTCTTTGAGCGCGAGCGCGATGATTACGATGAGCAGCGTGTCGGCGCCAATTTCGGTTTTGGTAAGGCATTTGGCGATATCTGGCAGGCTTCTGTGTCGACCCGCGTTGAGAACATTGATATTTCCAGTATTGATATTGACGCGCCGGACGACGTTTTCGCTGTTGAAGGAACGAGTACCTTGACCGCGTTGACATTTGGAATTGCCCGGTCAACGGTTGACAGCAGGATTTTCCCGACGCGCGGCAGCCGTCTGAACATCTCGTTGAGTCAAGTCGGCGCGCTTGGTGGCGATTTCGATTACACGTCTTTCGTCGTCAACTTCAAAAAGTTCTGGACGGTTGATGAGGACTTCCTGGGTCGCAGGACGGTCTTCTCGGCAAGAACCCAATTCGGCTATCTATTTCCCCATGACGACGCGCCAATCTTTGAGCGATTTAATGCGGGTGGCCATCGAACCTTTCGTGGCTTTGATTTCCGTGGAATCGGGCCCCGGCAGAACTTTGACAATATTCTTGGCAACCCCGTTGACAATGATGAATCTCTTGGTGGTGACTTCCTGTTTCTGCTCAGCTTTGAATACAACGTGCCGATCTATAAAGAGATCGTGCGCATGGTATTCTTCGTTGATTCCGGTACGGTTGAGGACGATTTCGAGATCACGACGTACCGTGTTGCGGTTGGTGCCGGTCTTCGCTTGAACATTCCGTTCCTGGGCCAGGCGCCGTTTGCCTTCGATCTTGCGTTTCCCATCGTGAAGGCCGGCGATGACGAAACCCGTGTCTTCAGCTTCGACATCGCATTGCCATTCTGATCGAGTAATGTTCGTAATTGTGAGCCGCTGCGTCCTCGCGGCGGCTAATTACCGGTGATCCAATTGCGTTCATCGATGCCTGCACCTGACCGCCACGAGGGCTTGGCAGCTCGCGAGATGTAGTTATCACAATCCTGCTGCATTGTGATAACCCAAACACGTCGCGTGACAACCCGCTATCATCGCTCGCTTTCATGGTGACCGACCAGTCCAAATCGAAGGGGAGCCTTATTGTTCTGGCGCACGTGGCTGCATTTGCGGCCGCGCTGATCTGGTCCGCGAACTTTACGCTGATCAAGATCGCGCGCGACGAACTGGACCCCGTGGCCATGTATTTGTTGCGCTACGGCATTGCCGCCCTGTTTGCGGCCAGTATCTGGTTGTTTCGTAAGCCGAAGCTGAGCGGCCTGAGCTGGAAGTCGTGGCTGGTAATTGCCGCGTTGGCCGCCATGGTCGGGCCGATCTACCAGGTGTTGCTGATTTATGGTGCGGCCGGTACCAGTGCCGGGCTGATGGGCATGCTCATCGCCACCCAGTCACTGCATATCGGCTGGCAGGCGCCGCTCGTGTTGCGCGAGCATGCATCTGCTCGGCAGATCGTTGCGCTGATCCTCGGCATGGTCGGCGTGTGTCTGCCGATCATCTGGGCGGGTGATTTTTCTTTTGAGGCGATTGTTTACCCGGGCGTGATTGCGATCGCCGCGCTGCTTTCGGGATTCAACACCGTCATTCCCCGGCGCATGCGCGATCATCTGCATCCCCTGGATCTGATGCCGTCGATCGTCATACTGGCTGTATTACTGAGCATCCCGCTGATTAATCAGTCGTCGATCACGCAGTGGCGCGAACTGTCATTCAAAGGCTGGATGATTCTGATCTATATCGGCAGCATCGGCCTGCCATTGGCCCACCTGCTTTGGTACTTCTGTGTGCACAACATCACGGCTGTGACAGCTGCGTTCTACTTCTTCGTGATGATGGCGCTGTCGGCGGCGTGGGGGATGGTTTTGCTCGATGAGCCGTTTATTTTCATCGACGCGGTGGCGATTGCTGTCATCCTTGCGGGATTGCTGTTGAACGCAAAAGCCAGGAGTGCCAACTCCTCGCCGGACGCCATCCCGGATTGACTGCGGTCGTTCAAGCCGTTTCTGAGCGGCGCCGCCGTGAAGATGCGGATCACCCCAAATCGTTATCATTGGTCTTCTATGCAGAAGATCACCGCGACATACCGCGTCACCTGTGCTGCTGACGAAATCCAGAAGCAGGCCCAGGGCATTGCACTCGAGCAGACGGTCGAGGTGCCGCAACAACTCGTGACTGATCCGGCCATTCAGCGCGACGTGGTCGGACAGATCGAATCGATTACGCCGATTGACGATGCAGACGAGCCGTGCCATGCCGTGCGAATTGCATACAACGCGGCGCTGGCGAATGAACAGCTGCCTCAGCTACTCAACCTCGTCTACGGCAACATCTCCATCAAGAACAACATTCTTCTTTCAGACATTCAGTTCGACGACGACTGGCTCAAGCTTTTCAAAGGGCCAAACTTCGGCACGGAAGGGGTGCGCTCCATCCTCGGCGTGTACGACCGGCCACTGCTTTCCACAGCCATCAAGCCGCGCGGCTCGGCGCTGTCTGTTTTTGAGCGGATCGTCAATCGTTTCGCCATTGGTGGCGGTGACATCATCAAGGATGACCACAATCTTGTTGATGAGAACCTTGAGGCGTTCAAGACGCGCGTGCGCGCCTGCCAGGAAGCAGTTGACCGTGCCAACTCAGAGACGGGCCGCAACTGTCTCTACTTCCCGAATATTTGCGTGCAGTCTCACAAGATGGAGTCTTACGCCGCGGCCGCGTTGCGCCTGGGTGTACGCGGCATCCTGATTTCGCCGCTGCTGGTCGGCCTGGACATGGTGCGCCACATCGCGGAGGCCTATCCGCTGATCATCATGACCCACCCGACTTTTGCCGGCACGTTTTTTCATGACCGCAGGCATGGCATTGAGCCGGGCGTGCTGCTCGGCACGCTGTTCCGACTGGCCGGCGCGGACATCAGCGTGTATCCCAATTTCGGCGGACGCTTCGGCTTTACGGCAAAGCAGTGCAAGGACATCGCTCATCGAATGGCCTGTCCATTCGGACATCTGCGCGGCGGGCTTGGTGCGCCGGCCGGCGGTATGCAGTTCGACTCGATCGGCTCAATGGTCGAACACTATGGCAGTGAATCCGTCTTTCTTGTTGGCGGGGCGCTATTGTCACATTCCGAAGATGTAGCCGAAGGCACACGAGCGTTTCGCGAAGCGATCGAGCTGCACTTTCAGACGCGCCTGGTCGAACCTGATCGCGCCTTGGCCAGTGCGTGTGAATTGCCCGGCCATAACATCGATCAGGTTGTGGTCGAACACTTGCCGATCAATTCTACACTTGGTACCGATGCGCCCGTCAGATGGCAAGGTCGCGACCCCGTTCAATACAAGGAGCTGGGTGGCGATCTGCCGTTCAAGGACGTGATTCGCCACGAGCTGCTGGGCAAACAGGGGGAGCCGATGGCATTTGATCTTCGCTATTTTGAACTGGGGCCCGGTGGTTACACCAGTTGCGAGAAGCACGTCCACATTCACGCAATTATCGGCGCGCGAGGGTCCGGCCGGCTTCAGGTCAAAGATCGACAGTACGAAATCAAGCCAATGGACGTGGCGTACGTGCCGCCGTTGGCGGTCCACCAAATGGTTAACGACAGTGAGACAGAGCGGCTAGGTTTCTTTTGTGTCGTCGACCGCGACCGTGATCGGCCGATCAAGCCGTAAAGGGTTTTGGTCTGCCGGATTAAACCGTTGTAGCCGGCTCGGCAGTTGATCGAGTGGTGTGTGTCTTCAGGTGGGCTTGCGCCGCGGCCTGCCGTCGCAGATCGGTAAGCACGACAAAGGCTACGATACCGATTGGGTAAAGAAGCGCCGCACCGATCAGCACGGCAACAACGAACCATAGCCGGGGGGTGGTATAAGGTGTCGTATCAATATAGTCGAACTTTACAGCCGCAAACGATGAAGCGTTTTCCGGGCCGTTTGGCAGGGCTTTGAATACCTGTGCCAACTCTGCCGCTTGGGCGCGCAGTTCGGCATTGGTCACGTCCAGTTCCAGTGCTTCGAATACGGCAATGACACCGGCTGTATCGATTCCATGTTTGTCGCGATTCTTTGGCTGTTTCAGTTGGTACGTCGCGTCGTAATATTCGTCAGCCTGGATCGTACCGGCCTGTGGATCAATGATAATTGTTCCGCTTGAGTCATAGTTTGCATCGTAGAAATCTACCCGGAGGGTGCGATACTCGAGTTTCTGGCTCACGGAATCAACCTCCACCTCGTGTTCGTTGATAGTGACCCGTTCAAATGCGATTGCATTATTTGGCGTTATAGAACTCGACAGTTGGGGGCTCTGTTCCTGGGGACCATAAGCAATGATTATGCTGGAAATCGTTGCTGCGGGGATCGGAAAACAGAGTGTCCAGATCAGCAGGAATGCCGGCAAGCCCAGCGATTTGCGCTGGAGCGGGGAAACCATCCCGACGTCGCGAAAGTCACTGCCACATTCGGGGCAGGTCATCGTTGACAGGCCCTGCACTGCGTACCCGCATTGGCCGCAACTGGTCAGCCCGGGATACGTGCGGCGAAAGACACGAACCAAAAGGTAGATCAGGCCGGCAAAGCTTGCGATGAACAGTACTGGCATGAGGGCAAGTGGTAATGTTCCCCCGTACAAAAAGGAATCCATAATCGCATAAAAAACGCCGTAAATACCTTCGTATTCCGGCTCGACGTAAGTGGTCGTCGTCGAACTGAACATGGGACTTCCTCCGGATTGGTATGAATATGTGCGTGATGAACATTATACGGTACTGGCTTACAGCGCACGCCAGGTAAGTGAGATTCCGAATCCGGTTGTTGTTTACGATGTCGCGGTTCAAGACCTATGTGGGCAGTCGTTGTGCCTGATACATTCACCTGCTCAGTTCTGTAGTCCTGGAGAATAACAACATGATGTTGCAGGATGTATGTGAAGTTGACTTCCCACCCGCCGTCTATGGCGAATCACTTGAAACAATCGAAGCAACCTGCTCGCAAGTCATCGAACGTATTTTTCGTGATGACGATGGCATGATCCGTAGTGGGGTTTCCGGCAGAACGATGAAGCCGCTCGCGCCCGAGGAGGTCCTCGATCGTCCCGAGGGACGCGGCGGGGGTAAAGAATCTTCCGCGATGCCGAACCATCTGAAAGCGACATGGCTCACCTACGAGGATGCGTGTATGGCGTCCGGTCGATATCTCGTCGCGCTCAGTGAAAAATTTGTTGCCACCGGTGATCACGACATTGCAGAACTTGCCCGGAAGACGTTCCACGCGATTGAACAACTGTGGAAAAATGCGGCGGCGTGTAGCGAGGGTTATGGATGGATGCCAAAGCCCTACGGCGGGATTCATCAGCTTTCAGGCATTCATGAGACCAGCCCGGATCAGTACGGCGACCTTACCCTTGGGTTGGAACATTACTATGACCATGTCGCGACGTCTGCCGAGCGAACGACCATCGAACAGATGGTGACTTCCTTTGTCGATTGGTGGGTCAATCACGATTGGACCATTACATATCTTGGCCAGACCGTTCGTACCCATCGGCATGTGCGCGTTCATTCAGTGGCGATCTTTTTGTACATAACCGCACTGGCATATCGATATCGGCCGCTGCAGCGATATGAGCAGGCGTTTGCGTTCTGGCTCGAACGCTGTGAGCACCTGTTTATTGGTAAGTTCAAACAGAGCGATGTGGCAGGGCAAGCGCTCGAAGCAGTGGCCCGGCTGGTCACATTACGGCCGGAACACGCGCATTGCTGGCGGCGGGCGGTTGAGGTGAATGCCGAGCACGTTTCACGTTGTATCGAGGTGGAAGGGGATGCCGTTCGACAGTGGGCGGACGAGGCATATGGCATGAACATCCTGCATAAGGCCGCTCACTATCTGTCGGTCGCACACCGTATCTTGCCTGATACGGGCTACGGCGAGAAAGCCAGGCTGGGGATTGGTCATTGCCATCGGCGTGAACAGTTCTTTCACGTCGGCCGTGGGCAGAAAATCGAGGACCTCGATCCGGTTGTGCGTGGCGACGACTATCGCGATATCTTTTATGCAACCGATCACGCATCGTGGTTGTGTGCCTATTGGATACTTCGTAATAGCGAAAGAAACTCCGCGTGACGACCTACCGAGAAACATTCGATCACGACAACGGCGGCTGGTTCGGCTGGCGTGCTGAAGGCAATCACGTACTGGAAAACCGAAACGGGGCGATCGTTTCTCAAAGCCCATGGTGGGTGGATTACAACCACGCGCCGCCCGGCGGTGGGTATCTGCATATCCTGTTTGGCATCCACACGCACGCTGGATTTGAGCACAACCCGGGTGCCGGCCCCAATCGTTTTCTGGAAGGCAACTGTCCGACCGACTTCCGTAACGCGCGCATTGAAGTAACGATCAAAGGCGACGTCGATTTGAAAGACGCGCAGATGGTGCTGCTGGCTCAAGCGGATGTGACGTCACCCAAGCCGGCTCGCGTGAACAGTGTATTGAGCAGTCAGCCGATTCAGATCATGCGCGATTGGTCAACGCAGACGATCACCTGCGAGCCGGACAACGATCAGTGGACCTGCCTCGGCTCGCGGCATGATCGGATGGCGTTGTACGGGTGGGGGCCGATCGAACCGGTTCTTGGCGATCTGAACGTGGACATCATCTTTGTACTCTGGCCGCTGGACATTGTGCCGGTGCAGCCGGTTGAAGGGGACATGCACGTTCAACGTGCCGGCGAGGACTACGAGGTTGAGGCGGCTCGCTTGCCGGCAGGCGAAGTGCTGATGGACGAGATCGCGATCCATTTCGCAGAATAGAGCTGAATTTTGACTTTATAGTCGAAATTCGACTTTAAAATGATTTTTATTCAATAATAAAATCTGTTTTTAGGGATTATTTGACTCTCTTCAGCCAATTATTCTTGACTCAAGAGGGATTCGCCCGCTATTATATGAAAGGTTTCATTAAGCAGATTATCTTGTTTCTGTTCTTTCGGCCGCGCAAGATTCGACCGATCAAGCAGAAAGGCGCCGTAGCGTGAGGCCCCATGTCTTTCCCGCCTTCGCTCGCATTGATTGAAATGAAAGGGCGATTGATATGCACAACAGCCTGGTTCAACGAACCTTCAGGTTCGGCTTCACGCTTATTGAGTTGCTGGTGGTGATCGCCATTGTTTCGATCCTGATTGCCATCCTTCTTCCAGCGCTCCAGAGCGCTCGCAATCAGGCGGTCAACATTGCGTGTCACAGCAATCTTCGGCAGATGGGTATCTCGTATCTGACCTATACCACCGACAACAAAGACTACTTCTATCCCGCCCAGTTTTCGCGGGGCGACAGTACCCAGACCGTATTTCGAGACAATCTCCAAGCCATGCGGTGGGGCACTGGCGCCCAGCGCGCTCTGATCCACGGGGGCTATGCCCAGGGGTCGCTCGAATATGCCGGCACGTCTGACGGTTCGTGGGTCACCAAGTACACCGGTGCCGGGCGTTGCCCCACAGCCAGCGACGATTACATCTATGTGAATCACTATTTCCCGCTCGGCTACAACAGTTTCCTCGGCATGGGCCGGCCGCACTTTGCGGGCGCAGGTGATGCGTGGGACCTGCCCGGCGTGCCGCGCATGCCGCACGCCATGCGAAATCATTTAAACGCCACGGGGAAGATGGGCTTTTTCCGTGAGAGCGACCTGGTCAGCCCGCATGCGGTTGCTCTGTTTTTTGACAGTCGGTTCAGCAACCGGGCGCCGCGTTCGGGCGGGTGGCACTTTGGCGCGGCTTACGCATCCGGCTTGCTGCACGTTGGCGTGGATACGTTGAACATCAGTTTCATTGATGGCCACGTTGCATCTCTGGACTTTGATTCCTGGTACGACGACGACATTAACTACCTGTTTTAGTTTTCTGCGCGTCCAAGGCAGTAACTGCTCTGGAGACCGACGACACATACAAGCTGGTTCGATTTTTAAGAAAAGACATTCGGTTCGGAGGGGCGAATGCCAGGTACCGTGCTGGACACGCACGATGACGTCACGCGACCGCGTTGCCACAGCAAAGCCGAACAGTTCGGTTCGCGATGCCGGGGGTAGCACGAGGATCGGGCTGACAACGCAACGCAGAACGACGCACTAACAGCGCGATTACCCGATCAAGTCGCTCTCGAATTGCAAGGACGAACTGCGTCGCGTGAATGGCCTGGCCCATAACTGACGTCCGCGATCTCGTTCGTCACGGTACCCGCAATCGTCCCCCCGAACCGAATGTCTTTTGGGTTTGGCCGAAACAGCTTTAGATGCCATATTGCGCACCTGAACGCTGGAAGTCTCTGTATCTGCTCCTCATCACTGATCACCGGCCATTGGCCACTCATGTCCCATGCCGTCTCCGCACCCAGGGAAGGCCGTCTGTATCGTCTGGGCAGCCTTTCCGGCTGGGTACGGAATTCTCCTGATTCTGATGGGCCGATCGGTTTTTTCGCCGAATCCCCCAATCTTACAGTTCACTTTGGCAGGGCTGGCCACGTTCTGTGTTCGGTTATTTCAGGGAGAAAGGATTGTGGCATGTTGTGTCGTTGCGCGTCGGCCACGCTCTTAGTCGTGGGGTTGTTGGCGGCCTCCCCTCAAACGGCAGTTGCTCAAGTACAGGAACAGCAAACCGCGAACCTTGACGGCCGCCTCTTGTACGGCGTCGACGGCCAGACGCATCGGCTAATCAGACAGTCATTACAACCAGATGCGCAAGTGGAGCCGATCGGCGTTGTTCGCACCACGAACGGCAAGGTGATTGATCGCATTGATGCAATCGCGCATTTGCCGCGCTTCCCGAGCCTGTTCGGGTTTTGGCGTGATTCAGCCAGCCAGCAGACCAGGTTGTTGCACATTGACAAGCAGGCCGGACACGCCACTTTTGTCGGCGCACCGCTCGGTGCCGGGCGCGTCACCGGTGCCTGCATATTGCAATTGATCGAGGGCGACGACGGCAAGCTCGTGCTGCCGACGCAAGGTGCGGAAATTCCGGGACTCCCCGCAGACAACGTGCCGACACCGGCCGATCAGATTCAGCGCATGCGACTGTTCGTGGTCCAGGCAATTGATAGTGGCGTGCGCCCGACGATCAAGACCTATCAGCCCAATACCGTCTGGTCGATCCAGCCGCGTAGTGGTCTGGTTCGCTACGGCGTGCTGCGCGAGCGAGCCGGCGTTGCAGAGTGGAAAACCGAAGGAAAACTTACGGGTATCAGCGGCTCGTTTCGAATTGACGCATTCACGTTTGATTCGCAGGGCAATCTCTGGTTCTTCAATGACGACATTACCTCGCGCCTGTACCGCGTTGACTTGACGTCTTTCGACAAGGACGAATCCACGCCACTGAAAGCGGTGTACATCGGTAACACAAAGTTGCGCAGCCGCGACCAGTTAACCAACATGCGCTTCATTGGCGACCGACTTTATGCCATCGGTGCCGAAAGCAGGCGCATCTATCAGATCGATACGGACGATGCATCGTCAACGCAGCTTGGTTCGCTCAATAAGCCCGGCTCGTTCCATGTGGGTGGTTTCGCCATCGGCGCGGACGGCGCAGTCTACCTGACCAAACTCGAGAAGTACGGCAGCGCGACGGGTGTGTACAGAATGACACACTTTCCGACCGGTGCCCTTGAAAAGATTTGCGAACTGAAAGGTTCCGGCAAAGTCGCATCACTGACGGCTCACCCGGACGGCCGACTGTTGGCGATGCTGAATGATACGTGGTACGAGATTGACTCGGCCGCCAAATCTGTTCATGTGGCCAAGGCATCGAAACTGGGCAGTGCGCCGATCGATTTCTTCTATATGGCGGAGCACGAATTCATTGAGCCGCCGGCCGCGCAGGCCAGTCGTTTGTTGCATGTGAATTACACGACCGGCGAGACGGCGGTGCTTATGAAGCTCGGTCGATCGTATGACAGTCTTGCGGTACTACCGGACGGATCTTTTTACGCGACCAGCGGGCAGGAGCTTTACCGGATTGATCCGCTGTCGCGCCGTGAGCGACTTGTAACGTCATTATCGATGAAGCGCGTTACCGCTCTGCAATACGCGGCCGGTTCATTATGGGCAGCGGATGTTCAGTCCGGCAAGCTGATGCGCCTTTCGGCCAGCGGACATATTCAGCCGGGTTCAGTTAAACTGGGCAGTGACATGCCGGCCAGGCTGACACTGGTCCGTAGTGCCGATGAGATGGACCATCTGGTTGCGGCAGTCGACGTGGACTGATGCGCCGATTTTCCGCCCGAACCTGCCACAAATGTTCGCAAGTTTTCATTGACTCTCTTAATTCGCTAGACTGCTCCGTTTGAACGTAAACCGCCTCAATACAGTGGAGCAGTCAAAATGAGTCAGGTTCAAGTTGGTGCGCAGATGTTCACGCTGCGCGATCATTGCAAGACCCCTTCAGATATTGCAAAGACTTGTCAGCGCGTGCGCGAGATGGGCTATCAGGCCATTCAGGTTTCCGCGTTCGGCCCGATCGAAACGCCGGAGCTTGCCAAAATTCTGTCCGACACGGGTTTGACCTGTGCCGCGACGCATGTGTCGCTCGACCTGATGCGCGATGTCAACAAGTGCATTGAGTACCACGAAGCAATCGGTTGCAAGCTCGCCGCCATCGGCGGCTGGCGCCCGGAAGATGGCAATCACACACTGGCTGCCTGCAAGCAGTTTGCCCAGGAGTACAGCGAGATCGCCAAGCCCCTTGCGGAAAAGGGCCTGCGCATCGGCTATCACAACCACAGCCGCGAGTTGGCGTCGATCAGCGATGGCAGTCAGCGCATTCTGGACGTGCTGATTGAAAACACCGATCAGTCGATCTGGTTTGAAATCGACACCTACTGGATTGCGCACGGTGGCGGCGATCCATGCGCGTGGCTCGAAAAGGTTTCCGGCCGCTGCACCGCCATCCACGTCAAGGACATGAAGGTCACGCCGAGTCAGGAACAGCTGATGTGCGAAGTCGGCGACGGTAACCTGAACTGGCCGGGCATCATGGATGTGTGCAAGCAGGCTGGTGTCGAGTGGTATCTCGTCGAACGCGACAGCGGCGAACTCGATCCGTTCGAGAGTCTGCAGATCAGCTACAACAACCTGAAGGCGATGGGATTGAACTAGGCACGTTGCACCATGGAACAACCGCCGCATAAATCTGATCCGACAGAGACGTCCGGATTGGCGATCGCGAGTATTGTTTTAGGTGTACTCGGTTTTTGCTCATCCGGACTGACGGGGATCGTCGGGCTGATTCTCGGCATCATCGCGCTAGTCAATATCGGGGAGAGCCGGGGACGTCTTGGCGGTCGTGGTCTGGCGCTGGCCGGCATTATTATTTCGCCGATCAGTATCGTAGTTGGAATTGCCAGCGTTTTCCTGATCGTGATTCCCGTATTGGAGTCCGGGTACGGTGCTGCAAAGTCGACTATTGTCACAAGCAATCTCAGGCAAATACGACTGGCCGCCGCAATGTACGAGAATGACTGGGAGGATCACTTCGTAACGGTTGATCGGTGGGATCAACTGCTCAAGGAAACGGGTTATCTGGGTGGTGGGCGAAATCTGTTGTTGTCGCCGTTTGATCCCAGCAAGGGCCGTGCAGTTGCGATGAATGCGGCGCTTGACGGATTGACGAATGAGCAGATACCCGACCCTGGCAAGACGGTAGTGTTTTTTGAGTCGCGTTTCGGCAGCCCGCTGTCTGGCGGCAGAGAACTGCTTCCTGCACAGCCACGATCCTCGCGAGGTTACAGCGTGGTATTTGTGGATGGCCACGCGGAGACCCTTAGTCGCGACGAGATTGACAATTTGGTCTGGAACCCGAAGCCGGCAGACTGACGCATAAGAGTAAGCGACGCCCACTATTGCCGCCTGTCGTTGCGTGCTGCGCAGTGTCGATCCGGCGCGATATAATCCCTTTTTGCAGTTTGTATTTAACACGTTTGTCATTGCGATCCGATCGCGTTATTGAAGGTAACGGTTTGTGATACTTCGTTCGTTGTTGTGGAAATTATTACGCCCCTTGGCCGATCCATGCCGCCGTCTGACGCGCCACACTTACACCGCGCGAACGTTTGAAGATCTGAAGCTGGCGCTGGGCTGGGACAAGGACCCAATCCTTGAAGGCGATCACCTGCATGCTTACCTGAACGAGTTGGATCTGAATAAACGACCGCTTCGTGACGCGCAGATCGTTGGTGGAGCATGTGCCAATACCACTGGAAAAATACTTCTGGAGATCGGCACATCGTTCGGCCATACCACCGCCCTGATGGCGAAAAACGCGCCGGAAGCGACCGTTCACACGGTCAACATTCCGCCGGAGGAAATTGCCGAGGGCGGCAAGGCGGTCACGTTTGCGCCGTCTCGCGATGAGATTGGACGCTATTATCGCGAACTGGGTCTTCAGAACGTCAATCAAATCTATGCGAACACAGCCAGGTGGACGCCTGACTTCGGCCCCATCGACGTGGCGTTCATTGACGGCTGCCACGATGCAAAGTTTGTCTACAACGATACGCGAATCGTGCTGCAGCAGTGCCGGCCGGGCAGCATCATCATGTGGCATGACTTCTGCCCGCCGCTGGTACCGGTGCTCGACTGGCATCATCAGGTTCGGATGGGCGTACAGATGCTTTATGCAAAGCGACTGATTCGGGGCAACATCATTCATTTGCAGGATTCCTGGGTCGGCTTGTATCGCGTGACCGAGCGCGATAAGTGGGGATACGGACGTTGATGAAGCTGCTGTTCGCCCATTGGGGTCCGACGGATGCGGACGTGGCGATGAATCGGCGAATCGCCGCGTGTGCTCCCGAGGAGATGCAGATTCAATGCGTCATCGGGAGCATGCCGCCGCCAAAGGCAAAGCTGCCCTGGCCGGAATTGGATCATGCCTGGAAACGCCGCGATCCTTCGTTGATGCGGTTTTATGAGACGATCGGAAACGCCGCCGCCGAGTGCGACGTGCTGATGCTTTGGAACGGGTGGAACCTGCATCCGGAATTCGTGGCGTCATTGCCGACGTTCAACGTGTATTGCTGTGTGGATGATCCGGAGTCGAGCGACAAGCAGAGCCGACCGCTCGCGCCCGCGTTTGATGGCGTGCTTTACGGAAATATCGCGTCGGGAACCCAGTACGCCTCCTGGGGCTGCCGGCGCATCGCCCACCTGCCGATTTTTGTCGATCCGAACATGCTGCCTGATCCGACAGATCAGTCGGTACTGGCCGGTGAACGGAACAACGACATTGTGCTTTGCTGCGGCCAGAACAAATGGCGACAACAGCGTCTGTCGCGACTCGCCGGCGCGTTTGCTCAGGCGCGCTGCTACGGCCATCGCTGGAACACCGGGTACATCAGTGATGACGATTTGCGCGACTTGTACCGACGTACAAGGATTGGCTGGAATGTTCACAACTCGACCGGGCCGATCAATCAACGGCTGTTTATGCTTGCAGCCTGGGGCATCATGCCGTTATGTGACAACCTTACTGGGCTTGGCCAGCTTTTTGATCTGGGCCGTGAGGCGATCGGGTTCGACACAGTCGACGAAGGCATTGACGCCACGCGCTACTATCTTGAGCACGAAGACGAACGCCGCCACATTGCTGAGGCTGCTTATCGCCGCTTTTGGCGCGACTATCACGCCAAGGCCATCTGGCAGCGCGTCTACGACCAGGTGACAGCGTGGCAAGCCCAGTTGAAGTCAGAAGCGGATGTGGCCGAACGTTCTGTTCAGGCAGTGGACCTGTCGCCGAGCGCTGCCACAAGCGGACAACTGGCGAGCAACATCAGCCAGGCGATTGCCCGTCGAAGTCAGCGCCTGCGCACCGCGATAGAGCGATTGCGTTATGGCGTTTCTTCGGCCGATCTGGATGAGCGGATGTACTTGCGCGAGCCTGTCGCTTACCGGCCGGGCGTCAGGGCGCGCAACCCGAAGACTGCGAACCAGCACGACACAGAAGGTTTCGGTGGCGATCCCCACCATCGAACCGCGCTGGCTTGGGCGCTCACTTCACTGATTGGCGGCGCGAAGCGAATCCGTGTGGTCGGCGACTTCGCGGATACGTTTGCAGAATTGGCGTCTCTGGAGTCGGGTCGACAGGTGGCTGTTGCCGCTGATGTGCGCGAAGCGGTTCACGAGGCGGATGACCTGATTGTTGTTGCGGCGAGTGTCAATGATCTTAATGACCTGTTGACGTTTCCTGGTGATCCAGGCCGTCCTGGTTCTCGTTGGATCCTGGTGTGCCGCGAGTTGACGTCCGCCAAAGTATGCGATCAGGTTTACAAGCAGCTTTCAGAATCGTTCCAATCCGTTCGGTTTTCGTTTTTGTCGGACCCTTACGTTCCGTGGCTCGATCCGCTGGACGGCATGGCGCGCGTTGAGCCGCTGATTGCGATGTGTGATGATTGATTCAGCCCGTTCGACGCACGTCGATTGGGTGCTATACTGACTCGATGGAATTCTGACAGCGACCCCATTCGGTCCGAAAGCAACCCCGCATACCCCAGGTAATGATAATGGTTCGTCGAACGTTCAAGGACAAATTGCGCGATTGGCTCTACCCGCTCAAACGAGCGATTCCACGTGAGTTCAGCCTGCGCTACAAGCATAATTTTCATCCTGAGCATCAAGCCAGCCAGGGCGGCGAAGACGGCATCAATCACGAGATTTTCCGCCGTATCGGCGTCGACAAGGGGACATTCGTCGAGTTCGGTGCATGGAATGGTGTTCGCTATGCCAACAGCTTCGCATTGCTCAGACGCGGATGGAGCGGCCTTTATATTGAAGCAGATCCTGAAAAGTTCAAGGAACTGGTTGAGAACATGAAACCCTACCCGGGTGTTGAATGCCAGTGCAGGTTTGTCAGGACAGAAGGCGAAGACAGTCTCGACCAGATATTACAAGGCACCCAGTTACCCAAGGATTTCGACTTTCTCTGTATCGACATTGACAGCGTCGACTACTGGATATGGAAATCCGTGGAAGTGTATCGGCCGAAGGTTGTCGTCATGGAGTACAACCCGCACTATGCGCCGCATGAATCAATGACGCTTCCGCCGGACGCGCGCCCCTGGGAAGAACTCGGTGCCGAAGGCTACGGCGCCAGCGCTGCTGCGCTCACGCGTCTTGGCAAGGCCAAAGGTTACACGCTGGTGGCTTACACGCGAAAGCTCAATCTCTTTTTCGTTCGTGATGATCTTGCCAAGGGCAGGTTTGATACGCTCGACGTCACGCGTGTGCCGTACATAGAAAACTCGACCGTGTCCAAGAGCGAGTGGGGCATTGTTGAGGTTTAAGAGAAGAACCTGCACAGCCTGTTTTCCGTAGAAGCGGATTGTGCTTCTTTATGCTGCTGTCGGTCTTACTCCTTATTTTCCGTTAGAGGCTCTTTGCTTGTTGCAATTCCTGGGAAGGGAATGGGGCGTGGTTCGTATACGCCCGCATTCCTCCCAAGCATTTTGCGCATTGCTTACCCGGACGGTCTGGACGCCGGGCGTCCGGTCAAGCGGCGCTTCTGTCAGCAATCTTGAAACGGCCAACCATCTGTTGGAGGGTTTCCGCCTTGGTCGACAGCGAGGCCGCGGCAAGGGCGGCCTGTCCTGTACCTTCGCTGGCCTGTTGCGTTGCCGAGTTGATGCTCTCGACGTTACGCGAGACCTGTTCCACGGCGGTTGACTGTTGTTCGGCCGCAGCGGCGATGGATTGGATCATACTGGCCACGTCCTGGGCGCTGGTGACGATCTTCTTCAGGCTCTCGTCGGATTGAGAGGCCCGTTCGACTCCGGCCTCCACCTGCTCGGCGCCAACGTTCATTCGATCGACGACACGCGTTGTTTCCACCTGGATCGCCTTGATGGACTGTGCAATTTCCTCGGTTGCCTTGGTGGTACGATCGGCCAGTTTGCGAACTTCGTCAGCCACCACGGCAAATCCGCGACCGTGCTCACCGGCGCGGGCCGCTTCGATTGCCGCGTTCAGTGCCAGCAGGTTGGTCTGGTCCGCGATGTCGTTGATCACCTCGATGATCTGGCCGATTTGCTCGCCGCGCTTGCCCAGTTCCTGCACGCTGACCGCGCCGGCGGTGACCGCTTCGTTGATCGCCTCCATGCCATGGATCGATTCAGCCACGACCTGGCCGCCTTCTTCGGCGACCCCGCCGGCGCTTGCGGCTGAGTCCGCAGCATCCGCACTCTTGCGCGCCACTTCAACCACCGAAACCGATACTTGTTCCATGGCTGCGGAAATCTGCGTCGCCTGCTGGTTCTGCTGATCCATGGTCGCGGCCAACTCTTCAGCGGAACTGGCGATTTCAGTTGATGCGCCCGCCACCTCGGTGGTGGTCAGCCGAACCTCGACGATCACGTCATGAATTTTTTCAATGAATCGATTGAACCATCGTCCAAGTTCGCCGATTTCATCGGCACGGTTCTCATCCACGCGCTGCGTCAGATCGCCTTCACCTTCGGCGATGTCGCGCAGCCGGTTAATTAAGATTTGGATCGGCCTGACAATTGCACGCGTGATGATCACAGCGGCAAGCACCGCAATCAGCGCAGCAACCAGGCCGATCCCAATGTTCATGTATTCCATCCAGTCTGTAGTGGCTGTCAGTTCTGCCTGAAAGGCTTCTGAGCGTTTGGCAAGGTGTTCCTGCAACTCGTCCAGCACAGCCTGCGTTTGGGCCAGGCTTTGGGCGACCTGCTCATCCTTGATTTTTAGAGCTTCTTCCTGATAGCGTGCCGCGCTTTTACTGTCGGCGACCTCATGAGACTTGCGCCACAACTGGTCGATTTCGATTGCTGCTGCGTGCAGATCGTGATGAGGTGCTTCCAGGTCTTTGAGCAACTGAGCAGCAACAGGATCAGTCGCTGCCAGTTGTTTGGGCTCCTCGCCGTACAGCCATTTTCCCAGCCCGCATTGATGGTCGTCCGTCTGAACGGTGACGCCTTCAAGATTCTGGAGGAATGTGGCGTTCAGTCCATTCAACCACTTGTAGTGATCGGTTTGCTTGGTGATGATCAGCTTTGCCCAGTTCTCCAGGCGTACAGCTTGAGCCTGACTGTGTTTAACCTTGCTTACCTCGCAGTGGAGTGTGGCAGAGCCCACGATCAATAAAAGGACCACCAGTGCAAAGCCAATTTGAAGTCGTCTTCCGATTGTCAGTTTCATCATCAACCCCATGTGCTATGAGTCCCTTTGGGGACCTGACCGGCGGGACGATCGTCTCCCGGAATGGCAGTGTGCAGGTTGGATATGGTGATTGAACGGACGCACCCCTGCGTAACTGACCGATCATGACATCGGGGATAAGGGCGACAAACTTAATACTACTTAATCTTTTTATTTTGGAATTTGTGTGCCTTGTTTCCTTGTCGAAGCGGCGCTGGTCCAAGCAATATTTCATTTGACAACGCGATCTGATTCTGGATACCCCAATGCGAAATGAAGGTGCGTCATTGACTCCGACAGAATCATCAATCCTTGGGTGGGTTGTCATAAATTCATATTTATAAACTGATTACGAGTGTAAATGAACTCGCTTGTTGACTTCCCTTGCGGCGCATGTATATTTAATAACCTAGGTTAGTTTAATGCTCCCGAGACAAGCTGGCATTGTCACACCTTGGATACAATTCACCTTGCGGTCTGGTTCAACGCGAATCAGGACAGGCCGCTTATTACCCCGGTTTGCCGATGGTCCTTCGGTTCAACACAAGAGAGTTCAAAATGCCAAAGACTTTTCAACCCTTGAATCTGCTGTTTCGACTGTTGGTCGTCTGTCTGTTTGTCGGCGCTGTTCCGCAGTCTGTTCTGGCAGCTGCCTGGCTCGTCAAGGACGGAAAGCCTGTGGCGGCCATCGTCCTGCCGGCCGAGCCGTTGCGACTCGAACAGCGCGCGGCCGATGAACTGGTTGAACACATCAAGCTGATCAGTGATGCAACGCTCCCTGTCACGACCGATGGGAAGGCGCCGTCCGGCATGACGACGATTCACATTGGCGCCACGGCCGATGTGGCGCTTGACGACCTGACGCGCACCGCCGGCGTGAATCCGTCTTCGTTCACGCTCAAAGTAAAGGCTGGCGCGATTCATATTCGCGGCCTGTCTGATGAAGGTTCGCTGTACGGCACGTATGAACTGCTCGAACAGCTCGGTGTGCGCTGGTATATGCCGGGTGATTATGGACGCGTGATTCCCCGGACGCGCAATGTATCGATATCGGATCAGACCACCAGCCAGGCGCCGTCGATGACGTATCGCATCCTTCAGCACATGGACCTGAAAGTGCCGTGGAGCCGGCGCGCCCGCCTGGGCGGTGAGTCGCGGTCCACCGGACGGCATGGCATCCCCGGTCTGCATCGGAATGGTTTTGAAAAGTCGCCGGAGCTGTACAGCCTGCTTGGCGGCGTGCGCAAACCGAGACAGGACTGTCTGTCCAATCCGGAAACACTTCGCCGCGCGACAGAAGCGATTCGCAGAATTTGTGAGGGTAAGACCGGCAAGATTTACGTCGGCGCCAGTTCACACGACGGTGGGGGGTATTGCCAATGCGAGCCTTGCCTGGCACTGGACAAGGGCGTGTATGACCCGACGGCCGATCGTGACTCCGTGACGGACCGTTACATCTGGTTCTTCAATCAGATCCTCGACAACCTGGAGGCGGATTATCCGCAGTTGCACATCGTGACCTATACGTACGGTGCGCACATGATGCCGCCGGCGATCAAGCCAAATCCGCGTATTGTGCCGGTGTTTGCGCCGATCACGCTGGACCGTACTCGTGGGATGGACAACCCCATGAGCCCGGACCGTCACGTGTTCCGATGGCTGATCGATCAATGGTCCGGTGCCGGCATTAACGAGATGTACTTCCGCGGCTACTACCACAACTTGGCGTGCGCACAGTTCCCGTATAGCCAGATCGATCGCATCCGCAATGAGACAAAGGCTTATCACGAAAAGGGCATCACCGTGATGCGCGTTGAGAACATCCACACGTCGTGGAGCAGCGCGTTCCTGGATTTATACCTCGCGGCGCGCATGATGTGGGACGTTAACACCGACGTGGATGCATTGCTCGAAGAGTTTTACAACCTCTACTACGGCCCGGCGCAGTCGATGATGAAACAGTATCACGAGGAACTCAACTCGGCGTTCGACGATACGCCTTACATCACCGGTAGCAGCTATCTGTATTTCCCGATTTTCCTGAACCAGCCGCGCACGGCTGCGTTACGTGGGCATCTCGATCGAGCCGCACAACAGGTGCGGGGCCATGACCCGGTATATGCCAAACGCATCGCGGCTGTGCGGTTTAACTGGGATCGATTCGAGATATTCCTGGACATGATCGATGCGCGCAACAAACATAATTTCAAAGTCGCGCATGAGAAGATGCAGGCGTTCTACGCCAAGTCAGATGAGGGTGTCGCGGAAGAACTGGAAGTCGGCGCGAACCGGACTTATACCAACCCGCGTTTGATCTTCCATCGCGAGCGCTCCGCCAACCGTGGCAGTTACTTCAACCGTTTCTTCAGCCGGCCGGTTGTGTCGGGATACGAGCGTGCGGTTGAGAAGGGCGAAGTCGTTGCGCCGCTGAACGACGAATGGCTGTTCCTGCTCGACCCGGCGGAGATCGGCGAGATGTCCGGTTATCAACGTCCGGGCAAGCTCGGCGGTAACTGGTCGCCACTGCGCACCAGCACACTCAGCTGGTCTGACCAGGGGTTGCATTATTACAAGGGCATCGCGTGGTATCGGCAGAAGGTGACGATTCCCAAGAAGTTTGAAGGGCGCGACATTTATCTCTGGTTCGGCGGCGTGGATGAACTCGCGGCCGTGTGGATCAATGGGCGCTACGTGGGCACCAATCGCGAGCCGGAAGAAGGTTTGCCGGGCATACCTGGTACGTTCAGGCCGTTCGATATGCCGGCGACCAAGTCCGTGAAGTTCGGCGAAGACAACTGGGTGGTCGTGCGCATCCAGAACAAGGGTCTTAGCGAACTGGGCACCGGCGGCATCGTAGCGCCTGTCATGTTCTGGTCCCCGACGGGCGATTGGCGGCCAGGTTCTGACAAGTGAGTCGTTAGCTAACGCTGTCGCCGTCGCGCGAGACGGCATCAGTACGCGTGAAATGAATTTCTGAGTTCAGGTCACGTCAAATAAATCTGCCGCGTTATTCCAGAAGACGTCTTCCACTTGGGAGTCCGTTAAGCGTTCTGACCAACATGCCCACTTGACTGAACGCAGATGCTCCAGGCCGACAAACACCGGTTCAATATGCTGATGTTTTTCAGCCCACACCGGTGAGTCATCGGTGAGCCACAGAAACGTGTCAGCCACGGATACGGATCGCCCTCGAAAAACGCCGACAGGGATATCTGTTCCGTACATCAGCTTCTTGTGACCAAACGTTCGGAGTATGACCTGATGCGCGAAGGGATCACAATTCGCGCTTGTGTCAAAGTAAAGATTGTCCAGGCCTTTCAGTTGAGGCAGGCCTTCCAGATTATGGGCGGGTTGAAAGCCTCTTGCTGAGTGTGCGAGGATCAGCTTCATATTGGGATAGCTTTTGCAGTAATGTCGAATCCACTTGATGTTGCTCGGATCTGCACACGCGCGCGACTTGACGATGTGCAGCATGATCACCCAGCCTTCCTGGTCAGCCAGCTGGACATGCGACTCCGGGAGATAGGCAGGCAGGTCCGCTTCCCAGGTTGGATTGGTATTTGAATAGACGTGATAACACTTCAGCCCATGAAGCCCCAGCCGGTTTACTTCCTGAAGCAACCAGGCCGGATCATTTTCAGGTGTGCTGATAAACAGTCCGCGGTAACGGGCGTCATGTTTGATCTGTTCCCCGGCCCACGCGTTGGCATCACCCAAACACTCGCGTTCGCAAATCCGATGAAAGAGATTGGCCGCGCATGTTCGGCCGGGATGTAGCACCTGTGACATCTGCTCAAATTCAGTGAAGCCTGCGTCCGCTGGCAGAGAAGGCGTTTTGCGTGTCGGGCTCATGTTTTTGTCAAGCCAGATGTGGGCGTGGGCATCAAACACCTTGTCCGGCACAAAGGAAGCCAGTTCTCTTTCAAAGAATGCGTTGTCGCATAACCGGCTAGTGAACTCACTTGTTCTATCTGCCATGGTCTAGGTGGTGGTAGGTGTGGTGTCGGTTCAGCCGAAACCGCTTCAGGCATGTTTCATGCGAAGCATACCCGACCTCGCCCTGATAACCGCTTTGATCGGCAAGCAATGAATCGGTTCTCACAATAACGCGGTCCCGGGGTCACAAAATGGTCGCCTCGTCGAGTGTCGGGCTTTATATAATTCTTTGTGTCGAAAAGAGATTACGGCAATTTTTGTCGAAGTCAGAAAGATCACATCGTCGTCGTTTGGATACTTCAGAGCGAGACGGAATCAAATCATGCATAAACGTTCTGTAGCGGCAGTGACCAGGTATCACAAAGCAGGATTCACACTGATCGAACTCCTGGTGGTCATCAGCATTATTTCGCTGCTGGTCTCCTTACTGCTGCCGGCTCTGCAGAAGTCCCGCGTTGAGGCTCGACGGCTCAGTTGCTTGAGCCAGGTGCGCCAGATGGGCTTGGCATTACAGATGTATGCCACGGACGACCCGGCACAGGCGCTGCCTTACAACGCGACGCCCGGTGCGGCTCCTTCTCAGAACGATACCCATTGGGGCGGCCACTGGATGGTGATGATCGCCCGCTACATGCAAAACGGACAGACTGGCAGTTACAGCACGTCTGCACGCTTTACCAACTACGTCGGCGCCCAGATTCCCGGTATGCTTTGCCCTGAAACCAAGGACTGGCATTTCTCCGGCTTCTACGGCCGCAGCTACGGTATGAACACGCTTTTGACCACCGGCGCTCCGTGGTGGCCGTCAACGCATCCGTTGTACAGGCGGTCTTACAACCTGAACGAACTGGCGGTGCCACACTCGAATGTTGCGCTGCTGGCTGATAGTTATATCCATGGCATTGCCGCGTGGAGTACTCTGACCACCGGCGCCACGCTGCCTGAAGGAAATGTTGCCGCCAGGAATCATCACTTCAAACTGAACATTGGCTTTGTCGACGGCCACGCCGAAGCGCTCGGCCCCGGTGACCGCGATGACGTCATGCTGTCAAACAACAGTGCCTTCGGCTGGTGAGAATCAAAGGCGGCAGCCAAGATCGTTCAGATAAAAAACGGATTCAATTGATGGTAAACATAGGTGATCGCAGGGAGTTGTTCGTCGACCACCTGCTGATTGAAACGCTGCGGAATACACAGTTGATAATGCACCATCCCGTTCGCCGGGAGAGGGTGCTGCATTTCGATCGGACGTGGGAGGGGCGCCATTCAAACTACCTGACGGTGCTTGAAGATAACGGTCAGTACCGGTTGTATTACCGCGCGGGCCCGGATGCGACGCATTCCGGGTTTTTCTGTCTGGCCACGAGTGATGACGGTATTGACTGGGAACGCCCGGCGCTGGGGCTTCATGATTTCGAAGGCGATCGCGAGAACAATATCCTGTTCTCGCACGACCAATGGTCCGGCTTCGCGCCTTTCATTGATACCAAGCCTGGTACGCCACCGGAACAACGCTACAAGGCCATCGTCAACGACGGCAGCGATCAGAAACCCGGCACCATTACCCTTGGTGCGGCGGTCTCCGCGGATGGCATCAAATGGGCGCCGCTCCAGGATGAACCGATTATGACCAAGGGCGGGTTTGACTCGCTCAACCTTGCCTTCTGGAGTGAGAGCGAAGGGTGTTACGTTGCTTACTTCCGTGTCTACAGCAAGAGCCCGGACTGGCGCACTTTTCTCGGTCGGCGTTCCATTGCCCGTGCCACGTCGGATGACTTTATTCACTGGAGCGAGCCGCAGATGATGGACTTCGGTGATACGCCCACCGAAGAGTTGTATACGAACGGCACTACGCCTTACTTTCGCGCACCGCACCTGTATGTGGCGCTTGCGAGTCGTTACGTGCTGGGGCGTAAGACGCCGCTGACAAAGGAGCAGTTGGAAGCGTTCGACATTTCAGAAGGGCAGCGTTTCATTTCCGATACCGTGTTCCTGGCCTCGCGCGGCAGCAATTGCTATGACCGAACATTTATGGAAGCCTTCTTCCGGCCCGGTCTTGATCCGGCCAACTGGTCTTCGCGTAACAACATGGCCGCGTGGGGTATTCTCCAGACAGGCCCGACCGAGATGTCGCTTTACTTTGACCAGCACTATGCGCAGGCAACGAATCACCTGCTCCGCGCTACGATGCGATTGGACGGGTTCAGTTCCGTGAACGCCGGCTACCATGGTGGTGAACTGCTCACCAGGCCTTTCATCTTTTCCGGCAGTCAACTGGAGTTAAACATGTCGACCTCCGGCGTCGGCAGCATCCGTGTGGAAGTGCAGGACGAGCAGGGCAAACCGTTCCGTGACTATGGCGTTGATGATTCTTACGACCTCTATGGCGACGACATCGCAAAGATCGCGCGCTGGCACGGCAGCCCCGATGTCTCAAAGCTGGCGGGACAGCCAATTCGTCTACGTTTTGTCATGAAGGATGCGGATCTTTATTCGATTCGATTTCATGACAGGTAATCGCATAACCGCGCTGAATACAGCCTACGGTTCATTTCTGTTTTTGTCGGCGATCGTCCGGTTTTGTCCTTCCCACAGATGTTTGCGATAGGTTCTCGGTGACATGCCGATCTCGCGTTTGAAAGCCCGGCTGAATGCATAAACAGATCCAAACCCGCAGTGCTCAGCGATCTGTGTGATGTTCGACTCCGTACGGCTGAGAAGGGAACAGGCCGTGTACACGCGTGTACGCCGGATGTGCATTGTCACGGTGATACCCAGTACGCGCCGAAAGCAGGTGCGCAGATAACCTTCGGATACAGTTAGCGTGGCGGCAATCTGTCGAACGGAAAGCGCATCGCGCAGGTGGACCGCGATGTGTTGCGACGCTCGTTGCACAATTCGGTGTGTGGGCAATGCCTGACGCGGATCCCATGGCGTCGCGGTTGTCTGTCGGCATTCACGCTGCAAACGCAGGAGAAGGTAAGAGAGCAGGGTGGCGGTTGCCGCACCTGTTTCCTGTTTCGCGAATGCGGTGCGGTACTCGATCATCAGCGCTTCAAGTAACGGCCACAGATTGGATGGCACGTTAACCGGTCGATTCCGCATTTGATGCAGTGTATCGCTGTCCGCCAGGTCGAAAGATACGAATAGCCAGTTGAGCGGGGCATTGCCTTGTACGAGGTAGCTGTGCGTTTGGAACGGGAAAATGAGCAAAGCCTGCCCGGGCAACAAGGGTGTCATCAGGCTGTCCAGCATGACGGTCGCTTCTGCCTGAAGATTGAATATCAGCAGATGCCGTTGATGTGCGGCGTTTGGGGTTGGCGCCTTTAGGTCCTCTCGGCCGCTTTGGAACATCAGCACATTTCGAGGCTGGGGCAGGCTGTCGTCCGGAAGCCCGACGAAGAAATTCTCAACCCGTTCGATCTGCTTGGCCTGTTCGACAACGGTGGCAGGTGGGAGATTCGTTTCAGTTAAAAACTGAGCCGATTTTGCTATTTTTTTTCTCATAATGAACATGTATTCTCAAATTCCCGGGCCAAACGTCAATACCTGTTAATCAGATGACGGATTGATGGCTCGCCCGGCCTTTCAGGAGAAGCAGATGGCCATATCTACCGCACGCGATGGTGAATTCAGAGATGGCTTCACGCTGATCGAATTGCTTGTTGTGATCAGCATCATTTCACTACTGATTGCTTTGCTGCTGCCCGCACTTGCCAAAGCCCGGGAGTCTGCGCGCAGAGTGGTATGTGGCACACAACTGAGACAAATTTACCTGGCTCAGGACATGTATGCGTCTGACAGCGAGGAGTACTACCCCGGCGTGCAATCCTTCGGCGGCGGCTATGTCTTTATGAATACGGCAGTGAACGGTCATGCCTGGATGAGGGATACGACCTCAAGCTTCGATGAGTACTTTGGAAGCCGTGAAGTCATGTTGTGTCCGTCGTTTGTCCGGCGGGAAAACAATCAGTGGCCCGTCATGACCAGCGCCAACTGGACCGAGTGGGACACAACGAGTGCCGCCTATACATCCTATGTGTTCCTCTCCGGTTTCGGGCGCTCGGACGTTGCGCCCGGCCTGAGTTACGACAGTTACAATAATGATCCAAATCGCTTCCGCGGGATGTTGCACGGCATCTTCCCTCAGCGACACAGCGGCTTTTATTACAACTACCGCCGCGGGTACCAGCGCCAGCCGCCAGGCGTCAGCGTTGCCCAGCGCAACGACACCATCATGGTGACTGATCTGCAACGGCCGCCGGCTTCGATCTACCCCTCGGATCATATTCGTAAGGCATTCAGCAATCATCGGGTCGGCAGTGAAGTCTTTGCCGCCGGGGCTAACGCTTCGTTCAAGGATGGCAGTGTTCGCTGGATGGGGCTTAGCACGGTATGGGATCAGCCGGACGTTGCGACCTATCAGTATGGCTGGAGCAATCGGGCCGAATCGCAATTGCCGATCTATGTAGACGACTCCGTTGCTAGCGCCTGGCGGTAACATACCTCTGTCCTCGGTGATGTGCCGACGGTCAGCCGCTTTCTCTTCAAGCTGTGATCGATATGTCAGGGATGGCGGCATGATTCGACGCGACGACCTTTTAACGAAGGAATCCCCGGACTGCCTGGAAGTCTTTCAGTTGACCGTGGAGCAGGGTATTCCATCCTCTCACGTTTATATGGAAGCTCAGATCTTTCATCCGGACAGTCGACGGTTCGCCCTGCACTGTGACGCGCTGCCTCACGGTGGTAAGCCGTTGAGCCCGCGACACCGCTTTCTACTTTGCGATCTTGATGCCGGTGGCGCGCTGACGCCGCTTACCGATGAAATCGGCGCCACAGCACCGTCGGTCGATCCAACTGGAAAGTGGATGTATTACTTCGTGACGGAAGAGTCGACGCTCAATGGCGGCCGTTTCTCGCTCATGCGCGTCGGCCTGGACGGCTTACATCGACAGACGGTCTGTGTGGTGGATTCGCCGTTGCCGGGAATTTCGAGCATACCAAGTAATCTCTACCCGCTGTCGACGATCTCCAGTGACGGAAAGCGCTTGGCGATTTCGGCTTTCGTCGGTGACGGCGTGGCCGACAATCCCGATTTCGGTCTGATCGTGTTTGATCTGGAACGGGGTTGCGCAGAAGTCGTCATGGTGGACCCGTTCCTGGGAAACGCGCACGCGCAGTACTGCCGCAGCACCGATCCGTCGCTCATGCATGACCTTCTGATTCAGCACAATCACGGTTGCCGTGTGACGCCTCATGGTGAAGCCGTTAGCGGTCTGGATGCAGCCGGTGTGGATATTCACGTGATTCGTGATGACGGGACGAACCTGCGGGATGTACCGGTCGGCCGCGACCGAATCGAATATTGTCAGGGCCATCAGTGTTGGCGCGGGACAAGTGAGTGGATCATCGTCGGCAACGGTATTGCGGACCCGGCTCAGAAGCACGGCTGGGGTCAGCAGTTGATCGAATGTCGTGCTGCGGATTATGTCGGCCACATTGGGCGCAAGACACCTGGCGCCGTGCGCCACCATCTGAGCCGTGACTTTGGTGTTCCTGATTTTCGACACTTCCAGACAGATCGTAGCGGTGAGCGGATCGTCAGTGATTGCGGTCCGTTCGACGAAGGCGGGCGACTCTTTTTCGGCCGACTCGGTCGGGCGGGTGAAGCCGCTGCACGCTGGACTTATCTGCTCGATCTGAAGTGCTCGGACCGATCGGAAGCCCATGCCCATCCGTTTCTCTCGCCGGATGGCAGCAAGGCCTTTTTTAATTCGGATGAGAGCGGTTTACTTCAGGCTTACATGCTGACAGGCCTTGAGAATCTGTCCTGAGACAGGGCCGGTGGCAGGGCACAAGGGTGTGGTTTTTCACCGCTGAACTGCTCGCCAGGCCTTTCATCTTTCCGGTGTTTTCGAGGAAATTCTCGACATCGCTTGACACGTTGCCGTCAACCCAATAAACTGTCTACTGGACAGTCTATTAAGGTTGGGATTCAATATGGCAGTCAGGAAAAAACCTGTCAGTATTCGCGATGTGGCCACGGAGGCGGGGGTCTCCCGTTCAACCGTATCGCTGGTGCTCAACAACAGCTCCGTCCCCAAGCCGGAGACGCGCCGCAAGGTGATGGAGGTGGTAAGGCGGCTGAACTATCAGCCTGATCCGCTCTTCGGCCAAGCCGTTCGCCGGCGTCATTCAGGTGAAAAACTTCCGGCTCGCATGACGCAAACGATTGGTTTTTTCGCCAATGACTTTCTCTTAAGCCAGGCGCGCGTTGACGACGGCTACTACAGTCGCGTGCTGGCGGGAATCCAGCAGGGGGTGGAGAAGCACGATTATCATCTGATGATCAAGACCTCGAAAATCAACGAGGTCGCGCCACCCACGATCGTTACGGAAAATCGTGTCGACGGGCTGGTGATCGAGGGTGACATTCCCAAAGTCCTGTTCAAACTATTGGCCGATCGTTTACCCGTTGCGGTGATTGATCGAAGCATGCCGGACCTGAACGTCGATTCGGTAATGCCCAACATCGAAAAGGCGGTCCACGAACAACTGGCTTACCTTTGGGAACTGGGGCATCGCAACATCATCAAGTTCACTTCCGCGATGGACTCTGCGCATGACAGGTTGTATGTGCGCGCGTTTGACCAGTTCTTCGAAGATCGTGGTCATCCGCTCGCGCAGCCGGCGTTGTGTGAGAGACGGGAAATTCACACGGACACACACAACGAGGTGATGGCGCAATATGCAAAACAGATTGTTGACGCGGTCCCACGTCCGACAGCATTGATCACCTGGGATATCTACGCGTGCAGCCTGCTGCCGCTGCTACAGAATCACGGGCTGCGTGTCCCCGAGGACATCAGTGTGATTGGCATGGACGACCTTCTCGCTTCACAGATGGCGACGCCGCAGTTAACCACTTATCGCTACCCGATGGAAGACATGGGGCGATCGGCAACGGAATTGCTGATTGAGCGTGTCAAGGACCGCAGTCGTCCCGTTCATCAGATCATGATTAATGGCAAGTTGGTCGAGCGAGCAACGTGTTCTAACGCTCCCGATCAATGATTGTGAAATCGAACCTGCTAGAGGTGAATCTTAAAGGAACGTGAAAATGACCAAAGGCGCATTCCAGGACAACAGGCGTCTGTTTTCCCCGACACGTCAGACGCGGCAGTTCCGTGGACATGTAGATGGCCTCGCGTTTACGTTGATCGAGTTGCTTGTTGTAATCTCGATAGTCTCTCTGCTGATCTCGATTCTTCTGCCGGCATTGGGCAAGGCCCGGGAGCAGGCTTACAAGATTACCTGCGCGTCTAATCAGAAGCAGGTCGTCCTCGCCGCCACCAGCTACGCCGACGACAATGATGCTTGGTACCCGGTCTTTAATACGCATACTTGGACGCAATACAGTTGCTATTTGTGGGAGACCAGCGCGGACAGCCGCCGGGCATTTGAGTCTTACCTGGGTTCGGGCCGGATCATGTACTGCCCCAGTTCGACGTGGCGCACATGGACCAGCTACCAGGACCTCTGGCCGGGCACGGGCGATATTTTTGTCGGCTACTCCATCATTTTCGGGGACCATCCGAATGTCGACAGCCCCGAGGTTCGGTTTTCGAATTACTCCGGAGACGAGAACCCGGACGGCTCTGCCCCTGTCAAGACACTTCGCGGCGTGAATGACACAACGGAGCGTGTCCTGTTCACGGACATCTTCGATGAAGGCCCGTTGTGGCCGATCTATGGCATCGCCGATCCACACAACCATGCCGATGGTTCCAATCAGGGATTCGTGGACGGGCATGTCGCGTGGAAAGCCAAGGAAGATATGTCACAAAAATTCTATATCGGCATCGCACGTGACTGGTGGTAGGCGAACTGTCGAGCCAGGCTGACATTATCCAATCACTGTGTGTCCATTACCGTCGTCCGTCAATGAGAAGGAAACCCGATATGTTCACCGCGCAGATCAATAAAGCGTTTGGTGTTGTGTTGCTGTTGGTTTTGTGTATCAGCACCGGCGCATCTGGCGCCGGCTCGAACCCCCCGGAAACCCCGGATGCCACTGTTGACGCGTGGCTGGGTGACATTCAGCTGCCTCGCAAGAATTACGTCAGCGACGGATCGTTTGAGAACGACGGCAACGGCTGGACATGGTTCGTCCATAAAGCCGGCGGTATCGACAACCAGATAACCGCGCGCGGTAAGGCGTCATTCCGGCTGGGCATCAACGACCCGAACCGAAACTTCTACTTCTATCAATACAACATCCCACTGGAAACCGGCAAGACATATACGTTCTCCGCCACGATCAAAACCGAAGGTATGGGGGAGAAGCTTCGCGAGTTTGGATCAATTTTTCTGATCGACCATGGCTGGACGTCGAAGTCAATCGCTTTGCCGATCCCTGCCGGCACGATGGACTGGAAGCGTGTTTCCAGAACGTTTGTCGCGCCGGAGACCAGCGCCCGTGCGGATGGGAAACCGACGTACCACCTCGTCATCTACTGGCCTGCCCAAACCCCCGGCCGTATCTGGGTGGACAATATCCAGATTGAACGAGGCAACGGGGCCAGCGCGTTTGAAGATTTGTACGTCGGCGACGGCATTGCCGCGCTTGAGAATCTCAGGAAGCTTGGCAGTCAACTGTTTGCCTCAATGAATGCGCTGGCGAATTTTCCGGCAAGCGCAACCGTCGACAGTCTGGCCAACCGGCTGGGGAACGTGCGCAAACAGGCTGAAGCCGTTCGCGATGATCTAAGGTCCTTCGCAAAGTTGTCCCGGACCGACCGGGAAAACCTCAACAACCGCATCAGTGATGCGGCCAATCAACTGGCGCAAATTCGTACGCTGCTATGGACCGGCCCGGCACACCTGCCGCTGAACGAGGTGAGCCTGCCTGACGAAGTGCCCGAAATGCTGGCGTTGACGATGACATGCCTGCGCGGCGAGCATCGCGATGTGGCGCTGAATATTGCGCCACTGGAACCAACTGGTTACCCGATGAAGCTGACGCCGTCGGGGCTTTACAACAAGGCGCTCGGGCTGACCGTGCCGGACTCACAGTGGTTGGACGTCTACATGGTCCCGCTGATCCGAGGCTATCAGAAGCCCGATGCCGCGTTCACCGATCCGCTGCCGCGATTGAACGATGCAGGGATCGTTCAACTGCTACCCGGCACGATTAATCAGGTCATTCTTTCAATCGATACCGCCGCTCTACTGCCCGGTGACTATGAAGCAACAATCGAAGTCGATTCGCTGCTCGATGCGGACAGCCGACGAACGATCAAGGTTGACCTGAAGGTCCTGCCTGAATCGATCCTGCCTATCACCGATGCAAGCATTGTCGAGTGTTTCGGCCACACGGCGTATGCGCGGCAGGCCATGATCGATCTCGGCGTGAACACATTCGATGTCAATACTTCGTGGATCGACGTTGCATTTGAGAATTCCGGAGAGTTAAAACGTGCCGACTTCACGCGCATCGATCGCGACGTGCGCCAGATTCTTCAGGTGGTGCCTCACGCGCGATTCCTGTTTTTAAGTGGGCACAACATGGGCCGAAAGATCGGTCGTCTAACCGGCTTAAAGCACGAAGATGATCGTTTTCAGCGGGCGTTCAAAGAATGGATGCGGGCGATTGTCACGCATTTTGAAAAGCTTGGCGTTGGCGCCGATCGGCTCATTATGGAGACCTACGACGAACCCGGCCCGGGCGATTATGCAGCCGGGACGCAGATGGCCCAATGGATTGATCAGGTCGAGCCGGACGTGCAGACCCAGTTTTACGCCAGCGGCATCGATCAGAACGATGCATGGAAGCGCAACGCGATGGCTCATGACATCGTCGGCCCCATCGTCTTTGCCTGCAATGATGACAACATGAAATACCTTGCGGACCTGGGCAAAACGTTGTGGGTCTATGATTGTGCCGCCTACGGCGAGACGTTTCACCCCATTGCCTATTACCGGCTGATGCCCTGGATGTGCCGCAAGTACAACATCACGGGTTGGGGGCATTTCTCCTGGTTCAACACCAGCCATGGGCGCCCGTATCGTGCGTGGCAGGGGGTTGAAGCACAGAACATGGTCTACCCCACAGCCGATGGGAAAGGCATGGTGCTTTCGCGCCGGTATCTGGCCATGCGCGCAGGCCATGAAGACTACCGCGTATTCGACACGCTGCAGCGACTGGCTGGCGAGACCAGGAACGCTTCTGACGTGGCGGCATCCGTAGCTGCCGCCTGCAACAAGGCGCTGCGAATGGCGCCGCGCGTTCGCGGTTATCAATCGCAGATCAGTCCCGACGTTCCCGCGGATTTGCTTGATACACTTCGCCAGCAGGCCGTTGATCGCGCCGCGGCTATGATTCCTGCAACGCGCGAACTGACCGCATCACTGAATGAGGCGTCAGAGATCACGCGCCTCTCTGTCGACGTCCCCGAAAAAGGCACACTTCACGTCAGGTATCTTGTCGACGGTAAATTGCCATGGCGGTCGGCGCTTCAAACAGTCATGCCGGGACAGATCCAAGTTGTCCTGGGCAACACAGATGGTCGGATCAACCGCTGCCTGGTGGAGCTGGACAGTGAAAGCGGGCGAATCTGGACCGGTTCGGCAACACTCATTGCGCAGATCACGGTTGACAGCACATCGTCACCGTATAACGCGCGGAATCTGAACGACGGCATTTGTGTGCCCGCAGTGAAGTTCGAGCCGACCACCGCATGGATTTCGGCTGCGACCGACAAAGAACACTGGGTGGAAATGGACCTTGGCCAGACGCGGTACGTATCTGAGGCGCGGCTTTACTGGATGACGTACACTTCATTACCTGTCAAAGTGGGCTTGCGCTATCTTGATAACGAAGGTAACTGGCAACCCGTTCCGGGACTGCCGGTTTGGCGCGCGGCGTCGGAGGCTGTCGAGATAGTTCAGTTTTCCGTTCTCCAGACACGCAAGTTGCGCCTTGTTCAGGCTGCGCTCGGTGGAGGCGTCGGGTCACCCATGCTCATGGGTCTGAGCGAGGTCGAGGTGAAGTAGGCCGGTCGGGTAAGATGACGCCATGTTGAAAATCGGACTGATCGGTTGTGGTACGCACGCGAATGCGGCAGTTGTTCCTGCGATGCGTGACAGTAGTGAGTTCCTGACGCTGGCCGCCGTGGCAGATTTGCAGCAGGCGAATCTCGATCGCGTTGAACTGCCGGGTGTGCAAAAGTTTCTCGACCACCGAGAGATGATCAACCAGTGTGATCTGGACGCGGTCTATATCGCGACGCTGGCGAACGTGCGGGAAGCGATCGCGCTTGATGCGATTGCGGCAGGTCTGCATGTCATGTGTGAGAAGCCTATGGCGGCAGACAGCAATGCCTGTCGACGGATCATAGAGGCTGCTGATGCGTCCAGCCGGGTCGTGGGCGTTGATTTTGAAATGCGATTCTATGACTGGGTCATTCAAGTCAACCAATGGATTGCTCAGGGATTGCTGGGGCAAATCGAAGCGGTGCACATTCAGGAAATGTGGGATGGCCACAAGTCCTTCGGCAAGACGGCCGATCGACGCCGACGGCTGATCGATATAGCTGGCGCGCTGGATTGTGGTATTCATCGCGCGGATTTGGCGCGAGTCTTTGCCGGCGGCGGCAACTGGCAGCGGATCGACGCGCAAGGTGCATGGTTTGGCGAGACATCCGAACTGCCGCCGCATATCTCCGTGATCGCGACGCTCGATACCGGCGCTTACCTCTCGTTGACCAGTAGTCTGGCTTTTACCGCGCACATCGACCCGCGCGCGTACAATGAAATCTTCACCATCGTCGGCACGCTGGGCATCATTCACGTGGTCGAGGGATCTGACAGAATCATTCATGTGGAACTGGTCAGTCGCGATCTGTCGCAGACGTTTACCAGTTCACATACTTCACATGCACAGATCATTCCGAACGTGTTGCGGGAATTTACATCCCGCATCGAGGGGTTGCCGCACGATGGACTGCTCGCCACTGGTGAGGATGGGCTGGCTGCACAGGTATTTGTCGAACGCGCGAATGCAAGTGCGGTTGCCAATCGCCATGCGATAAAACCTGTAAACTCTTGTTGAGCGAAGTGCGGCAATGTTGCTGTTTAAGCAAAGGGTTTGCAGAATGTCGAACTGGTTTCGTGATGCGGCATTTGGGCTGTTTGTACATTGGGGACCGTATAGCGAATACGGCAGAGGCGAACAGGTACTGTTTCGAGAGCATCTCGATCCGCGACAGTATGAGGTTGCTGCCTGTCGATGGAACCCGACCCGGTTCGATGCAAAGGAAATAGCTGAAACGGCAGTGAGCGCGGGCTGTCGATACGCCGTTCTGACCACCCGCCATCATGACGGCTATTGTCTCTGGCAATCAAAACAAACCAACTACGGCAGCGCAGCTCAGGCGCCAAAGCGGGATTTTGTAGGCGAATACGTAGCGGCTTGTCACAGTGCGGGTCTGAAAACGGGGCTTTACTATTCACTGGCGGACTGGCGCATTGCCGCGTACTGGGCTGGCGCGCAGAAGGACCCCAACGGCTGGGCGGCGTTTCGTGAGTACGTGCATCAACAGCTTCGTGAACTGCTCACGAATTATGGTCGAATCGATGTCCTGTGGTTTGACGGTGCCTGGCCTCACACCGCTGAGGATTGGCAAGCCCAGAAGATTGTTGAGTTTGCCAGGGAACTTCAACCCGGCATCCTGATCAACAATCGGCTTGATATGGGGGGCGGCGCACATGACGATGTCGAGTCAGCCGGTGCATCGCAATCGCTCGGTGACTTCGGCACGCCGGAGCATCACATCACAGCGGACCCAAACCGAATGTGGGAGTCATGCCAGGTTTCGACGTGGCGGCTCTGGGGTTACACACACGGCGAACGTTGGCGCGATACAGATGTGCTTCTGGACATGCTCGTGCAGTGTGCAAACCGGGGTGGAAATCTTTTGCTGAATGTCGGTCCTGATGGAGAAGGGCGTATTCCTGAGCCATTCAAGAAACGTGCAAAGCAAATCGGTGACTGGCTGCAACTGCACGGCGAAGCGATTTACGGCAGCGAAGGCGGAGTGGATATCACCGACGCGGTCACGTATGGCTACCAGACAAAGCGTGGTAACAACCTTTACCTGATTATCCGATTCTGGGACGGCCTCGGCGAAATGACGATTGCCGGCCTTGCATCGAAAGTAACCGGTGCTCGCCTCTTGACCACAAGTACTGACTTACCTTTTGCGCAAAATGATGACAAACTGGTTATCAAGTCATTACCCCGCCAGTCACCGACTGATCTCTTTCCGGTCATTAAACTGACTTTCGACGAGCCACCCAAAGCGCTGCCGTGGGCGCGCGAGCGACTCTGGAGTGGTGATCCCGCGAGAATGATTCCATGGGCACTGAGCCGCGGCGAAGGATTCGATGCCGCCCATGAAAATTTCAATTCACCTTGATTGAAACACTGAATGCAATGAATACTGTTGCAGGTGCGCGGAGCCGGGGTGCCCCCCCCCGACTCTGCATGGTTCGACCAACACCGCTTCTGTTTCTGCTGAGCATCTTGCTGGCTCAGGCTGACACCTTGAACTTCCCGACCAGTTCCTGCAGTTGTTCCGATTTGACGGACAACTGTGACGCGGCCGTGGCTGCCTGGTTGGCACCCTCGGTAGCCTGACGCGCAACGGCAGAAATTGACTCAACGCTCTGGTTAACCTGCTCACTGGCCGCAGACTGTTGCTCGGCTGCGGTGGCGATGGACTGGATCATTTCTGCCACGGTCTGTGCCGATTCGACGATCTGCTGCAACGACTGGCCTGCCTGAGTGGCGTGCTTGACGCCGGCCTCGACCTGGTTTCTTCCGTTGCCCATCCGAGAGACAGCTTGTTCCGTTTCCGTCTGGATGGCTTCAATGGAAGTGGCAATTTCTTCCGTGGCCTTGGTGGTTCGATCCGCCAGCTTGCGGACCTCATCCGCCACAACGGCAAAGCCGCGCCCATGTTCACCTGCGCGAGCGGCCTCAATCGCGGCGTTCAATGCAAGCAGGTTTGTCTGACCGGCGATTTCATTGATCACTTCAATAATCTCACCGATCTGCTCGCTACGTTTGCCCAGTTCCTCGACGCTTTCCGCGCCAGCCGACACGGCTTCGCTGATCGCCTCCATGCCGGTGATGGTGTTCTGCACGGTGGTGCCACCTTCCTGGGCAATCCTGCCGGACTCGGCCGCGTTGTTCGAAGCCTCATTGGTCTTGTTTGCCACGTCGGCGATGGATGCGCTCATTTCGGAAACGGTCGATGACACGTGCGTTACCTGCTTGGTTTGTTCGCCCATGCCTTGGGCCATCTCCTCACTGGATGCGGCGATCTGTGTTGCCGCGGCAGCTACGTCTCGGGCAGAATTTGAGACTTCGGAGATGACGTTCGTCAACGACACGCTCATCTGATCGGTGGCCCGCGCCAGTTGTCCCAACTCATCTTTCGCCTTTGATTCGATCGGCGGATTGGTCAGGTCGCCTGACGCTACTGCCCGGAGCACTCTGAGGATATGGTTTGCGGCGTTAGTAATCGACTTGATCAGCAGAAAGCTGATCCCGACTGCCAGTGACAGCGCGATGATGCTTGAAATAATTACTTCAGCCGTGGCGGTTTTCGCGACATTGTCAGCTTCGTCCTGCAGTTCCTGGCGCGTCTGCGCGATTGACGCGAGCAACTGTACCCCGGTTTCGGCAATGCGCGGCCCGATCTTATCAAGGTTCTCTTTTACAAGATAGTTGCGCTGATCGACCAGTTTGACCGTGGCTTTCAGTTGGTGGCTATAGAATTCAAATGCGCCGATCGCTTCAGCCAGCCATGCCCGGCGCTTGGGGTTCTGGACCTGTTTCTGGAGTTCCTGGAGGTATTCCTCCGCTGCGTGAATGTGCTGTTGCGCCGCCTTTTCGTCATTCACATCACTGGTGCGCAGGTATTTCATCGCGGCAATGCGCGCAAGCTGGAATTCCATCAGCGCTTTGGACGCCTCGAAAGAGGCGGCTGCGTCGTCGTCCGCGTAAGCCGTGCGGATGATCTCGTTGATTAACTCGACGATACGTGGGGCCGTTTTGTTCAACTGACTGTTCACGATCCCGTTGCGCTGATCGATGATTCCGACGACCTGCTTGAAGCGCTCCTCGTAAGTTTTGAGGGCCTCGTCAATTTTCTGAAGCATCTTGACGCGCTCCGGATTGTGAACCTCCTCGTGAGCAACCGCCATCTTGCGCGTGGCCGAGGCAAAGTAATCGGAGTACTGCTTCAGATCATGGTCGCTGTTCGTGATCAGAAAATCTTTCACATTCATGCGGATCATCAGCACGTCGCGCTGCATGCTGTCGAGCACGGCGGCGTCGCCGACAATGTCGGTCAGGCGGGTACGTACTTCATGGTTGCTGTACTGCGCCAGCATCGCGAAAGTGCTCACCAGCAGGATGAGTGTGGCGAGCACACCGAATCCGGCAGTCAGTTTGGCGCCCAGGGTCAGGCCGCGTGAGGACGTTCCGTCTTCATGTTTGATTTTCGACAGGCCGAATACGAGAAGCACTGTGACGCAGAATGCTGCGCCCGTGGCCACGATAAACCCGCTGACCAGGCCGAATGAGACTTTCTCTTCATTTTGAACTTCGTAGGCTTCTGGTGTGCCTGCTTCGGGACCGAAGGGCTTGCGTTGAGCCAGGACCAGTTGGGGTGCTGCGAACTTGCCGGTGGCAGCGACTTTTGAGCTTGCCGCCGCCGAAGTGCGCGCGGGTGCTGGTTCCGATGGGGCTGGTGCCGGTTCCGGTTTCTGTACCGGTGTGGCGGAAACCGGATCAGTGTCTTCGGTTAAAGCCTGATCTTCGATCGAGCTTTGTTCTTCATTTAAGACCAGCGGGATCTGGCCCGCGCCCGAATCTGCATTCAGGTTCGCATGAACCACCCCTTCATCGCTGGCTGAAACAGGCAGCGCTAATCCACATCCAATACCAATCAGCAGTGTTAATAAAGAAAATCGGCTTTTCATCAGAACGACCTTTCGTATGGCAGTGGCCTCAGCCGTACCTCCAAAGAGGCAAAGCTACTCACTTTTGTGGACCCACCATCATTTCTGAGGTCGTTCGTCCGGCATATCCATCATCCCAAAGCCGAGACGCGACGTTGTTGTCCATTTAGATCGACTTTGCCCTGATAGGCCTTTAGCACATTGCTGCCTCCGAGCGATAACTATCGGGTTCGCCAGGCCGTGTGACGCGTCGTTGAAAAGCGTCGTTCCTTTCTGGGCAGCGCAGTGCGGTCGAGTCATCTGGCTGTGGTGCAGGGAGCCACTAACGTACGACAGTGCAAACGCAAGTTACGGCCTGGCCGGAACGTAAAGAGTTGTTGCGTTGTCGGAAGGCGGCCTCGTATGAACGGGAAGGACAGGATGGGTGTCGATGCTCGAGCATTCTGGCCTGTCGAAAGCGACGGTCCAATATCGTTTTGTTAAAAAAGATTGTTTTGTCGATAAATCACAATGGACCTTGATCGATGTCTGAACAAGGCGCCGATGCCGAGGCAAATACTGCTTCTGTTGCTTCCTGTTGTGAACCGATAAAAACATCCACGCGTCTGGATAAGAAGCCCGTTCCCGTTGCGGCGTCGACGTTGCGCTGTTGGTCATCGATGAATAGCGCGCGTTTCGGATTGGGTAGCTGATCCGCCACCATTTGAAACAGCCGTTTATCGGGCTTCATTCGTTGCAAGTCTTCAGAAACGATTACGCGCTCGAACAGACTGGTGAGGCCGAAGCGGTCAAGCCTTCGGTGTAACCAGTGGGTCCGGTGATTGGACAGTATCCAGATCGGCATTCGTTGCGACCACACGTCGAGTATTGGCGCGACGGGTCCCAATGTGTAGTGCGTCTCGAGCAGGGCCTGCCAGCATTCCGGGTCACCGCGTTTGCCGGTCAGCTGTTGCCATAGTTCCTCGTCGTCGATTGTGCCGGTCCAAGCCTGTGCGCGCAATTCTGCGCGCCATCGCCCGAGCACATCCTCGCTGCGCTGGTTGGTCATATGGGCGAGTTCAGACAGAAACGCGGTAAATGGATTGTTGAACACCACGCCATGCGCGTCGAGGATCAAAATGTCGACCGGTGGTTCGTTCATGTCGCGTTTACTCCTGTGGCTACAGGGGTGTCAATGCATGCCGCCACTTCATCAACAATGCGCTGGGTCAGGTCGTGCGAATGGGCAATGTCGTAAACCGGGACGTCGGCGGCCTTCGCCTGATCGACCAGCAGTTGCTGCAGATCACGGATGCGGCCGAGGTGGCTCAGATGCCGCCGACCTTCCCGGGCTGGTTCACTGTGTGCGCGGCGTACAAGGTGGGCGCGATGATGATCTGTGTCGTCGAGCACCGCGGTCATCTCAACGACAATCGGGTTGACCGGATGATCAGCCAGTTCGCTGCTCAGGAAACCCGGCATCAGGTGAACGCCTTCGATAATGGCGCTGGTGTGTTCGCTGGCCATGCGCGCTGCAATGGGCGTGGTGGCCGCGCTGACGGCTCTGGCTTGTCGGTGAAAAGCGCCCAATGGCGGGTCACCGGGATGCGTTTCAGTCGTCTCATACGTTGAGATGTGCAACTCCGGCAGCACCGATCGGGGAATCACCGAGCGAAGCACTTCACGTACGGTGTCCGTGGTTACCACGCGCGTGATGCCGAGCCGAACAGCCAGACGGGTCGCGAGCGTAGACTTGCCGACTCCGGGCGCTCCGGCGAGAACGACGATCACCGGTCTGCCTGAACGTTTGGCGCGCCGCCAGGCGCGATATCGCTCGGCCGCAGCGGTTCCGGCGCGGTCCTCAATGGTTCGTTGTGCGAGTTCGGCCAGTTCATCCGCGTCGATCTCATTGTCCTGTCGACGGATTAGTTGCTGCTGGATGTCTGCGGCTGCGGCGTAAGCGTCTTCCGTTCGAAGGCCGGTCACGAGGATGCTCGTCGCCATCAGTCCCCTGGAAAACGGCAGCCCGGTCCCGGCACGGTCGCGCACCTGGATCAGGCTGGCTTCATTCTGTGGGGCGAGATCGATGGGCATGGCGGCCTCCTTGTTCACAAATCCCAACACGCGCGGGTATCGCAGTGCGCCATCGCGCGGGTGACTATTCATAGGGCAGCACGGTGAATAAGAAAAAAAGAAAAAATAAGATGAATAATTCGGTTTTTCAGAAGTGACGGGGAAATCTGTCGAAGCGGTATTTGTACGTCTTGGGAGGAGTTGTAGCCGTTGTCTTCACTTTAGCTTGAATTCACAGCCACGACGTGACCACGTCGCAGGTAAGTTCCGTTGTCACCTGACTCGGCGCCAGACGTGCATGGCGCTGAATCTCAACGGTTCGCAAATCTACCGGCGAGGCGTCGCCTCGCGGCTACAAATAAGGGAATAAGATTACGAAAACCTACTACTAATCGTCAGTGCGGCGCGGCACTAGAATGGCCCACGGCTTAAACAGCTGCGCCGGTGACCTTGGCTTTGCGGCCGTCCGGCGAGAGGCGCAGCAGTTCGAAATGATGCGATGCGTGGCTGATGGTATAGAAATAGTCGTTGTCATCCACGGCCACATCCATTGGGCCGTGCAGCAGCGGGTGTGTCTAACTTGTGATCGAACCCGCCGACCTGGGCCGCGGTGTCAACGGTGGTGGTCTGTGTGGCCGGGTCCCACGTCAGTTCTTGCGCGCGTCCGGGCCGATGATAGTCCGGCGGCGCATTAACCGGCTGACATGACACGAGCAGCCGAACTGGTTCAAGCGCTTTTGCGCAGGCCATGGGTCCGCACAGCAGCCAAGCGCACAGAAACATCCAACAGTTTAATCGTGTCATTGAAAACGAACTCCATTGGCGTCGTCGGCTTAACAACATACATCACCAGTTGTCCACGCTCTAGCGATTTACTGTGCTGCCGCACAACATTGCTATCCTGATACTTCCAAAGGTTCCATACGGAACAGATCAGACTCAGTTGTGCACTCGCCATTCTCGGGAGATCTGCAATGAAATATGAAGTTCGAAAAACAGAACGCAAGGGATGCGGTATCTACGCCTGCCAACCGATCGGCGTGTCTGACGTTATTGCGAAGGTGGTGTTTGTTCGTGAGGTGACTTCACAGCACCCGCTGGGCGCAGACGAACATTACGACCATCAGATTTATCTGCCGGATGGAAGGGTGTACCTGGTGGCTGAACCGATGTGTTACTTCAACCACGCCTGCCAGCCAAATGCCTATCTGTATTCAGCCGACCAGCAGTACTATGTGATCTCGAAACAACCGATCGACGTTGATGAAGAAATTACGATTGATTACGAACTTTCAGCCATCGATGGCGATGTCTGGGAATGCAAATGTGGCGCTGAACACTGTCGAGGGTTACACAAATGGGATTTCTTTTCTTTGCCCAGGCGCACCATCCTCGAATCCCTACCGTACCTTGATCCGTGGTTTGCGCAAATTCACGGCGAACGTATCAGGCAGATACTCGACCAGTAAAGGCCGTACCAGATGCGCGCTGTTGGAATGTCTCAACAGTATGCAGCCGATCTATTCATCCGCGCGCTTCGTCGCACTCTGGTCGGGCGCGATCAGATCAGCCATGCGCACGTCCGCCGGTTGCAGGGGCGGCAGGCCCGACTCGGGCCGGTCGAGATAAAAGTATGCGGTGCCGGACCAGTCGTCCTGGCGCAAGAAGTTGCACCACCCGTCCGGCTCAAAGGCGTGCAGATCGACCGGTTGCTCGAGGTCCATCAGCTTCACGAGCTCGTTGGACTGGCTCTTGGGCACCACGGTCACGGGAATCAGCGGTACGCCCCGATCTTTCAGATCTCTGACGGCCTTGACATTACGTCCGCCGATTGATTGCATCGCGGCGCGGCAGGCGTCGTCAAAAAAAATCGGGTCGTCGATGTGATATCGGTAGAACGCCCACTGGGCGTTTTTTTCGTCCGCGATGGTGCAGCCCTGTGTGCGGTGGGAATAGACGCCCTGGCCCCAGCCGGTGCCGATATGGTCTTCGGTGCCGGTGCCGCAAAGCGTTGCGTGTTCGTCATCGCCGAACCAGACCTTGAACTCACCCTCGCCCCACCACGCGCCCTCGTAGATGGGGTTCGCGATGACGCCCAGGTTACAGCCCAGAAAACGACCGCGGCCACTGACCTTGGGGAGGATGTCGAACTCCTTGCCCAACTCGTTGGGTGACTCGCGCCGCCAGTGGGTGTGGAAGTAGAGCGCGTCGTCGCTGTGCTCGACATCCATCAGCAGGTCGATTTCATAGAACAAGTGCCACAGATCCTGGTCGCTCTCGTTGGTGACGACGATCCTGGCGCTCTTGCGAAAGGGCATGGGCACGAAACAATTAAAACTACGTCCCTCGGGATCAGTAAACAGTTGTGACTCGAACGGGCAGCGCCGGCCGAGCCCGACGCCGAAGAAGTCCCCAAACGGCACGGAGATCGCAGGCGTGTCACAACCGTCCCAGTAGAAGTCCAGGCGCATACCGCGCATCACGCGCGGGTTGCGTTGCGACGCGGTCATCCAGATGCGACAGATCGTGCCGCTACCCTCGATGTCTATCAATGTTCTGGACTGGCCGGCATGGAGCCGCTCACTCGGATGGCCCTTGGCGCCCTGGTTTTCCATGCCGGCCTGGCCGCGGGCGCCGCTGCTGTTTTCGAAGCTGACCCAGCGCGTCCTGGCTTGGCTGCAATATTCATATAGATTCATGACAGGTCCTTGTGTGCGCGAGAGGCGTATCCCGCTTAAACGGGGCTTGTATTGGCTATTTACCCGAAAACGACCGGTCGTGCGGCCCCTTGCGCCGTGGGATACTGATCTTTCTGGGCACGACCTGGTGGATTCAATTGATCACATCATCATCATCATTCGCCGAACACAGCGTGACTGAGTTCTTTGACTTTGAATTGACCGGTTTGCATGCTCCAAACGCCGGCCACGTTCTCGCGGTTGAGATTCAAGGCAATCGAGATTCCCCATGTATCGCCGGTCTCGGGGGTTCCCAGTTGCAGCCAGTCGAAGGGGATCGCGGCTTCGATGCGCCAAGTGATGCCCTCGGTGTGCTCGCGCACCTTGGCGAAGCCGGACTTGCGTTTTTTGCCATCAAGGCTGTTGACAGCCACACAGGCGCCATTCATCTTCAGCTGGACCGGTCCCTTGTCGGCGGTGGACATCAGATGCAGCGTCATGCCGTCATCGGTCCAGCAGCTCTTGGGCACCGGCCTGCTTTCGGCGTCAGGGTCAAAGTGGATCATGCTCACGTAGAGGGCTTCATTGTCGTAACCGAGATAGACGATGGCAGGGCGTTTGAGGCGCTTCTGCGGCGGATGCTTCCAACTGAAGAGCAGGTCGACAACGGCGCGCCCGCCCTTGATGCTCGCCTCGGTCCAGCCGATGTCGGTCAGATCGCCGTCGATGCGCGGCGCGGTGATGCGTGGGATGTTGACGGTCAACTTTTCGTGCGGACCGGTAACGTCGGCTGCCGCCTGCGCAGCGAGCAGGGTGATCGCCAACAGTTGCACGACGACGACGCGGGTGATGACGTATCGGCTCATGGGAACGTCTCTCGCTTAGTGTTTGGGTTTGGCGATGTACACGAAGGCATCCAATTGAGACATCGCGTCAGTGTACGTCAGCTTGCCGGTGATCTGGTCGCGCAGGGTGTACTTGCCTTCTTCATCCATCTGGTACAGCGCCCATGATCCGTCAACGGGAATGTTGTATTCCGCCGGGTCGATGGTGTAGGTGACGGTGACCACCTCCTTCGCTAGCCGCGTGTTGGCGAGGAGAAACGCGACGGTCTTGTCCTTCGCCTCCCACGTGTTGGTCTCGACCGCATAATCCATCTCGGGGACTTCGTGGGTGTACGCTTTGTCGTAGCGGATCGCCAACGGCCGACGCATGCGCCCCATGCCGATGTGATCGATGGCTGCATGACGCAGGCGCGCGAGCTTACGCCGATACTCGCTCGAATGTGAGGTGAGGGTGCCCTGCAACTCCCCCTCGCTGCGCGGCGTAAAGATACGGCCCATGACGGACCCATAGGTCCAGTTCATGGCGATCTCCACGAGTTCTTTGGGCGCGGGCCGTTGGCCGGCGCTTTTGCATCCATAGGAACGGATGAAATCGCCATACACCGCCATGACCATGGGGATGTTGCGATTCTCGCCGGGCATGAAGCCCTGGAACGTGAGAAATGCGTCGATGACATCAAAGATCGACTCGTCGGGGGTCTCAGCCAGAGTGACGAAGTCGGGATTGGTCTTGCGCGCCGCGTTGCGCATGCCGCTAAGCAGGTCGCGCTGGCTGTCGACCATCAGCGTGCCCGCGCCCGGGGCGTGATCGTGATTTTTGTTGAAGCACCACTCGCCGATGTTTGTGCCGGAAAGGTCGGCGTACGTGCCGTCAAGATTGTACTGCGGATACCTGGCGAGCTCGGCGATCAGCTTGTCGCGGTAAGGCTTGTGCCCGTAGCAGGCGAGGGCGAGCGGCAACTGTTCGTAGCTCGCCCGGATGATGTCCTGATCCATGTCGTGGTGGGCGGCCGCTTTGCCTTCGGTCTCCCAGCTATCGAGGCGCGTGTCCCAGATCTTGATCAGCGAATAGCTGGTGGTGTGCATCCCGAGTTCCCGGACCTGCTTGAAGACCTCCGCAATGCCCGGGATGGTGTGCCTGGTTACTTCCGGCACGGTGGAGCAGGCCGTCTCGGGGCTCCCGCCAAACGGTGTGGTGTGCCATTGGTAATTGTGAAACATTGCCGGCACGCCGTAGAACTCCTGCATCCGACGCACCCACCCTAGTTGCTCATGTGCCTTTTCCATGTTCTCCATGCTGCTGCGGAAGGTGACGGCGCAGCGTTTGAGCCAGTCGGGAACCGTGCTGTGTTCGTCGTGCAGGGGATATTTCGGGCACCATTTCTGGTTGAGCGCCCATCGGCGATAGACCATGGCGCCGTCGTACCAGTCCCCGTTGAACACGCCGATGGCGCCTGGAAAGATATAGTCCACGCCGGGCGTGCCGGCGTTGCCGGTCATGTAGATGAACGCCGTCGCGGTGGTGCCGCTGTCGGCCAGCGCCTCGACGCGTTTGCTGTTGCCGGTGGGGTCCTGGGTCGAGAGATAGAGCCCCGCGCCGTCGTCGGTGTGGTACGACATGTACTGCATGCGCGGGTATACGGTCATGTTCGCGTTCTTCCCGGGATCGACGTACAGCCAACCCATCTTGGTCGGATACGCGAGAAAATCGTGCGTCTGCTTCTCGGTCTTGCCGATGCCGCGCACCAGCGGGAAGGCGACTTCGGCGACGCCGATCTTCTTGTCGTTGTTGTCGAGGTGGATGGACCAGTCGGACAGGTCCGCGCCGGAGACGAGTTTGCACGTCACGGTCACGTTCATCGCGGGTCTGGCGTGTTGCCACGTGAGCGAAAGGGTGATCGCGTCGTCGGCCCGGTCAATCTTTTTGACCATCGGTGCGGGTACGGTGCTGCCGAGCACCTTGCCCCATTCGTAAGGGTCAGCCGTCATGGTGCCGATGCGCCACATGGGGCGCGTGCCGATCATCCAGCGCAGGAACTGGTGGTCATTGCTGACGTGATAGATCGCGCGCAGATCGGCGACGCGGTCGGTCACTTTGAACAGCAACCCCAGCTTTTCGTTCACGAGTACGACGAACGGGCCCTGCTCGGCGGCGATGACCGCGGGACCGCTCCCGCCGGACTGAGCCGCCTGAAGCTGCGCCTTGGCGAGATCGACAAGGTGGTGCGCACCGGCGACGCGCTCTTCGGCGGCTTCTGCCGCGCAGTTCAACGCCATGCGCGCCGCGGCCACGTGTACCTTCGCGCGCGCGGACGGCGCTTTCACTGTTGCCAGTTGCTGCTGCGCTTCGTCAAAGCCCGGGGGCATGTCTGCACCCACAGCACCTGATGAAAAAATCAGCAGCAGGGTCAGGGCAATCGAGAAACGCGTCTGTCTGTGTTGACTCATGGTTCATCTCTCCGTGATTCGGCGTATGCGCCGAGGTTTTCATTCACCGAACGTGAGTACGCCGAAGCGCTTGAAGTTATAGAATCCGCCGTAGGTGGTGTTCCAGCAGATCCAGCCGACGGTGGCTGTCTGCTTGCCGGCGAGGTTGAAGCCCCACACGTCCCCGGTTTTTGGTGGATCGACCTGGAGGAACTTGAACGGGACGGCAATCTCGGTGATCCAACGGATCCCCTCGCGCGTGGTTGCGACCTTGACGCCGTCGGACTTGCGATCCACCTTGTCGATGTTGTTCACCGCGACGTGGCCGCTGGGCGACACCGCCACCTGGATGACGTTTTCTTCGTTGGTCCGGTCGTGCTGAAAGAACAGTTCGATGTCGTCGCCGTTCCACGGCGAGGCGCCGCCGTCCTTGAGTTGGGAGGGGTCGGGGCTGAAGTCAACGACGCTGATGTAAATCGCCTCATTGTCATAGGCCACGCAGGCCACGCGCGGAAACTTGGTCAGGTGCGAGCCGGGCGTGCTCGACTCGCAGACGATGCGCCCACCCTTGAGCACTGCCTCGGTCCAGGCTAGGTCGGTGACGTCACCGTCGATGCGCGGTGCAGCGATGCGCGGGATGGTGAGCTTGCGATTCTCGACCTGGCCCACGTCGGCGGCGACGTGGCCGGCCAACAGCGCCGCGAGCGCAACGGTGATCATCAAACGTGTATGAAACATCGTGTTGACTCCTGTGAGTTGAAGTGGCGGACATGGCTTGAAGCGAGAGTGATCGGATTCACAGGCCTAATGCTATCTAAAAAATAGAAATATTCAAGACTACTTCTTACGTTCGTCGAAAATCGTAAATTTTATTATAAATATATGTAATTAATGAAATTAATTTACAGTTACTATATTTTAGACTGGAATCAGAACCAAATATATCTGTTGACATGTAATAAAGCTATTTATATAATGTAACTTGTGACGACCGCCACCAAGACAAAGTCCCAAGGCCAATATCGATACCAATCCACGGTCGATGCGATCTGCCGCCTGTTACGCCAAAGAGGGCTGCGCCCCGGCGATCGGCTGCCCACGGAGCATGAACTCGCCCGCCAACTCGGGGTCAGCTACGTCACCGTGCGTCGCGCCAATGACATCCTGGCCAAAGACGGGTTGATCGTGCGCGAGCACGGGCGCGGCACGTTCGTCGCCAAGCCCAGAACAGGGCCCAACAACGTCACCGTCGGCCTGCTTGGCGTCAACCGGGAACTCGACGGGTATACATTGAGTCTGTACCGACACCTCAGCGCCCGGCTCAGCGAAGCGCTGCCGGATAGCCATCTGCTGTTTGAATGCGTGCGGTCGCGCGACGGCGTGCCGGTGGTGTCACAACAACTGCGCAACGCGGTCGACGCGGTCATCCTGTCCGGCGACATCGATGAACACGCCATCGCCAACCTGATGCACCTGCCCGTTCCGATGCTTGTCGGCGGCTTCGGGGCGCGCGCCAAGGGCGTGCCCGCGATTCAGATCGACCACGCTCAGATGGCCTACGAAACGGTGCGCGCGCTGACGCAAGTGTGTGGTTATGAACAGGTCTGGCTGGTCTCGGGATCGCGCAACAGTGGCGTGGCCTCCACGCCAGACATCATTTCCGGCTACAGAAAAGCGGCGGATGAAGGGCTGATCCCATGTGACCTGATCGCTCATATCGACAGAGGCGAGGACAACGCCGGCCGAAGTGAGGACCTCGACGCGTTCGTGCGCACGTTCAATCACTTAGCGCCCAAACTCGGTGGACGACAGGCGATCCTTTGGTGGTGCTCGTCTCGTGTTCCATACCCACACGACCGTTTGAAGGTCGATTTCGACCCCAATGAACTGGGCCTGGTGGGTTTCATGGAAAACGAAACGCTCTGGCAGGTGCCTGCCGAGCACGACCTGGGCCTGGTGCGCTTTCCCTGGGGGGAATATGAACAGGCACTGATCGACGCGATCGGTGAACTGATCACCCAGCGATACACGCGTGACGTGGTGCTTCGGCCGAGTGTATCGGCAAAGCGCAATGAACACGGCCGACTGACCATGCACACGGAATGGACACGAACCTACGAGGACGATTAGCGCGACGGCAGACAAGGAGACTCACCATGGATGCGAATGCTCAGGCACGGCGTGGTTCACATGGCGGAGGATTGACTCTGATTGAGTTACCTGTGGTCAGACAAAGGCAACACGCGGCGTTTACCCTGATTGAACTGCTCGTGGTGATCAGCATCATCTCGCTGCTTGTGTCAATCCTGCTTCCGGCTTTGAGTAGCGCCCGGGAGGCGGCGATGAGCATGAAGTGCGCCAGTCAACTGCGTCAGGGCGGCCAGGGGTTCGCCACCTATGCCGCCGACTACAAAGGATTCCTCCCGCCGTTTCGCCGGCGGACGGAGAAAGTGTTCTGGCATTTTCTACTCAATCCATACGTCGGGAATCACACGAACATAACAACCAATTTCTATGGCGGCCAGCACATGCGATGTCCTTCCAATGACGTGGACCTCAATTTCGACACTTACCAGGGCTCCTACGGCATTCACATGTTCGGCCCGTTTTACTATCTCCAAACCAACAATCCCGACGAAGGCGGTTCAACCAAGTTGGAATACGTCGAGCCGCACATCTTCATGGCCACCGATACTGAACGCGCCATTTCCGTGAACCACGTCAACACGTCCATTGCGGGACCGTGGCTTTACGACCATGATGGCGACGGCATCAACGACAGTCAGTTTCCATACACTGGCTGGGGATACCATTTCGTCCGGTTCTGGCATTTGAACGCGGCGCCGCACCTGTTCGCTGGCGGTCATGTTGAAACGATTGCGCACCGCGACTGGCTCGACCGCCTGGACATGTGGGGCAAGGCCATCAATGAATACCAGTGACATGAAGGAAGCCTCGTCATGTCGTTTCGTGATGCGCTCGATCATCTCCCGCTTGCACCTCAGACGGGTTTGGGGAAGCGATCGTCGTTGGGGTTCAGTGTGACGTTGTCTTCGCTTAGCAACTGTTGAATCTGATCAACAGCCACATCGGGCAACTGGCTTTCGGTGCGGACTGCCAGGGCGCAGGCGAGTCCGGCTGCATGGCCCAGTTGCATCATCGTGCGCGATAGCCGGCAGCTTGACGCGCCCAGGTGAGAGAAGCCGGCGCCGCGACAGGCCACCGCCAGGTTACTGTACTCGCGCGGCAGCAGGCAGTCGTATGGCACGCCGTAGGGCTCGTTCACTTCGCGACACAGATGTCCCTGGCCATGAACATCCAGCGCGTGATCGGCCAGGGTGATCCATCGGTCCGCATCTTTCTTGCCGGAGCAGCCGGCTCGGACATCGTTTTCCGTCAGGACCCGGCGGGCGATCAATCTTGGCCCTTCGCGCACGCCGGTGAAGGGAGACAAACTCACCATGCGATATTTGTCGAAGCCTTTCTCCTGCTGCAGCCATCGCCATGCCTGGTGTACGCGCTGTTCACATATTCGTCTGCCTTCGGCCGGGCCGAGTTGGTGAAACTCGATGCCTTCCATGATCGGCAGCGGATTCAGGTTCAGGTCACCGTTGGGATACTCGGTGATTGAGAACGAACATTGGCGCGGTTCGTCGGGCACGCCGGGCGGTAGTGGCTCGATTGTACGGTCATCTGTCGGTGTTACCCGGAAGCAGAGTGAGACACCGTTGAGCCGGTTTTCGTGCGCGGGTGGCGCGCTGGGTTCCTCATACATCGCCTGCGGTTCACATCCAAGATAGGTCGCGCAGCCAACGGCGGTTGCCACATTGAGGTTTGCCGTGGCGTCAATCATAAACGCGGCTGTCACCTGTCTTGACTGTCCATCTGTTTCGATCTCAACGGATTCGAGCCGATCGCCGCTGCACGTCGCTCCGGCGAATGAAGTGCCAATACAAACCGTTACATGACCGGTTTGTTCAAGCATTGACTGCATCGCTGTGGCCATTGCCTGCGGCTCAAAGGTGACGCGTGCGAGGTCATCGCGGTCAATGCCGCTTCGGCGCAGGCTTTGACGGTATGGCAGCGCAGGATCAACACGCGATCGGCCCCATGGCTCGTCTTGTGTCCAGGTATGGATCGTGCGACTGACGCCGATGGCATTGGGTTGACGCTTGAGCAACTCGTATAGTTCCGCGTGAAACCCGGGGCCGCCAATGCCCGGCTCCCATGTATTGACACCGCCGAGTGTGCTGTTGCCGCCGAGCATGGGCCCGCGTTCAACCAGCAACACGCGCAAGCCGCGCCGTGCCGCTGCGAGCGTTGCGCCGAAACCGCCGCTGCCGCCACCGATCACAACCAGGTCATAGTCAGGCGTTGCGCCCATTACATCGGCTCAATCTGTTGTACAAGTGGTTGCACCGTGACGTCGGGGATCGCCAGATGGGCCGGTGTGCGACAGATATCCAGTACCAGTTGTCCCATTTCATCGGGCTGCATCATGCGCTGTTCGACCTCCTCGCCAGCCAAAGGGATATCCGATGCGTCACGAAAGCTGGTGTTGCCCCAGTAAGGCGTGATCGTGCACACGCGCACGCCGGCTTCGCGCAACTCGGTGTACAGGCAGTGCGATGCCTGATTGAGTCCGGCCTTCGCGGCCGAGTAAGGACCCCAACCCGGCCAGGCGTGAATCGCGCAGCCGCTGGAGATATTGATGATCAATCCGGACTGCTGCTGTTGCATCACTTTGGCGGCTCGGCGCCATCCGAACATTTGGCCCGTCAGGTTCAGCCGAACGATTGCTTCGATGCCTTCGTCGGTCTGTTCGACAAATGGCGCGATATGGATGCCGGCGCCGGCGTTGTTGACCAGTATGTCGAGCCGGCCGTGCTTGTTCATCACTGCGTCGAAGAGCTGGTCCCAGTCGTCGGGAATCGTGACGTCGGCGCGCAGATGATGCGCGCCAAGCTCTTTTGCTTTTGCCTCGAGCGTGGCCGTGTCACGCCCGGTGATCCAGACCTCGGCTCCTGCCTGCTGAAGGGTCTGGGCGATTCCGGCGCCGTATCCCCTAGACCCGCCGGTGACGATGGCAACCCGGCCGTTCTGCATGAAAGTGTACTCCTTAATGCTCTCCCCGAATGCGGCGTCCATGGTTCGGCCACTCTTTCGACACCGGTTATATTGTATCAAATAACAAACACTGTTTTTTATTTGGAGTATTTTATGTTATAGTTAATAATCATATGAGTCCATAGGTCTATAATGAAAACATAATTTCATTAGGTGTTCTGATTGGCTCTCGTGCGTGATGGCGCTGTATTCCGGGACAAGAAGTCCACCGGGATCGCGTCGCGATCCGGCTACAACGAAATCCGCTGTTGACGTTTCCTCAACCCGGGCGCGCGTATCAATCAGAATTCGTATAAGTGAGTATTCAATGCCAAAACTCAATGATCCTGAAGAAATGGCGTCACCGCGATACCACGTGCCGATTCTGGTTCGTGCGTTGCGCGTGCTTGAGTACCTGTCGGAACGGTCTGAGGGCTGCGGTATCACTGAACTGGCCGGCAGGCTGCAGTTACCCAAGAACACCGCGTTTCGTATATTGACCACGCTGACAGATCATGGATATCTCGTGCGGGATGGGGAAGGCAGGACCTATCGGCTCGGGCGCCAATTGCTGAGCCTCGGTTATGCGGCGATTGATGAAACCAGCCTGATCGAAAAGTCGATGGACGTGCTGCGCGATCTGCGCGACACCACCGGCGAAACGGCGATGATCGCGGTGCTGCTTGGCGATGTGGGCGTGGTGCTGGAAAACGCGCCCAGCCATCACCCGGTGAAAGTCACGGTTCAGGTCGGGCATCGATTTCCGTTGCACACCGCTGCGCCGGGCAAGGCGCTGCTTGCTTTCCTGCCGGAAGTCGAGCGCGAGCAGTTGATTCAAAAGTTAACGCTCACCCGCTACAACGAAAAGACCATTACAGGCACGCAGGCCTTGCGCGAGGAGCTGGCGCACGTGCGGCAAGCCGGTTACGCACTGGATCGTGGTGAAGAGATTGACGGCATCCATTGCGTCGGGGCGCCGGTGCTCAACCATCGAGGTTACCCACTGGCCGGCATATGGGTCGGCGGGCTCAGCACATCCCTTAAGGCATCGCAGTTTGAAGCGCTTGGCCAACAAGTGCGGGATGCGGCGCATCAGATTTCGAGGCGCTTTGGATATGAATTGAAACAAGTCGGTTGATTGAATATCGGTTCCGACTCTGCTCAGGATGGAACCTGTATTTCTTTTGAACGACCCCGGACCCCGGACCCCGGACCCCGCCGATCGTCTCATCGAATCGAGTTCAGTACAGGCGTCGTTGACGTCGACGTCTTGAAAGCAGCGTCAACGAGCCCAGCCCCAGCAGTACGGCTGTGGTCGGCTCCGGGATCGGGCGAATCGCAAGACCCGAAGAAAAAGATTCATTCTGGGAGGGTCCGCCAATTGTCGCGATTTCAATCTCGCCCGCGCCGGTTGCGATCACTGTCAGCGCATACGAATCAAGTGTGCGACTGCTGTCACCCAGTTCACTGTTGATGTACAGATCGTCCACGTTGCCGGGGAGGTCTGTTTGTGAAAATGCAATCGGCGTGCCGGCACCGGTAATTGTCACATCCTGCGTGAGGAAGCGGGCGATACCGAAGAAGAACACGTCATATGCCGCGCCGGGCGTCAGATCGCGCCAGGTGTAGACCGCATCGCCGACCATAGTGACTGCGTCATCAATCCCCGCGAGCGACTGCGTATGAATGGGAATCTGTGTGGGTTCGGGTGTGTGTCCGACATCCCCGATCTGGTTTGGAAAAAAGTTGAATTCAACGGCCAGGTCAATGGGGGTGGTTGAGCCAGTCTCATCGATCAGGTTCGTCAGCGTAAACGACGGTGCAAGTGGCGTCGCCTGCACAGAGGTCCAGTTCGTCGGCGTCAGCGGCGTGCTATCCGAAAAGTCGACGCCCACGAGCGATGCTCGTGCGGTGCCGACGCAGCTCACCAGAACCATTGCGGCGATAACAACGACCATACGTGTCAATGTCATCTGCATTTTCCTCAAGTATTTCCTTCAGGCAGCGACTGGTCGTGTGCGTTGTTTATTACTGCGACGTAGTAATATCAGACTTCCCATCGCCAACAGTCCCAGCGAAGCGGGCTCTGGGATCGCCGTGGTGGTCAGCCTGAAGTTGTCCAGCAGTAGGTGGCTGTTGTTGCCGTTGAGCGTGTCTCCCTGGTCGCCGATACCGATGACCAGGTCGAACGTGCCGGCGCCGGCCATCACATGTGTGAACGTGTTGAATTCGGTCTCATTGTTGAAAGGTGAACCCGACCCGCCGAACAGGCCGAGGTCATTGATGTCCACCAACTTGGTCGGCACGCCGTCAATCACCACGAACGCGAAGTCTGAGAAGTTTGACGATCCGACGCCCTCGTTGGTCAGGAACTGCCAGTCGAAGCTGAGCGTATCGCCGGCGTTCACGGTGATGCTCTGCTTGATCGCGGACCCTTCGCCTGATGAGAACAGATTCGTTGCGCCGCCGGCTCCGACGGAGAGCGGCTCCAGTGCGGCGACTGTCACGCCGGCAAAGTTGGCGACATCTGTTGGCGAAACGGACGCGCCGTCGTTGGTGATCAGCGCTTGGAACGAGCCTTCGCTTGGCCCGTCGTGTAGCGTTCCTTCTACAGTTGTCTGGCCGATGGTGGACCACGCAGTGAAGTCGCCTGATTCGAAACCGGGGTTGAGGACGGTCGCCTGGCTGACGGCCGTTGTGACGGTCAGCAGGCAGACGAACATCAGGCCGAACGGGACGGTTCGATTCATATCGTACTTCCTCAATTTGGTTGGCAACGCCATCGCCAGATGACGCCGTAAGGAATTAAATGAATGCATCTCTATTTCTCCCTCATTAAGAAATAGATTGGTCGCCAGTCGGCGATGTTGATGTCTTGCGGCGGTCGACGGGACAGTCCCTCGGGCCCTTGTGTGTGGCAGAATAATGGATCAAACGGCCAATAATGAAGGCGATTTGGCGTTTGAACGGGATATTCACCCGAATCAACCGTTACAAACCGTACAGCCGATTCAGGCGGCACATTTGAGCGAAGTGTGCTAAGCCGTCGTGCAGGCCGGACAGCGCGGCCGGGTGGTCTGGATTGTGAAGGGGCTACACTGGCTCCGGAGGTATCTGTTGGCATGCATGACCAACCCAACATCATTGTCTTTGTTCCGCACGACCTCGGCCGAACCTTGACGGGGTTCCGGTCTCCCCCATGCACAACCGGGCGCTGGAGGCGCTGGGGCATTTGTCATCAGATAACTGATAGCGCCTATGCGATCTTCGCTTTGGTCTGACTTGGTAGCCGCGACGTGACCACGTCGCAGGTAGATGTTGTTGTTGTCTGATACGACGCCAGGTGTGCATGGCGCTGAATCACAGCGATTGACAAACCTACCGGCGAGGCGTCGCCTCGCGGCTACAAAAAACGGAGGAAAATGACGCAAGGCTTTCTAGAGCTGGAAAAGCTGATCCACCTGCATCGTTGCGACAGCGATATGGAGTCCGATGCCATTGTCTGCCCCGGCAAAGCGGTTGAAGTTGCCTGTCAGATTTGAGGCGGAATGAAAGAGGTATAGCGTGTCATCAACGCGCACCACACATGGAGCCGAAACAAACTGCCGATCAAATCGATCTGGCTGGCGAGACGCGGCAAATGCCGGACGGTCGTGGGACGTTCGCCATGTGGCTCCGTCGTCTGACTGATCACAGAAGATTTCAAAGGGTACATCGCCTTTCTCCTTGAGGTGGCCGATGTGCCACATGAACCATCGCCCCTCGATGTTCAGGACGGAAGGGTAAACGCAGGTTCTCGTGATGCCGCCGGCCGCAATTGCGGGTTGCGGCTCGCGCTGCCAGTGGAAGCCATCCGGGGAGTTGTAAGCGTAAACGTGCGCGTAGGCTGCGGCGTGGTCCTGATCGGGGGAGGGGCGGTCGTTGATCCACATCCGGTAGCCCTTGTCATTGCGCATCACGCACGGTGCGCGTGTGCCGGTCAGCAGGGGTTCGGGATGAACAGACCAGTTTGTGCCATCATGACTTTCGGCGTAGAGCAGTTTCTCGCGGATGTTATGAGCAAACCCGCTGGGCGTTCGGTCGTTGATGGGGCCGAAAGCACCGAACCACATCTGAAAGCGATCAAGTTGGTCGTCGTAGATCACCCACGGTGTCGACACCACGGTGGCTTCGATAGGCAGGTCTTCCGGAAGCAGTATCGGATTCGCAGGCTCGAGTTGCCAGTGCAAGCCGTCTTCCGATTGCGCATAGCCGATGGCCGCCGCTTCATAGGTGTAAGCGGGCTTGTGCGTTCCGATGAACCACATATGAAATCGGCCACGCGCCCAGGCCACGCGCGGGCAGTAGAGGCTGCATCTGAACCAGGACTGCGCGGGTGGGCAGTTGCTGAATAATGCGGCCGACTGGCGGCGCCAAGGCTGTGACTGATTTACGCTTGGTTCACTCATGACGATGCATCGATCGGATCAGGCAGGCGAGCCGCCCAGATTTCGAACAGGTCGTTCTCACCGCTGGATTGAAAAACAACCCAACGGTTGTCGGGCGTGACGCGCGCGTTGGATTCGAGGATGTGGCCCGCCATTGCCGAGCGGCACAACGTGCGAAAGCGACAGACCGGCGTGGTTCGAACCGTCCATGACGGATGTTCAGTCAATGCTGCGCGAAAGCTATCGCGGTCGGCAAGAAATTTTGCCCAGTCGTCGGAAGTAGACTGGGGCAACTGGTACATCCAGATGGTTTCGCCACCACTCTCTCGCGTCAGGTCGCGCTCGAACCATCGGCTGTCATACGATGGGTCGGCAATCAGTTTTTCGAATTGCTGACGAAGGTCAGCAGGCAGCGAATGGCGATCAAAATTGCGCCCGTCACCAACAAGAAACATTTCGTTCGGGGCGATGTGGACATGGGACGTGTCGCCCACGCCGGGTGGGCAGGGGAAGAAACGGTTCTCGCCCGCGTCCAGATCCACGCGCTCGATGAAGTGGATGCCATGCTGGCGCAACCCGTGCGCAAAGATGTGGCGGCCGGTCGGCGCCCAATGTTCGTGGGCTCCCATTCGAACCGGTCCCTGCGGGACATTGAACCATTGGCCGGTATCCAGATCGATCACCCGAATACGCACGGCGTCGGGCAGGCCGCTACCTTCCTGACAGCACATCAAAAGGTTCGGCCGAACGGGATTGGGATTCGGATGCGCGATGAACCATTCGTCGGTTGAGAACACCACATCCGTCGCACCGCTTTCCAGATCGATGCGCACCATGTGCTGTTCGCCCGGTTCCGCCGTCATCATGGCGACCCATTCATGGCGCGGCATGCTGCTACGCAGATGCCACTTCTGTTTCCACCAAGGGGTATAGATGTAACGTTCGTCAGCGCTGGTCATGCCATCGTAGATGGTGGGCAGGGGCTTGTCCGGGATGATGTGACGACGGTTTCCGGGGGAGTCGATGTCGATTGCGAGGATGGCTTGCAAACCCTGCTCGCACTCGTATATCACATGGACAAGACGACTTCTTCGAGTGGTGGACCAGAAAGGTGGCATCGTACTGCCCGGTAATTCGCCAAGATCGCGCGTGGCGCCACTCCCCAGATCGAGTGACCAGAGCCGAAGCATACCACTCGGCTCGCCTGCCTTGAGACCTTCGTGCGAGAGCATGAGCATGTCGCGTCCATCGGCGGTGAACAGGCCGAGGCGGAAGTAGTTGTTCCTGTAATGCAATGAAGTGTTGCTCGGCGAAAGGCGCACAACCTCCGTCCCCGTTTGCGCGTCGTGCCATCGTTTTGTCGCCCACGCAAAACCCATGCCTTCCCTTTACATTCACGAGCTTACTTCATGGGTATGCCCATCTCACGGTAAATCCTTCGCGCAGCGAAAGCCAACATACGGCGGGTGAATCCGCAGCGTTCTGGTAATAAAGATGGATTTACTCACGTTGCGTGTCGTGGATTTGAGCATGGCGGCATGCGCGGTCCAGCCGCCGCCGCGGGTGATCGTGTTGCGGCAGGGCGTCTGATGAATCGGTTTCGCGACGCCCCAGGGATAGGCTTCCCATCTCTTGTCGATCAACTCATCCACGTTACCTGCCATGTCGTGAACGCCTTGGGGCGTCGCGCCCTGGGGAAAGCTGCCGACCGGGGTTGTGTGGCCGTAGTGAAAGTTGAAGTTGACGCGACTGGGGTCCGGCGGTTTGTTGCCCCAGGGATACAGCCGACCTGATTTGCCTCGGGCCGCGGCCTCCCATTCGTATTCCGTCGGCAGGCGCTTGCCCGCCCATGCCGCGTAGGCCTGCGCTGCCTGAATTGAAATGAGTGTTACCGGGTAGAGCGCCTTGCCGGGGACGGCGTGGAACGTCCCGTCCTCGCTGCGCACGATGCCGCAAAGGTCCGGGTCTGCCATGTCCTGCCAGTAGTGTTCCTCCTGCCCGCCGCTGTTTAAGAACTTTGTGAACTCGCCGATCGTGACCGGGTATCGATCGATCAGGAAGGCTTTGATGTTCACCTCGCCGGCTGGTGACGCACCGCTCGGGTCTTCGTCGTCCGGTCCGATGCGGTACCGTCCGCCTTCGATTTGCACCATGCTCCCGACGTCAGCCGCCGCTGGCCCGGAAGGGGGCGGGAGAAATGGGAACATCTTTGTGAGCGCGGGGTCTGTTTTCTCTGTGACCGTGCGCCCTGAGAGAATCACGCGCCCATACATCTCCGTTGCGTGGGCCCGGTAGGTCATTTGATGCGACCATGTCCAGTCAACGACCCGTATGGCTTTCCAATCCGTGATTGGCCAGTGCGGCTGGATCACATATTGCACCCGGCTGAAGTTCAGCCGCAGGAAATTGCCGTGGCGCGCGAGCTTCTTTCCCGCGCGCGATGTTTTCTCCAGTGACGACCATGGCATGGAAAGCTCATAGGTCCAGCCTTTGTCAACGTCGAAAGGGTAGTTCACCGTGCCATCGGTGCGCACGGCCAGTTGCAGTCCTTCGATTGACCAGTGTTCCCACTTGCCACCCTTGGACGACGGCGGCCAGCCGATCGGCTCCGCGCCTTTGTCCAGTTCCTTTTTGTAAGTGATGTCCCATATCGTTCCAAGCGCGTTGAATTCCAATTCGATATAGTTGCGCCCGTCACTGTCCACATCGATGAACACTTCAAAATCGTTCTGCCGACAGATAATCTGGTTGGGTTCCGTCACGCGCCCGACGATGTTCGGCTCTTCGATGTATCCAGCGATGTATAGGTTTTCATCGTCCCACACCATCTTCGAGCGCGAACTGAGTGTGGGTTTGTGGTAACCCTTGAACAGAATGTGGACATGATTCTCCGTCCACTTTGCATGCTCCCACGTGGTTTCGTTCAGGTTTCCGTCTACCTGGATTGGATCAACCACGCGGCTTGCGACGTATTCGCGAGGTTTGAATGGAACTGGCGTATATCGGCCGTCCACAGCGCCCCCCTGAACCCCCGGCTCGCGGTCGAGGCGATCGGGTGTCAATGTCCAGCCGGCAAACTTCGCCTTTGCAGCCGCCACGTCAATTTCAGATTGCGCAGCCGCGTCTTTCGTCGCGCACATCAACATTAATCCCAACACCGCCGTCGCGCATATCCATGGGCGGGTACTCGTCCTGTTGCTTTTCATGTTTGGACTCCAAACGTTCATCACTTGATGATGTCCAACAGTTCGAATTCCACAATCACCGGTTCGTTGTTCGGTATAAAGACCACGTCCGGCGAATTGCGTGATGCGTAAGCCAGGTTCGTCGGGATAACGAATCGGTACTTGGCGCCGACCGGCATGAGTTGCAGCGCTTCCTGCCAGCCACGAATCGCGTAAGGAATGCGCACGTCTGCCGGCTCTTCGAGCATATCCGTGCTCGCGGCGACCTTGCCGTCGATGGATTTGGCCGTGTAGCGGACCAGCACCTTGTCGGTGCGTTTCGGCTTCTTGCCGGCTCCTTCGCGCAGGACTTCGTATTGAAGCCCCGATTCGGTGACCAACACGCCATCCCGTTTCGCATTTTCAGCCAGATAGGCCTTGCCGCGTTTCAGCGCGTTCGCCATTCTTTCCTGTGGGTTGACCAGTGGCGTTACATCCGCCGTGCGAGAGTTGAGCGATGCCGGGTCATGTCGGCCAAGCTCCACCAGCGCTTTTGCCCCGGCCGGCAGTGCATAGAAGAACAGCGTATTCACATGCGCGCCGCCCGCGTAGTAACGGTATCGCTGAAACGGCCTGCCGCCGACCAACTCGGTCATCCTGGCTGTGTCCAGGATCAGTACATTTTTCCATCGCTTCCATCCGTCGGGTTCGTCCAGACGGTGTGCTGCGCGCGCGGCATTCATCTCGTCGGCTGCCAATTCCACTTCGTGTATGTATTCACTGAGCAGGTCTGCGGCCCACTTGCGATCCGTCGCGTTCTGCGATGTGTCCAGGACACGGCTCATGTGCAGCGGCATCCGATTCTGGTACGTCAGGTGCCCGTCCGCGCGAGACCACTTCGTATGGTCGTTACGGTAGCAGAGTCCACCGTGCGACGGCAGCCACGCTTTGATCACCGCCTGTGCGTAATAAGGATCACAGGTCGCCTCCGACACCTTGTAAAGAAAGTGCGTGTGCAGCATCGGCTTATAGATGGCCCCGAGATACCGATGCCCGGAATAGCAGGTCAGCCACAGCGTATGCCGTACACCGTACTTGCCTTCCGGTTCGCAGATCATGTCAAAGAGATCCCGCAGGTAAGGCAGAAAAGCCTTGTCTCCGGTGAACTCGTATGCCCTGGCGTAGGTCAGCAGGTTCGCTGTCAGCGGTTCGTTGATATGGAAGAGCCTGTCGATGGTGTGCGCTTTTTCCTTGAACGTGCCGTCCATGGGATATTGCGCCTTGAATGTCTTGAGCACCAGGCTGGCGAACTTTGTAAGCGTCTGCTCGCTTTCCACTTTGTCAAACAGGAAATACTCCAGCAACTGCCCGGTCAGCGGCTCGCCGTTGTCGGCGGTGCTCAGCGGCCTGTCGGGATTGTGCTCCCATGGCGGGCGCGCGATGTTGTCGTCATTGCCGCCGCGAAAGCCGCCGTCAGCCACGCTTGGCCCGGACGTGTTGTGAAAACGATAGTCACGGTTGTATCGCGTGACCTGACGGGCAAAGTCGAGGTAGCTGCGGTCACTGACCCCCGCGCGTGAGCCGGCGTAAAACACCGTCACCGGCAGATTGTAGTTATGGCTCATCACGTGCGGTATTTTCGGCTGGTATTGAACCGGGTCGCCGGACTTCCAGCCTTCGGGTGTTGATGAACCGATGACGAACCATGGCCAGCGCCCGTACCAGTGCCAGCCTTCCATCGGAATCACTTTCTTCCGGAGGCGGTAGTCGTTCCAGTAACCGCTGATCAGCTTCTCGGTATTCGGAAAGTAACGATGGCCTTCCTCCACGGTCGTCATGACCGGCCAGACCATCGGGTCCAGGTCGGTGATGTACGCCGGGGCCGCGATGGCATAAGCGGGATGGTCAAATTCGCGGGTCAACAGCGCTGCCGACATCGAAGCGTCCGGCAGAATCATGCGCATCTCGTGCGTGCGCGCAGCGCCGATCGGTGTGAAAATCACCGAGCCTACTGCGATTTCGCGCCGCGGCACGTCACTTCCCAGGAAGGACTCAAGTATCTGCTCGCGCGATCGCTGCCATCGTGTGAACCAGTGATCGGGAAGCGAGTCGTAGAAACTCTTGATTCCGTAGTCGATCGTCTGGCCTTTCAACAGGTTCGTCACAAAGAACCTGCCTTCGCGCTCAGTGGAAATGGTGCCTTGCTGCTCCGCATCGCGCACGACCACTTTTACGCCGGCCGTCGCGGGCGTCGGCGTCTTGAAGCCGATGTATTCGTAGGAGATAACCTGTTTTGTGTTGATCAGCCGATGGCTGAAGTCAATCTGCGGCTGGCCGGCCTTGATCTCGTACGTGATGCATGCCTTTGCTGCTTCCTGACCATCCCGGGTCAGGTAGCTGCCCTCCACCTGAAGCACGACGCGAAGTGGTGAGTTGCGCCATACGGTCCAGGTCAGCGATCCGTCCTTGCCGCCGAGGCGCGCTTCACCACGGGCCGAGTCGCGCAAGCGAAAGACTTGTGGTGCCCCTTTGACCAGTGCTTTGCCCGCGGCGTCGTGGATTGCTATCGGCAGCGGGTACCGCTCGTCAAACTCGATCACGAATCGTCCGGTGTCGATTCGCCGTTTGCCGGCAGTCTCCGTCATCCGGATGATGTGTTTGAATTTCGGCGCGGTGGTGTTGTCCGCGATGACAACATTTGCCCGTCCGGCGTCGAGCATTGCCGTCGCGGCGGGAAACTCAATGTTCAGCCAGCGCACTGACCCGTCCGGATATTGCGACCGTACTGCTGAGGTCGCCCCTGTCTCGAAACCGCCGCCGCGAATTCGGATGTTCGTTGGCTCCACCGTTTTGAGTACACCCGGTGCAAACGGCAAGCCCATCACGATCACGTCGGATGTTCTTTCCGATGGGTCGATCTCGATTGGCACCGTCACCGCCGCTGACAGTTCCCAGGGCATCACCGCCACCAGTAGAAAGATCATTGCCAGCGCTCGTGTCAGATTTGTCATGGTTTGACTCCTTGGTTTGTGTCGTGCGGTGGCATGTTTGTTTTGACTTGCGATCCTGTCAACGCATTTGTTGGCCGTTTATTTTCTTTGCGCGCGAATAACCGAAGTATGGTCTTCAAAGGTGGCCAGATTGGCATATTTGGCGAGAAAATTATGTTTTTTCTTATGAAGATGAACACTTACCAATGCACATCCTTACTGCTGATGCGCTAATGACGGATGTTGAAATAGTTTAGCGCAGTGCCGGATTGGCTCGCGATTGCGTGCCTGGTTTTCGTTTCCATTTCACAACAGTTGTTCTGCCGGGCGGCCCGCCAAATTGGCTCGCACCAGTTGAATTTTGGACTACACTGAATCACGGTCCTGGTCATCTAGAATTGCCATGGGAGCACGTTCCGTGTTTACCTTCTGATCCAATCGCGAACCATGTCACAGAACGCAGATCAATCTGTTCTTCAACAGTCGCGCCGATCGTCGTCCGGTGCAGTGGCTGAAAAGCTGGATCGTATCCTTGCCCAAGGGTTGTGGCCAACCGGGGCAAGGCTGCCTTCGACGCGCGAGTTGAGCGGGCGTTTTGGCGCAAGCCGCGCCACGGTCCAGCGCGCATTGCGTGTGTTGGCCGAACGGGGTGTGGTCGAGTGTCGGCCGCGCAGCGGATGGTATGTGCGCGCTAACAAAGGCATCGTCGGCGCGTTCGGCGAATCAACAGATCGCACGCGTCGTTCTATGCAATTCGGGATCATCCTCGCCGGCACATCAGAGCCGACCGTTTTGCGCAATCGTCTTGGCGAAACGTGGGTCGGCGGCATCAGTGCGGGAACGCGCGAAGCGTTGAAGATCAAGCACCTGGATCTTTTAATGTTGGCCGGATGGACCAATGATGACGGTGATGCCAAGCCATTCTTTGACCGCATCGACCAGCTTGGCGAGCTTGCAGGCGTGGTGGTCGTGCAGCCCACGTCGCTGGCAATGTTGTATGAAGGGCTCAATGCCCGTGACGTGCCCTGGGTGGTTGTCGATCGGCCGGACAATGCTTTTACTCACAACTTCGTGTCGGCGGACAACCTTGGCGATTGCTATCGGCTTGGTTATCTGTTTGGAAAGATGGCATACGAAAAGATCTTTGTTCTCGCAGGCGATCCGGCGAGCACGCCGAGCTGTGATGAAAAAGTGATGGGCATGGTCGGCGGATACATGCGCGCGACGAACCGATGCCCGCAACTGGAGCGAGCCATCTGTGAAAATTCCGATGAAGATGTTGGAAACAACCATACGTCGCGATTGCTCAAACAACACGGCACGCCGGATGTCATTTTCGCCTCGGGCGACAAGCTCGCCATCGGCGCGATGCATGCCTGCCAGAGCAGTGGGCTACAAATTCCCAACGATGTCGCTGTCGTCGGAGCCACTGGGCTTGATATCAGTTATTACACGCAGCCGTCACTGACCGTCATTACGCAACCCAGCCATCAATTGGGCGCAACTGCCGCCGACATGCTTCTGACCATGGCTTCCAAAGGCTTGCGGGAAGTGCCTGGTCGATGCGTTCCGGGCGAACTGATTGTCCGCGAGTCAATGCCTGTGCCAGATGCGCTGCTCGCAGAACTCGATCATCTCACGCCGAGTTATCCGTGGAAGGTGCCTTGACTAAGGACGTCTGTGGGTACTCGCACTTACTACTCAATGACAACAGCGACTTGCGCGCCAGGCTTTGAAAGAGCAAATTCGCCGTTGGCCCCGATCGTGGCCTGCTTCTTACCGTTTACCAGTACTGCGGCGCCTGCCTTACCTTTGCCGGTGAGTTTGTCGCCGGTCACGCGTATGCTGGCGGAGGCTTTGCTTTGCAAGCTGAACGCGCCAGCCGTGACCTTGCCCGGTTCGGATAGCGTTAGTGAAGTGTAGTCCGGATGGTGCTTCACCACGGCGACAGTTCCTTCACAGGTAACAGACTGGAAGGCTGTCCTTTTCGTTTCGCGGGAACAGAAGATCGTATCCGTGCGATTGCCGATTTTCACTTGTATGGCCGTGCCGTCGTTGTTACTGGAATAGGTGGGCTGCGTTTCATATCGACCGCGCGGATAGAGCACAGCTGTGAAGCCACCTTTGCCGGGTTGCTGTTGCACGTGCGCTGCAATCTGATGCTCGCGACCATTTTTCAATTTGGCTCGCGCCGGTCCGGCATTCGTGTGCCACCATTCGCGGCGCTGGATGACTGGTTTCTTGGGGAACGCCACATACATATCCAGATCGATCTCGTATTGGCCGGTCCATCGCACGATATCTTTTTCAACGGCCATCTCATCAGCAAGGCACCAGAAGTTGGCGACGGGTGCCAGTTCGTCCTGGCCATCCAGGTCATCGGCGATGACAAAGTAGTTCGGGCCGTTGAGATCCGCGTCCTTGATGAACAGGAAGCGGCGCTGCCAGATGCGTTTCTTCTTGAGCCGATGGATGTCGAACTCCTGGAACAGCATCCATGGGACGGGGTCGTCCGATTCCGCCTTGTTGAAGAAGACGCTCTTGTGGAATTCCATGAGCGGGATGTCAGCCAGAACGTAATCCACCTCGGCCATCAATGCCTGCGATGCTATCTTGCCGGCTTGTTCCTTAAAGGCATCAACTGCCTGGGACTGACTGTCGACTGCGCGGTCCAGCAGATGGTGGGGCCGGTACTGGTGATCCTTCCATATCTTTCCGGTGTGCCAGCAATCCTTGTGGCCGCGGCCGGGGCAAGGCGTTTTAGGCGCGTGTTCCTGCACATTCCAGGAGAGCGTGTTGTGCCAGAGGGACTGCCAGCAGTTGGGTTGGTACATGGAGGCAAAGTCCATCATCAGCGGGGCGCCTTTGGCGTAGATCAGGAAGCTGCCGATGTCGCGGTCGAAGTGGTCGTAGCCCTGGTCGCCAACGTGAATGGCCATGTACGTTTCGTTCTCGCGCGGGAAGCCGTGGCGCAGGAAGGTCAGCGCGCCGGGATAGACCACACTACCAATTTCAGGTTCGGACTCCTTGAACTCTTCGTGCATGTAATAGATGCCGTCCATGAAGCCGCGCGTATCCTTGCCGGCGCGCTTCCAGAGCCAATACATTTGTCCGGCCATCTTTGGGTCCGTGAGATTCATCATCACGGCGAACTTGCCGATGTTGCCATCGTATTCGTACATGGTGTGCCCGATGGTGGGTAGAAGCCGTTTGTATTCGCATCGGCGTTCGGGCGGCGTGAGGCGGTCCATCAGTTGCCTGGCGAATCGGCCGATGCGCGGATACTTTTTCTGAATCGGCGGCAGGACACCAGCGTAGTAGAGCGGCAGTGCCATGTTCATCAGCGGGTCCGCCTGGGTGGTGACGTAGTGCGGGCCACTGATGGAAGAGCCGTCCTCGGACCAGACCTTGAGCACCATGGCGTCGACGTATTCCACGGCCCGGTCAAACCAGGGCTTCGCGTTGGGGTTGTCGGACAGCACCGCTGCGGAGACAGCGCGCCCGCCCCGGGTGTTTACTGGCATGTTGGCGGACCCCCAGCCGACGCCGGTGGTGCGCGGCGGCATGAAGTCGTCGTCCTGCAGCATGTGCGTGCAGAAAGAGAAGTACGCCTTGAGCGCTTCTTTTTGCTCGTGCGAGATTTCCGGCATGCCCATCACCAGGTCAAAACGCGCGGACATCTCCTGCATCCACCATGGGTACTGGTTGTTGTTTAGACCTCGGTGGGAGCAGTAACCATGCTCGAAGAAGAGTTCAATGTTCGATTTGCACCAGGTCATTAAGTCCTCATATGTCTCATTGGCATGCTTGGCATTGCTTTCGATGAAGTAACGCATGATCGACAGATGCCGTTTACTGCGCGCGTGGTTCAGGAGAATGCGGCTGGAACGGATGCGCCGCAGGACTGCCTCAAGTCCGCCTCTTTTGACGAAGAGCGACGGGTAGGTTCGGGTACTTTCCCATTCGAGGCACCAGTCTTTGATCTTGTCGAGGGAGCGGTTGCCGTATTTGCTGCGCAGTTGCAAGGCCTGTGATGGCGTATGTGAGGCATGCTTCACGACCTTGCCGTCTTTCACCTCATCCTGCGTTGGTCCGGCCTCGGGCATGCGCAGCGCGACCAGGCCCCAGACGCGCCGGCCCAAATGCAGCGGCGCTTTGACGACCAGGTCCGGCTTCTTGTTCGCGTAGATGCGCAGGTCTGCCGTATCCGTGTGGTGGGCGAGCGTCTTGAGGTTGCGCGGCAGCATGTCCGCGTGCTGCCATTCCGTGGGTCGAAGTCCCAGAATGCCGACGGCATCGCTCTTCGGGTCTTTGTCGCGCCAGGCCATGTAAGAAAGCGCCTGGTCCGGGCAGCCGCGGTGATAGGCGTTGATCGAAAAGTCGAACCGGTCGGCGCTGTAGTTGAGCGTGTAGTCAGTTTCGAAATCGAGGTGGGGATTGCGCCCGGTGCGCTTCTCTGGGGCGGTCGCACTGTGACCGTACCAGCGGGCCTTTGTCGGTTGCAGCCCTTCATAGATGGAAAAACAGAAGTTGCTTTCCGCATCGTGCGGGCGCCATTGCCACCAGTCCCACATGATCTCTTCGGCGCGACTCTTGGGCTTCCATATCTGATAGACCTTTGGATCGCCAAGGCTGTAGTCTTCGACAAACTCGATGAGTTCCTGGGCGCGGGCGATGCGCACATGTCCTTTGTAGATGTCCTGCCCTTCACCGCGATAGCCGTCGAAGCGGTACTCAAACGCAACCTTTACAAAGACCGGCCCTTTTTCCGCAAGAGTGATCTTGTAGGAGCGCAACTTGTGCGGCGTTTCAAACCAGCCCTTGCCGCCCCAAACGCCGCTGCGGAGCCGAACGGCAGTGATGTAAGCCGGCGCCCGGTCAGCCGGGACGGGTGTCTCGAAAGTTTTCTCACCAAGGAAAAAGCGGGCGCCGACTTTGGCGGTGTTCACTTCAAGGCTGCCACCGCTCTGTTTCCAGCGAAGGTCTGTCTGTACCGCTCTTGCTCCCGGAATCAGTTTCAGGTTCAGGGTCTGTTTTTTCTGCAAGGTCACGACGAGCCAGAGTCTGGCGGCCTTAAGCGAACCATCCTCATGCAACTGCACATCGGAAAGCTGGCTCGGCAGCACCTGATTTCCATTGGCCACCACATGCAACTCACCTGTTGGAAACGCGCCTTGTTCGAAATGCAGCGCATAGTGAATTAGTTCGTCTTCCCAGGAGCGATCCACATACTCTTTGAGCGTGATGCCCTGCTCCCTGGCATAAGGCTTGAAGTTTTCCTGTTCAGATTTGCCCCAGCAGGGCAGCGCCACTAAGGCAGTGACGAGCACGCAGGCCAACGAGCGAAGAGATATCGGGGTAATCATGGTTGTTCCTCTGATTGAGGTGGCTATCGCCGCGGCTTTACGCAGCCGGGTTACAACGTGGCACCGGCTCGGAATGTGCGACTCACCATCGAATTTCCGCTTCGTAGCGTGTTGTTTCTGAGCATGGCAATCGCCTGGCCGGCAATCGACCGGCCATCTGCGATCGGGTCTACTTCGATTCGTGTCAACTCCACTGGAAAAATTGGCTGATGCCCGCAATTGACGAAGCTTGCAACGCGCCATTGCTCTGGAACGCGAATGCCTGACGCCAGCAGCGCGGTCAGGCCGCCTCGTGCCAGATAGTCGTCCGTGAAAAGCATCGCTTTGCGCTGATCGCCATATGCCTGAATCAGGCGGGTGGTTGCGTCATAGCCACATCGCTCGACGATTTCCGACGTCGCTTCCCGGGGTACTTCAACGATAGTGGATTGGACGGTGATACCGTGTTGTCCGAGCATTGACTTAAATACTTTCGGCATCACTTGATTGACACATACGCGAATGGTTTTGATGTCAGCCTGTTGCGCATGCCGAGCAAATTCACGCAACGCTGTTTCATAGTCGGCGCCGAAATGCCAGGCCGCCTGCGCATCTGGCAAGTCAGATAGTGCGACGTATGGGATTGACCGATCACGCAGAAGATTGCGGATACCATCAGCCGGTCCGTCAATCAGGGCGAGGTCAATTGCGTTGCCATCCAGTACCGCGCGGGTGTGTGGATGATCGCGTTCGAATTCTTCGTCTGTCAGGTCCACTACGGAAAGCTGAACGCGCTGTGAATGGCAGGCATCAATGATTGTCTGATTTCGAGCACTGAAGTAGTAGCTCATACCGCCACGTGTCAGGTGAATTACGTGAGCGGTAAAAATGTGCGAATCGGGTGACAGCACCTCAATGCCGCGCTTGGGCCGGGCAACCACCAGGCCACCCTGCACCAGATCACTGACGGCCGTGCGCACTGTTTGTCGTGCGACCTGTAGTGACGAGGCCATTTCGTCCAGATTGGGAAGCCGATCCCCTTCGCGGTAGTACCCACTCCAAACCGCGCGCTGCACGCCTTCTGCAATCTGCAATGACAGCGTTTGAGCATGGTCGCGGTTGAGTTTGAAGGGCAACGGCTTAACCAAATGACTACCTTTTAAATGATTATTATGCCTATTAGGATAGTCTTTAATATGGCTCTGTCAATAGTTGTCAAAACCGTTTCATTGATGGCTGTCTGATACATTCGGTCAGCGGGTTCGTAAGTGAATTGCGTGGCGATTGCGCGACTTGCCCACCTCGTCGAGATCGATTTAGGTGACGGCGGAATCTGTTTGGAGGTCCTGTTTGTTTGTCACTTGCGGTTCTTCTCAACGCGGCTTAACAATTGTTCGGCCTTGCGCAGCATGCCCGCGACAACCAGGTTGCACGCTTTTCGTCCAACGGCGACGGACGCTTCGCCTCGGGGGTCGGTTCCGATGATGCCGACCAGGTCTTCGTCATCCTTACCGAGATAGACACTCATATCAATGCAGTCCGGACGCAGGTACCACATGTATGATGTTTCCCACTTCGCGGCATGATCGCGGCCGACCGGCGCTCCTTTTTTCGCATAGTGGATTCCATCTCCAGCGTAGGCCTGAATGTTCTTGAATTGTTCGTTGAACTCTTCAACGACAGGGGTTGCCCATTCGTACATCGGGCCGTGGCCGCATTGCAGGCAAACCGCTTTCATTTCCAGTGTGTCCATCTGAATCAGCAAGTGACGCAGCAACTGCTGGTAGAACCGGATCTGTTCCTGACCGGTCTTGCCATAGTACGATTCGGTGAACTTCTTTTTCTTGAACCCCATCCGTGCTTTTACTTTTCCGTCGGTGTCGTGATCCGCGTCTTCCATGATCCGGGTCACGCGCGGCTCGCCGTACCAGAGCGGCGGGAAGGCAAACCCGCCTGAACGCTGGGCCGCCAGGTCACACAACGCTTCAGCCTTGAGCGCATCGAGGCCCACGGCGAGATGTTCCGAATGCCATTCAAGCCCGCCCAGGCCAACGAACGCAACGGGGTATTGCTTGCGGCGTGCAATGATCTCATGCGGCAGCATTTCGTGGTATCTGAACTTGTCCATCATTCGCTCCGTAGACTTGGCGCGTCGTGCTGATTCTGACCAAGCCTAATTGAAGTTGAGCGAACCGTGTCGTGATAACGGTGCCGTTACGGAAACAGGCAAATTTCTCCCGGATACTGCAATGGTGAAGCAATCGGATATCGAAAATGGCATTCGGCTCGAAAAATATTCGTACAGTAACGCCAGGTGTCGATACGACCGCCTTTGATCGTTCGATGAAACGATGTCCGTCGCCCAAACTTCATGTTCCGGTATGCCAATCAACGGGGTCAATCGGCGATCCACTCTCTTAGTAACGCCATGGCTTCGTTGCGGTGTTTCTTAAAACCTTTGCCTCGTTCATTTCGGACCATCGCGAAGACGAGGTGTTTTTCGGGGTTGATCACCAGGCGCGTGCCGCACCCGCCGTCGTGGCCGTAGCTGCCCGGCCCGAGCTGGCGGCTCTTGTCCTGTAAGCCGATGCCGTACCACATGTTCAAGTCCGGGAAATGGGGCCTGAGTTGTGTCGGAACGATTGCGTCGTATGTTTTCTCAGAGATCACTTCCAGGTTCCCGTACCTGCCACGATTGGCGAGCACGACGCCGATTCTGGCGAGGTTCTCAGCGGAGAATCCGGTGCCGCCAGGCAGGATGTTTTCGATTCCCAGCGGTTTGAAAAGGTCGCGTTCCATCGCGTCCCAGTAGTTTCGACCCCGCAGTAACTCCAACGCTCGCACGGAGAGAACCACACCCACGACGCCATACCGGTATTTAGCGCCTGGCGTCCACTCTCGCGGACAATGAGCGATCAGGCTTTCATGCCACGTGTGAAAGTAAAACAGTTTTCGAAACGCCAGCTCCCAGGGGAAGTGGATGCCGGTCGCGTGAACATGGCTGGCACGGAAGGTGAGGTTGTGATCCTGAGGCGTGTTGAAGTCCGGCAGGTAATTGCCGATCGGCTCGTCCAACTTGATGTGCCCCCGGTCGACGTACGTCGCCAGTTGCAGTCCGATCAGCGGCTTCATGGCCGAGTGCAGGAGCATGGGCGTGTCGATGGTGACCGGCTTGCCATCAAGATTTCCGTAACCCTTGGCGAAGACAATCACGCCGTTTCGGGCGATCACCACAGCCATTGGTTCCAGGGAGTCCGCGTACCACTGATCGAGTTTCGCTTCGATTTGTTGCGCTCGGTCTTTGGTGATGTCGGCCTGCTCCAGCGATGCGTTGCGCAGTGTGGGGGTCGGCTCTCCAGCAATTTTTCTGGGAGTGACTTTGATCGGTGGCTTGTTATCAAGACCCATCAGTTTGCGTTTGAGCCGCACGTGCTGGGTCGCGTTTTCCATCTGCCACTGCCCGGGACGCGCGCGGCCTGCCGGTCGATCTGAATCCAGTAGCCTGGCCAGTTCGACTGCGCCAGCCTCCGTCGTTCGCCAATGTTGCAAAAGCGTTTCGACTTGCTCGTGTCCGTGATTGGGGTCTTCACCGGAGGTTGTCGATACGACTGTCTTTTCAGCCAGCGCGCTCAGGTTCACGTCTTGCGCGACGCAATAGCAAGTCATCGCTCTTCGAAGTGGTGGGCCGGTCGGCACGGGGGCTTCACCGTAGGCGTAGTAACGTCCGGGTTTACTGGCGGTCCGGACTTCCTCGAACCGTTCGTTGAACCATCGGGTCGGGATGGTGGTGTCGTCAAGCACCGTCGATACCAACTCGGGATGCGCCCATACCAGTTCGGGCAGGCGCCGGCCTTGTATCAGCACGAATCCACCTTCCGGCGAAAACTGCTGCTCGCCAAAGTGTTTCCTGAGTTTTGATTCGTCCGGATTGGCGACAACACTCGTCGCGACTAAGGCAAGCAACGCCACACTTGTGAGCGAATAGATATCTACTGATTGCAGCATGCTTGGTAATTCCATTCGGAGAGATTACTGAAGCCAATCATACACACGATTATTGCAGTGGGCACGGTTATCCAAGCCACGTTGATAGTTGGCTCCTTGCAAAAAGTCGTCGATCCATCGGCGGACATCAGCGGCCTGGTCTCCTGTGTCATGACGACCTCAGAAGCCGACATCATTTTTGCGCCCGTCAACTATTACCCTTGATCAACCTACGTTCTGGACGCATTCGCATTAGAACAGATGATCCGAACACACCAAAGATCAAGCCGCATCCAAGATTTAAAATAATTCCACCGTAATGGATGGCGTAGCCGTCCATCAAGAGTCGGCCGGTATAAATTGGAAAGGGCCAGCCAAGATCGTCGAGATAGCCGTCGCTGTAATACAACTCATTAATAATTGACAGGATGGTTCCAGAGGTGACAAATAAGCAGGCAAATATGACGATCCAAACAATAAATCGACGAACTGGAAATGTTTGTGGGTCTATGAATGTATCCGGGTTTAGGGGATCAAAGCTTTTACCACATTCCGGACAAATATTGCGATCATTTCCTCGCAGGTTGTAACCGCAGGATCGACAGTAGATGTAATGAGTGTCAGGCACAGGCGCAGCTTAATGTAACTTGTCTCAGTTTTGGTTACCCGCGGAGTAACGTCCTCGATGGCGCTGGCGGAATAACATTATCCATTGTGATCATCAACGGTCAATTGTGGCTGCTGGTTCGTCTGTATTTGCTGTATGACGCAGAAGCAGTATCGATACCTTTGTTACATTCATCCTTGGAAACACTCTGATCTGCATTTGTTTTAAAATGTGCTGTTGTAATGATCGCGCATATCCGCTTTCTCAGCCTTCGTCAGTATCTTCCAGTGTCGCCAGGAAGGTAGCCAGCAAACGGTTCAAACGGCGGAACTCGCTTTCGGACAGGCCTGACGTGAGGCGCGATACTGTTTTGGCGTGGGTCGTTACTGCTGCGTCAATGACCTTCAAGCCCTTACTGGTCAGTGAGATCAATACGCTGCGCCCGTCGTCCGGGTTCCGGATGCGTTTGGCATAGCCGGCCTCGACCAACTGATCGATGCGATGGGTCATGGTGCCGGATGTCACCATGGTGCTTGCCATCAACGCGCCGGCTGACAGTCGATACGGCTTGCCGGACCGTCTGAGCGTCGCCAGCACGTCGAAACCGGCCAGGTTGAGGCCATGCTTGGTAAACGCCGCATCCATTTCGCCTTCAAGGTGATGAGCCAGGCGTTTGATCCGGCCAATCGGTCCGATTGATTCGAGGTCGAGATCCGACCGTTCGCGGCGCCATTGCTCGATGATTTGATCGACGTGGTCCATGGCATCAATTTTAATGGCATTTATCTTGACATCAAGACAAATGAGGAATATCAATATCTTGATATCAAGATAAATGGAGTTTGTTGCCATGCGAACCGCTGACTCGTTGGTTATTGCGCTGACCTATAACGTCAGAAGGCGGTTCGCCAGTGACCGTCGGGTGGGGGCGTTGTTTGAGCGTTGCATGTTGAACACACACGACGATGGGAGCCATCATGACCTACCAATGGACCGAGACTTCTGATGACGTTGACTGGGATGAACTTTCCGAGCTTTACCAGCTAGCCGGCATGGGGACGAAGCCGCCGGACCTTCTTGCGACAGTATTCGGCAACAGCCGATATGCTTTTTTCGTACGTCTCGGCAAGGAGCTGATTGGTGTCGGACGTGCGCTGACCGACGAACTTGACTGTGCGTACCTCTGCGATGTGGCGGTTCGTCCTGACCATCAGGGACAAGGGCTCGGGCGCGAGATCATCGATCGTCTGGTCCAGCGATCGCAAGACCACAAGAAGATTATTCTGTTTGCCAACCCGGGGACCGAGCGTTTTTACCATAAGGCGGGCTTCGCCAGAATGCGAACCGCCATGGCGATTTTCCGCAATCAGAGTGCCGCGGTGAAGGCAGGGTTGCTTGAGGAGAATCCGTCGGGTACGACTGAAGCGTCTTCATTCGGCACAGCCAGTCAGCTTCGATCGGATGCTGCTGACATTCAGCATGGTGTGAAACCTGAAGTAACCCAGGCAAGGATGCATGTCGCCGCGCAATGGTTCCTGCGCATTGCGCTGGCTGCCGGCTTTCTCTCTGCCGTGGCTGATCGTTTTGGGCTGTGGGGCGCGCCCGGAACGTCAGGCGTTGCATGGGGAGACTGGCCATCGTTTGTTGCGTACGTTGCGGAACTCAACTGGTTCGCCCCGAGCGCGTTGATTCCCGCACTCGCCTGGGCGGCGACGCTGGCTGAGATCGTGATTGCACTGGGGCTTCTGATCGGTTGGCGCCTGCGATGGTTTGCGCTGGCGAGCGGCCTTCTTCTGATGTCATTCGCGCTGACCATGACGCTGGCGCTTGACATCAAGGCACCCCTGGATTATTCGGTGTTTGCCGCCGCCGCCGGGTCGTTTCTCCTAGCGGCGGCTTGTGCGAATAGACATGCAACGTAGAGAATACGGTCAACAGCAGACAGCTTCAACACACGCTTTAAGGTACGTTCTATGACACATAGGGCACCGGTTCGCACAATGCTCTGAGATTTGCAGCGGGCGTGCCGGCCGGAATTTCACATCCCGCGTTGACCATGTATGGATTACCTGCTTGCACATACGCGTGCTGTATTGCTTCCCTGATTTCGGCAGGGGTTCCGTTTCGAACGACGGCAACCGGGTCCATGTTGCCCGTGAGCGTGACGCTGCCACCCACGGCCTTGCGCACGGCGGACAGGTCCACCATGTGATCGACATCGAGAATGTTCACGCCCAGGTCGGCAATACCCGGCAGCAGATGAGTGATGTTGCCACAGATGTGCAGCTTGACGTATGCCCCCATGTCCTGAATGGCTTTGACGAGTTGCTTCTGTCTGGGCTGGATCAATCTTTCGTAGGTATTAGGGTCAATCTGGCTGGCAATCGCATCACCAATGCCAACGGTATCCGCCCCGGCCTCCACCTGGGCGCGCGCAAACGCGATCCCAACGTCCACGCAGCGATCCATTAATTCGCATGAGTAGCCTTCGTCATCCATCAAGTCCATGAGGAAGTTCGTCACGTCGCGCAGGTCGGCGGCTTCCGCCGTCGGTCCTTCGATCCAGCCGAGGATGGAGTACTGGCCTTGATATTTTTCTTTGTAGGCGGCGACAGCTTTGACCCGATCCAACATGCGCTCGGACTGGAGCGGGTTCGGGGCCAGCAATGTGGACAGATCTCTGCTTTGCTCAAGCGGATGGGTGCTGCGCGGCGGACCGTCTTTGACGTACTCAACGGTTGAACCAAATCCATGCGTCTCTCGGTAGGGATCGGAAATGCAGCTTAGCTGGTCGATACCGAACGCTTTGGCGCATTGTTTGTTCGCTTTGACAAGTACCCGGAAGTCTGACGCGAACGCGGCGTAGTCGGAACCGATGTGCTCGGCAGCGTACTGCATCAAAATTGGTGTGCGCGGCAAATAGTCAACCGGCCGGCCTTTTAGAATTCCGACAAATCGTTCGTACCCGTTCATGACCTGTTCCCTTAGGCGGGTGGTTCATGTCTGTTTATTGTCGTTGACGGTGGCCACGTACTGCAACATCGGGTTGCCCAGACGAATGATTGGTCGCAGCGGGGATGTAAATCAGTAGTCGTGGATCTACTTTGAGGACATAAATGGTGTTGATCCTGCCGACCGCTTCGCGGGAAAGGGCAACCTGTTCCTTCGCACGCCTTTCGTGAATTTTCGGTGTCATCCGAACCGGCCTATCGGCCTCAAGTAAAAGTTTGACGCTTTGCGGCAATACTCAATTGCTTCGTTCGTTAGGCCTGACAGTGACATAAGCCACTTTCAATCAAGCAGCCGATAATCACGGAGCAGGCACCATGACCCGACTTTTTTTAACGACCCTTGTGCTGGCTTTTGCCATCGCGATGTCCGCCAACGCGGAAGACGCGACAGACGATGACACAATGGACCAATCGCAGACCGAGACCACGGAACGTGACGTCGAGGTCGAAGGCTCGCGCGAGGTCACAAAAAATGAGGACGGTTCCAAGACCGTCACGTCCACGCGCACCGTTACAGATGCGACAACCGGTGAAAGTCGCACGAGCATGTCCGTGAAGGATGTCACCAAGACGGATGACGGCAAGACCTGGACGCGCACTACCACCGGGACCAATTCAAGGGGCGGCACGTTCGAGTCCACCACCACCGGCTCCGGCACGCGCGATGGTGACAGCGGCTCGTGGAGCAGTTCCACCACCGGCTCGCGCACCAACGCATCGGGTAATACGCGCACGTTTACCGGAGACTCTTCCGGCAACTGGACCAGGAACGATCAGGGCGGGCGCGACTTCAGCCGTTATCGAACCATCACAGGTGAAAACGGCCGGACGCGCTCCGTTGACACGACCGGCTCATCGGCCAGAACAGAAAACGGGCGCACCTGGCAGTCGACGAGCAATGGCACGAACAGCGAAGGTCGTACTTGGACTACCACGCGCGAAGGGACTGCTACGCGGACCGGCGATGGCACTGCAGACATTCGCGCGACGCGCACCACGACCAGAGACAACGGCACCAAGCGCACCACCAACGTGAGTGGGTCGGTCAGCAAGAGTAAGGATAAGGCTTCCTTCAGGGCGACGAAGAGTACGCAAGCCGATCGCGCAAAACGAAAGCGCAGCAGTGAGTGATGTTGACTGTCATTCCCCGGCTCTGTGTGGCTCAATAACTTTTGCCGCATTCACGCAACATAAAAACGACAGATCGCCACATTCTTTATTGAGGTTCGCAAACGCGCTTTGCCGTTCGCCGTCACGGGCAGAACGGCATTGCTGTCCAATAATGCCATGTAGCTGTTGGGGACGAAAGGGGCCGAAATTGAGTCTGCTGCCTACGCCCTTGCGGAAAAGCCTGTGGGGATTGGGATTATCAGGCGTTCAATCCATCCATACGAATCTCGGAGAAGCTGAAACGATTTTGCCAGTGGGAAAATGCTTGCCCATGCGTAATTTGAAGCATATTATTCATTGAGAAGCATTTCGAAAGAGTGACAAGAGAGAGCCATCCATTTTTCTCAGTGGAGGATCGCTGATGTCGAATTATCGTTGCGGCTCTGTGCGTTTCTGTTCGCGAAGCGCGTTTACGCTCATCGAACTTCTGGTCGTTATCTCAATCATTTCTCTGTTGGTTTCGATTCTGCTGCCGGCATTGAGTAAGTCGCGCATTCAGGGGCAGACGATTCAGTGCGCGAGCAACCTCAGGCAGTTCGCCATTGGACATCTGACCTATGCTGATGAACACAAGGGATGGTTCCCGAAGAACCTGCATGCGTCGTTGGCGTCGATTCAGCTTGACGCGCCGGGCAGCTACCTGAGCAAATATGAAAGATGGTATGGCTTGAGTGTGGACAAATACATGCTCTGCCCGACACTGCGAGAGCAGACTGTCTATCTACCACAATACTCAGTAGGCAATGGTGGCAGCGGGCGCGACTACGGGCTGGGTTTGTTGACCACGTACCGGATATTCACCGGGCGCGGCAGTTTGTACAGCAGCATCAATAGTTCTTACTTCACCAACGGCTTCTACACGCTTGGCAACACGTCGGTGCATAATGCGGCCGGTCTGCCTTACGCGGTTCCAATGGCGAACGTTAACCATGCCGGTCGCTGGGAGGACAACCCCAACGCGACAGCTTCAAATCCGGAAAACCAATACTTCCAGCCCTCGCGTCAGCCGATGGCATTCGACGCTCGCAACCAGCACACGCCAACTTCACGGTGGACGCCTTACGCGGCGGCAAATACCTACGAGAATATGCATGCCGAGCAGGATGGTCTGAATGCCGTTTTTGTCGATGGGCACTCGCGCTGGAATTCGCAGGACCCGAACAATTATGACAGTTCCGACATTCGATCATACGTCGGCTACTGGCAGGGATGGCATTACTTTCAGCCTTGACGTGTTAGGCAAGTCCACCTGGATCGCGTCGCGATCCGGCTATAACAAGATCTACTGTTGACGCGTTCATTCGATGCAAAAACTATAGATCGCCGCGTTCTTCATTGAGATTCGTAAGCGCGCTCTGCCGTTTGCCGTTGCGGGTAGGGTGGTGTTGCCGTCGAACCCGATCGTGTAGGCGATGTCGTCCGATTCAAAAACAGTCGGCCGCTGGCTGATTACGTTGTTGTTGCTGTCCAGCAATTCCATTTTGATGTAGCCATCTTTCACGGTCCGGGCGTTCATGATCAGTTTTTTACCGGCGATTGGTAATGCTTCGGTCAACAGGTTGCCGCCCATGCGTCCGGTGTCGATCGAGACAAAGCCGTCGACGCGCATGGTGCAGACGCTCAGGCCCATATCCAGAACCTTATGGCCTTCACCGCTTTTGACCTGGTAGGGCGCGTGGATGTGTTCGCGCCCTTCATATTTCATGTAGAGCGTGTCGCCGTAGCGATATGGGAGTTCGTTGGCGAGGTTGCCGAAACAGAAGTCGAAATCGCCGAGATCGCCGGGCTCGGTGAAGAGCATGCGTTGTGGCGCGCGGTGCCAGCGCAGGCAATCCTCGCTCCAGACCAGCTCGGTGGCCATGGTGCCTTCCCAGCCATTGTAAATGCGCAGGTAGCCGAGATAGATATCGCCATACAGGAACGGCTGCAGACAGTAAAACTCGATCCCCTCATCGTCCTTGGGGTCCTTGTTGATGACCATGGACAGTTCGGACCAGTTCTCCCAGTCCGGCGACGTGGTCATGGCGATCCACCGGCCGTTGGGGTGTCCTTTTTTGCGTGGCTGTTTGACGAAGTCCGGCACACCATCGCCGATGTTGTCATTGGGAAAGAAGTAGCCGCGTTTGCGCGTGAAGAAACGGTAGAGCTTGCATTTGCGGTCGTAGAAAACTGCGCCGGTATCACCGGTGTCGCCCATGTGGTCAATCACCTTGGGCTCGCTCCAGTTCTCGCCGTCCGGGCTGGTAAACGTGTAGAAACAGGTTGCCCAGATTTCATCCAGCTTGGGAAAGCCGTTCACGCCTGTCGGGTGCCGACCGATCATTTTGAAACGCCGATCCGGATTCGGGTCAGACGGGTCTTCAAAGATCGAGAAGCTACCGAGATGTTCAGAAACCGGGCGCGGCTGGCCGCGGAGCGTCTCGAAGATTTTCGGTTCCGGCGGATAGGGTGACTGCTCCGCGGGTATCTGCGCGACAACGTCGCAGTACGCTTCCAGATCGTGCTTGTGGGGGCGGTGCCATTTCTGAACGACGCCGTCAGCGTCGAAGATGGCGTCCCATGTGAAGAACAGAATTTTGTTTGATTGATAGTGATCGTTCGTGGCAGTCATCGCATTTACTCCGCGGCCGAAAGGGGTAACACGATGAACGCATCAAAGACCGGGCTGTCTTTATCTTTGCGCATCGGCAGTGTCACCGGCTTGCCATCAAACGTTCCGGTGTGAATCGGCTTGGCAAGGGTGATGGTCTGCTTAATGTCCAGACAGTTGTAGATTTCATAGCGCTGGCCCTGGCTTAGCGCGTTGGAAAGATCGACCGCCATGGAAGACTTGCCGTCCCAGTTGAAGATGGCAATGTTGGCGCGCCCTTTTTCGTAGGTGTTGGGGAAGACGAAGACCTTGCTGCCCGTGGGCTTGTTGTTGCGCCCCGGCAGGATTCTGCTGTTCCTGTCAAAGCCTAGCGCCTGCCATTGAGCGAAGGTCAGCGTGTCTGATTCGGGGTACTTCTCCGTCGCGCTGTAAACAAAGGGTCTGTCCAGGCCGTTGTCGTAATAGGTGTTGTTGTCGATGGTGTAATTGCCGACATCCGGCTTGGGCGGGTCGGTGGAGATGCCGGAGCCGGAAGGTGTGCTGCTCACTTCGACGAGCGGGCCGGTGCTCCAGAAGGTATTGTCGGTGACGACCATCTTGCGCCAGCGGCTGACGACCAGCGCGCGATGAGTGCCCATAACGTAGTTGTTCTGAATGATCGCGTCGTCATGCACAAGGCCTTTCACGTCCGCGTACATCAGGCGCATGTTGCTGCGCCAGAGCTGGCTGTCTCGCGGCTGATAGCCCACGTTGCCGATAAAGCGAATGCGCTCGGCCGGTTTGCGGCCGGTCAGACCATAGTTAAATGAAACCTGTCCCTGCTTGTACCAACCGGGGATGAAGCTGATGTTTTCAAGGATGTCAAAGCCCTTGATCTCACCTTGCTGGGTATAAATGTCGTAGTTCCAGCCGCAGCCGCGGTAAGCGATGTTGTGTTTGATGGTTTTGGTGCCGGTGGTGTTCTGCATGTAGAAGGCGTGTCCGTGGCCGCGCCCGCCTTGTCGTTTCATGTAGCCAAAGTCATGGATCAGGTTGCCGTAGGCTTCCAGATCGGTTGCTTTGCGCCAGAGTCCGGTGCCCATGGCACCGCCGAAGACATTGCAGTTGATGAGCTTCAGTTTTGTGCCCGACACGGCGTTGAATGCGGTCTGGACCTGATGTTTTTCGCGATAGACATCCCACTTGAGGTCACCGATTTCGAGGCGCACGAAGTGGGTGTAGTGGCAGTCGGTAATGTTGATCGAGCCGTTCAGGTGCGCCCATTGGCCGACGGCAGAGGTAATGATGATCGGTTTCTGCTCCGTGCCTTTGAGCGTGGGTTTGAACGGTTCACGCACGGTGTATTCTTTGCCGTCCTTCGTTTTCTTTGTCGTCTCCACGCCGTCGTATCGGCCGCCTTTAAGAATGACCGTGTCACCTGCTTTAACCTTGGACTTACCGGCAAACACGGTGAAGATGTCATAAGGCTTTGTGGCGGTTCCATCACCGTCGGGCTTGCCATCCGGCGCAACGTGAATATCCGTAGCAGAAACAACACTGCCCAACAGCAAAGCGGCGATCAGTGGCGCGCACACGGTTATGGTTTTTTTCAGGAACTGAACAGTCATTACTTTCCTTTGATGTTTGATCTTGACCGATGCGCGACAAGGCGAGATCAGGATACGCCATACACTTGCCGCGCGACGACAGAGTGTTGCCTGTCGTCGTTATATTCACAGTGAAAACTGACGGTACGTAACTTATTCAACCGCCAGGATGCCTAAACTCCTTGCGGGGTGTGGTTCCAGGGCCGCCTCAACAGTCAGGGATTCGGCGTGTCCGTCCACGAATACCGCGGTGCCGTTTTCGTTGTGCCAGAAACCCATATAAACATTCGGCGCGGGGTTGCCGTGGCTGCCAATGCTGTAGGCCCTGGTCGTGATGACCTGGCTGCTGGGGCTGATGAAGCCGGCGCAAACCTGCGTTGCCACTTCGGCCTGTCTCTGGATCTGATGGATTCGAACGCCACTGCCGTAAACGCCACTGTTAAAGTTGTTGAGCCAGTAGTGCGTGTTGGTGAAAGTGATCGTCGAATGCAGGCGCTGGTTGTAGGCGTATGTCGTACTGCGCGCGTCAGACAGCCAATGCGCGCTGTCACCCAGTAATGGATTGTCAGGGCACCGCCAGACGCCTTTGACATTTGCCGGATTACCACCTGCCGAGGTGAACTTCACGCCCAGGTTGTGCTCCACGTAGTCGCCCCAGAACGTACCACCGCTACCAGAGGGGCGAAAATAAGCTGCTGGATATTCGCCATCGTTTTCTTCAAGATAGATCTGCGTGGCCAGTCCGATCTGCTTGAGGTTGCTCAGGCAAACGGATCTGTATGCCGCTTTGCGCGCGTTGCCCAGCGCCGGTAGCAATATCGCAATCAGCAGGGAGACAATACTGATGACCACGAGTAACTCGATTAATGTGAAGGCGGTTTTGAACCGTCGCATTGTGATGCTCCTGTTCGTATTCATACTTTCATTACACATGCTTGCTCATACGCACTGGGGTCAGCGATATCCTGCGTCTCTTATGTGACTATTCGACGGCCATGATGCCCATGTTGTTGGTTGGGTACGGCTCCAGCGCCTCGTCCAGGGTCATCGCTTCGGCGTGGCCGTCCACGAAGACCGCGGTGCCGTTGGTGTTGTGCCAGAAGCCCATGCCGTCGTTGTCAATGCTGCTGAACTTGACGGCCGAGAGGCGTTGATAGATGCGGTTGCTGCCGGGGTTGTAGCCGGCGCAAACCTGCGTCGCCACCTCATTTTGCCTTTGGATCTGATGGATTTTAGCACCGCTGCCATAGACCCCGCTGCCGGCGTTGCTCAGCCAGTAGTGTGTGTCGGTGAAAGTCACCGTCGAATGCAGGCGCTGGTTATAGGCGTACGTCGTGTTACGCCCGGCCGACCAGTGCACTATATCGCCCAGCAGCGCGTTGTCCGGACAGCGCCAGACGCCGCGCACATTCTTCAGATTCAGACCGGCTGAAGTGAATTCAACGCCCACGTACTGCTCCAGGTAGTCGCCCCAATGTTTGTCCGGGCCGGATGGCCGGAAATAGGCCGCCGGGTACTCGCCTTTGTTCTCTTCGAGATAAATCTGCGTGGCCAGGCCGATTTGCTTGAGGTTGCTCAGGCACACCGACGTGTACGCCGCCTTGCGCGCTTTGGATAGCGCAGGGAGTAACACTGCGATCAGCAGTGAGATGATGCTGATGACCACGAGCAACTCAATCAGCGTGAATGCGTTTCTGGACTTGTGCATTGCGATGCTCCTGTTTTTCCCCGTCGTTCCTTTGCGCGTCTGAATGTTCGTAAACCCTTTTAAATGCTCTATCCGTGAAGTGTATTTCGTTGGAGATTTAAACGTGATTGTTGTTACTCACCGTCCGGCATCACCAGTTCCGGTGGGACGCGCACTTCCGGCACCTGGTCCGATTTGCTCTTGCCTTCCACGATATCCATCAGCATCTGGGTGGCTGCTTCGGCCGCGGCAATGTTGCTTGAAGCCATGATTGGATACGGCGCGCGCAATGTGCTGGCGTTCTGACCATGCAACAGTGTGTGCAACGGGATCACATCTCGTTCCCGGCCAACCTGTTCGCCGCGCTCGGCCATGCGTTCGGTTGCGTAGTCCGCTGCCGTGGTGGTGCTGAGAATCAGGGCGTCGACATGCTGCGGCGCTGAAAGGATCTGATCGATCCAGTTTTTGATCTGCTCATCTTCCGCGCCATCATATTTCGTCGCCTCAAGCCAGTGCCGCCTGTCGCAGTGCAGACCTCGGCGGGCACATTCGGATTGCACGGTGTACGTCAGTTCCTGATGAATCTGATGACTGGTCAGGAACCGGCCCATGGCAACACGCCGTCGTCCTCGTTGCGCAAAGTAGTCACACATCAGCCGACCCATGGCGAACGCGTCCGGCATGGCACTGGGCAGCGACAGGCCGTTGAGTCGTTTGTTGAAAAGCACGCAGGGAATGTGGCCTGACAGCCCTCGGATAAAATCGGCATCTTCGTCAAGAAAGCCCTGCAATCCGACCGCGCCGACTTCCATGGCGCGCAGTTCCTTATAGACCTGTGTCGGGGATTGCAGCGGCGAGGTCATCAGCATGGCGCGCACACGCCGCTGCTTCTTTTCGGCTGCCTCGCCAAGAATGTTCAGGGAGATCCCCGGCAGCGTGTTGCCGCCCAGGCGATTCACGTGAAAGAAGAGCATGGCGATATTCGGGTAAACCGGTGAGCGCCGGACAAACGTGCCGACCCGGTGGCGCCGTTCGAGAAGACCCTGCTCCACGAGTCGATCGATGGCGTGCCGCAGGGTCATGGGCGCAATACCCAGCTCGCGCGCCAAGTCGCGATTGCTCGGCAGCTTCGTCCCGGGCGAATAGCGATTGCTTCGCACACGGTCGAGGATCGCCTGCTCAGCGCTGACATGCTTGGGAACTGCGGCGGCTGCCGTTGGCACAGACTTGAACCTTATATAAGGAAGAAATGCTCTGTAATATAGTTCACAATCTAGTATAGAGCAGAGGGATCGGGAGGTCAAGCGTAATTCATGTGATGTTGGCTGGCAGGGGCTTTCTATCTTGGCATAGCAGATCTTTGGGCGGCCGACGTTGTCTGTGAGGTTATTTGATTTTACATAAATATCTTTATTTAAATATTTTATTTATATAAATCCGTCAGTTCAATTTCTTGTAATTTCTTGTAAAATATTGACTTTTCCTGCAATCAGGGCTACTCTGTTGATGTTCAGCAGCAAGGTGACTTTTCTTTCATGACCAGCATCAACACCACTCAGCCGACCCGTCCGCCGCTGATGATCGAACAGATCAAGCAGAAGATTCGGGCGCGCATTGGTTCAACGTGGCGTATCGGCGACCGCCTTCCGCCGATCATTGAGTTGGCTCGTGATCTGAAGGTTGGTGAGAAGAACGCGTACCTGGCGGTGCGGTCGCTGGCAGAGGAGGGGGTGCTTGCGTCGCGCCCGCGCCAGGGCACGTTTGTTGCCGATCGTCCTTCGAAATCAAAAGCGCGGGATCGTAAACGTCACGTGATTCATATGGCGCTGGACCCGGATCGCGACGGCCTGATCCATCGTATGGGCCATGCATTCATCGAAGAGATGCGCCGGCGCGAGCGGGAAGTTCGCCTGGTGCGCTATCTGCCTGATTCGGATGGCATGCTGGATCTTCGTGGTGTCGATGCGGATGCGGTCGTGCTGTTCAACGCAACGCATCATCGCGTCCTGATCGATCAGCCCGGCCCGATCATTTCCCTGATGGACACGTCAGGCAAGCCGCCGTCCAACATCACGCGGCGATACGATCTGGTCGGCCCGGACAACGAACAGGGCGGCATTCTTGCCGGCGAGTTCATGCGCGCGTTTGATATTTCAGACGTGGCATTTGTTGGCGTGGGTAATCGGGAAACTGGTCAGTACAACGAACTGGACAGCATTCGCCTGGCGGGATTCGAACGCGGGTTCGGAAAACAAGTACCGCAAGAGCGCCGCTTTTTTGTCGACTTCTATTCGCAACACGAGGGTGCGTCCTTCGCGCGCCGGTACATGGATTTCAAGTCGCGGCCGCAGGCGCTGTTTATGTCAACAGACGATATTGCCGCTGGATTTACCGTCGGCGGAGCGATATTGGGTCTGGAAAATCGCCGCGACTATCTGTTGCTTGGCTTCGACGGTCAGAGCCTTGCCAAGAGCGGGGTGTTCGGCGGCATCACCACTGTTGCCGTGCCGGCCGAGGCAATGGGGCGGCAGGCGGCTGAGTTTCTGGACATGCGTCTGGAACAACCGGACCTGCCGCCGCGCAAGATCAGCCTCGGCTGTTCCATTCATCGCGGCAAGACGTCGCCGAGAGTTACCGAGCCGCATCATCCGTTCTGGAAAGATCAAACGTACTGGCCGGCCCCGTTGGGGGAAGGAGAAACATCATGATTGCCAGGAAGCAGGGATTTACGCTGATCGAACTGTTGGTCGTCATTTCCATCATTTCACTTTTGATTTCCATTCTTCTTCCTGCTTTGCAGAAGGCACGGCAAGCGGCGCAGACCACGCAATGCCTGTCGAACTTTCGCGGCAACCTGATGGCCATGAACGCATACACAACTGACAACGACGGTCATTTAATGGATGAACCGAGCAATGGGGGGTATCCAACGCATATGGCTCATCCCGGCGGCGACTTTCAGCCAAACCCAAGAGGCATGGGGCAGTTGATCTGGGATAAGTACCTGCCGACCATGCGATCTTATTACTGCCCAACCGAAGACGGGACCGCGTATTTTCGTTTTCAAAGAAGTCGAGCCACCACCATGGGCGTGCTTGACGACCCCAATCACTTCCGTCAGCGCGTCACTTCCATGAACATTGATATGTTCTTCGGTGTGCTTTACCGCGGTGCGCGGTGGACAGTAGGGGGTGGCGGGAATCCGGCGTGGGGACCTGCCCCGGCGCACAAAGCCCGGTACCTGCAGCGCATCGAAAACCTCGCAGAAGGCGCACCGGGCACGCTGGCTATTCTTTCGGATAACTTCAGCCACTTCAGTGGCAACTGGGTGTCACAAGCGCCGTCTTATCATGCCGGGCTCGGGTTGACGGTTGGTTTTACGGATGGCCACGCTGAGTACATCGGCGATCCGGACAACAGGATTTTCAACTACAGCATCAATTATCCATCGCAGTCAACACACTACATGCGCGCTTTTTCGGAAGACATCTGGGATGCGTTTGATGGTGATATCGGTAATTGCACCTACAACTTTGTCTCCGGCCTGAAATAAGTCGGCAGATAGGAAAGATGCAGTTGAACTAGGTCAGCCCCCGTTCTGATGTCCATTCTCACGGTGTCGTGATGGGGCAGCCGCAGGGCGCCGACAGCGGGCCGACCGGTGGACCGCTGTCCCCGGACGACACAGGCGCAGGCGATGGGTTCGGCGAGGGCGTCTGTGGCATTGCGTATGTCGCGGCGGGTACATCCGGGTCCGCCACTGCCGTGTCACCGAGCAGGGCGTCGAACCAGAACCAATGCCCGCTGCTGCGGGACAGTTCCGCGTGGGCAAGGCGGGCCACGTGGCCGTCGTTAAAGGCGACGAGACTGCCATCAGCGGCATGGCGGTAGCCGCGGGCAGCGTTGTGGTTGTCCGCTTTGAACCAGTTGGTGTAGCCGTGGCCCTGCCAGACATTAAAACCATCCGACGTTGGTGCGTTCTCGAAGACCGACAGTGGTTGTTCTCCAACCAGGATGATTTCGGACGGGTTGGGCATGCGGTCTTGCTTGAAGGCCCAATCGGCAAATTGCATTGAGCCGTTCAGGCCGTATGACGAAGGGATTTGTCCCGCTCCGAGCAGGGCGAGTTGTGTTTCATAGCTCTGCCGATCGACGCTGGGGCATTGGAAGACAGTCATGCCCGGGTTGCTCTTTGGCGAGATCGTCAGAAAGGCAGCCAGTTTCTCACGCCAACCGATCGGCTCATCAGTAGTCCACGGTGTGGTGAACGTGCCGTAGGCCGCTTCGTAAGACTGCTGGGCGAGAAAGATTTCGCGCAGGTTTGACGTGCATTGCGCCTGCCTGCCTGCTTCTCGAGCGCGGCTGAGGGCCGGCAGCAGGATCGCGATCAACAGGGCAATGATGCTGAGTACGACGAGAATCTCAACCATCGAGTACGCTCGGCGATACAACTTTCGACTCATGATCTTGTTCTCCCGGTGTTAAGCGGCAGCGAATGTTTGCATGCTGACGATGCGGCAGGAATATCATACCGGGAAATCTGTTATCCGCTCATGAATTCGCGGAGCTTTTTCAGCCAGTTCACGCGTCTTTCCTCTTCGAGCGCGGTGGTGCGCCCTTGTTCATCGAACAGCACTTGCGGCTCGGTGGAGCGGGTCATGGGGCCGTACAGATCGGGCCGTCGGCCCATGTGAGCTGGCGCGTACAATCCCGGGTCGTCATTTCTTGGGGAGTCGAAGAGGTCCAGCCTCTGTACGCTGACACATTCGGATTCGTATTTTTCCAGGTAAGCTTCGCCGCGCGCGCTGATGATGGTGCAACTGCATGTGTTTGCCAGCACGATCCAGCAGCAGCAGTCCTTTGCCCGCTGACGGAGCATTTGCATCACCGGCGGATGGGCGCCGCCATCGTTTGGGATAAAAATGATGTCCGTCTGTTGTGACGCCAGCGCGCTGAAGTTTTCGGGAATGCTCGCATCGTTACAAATCAGAAATGCGATTCGGCCCAGCGGCGTGTCGAACGGTTTGAGTTTGCGGCCGGGCGTAATGCCCATTTCGTTGGTCGGATGAACCTTGCTGTATCGTGCGATGACCTCGCCTTGCGGGCTGAACAGCGCGCAGGAGTTGAATAGTTCGTCCCCCACCTTTTCCAGGAACCCGAAGATCAGGTAGATGCCGAGTTCCCTGCACAGTTCGGCCGCGCGCACGATGTACGGCCCATCAGGCACGGTCTGGGCAATATGCAACATGCGTTGCTTTGTCGTTTCCGGATCGGCACCGCAGACGTAGCCATCCAGAATCGATTCCGGCGCGATGACCAACTGTGCACGGCGGTGGACCGCTTCGCGCACATAACTTTCCATGCGCTGAAAGTTTTCCTCTAACTCCCACGGAACCGCGTCCATAGTGACGATACCGACATGCAAACGGAACATGATTGCGAACCCCTCCGAGTTGAGCGTGAATGGCGCGGCTCTATGGCTGAATTTTAATAGTGATTTTGTGTGAAAAATTGCGTTAAATCGTCGAGTTATGTCGAAATCTGGCCATGAATCGGGCTTGGACAGAATAGTGACAGGCCCCGTTTCGATATACGACTCGCGGTTTGGGATCGTTCAGCCATTGGGTTTCCTCCGAAATAGCCACATCAGTGCAGCTTGGCCGTATGGCACGAATCAACGGCCTGAAATGAACAGCACAATATTGTGATACTTTCTTAAGCAATATGTGATGCCAGCGTCGGGCAGAGAGCGGAATAGGGCGCTGCACGAAAAAGTAACAGGATCATTTGTCGGTTCGGGTGTGCTTACTTAAGAATCCGGAACGCAAAAAGATCCGCATTGGTCAGTTCGAACCGCAGGTAGACCGGCTTACCTTGCAGCGATTTGAGGTCGCCTCCGTTCCAGCGGATGGGAGCGTTGATGCGGTCGCCGGCAAAGGGGACACAGTCGTCGAGGCTGAAGCCTTCGTAAGCGTGTATGTGACCGCCACGAGCCAGGTGTTCGTCCAGGTGGTAGCCCAGCGGCGGATGTTTTAGCACTTCCACGCGGATGCGCCCGCCTCCGCCTGCGCTGGAAGGGGGGCGGCCATCGGTCTGGCCGTTAAGGGTGAGCGATGACCCGTCCAGTACGAACTCGCGCGTCAGTAGATAGCCCGTGTTGCCTTCCGCGCGCTGTGAAATGAATCGGTCCGGCTTCATCATGAATGCGCCGCCACCCATGCGGCGCATCTGTCGCGCGACGAAGGGTTCGCACTGGCCGACGTTCGCGCCTAGGTAGTAGAACAGCAGCATATCGCCCTGGCGCACGGGCCCGGACGCTGGGCCGATGATGCCCGCGTCCCATGCACCTTCGTTACCCATCGGCACGAAGTCTTCGCGCGTGTGGAACCGTTCCCAGTGGATGCCGTCGGTTGACGATGCCAGACGCGTGTGAAATCGTCCCAGGTCATCGCCGGCCATCGCGGCGTAGAGCATCAGGAAGTGGCTGCCGTATCTGAATACGCGGCAATGGTCGATGTCGACCAGATCGCGCTCATCGCCGAACAGGATAATGCGCGGATAGGACCAGGTTTGAAGGTCCTCGCTGATCATCACGCATACGCGGCGTGAGTGGCTGCGGCCGTCTTTGTATTCACTGCCTGCGGCGGTCACAACCGGCCGGCAGTACAACAGCCAGTGTTTGCGCTGCGAGTCATACACGAGATGGTTGGCGGTGTCGCTGTGGTGATCGTAGATTGGCCCATCACCGAGCAGCTTCCAGTGGATGCCGTCCGGTGAGCCGATGATGCTTATTTCGGAGTTGATGAAGGTCTGCGGATGACGCGGATGCGGACGCCTGTCCAGGCCAATTATTTTGTAACGTTCGCTCGGATCAGCGTCTTCATCGAGCCACACCTGACCAAGCGCAAAGCTTTGCTTGCCGGTATTGTTTTTCGCGTTGCCGGAATAGACGATGTTTGTTTTCTCGTACCCGCCGAATGCGCAACCATCGAGGTGCGGCTTGGTCCAGTTCAATCCATCATCACTTTCAGCGTAGCCGACGTAGTAGGGCGATTCGCTCACTGAGTAATAGGAATTCACGTCCCAGCACTGGTACCACATGCGGTAGCGCCCCATGTGCGGATCCCAGATTACCAGCGGGGAGAAGGCCGCGTCACCTTCCCAAGGCTGATCGCGCAGGAGGATCGGGTTGCGCTCGTACTTGATCGGATGATGCAGCACACGCTGCAGGTTGTAACGGTCTTCGACAAATGTGTCGTCGATGAGCAGTTGCACGTCGCCGCTTAAGCTCAGCGGCTGACCTCGATAGTACTCGGGGTTTGGCATGGTGAGTTTGTCCAGTTGTTATTTGGCGGGACGTTCGGCAGGCGAGCTTTACTGGGTTTGTTACAAATTTTCTAAAGTCATTGTGGTGCTCGTCTGCGCAAACGTCAAAAAAGGGCGCGGAAGAAGGAGAAGTATTGGGAACCCTTCATGGTATCGTTTAGGCAACCGTTTCTTGGAGCGTAGTCCTCTTTTACAAGCCGAGTGTGTGTACATCTGCCAATTCATTTTTACGCAGAATTCCACTCTCCAGAATCCTGCGCGAAAATGACGGAGAAGGGTTGTGCATACCGCTTGCTGTATCGCGCGATGACTTCGCCTTGCGGGCTGAACATCGCGCGGGAGTTGAACAGTTCGTCGCCTGCTTTCTCCAGAAACCCGAAGATCAGGTAGATGCCGAGTTTCTGACTCGGCTCGGCCGCGCGCAATGTAAGGCCCGTCAGGGACGGTCTGGGCAATTTGCAACATGCGCTGCTTCGTCGTGTCCGGATCGGCGCGATGCTCGCGCCGGCGACCGGGCCGTAGGCGGATATGCTAGGCTGTGTTGATACGCCGTCCGGATGACCAGCATAGCGAACAGAGGAGGAGATACTGAAGTGCTGCGATGGCGGCTCCATGTGGTTCCTTCCTGGTGCATGTGGTTCCTGCCGCGATGGGCACAAAGACAAAGGAAATGCCATGCATCCGCAGGAAGCAAAGGTAATTGACGTTCAAGACCGCCGCGAACTCTTTGCAGATACCTACCTGATCGATCGCCTTGACCGCACACAGCATGTTCTGCACCACCCGGTGCCCCAGAACAATGTGTTCTCTTTTGACCTGCCACACGAAGGGCGTTTTTGTGGTTATGTCACTGTCTTTCAGGACGGTGATGTGTGCCGTCTGTACTATCGCGGTTGTCCGGAGGACTACGACAAGTTCGCCTGCACCTGCTATGCCGAAAGCCGTGACGGCATCCATTGGGAAAAGCCGAATCTCGGCTTCTGCGACTTTGAGGGCAGCAACGACAACAACATTCTATTCATTGGCGAACCATCGCACGCCTTCGCTCCCTTTCTTGACAGAAACCCTAGCGCAAGTCTGGAACAGCGGTACAAAGCCATTGGCCTGCACGGAACCGATATCGGTCCCGGGGCCGGACGCATGACGCTCCATGGCTATGCCTCTGCGGACGGCCTCAACTGGGTGAAGATGCAGGATAAGCCCATCATCACCAAAGGCGGCTTCGATTCCCTCAACATCGCCTTCTGGAGTGAAACCGAGAATTGTTACGTCTCCTACTACCGCGTGTATTCCAAGTCACCGGATTTCAAGAAGTTCGTCGGGCGGCGCTCCATTGCCAGAGCCACATCGGACGACTTCATCCACTGGAGCGATCCCGTGATGATGGACTTCGGCGACACGCGCACGGATGAACTCTACACCAACGCCACCATCCCGTACTTCCGGGCACCCCACCTCTACGTGGCACTGCCCAAACGATACGTGCTCGGTCGCAATACGCCGCTGGGCAAGGAGCAGATCGAGAAGTATGCGATTGACCCGGACTATCTCTTCATCTCCGAAGGATGTTTCATGACCAGTCGCGGTGGTAACCGGTATGACCGCACCTTTATGGAAGCTTTCTTCCGTCCCGGGCCGGACCCCCAGAACTGGGTCTCCCGCAACGGGATGGCTTCGTGGGGCATGCTGCAGACGGGGCCGACTGAGTTGTCGATCTACTACACGCAGCACTATGCCCAGCCGTCGGAGTTCCTGCTGCGCGCTTCCCTGCGTCTCGACGGCTTCGCGTCGGTGCACGCAGGATACGGTGGAGGGGAGTTGCTCACCAAGCCCTTCACGTTCTCGGGTTCCCAACTCGAACTGAATATGGCCACGAGCGGGGTGGGCAGCATTCGCGTCGAGGTGCAGGATGCAGATGGCAAGCCCTTCCGAGACTTCGGCGCGGACGACTCTTACGACCTCTATGGCGACGAGATCGCACGGGTCGTCAAATGGCAAGGGAGTACAGATGTCTCCAAGCTCGCAGGTGTGCCCATCCGCCTCCGGTTCGTGATGAAGGACGCGGACCTCTATGCGCTGAAATTCAGTTGAGCAGGGCCGGCGGCAATACGTCTCGCATGTATCGAAACAGGGTCTGACCCCGTTTTTATGCCGTTTTTATGTGTGGCCCTGCTCGATATATGCGACATGCATGCCGCTTTTGGTCACGGTGTTGGAATCCAGTTGAAATCCTGATCCCAGCCGCCGTGAAAGACTTTGGTCAGCGTGCTTTCCGCGATACTCAGTTCGCCGAATCGGTCGGGCGCGCAGCTTTCCGCGTGCCCGTCGGCCATGCCGCCGTTCAGGTTGCCCAGGTGCATCATGCGTGGGCCGAAATGATCCGAGACCTGCCCTGAAGTGAATGCCGCATTCTGCTTTTCCTTGTGTTTGGCAATGGGATAATTCCGCGTGACGACGCTATCGGCGTGCAGCAGGAAATCTGCCGGGGCAACGGTCGTGTCCCGGCGCATGTAGATGTCGCCCTTGTGATCGGGAATGGTGACGACTTCCAGGGCGCCGCCGAATTTTGGAAGAAACCAACTCACGTAGTAGTGCCTGTAGATGCCGTAGGTGAAATTGGGCCACTCGCTCAGCGGATTGGATGGGCAGGAGTACTCGTTCTGGTTGGTCACGTAGTCTGGGTCGTAGAGGGCGGTGGTCCAGCCGCCGTAGATCTGTATCCAGTCCTCACTGTCATTGGCGTACATGGTGGTTCCAATGCCGAGCTGCCTGAGGCGCGAAAGGCATTTCGTGGATTCTGCCACGGCCTTGGCGCCTTGCAATGCCGGTAACAGCAGGGCGATGAGAATGCTGATGATGGAGATCACGACCAGCAGTTCGATCAGCGTGAATCCATCATGCGTGCCGCGCGCACGGTCGGAGCGGGCATCAGTCAGTAACACCGAATCAAGATTGTTGGTTTTCATCATCGTCCTCTTTCCTCAGGAAGTTGTTGAATGACATGCGTCTGTTGTCTGTCCGGCACGGAATTGGGGCTCGACCACAATGCGTTGGGTCGCAAGTGATTTGTCTTTGATGTGATCCACCAGAAGTCGCGCCGCCGCACGGCCCATGGCTTCGAGTTGCACGTCGACGGTTGTGATCTTCACCGGTACGTAGTTGTCCGCGATCCAGCCGCCAACACCGACGACGCTGATCTGTTTCGGCACGTCGTAACCCATGGCTCGCAGAATTTGGATGGCCTGCCAGGAAACAAAATCAGTGTCACAGAAGATCGCGGTGATCTTCGGTTCGCGCGACATGAGGTCACGAACCTGTTCGACGACGTCCGCGAACGGGCATTCGATTGTGGTTGCCTCAATCGTGCGGGCGGGCACGCCGGCTTTTACGTATGTGTCACGGAAGCCTCGGTAGTACGCCTGGTGCATCTGCCGGTCGCGCGGCCCGATCAACACGCCGACGTTTCGATGCCCGAGGCTCAGCAAATGTTCGGCGGCAAGGCGCGCGCCTGTTTCGCAGTCGCCGGTGATCTGGCTGACACCTGTCACACCATCCAACGACCCAAGCACGACGGTGGGCATGTTCCATCCGACGAGTCGTTTGTAGAGCCACGTCGGCGGCATGCCCGCGAGGATCACGCCATCCAACCCGTCGTCGCGAAAGATCGGCGGTAGCTCGTTTTCCTGGTGCAGTGACGAATCCCAGCGCGCCAGTTGCAACTTCATGCCGGCTTCGCTGACGGCCTGCTCGACCACTTCGGCCAGCGGGGCGTAGACGCCGGACTTGAGCGAACGATCAATGACGACGAAGCCGACCGTATTGGTTCTTCGTGTGACGAAGCTGCGCGCCGCGGCGCTGGGGCGATAGTCGTACTTGCGGGCGAGCTTCTTGACGCTGCTGATCACTTCCGGGCTGATGCGCGGATCGTCCGCCAGCGCGCGAGAGACCGTGGCGACCGATACGCCGGCGAGTTCGGCGAGGGTGCTCTGTGTAATCAGGCGCGTCTGCGACATGAAAAGCGGTTCCGCGAGATGAGCGAGTCACGTGTCAGTGGTTCTATAGATGCCACACGCCTAGATCTTACAAGCGGAGTTGCCGCCATTCAATGCAAATGTTTGCATAAATGTGATGGTAGTATGTTTTTCTGAATTAATTGTAAACAACTATAAAAAATGAAATTAAGTTACAAATTTGGTATTTGGGATGGTTGTATTTGCGTGTAAAAGCAGTATGGACTGACAATTCGTGCGAATAATTGCATTAAACGGAGCGGCAAAAACAGGGCGCGCTTCGGTGTCTGACGCCGTGTCATGTGACATGCCACTCAATCAACACGGCAAGAAGTTCTGTATCGCCGGACAAAGTCACGGGAATGCGCCCATCTCCGGTTACCTTCATTGTTTGGCCGGTCCATAGATCTGATGCGCGGCGAATCTGTCGGCCTGGCGGTGGTTGGACGACCAGTTCCGTTTCGAGCGCGACCGGCAGGTAAGGAAACACAATCGCAAGCAACGAGTCCGGACCGGCCATGGGGAGCAGTTCGGCCGTCGGCACACATCGCGCATCGGCAGGGCGAATCGCGCGGTAAGCGTCCGGCGCGGGCCAGGGGTCCAGGCACACCGTCGGTTCACTGCGACCAAGCCATGTAAGCACGCGCCGTAGCAGATCGAGATTACCTGTTTGTTGCGTTCCCGCAGTACCCGGTGGCTGGTCTGCGGCTGTCGGTAACCCTGCAATCCAGGCCGATCGTCGGCCGTTGTCTTCCCGAGTCACCAGCGCCGGCTCGCCTTCGCTTCGGGCAATAATGTCTCCCTCAAATGGGGGCCTGCCGGTTCGGCTGGACAGTACGATTGGCAGATCGATACCGTTGATTAATTCGTGATCGCTACCTGTCTGAATTACATACCGACCTCGTTCAAGCGGCATAGGCAACGGACATGGGCCTGTCCCTTTCCATGCGGCGGCCGGCGTGTTGCCGATCCAAAGGACGCCGTTGCATGTTGCCACAGCTTCTATTTGCTCTGCTGTAAGACAATGCGCCTCGGGCAGAATCAACGGTCCGACCGACGCGGCTTCCTGTTCCAGCCAGACATCCCACAGCCATCGCCACGGTATGCCTGCGTGATACATCAGGTCGGCAGCGTCGTTGAGGTAGGTTGCGCCCCAGTTCTCCTGGGGATGCCCGCGCATTTCTGATTGCAATGGATACACCATTGTCGAATACGCGTAAGGTTGATGGGCCTGCATGACTGCGTGCAATCTGCGCGCATCGTCAAAGCCCTGAAAATACCCCGGGATGATCTTCATCAGTTCGTACGTGTAGGGCGTGGTCGAATTCGCCCCGAGCGCAAATGGCACAATCCCCGCGAGCAGGCCATCCTGTCGGCCCATGGGCGCTGCCTGGCCGGGCGGCATGAATCCCTGCGGATAAATGCCTGCCGCCTTCCCGATGCACGCGCCGACGAGCGAGCGCGTCGCTTCCGCAACAATGCGTCGGTGCGGCCGCTGATTGATCACGTCCGCATGGTTGAAGTGGTAGGGGTCGGTGGTCACCACGTCCAGCGCCCTGGCGTCGGCGGCAACGTCCACCGCAGTCTTCCACGGCTGCCAACAACGGCATGGCGCGATCGGGCTGTGTTGGATACCAACCTTCAGTTTCGGATTGATCGACAGCAGGTGATCTCTGAAACCCGCGTGAACCTGTGTCCAGCCTCGCATGCGCCACTCGATCCATTGCCACCACGTCGGATCGTCAAAGTTCGCGGTGGCGGGGGGCTTGGCGCCGGTCGATTGCTCAAATGAATCGACGCATTGATCGCAATAGCAACCGATCGTCCCGTCGGCGAAGCCGAGCATTGCTTCGTCGTTAAGGTGCACCTCCGTCAGTCCCGGCATGGCGGCGACTTCGGCTAGAAGTTCGCGGTAGCGCGACTGGTTGGCTTCCTGAAACGGACACAGCCACAAGGACGGCAGGTTGTCCGAGTCGAGCGTTGCGCCTGGGCCGCGCGTCAACATGGCGCGGTGCGGCTCGCGGCGCAACAGGTCATACTCGTACTTCATGTACCCCGTGACAACGACCACACCCAGCCCACGCTGGTGCGCACGCGCCGCAAGTTCCGCCGCCCGGCTCACTGAATAGCCCTGGCCTTCGAGCATTCCTTCTTCGATCGGAAAGAGCACCAGGTCGTCAAACCCCTCGGCAACGATCATGTCGAGGGTGGCGTCATTGAAAGACACGTCGGGAAACTCAAGCAGCGCTCGCCGGCGAAGCGCGCGATGGCCGGCGCGATTCATAGCACCATCTCCCGGTAAGGGTGCTCCGCGGGATGGCCGAAACTGATCCATGCTTTGCGCTCCGCCAGGCTGAAGATCTCACTGTACGCGGTCTTCCATGCACCTGCCATCGCGTCACTGACCGCGCCCGGCATGGCTGCATCGGTCATCAACTGCTTCATCCCTTCAAGTGTGAATGGCGTTTGCCCTTCCTCGCATCGATGCGCCACCAGCCCGTAACGGGCAAAGGAGCTTTCCTGATATCGGTTTTCGTCGGGTGGTGGGAATCGGCCGGACAGAAAAGTATTCGTACATGCTTTCCACGGGCGCAGCGGCGGGTCGTATGGCTGCGGCGGCAATCCCGGAACGCATTCGAAAAGACGCGAGTCGCCCGTGCCGTCGCCCACGAGCAGATTCATTGATTTGCCGGTAAACATTCTTTCGGAGAACAAACGGCTCGCGTCTTCCACGTTACGACACTGTTGCAACAGATCAAGCATCAGCACCGCCGCGGGCACACCCCCGGAATCATAGCTGACCGTGGTATGAGCGCTCGAGCCGCCGAGACCCACGCCGTGTTCGTTCATCCCGACTCCACCGGCCATCCCGAGATAGGTCGTTGTGATGGTCGCGACGCCACGCTCGGGCCGACTGACGCGGCAAAGCTGAATCGTCTGGGTGATGTCGTCCTCAATGTCATTGTTCCGACCCAGCAGCGGCCCGACGTCGCTGTCCGAAAAATAGACATTCGTACATGCGGGATGAAGCGCACTGTGAACTTCGCTGACAAAACGGTAGGCCATCAGTTGCATCAGGTCGATCCCCGATCCTTCGGCCATGCCTTGCGACTCTTCCCACAGCGGCGAGCAATGTGTTTTCAACAGATCACGTATCGGCGTTACCGCGGCGGTGAGGTCGTCCGGCCAATTGAGTAGCTTTCGGTAATGCGCGACGATGTTATGCAGCTGATCGGCAAACGCGTCACCGATTTGCCGACCCATGTCGCGCCACGTGCCCTGGGTTTCGATGTAAAGCATAGACCTTGAAACCTATCGCAAACGCAACACACGAATATCGTGCGGGGGAATGGTTAACTTAACGGTCGTGCCTGGCGGATAGGTTTTGCCACTTTCCATCTCCACACGATCAGACCGATCGCGCAACGGTTCAGGAAGATCGATGACCGCCTCCACCGGTTGATTCGACCAGTTGACCGCGGCGAGTAGCGCCGCGCTGGCGTCGCGCTTCTCCCACCAACTCACGCGAACACTTTGTGGTGAAGCCTTGACTTCGTTGCGCCAATAAGGATGGAACACGGTATCGCCCATGCCGAACGGCTCTTCCACTTTCGACCAGAAGTCATACACCGCATGTCGCGGAATGTACGCGGGCCAGAGCATGTTGTTGTGTATGAATGTCCACGCAATCATTTCGCGGCTGTGTTCGTTTGTATTCAAATCAGGCCGATACCCGTACTGCGGCAACACCACGTTGGGCAGGCCGAACTGCTCGCCGAAGTGGGCGCGCCAGGCAAACGCGTCGTAGTTGCGCGCATCGTCGCTGGATACGGCCGTTGCCATCGGTGTTCCCTCGAGACTGCGTTGAAGATTCATCTTTGTGAACTCGAACGGCTCAGCAGGTTTCACTTCTTCGCAGTTGAAATTCACGTCCCAGAACGGGGAGTAGGGCACGCTGCATGCAAAGCCGTGGCCGAACAGCCAGGGGCGGCGTTCCGGCCCGCGATGTTTTTCGAAGATGCGGTAAAGACGCTTGTAGAGATCCCGCGTTGCGAACAGCTCCATTGAGCCTTCGCGCCGGCCGTCCAGCGTTATGACCGTCAGGCCGCGCGCTTCGTTCATGTCGAAGATGGGATTGGCGATGTCGAGGTAAAAGCCATCTACTTTGGTGCGCTTGAGCATCTGTTCGATGCCGTGCGCGAAATAGTCCGACCATGTGCTGCCTGCCGCGGTGCGCACTTCCTGGCGCGTTTCCCATGCCGGCTCGCTGACGCGCTTCGGTCTGACGTGCCAGTCTTCGGCGTGGTAGAAGAATTCCTCCTGGCGCGACGCGGTTGCCTTCTTGCGATTGACCTGGCTTTTGTCGAACCTGCCTTGCGCGCGATCGAACGGGGTGTTCGGCTTGATGTTGTCGTAAGGCGATATGAAAAACGTGCCGAGGTAAGGGTACGCGCGCTGGCCGCGTTCGTGGGTGAACGCCACGATGTCTTCAAGCACTTTCCAGTTACGCGGCGAAGGCTTGGAGTCTGCCGAGTTCCATATGCTCGCGTGGACGAACGCAACATTCACCGGCGGCGGCTCGATCGCCAATCCCATCGGGCGCGTGGCGCGCCACCCGTCGTACTGCGGTTTGAACGGTGTTGGGTGAAGGCCGAACGTCACCTGCATTGGATTACGCACCGTCGTCTTCACATTCGCCAGGTGCAGCTTCAACCGGCGCACCTGTTTTTTCGACGTCAGCGTCACGCGCGGCTGACGCGAATCCACCAGCCAGCCGCGATAGTTTTCCGTAAAGAACGTCAGTCCGACGTCATCGTCGCCGAACCAGGCCACGTTGTAAGCCCGGGGCTGGTCAAGCAACGCGTCATTCACCAGACCGCGCTGCCAGTATTGTGATCCCGGTCCCTCGTTGACGGACAGTATCGAGTATGGCCGAGCGATAAGCGGAAGCTCAACCCACACCCCTTCGACCTCGGTCGGCTTTCGAGGCGACAACGACAGATCCATCCTGTCCATGCCGTCGAATTCAATGGTGTGCCGCACCTCCAGGTTAAAGTGAGGCGAGGTGCCGTGCCGGGTCACAATGACTCTGCCGCTGCCGGGTTGTTCGATCCGCGACTTGGTCATGACGATTGTTTGTGCCTTGCCGTCGACGACGTAACGCACCACCATTGGTGCTGATAATAGCTTCTGCTTCTGGCTCGAGATGTTGGCAAGGATGCCCGTACCGCCGAAGTCAAACTGACGGCCCCATACTTCGACCGTGTCGCCTTTGGTTATTACCGGTGACCATGGATCGGGTACCCAGTCCGCGTTGAGCGCATCGATCCCGGCACGTTCGGTCAGCCACTCGGGCGTGGGTTGTTTCGTGAATGTTTGTGTTGAGGTGGCCGCGAGGTCGCCGTTCGGGTTGAGCAATTCCAGGCGCACTTTGTAATCCCCGGGCGTGAGATCCGCCATCGACAAGTTCACGCTGATCTCGTCGGCGTCGATCGCCTGTTCGTGTGTCAGGGCAGCGTTGTTGTTGACATCGTTAAAGACGATGCGCACACGGCCGCGCTCGTCCGGCCCGGCGCCGCGCACCGAGACCAGCGTATGGATCAGCTCCCGGCTGGGGACTGGTGTCAGTGTTCCTTCGATCGGCGGGACGTAGCGAAACGGCAGCATCTGGTAGAGCATCACGTCGTTGCCGGCGCGTATGTCCAGTTCCATCAGATACGAGCCGGGCGTTTTCAGGCGATGGGTGTCGGCAAGCCGACGCTGCTCACCGCCCGGCGCCCCGGAAATTTCTCCTTTCTGTTCCCAGAGCCAGACGCTGCGATCGCTCGCCATGCGTTTTTCGCGCACGTCCATGGCGATGTCGAAGATGTACGATCCGATGCGCCCGCCGACCATGCGTGGCGTGGAAATGAGACAGGTCGTCGCAAAACCGATCGGCGCGCCTGCGGGGTTGGTTAATTCAATTTCGGGTTGCGCTTCGCCGCGCGCCAACTGGCCGACGTTGGCTACACGGACCGCAGGACCGCTGTCCAGCAGACGCAGGCGCCCGAATGCCTGCGGATGGTCGAACCAGTTTGGATGTAACTGCCATGTCACCGATTGGCCCCGCAGGTTCAAGCCGAATGAAATCAAACCATCACCGTCGAACTTCACGTCATCCAACGGCACGGACATCTCAACCGTCCACGCACCGTCGTGCTCGCGCGTGCGAACCTGCCAGCCAGCGTTGAACGATGTGTCGCGATAGCAATAGCCCTTGGACCAGCTGACTTTCTCCCACGCGTCGTACAGGGCACCGTCGGAGGTGACTACCAGGTAGGTGCCTTCAAAGCTCGGGGCGTCGGCCGCGTCGTCGCTGCGAAGCATCAGCACCAGCGCGTCGCTGGTCGCGACCAGTCCGGCGTCATCCCTTTCGCGGCGAGCGGATTTGAACGCATACCCCGGCGGCAGTTGCACACTGAATCCGAAGTAAAGCCGTTTGCCATCGTGACTGAATCCATAGGTTGCGGGTCGGGGATAAAGGCCACTCGCTTCACGATCCATCAGTCCCGTGCCCACCAAGGTGTACTCATCGGGATGCATCCGCCCGTCGATGACCGGCATGGCTGTTCGCTTTGCGACCGCCGCTACGTTGGTGCGTGTCGCTGCGCGCTGATCCGCTGATTCGTCCGGGGCGCCCGGCGCATCAGCAGCCGAGTCGTCCGGGGCCGCCCAGTGCACGTCATCAATCACCATATTGCCGTGGACCAGCAACACCGGCCGAAGCGATCGCACGGCCGCGTCCTGCTCATCCAGTTCGAAGGTGTAACTGAACTGATGCCACTGTCCGTCGTCTGTGACGGTTTGGTCGGCGGGGTTGTCCTTTGTTGGGGACAGCGCTGTTGATCGAGCAAACGCCGCGTCGCCGTTCTCGTTTTTGCGATAGAGATAGACCCACGCGCCGACTGAGCCGTGCCCCTTGGCCCAGTAGGAAAAGGTGTAAGTCTGTTCGCCGTGGACCGGCAGTTCACCGCGTGTATAAAGGTGGCCGAACCCTTGCGCCTGGCGAACCATGCGTATTGCGGCATCGCCGCTGCGAACGAACTGGGCGTCGCGCTGTACGGACGCGACCTGGTCGAACGCGTAATGCGGATGGGCCTTCCACGCTGCGGGCTGTCCGCTGGCGCTGACCTGTTCGAAACCACCGTCAAGGCCATCGCCGTAGGCGATCAAGGCTGGTAACAAACACACGATAAGTATCATTCGCAGTTGCATGAGAACTCCTTCGTCATATCTTCGTGTTGCGGTGCTTGTTATTTGCCTTCCCAGAACGCTGTTGCTTCGGCGCCGGCGCCGAGCGCGTAGGTGGCGTTAAAGGTGTCCTGATTGAGTACGTCGCCGTGGCCGTCAAAGTAAGCCACGTTCAGTGACGTTTCACCGGAGTGTCGGAAGAACGGATGGCCGTAGTACTGTGACAAGGCACTGGTCGGCCACATCCGAAATACCTCTCTGGAACTGGTGTTGGGTGCCTGGAGCGGTTTGGTTGCGTCCATGAACATGCTGGCCTGGGTGGGCAGCTTGATATCGCCGGAGCGCTTGTAGTAGCGCTCGTCAGTTCCGTAGAGGTAATGGCTGTTGTATCCGACGCTGAAGCGTCCGTTCTCGTCGCCGACACCGCTGGGACACTGGAACATGTCAGTGGTTGTCTTGTTTGAGGCACTTTCGCTGAGGTAACCGCTGCGCCAGAGGGCATCATTGACCCATCGGTGGCTGGTGGCCGTGGTCAAGTCGATGGCCACCCGAATGTAATCCTGATTATCCGCGGAGTACATTTGCATGGCCTGTGTGATGGTGCGGAGGTTGGATTGGCATTTGACGCGATTGCCCGACTCCCGTGCCGCGGCCAGGGCGGGCAGGAGAATGGAAATGAGTAGGGAGACAATGCTGATCACGACCAGCAGTTCGATCAGTGTGAAAGCACGGGTTCGAAGCGTTGACATGAGTATGCTCCTTCTGGTGCGAGGAATGGACGTGTTCATATTGATGGCGGCGGACCGATGGATTCTCCTGGTTGCAGGTCGCATTCGATTCCAACCAGGCGCTGCGTCAACGGCCTGCCGTCAACCAGCGTGATGATCATCTCTGCCGCCCGGCTGCCCACAGCGGACAGATCTTTTGGTGAGTTTGTCGAGACCAGCGGGACGGGAAAGGCCAACGGCGTGGTATTGTTGAGAGATACCAGTGAAAGCTCATCGGGAATCTTAATATCGCGGCGGTAGCACATGCGGAAAATTTCGGCCGCACACACTTCGTCGGGAACGATCAACGCGGTGGGCCTCGGCTTGCGGTCCAGCAACCGTTCAAGGTACGAATAATCGGACCACTGACGGTTGGGCAACCTGAAAACCAACTGTTCCAGCCCACCAAGCGCTGGTTGTTCTGCGCAGAATTTTTCCAGGATCGCTTCATGCTGCTGAAGTTCAGGAAAGTGCGTGTAGAACGTGACCGCAACGCGGGTATGACCTTGCGAAAGGATCATCCGCATCGCCGTCTCGAAAGCGCGGCCGTGTGTCGCGAATACGGCCCCGGCAGCAGCATCCATGACGCGCGGATCGCTCGTCGATCCCGCGAGCACCACGTGAATACCGGCTTCCTCAAAACGCCGCAACTCTTCCGGGTCGATGTCGCGCTGCGGATACAGCAATAACGCGCGCACGCCGCGCTCCAGTGCCGTCGGGCCGACGTCTTCCCACAGACACCCCGGACGGTACGACAACGTTGTTACTGAGTAATCGCGGTGATCCAGCGATCGACAGGCGCCACCGATCAGCGCGCCGATCGTCGGGTGCTGTTCCGATTGATCCAGCAGATAGCGCGGACAAACCAATGCGACCGACATGGTCAGTTCGCGCGGGCGCACGTACTTGACGAAGTTGCCCACGCGCGGGCGCTTCTCGACCACGCCGGCTTTGACCAGTTCTTCCAGTCCGCGACGCACGGTACGGTGGTTCAGGCCGAGCTGGCTGGCCATTTCCTGCTCGCCGGGCAAGCGGTCACCGGATTTGTGGGAGCCAGTTCGAATCCATTCGAGGATTCGGCGCTGGGCGACCATGAACTTCGGTGTGTGCGTCGTAGTAGGCATCAGATATGCATCAGTATGCACTAAATACGCATCAGTGTCAAGCTTATTTGGAAATATTTACTCTAAATCAGAGTATAATTTAACTGGTTTATTTACATAAAATATTTATTAATATGAATTTATATGCGTTATTGTGTTTAGTCTAAATTGATAGCCGCGACGTGACTACGTCGCAGGTGAGTGTGTTGTCATTTGATACAACGCTAAAGACGTTTGGCGCTGAGCGATAGCGATTACAAACCCACCTGCGAGGCGTCGCCTCGCGGCTTCTATGAAGTCATGCTCCGTGTCAAGGGGGATTGCAGTGATTATCTCATTCTTCTATCCGAGCATCGCCGATCGCTAGCTCATATGGGTTGGGTTCGAGTGAAAGACGGCTGCTCCATCTATCATCGAGCCTCACGCTCAGCCGCGAGTCGAGCTCACCGTCTTCCCACAAGGTCACTGCTGACTCCCTTGAATCATTTCACAGCGCCGGGCCATCCAAATCCA